>JAABUO010000018.1_pt1 | contig 527918 bp, 351 predicted proteins | sample 5559291 | NCBI WGS metagenome assembly JAABUO01 (sample SAMN10711878, study PRJNA513372) | rock metagenome | isolation source: Antarctica rocks | place: Antarctica: Victoria Land, Finger Mt sud
TGACCCTCTAGACGATCACTTACCAAGCAGACTTTTCCCTTCGCCATGTTGTCAAAGTGAGACAGTTATTTTAGCGGACGGTGTGGAGTTTGGCAGGATCCTTAGTAGGATAAGCCAACGAGAACTCAAAGTTTGGTATTGGAAAAGAGGCTTTGATTTTCTGAGGTCTTATGTGCGAGCAGAAACTTCGTGTTTCCTTGAATCACCCTAAAAATTTCAAATGCCAAGCCTTTGATAAGGCGGCTTATCGTGAGCCAGCTGATGATTGGTTAGTTGACCCGAAACCAAATGAGCCTTACAAAGGAGATTGTCCTGATTTATATTCCGAGTCATACAGAAGCACTATAGACAATGGCTGCCGCTGAATTCCTTTCGCGGACGAAATATAATAGCATAGCAGATTTCTATTGTGAAATTGATTTCAGAAAGGAGTATATATTAATCAACTTTACATAAGTATTTTCGGGGACCCGGACGTTCAATCTGGGTTTCGGTGTTGGGCGTCAACTCAGGCTGTATTGCACTACCTAAGGCTCTATGTAACAAGGAGCTCAAAGATATAGAAGGAAAGAGCTCAAGGGGGACCTTAAGGCCTTAAATAGACCTTGACCCCGTGTCGCATAGGCATTAAGCAATAAGAGAGGTGTCGCAATGCTTTGGAACAATAAGACTAATATTATAGAAGACACCCCCCGTACAACGCGACCGACGCGACGGTCTTTATGGCCTCTTCTAATAATTCTGGCATTTCTGTAGCTTGCTCTTGTAAGGGTGCTGGCCACTGGGCCTACTGGGCAAGGACTGCCAAGCTTTCGGAGGTGGAGATACTATTATCCGGTGAAGAGATATACTTACACCTGGCCTTTCACCTGTATATAGATCTCTATTCTAGAGTTCTTCGTCATAGCCACTCAATAGAGCCTTTACCCTTTACTGAGGTTGTGCACGCTGACATTACTCTAAGGTCAACCCAATACCGCAATCGCAGTTGCCAGCGATGTAAAATAAAGGCTTCCGAGCATACCTTTAGCAGCCAACCGGGCTACGTCGGACGATGAGTAAGGTGGTAAGACCACACTTCGGTAGTCGACGACAAGAGACGGATAGAGCTAAGACGAAGGGAACTGCGAACAGTTCCGTAATGAGTTTGCAGTTGACCGGGGTTCAATTTTTAGGTAAGAAAAGGTTTACAGGGGCCTTGCGAGGTACTATTGGCGTGAGCACGATCGGCGCAATTCCTTGGCATTTATGCTAATATCTCACCCCACCCTAACCAATTTAGAGAGCACTATTTCACGCTCTAAGCTCAGCCTCACGGAGGGCTTTTCACAACCTCGCGACTTCACGCATGTAAGAGTACCTACCGTGGTACCCTCAGTACCTTATCACAATTCTAAATGCCTTTATTTATTTAGGACTTGCGTCATATACACTTCGATACAAAGCTGCAGACTGACCTCAACGGGCCGACGAACTAGTCGGCAACTTTTACCCCAGGGCATGATCTGGGTCTTCAATGGCTGCCAAAAGTCCCATTGTGGATAATTCGGATCAAGAGAGTCTCGACATTTTTGAGGCTCTTCTTGAGGGCGATGCGAGCTTGATCACTAAATGTGTTGATAGCGGTTGCGATGTCAACAGACCGGGTAATGATGGGTTGACTCCACTATGTGCAGCCATTAGGAATGGCGAAAACGAAATCGCCTGCCTCCTGATCCCTTATATTCCTCTTTTCCGGGAGGAAAAACCAGTAAATGGTTCGAGCATATCTTCTTCGTTTTGCGCTTTTCTTTCGGATGACAGGTGGCATCGATTCAACAATATTTGGATAGGAAACCTTCTACTAAATATAATCTGGGGTAGTCTTGGCTTTTTAGCAACCCAATCCATCCTGAATGTCCTGCTACCACGGTTCGATGCCTGGATGATGTCTGTTTTCCATCTACACAATTTCTCATTTTATTCTGCAATAAGAACAAGAATGTGCCGGAAATCTATATCCTGCTTAGTAGGGTTCGTTATTGACTATGAGTCGAAGCAAGATGAAATGCCTCTGCAATATAGACACCGGGGGACCAATCTGACAGCGCAGGGTTATATTGCTCTCGACAATATTCTCAAATACGGCGGCAATGTCGAACCCATTATGCTTGAGATGCTAAGGGCAGGGCTCGTCTTCAACAATGTGAACGAGGTGAATAGATATGATCTAGGATACGCATTGCAGATTTGGGAGTGGGCAGCCTTTAAAGGGCACATGAAGGTTATGGTTGCTCTACAAGGAATGGGCATAGATCTCGATGCAGTATCCGGTCTGTCGCTCTGCATTGCGTGCAATGAATTGAATGCCGGCCTCTGCAAATATCTGCTACATTCGGGAGCGTCCGTGAACTTTCGACAGAATAACGATCCAATGATCAAGCAACATAATCGGGGTGTCAATATGAATCCAGCGGTAGTGCAATGTGCTAGAAGTTTAACCCTTGGAAGACGAAGCGATGACAGCTTTCAAGCTCAAATAGATGGATTGTCGATGATTATGGCACTCATCGACAACGGCGAAGACATCAATCAAACCGACCAAATGGGCAATACAGCTCTCAGCATTGTTTGCAGTCGCTCACGCTTTCCAATGATAGTAAATTTTCTGCTCAAGAACGGTGCGCTGCCACACATTGCGAACGGAAAGGGCGACACGCCTCTTCATAAGACGCCATGTGCTTTTCCTGCGGCACCGTTACTGACTAAAATGCTATTGAAAGCAGGTGCGACCCCCAATGTTTTTAATAAGGATGGCAGAACACCCATGAGTATTGCAGCTTGCGAAGGATCCTCGGTCCTTAACTTAGACCTTTTGGTAAATGCGTCTGATCCAGCGTATCTGGACTGGGACACCCTGCTCTACCAGGCTAGTCGATTCGGTTCCCTAGAAATGCTGGTGTACCTGCTCAGCAAAGGCGCAAATCCGACGACAGAGGTTGAAAAAGATGATTGCGCTCTGTTTGCTGCGATGGAAAGAAATACTGAAACCAAGGAAGCAACACTTTTGTTTCTGGACCACGAAGCTAGCGGTAGTTTCGCAACGAAATCAGGCAAGACTGCCTTGCATCGTCTAGTGAGCGGGCACAGAACACCACAGCTCTGGGACTTGTTACCACGGTTCATCGAACATGGCGCGGACATCGAAGCAGTCCGTGAACGTGATCCTACATACACCAAAGGGACCTTGCAGGTCACGCCCCTTTGGGAAGCATGCTGTGATGGCAATTATAAATTTTCCTGTCCACTAGAGGTTATTGAGAAGCTTATCTCGGTAGGCGCTAATCCTTACATTGAAATTACGCCCGGCACAACAGTGCTGTGTACTGGTCGCAGTGGCAGAAAAGCGTTGAACTCACAGAGACACGCATTACCGAGTGCAAAACCTTGCACGTAGCGTGCCAAGCTATAGATATGTTGTAAATGAGTATCTATATAAAGGAGGTCTAATTCATCATTTTAAACTTATTATGTTAAATTAAATAAAGTACGTGAAATAAGAATTTAGTGAGGAACTTGCAACTACTGCCCGAATAAAGTAGAATGTAGGAGATTAGAAAGATTCGACAACTAAAAGAACGGTATTAGGTATGAAACCATCAATCTGCTGTAAGGCATATCTAAGATCTCTAGATATGGGATCTACTCTCTGACTAACTGTTGCAGAACTGGATGTAGACGTAGGGGTTCTCCCTCCACTAAATCCTAGGACTCAGGCGCTTCAGTTTTGGGGTTTCAAATTAACAAAGGTTCTAATCCCGCCGTCTCCACGGACTGCCCAAGGTTACATATTAGTGGCTAGGGCCCACGGATGATGAGCTCCACCAGCCGCCCTCGATGGAAGCTTCCCACCTAGACGACCGCCAGGAAGGTTCACGTTTCGGAAATGTCAATGTTTTCCGCAGCACTGGAACGAGCGGCGTCGGTCGTGGCGATCTTGACTTCATGGACCAACTATATCCTTAAAATTGGTCGGGATGTCTATTCGGGCTTTGCAACCTTGGAGCTCCCCTGCTTGGTTGGCCGCCTCGGCAGCAGCAAAATTAGAAGCCCCGTCAACAATCGGCATTGATCCCGTTTTTGCCTCAACAATTTGTTTTGCCACAAGCAGAAAGGAGCAGCAAAGGGTCGAGCTTGTCAGGTACAGAGCATCCCTAACACACCGATAAGTCTGCGCCCCAAGTACACTTGCATGAATCGCAAAGAATGCATCAAGAGGTTTGCCGACAGGCATAATTCGAGGAGCTATCAAAGAAGCGAGCTTTTCCACTCTGAGTCTTATATTGATTTGTAGACTTTCGTTCTGCTCTAAATGATAGTACAAAACAAAATACTGGGCAACGCCAGGTTAAATTCAATCAACTCGCGCTGGAGCCTCGCAACTTTTGTAGCGCGTACCAGCCACCACTATGAGGTGGCAGAGAGGGTCTGGAAAAAAGGACGTTTAGAATGGCGCTGAGGTAGGCTGGGAATAGTAACCTTTTCACCCCCGACAAGTAGGCAACTGAAGCCGGGCTTAAAACCACCACTTTAGGCGCCCATTTGCTGCGCCCCATCTAGTTCGAGTCCATTTCTTTCTTGCTGCATTATAGCTCACTTTACTCCCTCAGTGTTCCCTTGCTGCGCCCCTCTGCTCCTTCGGTGCTTCCCCCTACCCCCTCGATGCTCCCTCGATGCTGCTCCCTTTTCTGATTGAATAAGGCAATTCCAATCCTAAGTTCGGGGTGTATAATATAGGATTGCCGTCCAGGGACGGGAAAGGGAGCAGGGCCGCTTTAGAGGGAGCAGCGAGGGAGCACAGGAGAGCAAAAGGAGGGAAAGTGGCTGAGGGGGAGCACGAACGAGCAGTGAGGGAGCACGGGGGAGCAGGGGGAGAGCACGAGCGAGCACGGAGGGAGCAGGGGGGAGCACAGAGGGAGCACATGGTCGAAATGGGCCTGAGCGCGGGAGCAATACAGCTGTACCGTATACTTGAAACTCGAGGATACTATATATATATATATATATAGTATTCTCGAGTTTCAAATATGTGGCATCGCTATATTGCTCCCGCGCTAAGGCCCACTTTATGCTTTTGCTCCTTTTTTGCTCTCTTGTGCTCCCTCGTGCTCCCCCTATGCTCCCTTACTGCGCCTCCTTGCTCCCTTTTTGCTCCCTCGTGCTCCCTCGGACTCCCTCATTATGCCCCTTTACTCCCTCGGTGCTCCCTTTAAAGCGGCCCTACTCCCTTTCCCGTCCCGGAACGGCAATCGCAAATTTTAAGTTCGAGGCGTATTGATTGATTTATTGATTGGTTCTTACTCCGATCTAGCCTACTTAATAAGCCATGCGGGTTGGCCAATAGGGCCGCTACAAAGAAATAACTAGAAATTATATAGAAAATTCGCTTTATACTCACTAAAGGCTTTTACGACTTTGGTGGGAGTGGACATATAATGTTACGGCTCCTTTCGTGCCAAGCCTGCCAAGCCTCTAAGGCTGAACATTCTGTATATATTCGCACGCTCGCATTTTGTGTTACGAGCCTAGCTCGGAAACAGCGTGGTATATTAACTACAGCGCAACATGTAGCACGGAGCACGGCTGCCTGCATGCTCGACGGCTTGGCGAGCGAGCAATGCTCGACATGCTCGACAGCGAGCTGGGCGAGCAGTGCTCGACATGCTCGACAACGAGCATGACGAGCAAGAAGGATCTTCTTTAGTATATAGATCTTCTAAACACGACTTTCTTATGAATCGTGTTCAACTCATCTTAAGTCTTGACTTATTGTTACGATTGCCAAAGCTGCAAACTCTTGTTATCAAGTGATTGCTTGCATTGCCTGAAGACGTCTACAAATCTCTTCAATAACATAACTCTCTCTAATACCTTCGTGGGAAGTACTAGCGTAACACTTTGAACATTCTAAGGATGTCTATATCAGGTCAACGCGCTCCTACCTCAAGCATTAGCTCAACAGCATCACGTCGACTCTTTGTTGATGAAGACGACAAAATCAGAATTAATAAATTCGACGTCTATCATGAAGATCGAACTGGCCTGAAGGACTAACTTATGCAGATGAATATCTACTTCATCTTCTATTTTGTTTTAGCGAACAAGAAAACGATTTTCGCATTCACATTTCTTAGAGAAAGAGCTTAGCATTGACTCAAGTTAAACTTACGCAAGTATTTGAAGAATTATGACGAAAATCCTCGTGCGATGTTCACGAACTTCAATAACTTCAAGAGAGAGCTTCAAAGAATCTTTGAGACATTCAACGAGAAACAAATCGCAAAAAGAATAATTTAGCATCTAACTTAACGAATCTTTGCAACAAAATACGCAACAAGATTTCAAAAGTATGTCAATCTTATCAAGTAAGACGATGTCGCACTTATGACAATGTTTCGACAAAATTTTAAGAACAATCTTAAGAACGAGATTATGCGTGATAACAAAAACATTAGCGACATATTTAATCTTATTGAAGTAGTTATCGATCTCGACGACAAGTTGTATAAAAGAGCTATGAAGAAACGATACGATCAACTTCACGAAAGAGCAGAAATCTTCTTTGAATCAACGATCAAATATTATTAAAAAGAATCTTGTTCTAATTAGAAGTACAATAACTTAGACTATCGTAAACCTGCATCTATGAAACTAAATTTCACTCAACGACGCAAAGAAAAAAATTCTAGAGAAAAGCAAGATAACAAATTTCAAAAAACGTGCTATTCATGTGGCAAATCGAGTCACTTCGCAAGAGATTGTCGATCGCGAAACTTAATAAATCGCTAACAAATCAATGCTATGTTAAGAGAAATACTTAATAGTTAAAACGACATTAGGAAGCAAGTCGACGCAAAAGCGAACATCCTCAAGACTAAATCGAACGACGACTATTATTTAATAAAGAACTTAGATTAGTTATAGAAAGTTCTAGATAAAATATTATCAAACAAGGCATTCGCATCTACGCAAAAAGTTAATTAAGCACTTTAGAAAACTATTAAATCTTATAGCTTAGTTATTAACTTAGACGAAGAGTATAACTAAAAGAATTTTCACGAATGTATAGAAGACATCACGAATCATCTCGAGACTTTAGCTAGCTTATCGAAAAAAAAACAAATTAGTTAGATCGTGAACAAATGCAAGAAAACGCTAGAAAGCGACGCCACTAAAGAAAAAGACATTTTCGACGAAATTGAACGACAACTAAATAGTGTTAGTCTATTCAAATAAAAGATAAAGCGATCAAAGAAACATGCGATACTTAGTTGAACAACTTGCTACGACAACTCATGCTAAACTCATCTAGAAGAAAAGAAAGAAGTCAACTAATTCTCTAGAAAGTCAAAGTTAGCAATTTAGCAACAAAAAGAAGCTTAGCGCGAATAGACGTTTGTAGTAGAAGTCGCAATACAAAAGCAAAGAAAAGTTCAAGTTTCTTAATAAAGAGCATATTAAAGAAATGCAATATGTTAGCCCAACAATAGCAACTAAACTCAATAGCACACACACGATGTTTTATCACATTAGTTAAGATCAACGATTGTCGACTCATAGCAATGATTAATTTTAATGCGACAAATAATTTTATAACTAGAGCTCTTGTAAAGAAGAAAGAATACTTTATTCGAAAGAAGTCTAACGCTTACAATCTAGTAATTGTAGATGAAAACTCATTATTTGACGAGAATGAAAGAGTGAACAAAGAAACGAAATTACTATCAATAGCTATTTAGCAACATCACGAGAAACTAATCTTTAATATAGTGAGAATAATTACTCACGATATTGTTCTAGAAATGTCTTGATTAAAACAACACAATTTAAAAGTTAACTAAAATACACGAGTACTTAGATTTGTGCGATGCGAACACGCAATTCACATTTAATCTACGCATCGACAACGTTCAATAATAGATAAAAGATTAAGTCGAAACTTAATCGCAAGTAGCGAGCTTGCATTCTCGCAAAAAAACAAACTAATAAAGTTCGACTCAATAGACATTGACAAAGATTAGTTAAATCACAAAATCAAAGTAAGTGAAGAAAATTGCGAATCTTCTAAGAGTCTTAGACTATTTAATACGACGAAGAAATTGCTAAAACACGTATCACGAATATATAACAATTGAAAGCATCTATTTTAAGAAGAGAAAACGACAAAGATTCTTTCTAAACATTAATCGTGAAATTATAAAATTAGACTTGAATTAGACAAACAACTCACGTTTGAATTTATATATACTCTATTTAAGAAGAAGCTCGAAGTACTTCGCGAATATTTGATAGAAAACGAAAAAAAAGAATTTATCAAAAAATTCTAATCATAGACAAAATACTTGATTCTCTTTGTACCTAAGAAGAACGAAACTCTTCGCCTATATGTTAATTATTAGAAGCTAAATCATATTACGATTAAAAATCAATACTCATTACCCAATATTAGCGAGCTTTAGAATCGATTGTTCGAAGCGAAGTACTTTATCAAACTAAATCTACGAGGAGCGTATAACTAGACTAGAATAAAGATAGAGAAGAAGTGAAAGATAGCTTTTTGTACGCGATATAAACTATACGAATACACGATGATGTCGTTCGAGCTCACGAACGTCTCGACAACGTGTCAAAAAATAATTAACGATGCACTACGACAATATTTGAATCGATTTGTTATAGCATACTTGAACGACATCATGATTTACTTAAAAATCTTGAAAGAACATGTTAGTCATGTTTTCAAAGTACTAAAATATCTAAATAGAAGAAACTTACATCTTAAATTCGAGAAATGCGAATTTCATCAAAAAGAAATTGACTTTCTTGAATTTGTCGTGAAACGATACGAAGTACGCATGAATTTCGAAAAACTACGAGCAATCAAAAAATGAAAATCATTTATTAGTGTTAAGAAAGTATAATTCTTTCTAGATTTCATAAACTACAACAAAAAGTTCATTAAAAATTACTTCGTTAATGCAATATTATTGACAAATCTTACGAAAAAAAATACGTCATAAATATGAAGATTCACAAAAGAAAAATTATTTCAAAATCTTAAGCTAGAATGCTTAAAGAAATCAATGCTAAAAATGTACAATTTACGATTATCAAGTAGAATTAAAATCGACGCATTAAATCTAATTATCGATGCATGCTTTAATCAAAAGCATGAAGACATATAGCATCTAGTAACATATCTCTCGAGAAAACTCTTGTTAATCGAACAAAATTACGACGTTTACGACAAGAAGCTACTCGCTATTGTAGTCTTCTTAAAGTTATAAAAAATATATATTGAAGAATTATTAAAACTTACGATTCTCACGAATCATAAGAATCTTGTGTACTTTATCATTATTAAATAGCTTAATAGAAGATAGATACGATAATTGAAACGACTTGAACAATACAAGTTTAAAATACAATATATCTTAGATAAAGATAACGATAAAGTCGACGCATTTAGCAAAAAAAGTAATTATAAAAAAACGAAGAAGTCGTTTAATTACAGTATACTTAAAGTTAACAAAAACGAATCATTGTTAACAAACAAACACGAGCTAAATGTTATTTTACAAATACTTAGAGACAATAAGAAAGAGTTTTCAATAAAAAAAGAAAAACTTCAAATATTTATTAATAAGATCGACGAATGTATAAAAGAGCATTATGATAAATCATTACAAAAGCACTTAAGAATGATCAAAACTCTTTAGCTTTTACGCTAGCATTATTAGTTCTTATAGATAAGACAAGCTATCGAGACATACATTAAACGATATCTTAATTGTTAATAGAACAAACATGATACACATGCGAGCTATGACAAAATTTAATATTAGGAATTATCTAAATTGTCATGAGATAAAGTTACGATAAACTTTATTATTAAGTTGTTTAAGTCGACGAACTTAGCAACTAAAGACAAATATAACTTAATACTAATAATGATTAACAAACTTATTAAGTACTCACATATTATCGCATGCAAAGAGAAGTTTATAGCAAAACAACTAAGATACATTGTATTGAATCGACTTATACGATATTATAATATACTCAAAGAATTAATTAGTAATAGAGACAAACTCTTCACGTCTAACTATTGAAAGACGCTTCTACTAATGTTAGAAACGAGACTTAGAATGTTCATTGCCTATTACTCGATTACGAATGATTAAATAGAGCGAACAAATTAGAGTCTAAAGCAGTATCTAAGACACTACGTCAACAATACTTATAGCAATTAGGTATCACTTTTATCTATGACACAACTAACACTAAATGCAAAGATTTCGAATATCATTAAAATAACTTCATTCTTCGTCAACTATAACAAAGAGCTTAATCTCTTCGAAGAAGAACGAAGACATCTATTAGCACAATTAGTTATTAAAAGAATAGCGACACTAAAAAAGATACACAACAACATCTCGAAAATGTAAAAAAAGTCGATCAAGTATTAAAACAAGAAACGAAAAACGACATCTTAACTAAAGAAGAGAAATAAGATATATTTTTTTACAAAAAAACTTAAGACAAGAAGATTAAGCAAGAAATTGAATCATGTCAAAGTTGAATCGTTTCTCGTTAAAAAAACTAAGAAATCAATCAACTACGAACTCGACTTACTTAAGAACGCCAAAGTATTTTTAGTATTTCATATCTCATTATTAGAATTAGTCGACTTCAATACGTTTATACAAAAAACATTTCATTACAAAGCTTAAAAAGAAAGTTGATACAAAGTGAAAAAAATTCTAAAGCAACAAGATCAAAACTACTTAATCAAGTAAAAAAGATATTTTATCTCAAAGAACTCGTAAGAATTCAAGAAAAATCTTAATAATTGCTATGATCTTATTTAGAGATTTCATCAACATTCGAAAAATCATTTAGCATAGCAAGAGATAATTAGAAGGTAAAAGACGATTCAATGAGAGCATTCGCAACAAAACAATTGAAGAATTCGAGAGCATTCGACTTCTTCATTCTTGACAATAGACATTATGTCTTTCGTTTTGTCTTCGCATTAATCTTCTTCAAAATTTTCTTATTTCGTAGCAATCGAATTATAACGATTGCTAACAAAGCTTTATTTTTAGCGATTTTGACAAAAAGATCTTTTCTATTATGATCAAGAAAAGATCAAGACATGTTCACGTACAATTTGCTCGCACAAACACATTTCGAACACTTTAAATGAGACGAGAAATCTTTCATTGCGATACAAAAATAATTAGAGAGAGAGCAACGTTCATAGACAATATTTATTAATGTATCGTAGCGTTCGATTTCGAATGCAACACGAAGGCGACTTTGTTGCTAACGAGACATGATGAGAGACGTTTAGCTTTCGAGACGAAAATCTTTGAGAAGAGAGATAGTGTTACGAGCCTAGCTCGAAAACAACGTGATATATTAACTACAACGCAACATGTAGCACGAAGCACAACTGCCTGCATGCTCGACGACTTGACGAGCGAGCAATGCTCGACATGCTCGACAGCGAGCATGACGAGCAAGAAGAATCTTCTTTAGTATATAGATCTCCTAAACACGACTTTCTTATAAATCGTGTTCAATTTATCTTAAGTCTTGACTTATTGTTACGATTGTTAAAGCTGCAAACTCTTGTTACTAAGTGATTGCTTGCATTGCCTAAAGACGCCTACAAATCTTTCTAATAGCATAATTCTCTCTAATACCTTCGTGGAAAGTACTAGCGTAACATCTTGCTAGAAGGTCGAGCGACCTCTTGTCTAGTAAATACGACTTGCCTGCCTAGACTACCATGATCGCTCGTAACATATAACTTAGATTAGGAGAATCGTGAAGCTATTTAATATTTTGTTATTTTAATATCGTGCGAAGCAGGTTTCTGTGTCGCAATTGGGAAAGTGAAAAACGATTTAACCTTCGAAACACATCTAAAATTTCACTTTGCAAGTCTATTATTAACGCAATTGATAATATTACAATGTCAAAATTCTATTGCTAATACAACTTGATATGCTCTACAAGCTTTGCATAATTTTAAGACATAAATTTCAAACGTACGTTGTAGAATCGAGAGTCTAAAAATTTTTAAAATCTCGCTTAAATTGTTTTACGACACAAAAATCTACTTGACACAATAACAACTTTAAAATTCGAAAAAGTCTTGAACAAAACAAAAGCATTTTTATAACTTGCGTCAACACACATTTATATATTTCAAAATTATGCACAAGTTTTAGAGCATATCAAGTTGTATTAGTAGTAGAATTTTGACATCGTAATATTATCAATTGCGTTGATGATAGACTTGCAAAGTGAAATTTTAGATGTGTTTCGCAGGCCAAATCGTTTTTTACTTTCCTAGCTGCGGCACAGAAATCTGCTTCGCACGATAAGCTAATTATTCCAATTATTAATCGCTGGTTCTATTTTATCGATTCTGCTAACTTTAGACGATAACACGCGAAGTGCCCAGTTTTGTGCCTAGGTCGCCGAAACGGGAACCCTTCGAGACTAGGTATACTAAACACATGTATAAAGGCGATATGAGATCCGTCATTGTCGGAGTATATTGGAGATGAAGTCTTCATTCCTTAGGAGGTCGACCGCCACCCCGTCGCTCGATAACATACCTTACCTACTCCTATCCTTTTCTTCTCTGATTTCTAGATTATTTAGCCTTCCTCTAGACTTCGAGTCCTTTATTAACTCCCTTATACTGCCGAATGTTGGCGAGAATATTCGAGAGATATAGCAGAAGCACGAAGACTCAAAGACCCTAGAAAGTCACTTTATCTAAGATATTGATAAGGTGGAGCTTCTCCTTCAAATGGCGGAGTACGAGAAGCGTAGAGACGGTAAGGTCAACCTACGCGAGTTTACATACGTGACGACCAAGCCGTCCCTGCCAGAGATCAAGGTTTGAGTGGACGAGATTCTTCAGGAGCGGGAGGAGTTCTGGGCCAGGAAGGAAGTCGTCCACGGCGAGGCCCAAGAGGAAAGAGACGCGCAATCCAACATAAAGAAAATGTAGGACAAATATTACGATAGCTAGTGACATTTATTACCCTCAAACTCTTTCCGTGGCTTGCTCTAGCTAGCCAACTCTTAAGCTTAAGAGCTCGCCATCTACTCCGCAACAGCTCTGCTGCTGGATTCACGCAACGGTAGTTCCTACCGATGAAGGTCATGGGTTCTGGTCATCGTCGCACAATCTCGATGTCGTGAGCCTCTAGATATTATCTCACTCAATTTTTCTCAATTCGAGAAGGCAGATAGTGCCGTTGAGGAGAACGTTAGACTGCTTTGTTGTGAGCTCGCGATACCAAGATTTGCTGGACTAATCACAGCGCAGTCTATGGATTCTAGTCACACTCAAGAGAAATGACGAGGCTCATTGAAGCACTTTGCCCACGTAGAGACATAGACATAGACAGGTATTGCGGTAGACTGGCAATCTGACTTCGGCGAAGTTCGAAACAGCATTAGAAGAGTAGTGAGCCCTCGGGCGCGGTACGCAGGAGCTCATTGGTTGCATGACATGCTCGTACTTCCGTCAATGCGTGTCTGAAGCCACTACGATCGATCGATGGTGAAGGAAGAATAAGCATGACTGCGAGTAGTCCTCGCTATTATTGAAGCTTCAGAGTAACAACCTTAGCATGTCGATATAGTCATGCTATTCTTTTCCCAGAGTCTGGCTGAGTACATGGTACCATAGCCGGCCGCGGCAAACCCCACCCATGCCGTTCCACCTAGAGATGCTTCTGGAGGAGATTTGCTTCGCTCAGGACGCCGAATACCTAATGGGTCACCTGTTTTCCCTCATCTGTTTCGGCAGGAACAAACGTCGTACCCTGTCCTGCACTGTCATCATAGGGCTCCTCGTTGTCCTCGGTATACGGAGGTACATCTTGACCGTCGTTCTCGTTCCCATTATCTGTCAACGATATCTTTTAGTACGGCATCTCAGAGCAAAAGAGCTATATGTAGGCACTGACTAGGATCATCATAGCGATCGCCATAATCTGGCGACTCGTCATTTTCGTAGCCGATGCCGCCTTTGTACTGTTCTTCATCATGCTCTTGCCCCTGGGGGTCGTAGTCGTCATTCTGGGTGGCTGACATCCTGGAGGTCGTCTGTGCTCAACAAGTCCAAGCTGTAGCCGAATGTAAAAGTGAAATGGGATATCGTGGATGCGAAGAAGAGTAAGTCTACTGAACAACTCTGAAGCGCAATCAGGGCTATATATACTTAGCCATCAGCGCGTGGAACTTCTTCTGATACAACAGCCGACCTCTGCCTGACGTTACCAGGTTCTAGAAGTTTACGGATTTTAGAAGCGGTGTGATAGGTCGCTGTCATGCCAAGTCGCATATCGGCATGAGTCTGCTGAGCATTCTTCGTGGTGGCGAATGTGGTTGAAATAACTTTAGCAGCTATAGCCGGGCACGAGGCGGCCAATTCAGGCTCCTTATGCTGCGCCCCTGCACTGCCCCATAGTGCTCCCTCTTGCTCCCTGCTGTTCCCTCGCTGCTCCCTCGCTGCTCCCCCCTGCTCCCTCGATGCTCCCTGTAAAGCGGCCTTGCTCCCTTTCCCGAACGAAAACGGCAATCCCCAATCCTAAGTTCGGGGAATATATAATACATATATAGTAATCTCCGAGTGGAATCTGTAATGGCCGATGATTAATCAAGGCTGCGCTGCATTGCTCGCGCGCTAAAGCCCGTTTCGTGCATCTACTCCCTCTGTGCTCCCCTTGCTCGCTCGCTGCTCCCTCGTGCTCTCCCAGTGCTCCCCCTGTGCTCCCTTATGCTCCCTCTGTGCTCGCTCGTTGCACCCCCTCAGCCCTCTTCCTTGCTGCCTTGTCGCTTAGTCTCGCCGTTCTACCCTGTAACTTTACACGATAGGCGCTATCCACTTGTCCGCCGTTATTGTGTAGTGTCTCAAACGCGCTATTTCTTTTCCTACCCACAATAGTTTACAACGAAAAGTCCTCTCAAAGTCCATTTCCGTCTTTGGACTGGAGCAACGGCTGCTTTAGCCGGAGCAAGACGAAGTAGCGCCTGAGCACTGCCTTAGCACTTCCGAAGCCTCGGCTACGGTTACCAGAGGATTGCTGCTGTCTAATTATGCCTCACTTTAACAAGTTATCAGGCGTGAATAATGTTAGTACAGACTGTGATATACGCACGAAATCTCATAACTACATACACCATAGAGTATCAGGGACCCTAAGATGCAACAAGGCTGGGACTAGCAGAGCTGTGTCCTCTTAGTGCACGACGCACTTCTCCCTTAGCCTCCATTGGAATTTGAACTCATGTCGCAGAGCAGATACGTTTTTCCTCTCCTTTCTCAAAGAACGTCATGATCTCCGGAGGTTGGAATTTGATTAGATATCACCGAATCGCGCCATTTTTGGGCTCCACCATTTGAGCTCCACCATGGCCCCTAAAGGCTTTGAGTTCTCGTTGGACAATGAGAAGTTTGCGCCTTTTGAGATCACTGCTGCTCGTGTCAGTCCGCCTTTGCGTTCTGATGATCGCTTATTGACAAATCTTGGGTGTAGCAACATCTGCAGCTTCTCGACCATTTCTGCTCCCTCATTGAGAATGTCCGAGAAAATGCACCCTTGTCCGAAAGGCGAGCTACCCAAAAAGCGCCTCCCAATCAGCGAGGGATCGCTGTTCAAGTCGCTCGGCAAAGTGAAGAGAGCATGTTACAATATTTCCTGGCATGTGCCGAATCGAGATATGTGATGTACCTTGACCTTTTACTTGCGTTGCAAACGAGTGGACAATTGAAGGGCAAGGTTCCTTTACCACCATGGTGAGTAGTCCATAGTGGGAATTTGTGATAGGCGCTTTATTGGCCGATGCGGCTTTTGACATGGGGAATAATGACCAGGGACGTTGCGATGATTGCTCACGCTCATCTACTATCACCTTTTCAATATTTCAACGATATCGCAGAACGATCTCAGTATGCGCCATTGTGGGCTTCAGGAATCGCGTTCCCGCTTCGTCTTCATTGCGGCTTAATTGACGGCAAGATGTGGACCGACGCCCTATCGGAAAAGACCTGGGAGAAGCAGTACCCATTCTCTCCCTACCAACTCTGGGACGACAGCCCAGCTAAGGGCGGTTGTTTAACTCTCTAAGATATAAACAATTTTAAGTGTCCTAGATGCTAGAAGCTAGAGACCATCAAACTAGGCGATTGGGTTGAGATGTGCTTCAACCGGGGAGAGCTTGTCTGCCTAAATTGTCGCCAGGAATGGACAGGTGAACGCCTGAGTGGTGTTTATTTGCGCAATGACATAGAGCACTTTATAACCAGCCATGAACCGGAGAAGGCGTTGAAAGATATCAAAGGACTCCCGGTAAATCAATTGTCTGGCAAAGTCCACGCCAGGAAGGTTCTCATGGACCTGTCCCGTTTGGAGCTGGCTACATCTTCCATCCGATATTATCTCCAAAATAGTAACCTTACTTTCACCTGGGCCAAGTTTGAAAGCGCTTGCCGTACGACGCAAGCGGAAGCCGAGAAGAAAGGCATGCCTGTGCTGAACCAATCTTTGCTGCCTAGAATACAGCAAGCATATTCTAAAAGTATCTGGCCAACTTTCAGCCTTGATCTTGTGGCTGCCGTCTTGAGACAGCAATTGTTTTCAAGCAAAGTCATTCGCCTTACGGACTTAAGACAAGACAAAGCTCTGACAGCTGCTTCGAACAGGTACTTTATATTTATGTTACTGATGAAGCCGGACGCAAACGGATCATTGAAGATGAATGTGCCAACCTTCGATGTGGATCTGTTCTGGCATACGCATCAACTCTTTCCCGGCTTCTATCATCGTTGGTGTGAGACTCATCTTGGACGAAGGGTGAATCATGACCATACGATCGGCGAGAAGGCCTCCAAGGACGGCTTTGAGGCCACGAAGAAGGTCTGGCAGAGGGCATACGGTCATGTGTACAGTGCAGAAAAGTCTACTGTTGTGAAAAAGGCAGAAGGCCAACAGGAACATCCAAAGGGTCCTTTCAATGCCGTCGATGAATTTGGATCTGCGCCGGGAAGCTTCACAGCCCAGGAACTGGACGAGATCTCAAATCAAATTGTCTCTTTCGAGGATAAAGAACCTCTTGTGCGAAAGTTGGTACTCGAGACCCTCGACCAGCGCATCGCGAAGAAGGACAAAGACATTCGCCTCGCTGGTCTTCGGGAGGCTGTCGCCGTTTCCCTAAGGCTGGGTGATGCTGATGCCATGTCAGACAAATTGACGCTACTTTCCTTATTTCCCTCGCTACTAGAGCCTTTCAAAATCGAGTCTGAAAATACAATCCAGGGATGGCTCTCCAAGACCTCCGATGGTCATGACAGTCTCACCATTGACGACATCCTTACAAGCGATGATAGAAAATGCGTTTGGTATTGTCTAAGGAAGGATGCAATTGACGACCTCTATCGAACAGAAATGGACCGTGCAACATCTATCAATCGTCAAACCCTCAAAACACCTATGTTAAGGGCAGTGGAAGATCTAGTTGATGCAAATGAAGAATGTATGGGGGAATCATTAGCCTCAGGCGGACGAACAAGGGAAGAATATTCATCACTAACAGAGAAAATGAAAGATCAATTTCCACGAATGGTGGCTCGCCTTGTCCGTGACGTGCTAAAGCCCAGAGCGATTGCCACCGCCGCAACACTTGAAAGTCGATACTCACAAGCGGACGCTGACAAAAAGCGCGACGAGGCAAATGAGCGAGAGAGGACCCATCAATTGGAGAGAGAACAGGAAGATAAAGAGCGGAGAGAAAGGGAAGAGAAGGAAAGAAAAGAAGCAGAGGAAGCAGAAGAGGTAGAGAGCAGACGACTCCAAGCCGTGAATCTCGAGGCCATGGAGCGCCTGATGTCCGAAAGTAGACTATTGGACGTCCAGGCCGACATGGACAGAGAAGTATCAACCATGCGGCGCACACTCGCAGGTATGCACGTTTCCAACGTCTTCTTCACCCCAACTCTCCTTTCCCCCTTTACTCCGTGAACCCAAAATACTAGCTCGCTTAAGTCACCTCATTAACACCACGGGAACAGTCCAAGAAGCGCAGCAGCAGCAGGCTGCCGGAACACGCACCGCGCAACGGGTGCTCGAAAACAGCCTCCTGCACCAGATGGCGCTTTCCTCCACAGGAAGCCTGGCAAATGCCGTGCCTGACACCAACACATTCCTCCCAGCCTATGATCCCTCGCTCGATACCTGGAGCACTTGCACCACCAGCAACTGTACCAATACCACGTGCACCAGTAATTGCACTAGCAACTGCAACAACGGCAGCAACTGCACCAGCAACTGTTCTGGCGGGGGCTGTGGAAGTGGAGGATGTGGCGGTGGATGTGGAGGCGGGGGATGTTAGTTGAAACGACCAACAGCCGGGAGAAGAAATGGAAGCCTCTTCCTTTTTTTCTCCTATTTTTTTGTAGGCATTTAGGGCAATTCTGGTTGTTTCAGAAAGCACAACTTAATAATCAATAATAGTCTTTGTCCCTAGGGTAGGTGTTATCCTTCCATTGTGAAAGTGCATCAATTTAAGCCTGCCTCCCTCCGCTTTTTTCCTTCTTTTCAGCCGGCTCTAGAGCCGAAAACCCTAGGGAAAGGGATAAGGGCGGGGCCAAAGGTGGGTGGAGGGCGAGGCGGCTCGGTATTGTGGTTCGCTGATGATGAAGGAGGCATCGTTATGGGGGAGGGGGAAGGGTTCCAGAGTTCTTCTTGGCTGTGGGCTCTTTTAAGAGAATGAATGGGAGATGTCGGCAAGCAGGAAGATCGGGTTTACGGCAGAATATGTATGTGGTGATCGCACAAGGCTGCTTGCTGGATGAAATGGAGCAGCTGGGCAGTGAGGCAATAAACGCACGTGCTTGATGCCATATGGAATGATCCTTTCATTGGTTCAAGAGCATTTCAGAAACGGTTCAGAAGGGCGGCAGTTAAGGCCCTGACTTCAGATATGATGTCCGGACCTCACGCGTTTTCTTTGGTTGTCTAAACGCCTCTCAGAAGCTGGGTTGGCTGTCTCACCTGACAAAATGTTGGACAAAGCCAGACTACGACTTCGCAGATATAGGGTTTATCCTATCGTATAATATATATACTTCAAGTACCTTCGGCCTATAGAATACGACCTTATCCTATATTCTCTTAGCGTACTGGGTAGACTATATGTAGGTTCAATAATAAGATATAGATATCCTTAATGAGGGTCTCAGACGGGACCCTAGGAGGCACCTTCGCGTAAAGTTGACGGATCTATATAGCCGTTAGCCTCTCGAGAGGAGCGGTGATTAGCAAGCTAGGAGGTCGAGAGGGTAGGCTCAGGGAACAGGCTCGGAGCGTGGAGGAGCAGGAGGGAGTAGAGGGGGAGCTCGAAGGGAGTGGCGCGGAAGCAAAGCGGTGTCCGCTTAGCCAGCCAAGAAGCGCGTAGCAGAGGACTTTTCGACTGATATTACCTAAATAGCTTTTTCCCCTCTATACTTACTTGCCAATTCTCTGTCTCTGTCTTGCAGGTCTTATTGGCGACTGTCTCTTCGTCTTCTTGAGATTCCCACCTGGGTCCAATGGTAAAGAAGAAGAGGACTGCCGTGTAGTTCTTTAACGGTACGGAATCAAATGGTCTAGAGTCACAGCCACGTCCAACTTCAATAGTGATAAGGTCTTCAAATACCTGAAGTCTGGTACTGGGATGAACTATTACAGAATGCTGATCCGCTAGGATGGGTGAGTCCCTATTTCTCCCACCACTACTCCACAACGCTGTAGATTGGTGACTGATAACCGGCTATTGCGGGCGAAACAGGTACGAAAGGCGAAACACTGGTGCTAGCCATTGCGAGACAAAAGCCGCGAAGCATTTCATAGAAGGTGTTGTGCGTGGCAGCTGTGCTGGTAAGGACGAACAGTCCATATATACGATGCTTCAGAAATAGATAGACTTTGGCGCTGGTTGGCAGCAGCGACCTGAAGATAGCTTTCCTCTCCTCGCTGACCAGTGTAAGCCGGGACCCTATGAAAAGGGGTTGCCAGAGTATCTGAAAGTAGGAGCTCTCCGAATATCAATGCATTTTGACGTTGGCATGATTGTGCCTACGATTTTTTTTTTGGCCGATTACCTAGCAACACAGCCTGATGCTCACGGAGGGAGTCATTCCGCCAACGCTGTGCCAATTCACTTTTCTGCTCTCAACCACCTATAGGCGAATCCGGTACTCAATAGCGAAGAGAAAACAGAGTTACGTTGCAAAAGCATTGACCAAGCATTATGTCAATGTTCCTAGAAGACATAAGCTCCCCTAGGATATTGCTGTGAGCTCGAAGCAATCATGCCTCTTATACACAGGGTTCTACCAATTTGAAATAACACTCGGGTTTGGTAATCCGGCATTCATTGGACTTCATCGCCGATTGGCCCATATCTACTTGGAATGCGACATAGAGAAGGAGGGCGAACGCGGTCCAAACTCCGAATCAATAATCAAGAGGCAAACGAAATTGAGCACCCTTTAGTGATCCAGACACCATTAATGTCACTTGATAATTTGGCTCGTAAGACGATGGATACGTGGGCCACACCGACTGTCAAAAACATCAAGTTGCCTCCTTCAATGTGCCCTTTTCCATTACTACGACCTCAAGATCGGATAACCACGCTAGCACAGACCGTCCTTCTTGATCAACCGTGCCCGATTTCAGATCCTTCCAGATTTTTCGCGGCGCAACAACAAAGTTGTTATGTGAGCAAAATCGCGGGTGTGAACCAGCTCGGTATTTTGCCACACAAGATTCACAAACAGCGCACATAGTGCATTCCCGACAGATATACATCGGACCTAGGATATTTCCTTCACGCGGGCATAGGTCGCAATTAGAAAAGTCAAATTCGACTGTTGCGCGGTTGTCGTTAGTGATGATCATTTGCTCAAATGCAATCTGCGCTGACTCCAATTCTTGAAGGACCAAAAGACACCTTGCAAGAGAATTAAATGAAGCACGTGCGCGACATTTGTTTTCACTGTTCCTGATATTTTGCGCGAATCGAATGACACTGCGTCGACTTACGTCCTTTTGAAAGGCTTTGTTCGTCAGCTTCTTGGACACATTAGAAAAGAGAGCAGATATCGACGCATCGTCGAAGGTGTAGTCAGATGGAAGGCGGCCAAGACAGTCGTAAAGCGTCTGGTCTGCACCGTGCTCGAGGAGCTTTGCAACAATCTTTGGATGACGATACTGGCAGGCCATATGCAGTGGAGTCCCCATTGCCGTATCGAGTGAGTCAATTGGTGCTTTATGACCGAGCAGTAATGTCACCAGGGCATTCGAACCTCTGAAGCAGGCGAGATGAAGAGCGCTATATCCAAAATCGGAAGATTTGAGGCCTACGACGGTCCTATCGCAACCGAGCAAGACTCTGACGAGGTCCTCTTTCTGGAGGGCCACCGTAACATGTAATGCGGCGTACCCATTAGGACCAAGTGAAGGATCGGCCCTAGCTGCCAAAAGTGCCCTGGCATTCTCAACCCGGCCTTGACCAACGGCGAGAGAGAGTGGACTGCTTCCATCCATTGACGTTGCATTGACATCCGAGCCTGCCTGCAAAAGGTCTATTGTGTACTGGACATTTGCCTTACACGCCGCCAGATGCAATGCTGTCAAGCCCGCGCCAGCTCTTTGATGCAGATCTGGCCCTCGTTGCAAGATCCACCTCGCAGCCTCCAGCAACGTATTCACGATCTCCACATGGCCCAGACCACTGGCAATGATTAAGGCTGTTTTCCCTTCTTTATTGACGCTAGCGGCATCCGCACCAAAATCCAGCAGAAGCTGTACCATCAAGGAGTTTTAGGCTTGGCGAGGAAGGAAAGAATGTATAGAGACCGTGTCGCGATTATCAACAAGGATTCGGTCTCGAAACCAGGACAAGTCGCGGACAAGATGCGGAAGCGGAAATGTTTGGACGTGTTCACAACCGTGTCCTTTACATTCTTATATCAATTTTTTCCTTGACATCTTGCAGTGAGGTAGGACGAAATTTCAGTTAGTGATGAGACGATATCGTCCGTCGAAAGAACATCGCGACTGATATTTTGACTCGGATTGCATGAGACGCAGGTGAGGTGCTAATTCTGCAGCTCGGTAAGATGCAATCTCATGAGTTGCGCTGAAAGAGAGCTCCTACTCCTGGGCTGTCAATCTCGCTTGTCTACAAGGAAGTAGTGAAGTCTAGGCAGCGAATTAGTAACAAGGGCAGCTCAAGCCGAGACAAAGGAAGCCATTTCAGGCTCCCACCTGCTGCGCCCCTGCACTGCCCTATAGTGCTCCCCCGTGCTCCTTCGATGCTCCCCCGTGCTCCCTCGATAGTCCCCCGCTGCACCCCCTTGCTCCCTCGGTGCTCCCTCTAAAGCGGCCCTGCTCCCTTTTCAGACCCAGAATGGCAATTTCCAATCCTAAGTTCGGGGTGTATATAATATATATATATCACGCACAACGCCCTGCAGATATATATATATATATTATATACACCCCGAACTTAGAATTGGGGATTGCCGTTTTCGTTCGGGAAAGGGAGTAGGGCCGCTTTAGAGGGAGCAGCGAGGGAGCAAGGGGCCGCAGCAAGGGAGCATTGAGGGAGCACGGGAGAGCACCGAGAGACCATGGGGGAGCATCGAGGGAGCACGAGGCGCAGCAAGGGGAGCATATAGGCAGTACAGGGTCACAACAGGTAGGAGCCTGAAATGGATCTCTCAGCCTCCGGCTTGATTTGCCCTAGTTATTTTTTATTTCCTTGAGGCCCTTGTACTCTTAAGAGCTCCCTTTTAACCGTTCTACATGCTATTTCTCTTCGCCCTCTTTATTCGATTGATTACAGCTAAATCCTCAAGTTACCATTCTACCTCCTCCACCCAGTATAACCAGCAAAGTGAGCATTTACTTTGCCTTAAACTAACGCTCGTCAAATCGCAAGTTTCTTTGAGTCCTTGATGTCAAGCCCTAAATCGTTTCAGACCTAATCGCCGCACGCAAGCTCCTTAAGGCCCAAAATGGCTCTTTGTCCCACTAATCTTACAACTCATACCTGCCTTTTCCCTAAGATCAAGATAAAGCGGCTAGTTAGCCCCTCATCGAAATGGAACGATTGGGTAAATACTCAACGTTTTCATTTAAGGCAATAAGCCCCGTCTCCGATGGATGAGATATACAGAGCATGAACAACGAGCAGTAGCGAGAATATACATATTTGCACGCTAGTACCCTTTGTTAGATATTGAATATTCCAAATTTCCTAGATGAAAGCGAAATAGATAAAGATTAAAGAAAAGTAGGCCTATAGATCCAGGCAGAGGCTACGGCCACTAGTACTATCGGTTATCGGTGGTACTCGAGGTAGGTAGAATAGAAGAAGAAAACTTGAAGGCGAAAGGACAGGGTTTTACATACGAGGTGCTTGCAATGGAAAGGGAAGAGGAGGGCGAGGACCTTGAAATCTTTGTTCCGTAGGAAATGACCGTTCTGAAATTAGATTGCTCATGGCACGTATCCGTCCATTGATATGCTTTGCTTTTGCCATCACCAAAAACAATCGTAGTCCTCTGGCTTAGAATCTGAAAAGGCCCAAGAACAATGCAGGGATTTTCACTTTACGGGCAGTTTAGACTTTATGCAGATGGCCTATGCATGCCTTTCATTCGATTTAGGCATCGCTAATGGTTACTCAAGCGTTTCAGAATGTCATTTCACATTACTCACACCCGTCATAATTCTCGGATATTTTAATCTCATCCCAGGTCATTTGTTCTGCCGGCGATGATACAATATTCCCCGAACCCCAAGGTCCTATCTAAAAACTTGTTCCTGTTCCCGATGATCCTCCTTATTATGCATTGTAAGCATGCGTTCTCCTGTAAAATTAGAATCGGATTATGATCATATCCGCGGTGCCACTGACAGGCCAGCCACTGGGCAAAATCATTTTTTTCCACCTGTTGATAGTACAGAAATGATAGGTATTTATGAGTTCCATCGAACGTCAGCTGCGAATGAGGTGTTCGGTCGCTTTTGTAAAGAGTAAGACCCGGGAACAACGCGAAGGGAGATTCTTCCTTACGCAACGAGTCTGGATCTTTGAAAATGGTGTTGTAGGGATGCGCGCAAGGCTGCGCGACTAGCATCTTCCTTATAGCGGCAGAAATATCGACAGGGTGAGCGACAGTGAAAAGTTCTGAGCCATCCAAGATTTCATGGCGGGCCCACAATGTGTCTCCAGAACCGCTAAAGAGGAAGCGACTTCGTAGAGCGGGAGCGCAGTCCATAGGCTGCACATCTTGGTTGAGGCTTGTTATCGGCTTACATCGTACATCGTTCTCGAACGCCATCCTTATGACTTCTCTTTGTTGTCCTTCGAATGAGATATAACCTGGCAAGAGCGAGAATACCCTCCCTTGAACCTTGGTTATCGAGTGACAGTTCGATAACGTACGAAGCACGACCACACCATCAAGGTTCAGCCCAAGCCAGTCGGGTGTGAATATCTTTTGCGTCAGCGTTTGCTCATCAATAGCATCAGTACAGGCAAGTATGGCCCGACCCAGCCCCTCGAATGGGCCTGGCTCATGCACCGGAGCAGGCGTAGCACACGTCAATATTGTGCGAGAAGTGGTGTGCCCATGAAAATGATGCACCGACATGGTTTGTAAGGTTGTGTTCCAATCAGTGAAGGCCATCTGGGACGCAAACAGGATTGCTCTTCCTAAGACCTCGCATACTCGATCCGAAATACCATACAATGGGCTGTCCTTCTTGGTAGTGGCATCCCTACGTTTGAGGATACGGATCAGAGTCTTCTCGTCCCTAAACTGCCTAATCAGATTACATGCCAAAAGCGCGTCGTTATGAGTGCCCTCGCAGTGGAAAGACATGTCAAATCGATAATGGCCTCGCTGCTTTGCTTTAAAGCCTAGCAAAGACAAGATGTGTAACGATCTCTCTTGAATTTGCGGCAACACAGAGACGAAATAAGTTTGAAAACCTGGTAAGGAATCCGTGGTGCCAATGTGCGATGCTCGTTGAACCACCTCATTGAGGGTAGATACAGCCGCTATTTCGGACACAGTATTGACATGATTCGGATCAGTCAGCTCTGGAAGATTGTGAACAAGGAAATCAAGCTCCGAGCAATTGACACTCCACGCACGTCGAGAAGGCTGATCCATGGGCTCGATAGAGATGAAATCGGTCAGATTGCCTTCCATAAGAAGTTCACATGCACTCTCTTTCGCTGCTAGTTGCATGATCACCTTCGCTTTACCGTAACTGTCACTGATCGGAATCTGGACACCCGCGCTATCGACAGCGCAGACCGAGAATCCAAGGATGAAGTTCGCATAAGCAGCAACCCATCCAGAACCCTGAAAGCCTTTGTATACCAAGATAGCGATATCTCCAGAGGTGGCAATCTTATGGCAAAATTGTATGACTCGCGGTAGATTGTACTTGCTAGGCATCGCGTCGAACGGACAGCGCTTGATGGGTGTGGTAGCCTGTGGAGACTGCCGATCTACAATTCTCTCAAGTAGAGAATGATATCGGAGAACTCTCTCCTGGAAGCCGACAGTACGCGCAAAAGAGACGAGAGCTCCGCGTAATTTGTGAAACTGGTTCACACCAGGCGTGTGATCGAACGGCACCCCTGCAGTATCAAATAACACAGAGAGCGCCGCCGAGCAAGCATCCGGTGACATGAGCGGCACTATTGAAGCCAGGAGCGCCAGCACGTTCTCTCCCGCCCGCGTTTTGAGCAAGTGATCCACTAAGAAAGAGGAGCCCGCTCCAATCTCAACGAGATTGTAGAGCCACTGGCACTCAGTCCGCTGCCTCTCTCGTCGAGCATTGAGAGTAGTTCGGAAATCTTGCGATGCCGGAATTAGTTCGCTCACCATCAGCATGCAGCCAATAGTATGGATGTCGACGCCAGAGAGCACCATCTGCTTAAGACCATGAGCGCCAGCGCCCATGACCAGTCGAGAGAGACCAGGTATATCGACCTGCCAGGATGCCATCCTAGCGGTCGCAATTGACAGACTTCAATGCGACGTTTGAGAGAAACAACGGAGCACGATTTGGATTGTGGGCTGCGTGACTGCGCCTGAATCTCCAAACATGCAAGAGCAATCGAATCATCTACAAAACGTCCACCAGAGGTGTAAAATCGACGCCTAGTGTCTTTGCTTCTGTGGTAAGAGCAGCCGCCAGGCAGCAGCATCCACACCGGCGTCGTAAGAACCTTGAGCAGCGCTCATCCCAGACCTTGAGGATTACCGTTTCCGTTCAGAAAATGGAGCAGGGCCGCTTTAGAGGGAGCAGCGAGGGAGCAATAAGGGAGCACGGGGGAGCACGGGGGAGCGTAAGGGAGCAGTGAGGGAGCAAATGGACGAAACAGGTCCTAGTGCGCGAGCACAGAGCGTCACGTGTCATTGAGTTTGAAGATTACTATATATATATATCCCAGCAAAACCGCCGAGCCCCCTCCCCCCAATCCGTCCTAGCCCCTTCCCTCCCTCACGCTAGCCCCCAAAAAAACCCCCCATAAAAACCCATCTCCGTCCCTCCTCTCTCCTTCCCTCCCCCGTCATCAGTAGTAAAACATAATCTACACATGTTTTTACAAAAGATGGGAGCTCCGCTCCGGCGGCATGCTGAGGGCCACTCTCGATGAGTCTCCAGATTCTCGGGTGGGTGGGCTTCCGTTCCCGGCTCCCTTGAGGGAATGATTGCATCGGTTCTTTCCTACCAGCTTCTTCCGTGGACCAATTCTTTTGTTGGGGAGGGGCTGTGGAAGTGGTGCTACATGGTTTGAAGGGGATTTAGGAGTGAGGAGTTGGGATGGTTCAGGGGGATGCGGAGGATGCGGTTGGGGGTGATTGTTGTTGGTGTGGGCGTTTATGGGATGGATGTGACTGAGATGTGTGTGGTCGATTGAGCAGACTGTAGGAATGGGATTACTGTTTATTATGATGCTCATAGTCTGTGAGAAAAGTTTTTGCTTGAAGAATGAAGGGTTGATGCAGCTAATGCAGATTGCTTCAATCCATAGTAATGCACACCGTCTCGAATGCTGTTTTACCCAGCGAAGACCAGATACTGGTCACGAATGTGAGACGGCGGCTTCTATGGCCTACACCGTTGTACAAGACTGATAGTCATGCCAATAAAGCCAGTATGATATGCTGTAAAGTAGGCTCTTCGGGCCTGCTAGTATTCAATCGTCATCCTCGTCCTCGTCAACGATTCTACGCCTCTTGCTCCGTCCCCCGCCAGTGCCAGCATCTGCTGGCTCAGCAACCTCCTTTGTCGAGCTGTTCTTCCTAGGCTTCTTTTTCGCCTGCTCATGCTCCATGTCGATGTCCTCTTCCTCCTCGCTTGCATCGCCTTCGACCTCGACCTCCTCGTCGCTGCCGACCAGGAAGCCGTCGTCTTCGTCATACTCGTCCTCGCGTGTCCGACCGCGAAGGGGGTAATCTTCTTCGTCGCTGTATTCGCTATTCCTCCTCCTCCGCGGCTTCTTAGCCCTCGGCTTGCTAGGACGAGCCCGTGTCGTAGCCATGCCATCGTCATCTTCAAGCCCGCCGACGGTAAGCCCTGCGCCATAGCCACCTTGACGTATCCCAGAGCGACCGAGCACGCGGTTGTTGCGAGCTTGATCGCGCTCTTCCGCGACCTGGCGACGTCGCGAAGCCTTTGTTCTCTCCTTCTCGAACTTTTCGGCTTCCAGCTTCGCTTTCTCAGGATCTTCGGTGACATGCACAATTTCGAGGCCTCCATCCGCTGTCTTTGCTTTGCCTTTGGAGGCTGCTGCCATGGTTTCTTGGAGCTTGATAAGCGCTTCGTCATCCTGATCTGCATGTGACTGTACGACCAGGGAGGACGTGATGTGGTTTGTGAGACGGACAAGGGAGACCGCCTCGTGTGGTGAGGCGAGGTATGTATGGGAGTCGAGTCGAGCGTTGTACGGAGTTGTACCGTTTGCCGCACGAGGTCTACTAATGGAGGTAGGAGTCGGTTTGGGTGGATTGATCTGCGGGGGCGCGAGAGCTTTGGCCGAGAGTGCAAATTGCTCCCTAGGATTGGAAGCTAGCTGTATTGTCAAAGAGCCGTCTGACCATCGCAGTACTCGCGCATTCGATTGAATCTCGGAAGGTTTAGATGGAGAATGACGCCAGCGGATAGTATTGTTGGAGGTAGTGTATGCTGAGAAGGTCGAGGACGGCGCGTCTGATGTATGATGTTCGGTTGTGGGAGGATTCCAATGGGTGGGAGTGAATGCCTTTTCATCGATACCAAGGAAGCTTGGGAATTGTAGAAGATGCAGCTACTCAGACTGTGAGATGGGAGTTCGTAAAGGGACGTCATCCAGAGCGTACCTCGCCATCACTCGGTTTGGGGATGGCATGCCGGCCGATATCAACGTCTAAGATGTTCTCTTCGCGCTCGATCTGTGTTCTTGGCTCATCGTACTCCTCCTCGGCTCGACCAGGTCTCTCCTCGTCGTCACCGGAGTCGAGCTCCGCATCATCGAGCTTGCGCCGCTTGTTGCTCGCATCCTGCGATCTGTTGAGGGTCAGTAGGCATCTCTTGTACTCAGCGACTGTCCTCACGTTTGGCCCTCGTTTTCGGAATCTGAACCAAACAGATCGGCATCGGCAGCGCCATCCACTTGGCTTGGACCAATTCCGTCTATTCCTGCGTCCGATACATCCCCATTGACGGGATCTTCGTCGGAGCTGCTCATGCTTGCGAGAACCACTGATCCTTTGTGGTACCGCCTCTCGATAGGTGTTGTGGCTTGCTGATCGATATCTCTTACTCAATCACACAACCCCAATGGTAAGGCTCATATGGGTACGCGGTCGTTTGCTCTTGGCTGGCTTGGAGCACGTCGATTAATACCTTCAAGCGCCAATTCTCGATGCGAGTAATTAGGTCCTTGACCCCGTCAGAACGGGACAAAGGTGTCGGAAGGCGTGATAAGTTCTCAGCAGTGACAGGTGTTGTGCTGCTTGACTGGGCCTGATCCATGGTAGTAATAGTTCTCATGCACGTGACCGCTCTGTTCCTGTATGATCGACAGCGCTACGTAAGCGTCCGAATATAATACAGAATTCTTTTTGGAAGTGTAGATCACCAATCTGCAACTCACACGTCCAGAATATAGAGTACTTTAAGGAACAATCAGTTGAAGTCGATACAGAGGTCAATAGCCTGTAGAAGGCTCTTTGGCCAGTTGTTCTAGCAGAGCTTTTAAGGATAGTCAGCAAATGATGGCAACATTCTTCCAGAGCGTGTAAGTATCAGGGGCTGATTTCATACTTGTTATTTCCTGTCTTTCTTTATGCTTGCCGTGCTCTTGGGAGTCTTTGGTAGAATCACGAACATGGATGGCTTAATAGGCGCGCCTGGTCGCCGAGCATTTTCTCGGCGAGAGCCTCCGCCAGGTTCTATGGATTTCATGGCCCTATTACTCGATCTTCAATCTCCCATTTCGTTGCCTCAACTGCCGCACTTGCTACCACATGACCACAACTCCGCCGCCAGCGTCACCCAGGTAAGCCTCCATATCTTCAGTGACCTTCCTTCTTGACCTGAACATCCACCAGCATGGAAAATTCGCTCGCAGAGCCAGCCCTGCAAACCCCCAATGCAACAGGGCCGGCGATCACCATATTACCTACCGATGAAGAAAACGACAGGTGAGCTGGCTTTCTTTACGCTCGTAACATGTGTTGACACCTCCAGCATGCTATCAATTCCTGCTACAGCAGTCTATGAGGAACTCTATCCGAACCCTGGACTGGCCACGCTGCGGGCTCGAATGCGCTATCCTGAGTACAGCTGTGTTGACCGTTACTCTTTCGGCTACCGACACATTAACGCTGCCAGAATACTGGGCCCTCGAAAGCCTTCGGATCTCTCCTGGACTACCGAACTTTTCAAAGAGCCTACAGATGAGGAGATTCTTCGTTTTCCTCACCTGTACGTGCTTTATAGCACTTTACACAAGGGTCCCTCAGGCAAAAGCCACTCGTCATAATTTTGTGGATTGTGTCCTGCTTATTTTCGAGAATTATTGAAACTTTTACTCGCCTAATAAGGTGCCTAATAACAAAGCTGACAATTTTTTGCCTAGGCGTGGGACTTTTGGCCGCCAAACCAACAAGCCTAATGGCAACGGCAATCTCAACCAGCAGAAAGGACCTGGCTCTCAAGCTTCTTCTCCTACCATTCCGTACGGTCCAGCCTTGCCTCCCGCCATGCCTGCGCTCAACACGAATGCTTCTTTTGCTCCCGCCGCCGACACTGCCTCCCCTCAGGTAGAGAATCAGAACCCGAACCATAGCCAGGGCGAAAACCAGGAGAAGGAGAAGCCGAAATTCTTTTTCCGTGAGAAGTATTCAAAGTTAGGTGTGAAGGGAAACTTTATGCCGTTGGCTGCCCAGCCGAAGAATGTGGACATTGCCGAGTGGATGGGCCATCAAGGTATGTTCTTTGCTTTGGTGATATTCTGACTATCTTGGCTAAGCTCTTCTTCTGTAGGGATGGAGCAGTACCGTCTGGCAGCCTCCTTGCTCCAATGCGTCCAGGAAATTGATACCCATACTGGTCGTGCGCTCTGCAACCCCACGGATTGTCCTGTTATGTCTGCTGGCCGGTAAGCTTTCCCAATGCAAATGTGAAACGTCCATGCTGACCCAGCTCAGAAGCCACACCTACACCTGGCTTAACAACGAAAAAGTGCCCATCAAGGTACCAGCATGCCAGTACATTTCCTTAGTCCAGCGCTGGATCGTCGGCAAGATGGACGACCCGAAAGCCTTTCCCACCGACAACATCACCGGCAGCTCCACGACCTACGCCTCCGGCAGCCTCAACACCACTAATTCCAACACCCCTATCGCAGCAGGCCCCACCACCTCCACCGCCTCCCTCTCTACGCTCGCAGGACGCAACTGGCTCGGCAAGAGCGCCGGTTTCCCAGAGACCTTCTACAGCGACATCAAGACCTGCTTCCGTCAGATCTTCCGCTTGTACGCCCACCTCTACCACTCCCACTGGGTCGACCCGTTCTGGCACATGAGCAGCGGTTCCAATTCCAACGGTTGGACGGATCTCAATTCATGTTTCGTGCACTTCATCACCGTCGCCAAGCTCTTCGGCCTGCTGTCGGAGAAGGATATGGAGCCGATGCAGCCGCTGATCGATATCTGGGTTGCCAACGGATCCATTCCCGCGGACGCTGCTAAAGGGGCTTGCGCCATCAGCCCGAACCAGTAATTTGGGATTGTGGAGCACGTTGAGTCTGGCATAGTCGGCGATGATATCCCCAGGCATAGCGAGCGAGAGATGGCGTTTGACTTTTACGATGGGACATGAAATTTACTTTAACTCGGAAAAGGCGTCTATACCGGTCATGCATATGGGAATGTTGCGAAGCCATGCAACTGAGTTTAGCAGATAACTTGAGGTAGTCATACCAATGCTCTATCATCATACAGTATCCCAATTGGCTGTGCTGTGCGCTGCCATGGCTTTGTGTGAACGTAAGGTCGATGGTGACACTCCAATCCCCTTAGACATCGAGGAATGCCGCAACAACTTCAGGAATCTCCGTACAAAAAGTGCATCTGCACGAAGCGCTAATTGAGATATAAACACACTATCTACAGCGACATCTCTTGCCCTTCACCCTATCACGAAACCTTCCCAAGTGCGCGCGACACCAGTGGAAGAGCCACCTTCTCATCCTCCCTCCTCCTCTGCATCCCTCCCCTCTGTTGCCGTCTCCAAAGCAGTGCCCCAGCCACAATCCCCGCCCCATACCCACCCAGATGCGCCACCCAATCCGTTCCCATGAACGGTTTCGCCAACGTGCCCTTTCTAAAAGATACAACATCAAAAAAAACGAGGACAGCCAAGACACCGAGTGTCGGCAACTTCTCCGTCCACTCCTGCGGAATGCCCCAGATCTTGACGGGATTGCTGGGGGTGGGGTATTAGTGATAGGGTTGAGAAGAAGAAGAAGAGGGCGAGGAAGAGGGGTTGGACTTACTCCTTGTTGATGACGCACCATGCTGCTACGATAGCACATATGATGCCGCTGGCGCCTAGACTGCCAGATACGAAAACTGACTTCATGACGTGGCTGGAGAGGGAGCACATGGAGGAGAGCGCGCCGGTGGCGAAGTAGGTTGCGAGAAAGGGGCCGCGGCCGAGGTCTTCGTGTACTGCAAGGCCGGAGTCAGAACACTGGCTTGTATGGGGAAAATGGCGGATACGTACAGCGAGTTCCGAATATCCACAACGCAATCATATTCACCGTGAGGTGTGCCGCTCCTTGGTGACTGAATGTGTTCCCGATAAGTGTAGTCACCCGTGGATAGCCTGGAACAGACATGAAGTGCAAGAACATGAACCTCTGCAAAGGAACGACCCGCCAAGCCAGAAACACGAGTACGTTCGTGGTGATGAGCACGCCCACCGTAGTGCTTGACATTGACCACTCTGGCCAGATCCTGCCTTTCGGTGGGGGAGGAGAGTAATACACTGCGAACAGAAGCGATAAACCGACAATCCCGACGGTCGCCAGGGCAGATGGCCATAATCGCTGCCAGGGGGCCAGGTCTGGCCACTCGCCTGCCTTGGTGCCGAACACAGCCTGCGCCAGTTCTACCTTTCCTTCTTTCCAATGCGCATTCTGTGTCTTGCGTGCCAGCTCCTTCTGCTCCCAGGTAACTGGCAGACCAGTCCTGATACCTTCGGCCTCGGCCTCCTCTAATGCTTTTGTCTTCGCTTGTGCTTCGAGTTCCCCACGCTTCTTGTTTCGTTCTCTGACTCTATCGATGAAAGAGCTGCTTGTTCGTTTGTTCTGAGCCGCATCCTGTTGCGGGATGTAAACGGATGGAGTATCCTCGCTTTGGGGTTGGGCCTCATCGGGAGTATAGTCAGCTTCGGCTGTAGACTTGTAGAGCCCTAAGCTCTCGGCTCGCGTGACAAGCTTCGATCGTTCCTCCTCCTCTTCTCGGTCCAGCCTCGCAATGATTGAGGCATCCTCGTCCCATGGAACATTTTGACGTAGCCATGTAAGAGCTTCAGCCTTTACGGTCTCTGGTTCATCTGGTATGCCTTCGTCAAGTGTTCCAGAGACTCGTTGGCTTTGTAACTGTTGTAGAATCCCATTGCCCCTCTCCACCGGTGTTATATCGCCAAAGATACTTGCGATTTCTCTCGGAGACAAGTCTCGCAAGATTTGTGGATCCTGAGCGGTAAAGGACTTTTTGCTGTGCGGCACGCCTACTTGGGCATGGCATTTGGATATTGTAGAGAAGTTCATCCGTCGAGGCTGGGATGAAAGTGCAATCGAGGATTTCTGGGGTTGTTGAATCCAGGATCGTTTCGACTGAGACCATCGTTGAAGGGGGCCAATTTCGAGGACGGCTTTCCGGCGTAGCGAAGGGTTTACAAAGCCGAGACCAATCGTACGCCATAATGCTGGTCCAGCTGCGCTCATCTCATGTCCGAATGCGCGCTCCTTCCGATGGAATCTCTGGCGAACTCATTAAGATAGATGATTATAATAAATTGTAGCGCTCGGCGCCGTCATGGTCAAGCGGCCAATCGGCCCGTGCTGCCTGAACCTCGGCTGTCAAGCCTCGAGCCACTTTTGAACATTTTTTGAGAATCGGAAGCTCTACGATTCTTTGATAAGGTCTTGTCGGACGTCGTGGCCTGAACGCCATACACTTGCAGAAGTCTTTTTGAGAATCGGGCCATATTGATCATCCGTACGTGTCTGAATTGGTCTAGAGGGGTTTCCAAGCTTGAACAATGTCAATGCATGTCATTGTACACACCAAAGGATTGGTAAAACTTGCGCTTCGAAGGCTTCGTTATGCCCAAGAGATCAAGAGATGGTCAGGTCAAGAGTCCCGGGAAATTGGAAAGTACGAAACACAATGGAGCTGAGGGCAATACGGCCAACATCAAAGCCGAAATTCTGGCATTGGGTGGTTCTACGGAAGATTACGAACTGATCGCGGACGCACCCTCTGATTCGGAGATAGAAGATAATGAGCCTAGCAAAGCGCCTGCGAAGGCACTACGAAATGATCTACGCAAAATGGTCCAAGAGCTTGGGATTGACAAAGTTGCTCAACAGGTCGAGAATGATGCGAGTTCAATCCTTACAGGTTCCGACGAAGGCAATCCATCGGTTGAGCTAGCCAATTCAGGTGGACAGAAGATACAACTTCCTGCACAGCCTAAAGAACAGCTGCTGAAAGAGGTAGGAAAGCCTACTGGAACGAAGACACAGTTTCCCGCATTGTCGGAATGGCACGCAGTTGAATTGCCTGTTGTACCTACATCATCCCAGACGGAACCTCTGCCCATCGACCTGGTCAACCGGGTCCATGAATACGCTAAGACAATCCTCGAGGCCGACAACAAACTGTATACGGCCCAAAACCAATCTGCGACTTCGGCACATCAATTCTACTCCACCATCATGACCTCGGGAACCTTATCAGACAAAGTTTCAGCACTGACTCTGTCTGTGCAGGAGTCGCCCCTTCACAACATGAAGGCATTGGAGACTTTGGTGGGCTTGGCTGGGAAACGTAGCAGAGGTCAGGCTGTTGAGGTTCTTGGAGCGTTAAAGGACCTATTCGGGCCTGGCGCTCTTCTTCCTTCGGGCCGGAAACTGCACTTCTTCGCCAGTCAGCCAGGGCTCTTCGCCGCTTTCGGGCACGCAGAACTTGGGTGGAAGCTGAATGATTCTCTGCCAAAGCCACTGAAAGAGGAACATCTTATTGCGTGGGCATATGAAGACTGGCTGAAGTCAACTTATTTCCAAGTCATTAAGATAATTGAGACTTGGTGTAACGATGAAGTCGTCTTTGCGAGAGGGAAAGCAGTTGATTACGTCTACCAACTGTTGCGAGAAAAGCCGGAACAAGAAGCAAACCTTTTGCGCCTCCTTGTCAATAAATTAGGTGATTCAGATAAGAAGGTAGCATCAAAAACGTCCTACAGTCTTCTTCAGCTTCAAGTGCCGCATCCTCTGATGAAGTCAACCATCATCTCAGCGATTGAGTCAGATCTGCTGTTTCGATCTGGTCAAAGCCTGCATGCCAAGTACTACGCCATCATCACATTGAATCAGACATCTTTGAGCGCAAAGCAGGATAGCGTGACCAAGCAGCTACTTCATATCTACTTCGATTTGTTTACACAGCTTCTCGCAAAACCACAGCCTCCCACCGCAGACGCAATATCACTGAATAAGAAGGGTGAGGTGCAAGGCGGCGGAGGCACTGCAGGCAAGAAGGCTCGCAAGAAGCAAGTGAGTAATGAGAGTACCACGACCAGTGATGACCAGCTTCGAGAAAAGATTCTTTCCGCTATTTTGACGGGCGTCAACCGTGCGATCCCTTATGCCAACACCAATGACGAGGCGTAAGTCAAGTCGTTCTGAGCATCTTCTGAGACTTCGCTGATTGAAAGCAGCTTCGAGAAGCATATGAACACGCTTTTCAAAGTCACCCATTCTTCCAATTTCAATACAAGCATACAAGCCTTGATGCTCATACAGCAGCTTGTCACCGTGCACCCTGGTACGGCTGATCGTTTCTACCGGACATTATACGAGTCTCTTCTAGACCCTAGGCTTCTTACAACGTCAAAGCAGGCGCTGTATCTCAACCTTCTGTACAAAGCCATGAGCGCAGATCTTATTGCGAAGAGAGTCAAAGCGTTCACAAAAAGGCTTCTGCAAGTAGCTTCTCTGCATCAAGCTTCATTTGCTTCTGCTGCAATGTATCTAGTACGAGAGCTCGAGAGTGTCTTTCCAAGCCTTCGACCGTTTATAGACCAGATCGAAGTAGCCGAAAGCGATGATGAAGAGGTCTTCAAGGATGTTCCAGAAACCGGCGTGAACCCAATCCTGCAGCCTAAAGTCCGACAAGAGAGCAACGGGGTCAACACTTCAAAGGACAGACCACGGATGTCCTATGATGGTAGGAAGAGAGATCCGCAACACAGTAACGCCGAAAATAGCTGTGTATGGGAACTTGTAAGCCAGCCTTATCCTAGAGTGATACCGACGTGAGGGGTTATAAAGGAGATGACGAGATTGCTAACTAGATCAGACTTTGCTTTTGAAGTACTTCCATCCTTCTGTGGCTCTGTTCGCCTCAAGGTTAGCAAGTCACGAGGCCATGCCCCCAAAACCTGATCTATCTTCGAACACGCTCTCACAATTCCTCGACCGCTTCGTGTATCGCAATCCGAAGCTCAAAACGAAGCCTCGCGGCGCCTCTATCATGCAACCGTTAGCTGGGGGCGATACAAGTGGCCTCCTGGTCACTGCACAGTCACGATCTCGGGTGCAAGCACCGATCAACTCCGACCAATTCTCGAGCATGGCTATCGACAAGGTTGCCGCTGACGAAGTGTTCTTCCTCAAGTACTTCAGTACCATGGGCAAAGGTAAAGAGCAGGCGAGAAAGAAGAAAGAAAAGCGCAAGGCGCAAGCCACCGAGGGTAGCGAGGCAGGAGAGGACGAAGACGAGATATGGCAAGCGCTCGTCAACTCCAGGCCCGAGCTGGAGGGAAGCGAGGATGAAGAAATGGAGTCTCTTCCAGATGATGCTACCAATGCTAGCTCGATGGAAGACTTGGATGAGCTCTCGGATGGCGAAGACTCCGCAGACGAGGCAGGCATCGACCTAGAGGAAGACAACGAAGGATTGATCGGAAGCGATGATGATCTTCCTGGCAACGTGGAAATGACCTTTGCGGACAAGGTCGAGGCTGACACTGAGCCCAAGCCTAGCGCTCAAATTGGCAAGGGGGATCGAAAGAAGAAGAGGCGCAAGCTGAAGAGCCTGTCGATCTTTGCTTCAGCCGACGAATATGCCAAGATGCTGGATGGCGAGGATTGAGCCTCATTATTCCTGGATGAAGATCAAAACACCCTTGCTTGGCAGCTCAGCTGCTTACATTGGATCAATGTCGATATCTCCTCTATACGTTCCCTATGTATACCTCTATTCTTCGGTAGGTTATCATCTACATACGTTCGTATTCATATTTTCCTTGAGCTTGCCTTCTCGACACTGGAACCTCGAACTAAGCAATCTCTCGGGATTACTTTCCGCGAGTTGGAAGCCCTAAAAACTCCTCCGCTTAGAAAAGGGAATTTTGAGCCCTTTGACGTAGAAGTCTAAGTCTACCACTATCGAACGACTTGACGTGTTCACGAGTGATGATCATCAGCTTTCTTAAAAAAAAAATATCATATGAGAGTGAGCTGCCTGGACACCGCCCAGCAGCCTGCTATCCTACTCATAGATGAATCACTAGATCGAGCATACTCCCAAATGCCAGACTCCCAAACCATCCAACATGAGAGTGGGCTGCTCAGACATCGCCCGGCAGCCTGCTTCCCTACTCATAAATAAACCGCCAGATCGAGCATACTCCCAAATACCAGACTCCCAAACCATCCAACCATAGAAGCAAAGACATCAAATTATTCAGTGTCCCCGCCGTCCCCTTCCACCACACCTCGCAATCCCGAACCCCACCCCATCTTGCCACTGCCTATTCGCCATCCTGCTCGTTCGCGGCCCTCTCTCCCCTCTCCCTCGTTTCGTTGACGTAAAGCACAGTCCAGTCCTTCGTGTGCCAATTATGCATTGCCTGCATTTTCTATGCGTGCAGACACTGCATCTTCTGCGAGCATCCCTATTGAACGTTTGAACGTGGTACATCAATAGACAGATGCAGCACCAGAAGCCTGCCATTTTTTTGATCGTTTAGTGGAGGCAGGAAGTTTTGGTAGCCGATTTGTGGTAATAAAGACAATAATGATGTTGTAAGTAGTAGTAGAATTTGTTTGGCAAAAAAGGAGATGGAGAGTGAGCATGAGCTGGGGGTCGTTTTATAGGATGAGCTCGTGCAGACTGACGCTATTACTGGATGTGACGACGAGTATGGCTCACTGAGTAATGCTTATGACGAACTTGCAAACATTCATTGTCTGTTCAGTGTCCCCATCGCCCCCTTCCACCAAACCTCCCAATCTCGAACCCTACCTCATCCTCCCTCTGTCTATTCGCCATCCTGCTCGTTCGCGACTCTCTCTCCACCCTTCCCTGTTTCATTGACGTAAAGCACATTCGAGCCTGCCAGATTCGTGCACTCCGTGCATCTGTTATGCTGCGCCAACCCTACCCTATCCTCCCTCTGCGTATTCGCCATCCTGCTCGTTCGCGGCTCTCTCTCCTCTCTTCCCTGCTTCGTTGACGTAAAGCACACTCCAGCTCTTCCATAATAACTCGTGCATTGAATGCATCTTCCATGCTAGCATGTACGACATGTTCCACGGTTATCTCTATTCAACGTTGAAACGTGGTATAACAACGGACAGAGACAGCAATACCAGCCTACCATGTTTCTGGCCGTTTAGCGGAGGCAGGAGTTTTTGGCAGGACAATGATGATGTTGTGAGTAGTGGTAGAATTTGTTTGGGCACGGAAGGAGATGGAGGGTAATTATGGGCTGGGGACCGTTTTATATATAAGCTCGTACCTCATGATTGACGCAATTACTGGTTGTGACCGCGAGCGTGGCTCACTTTTTGAGTAATGCTCATGACGAACTTGCAAATATTGACTGTCAGCTCGGAGTCACCGTACTATAGTTTTCAGCGTCTGGACAGGCGTCAGCAATGACTCTTTCCCAGATTGGTAGTCCAGTGATTTACCTTCGCGTACCTGGGCTCTATGAAGAGCCCCGTCGCTTCAACCAACAGTTTCCCAGGCTCTTCGCCCTCTCCCAACGTCTCAATATGGCCCTCAACCCATGCTTTCCGACCTTCGACCTTGATCGTCTTCGCTTTAAGCACGACGTACGAACCTGCCTTGACAGGCGCCCGATAGTTGATGTTCAAGCTAGCCGTCACCCCGATCTTATTCGGCAGCGCGGCAAAACAACACCTCGCCAATCCCTCGTCTAGCATCGTCCCCAGCATCCCACCATGTACCATGCCCACATGTCCGCACAGCTCTGTGCCCAGGTACATGATGCTGACGAGTTCCTCGCCTTCTCGCGTGAAAGCTAGAGGCGGGACAGGGATCCTCCCAGGACCGAGTAGTGTCCCCGAAGTGAGGCTGTGTCTTCGCTGCTCTGCAGGCTGGCGCAAATGGGGTCTGGATTCGGTCCACGCAGGGTCGACACGTAGCTTTTGAGCAAGTGGGTGGGAGTTGATGAAGTTGTCAACGGCGGCAGTGAAGTCGTTGGGGGCTTTGAAGAGCTTCAGGGTCTCCGCATCAGTGGGCGGGCTTGTCAGAGCTAAGATGGATGCGATGGCGGGGGCGGAGGCGAGGAGGAAGCCGGCTGATGTGAAGACGATTGAGAGAGAAGTGAGGGTAAGGAGCTGGCGAAAGCGGCTTTGGCGGGCTGTTGAGCCTGGTGATTCTACAACAAGTTTTGTTAGAAATGCTTACCAGAATCGTGCCGAAGATAATTCCTGCACACCTATTCTTGTAGCATATAAGCGCCATTGTGAAGGGTGACGAGGAAAGGCTCTAGTCCGGGCTACTCGGACAGGTTGGAGGATAGTATGGGGAGAGTTGCGCAGACTTCTTGAAGCCAGTTGCGATCGCGAGAACGACAGAGGTGCATTATGCAGGAATGACATCGAGACGAGAGTACCTGCAATTGCAAAGAACTGAGGACATGGGACTTTATACCGCTTCTCGATTAGGGCTTTGCACGTGACTAGCTGCTTCTGATTGGCTTTTGCATGAGCGACGTCTCTCTTGAAGTCCGCTTCCTCCACACCCTCGATTTGCCTAAGCTCTCACTCTCTCAGCTCCAGTGCTGGTCAAATCCTCTCACGACACCATAGTAAACCCTGAACTTGCACAGCATGTCCAAAGGCACCAAGTACCTCCTCGTGTCGTTACCAACCAGCATTTCCCTCGCCAACGAGCCCGATGAAGCCCTCACAGCTATGCGATCGGCGGTGGGGACGGATAACGGAACAACAGTACCGTTCAAAATACCAGAGTTGAAGATTGGCACATTAGACGCCTTGGTAAAGCAGGCGGACGAGCTAGCAAAGCTTGAAGCAGCATGCGAGGGTGTTGTTAGCAAGGTGGGGGACTCACTAAAGACGATATTACAGGGAGACGAGGAGAAGATACAGCAGCAGAAGACCGTCAATGATAGTCAGTAAACTCTCTGAGCTAATTGAAGCTGAACTTGGCTGATACCTACTAGAGCCCGTTGACCAGTACCTGAGAAGCTTCCACTGGAACAAAGTTAAGTACAGGGCAGATAAACCATTGGGGGAGCTTATAGACATGCTGCAGAAGGTAAGGCCTAGGATCTCTCTCAGCCTCACCTACAGGAGTGATGTTCTGACTAGCATTGACCTCAGGAAGTCAACAGCATAGACAACGACGTCAAAAACAAATACAACCAATACAACCAAGTCAAAACCTCGCTCACGGCCCTCCAAAGAAAGCAGACGTATATTGCCCCATTCTTCTCTCAATCAATATCAGCGTTCTGATTTCCGTACTAGTGGCAACCTCTCCAACAAATCCCTCACCACCATCGTCGACCCCTCCCTTATAATCCAAGACTCCGAGTACCTTGAGACACATCTCATCGCCGTCCCCAACACCATCACTAAAGACTTCATCAAATCCTACGAAACCATCTGCGGCATGATCGTGCCCCGCTCTGCCGTCCGAATAGATGCCGATGACGAATTCACGCTGTATGCCGTAACGACATTCAAGAAGACGAGTGCAGAGTTTGTACATAAATCCAGGGAGCTAAAATGGACGCCGAGAGATTATAAATACAAAGAAGGTGGGAAGGAGGAAGAGCAGAAGGAGGTGGAGAAGGTGGGAAAGGACGAGCGGAAGGTATGGAACGAGGCGTTCAGGTTAGCGAGGACGGCGTGGGGAGAGGCAGTCATGGCTTGGGTGCACGTATTGGCGCTGAGAGTGTTTGTGGAGACGGTCCTAAGATACGGGCTGCCGTTGTCATTTGTCTGTGGACTTGTAAGGGTATGTCGAGTACTTCCGGCTGCTCCCCGGTCGACGTCCCATCTCCAGGAATGACGAATGCTAACCATTCGGTGGCAGACGACTCCCAAGCTTATGAAACGGGTCCGCAACTCCCTCGACTCATCATACTCCTACTTGGCAGGGAATGCTTTCGGACGAGACAAGAAAGGCCGGGTGACCAAAGACGACTCAGCAATGTCGGCAGACATGCAGGCGGCTGGACATACAGGAGATAACGGTGAGTACTCGGCGTACGTATGCTACGAATTCGAGATAAATTAGCAGGATGTTGCATTGCACGTCAATATTTTTGGGTGTTCGGTGTCCGGGGCCAAAGCTAGCTTTTCTTGCTATCCAGCTCTGTCAATTGTACAGGAACCAGCATCCTTTTCCACTATACTTTTCGCCCTTCGTCCCTTCCTCAGCCGCCCTGAACCTCCTCAACTCTCTTCAGCTTCAACAACCCCTCCTCATCCAGATACCTCAGTATCACCTTGACCGCCTCCTCCACCCCCTGCTCCCCGCTCCTAATCACCACCTCCGCATTTTCCGGCTCCTCATACGGCGCACTCACACCCGTAAACTCCTTAATCTCCCCCGCTCTCGCCTTCTTATACAACCCCTTCGGATCCCTCTTCTCCGCCTCCTCCACACTCACCTGGACATAAACCTCCACAAACGCCAACCCCCTCTCCTCATGCAGCCTCCTCGCCACCTCTCTATCCTTCCTATACGGAGATATGAAACTCGTCAACGCAATCGTACAGCTATCCGCGAAGAGCAGAGCGACCTCGGCGATGCGGCGGATGTTCTCATTGCGATCGGACTCGGAGAAGCCGAGGTCGCGGTTCAGGCGGAAGCGGACGTTGTCGCCGTCGAGGCGGTAGGCGGAGAGCGAGGAGTGCAGCAGGTGCTGTTCGAGGGCGGTGGCGATGGTGGATTTGCCGGAGGCGGAGAGGCCGGTGAACCAGATTGTGAGGCCGGGTTGGGAGCGGAGGGCGGAGCGCTCGGGGTGGGTTAGGGCGTGGGGGTGCCAGGTTATGTTTCTGGGGAGTGGGAGCAATGTGTGTCAGCTTGGGATTCGGAGGCGGGGAGACGGGAAGGCGTACCTACGTTGCCATTTTCAATGATGGGGTAGCAACCTCTTCGAAAGCGGAGAGGAAATTCGATGGGGGGCACTCACTCGTTGTGGGGTGGTTCCAGTTGATGCTTGGCGGCGGGAATGGCGCCATGCGGGTAGGGCCAGAGATGGTCCCCCTAGGAATGCAGCTAAAAATCAGGGGTTTCTCGTCTGATATATGTGCTTTACATTGAACCTCACGCCTTATTGTGGCTCTCTCTAGCATCAAATCGAATCACTGTTTATCAAAGAGCTGACGATTATAATCAGTACAGTCTAGATATGCTCGTGGAAGCCCCAACAACATGGATTGGCGATGAGATGGCCACGGCTAATCGCAGCTCCCAGCGACGCTAGATTGACAAACTCTATCCTGCCGGCATGCTCGATCCCATCTCGCGAAGAGTCTTCTGTCATGGGATGGCCAATGTTTCGGGAAAACGTAGCCCGATGCCAGACAGATGGCATGGGCCTTCGCAGCCAAAATGTTACACCAATATGCTATGCACGCGCAGACTAGGGACGGTGTATCTGTTTTCACTCCAACGTATAGTCGGGGCTACTCGTAACGCTCTATAGCGCATCACATCGCTGGAGTTTTGCTCGTGGTAGGCTGTTGGAATGCTAATTGCTCGCTGGAGGATATGTCCAATTGACCAAACCAAGCTTGACAGATGAATTTTTCTGACTCAGGCCGTGGGTGATGACCATTGTCCAAATTGTGATTGACCGCCATAGAGGCGGTCGCTTTAGAGGGATTTCTGCGGACAGCCTGTTCGAAAGCAGATAGCCGGGCTTTCATGGACTATCTGCGAGGGGAGAAGACATGGCAGCAAGAGAGATTGTAGCTGCAGAAGCTATAAAGAGGGTGATCGAAGGTGATCTTTAGCTGCCAAGTAGAAGTAGGAGCTAGAGAGAGCATCTCATTACATTTCGTAGAAATCTCCTACCTGGATTACTTCATCCCATTCGAAAAGGTAACAGTTGCTTACCGGTCGATCTCATCAGCAACGGTCTATAGCGCTGCTCCTCCCAGTGAAAGAAGAAAGACACACTTTACAGTGACGGAGCAAGAGGAAACACCGCTGTGCCTGCTGCCACGTGATTGCCAGATCAGAGGCAGTTGCGACTCATTGAGTTTGCCTGGTACTGTATACTCAGCTGCTTGTTGTTCACAGCATTTCCTTGCAGTAGTCTCATTAAGCAACAAGTTGAAGAAATTACCAGGCCCCATATTGAAGGATATCAAGAGTAGAGCGTCACTTCATTGCCAAAAAAGCACACTAGTGATATCGCGACCTTCATGTCACCTCCGTTTAACACGCAGACTCATGCCCCTCATTTTTCCATTCTGTTACGCCTTTCAATATGGAGGCTTCGACAGTCATGGGGCACGGCAACCTATCCTGTTAGATTTATAACGCCACAAGCCTGCCAAAGTACTGCTCTGCACCTGAAAGTCTCGGTCCACAGCTAAACCTAAGGGTCTTTGTGGAGGCGCGATCATGGAGCGACTCTACGACTGGGCAGTTGAGAAAATGATGGGACGAGGTGGGTCGCACGACCAGCTTCCAAAAGCTCTGCATCTGGGATACTCAAACTCTTATAGCGAGAATGAACAAGCACAGGCATATAATCCTGGACCATCGCTTTCAGATCTCGATGGTCGCAAAAGCTCAATCTAGCAATCCTTGCGAAGCTGAGATTGGGCGTCAAGGTCAAGCTATCCGCGCATCTTGCATTTCATCTTCCTTACAAAATCCAAATGTCGCATCAAGTGCAGATACCAATGTCTCTTTATCGTGCCGTTTTGGTAGTTCGCTCAAACGTCAAAGCACGGACATCACAGTACCAGACACGGCCGAAGAGATGGAGAAGATACTACAACGATTACCAAGATGGGATCCCGGTTCTTTTGTTCGAGACCCTCGCTGTAGGATGGCACCTACACACAGCAGCACTCTTGGTACAAAGTCGGTGCGACGATGCTCTCCGCCATCAGATCTTACCAAACGTCAACTATCAAATCATGAGGTGCAATCACGCTTATGGGGAGGCAACTACTTTGTCGATGGCCCCAAATTGGTCGAAACACGGGGTATTCCAAGCTGGAATGAACGTCCTCTCGAAGAACAAAAGAAATTGCTTAGAGAGCTCAAGGAACCCAACCTCATCCTCAACTACCCTCATTGGACCAAACCTGAATGCAAAGGTGTGGGCAAATACCGTATGTCTGTAGACATAACCCCAGATGATGTTCCTCAAGCTTTGATCGATCGCATGGGTTCCACAGCAGATTTACTCGGAATGTCCCACGGTCTCCCATTCGAGGGACATGACGGCATTCAGATCGAAGAGTTGCTGTATACTAAGCATGAAAACGAGATAAAGCAAAGGCTTCGAGGACCTACGGAAGAGATGGTCGGTGATACTAAAGTGATTCGTGGATTTCCAGCTGTCAGTCTAAAGCTCAAGAGTGTTGAAGCATTCCTTCTGCCCATGACGTACGCAACATTCGAATACCAACCTTACGGTGCGATTTCAGCTCATCGTATAACTCAAAACTACTACTTAAAAGGAGATGACTTTAACCTGAAGGTCCCTGAAGAGACAGATCTGGCGTACGCTTTTCCGGAATATCTGAAGGACCAAGCCAACTTCCCGATACCTAAGGGCTTCACCTTGGACACATGGCCGGGCTCCGTCCGTAGTTCTTGTCATCGTCACCCTGGGATCATAGATTCAGATCTCGAAGCACTACCAAAGCACCCTACTATATTCCCAAAGCCTGGTCCAAACGCTACGGCACCAGCTGCAACAGGAAGACAACCAGGCGTGGGCACAACTCGTCGGGTCCCAGCTGCAGGACGACCAGGGTTGGAACGGAGGACATCAGACAGAGGACCGAAAACGAAGACGAAGGCTTCCGCCCTCGGCAAGAAGCGGGTGGCATCCGCTGTGCAGCTTTCGAACTTCAAGAAGGAAGAGAAACCGTCGAACGCTCAGGTTGTCGCCCGTCCGCAAAAAAAGGGGACTGTTGCGCAAGTACCTAACATGGCGGCCCGCAACGTGGAGGCTCTCGATGTCGAGGCTCCGGAGAATGAAGCTCCTGAGAATGATGCTGCTTGGATGGACGCTCCTACAACCGTCAGCTGCTCACCATCCAGTCCAGAGGACTTAGACTCGCCTCCACTGTGGCTACTCGCTACATCGTCGAAAGAAAATGAAGCCCAATTGAGAAGCCTACGACCAACACCAGACATTCCCCAACGACCCTCCGTCAAGTCCTCAAAGCAGCTCCTAGCTATCCTCTCAAAAAGCCTCCCGCTTACTGCGGACTCCACCCCTCTAAGTCTGAAGTCAACGTCACTAGTCCCTGTGCTCACACCAGCTGCCCCCGAGACCGCAGCTATACCAATCTCTCAACCTAATACACCACGAACCAGCATCCACCAAAGTGCGTCAGTCGGAAGGCCCAGCCACACAATTCCCATTCCAATATCCCAACCCTTTACGCCTGGAATGTCCAAAAGCCCATCCGTCTCCAAGCGCAGAAATACGCTCTCCGACCGCTCCAAGCGCCGCGTCCGCTGGTCCCAGTCAAACCTTGTGCACACCAGCGAGCAAAGCGGTTTCCAGCGCAACAGCGTCTACAACTACTCCAAACCTTCAAGCCCGCAGTATATCCACACTCAGCCTGCTGCACGGCGACACGCAGCTTCTTCAATAAGCATTCCCAGAGCTTCAGCCATTCGTATAACGCGACAAGCAGCTTCTTCGATAAGCATTCCTAGGGCCTCCGGCATTGGTACCGCGCGACCAGAAAGGCAAAATCGTCAAGGAGTCACAGAGATAGCTAACTCGTTCGCGCTCAATCGTGAGCGTCTGTCTAGGAACGTTCACCGCAGACATTCACCAGGCTTCCCTAGTGTCCCAACGGAAGAGTTTTGCGCTGTGGTTGATGACGTTGAGGTGGCAGTGGAGGATGATGTGGCAGTAGAGGATACGGTGGCAGTGGAGGACGATGGAGAAGAAGAGTGGGAGGAGCTGGATTTACCAGAGTCACCTAGCCCTACGTTTATGCCTACCCTGCAGCACAGTCTCTATGCAGCCTAAATTTGCTGGACGTCGCAAGTCATGGGGTTTCCTGCTGATCAGCAAGCTTTTAGGCACACAGTCCGACAATTTGATAATCTGAAGCACCAGCACGACTGGTCCACTTCAGCACTACGATTTCAAGATTCATTTCAGCTTTTCGATCTGGGGGGGGGGGGTAATATCCGGGGGGCTTATGGGCCGGTGGTGGGATTTGGCCAGGCGATTTCTGTCTTCTTTCTTTTCGTCTTCACTAGAAGACTGAGCAAAGCGACTCGTGGCTCCGGCCACACAGTCAGTGGCTCTGGTGGACTTTGTCGAATTTTCAAGCGATGATACCCCCGATTCACCAATAGCAGCAGCATCCATAGTGGCTGGCTGCATAATTCAGCTTTCACTAAATAGCACAGTATCAAATTAAATCAATAGCATCTTATTCATCTTTCCCCTGATTTCAAAATTCCTAACATCACAAAGAACCGCCTACCGCACCCTCTTCACCCCAAACGTCAAGCGCCTCCACCCCGGCCCCTCCCTCGTCCCTAGATCCCACCCCTGCACATCCTCCACCCACACCTTCACCGCCCACTCACTGCCCGTCTCGCTCCCCACCCGCTTCCACATCTCCTTCCAGCTCGCCTCATTGTGCCTCCAACACGTCTTGCTCGGGTCCGCCCTCCCCGGGTACTCCCCCGCCCTCTCGTTCCCGCTCTGCCGCCCCACGACCATGACGCCCGGCTCCGGCTTCAGTAGGCGGACGAGGAGTTTCGCGAGGGAGAGCTGTTGCGGGAGGAGGAAGAGGTGGAAGAAGGAGGCGGTGTGGATGATGTGGAGGGTGCCCTCCAGGGGCGCGAAGGATGAGGCCCAGACGGTGGGGGAGAAAATGTCGCCGGTGAGGAAGTGGGCGTTCAGGGAGGAGCGGTCGCGTAAGAGGTCGTAGCCCAGGTCGATGAATTCGTGGTGGAGATCGGCGCCGTAGAGGTGGGTGGAGGGCACGCCGGCGGCGACAAGGGCGCGGAGGTCTTGGCCGAAGCAGCAGCCGAGGTCGAGGAGGAGGTTCGGGTGGGGGGAAGTGAGGAGGGGGAGGAAGATTGGGTACAAGGGGTGCTGGGTGATGGAGAGGTCGAGGAAGCGGAGTTGCCCGATGCAGGGGTAGGACGTTATGCGCCAGGCGCGGTCGCGGATGGCGAGGACGTGAGGGATGACTTCGTTGGGAGGGATGTTGCTGTATCTTTCGAGGAGGCGGCGTGCAGGCTCGCTGATGGCGGTGACGTCCTTCTTGAACCAAGCGACGTCTTTGCTTGGGGTCTCGGATCGCGTGGCGGGTTGTTCTTCGTCGTTGGAAGCCATGGTTGAGTGTGAGGCCTCGCGGGAAGCTTATACCGACGTCTTTCAGTTTGAGGCTGTGGAGATAATGCACGACGGAGATAGCGGTTGGTGGTAACTGTGACGTCCGAGGGCGGCAGCAGCAAGCCTTCTAACCTGAACAGGGTAGACTGGCTACAACTTGATCCAGCGGGTCAATATATGGCTTTCATAGTAGACTTTCGTAAGCGTCCAGTCCTCTCTTCTGGGGTTGCTGCGTGGAGGCCGTAGAGGACTGGCTTGCGACACTATTTATGCTAGCTCCGAGCGTACCGCTGTAAGGAGACGGCGTATTGGCGTGTTGCACCTGAGAAGGGGGTGGAGCGATCGAGAAATTAGAGAAAGTGTTTGTCGTTGGAGGCGGAGAAGCCATTGTGAAATTTGACCGTAGTTGAGGGGGTTGAAAATAAGAAGCCATAGGTGCGGCGTTGTTCGTACTGATCGCACTGGGCCATGGGGTTATTGGAGTCATAGGCTGCATAGCTGTGAGAGCACTGAATCCATTAGACATTGATTGAGTAGTCTTGGATGCACCAATCGATATCGGGTTGAGAGTCGCGAAGGAATTGAGTGAATGGTCTGGTGTGATGGCGCGGGATCCGCCACCGTTGTAGTTGGTCGAATTGGAAGTTGGACTTATTACCGGCGTTGACCACGAGAAGACAGGCGCTTGTGCTTGGCTAGATTGAGCTCTTTGAGGAGCGGGCCTCAGACTATCCGCCGAGATGTCATGGCTTGTCCCGTTGGCTGCTCCCTTCCCACGTACAAGGCGTTCGAAGTCGCTCTGACCGACATCATCCACTCCGTTTGTGCCAACCAGCAGAGCGTTGGTCGAGCCAACGTTCATCAGGTCATGGGATCTAGAGGTATTAGAGTGGCCGTTGGTGTTCGAAGAAGATAAGTCTCGGAGCTTCCGCGTCTGCTCCTGCTCGATCCTTGACGACAGCGACTTGATGAGATTCATGAACTCCTGAAATTGATCCAGATTAAGAAGGGGGCCCAGGCTGAAGCTCCATAGTATTGGGAGAACATCCATTGCCAGAAAGTCAGTATCTGCAATCCTGCCAACCTGCCTAAAAACAGCCAATGCCGCCATCACGACTCCAGGCTCCTTCGTTTTCATAGCCCTCATCAGTGGAACAACCTTTTCCTGGACGGTGTATTTGTCCAATATGGTGCTGCTGCTCGCTTTTGATACTTTCGAGGTGTTATTGGAACCATCCAGACCATCACTGAGCTCAGCGTTGCCTCCAATGGAACCACCGCAAAGAATGACGAAAGCTTCGAGTCCTCGAATCTTGATCCCTAAACTACTCGTCTTACTGAACACAGCAGCGACAAGGGGGAAGACTTCGTTCTTGATAGTAGAGAAGTCCAGTACAGCTAGTATTGTGGGTAGACATCCAAGAGATTTGTCCACAATCGAATGAGTCTGGGAGTCCAAGCCAAGCTGTACGATTGGAAGTATGCCTAATTTGTGTCAATGAAACCCATGTTTGACCGGCACGTAATCTTACTTTCTTTGAACTCTTTACCCGAGCTGTTCTCGGCGATTATTCCCATGTTCTCGAGTACGACAACCAGCCCAGCTTCCTTGGCCGAATCTCTATCAACTTGGCCAGCTTTCCCAGGTGAAGCAAGAAAAACTTCCCGTAAATGCGGAATTACCCTCTCTGGGAAGGCACGCTTAGCGGATGGCAGGATCTTGATGATTCGAAAGACATTCTGTAAGACCAAGAATAGCAATTCTCGGTCTTTCGTCTCCTCCAATAGCGCGGGTAAGACCTTCTTTTCCAGAACAGCCTTCGGAAACTCGTTCAAAATCCTTGGAAGGCCGCGCATGAATTGTGATTTCTCGTTGGGAGTTTTTGCAGGTAGCGCATCTAGGAACCTGATCGAAGAGACTAGGATGTTGTCGAAGAACTTCGATTGCTGGAATTCGCGCGCGTTCATGCGCTGAGCTGGTCGCCTTGTAAGAAGTCTCGGAAGCACAGCAGAGACCAGGTCTTTTGGCAGAGGTCGGGACGAGAGAAAATTGTTGCTAGAAGAAGGTAAGGATGACGAGGAGCTGAACAGCTTTTTGTACGTGGTTAGGTTTGCATTAGTCTTGAGAGGAGAGGTATGTGGCGAATTGTAGAGAGCAAGTAATAATAAACCCAAGGAGAACATATCAGCTGAGGACGAGACGTTGCTGTCTATAGCGAAATCTGGAGATGTGTAATCCAGGTTCAGTTGTAACGATCGAGGTAAGCGAGGGTTATGGTAGAGGACTTCCGACAACGATATGGGCGCCAAGGTGTTTTGTGTATTCGAGTTGTCCGGTGGGCCTGCGAAACCAAGCCCAGCGATCTTCCAGTCAGACTTCGCATTGATATAGACTGCCTCTGGCGTAAGATTCCCATGCACCAAGCCTGCGGATTCGTGCAAGAACTCAAGACCCTGACCAACTTGCAGCAGTCCTTTCTGTATCTCAAGCTCATCAATTTCTAGCTCTCTTCTCCGCCTCTGGCCGTCCGCTTCCTCCACGACGAAGCGGCTTGGTCTCCCAGCTACTCCGCCAGCTCGTTCCTGCTCATCCTTCTCTTGCAACAAGCCGGCTAGTGAAGCAGTGACAGGCTCTGTAGCGAACATCAGACCACCACTTCTAGTATCCTCAATTGGCTCGGCGAGTTCTAGAATGCATGGGTGCCGTAAGCGTGCTAGAAGGCTGCACTCTTTCTTGATCCTCGCAATGACTTCATCGTGTAGCTTCCGTAATGAAGCACCGCCTGACCGACCTCCGAGCCCCCCAGAATGAGGTTCCAGCGACTTCCTGTCGAAAACGAACACTGACACTGCTTTTCCAGTGGACTTCTTTTTCCCATCGAACACTTTCCATGCTCCTGATGTGGACGTCGGAGTCGAGGCGATTGTATAGTTGGCGGAGATGCTTGATTGTAAAGACTTTAGGGCTGAGGAGAACATCGTTGCTGGCGAGGAGCAGAAGGGGCTTTGTTGCCATTGGTGAACGGCAGCAGTGTTGTTCTCAATAGACTGTTGGGGCGGGTTGTTCGCGTAAGATCATGCTGTGCTCAAAAAAGCCATCGAATGGTTTTGAAACTTCGTGGCCCAGATTATGAAGTCACCTTTACATTCATTATCTAGGGGCTAATAGCTGCACCACCAATAATTGCTGCTACCTTATGTGTCGCTGTTCTGGCCACGTGATATCGATCCATGTGCTCGTAGGGCGACGCCAAGCTCCGATCTCCGGCCAAAATTTGAAAGTACTCCAGCTCGACCTCCACCGCTTAACATCGGCACCAACTCGCCCAGCCGCTCTTGATAAGACCCATAGCGGACCCCAATTGACCCTTCCTCCTCTCTCCCTATGCCCTCAGCAGTGCCTAACACCACATCATGACACGCAACCTCCTCCTCCGCACGCGGCCCTCCCTCCGCGCCTCACGACCCCATGTCCCCCCCACAACCCCATGGCACCTCCCCCACCGCCCCTACAGCCTCCCCTCCCAAGAAGCCTCCCTCGCCTCCCTCCCCCCCATCGACCCCTCCGCCCTAACCATCACCCGCACCACCACCCCCAAACCCATCCTCCCCCCCTCAGACCTAATCTTCGGCCGCAACTTCACCGACCACATGCTCACCCTCGAATGGACCTCCTCCACCGGCTGGCACCCCCCACGCATCCTCCCCTACCAAAACCTCTCCCTCGACCCGGCCACCTGCGTCTTCCACTACGCCTTCGAATGCTTCGAAGGCCTGAAAGCCTACAAGAACCGCGACGGCGCCATCTCCCTCTTCCGCCCCTCCAAGAACATGGCGCGCCTGAACAACAGCGCCGCGCGCATCTGCCTGCCGACTGTCGGCGACGGGAAGGGACTCATCGAGCTGATTGCGCGCTTCGCGGCCATGGAGGAGAGGTTCATCCCCGCCGCTAGGGGCTACTCGCTGTATCTCCGCCCCACGCTGATCGGCACGCAGCGCACCCTGGGCGTCGGTCCGCCAGGGAGCGCGCTGCTGTTCGTGATTGCCAGCCCCGTGGGGCCGTACTACCCGACCGGCTTCAAAGCCGTGAGTCTCGAGGCTACATCCTACGCGGTGCGGGCGTGGCCGGGGGGCGTGGGCGACAAGAAGCTGGGGGCGAATTACGCGCCGTGCATCATGCCGCAGCTGCAGGCTGCGAAGCGGGGCTTTCACCAGAACCTGTGGCTGTTTGGCGAGGAGGAGTATGTGACGGAGGTGGGGACGATGAATTTCTTTGTTGCGGTGCGGGATCGTGAGACGGGCGGGAAGGAGCTGTGGACGGCGCCGCTGGATGGGACGATTCTGGAGGGGGTGACGCGGGATTCGGTGCTGGCGTTGGCGAGGGAGAGGTTGGTGCCGGAGGGGTGGGCGGTTAGGGAGAGGGGGTTCACGATGGGGGAGTTGGCGGCGGCGGCGGATGAGGGGAGGTTGTTGGAGGCGTTTGGGACGGGGACGGCGGTGGTGGTGAGTCCGGTGAGGAGGATAGGGTGGAGAGGGAGAAACGTCGACTGTGGGCTTAGGGAGGGGGAGGAGGCGGGGGATGTGGCGAAGAGGATGAAGGAGTGGATAGAGGGCATACAATATGGAGACGAGCAGCATCCGTGGAGTTTTAAGATTCGATAAATTGGCCATATACCAAATAAATAAACCATCCATATACCAGAATACAGCGTCATCTATGTCCTGCAGCACACAAGGCCGTGGCGGCTGAAAAACTGTCTGCTCGAAGTCGACATAATCCTTCCAGCCGATCCCAGCAGATTATCCTTCTTCACCCACAACACACAACCACAACCTCACACCTCTACCCCACCCCCCGCGAAGCCACCACCCTCTTACTCTTCCATCCTACTCTCCCTCTCTAGCAAGCATCAACTCCCTACACCGACCGCACCTTCCTTCCGGACCATGCCCTCCAAGCCGATATCATGACGCCCCCAGGCGCATTCAAAGGCCAGGCCTCGAAAACCTCGACTTTGCTCAAAGGAAAGTAATTCTCGGTAATGCTGGACTCTCCCTGGAACGTCAATCAGTACACTTTGTTTGCCCCTGGTTGCCGTTTGAATCAAGGCAAGGATTCCCTACTCATACGAGAGCATGGAGGGCGGAGGGAAGGAAGCAATTCTTTGTCGGAACAAGAGAACACCAAGTAGAGTTCCCTTTTGGGGTTTGGAGGGCATGAACATGGGAAATTGTAAAATAGTCAAAGAAAGTGTAGTAGAGTATCATGTGTTTTTATTTCTCGAGTCCTCGTCTTTCCCGCACCGGGATAATAATGATACACCACACGCGCAGTATGTACAAAGCCAATCAGTGGCCAGAATCCTACCTACTCTTCAGCCCCCTGCCAACGTTTGATGCTGCCGGCCAACCAAAAGGAAAGAGGCGGAAAGACGCGTGACCTCATGGTCTAGCAAAACCCAGAATGAAGCGCCTCATCGCTTTTGTCCGCCAAAGCATCATTATCCCTGAAGCGCCGCGTCCGAGGCCCCACAAAAGCGCCGTTGTAATGCATGATACGTGTGTCGCCAGCCAGCAGTGACCAGGCGGTCTAGAGACGGCGAGGCTGGATGTAAAGGAAATAAGAGTGTTATTAATACACAGTCAGAATCGAAGGAGTGAGCCGTCCGTTGATGCAGTGCTAAAGCAGACTGGAATATTAGGATCAATCGTGTCTTCAGTGAGACGGAGTCTTTGTGTGTGCTGACCGAGGTGTACTGTCCTAAGTATGTTGTGATTGGGGTGTGGTCTGAGGATATTGACTCGGAGGTTCCAGGGCAGTTGAAAGTTCTCGGACAATCACAGGATCGTCGGGATTGGTGGCTGGGTGCACCTCGACACCTTCTTGCTCTACTAGCGTAGATTGGCCACGGCCTTGCGAAAAGCTTGCGGAGCCGGAACCCTCCTCGTCCCGACGTCCGATGGGTGACCAGCCTGCTATACTGCCAGCAATGACTCCAGCCATTGCAGCAGCAGCCGGAGTCAAAGCAGAATTCGAGCGTGAGCGACCTCTCCGCCGGGTGGTAGTTGACCTTCGAGAATCTGGGGTTCTTGGAGGAGCCAGAGAATTTCCAGTATCATCTCCATTGTGATCGCCTAGGGGAGTCCGAGGCAGTGAGCTTGCCCGTGATCTAGATCCGCTACGCGAACGCGCGAGGAGAGTTTCCCGAGGATGTTGCAACTTATACACAAGTGTAGTGAGACGTCCTCCTCGTATTTTGTTCAGGAAGGTTAACTCATCCTTAATCTCGACCAATGCTGGGTTCCAGCTGTATTGCTGTTCTTCGTCGGATACGAAGACCTGGGGTTTCGCACGCCTGTGCAGCCAGGAGGGTACCATTTTTTGAACCGAAGCATCCGGGATGAGGCGAATAACAAAGGCGATTGGGATTGAGAGGAGGCCGAGCACAAGCGCAATGACCCATGCTTTAATATCTTGCCTGACCACGGAGAAGGCTGTCCCACCAACAGATACAATCATTATCTGCCCAGCCACAATAATGAACTGGATGCCGATGAAAAAATAATTCCTTTGCACACCCTCAAGGATATTGAACTTGTTGTCAAGTCGCCTGTTGTTATATTGGTTGAATACCTGCATCCAGACAAAGGTGTTGAAGATCAGCGTCTGTTTATACCTCCCCGTGTACGTTGTTATTGCGGTTCCGGCGAAGTTCAGTACGAGCGTGACCGCAAGTTGATATATCGATTGACCAATGATCATCTTCCACATGGTTGTGGTGATCAGTGGAGCTGATTTGGGCTCCGGTTTTCGTTTCAGGATACTTGGTGTTGGCGGATCTGTCGCCAATGCAAGAGCTGCAAAGGTATCCATGATGAGGTTGACCCATAGAAGTTGGACAGCAGTCAGCACTGACTGCTGATTGTCGCTCGCGACTGCGGATATGAAGGTCAGAAAAACGGCAGTGATGTTGACAGTTACTTGAAACTACTCGGCATTAGTAACAACCCCGTATCAGAAGAAGCACCCACAAACCTGGAGGAACTTCTTGACTGCGTCGTTGACGGCTCTGCCCCACATAATAGCCTTGACAATCGACGCGAAATTGTCATCCATCAATATAATTGCCGAAGCCTCTTTCGCCACCTCGGTTCCAGTAATGCCCATTGAGAAGCCTACATCGGCAGTTTTGAGCGCTGGGGCGTCGTTTGTTCCGTCACCTGTGACTGCTACCGTCTCTCCTAGCTCTTTCAAGCGCTTCACCAGAATACGCTTGTCTTCTGGACTTGACCTTGCCAGCACCTGAAGTTTTGGTATCACCTCATTCATCTCGAACCTATTCATCCTCCTGAAAACAGGTCCCTCCATGATCACGCCACCTTCAGTGTAGATGCCACATTCCGATGCAATAGCTTTTGCAGTCAGGAGATTGTCCCCTGTTACCATGCGTACAAACACCCCAGCATCCTGACAAGCGCGGACAGCATCTGCAACACCGTTTCGAAGAGGGTCTTGAATGCCGACAACGCCCAGAAAGACCATTTTGCGAAACATTCCCTGGAATGCTGCTTGCTTAGGGTCATCTTTCAGAGTCTGGACTCCCTTTGGTGGCCACTGGTCGAAGTCCCTGTACACGAGACCGATGGTCCGCAATGACCTGGATGCATATTCATTGATGATGTCTGTTAAGAGTGTTCGACTGTCTTCGCTCAAGTCTACCTCCGTAACCCCCTTGGTAAGATCTTCCACGATTTTCGAGCAGTGTTCCACCATAATTTCCGAAGCACCTTTGACGAGCAGGCGATACCGGCCATTTTCTAGCTTGATTACGGCCGCCATACACTTCCTTCCTGAGTCAAAGGGCACAAATTGCACCACTTGGGCATTGGCTCGCTCTTCGCTAAGAGGGCCCATCCCTAAATGAACTCTAGCAAAACTCAGCAGGGCCGTGTCGGTCTTAGAACCAACAAAATTCTCTTCCCCTTCTTCATCACTTTCAAATGCTGTAGAATTGATGGCAATGGACTGCTTGAGCCGCTCTTTAATCTCATCATCAAGGGTTGCTATAAAGCTTGTCGTACGGACGGCCAGTCCCTCGTCTACTGAAGGCGCCAGTCTACCTCTGGTAGGCGTTTCCGGCGAGTTGGCTTCCGAGTTCTCTGGAGTCTTCTTGTCCCCAAAACGCTCATCTGTGCCCAATGTACCTGCGACAACAGACATTTTGTTTTGAGTTAGAGTCCCTGTCTTGTCAGAACAGATGGTTGTGGCATTTCCCATTGTCTCGCAAGCTCGGAGTTGACGGACAAGGTTATTGTCTTTGAGCATTCTCGTAGTTGCAAAGGCGAGGGCTAGTGTTACCGCGAGTGGCAGGCCCTCTGGAACGGCCACCACCACTATCGTGACAGCTACGATGAAGACTGAGAGGAAGACTTGGCCCTTCTGGGAAGCGCCACCTTGGATTTTAGGCAGATGAACCATGAATCTGATGAAGACGGCAATGAAGAGGATGAGACCCGCGGCCAGACCAAGCTTCGCAATATATTCCGCAAGAACGTTGAGCTTCGATTGTAGAGGCGTAGTTTGGGATTCCTCCCGGAGGGACATCATGGTTTTGCCATAGCTCGAGTTGACCCCCACGGCGGTGACAAGGAAAGTACCAATGCCCTCAGTGACCTTACCGCCAGAAATGATAAACGGATCCAATTTGGAGATACTTTGATGTGATTCCATAGCGGCGTAGACCTCATCACCTGGATGCTTTCTGATAAGATCGGACTCGCCGGTCGCAGATGATTCATCACATTTGAGATTGTGGCCCGAGATGAAAATGCCATCTACCGGTATCACGTCGCCAGGTTCGAGATGCACAACGTCTCCAACAAGGATATCGTAGACCGATATTTCTCGAAACTTTCCCGAGCGGACGACCTTGACATTACGGTTCTCCTTCTTCTTGTTCAGCTTCACGAATTGCCGTTCCTTCTGCCAATCGTTCGCGGCCCCAACAGAGACCACTATAACAATAGCGACGACGATAGCTACGCCTTCGACCCATTGGATGGTCTCGCCGTCGACCTTTTCGACGGATTGATAAATCCCTAGAGCGAGGGAGATTATGGCAGCGACGGTCAAAAGTATTATGACTTTGTCGTTAAACGCGAGCCAAGCGAGCTCGAAGATAGACTTGGATTTCTTTCCCGGTAAGCGGTTATCCTTGAAGATGCGCTTCCTATCTGCGAAGGAGTCCTCAGATTGCTGCACCATTGTGGCTGAAGTCGAAGCTCTTGTCAATGATTTGCGTAGGTCGGTGTTCTTACCGATATCTTTGCCAGCTGAAATTACCTCGTTGAACGATATAGTGCCATCTAAGCGTTTCTCATCGATTGATAAGCCAGCAAGGCGATCCGTTCGAAGTCCTTTCTCCGTTCCACGCAGGCCTCCCAGAGCATGGAACGCCGCGTAGCTCTTTGGGTTCAACAACTTGCTGAGCTGACCTGGACTAAAGGCAAATCTGTTATCCGGAACATTAAAATCTCCTTCCGTACCAGGATCAGCGGCCAAAGCATCCTCATCATTGATGATGTTTTCACTAGCTTGCGCAGTACTGCATCGCAAGCCTTCTTCAGAGGGTGCTGTAGAGGGCACATGTGTGTCGCCGCTGTAGGATGTCGGTGAGTGGCCTTGGTCTTCGGAGTCAACCGAGTTGCCCCTCGAGCGAGTGTTAGGGACGGCAAGGAAGTTCGTCGGTTGGAGATCATTCCACTTGGACGTGGGAGACGATACATTCTGAGCTGATTTTGGACGGCTATCTTTACTCTCGAAGGAATGGGCTGACCTGAGGTCTGTAGGTGAGATGTCTTCGGGCAAGCGAGTAGGATTAGAATTAATGTCTGTGGGCTGATCACCCTGCAACGACGGTGGACGGTCAGAAAGCGGCTGAAGAGGAAGTGCGTCTTGTTCTACAAGAGGTGGACTGACGGCAGATGTGTCAATGGTTATGGTAGGTGCCCGCTGGCGGCGAGCGGCGCCATGTGACGAAGGAGAGGTCCGGCCATCTTCTCCTCGGTCTGTCATGATCGCCCCGAGTAATCCCTGAGCCTAGTAATGAATGGTAGAATGTAGGTACTCCCCCTGAAGAATGGTGTGGGGGTTGCGCGAAAGTAAAGGATGTATGACTGGCCCCGCAGCGGAAGTAGATGCTGACTGGATTTGATGTGTGCGAAATGTGTTGTTGCTTCTCAAGATCGATCGTACTTCTGCGGAAGGTGCAAGCCACCAGAGATCCAGTGCTACCGGTAGAAACCTGCTCAACATACCTTACATTAGTGAGTTTGCCCCTCAACAAAAACGACAAAGGGTGTATCAAGCACGGCTTAGATAGCTGCTTTCACCTACCGGAGCATCGATGGAGCCTCACGCAGGCTCTCTCCACGCACGATTCCTCCCTTGCCGGCGAGACGAGCCTTGTATCCCCTTCTCCACGTCCTGAGCCTCTTGAGTCAGGCAAGCTTCCATGGGCTGTGTGCCGGTGCCTCTGACTCGCCATTTGACGGCCGCAATCAGCAATTACTCTTCGGTTCGGCAGGCAGTCGGGAGGAAGTGAGAAAGGCGGAAAGGAGGAGGGGAGGAGTGGGAGAGAGGAACAAAGCCTAGGGCATCGCTCCACCCTTGGCACCCCGATTGAGCAAGTAAAGTAAATGGCTATCCGGCACGAGGTGGGTGTGCTTTGATGCTGTGGGCGCGGATGCTGGGATTCTGGATGCTGGACACTGCGTTGCTGGTCCTGTGAAATGTGAGCCGGCCTTGGCAGTTGCACTGCCCCAACCAACTATGCACAACATGGTAAAGCTCGCTCTCGGCGACTAAAGTAGACACTCCATGTCGTCCATTCGACGACTCGTCCATTTCAATATGAACAAGACTCTTCACACTCGCCTCTCAGAAGCATCGAGATACCAAGACATCCAAGACCCTTCGCCACCCAGTCAAGAATCTGGTGGCGGGGGCTTTCAACGATGGGACTGCAACTAAAGTACAGAGGGCACTGCCAGTCTGGCTGACGTTGACTTCTGACGACTGCTTGTTGCCCTACTAATTACATATGTTCCAGATCGACTTCCTTCCGCCTTGGCAGCTTTCATTCGATTCCAGCGTTGGATCGAAGATTCACAGTCTACATGCTGAGCACGCCACTACCACAATTGCAGAAAGTCGTATCGGCGAAGGGTGTGCAGAATCTACTATGAAAAATCTACCCTTCCCATACCTGAGCCTATTGACTGCCAATGATCAAGAAAGTGTGAACACCTGACGGGAAAGGGAAGTCAGAATAGGCGCCGCTCATGAAGCGGCAGAGCGGCCTCCTATCAGGCCTGTTGGACGCCTTGCAGAGCCCTTGTTAGAGGCTCAAAAGTGCTTTTTCCCTCACCATTGCTGCATGCCGGCGCCAATGTTTCATCCATTCGCTACGTTTATCTGCAGCCTCGAGTCTTGTGCGATAGCAACCCTTGCCCTGTCTCGATCTTCTGCGCACATTATATTCCAAGCGGCACCAGTGGTGCCAGTGGGGATAGCGAAAGAAATCGGCATAGTTGCAGATATAGAATGATCCCCAGAACAACGTCCATTGGCTGCTTCCTCGATAAGACACTTAACCTGTATCAGTAATACACCTGCATGTTTTTCGCCATCCTCTGCAGAACAATCGATCAAGTAGTAAGGGAAGCTTTAAGCTTGATTCATTGCAATGCCAAAAGATCTGTAGAAATCTGGATCGCTAGTAGTTGAAGATGGGACTTTTGATTTGGCCTACCAGATCTTGAGAGTTTCACGCGACCATGAAGTGCTTCACTCAGACAGCAGTTGGCCCTACTTCTCTTTATACCTTCGTAGTCCAGATCTCCAAGCTTCTCCCATCCAACTTCTTCTTACTTTTCTTCGCCCCACCAGACCGCTCTTGTGCGGCAATGATGCCCTGGCTCGTAAAGGCGAAGGCCGTCACCAGCTCCGCCATCCTCCCAGCATCGACGAAGCAAGCAGCAATATCCGAGCCCTCCGCAGCAATCATAGCTGCTAGATCCATACTGTCTAAGAGTAAATCGCGGCTTAGGAAGCGGGCGCTAACATCGAGTACGTGAGCATATGCAAGCACCATTTCTGGCAGACAAGCTCGTCGAAGAGCCTCGAATTGGGGAGCTTCGTCTTCTGTACAGAATGAGCATGATGGTAGGAAGGGGGTGGCAGTCGAACGCAATTTACCATCTCGAGGATACTGCAGCCAGCCCTGATGAAGCAGAGGTGCAACCGCTGCCTCAACCCCTGCATACATTTCCTTAAGATGTGATCTCAGGTTGTTCGGAACCTTGGCAGCATGTTCACTGTGCTTCGTGAACCTAGCAGAAGTCGCAGTCAGCATTCAAGATGGATCTCTACCATGGGAAAAAGCTGACCCAATCGCTTTGTCTGCTGCATCTTTCCAACGTTCTAAGGCATCGAGTGCTACGAAAAGTCTCTCCAAATCGCGGAAAGCCCTAGCCTCCGATAAGAGGTATTTCTGATCTGCCGCGCGATGAGCATCTTCCGGCGAGTCATAGCCATTTTCGTCGATTATGCTGTCGTCATATTCGGGTTCTTTACTGAGATCTAACGTTTCCCCGAGTATGGTTTTGGTTTTATTCAGTGAGAGCTTCCTAAAGGACATTGTCGCTAACAACTCCCTACCAGCAGCCAGACTCCCGAGGCCTGTCAAGTGTCAGTCATTAAACGTTCCGCAACGATCGTCATAATTCTTACGAAGAAAATGTTTATACACTATGGTGCCCATATTCATTGTTAGCTCCCAATTCCCCTCGAGCAGTAAATACCATTGGAAACCATTAATGAGATCTTGCTCATCGCCCGAAATAGAATTTCCAATAAAGGCTTTCTTAATGGGACGTACAAGACCAATATTGTTCGCGGCGGGCTCCAGAACCTCAAGCTGTGGGAAGGCTGCGCTTCCTCTCGGTCGCTGTGGGGCATCCTCGATAATTAACGTGAGCTGCTTCATCAACACGTCGGGAACGTCAATGCCGCTTTGCTCCATCAAGGACATGACGGTCTGACGCTCGGTGTGGTCTTGGATCATAGGTAGTTGCCTTGCAAGACAATCGGTAGCTCTTGCAGGGGACAATCGAGATGCGTAAAGAGGCAATAGCTGCTGCTTACCAGCCTTGCCCAGGAAATCCAAGTAAGCAGCGACAATGTTCTCAGCAGCAGAAGCGCGGTCGGCGTCCAAGACCTTTAGGCCTAAGTCCTGAAAGATGAAGAATGTATGGGTGACCACCCGCAGCACATCATGGTCCTGAAGATTTATGGGAGCGGTGACACCGCTTTCCAGGGCACGGAGGGCTTGACCACTCGGCTCCGCTATGATTTTGGACTTTTGCTGAGCATTTGCGGATTGCCCCAACCTTGCCCCTTGCTGGACTACAAAATCGTCAAAGGTTTTGGCTATTAGACTTCCTTGGAGCATCTTCGTAAGCGTCGCTGCTTGCTTCTTGGTCGATTCTAGTCTCTTCATCCTCTCGACAACTTCTTTTCCTGACTGACCTCGGTGATCTTCAGATGCCTTGAAATCGGATGGTTCACTCCGCTTCGTCAACGTACGAGGAATGCGATCCGGGAACTTCTCGTGAACGTAATCGTCGAATTGGGCTAGAAGATAAGAGTTGTAATGTGCGAAAAGAAAGTCATTCCAGGTACCGCAGACCTTCATAACGCTGGGTAGGTGGCCACCGAGGGCGCCATAAATTGCATTTTCGTATTGGTTGACACCACCATGCTTAGCAGCTGTAGCGCAAGTATTCCGCCATAGTGCCCTCGATTGCCAGCCATTAGCTATCGGGGTGTTCGCGGCAGGCGAAGCGCGTGGATCTCCGCGCAATGCTACTGCTCGCCAGCCTTCGCCCCTCTCCACGCACCAGTCGTGAATGTAGGTCCAGTCTTTGCCACGACGGAGCATCTCCCAGCAAGCTAACCAAAACGCTCGTTCATTGTCCAAGTCTTGAGTCTCTAGGTGGCGACCTTGGCGGGTAACTGCATCTGGATCAAGTTGAGTGACCATGTTCTTGGTTTTGTTCGAGTCGGTAAGAAAGAGATCTAGGGAAGGGCCATCTGGATCCTGTGGTTGAGTCCATGATCGGAAGAGCTTTTGGCTTTTTATCACGTCCTGAGAATACTTCCAGCTGTGAGCGTCAAGGTCAACACGGTCAGCAGCATCATCCAAGTCCTTTATGATGGTCTCGATATCGCCAGATTTATCGGCACACGTTTTCAGCCATTCTACGACGGTATGCCTCTCCCAGGCAAGATCATCCTCAGCTAGGAAGCGGTTCCAGGCAGCCTTTTCCGAAGAAAAGCGGTGCACTTCCGTATCGCCCTTAGGCCGCTGGTGCTGTTGCTGAATTGCGAGCCTTCCGGCTACTGATTGCGGAATCGGGAATTCGACTTGCAACATCGACGCAAGTAAATTCCAGGTCTCCTCCTCTTGCTCCCAAGTCTTCAGATCCTTCCTAGTGGTTTTGGCAGCCTGGTCCTCTTCTTGGTCGGCCTGAGACGACGCAGAGCTAGGTCTCCCACTCGAGCTCCGCAATCTACGTTTCCACAAGTCCCTAGAGCTTCGCCGACTTCCTGGTGAATGGATACCCCTCAAGTACCTTAAGGTATCGCTTGCGATTTTTCTGTACTCGTTCACGAGGGGTAGCACATCTCGGCAATCCTTGTGCTTCCTTCCAAGCCTTTGCTCGTTATACCGATCTAGATGCTCCGCAAATCGTTCGACTTGTTTTCCCACCCTTTCCGCAGTTGCTCGAAGAGGATGAAGCGAATTGAGGACGTCACTGTTCGTAGGTGGTGGTGGAGACCTTAGTTCCATGTCTGTAAACATTTTTAGCCTACTGAAGAGCCATATCGCAACAAATGTGTCTCACCGTCTGCCTCGGACTGGTCGTCAACACTCATCTGATCGTAGTCTTGATATCCGTGGGCTTGCTCATCAGGGACTTCGGAAGGCTATTTAATGTGTCAGTATCTCGGTTGCAATTCTATACCTATGAAGAGCGTCGTACGTGCATGTCAGTCCAGCTTTCCTCACGAGCGGCTTGCTGTAAAACCGATTAGTGCTTTGGAGACTCGATAAGGAATTTTTAACACTGACTTTTGAAGCCATGATATATTACAGCGACTTGAATTGATTTAGATCATTGCACCGGATTTTACTGCGACTTCATACTGATCGTTACTATTACCCATTGAACACATTTGTGAAATCGACCTACCTATTACGACCGAATACTTGCAAGGAGGCCAAGCGCAAGCGCGACGCGTTAGCCCTAACCCTAGACGGGTTTCCGCTCCTACAAAACTTAGCAGCGGAGAGATCCTTCTTAACTCTTCAACAATGTTACATAGGCGATCATTAGAGTCTCGGAACGAACCTCCTTAATGGACTATCATCAGTGTTTGTTCAGGTCCCATTGCGGACCTCTCAGCGTGCTCACGATCGCCTTAGAGCGCTTTCACAGTCACTACTACCAGGCCAAACCCACTTATATGGGGAATGAAGGTCCTGACAGAGAAGTGTGCTGTCACATTCTATTCTAGAATTCGTTGCAAAGTTACTCTGGCACCGAATTGTTTCGAAGTCTATAATGTGTTCCCTCAATACTTTACAGTCATACCCCTTGACTCCGCTGCTTCATCTTCAACCTAAGAAGATTGGCCTTCGGGCAACTGACCGTCTTCGCATCCTCGCCATGTCGCTGGTAGAACATATTGCAGCATTCATAGAGCGCATCGATCTGGCTTTGGCACTTTTCTTCCTTGAATGAGTGCTTTTGGAGGCAGTCTTCAAATCTTTCAGTACTGGTATTGCGGCCGTGCTATGTGGACTTGAATCTGGGTTAGGCGTACCTTGAATGGCGCACTGACCGCTAGCATCAGTATGATGGCTAGAAACTTGAGGTGCTGTACTTACTGCAGCAGGGTGACAGGGTGGATCTGCCTTCAGGTCTTCCACACCCTGAGCGTACACTTTAGTATTCTAGTGGCATGAGATAGATATTCGAAATGATAACATACCATTCCAACGCACAATTGGATCACACTTGCAAGTAAAGCAAATACCGCAGTTTCGATCCTCCTAAGCCGCGAAACTGTGTTTTGTCGTAGAGCACGAGTTGTTGGCTTTTCGGACTGTTATCCCGAGCCTCACTAAGTCCTGGGGCATCCTTTGATTGGTTGACGTCCCTTTGACTTCACCTCTATAAATCTCACTTCACCGGCGCGCTTCCTCATCACTCCACACATCAAGAGTTCCATTTCCGTATTCTGACAAACTCTTGCCCTCGCCTCAAGACAAACTCCTTATCATCAACTCACAAGTAAGACTCACAGCTCAGCCGGAAACGCTTTCTTGCAGTAGCCACTGTGTAACACTGACGGCAGGCAGAACACGTCTTATCAGAGCACACACATCACTTCCCACCAACCCGTCACATTCCCATCTATCAGCGAACAGATCTTTTGTCTCTGGTGAAAGCCTAAAAGATGTCGAGCAATATGTCGGACCATGAGCAGTCCCCCCCGGGCGCCGGCGGCAACGCAGATGAGCAGCCCAAGTCGGAACATCTCAACATCAAAGTCACCGACAACAACAACGAGGTCTTCTTCAAGATCAAGCGAACCACCGCCCTATCCAAGCTCATGAACGCCTTCTGCGATCGTCAAGGCAAGCAGCTTACGACTGTCCGCTTTCTGTTCGATGGGGCCCGTGTCAACCCGACGGACAGTCCAGATTCGGTACGTCAGCTCATGAGGAGTGGTCTGCAAGGAACTTCCTTTCAGTAAACCTATACTCCCAGAAAGAAACATGTTTTCTGAGAGTGCTTCACACCCCTTTTGCTCTTGTAACTCCGAATTATCACACAGGACAAGGCTGACAGTTGATGTTTGCAGCTCGAGATGGCAGACGGCGACACATTGGAGGTTCATCAGGAGCAGATCGGTGGCGGATGCTGAGCAGCTTATCGCTCGCCACGCAACGGCGACTCAAGATATACAGGTGTCGGTGCCTAGGCGAAGGGGTACACAGGCGTCCTTCGCCCCGGCATTTCAGCACTTTGCGGAATATTTTCATGTATGCACGTGGCGCTAGGGCGTACTAGCGGTTTCTGGTGGCCATGGTTATGGTTATGATTGATACTCCGTCCATGAATGCGGCAACAGCTTCAGGCAGAAACAAATCATGCTATCTCTGCCCTATGCGTTGAGAGAACCAATATCCTGGGTCTGCACAGCTAATCCCTCTACATGGTCAACACTACGAGCACAGCTTTATGCGACAAAACCTTGTATCTCTACCCTACATATCTGCGGGGTTGGAACCAGGAGTCCACAGCTAAGTAGAGCCAGTGCTAAAGTCACTGACCCAACAGCCCGCCTAACCAGCGATAGGACGAAGCAGTTCAAGGCTTCCCATAAACCCGGTCTAATACACTTTACCAGCCCACTTCCCATAGGTCGAGCTTCTCCACCAACGCCCGTCCCACACTTGCCGCTCGCAGGGCTGCATCAGTCCGCTAGGTGGTCGAGACTCTGCTTAAGCATCAGTTGGCCCCTCCCTACTCCGCGCATGCAGTCCGCAGCCCACACAGCCAGCTCCGCCCCATCTCTACCACTTTTCAGCCCTCACAATCCCGTCTAACACTCTCTCACAGGGAGCATGGCAGTCTCTTTCTCTCTCCGCGAGTCTATGATTTCCTGGCTCCCGACCCCCCTCCCCTTCTCACATCACTCATAGAGTCAAAAGCCCACAATAACCACCCCAGTCCCATCTCTACCGATTTACAAGTCCTACAATCCAGTCTGACACACTCTCTCAGGGAGCACGGCCGTTTCTTTCTCCTTCTGCGAGTCTTTATTTCCTTACTCCCCCTATTACACTCCCTCCCCTAGGCAACAGAACCCTCTCTTCCTCCTTCCGCAACCTTCATCTCCTAATTCTCAAAATCTCAACCCACTGCCACCGATCACCACAGCGGGCCCCCACTTCTCAGGCCTCTATAACAAGTAAAAGCGTGCGATGTGTTCTGACGCAGGTGCTCCACATCCAGCCTTGCCCATGCAAGACCCTACCCAAAACCCGCCCTCGCACTGCTTCACGACTCCGAATCCATCGCTCACTCAGGCACAGTATCGCTCTCCGCTCGCAGTCTCGGCATCCCAGTTCCCTACTATCGTTATCACTGTACATCGTGACCACTCTACAGTCATTGGAGCCCGACCCCAGTATCTCCCCCAAAAGGCATCAAAGGCAGACTTCCCTGCGACGTCAGAGGTGCATGGGTATACAAAAGCTGTTGCGTGCAACGAGACTAAAGTATATGTTCTATAATCCAGAGCTCTCCATCCCAGCTCTCACTCAAAAGGAAAGAACTCTGGGAGCCGGGTATATCCCTCGGTTTGTAGTCATATTCTCCTGCTCATCAGGTCTTGATTTTGCAGTCACGGGACGCACGCCTGAATTTCCCTACTGAACAGTAGGCGACTTGGTATAGGCTTTATGATCTCGTGACCATACCGAAGCACCTGCCCGCACGAACGCAATATATACATCCCCCCCCCTCCTCCTCCTCTCCACCTCTCCTCCCTCTCCCTCTTCCCCTCCCTCTCCCTCTCCCTCTTCCCTCTTCCCCCCCGTCCCCCTAACTACCCATCACTACGCATCACTACCCATCACTACCCCTCCCACTACCCGTCCCACCACCCCCTCCTCCTCTCCTCCCTCTCCCTCTCCTCCCTAACCACCCTCTCCCTCTCCACTTCCCTCTCCCTCTCCACCCTCCCCCTAGTCGCCTTCTCATACGCCCTACTCTCCTCGCTCCTCTTCGGCTGCCTTACCCCAAGGCCCGCAGCTATCATCCTCGCCGCTGCGGAGGTTGAGGTTTCTGGTCTGCGGTCGCGGGTTTTTGCGGGTGGGAAGGAGGAGGGGGGGAGGGCGTAGGGGGAGGTCCATTGGGGTGTCTGTGTTTGGGGGGAGATGGGCGTGGGTGGTGGTGCGGGGGGGAGGTTTTCTGATTCGGTGATAGGGTTGTCTGAGGTTTTTGGGCGGTGGGCGGTGGAGATGGGGGAGGTGGAGGTGGATGTGGGGGAGGTGGGGGAGGAGGGGGAAGAGTCGTAGGCTTCGGCTTCTTCTTCCCAGGAGTCGGGTGGGTGGGCGGGGTTGAGGGGTGGGGTTAGTGTTTTGCGGGGGCGGGGGGTAGGTGGGGTTTTTGGGGCCTGGGAGGGGGAGAGGGAGAGGGTTGCGAGGGAGGGGGGCTCTGTGGGGGGAGGGGGTTAGCTTGGTGGGATGGGATGGGATGGGATGGGATTGGGGGTAGGGGGGGGTGGGGCGAGGAGAGGGGGGGGATGAGGGGATACCTTTGGATTTACTTGTGGGTGGCATGCTGGGAGATGGGACGTTCAAGAATGGTTTGTGAGATCTGGATGCTGGAGACTGGTTGTGTCGTTATAGACTAAGCTGCCGATCTGGACTCGGATTTCGTCCCGTTCGGTAAAAATCGCAAAGACAGAGGTTGGAATGATGCGAACGTCATGCTGTTATGCCGTATGGATTGAGGGGCCAGAGAAGGAGCTCTGTTTGCATTAGAGATAGAAGGCACAGGGATGAGGCGGTGGCTTGAAGTTGTCGTGGGGCAGGCTTCCTTCCCCACGTTTAGGGCTGCATGAGTTCGCTGCCGAGTGCTGAGTGGTCTAGACTCTGCTTGAGCATCCAAAGGCCCCTTTGTTTTCTTGGCCTTGTAAAGTAGACCGGCTGGCACATGTGTTGGAGCAGTGAGTCTTGTCAAATGTGGATCAAGCAAGTGATTTGGAGGAATGGAGTGCACTCTCGTTGCCATGATCATCAATACATTGGTATATACATTGGCAATCAGTACGAAGACAAAATCAAAGGGTCGATGGTCCAATAATCAACCCAAGAAGCCCACTCCCCAGTATAAGCCGTTACCCTCAACCCTGGTACGACGAAGACGTTGAGAGCAGTCTCAGCTGCGGGAACGATTTTGCATGAGTTTTAGGCCGGCACGCAGGTCCCTCTCTGCTGCGATATCATTTGTCCGTTTCGAACCAGCAATTGCCTCTTCTCGTTTCGCGTGGTCCTCCCTCGTGTCTCGCTGGCTGTTATCTCTCCGGTGGCTTGGCCTATCTTGTGTACCAAATCCACTTTGCCGTACCAGTAGCGAAACGACTGGCCGCTGGACTGGCCGCTGGATGTGTGTTCAAGGATAATGGCCATCTGAATATGAACAGATATTCGAAGAACAGGAATTGAGTAGCTGCTGAAGCCGCATATGGTAGGACTTTAGTAGACCTTGCATTTCAGCAACAGCAGCTGTGTACCATGAGTAGATATCTCCGTTCGAAAGCAAGCGATGAAGCAAGCGTTCTCAAACCTCATCGAGTGACAATTTCCATGACTATTGTGCTGCTTCGCCGCTGCCAACAGAGGTTACGGGTGACGTGGATTGAACGTACCTTCCCCAGACAAACGCTTCCGACGTACCTGACATATCCGTCCCATGCTCCTGCCTTGCACTGTAGTAAACGTTCCCATTCCGTACTTACATAAGACTTTCTCCGTTCCCAGAGCTTCCTCCTTCTTCAACCATACCACACGCGAAACATTCCTCTCCAGAGCCAAAGCATCAGCATAGATTGGCATGCTTCTTCGTTCGGCGTCGTCAAAGTCCCAGCGAGAATGCAACCTCCATTGCAGATTCCGCTCCCTGCCCACGAGCTCCTTGTCTGGCGTTCGGGCTCTGCCTGAGTCTCAGATTTGACCGACACCCGCCAAACAAACCTTTTCATGCAGAGCAGCATGCTTGAGTGTATGGTTGCCGGTATTATCATCATTGGCTCAAGCTGACCTTCGCGTGTTTTAGGCACAGGGCGAAAAGGGACTTCCGCCCGCTGTACCTCGAAAGCCATTCCCACCCCCACATTAGCTCATCGTCGACTCATGGTTGTCTGACCCTCGGGACAGGATGAGACTGATACTGACGGAGAACTGGACGGAGACTGGCTCAGCTCCGGCTGACTTTGTTTTGCCTCTTTATGCGTAGGGAACCACAGAAGCTTGCGGCGGACTGAGGCTCGATGAGGCGGCTTCGATTGGACTTGAATGGATATTAAAGGCCAGTGTACCACAACCCGGACTTAGCTCGATGATGGCCACTCATGGTTTTCTGACCCACGGGATATGATGACCCGAGAGGTGGCGGAGAGCTCGGGAGCACTGGCTCAGCTTCGGCTGACTTTTTTTGGCAATTTCTGCGTAGGCAACCACACGACGGACTGGGGCACGGCGCGTAGACTCTGCTGAAGTCTAGAACATCATGAAGGCTAGTAACCTCCCTCCATTGCTAATGATGTTCCCGAGACCTGGGTCGGACATTCTCGAGATCATGAATAACATGACGAAACAGTTCTTGGGGACATTGGATCGGCTTGGCTAATTCTGGTGTGCAGACAGAACCCGACGAAACCATACGACATTCAAAGAGTGGACAGGAGGCTTCGTCTGAATTGTTGGCTTCCCAAAGGCCAGTGCTTCCCCTCAGCCTTCCCTGGGTTCGACGAGTCTTTCATGTTGTCCGCTCCTGCTGACATTTGTGTAGTCTAAAGCAAGATGGAACACCACTAAGGAGGATGAGCTTCGCCAGCAATCGCCTCCAGGGCGGACTTATGTAAGCGATCCCAGCACTTCTTAGGCTCACAAATGTGCTTGCCAGTATGGACTGATTGTTGATGTGGTACAGGCACCCGACGAAACCTTACGCCAGTCGACGACGAGCAGTAGGCTTTGCCAGAGTCTAGCAACAACACCATCACCCTACAAGAGGATGCGCACATTTCTGGAGGTGGAGAAAGATAGGAGGAGAATGTGTTAACGTATAAGGACTCTATGCCGTTGAGCTGGTGGCGTTAAGGGCGCTTGAGGCAAATTTCCCTCGCCTCGCTATTGGCCTGATACCGAGTATTCTCGCTCTTCTGGTCAGCTCATTGGAAGTTGGGACTTGTCCGGAAACGCACGGAATTGTTAGGTATAGCCGATTATCTCGCAGCACCATGGTTCATGATATTCTTCCTTATCGCTCAACAGCCATCAAACACGGTATACTCTTCACTGAAATTAGATGTTATCAGTCCTACCCGTTGGTAAGAGGTATTCAATCACTTGTTGATGCCCTCTTCGAAGAAAGTTCTAGTGAAGTGACGGTAGACCGATTCGCCACGCGCCGACAAAGAGGAGACGTCACTCATGCAGAGTCGCGTATAGAACGACGATTAGGCGGAGTGATGCAGAGGCGAAGAGGTTGAAGATGGAAGGGCGGATTTTCGTTGGCGGAAGGGTATACCTGATGAGGTATGGCGGGCGGGTGGACCCGTCAATAAGTATTCGTCGTATATCGGCGACGGCATTGAAGAGTCATACTTGTCAGTCGACCTTACCAAGAGGATCTGCTACTGAGAGATGCTGACATTGCTTCAGGTTCTTGTCATCAATTGTGGAGGCGAGTGAAGCTGTCGAATTCTCCACCCTGAACCATTCCTTCGTGCATCGCCATGACTCGATCATTGTCATACCCAAAGCTCCCGTATAACACCGTACATAGGCTCGACGACCGCGGTAAGTGTCGTGTACTTTCCTGTTCCCTGTACCTTTCCATCCCATTGCAGAATATTTTCACCGCAAACCTCTCGAAGGCCCGAATAACTCCTTGTTCTTAGCCAATTACGATGTTGAAGCGATCCATACCATCGTCAACACCACCCCCGTTGTTCATGTTTCCTTTCAACCGAGCGATCCCTCAGAGGGTCCGTTCCCAGCCATTCTTCCAATGATCGGCCAGATGGGATCCTTCGAGCGCCCCAGTGCTGGCCTTGAGGACTCTCTAGATTGCTACCTTCACGGATACGTAAGTTCGAGGATGATGAAGAACGCACAGTCGAGCGCAAAAGGCGAAGAACTCCGAGGGCTGCCCGTAACCATAGCCGCTACAAAGTTTGACGGTATGGTGCTGAGTTTAACGCCATTCTCTCATAGCTACAACTACCGCTCCGTGGTGTTGTTCGGCTACGCGACACCCGTCACTGACAAGGACGAGAAAATGTGGGCCATGGAGCTGATTACCGACTCCGTGGTCCCCGGACGATGGGATCAGACGCGAGTGCCTCCGGATGCGGGTGAGCTAGCCTCTACCACAATTCTCCGAGTGCGCATCGTCAGCGGAAGTGGGAAGATTAGAGAGGGCGAGCCCCACGACGACAAGAAGGATTTAGTGCGCGACGATCTGGTAAAAAAGGTCTGGACTGGTGTTGTGCCGGTGTGGCAGACGGTTGGCGAGCCAGTCGCAGGAAAGGCAAACCGTGTTTCTGAAACGCCTGAGTACTTGCGTGACTTTAGAAACGGCGAGAACGAGACGAATGAGAAGTACGCTATAGAGGCGGCCCAGGAGTAGTATGTAGGGATACCTACCCACTGCAAATACGTTGAGAGACCCACAGAGCGTTGGACACGGTACCAGTAGACAGAAAGCTGTCACAGGAAGCCTGGATGCTCAGATACTCAGCCGTCAGACAAAGCCTTCTCGACCAGACCTCTGGCACGTTCCGACATCGAGATCTGCAGTGCCAGCTCATGCCCTTTCTCTGACATCTTCCCCCAAGTCTTCTGTAGAATCCTGATGATCTTATCTTCGTCATGCTGCTGCTCGAATTCCTCGAATTGATCGTCCAGGAATACAAGACAAGCAACATCCTCGAGGATCTGCGTTTCCTCATCCTTCTTGAGGTCTTCCTTTCTTATCGAAGCAGCGACACGGCTTGCATCCTCGGCAGAGTAGCCGCAGTCGTTACAGATCTGTGATGCCATTTCCGCTTGCCGCTTTTTGAGGAAAGTCCGCCAGGCATGATATCCTACTTTAGTCATGGGATAAGAATCCCGCGGTACCTCCCAGCGTCGGAAGTGCTGAGCACGTATTGCAAGCCGAAGCGTCTCTGGTGCGTTGGGACTGCGCTTATCGAGATAGCTAGTCATCTTCTGGCTGTAGTGCAGCTCGTATGGAACCTTGGTACCACTGACTTCGACAATTCTCGGGTCTTGAGCATGTGCCTCGTCAATAAGCCGCAAGGCGTTTTCGAATTTCGTGTCTGGCATTGTTGGGTCAAGCTATTGTACTTGTTGTTCCTTGCTACAGACTGCGTCGCGTGATGTCTCTCTCGATACGGTGGATACGCGGGTGGAGCCAGACGTGTCTTTGTTGTGTTTTGGTATCATTGGTGTCAACTTCGAAATGGCTTCGACTCGTTGGAGCTAAGTACCTGTCATCGGGATTGGCCAATGAGAAAAATTGCACTAGCGAGGTGGAGCGCAATCGCGTGGCGACAACGCGCCTGCAAACGCTAGCAAAAAAGATCAATACAAACAAAGACAACACATTAAAGCAGACCTCAAGGCGCCCATCCATACCACATTCACAGTCTGCAGCTGTATATTCATCATATTCCCTCTAGAAAACTACAATTCTGTTCGACTGTGCCAAACCTCAGTAAACGCGCAACAGCCATGGTAAGGCCCATCCACTTTCTCGACGCAAGCAGCTCCAAAGTGCGAAGCTGATTTCTACGCCTCAGAACTCGACCACCTTGCGCCGACTCGCTGCCGACCAAGCCTCCCTTCACAATGCGCCTCTTCCTCCACATTACCTCTTTGCGCCCTCCTCTGGCACGCCCGATGACCTGACACAGCTCACTATTCTTCTTGCGGGGCCTCAGAGCACACCCTATGCCCAAGGTCTCTGGAAACTGCACCTCAAGATACCCGAAGACTACCCCAAGACCCCGCCCAAAGCAGCTTTCAAGACTCGGATCTGGCATCCCAACGTGGACGAAGTATCCGGCAGTGTGTGTGTGGATACACTGAAGAGGGATTGGGATACCAAACTGACCCTGCGAGACGTTCTGATTGTACGTTTACCATCTCTCAAGAATTCCCCCCCACCGCCCGAGTTGCAGGAGGCCGCAGAACTGACTCTCCGCAACATAGACCATATCCTGCCTCCTCATTCACCCCAACCCCGACTCCGCACTCAACAGCAGCGCCGCCGCCCTCCTCCAAGAAGACTACTCCGCCTTCTCCCGCCAAGCCGCCCTCATGACCTCCATCCACGCACGCATCCCCTCCTCCCTCCTCCCCGCCGTCCTCGCCGCCCGCCAGCGCGGCGAAGACCCCTCCACCACCACCACCACTAACCCCACCTCCCCCCACCGCCCCGCCCTCCCCCGCCCCAAACCCGCCAGCACCTCCAGCGTCACCATGAAGAAGCCCACCCCCCTACACCTCACCCACCCCTCACCGCGCTCCATCTCCGCGCCCATACCACTTCACCCTCCCCCGGAAGAAGACTCCGAACCCGAAAACGACGAGAACGCAGAGAACGACCCCTCTCTCTCTCCCTCCCCCGTCACCTTCCCCACCCTCAGCCCGCGCAGACCCACGCTCGGGAAACGCCCGCTTTCGGATCTGCCGACGCCCACGGAGCCGGACTCGGGTGATGAGGAGGGGCTGAGCCCCAGCGAGCGGAATATCGCTGCGAATACCGCTTTTAGTGGGGAGGCGGAGCCAAGGAAGGAGGAGGAGATTATGAAACTAGCGGAGCGGAGCCGGGGCGTTAATTTCGTGAGTCCGGGGCGAAATAACTCGTGGCAGCAGGAGGCTGTGCTTGCTGGATGCGGCGGCGCGGAGAGTGCGGTTTACGACGAGGGGGTGGAGGAGAGGCCGAAGAAGAGGATCTGCTCGGCGGAGGGAAAGGAGAATGCTGGTGGGATGGACGTTGTGAGGACTGGCTCTGTGGGTACGGAGCTTGGGTCTGGTGGCGTGGCGGTGAGGAAGGTGTCTACGGTGGGGGAGAAGGCGAAGGGGAGGGCGGGGTTGAGGCGGTTGTGAGTCTGCGAGGAGGGAGGGGGCGTCATGAACGAAGCACCAGGCTTAGCGAGCATTGGATGGGAGAAGCATAGCGAGAGCATAGCGAAGCGTGGGTCTGAGTATTTCAGTCATGCGGTATTACGGCAGTATCGAGGATCATACAGCCTTCCATACAAAAACCCTTCCATATACTACCTTAATTGATACGCTCACTTCTCATGTCTGGCCTGGATTTCAGCAAGGGCTCGGGATACTCAGGTCTTTTTCCTGTCGCTCGATAGCCTCAAGACGTGAAGGCATAGGTTGGTAGCTGACAGCGTACTCTAGCGAGATCCTCGCTCCCTGCACTTTATACCCAGATATCCATCGAGGAGGGTGAAGCTCCATAGCTCCTGCGTAAGCAAGGTGGGGGGCAGGTGTCAGTTACCTCAATTCACTGCACTCGCAGCATCTTCCTTCCGGCTTCGGGTTTGTTATTTCGTCGATGAGGTTAATGGCAGGGGTTGCGTCTATGCGTCAAAGCTGTAGATGGTATGACGGTGATCCATTGTCTTTTCGGTAGATGGATGGTGCATTCTTCATCTGGAAATGCACGGGAGAGGAAGGTGAGGGCTTTATGGGAAGTGTCGATCCCGTTTACCACGACCTCTGAAATTGGGAGGCAGACGAAGGTGGTTCTGAGAAGAGGAGACGAGATGCGAAAGTGGAAGGTGGACAAGAAGACCCATGAGGAGTAGGGAAGGCACACGAACGGGGTAAAAAGTGAACGAACGAATCCAACCAGGTGGCTGGAAATTGGTAAGTTCAGATAGACGGTTTTCCGTGTCCCGTTTCCTGGGCTAATCGTCTTCGTCGCTTTCGCCCCTCGTTGAGGGCCAGAACGTATTTATTTTACACATGAATTCTGGCTCATATCATACCCCTTCTCCCACCTTTCATGAGATCCAGAGATTCCCGGCCAAATCAAGATCTTGTTCAAGAACACCCACATGCGTACTAGCCATAGCGCGTCGCTTGTCAAGGTCAAGGAGATTCGGCGGTTGGGATCCGCAGGTGTGGCATGATGGAACGTGCGTAGCGTGGGGGGGCCATTCTAGTAGACTTTCTTCTTCTCGTCGACGCTGAATTGGCCAGGGCCCATGTTCACCAGGAGGAGGAGACCGCCGCTGTGGGATGGGGTTTAGGACGTGATTTCTGCAGGCGAGTGTTGGGGGGAAAGTGGACTTACACGATGGAAAGGATTTGGAAGAAGTCGTATTTGGCAAAATCTATTAAGTGAGATGGGAGTCAGCTTTACCCTTTCAAGCAGGATAATCTTCGCAAGCCATGTCCGAAGAGCATTGATTCTCTGGACAGCTCTCGATGCTTCGTTGCACGACACGGATGGGGTAGGAGAAGATCTCTGGTAACCTGCCTTTATGAGGATGGTGTTCATGTAGCTGGGTACTGGTTAGCTTTGCCTTGGTTGGACAGGATGGAAGCAGTGACGTACCGTCCAGAAGTTATTCACAAACACGTTGAAGATACTCAGTATCACCACCAGCATTACCGCACTCCACTTCGCCTTGAAGCCCACCACGACCATCACACAAGCCACGAACCCAAATAAGCTCACAATCACTCTCCCGAACCCCCAATCCCCAGCGAACACAAATCCGATGAAAAGGAAGATCAACAGAACCCTCCCTGCGAGCTGGAAGTACATCTTGCGATCCTTCTCGTCCATCTGTGGCAGCCCCGCCGGAGCGAATCGCTTGCGCACCCAGCTATCTGAGAGCACCATGAGGAGTCCGCCCATCACGGAGAGGTTGCGCAGGAAGAAGTTCAGATCGAAGATCAGGCCGTAGCCGAGAGCTTGCGTGATGACGACCAGAATGAGACCGCCGACGGCGTATTCGCTCTTTTTCCGCGTGATAACCATTGTGGAACAGATGACCATGGCGATGACATTGACAAGTAGGAAGAGATGCGTGAGGCCCCATGGTACTACGACGCTGTTCAGCGAGTGACTTGACGACGGCATATTGGGACGAAACGAGACGTGTAGGGCTCAAGCAACGGACGTACTGTGTCTATAGTCGTTGAGGTAGAGAAGCTGGTCGCTCCATTGCGTAATGATTCGGAGAGCGTCTTCGAGGAAGGTGACGACGATGAGAAAGCGACCTATAGCTGGTAGATATCTACAGGGAACTGCGAGTCAGCTCATGACCAGGATCACATTTGCGCTTCCGCTATGATCGTCGCGCTGACATACGGCTTTATTGGATCGGACAGAGTGTCCAGCCAGTCCTCAATCTTGCTGGTCTGTTCGCGGATCGCATCAAGTGGGCTGGGATCATTGGTGGCATCTGCTCTGCCAGGACCTCCGAAGCGATCTTGAGCACCAAGATTATAGCCCGCGGTGCCACGTATCTGAGTCATTTGGTAGCGGTGGAAGCCACATACAACGAATGCTGCTGCAATGAAGATGGGTGGGAAGACCCTCCTTGCAAAGTAATCGATCAAGGGTGCAGGATCAAGGACAGTAAGCGTTTGTTGGTGGTGGTATAGAGGGCACTGGATGCCTTCAAAAGAACAGCATGTCCCATTAAGCACACATTCACAGACAAGATCATTGCTTGGTGCCATTTCGTGGCGGCTCGTCGGTGATTCGTGCCGTCCGTTCCGTGCCAAGCTGAACTTGCTGCAAAGAGGATAGCGTAGTATCATCAAAGAAATTTGCTCTAGGGCTGTGGATTTAGGGCTGTAGAATTATCAATCCTATGCGCCGGCAGGCTCTTTAAAAAACCATGTCGACGATATAAACATGAAATGATCAACCAGGGACCAGCTATTGCAGAAAATGAAAACAGTCAAAACGTGGCGCGTCCGTGAGGACAATAATAATTGAACGGCATTGGATATTCAACTCAATCAAGACGGAAAGTCTTATCAGGCTCTCACTATGACACAGTGCACCCTTTGCTGCCGGCGCATGATATGAGAGCCTGGTACAGGCCCGACATACAAAGGGCACCGACCTCATGCACTATATCTCATGCATCAGATGTTGCTGATTCCCTCGCGAAAGACGCTGCTGCAAAGAGAGAGCTGTTGCTGACTCCCCAATCTGGAAATGGCCGCTACAATTTGAAGACTTGAGTGATTTTGCAACATCCCTAGTCTGGCTATATCTTGTCCACCAGTCCATTACAGAGCCTACTGAAGAAGGGAGAAAACGATGAATGTTTCCCCGTTTGTTCTTGTCGTCTGATATGGGAAGGAGATGTCGATTTGGACGGATACTCCAGCCTCAGCTGAAAAAGCCATAGATGCTTTAACACAACGAAGAAAAGAAGTCATGGCAAGCATCGAGGGAAGATATTTGCAGCCAATATGCTAGGTATTCTACTGCAGTCTATCTCTGATGTGTAAAGAAATAGCTAGAGTACAAACACAGGCCGCCTCAAATGCCTGATATTTTTGTACATGAACTGTGGAAGTATCGCAAAACAAATCTCTCAAGCATAGCCACTCCTCTCGATCTTATTCAAATATGGTACAGTGCTATGCAGCAAATGCAAATTTTACGCCTTTTGGTATCCTTGTTCGCAATGCAGAAGGGCCGACTTTGAAGTCAAAGCCCAGCGCGCAAGACGAATGGTACTCCATGTATGTAGCGTCCAGAGGATCAACATCCTAGGACATGTAACATGGAAGAAATAATGAAAGGTAAGGCGGATGGAGATCTGGAGGTCGGTCAGCGTGACTGGTTCAATGTTGCTTACATAGTCGACGACATAATCAACCAGACATTTAGACTTACATGCATTGCTATCTCTGCACATGCCTTCACACCACAGCCCAGTCAGAATCTTCAGGGTGCCCAGTCAAAGCATACGGATACTCCGGATCGTATTCAGGGTGATTGCGAATGTTCGACCTATTCCAGATCTTAGGATCGACCTGGTCTTTAGTCGTCTTGAACTTTGGCGGTACAATCCCAGCCATGGGTGAAGGAGGACCTCTGGCTCCACTGCTACTCACAGTGATTGCCGACGGTTTCTTTCTCTCAGCTGCGGCTCTGCCATTGACATGTCCATTGCCATTAGTATTCGCCTCAGACGCAGACACACTCTCCTCTTTGTCAATCGCAGAGGCAGCTTTCTTCTTTGTGGCCTTACCACCTTTCTGTACTGTGTTCCATCCATCGTCGTCCATTTCACTGAGCATTCTCATCTGCTCTTCTTCAGAAGGTATGTCTTTCTCCCAGTTTTTCCGGTCCTCAGCTGAGTCATTGTTATCAGCAACTGCAGAGCGCATGACTGATTTGGAAGAACTTTTATCAAACGTATCAAGTAATGAGCCATTAGCGTTTGGAGATTTAGCAGTATGCGAGCTAGTTGGTACTGTAGCTTCTGTTGGTTGGGACCAAGCATTGGCAGTAGGTGGCATAAATCCAAGGCCATTCTTTGTTGGTCGACCTTCTGCCTCTCTGGCGATACGACGTTGTTTCTCCATCAAGACACGCCTCTCCTTCTCCGCTTCTTCGCGTCCTGCTTTCTTCTCTTCGTTCTTTTGCCTGTTCTGCCTCTGCTTCTTGGTCTCTGGCTCCGGGGCGGCCTTCTTTGGCTTTTGTTGGCGCTCGGGCTGGGGATGCGCTGGTTCAGTGAGACGCAGTACGGAGGGACCTTTAGCCGGTGCTTCGAGCATATCGGCAACGCCACCAGCATTGGAGGTCGGTGGGAAAGTGCCAAGGCCTGGAGATGCCACTGGCGACAGATCGTCATCAGCGTCTGCTCCTGTGGTCGAAGACGTCGTCGAAATTTCATGGGAACCTGCACCTCCCTTGGGCTCTACTGCTTTACCATTCAAAGGGGCTTGGTGAGATCCATTCTGCTTGCCCTGCTTCTTGGTCTTTCTTGTCTCGCCTGCAGAATTGGCTTTTGTGAGGGAGGTCCCTGCCTTTAGGCCCGACATCTGCTTTGCGAACTCCTTATTGTCCATTGTCTCTTCTGGCTCGTTAGAGGCCGCGTCAATATCGTGGTTCGGCTCGACAGCCACGGCAGAGCTCTGGCCCAGGTTGCTAGGCTGCTTCTTGCCGCCCTTCTTCTTCGTCGCCTTCTCGTTCCCACTGGTTGTAGCGGAAGCGGATGAACTGTCCGCAACGCCAATGGCGTTCTTGCCTCCATCATGAGCAACCTTTCCTTTGCCCTTCTTCTTTCTCCCTATACTCTCATCGCGTACGTTCGATGATCGACGTTGTGCTTGATTTGCTGCAGGTGGCTTCTGGGTCCTACCGCGGTTTGGCTTCTGAGAGTTGGTGTAGTACCAATAGCCCCCGGCGCCTATAGCTCCGATGATTGCCCAGCTGTGCCAGGGTTCCATCTTCAGATCGTCAGGATGTACAGGCTTGAGGTGTATGAAGGTAGCGAATGAATGTAGGATGAAGGTTCTAGTGGATCAGTGATGCTGTCTGAAGTTGATGATACGTCTGTGTTGGCGATCGGTAGTTGGGTTACACATTCAATTCTATGCCCCAACGATCCCTATCTGGGGAGTCGGACTAGTCCAGTCAACAATGTGAGTGACGACCTCAGATACTCTGACACCAGATTGTCGAGCAAGTCATCGGAGAATACGGTGTTGTAGAGACTTCGCAGACGAATGCAAGGGATGGCCTGGTCCCGTCCTGGCTGAGCCCGCTGTTGCACGGGCTAATGCCAGGCTACAGGACGTATGAAAGGTTGTACGAAGTTAAGAAAGTCTCCCGGCTGAGCTGAATTGCCTGTCAAATGTCTACTGATTTCGAGGTCACTGATCGCCACCACTTGGAAGATTAGCAGCGACAGATGCCTCCATGCAGCGGTTGTGGAAGGATCGTGTGGAATGATGGTATTAAAAGCTTGTTATCTCAAAAGAGCTGCTACGATGAGCCACCCCAGTGCGGAGTGTCCAGTCACCTGATCTACGCTGGACGCCGAGGAGACGACGTTGGATGGCAATATTAATCGATGGGCCTGGGGGCCTTTAGACCAGATTCGTCACCCCTGTTTACTGGTTGACTGGGTCTCGTTGACTCGCGGGGATTTAGGTGCAAATTATGCGCCTTATGCAAGCCACACATACCCCTTGGGTCATTTGATGTCCGCCAAGGAGATCTGTTCTCCGAGGGTGTCCGAATCGCATAATGTATGGAGCATGCAGCTAAAATGACTACGGCAAGCACGAGATCACGGGACTAACTACCAGGTCCAAGAAGCGCCCTTTGGAGCAGTATGAAGTCCGGAGGGGAATCATACATGGTGCATTGGCAGCAAAGTTTGCATCTAGATTTATACGGTTGTACTGGATAATCAACGAGATACCCTCGTGGTGTTCTCATACTACTTAGCTCTAAGCTCTTAAGCCTCACTGTTGGTCTCGTTCTGACCATTTCCTCCTCAGACAATCATCCCTGTATGAAGCTTAGCAGCCGCCCAACCATGTCTCACTACAAGCCCCAGACTAGAGCTCGTCCAAACCTCGCCGAGCATCGCAATCGCAAAACTTTGTCTTATACTCCCCCACACCGAGCTCGATATCGCGGATGGTCCCCGTGTGAATTTGGTATGACGGATCCGATCTTACAAGGCGTATGGGTTCATGGAGCGGATAGTCAAGCACCTGCAGTCAATGTTAGCCAAGGACATCTTAGTGCTCAACGAGTTGTGTTTATCATACGGTGGACTCTTGGTGAGATCCGTCTTTAGGATCACCGGTACTCTCGTCATCTCCGTGACATCTTGGATGTACTCCCCACCTTCCTCGCGGAGCTTGAACATGCCCAGGTACTTTTCTTTGTTGCTCAATTGAGACTCGCCTGTGCTTAAGGCATGTTTTGGGTCTGAGCGGGTGCGTTGGCGGGATGCGCTCGACTCAGCTCGTGTTGGTGAAGGAGGCATGCTCTGGGTGGGGCGATCGGCGCCCAAAGACACACCAGCCGTCATGTCGGTGACCTCGGAAACAGTGTCCTCATCATCAAACAGAGCATCCACATCGTCGGTCGACATAGTGCCTGTGTCCATCTGCCGTCTTTGAGCATCGTCCTGCAGTTGCTGCGATGACGAGGCGCCCGGCGCACGAGGACCTGAAGGACCGTTTCGCTGAGATCGCGAGCCTGCATTGGCTTTGGGCCGCTCATCTTCTGGTACATACGCAGAAGACAGCACGCCCTTCTCCCAGTAAAGCTCGAGTACACGGTCGTTCTTCCGGAACTCAGCCTTCTTGAGCGGTAGTTGATCGCAATGGACCCGCTTCTCGAAGCCGTACTCAGGAATGAGGACATCGAAGGCTGACTCGTAGACACAGATGACAATGCCCTCGCTGATAAAGTCACCTTCTAGCTCGGCACACTTCTTGTCCATCATGCGACACGACTCTATATGCACACTCTGCTCTTGCGCACTCTGAGCCGAGTCCTTCTTCGTGTTGCAAGCCTCGGCAGTTTTGCTCAAGCTTTCTATGTCTTCGGTAAACTCCATCGACCCATTGGACAAAGCAACCTCGAGTTGTCGATGGACGACTATATCGGCATAACGACGCGAAGGGTTGGTAAAGTGCGTATATAGAGGGAGATTCAAAGCATAATGCGGGTACTGGTCTTGGCGTGCCCGTCCAGCAACAAAGTATTTCGCCCTCTGCATGGCTTTGACAAGTAGTGTTTCCATACCCTAATCAGAATCAGCGTTGCGTCCTCATTCTATTGAACACTGTTGGGTTGATATACCTTTCGAACCTCAGCGTCCTTGACATTAAAAAGGCTGTTTTGCAGACTTCCACTGCTGGTGGTGTCCATGTCATACCCAATCCTTGTCATCCGCTCTGCAAAAGTTTGAAGTCTTCGAGGGTTAGGAGGGGCCTGGCGACGAAGGAACGCCTTCTCAGGCAGCGCGGCAGCAATCTTTTCAGCAACATAGGTATTCGCCTTGTGGCCGAGCTCCTCGATGATCTCATGTGCTGGCGTCGAGTCGAATATGTTGTGCTCGACTGGAACATTCTCGTCGTCCAATTGGTGAAGCAGACGGAGCGGTGGGACATCCTCATTTTGAGAACCGTATCGAGTCTCGCGGAATTTCTGTGCAATTTTCTGCATATTGTTAGCAATATCTTCATTTCGCCTATCTCGCAAACATACCCTTAAGATTTGAATATCTTGGGCAGTCGCACCCTGCAACTCTACCCCTTCCTGACCATGGATGACTGCATCCACATCATCGTAAGTCAACTTCCCTGCACTCTTGATCATGGCCTTGCCGATCCAAGCATCGTTGTCAACGACAGTACCGCTCTCTAAATCGACCCTGAAAACGACGCTGACGGTGAAACGCTCTTCTCCTGGGCTCAAGGAGCAGACCTCAGATGCAAGTTTCGGGGGCAGCATATTGACAGCACGATTCATCAGATACACTCCAGTCCCACGCTTCTTGGCTTCACGATCTACAAGTGAGTTGGCCTTGACAAAATGCGCTGCGTCAGCGACATGAATGCCAATCTCGATCCTGCCATCACCGAGATCCTTGACATGGAGAGCATCATCGAAATCTTCGGTCCCGTTCGGATCGATGGTGAAGGTTGTCTCTCCACGGAAGTCTCGACGCGAGGCAAGTGCCTCCTCGCTTTCGTTGCTGAGTGACCAATCGTCGAAGCCGATGTTTTTCAGTACCGCTTCCGAGAAGTCGTCAGGGCCAAAGTTGTTATCTCTGAGTAGAGCATCAGTCTCGACTTTCAGATCGCCCATTTCACCTAGCAGTTCCACCAGAGTGCCAAATGGATGAAGCGAAGTGATGGGCCAGCGCTTGATACAAGCAACGAAAATACGATTGGCGTAATCCTGATGGCGCTCGACAAAGTCACGGGGAGCCTGCTCAGTTGGGATGGCAATGAGCGGCACGCGTTTGTCGGTGGGCTTGAACCATACGATCTTTGGTTTATCCTGCTGGCGGTCCTGGTGATGACGGCCAGAATTGCCTTCACGTTGCTGCCGCTCGGCTTCTTGTTTCTCTTTGGTAGCTTGGCTGCTAGGCCTCAGTAGACCCAAAGTCCTGGAGAAGTAAGCAAAGTTTTGGTGATCATAGGGGCAAAACAGACTTACCCGGAAAACATTTGCCCGGCAACGCGTTCAACAACAGCCACAACGTGACCAGCATACAAGGGCTTTTGCTCGTCATTGACCTCTTCTTCCTCCATCAGAAGAAGGCTCTGGCCTTCTACTTCCACGTCATCGTTCTTCTTCTGCGTAGGCCGCTGCCTCAAGCTACCTCTCCTTCGGATACCGCCTTCATGACCACCCATCTGGCCAGCGTCGCCGTTAGCGCCGGAATCGCTTCGAGAGGGTTTCTCATTAGTGTTACTACTACCGCCAGTTCTCGTGTCGGTGATATCCTTGCGCTTCTTTTTCTCCTCTTTCTCTCGCTTCTGCCCCCAAACCTCATCAACATCCAACAATTCCACCGCTACATAATCTCCTTCAAGTGCCCTATTTCTGTCTTTGCTTCCGCAAATAAAGATGTCGGCATCAAGGTCGCTAGCTGTCACGTATGCGTCGCTTCTGTTCTTTTTGTTTACGCGCAAAATCCCGGCCACCAACTGGCCATCAGAGAGCAATGCTGGAAGACTTGCCTGTGGTAAATAAGGGGTAAACAGAGTTTTGCGCTGTTGCTGCGACGATAGCTGCTGCTGTTGCTGAACACTCTGGAGATTGAACTGTTGCCCGTTCATCTGAGCGGCTTGCAGTGCTTGCAATTGGTTCAATTGCAGCGGGTTGAGTTGCTGCCCAGCAAACATTTGCGGTTGCTGAAGCATCACCTGCCCTTGCGGTAGCTGTACCAACTGTGGCTGGTTGGGAAATGAGAACCCGCCGATGGAGCCTATCGACTGGTTCATAGATCCTCTTACTCTGTGACCTGGCTGGAAGACATTGGCGTTAGGGTTCTGTGGTTGAAAGAAATTTCCAATGGACTGCTGCTGGGGATCGGGGATCGAAGCTTGCGTACTACTCTGCTGCCTCCAATTGCCTTCGAAGTTTCTCGAAGACGTACGGTTATGGCCATTCTGACTGCCACGACGCTGGGAATCCGACTGCTGGCCCGTATTGGCTCCTGCATCGTTTGTTGCCATAGGCGGTGGGAACTGGAAACCTCCCGCTCCACGTCCTTGTGGAGCACCACGTCCATTACCCACGGCCATACTCTGACTCCTCCCGTGTCCGCCAGCACCAGCTCCGCGATTGCCTGCACGGACACTTAGACCTACGGGGTTCGGAAGGCCCAACGACGGACTATCCATACCTTTCTCATCAGACTCGGCAGGACTGACGGCTCTGTTGGCGCTAGTTGGAGAAGCTCCTGAAGTTCCGGGGATTGGAAATTGAAAGCCAGATGTTGTTCGCTTTTGTTGTGCAAGCTCGGCCGCTTTCTTTGCCTCTGGCAAGGCGAGCGAGTGCCGACGCTGATGACCACCCCCTGCAGATCCACCGCCGCGGCCTCCACGCTGTGACGCATTTTCACGATTATGAGCCACAGAATTCTGGTTGAGGTCGCTAAAAGCTGAGCCCGCTGCACCGGACGACGGTGCCGGAGGTGGACCCATACTCATATTTGGGAATGCGGATTGATTTCGGCGATGTGAGGATGGTTGGGTGGGGGCACTCATTGGTACTCCCAGTTGCATTTGCTGTGGGAACTGAAAGGCGTTGGCATTTGGGGACATGCCAGCCATCGAGACTTGGCCTTGATTGACCTGTTGGCCGGGATAGTTGATAGTCGGTTGCATTGGTTGTTGCTGAGGTATCATCCCCATGTTCACATATTGTTGGTGGGTAGCAGCGATCTGCTGCTGTTGCTGCTGGAGCAGCTCAATCTGTTGCTGCAAAGCAAGCTGTTCCACTGCGGGAGGTCATGTCAGCAAGGTTGTTGATCGAGTCTCAGCGTCAAGACTGCCAGTTGAGTGGGATCCCAGTGTACTACGACGAAGGACAGACAACTTACTAATCATTGGGGTCATCTCCGATGGACTACGCCTATGGGCGATGTGAAGCCTCCTGCCGGTCTGGCCAGGAACCCCCAGATTCTGCTGTGCGTCCATTTTGTAATACAGGAAATCTTCTCGAACGGTTGGTGCTTGCTCTGTGGAGCAGTCTTAAGCCAATTTATTCTTGACAGGCCCGCTGCGGCTTACAGGCAGACCCGGGAACGCTCGAATGAGGATCGGAGCAAATGGTCGGTTGGAAGAGGGGGACTGAAGGTAATTGCTGAGGGACAAGTAAGGTGTGTTGAGACACAGGTGACTGAGTTTGGTAGGTTCTCCACTCGGTGAAGCATATGATCGGAGTGTGCGTTGGACGACGCTGTCAGGAGCTGCTGTGGAGTGGCAACTGAGATATTGAATGACTATAGCAAAGGAAGGAGGACCGGGCGACAATGGCAGAGGGAATGACTTTGAAAAAGGAAGGAGTGAGGGATGGTGAGAAAGAAGGGCAGAAGAAGAGTTGCTGTTCAAAGTTGCCTTTCTCCTCTTTCCCGCTCTCTGGCGATCCTGCCAAGTCCATAAGGCTGACGTTGCACATAAACGCAAGCACACGTGCACCGAAACCTACTCATAAAGACAAGCAATATAAATTCCTGGTTCGTACTCAAGCACCCAATCAACTGCATTTCGAGCAACTCAATTCTATTTAATCATATTTGGTCTTCCGAAGCGGAATGGTCTCTCGCTCGTCGAGTGAGCGAACCTTTGCGAATGAGGCTCTAAAAACCCCTCGCCTTGATAGCCCAGGCAGCATGTCAAAGATCTCTGGTCTAGGGAACTGTTAAGCAAGTTCCTTGCTGGCGCAAAATAGTCAGAGTCAAAAGTGCCTGACATCTGTCGTTGGTGGATTGAACAAGAGGTTCCCTCGGTTTGCCCCAGATTGATAGACTAGAGCCGTCGGATCTGGCGCTACTTGTACCCGAACGATCTAGTGAAACCGTCCCTTGTCTCCCGTTCCATTGTTTCCAACCCAAGCCAAACATCTCTATTCACTTTGTTATCCACGTATTGGAGGTTCCTCGCAAGAAGTAAGGCGTCATTATCTGTTATCAAATCCCTATCTATCCAAAAGTCGACAATTGCCCTCCAAGAAGGCAATTGGCCGGGTCCTCTTTGTCGACTGGATACTCAACTTCATGTTTACAGAGTGATGTAGAGGCGGCACCAACTCACTACGCAAGGCCTTGACACACCTCATTGTTATCTCGCCTTCACCATTATTCAATTGCCTCTCCGTGCTTCCTTAGCTTAATCCAATCCAGGACGCATCGCGCAGCCGTGCCCTTTCCCATCACCAGGCCATGGCAATAATGTCCAGTCCATGCAAGTCAGCTACGGACAGCCCGTCGAGGCAACTGCTGTGGGAGCTCAGCCGCCTGGGTATTGCGTCCCAAGAAAGTTTTTACGCGCGTCTAGACCGTCAGAACCATGAACGAGAAATCGTCCATAAGAAGGCATTGGCCGCAGCGGCTGCGGAGCACAACCGGATCCGAGAGAGTGCGGAATTGGTGCGCAGAGAGCTTGAGCTACAAGTTCAGAACGAACGCCGGCGGCGAGATGAAGAGCAGCGACGGGGACTGGAGCAGAGGAGGCAGGAGCAGGTAGAGAGGGAAATCGAGGAGAAGAAGTTGCTAGAGAAAGAGAAGGCCAAAACGGCGGAGCTTGAAGCGAAGAAGGCGGCGCAGTCAGAGCGATTACGCAAAGCAGATGCAGAAGCAGCTGCGCAGGCCCAGAAAGTTGAGGAGGAACGACAAGCATCCCAAGCGGCAGCACAATTGAAAAAGGAAAGGCAGAATGAAGAGATTAAAAGACGACTCGCAGAAGCGAAGGCTGCGCAGCAGAAGCCGGTCTCTACTACGCAAAGCACACCGGCTGCCACGACCCCTAAACCTCAACCGACCACCACAGCGTCGTCGTCCGCGATCCCAGCGCAGCCGACGATTAATCCAGAGCCAGAGGCCGAACATCAACGCTACCTTGCAATTCATAGACAGCTGAAAGAGCTCCGCAAGTCCATGATTGCCGAGGGTGCTAAGTCCCCGGATCTGAAAAAGAATATGGGCGACAAGCGCCGCGAAATCCGTAAAAGTGTTGGCCAGCTTCGGATCGGGCAAGGTGCCAACAAAACACCCGTAAGCACTCCATATATGCATCATCGAGACCTTCCAAGCTAAATTCCCATCGCAGCTCCAAAATATAATCAACGCTCTCCGATCCTCGCTTCAGATTTCCTGCCCACAAATCCCCATCTTCCCCTTCCTCTCCCCTCCTTCCCCCCTTCCAGCAGACGCACCTACTACCGGCCCCTCCCTCCTCATCTACCTCCTCAACATCTTCTCCAAAGCCATCATCGCCCAGCTCGTCTCCGAAGCCGGCATCGACCCCACCAAAGCCGACCCCATCGGCACCATCGCGAGTCACATCTTCGCGCTCGGGGATTTCCAGTGGAACGGGCACACGCTCATCGACATCCTCATCGCGAAATACCACGTCGCCTGCCCCGTACTCTTCGGCATCTACGGTCCTGAGAACACAGCTGCAGGCAAAGTCCGCTTAGGCTGGGCTCGCGACGGGAGCGGTAGCGCGTTCGTGGGGCTGCAACAACACAGCCAGCGCATGACCGGCTTGGGAGCAGGGTTTGCGGGGATCAGCCTGCGCAACTATGAGAAAGCGAAGCATAAGAATCCTTATCCGGCACCGAAGTATTGGCTCGCATTCTCCAACATCGTTAATGTGCCGGTGGGTGCCAGGACGGAAACGCATGCGATGGTCTTGAAGGCCATGATTGAAGGGTACGAGGAGAGGTTCTTATTGTTCTATGGGGATGCGGCGATGTGCGCGTTAAGGTTGGCGGTGAGGGACTACCCAAAGGGGGTGCAGAGCCCAGGGATAGGGATGAAGGCGTTGGAGTTGTTGGGAGATGTGGTGTTGAAGGAGAGGAAGATCAGGATTTGACATCGAAGCGGATATCCACATGCGAGACTGCTCAGGCAAAATGATGGCTCGCAATTTGCCTAACATTCGGATTTCTTCAAGCTGAGGTGTTTCCCGAACCCAATCCAGCACTTTTACCTCACTTTTCTATCTCCTGTGCTACACAATCGGCCATGCTGTCCGCTGCAAGTCTTGAAGTCAATTGCTCCTCCTGCAGTCATCCACAAAATGGCCCAGCTTCTCATTGCCTTCACTTTCAAAGCGCTGATACACTCCAACAGAGACGAAGGCTGCTCCTGAAGCCCACTCCCTCCCCAGCACTAAGTTCCGTCAGACAAAGAAGTCTATCAGTAGCACCACAACCACACCACCACCTCTCTTAGACCTCCCATTGGAGGCTCTGAAGGTCTACGTAGAAGAGGTCGTAACGGCCGCCATTCTCATCGTTTCTCGTCCTCGAATGGAAATCAATAAGTATCTTTCTCATTCAGATGCACAAAGATCCCTCACGAACAATATCTCTTGGAAGCCTCTCTCGGTACCCTATCTCTCCTAATTCGACCCCATATGTGAAGTACTATCCAGACCATGGCATATTTTCTCTATTTTATGTCCCAGCATGCTGCACCTCTTAGGGGAACAGAGCCAATCGCATAATGTAAATATACAACTTTCAACTGGCTTTACTGAGCCATCGCTTCTTCTAGATCCTTTTGCCGCGCAAGTGGAATGCTTTGACATCTTGCACATTCAGCTATAGATTTTCACTGGTTGTCCAGCCCATCGCGATCTCATTGAACCGTTCTGTGATGTATCATCATTGTCGGAGGCATTGGTTAGAGAACACCTGCCATGGTCCGGCTTGTAGATGTAGGGTAAGGATAGAGTCTCCCTTTCTTTCGTGATTCAGAGGCTGGAGTCGTCTCGTGAAGTAATTCCGGGTAAGTTGGGTGATACATGGCTGTGACAATGGGGAAGCGATCAGACTTCATGTTTGGGATTTCTACGAGGGTCCTACTAATCGCGAAGAAGAATTGCTGAATACCCTTTTGCCGTATGGGCAGGAGTCAATCTATCCGTCGACAAGACAGAAATTCATGTCTCAGCTCAGTCCTTCTAGGACTCCTCGCGTCAACGCATCTTGTAGGGCCGCGGTCTCTTCGTCACGGTCATTGCGGCTCTAGAGTGCACACCGAAGACGGAATCATACGTACCAGGGCGACTTTTGGATGGAGTTTTACAGATATTTCTTCGAGACAGTTGAACCATCTACAGGGACCGCGCGCGACAATGAGCATTGCTAGGGGATAGAAAGCTCCTTCTAATTTGACCTTGCTACCAAGTGTTAATTGCTCCCTCGCTGGAATTGGGGAACCTGCTCACACGTATCACAGGAAGGACCACCGCTTGTAGAAAAGGCATATCTGCATGCTCAGATGATCAGAGCGCACGGCGCAGCACCCTTGCAGTAAATAGACAGGAGCAACAACAGAGGTTCACCTACACTTTCGTCATACATTCTTGCCCCTACGAGCAACACAGTCAAGGGCGCCAAGAAGAGAAGCCTCCTGGTGATGCCGACTGGAGGCATGTGGACCACGATAAGCGTTGGGCGACAGGTGCAGCGCAACGGAATCATATCGGAAGGACGTTAATCAGGAAAAAGCTGATGCTCTTGAACTTCTATGGTGGAACAAAGATCGCAACGTTATGCAGCCCTGGACCACGGATATGGCTGATCCAACATGACTCTGGGTCCGTCGCTGGGACTGAGTCTTGCAGTCCCCAGAGCGCCTGAAATTTGTCTATACCGAGATGAGCAGTGAAGATCGATTGTCTCCATGATAGACTCTTCTTGGTGCGGTCGGTGATAGAACCAATTCTTCCAGAGAGATATAGTCCATGGGGAGAAACCGCAGATCCGTGATTTCCAACATTACTGGCAACATCTCCTCATTTTTTCGTTGACTCTGCAGGTGTTCAAAATTTCATCCGCTAAGGTAATTTTGATTTCTCAAATCAATCAGATCTCTCCGTGGCTCTCCAAATCCGACCTGTAGACTTCTATCCTTCATTTGCCTTTTGTACAGCTCCGGCCCTGCCACCCTTGCCCCACTTCTTGACAGTCCGATCCATGTCCCAACGGACGAAAACAAGTACTACACTGGCAAGCCAGCCCGTCATGGTGTCCAATATGCCCCACCCATTTCTTATGCTGGACCCCAACATCCCCACTTTCATCAGGTAGCCTATTAGCCCGTTCGTAGTTATCATTTCTTCTCCTCGCTCCAGACCCCTGACACATGCTATTGCTACCTCGTCTGGCATTTGCCCATTGTCAGACTCTTCGAGCTTCAATGTCACCGCTGGTTTTGTTTCTTTCTCAACCTCTAAAGCATCGGTATAGATTGTGGAAGGGAAAATGCAGTGCGTTTTGATGGCCGTAGGATGCGAGGAATAGAGCTGCAGCTCCTGCGAAAGCGTGTCGGACAGAGTTCGAAGGGCGGCTTTCGCAGGGGTGTAAGGAGTATAACCGATAAGAGGGTAAAACGCCAAGACCGAGGAGGTGAAGATTATATGGCGAGGTTCGGATGAGGGTGAGGCTGGATTCATTGTAGATTTCGGAGGAGCAAGCCAAGCGCGGAGAGCCGCATGAGCAATGTACACGCTGGACATGTAGTTGGTATCCATCTGGTCACGAAAGACTTCGATAGGGATTTCAGTGAAGAGGCCTGGACGACCTGACCCTGCACAATTCCAGACGATGTCAGGCGGCTGGCCGTCATTCCACGATGTGGCTTCCGAGAGTATTCGCTCCCCTTCGGAAGGGTTCTTAAGGTCGGCGCTTATGTAGTGAAATTTCTGCGAAGGTCGGATAGCAGCTTGCTGCAGTTCTAGTCAGAATAAATATCTCATACCCATGGTCATAGTCCTCGCACAGAAATGTACTCGACTGTATCTTTGAGCTTTTCAATGCCCCTCGCAATAATCAAAACATTGGCTCCTTTAGAGGCCAACAATCGTGCGACGCTACGTCCCATGCCTTGCGACCCTCCGGTCAGAACAATTGCCTGCCATTGCGCATCAACGACCACTTTCTATTCAATGGACAGAGAACACCCACTCGGCCATCAACGGGAAATTTATTTTTACTGGAAAATGCACCCATTCTGTCAAGCAATAGAATAGAGACGAAGGCACATAGACAGATTGAAGACCAAATGAGACCAAGCGCCATGAAATACCTCTCGTCGTCAAGCCAGTTAGCCAATAGAATTGAAAGCGAGATGTGGTGCAAACGGATCAATGTTCTGTAGATTAAAGCTTGGGGTAGGGTGCTCGCTGGTGGAAGATAGGCGACAATTACAGAGAAAGAATGATGATCGCGGAGGCTGGCACTGTATAGTCACTTTACCTACAGTGGATTCGTGGCATTTCAGTTGGAGGGTTGGGTTGGAAAGCCTTCGATAATTCCCTTCAAGGGCGCTGAGAAAACGCCAAGCAAACCAAGCAAACGCCAAGCAAACGACAAATCGAACCACTACTTATCGATAACGAATTCCTCGGCCTTCTTACACTCCAGTATGGTGGTTACTAAGAGAGCATAAAGTGATAAAAGATGGCGAAGAAGAGAAAAGCCACCCGGGGAGCTAAAGAATCGAACAACGATGGATTCCGAGAACCACCAGCTTCGGACAGCAAGCTTCGAGTCAATACCTACGAAGATGTAGCAGATTCAGAAGACGAGTTTCACATCAATCGGGATAAGATATTGTTGGAAGAAGGACCGCCACAGAAAAGGCAAAGGAGGGCTAGGGAGGAAGGTATTACGTGCTGAAAATACTTGGGGTCCTTTCGAAATAAATCAAGCTAACATGGACCAGATGAATTCCTGGAGTTCTCGGACGAAGAAGTGCTCTCTGCCTCACCAAGTAGCCTTGACTCCGAAAGCTCTCATGACGCTACCGACCACGGCGATTCCTTGCCACAGGATCGAACGAAAGCGCTAAAGCCGACTAAACATGCCCTCCACGACTCAGACTCCGATGACGACGCCTCGCGGGCCCCCTCTGAGGACGAAGACATTGACGGATGGGGCACGTCGAAGAAAGACTACTACGATGCCGACGTCATCGAGACCGAAGCCGATGCTGTTGAAGAGGAGGCGGAGGCGCGGCGACTACAGCAAAAGCAACTGCAGGGCATGACGGAAGCAGATTTTGGATTCGATGAAGCGGAGTGGCTTGACGCTGGCAAAGGCGGCGAGGGAAGCGAAGAGGAGGGAGATGATATTGGCAAGGGAAGGTCGATTAGAGAGGTGTTGCCGCAACTGGAGATCACCGATGAAATGCCGCAAGCGGAGCGGTCGAAGATTTTGCGGACCAGATATCCGGAATTTGAACCGCTATCGAGAGAATTCCTAGAGCTCGAAGAAGTGCACGGAGACCTTAAGCTCGCGGCCCAAGCGGCGCTGGCCGTCCAAAAACACAAGGCCCCACCTTCCACTTCATCAATAGCAGAAGACCACGCCGACAAGATCCCAGTGGCAGCCCTCAAGCACACCGCTCTAAGCGCCTACCTCGCCACTCTATGCATGTACTTCACCCTCCTCACATCCAGTCCTCCCTCCGCAAACGGTAAACCAACAGCCATGCCACCGAGCGAACTCCGCGACCACCCTATCATGGACAGCCTGATGAGCACCCGCTCACTCTGGAACCAAGTCAAAGACCTCGCTATTCCCGAACCTCCCAATTCAAGTATTTCGTTCCTCCCTTTACCAGATAGCAAAACGAATGGCCTCACCAAGTCAACCAACGATACCACCGAACCAACATCCATCGCCCCTCCCAAGAAAAAACCCCGTAAACGCAAGACCCGAGCAGAAAAAGCCGCCGAAGTCGCCCTCGCCTCCGCCGCCGCCCGCCGTGCCGAACGCCTACAAGAAACCGAAGCCTCCCTCGCGTCCCTCTCCTCCCTGACCCAACCCCATCCACGACCCCTCAAACCCAAACCCAAAAACCCTGATCCCCCCTCAGACACCTCCTCCGACCTCGGCGACCCCGCTACCCTCCCCGCCCACGAAGCAGCGCACAAAGCCTCGGTCAAGAAATCCCTCAAATTCTACACCTCGCAAATCGCATCCAAAGCCGCGCGCCGGGAGCTTGCCGGCCGCGAGGCGGGCGGCGACGCGGATCTGCCGTATAAGGAGCGCTTGAGGGAGAGGCAGGAACGGCTGAATTCTGCGGCTGAGAAGCGCGGGCGGAAAAACCCAGAGGCCGCGGAATTGGGCGGGGAGGAGGAGATGAACGAGGGGGAGGTTGCTGCGGCGAGGGATGTGCGAGGCGGGGACGACGAGTACTACGACCTCATCTCCTCTCGGTCGGCGCAGAAGAAAGCCGCCAAGGCCGAAGCGGCCGCTGCGCTCTCGTCGGTTCAATTGTATAAGGGTGTTGGAGATGGAGAGGGGGAGGCGGATGGTAAAAGAGCGGTGTCGTATGCTATTGAGAAGAATAAGGGACTGGCGCCGAAGCGGAAGAAGGAGGTGAGGAACCCGAGGGTGAAGAAGAGGAGGAAGTATGAGGAGAAGAAGAAGAAGCTGGGGAGCGTGAGGCAGGTGTGGAGGGGGGGCGAGGGGAGGGGGTATGAGGGCGAGAAGACGGGGATTAAGGGGGGGTTGGTCAGGAGTGTGAAGCTGTAGGGCGGATGAGCGGAGGAGAGAAGGCGGAGAGGGGGTTTTTCTGGCAAGGTAGCTTGCAAGTTGCCCAGATCGTGAAGTCGTCATGTCGTGAGTTCATTAGAAACGCTCTCGAATCTGCGAATTCCAGGTCCACAACGTCTGGGTAACTTTGATTCCCTGAAATCCGGTATAGAGCCGATGCAAATTGTGAAACATCAAGCTCATATTATAGCTCATATCGCAACAATGGTATGTACACTCATCCGAGCACAAATCAGTATACCCTTCCTACCCAGACACCCGCAGCAACTCCACAAACAAAACAACGCATCCCCCCTATGCCTGCCCCACACTCGCCGCCCTCCTCCGCCTCTTATTCGCGCCACTGCCCTCAGCCCCGTTCAGAACCATCCCTTCAGCATCCATCGGCTTCCTCCTCCGCACAAGCTGATATCCCCGATCCAGCTCCACTTCCACCGCGCATCGCACCCTTAACGCGCCGACTGCAGGCCAGACACTCCTTTCGCCAGCCAGGATCCAGTAGTCCAGACTCTCCTTAGTCGGGGTCTCGAGAAGCTTCAGGAAGTCGCTAGCGTGCAGATTGGGAACGAGCGTCAAGCTTGCGCCAGGCACGTTCTCGTCGATGAGTAAACGGCGGACTGTGCCGGGGAGGAGACCTAAGCTGTCGAGTTGTGAAAGACGGTGGTGGATCTCCAGGGTTATCAGTCTCAGGAGCGGGATCGTGAGGCCGCGCTTCCCCGCCTGGCTGGGGTTGGGATGCTGAAGGTCGCTGCGGAGGAAAGGCGCGATGTAGGGGCGGGCCTGGGAGACGACGAAGTGGTTGACGTTGAACAGCTCAGCGATGCGTGAGAGCGGCGAGTCTCGATCGTTGTAGCTCGCGGTGCGCCAGGAGTGGAAGGTTGTCTCCTGCGCGGACGCCCAGGGTACTATGGCGCCTGTTTCGTCTTTGCACTTGAGGAGCACAGAAGCGTAGAGGGTGGAGGAGGAGGCGTTGGAGGCGAGAGCGGCGGACCAGATGAGGACGTTGGGCGCGGTGAGGTAGTTGAGGAGGTTGGGGACGCCGCTGTGGCCGGAGGTGGCGACGGTGATGTTGAGGACGCGTTTGGTGCGGGCGTAGGCTTCTTCGAAGGTTAGGTCGCCGACGTTGGCGCGGACGCAGGCTTCGAGGACGGAGACGTCGAGGAAGTAGCCTTCGCGGACGAAACGCGCGATCCGGCGGGAGAGGGTTTGGAGGAGGCTGTCTTGGTCTTTTGGGAGCAGTGGCTGCTCGTCTGGCGATTTCGCCCGTCCGCTGCTTCGAGTGAAGGCTGTCAAGTCAATGCCATCCCCGTTGAGGAAGTCGAGAAGCTCATCCTCGGTATGGATGCCCACAAGAGCCGCTATCAGTGCTCCTGTGGCAGTACCAGTGATTATTCTAGGTAACAGTCCTCTGAGATGCAATGCTTTAACAACGCCCAGATGGCAGAGTCCAAACATAGCGCCTCCTTGCAGTACCAACGTCGATCGCCCAAAAGCCTGCCGTGTATCGTGCAGCAGGTCGAGCTTCGCTTGCGATGTCCATCCTTGCTCATTATGGGGCGTCGTGGGCAGCATCGTAACATACTTGACTGCCAGCGCAACTTGCGTGATGTATTCTTCGATGAGTAGCTTGGTGCCCGCGTACGCTCGATTGAACAGCCGGGGCGTAGTAATATTTCCTAGATTGCGGACGAGCCCAGAACGGAGCAGATTGACTAACCCGAGAATATCATCGTCTTCTCGGGCCTCGATAATGGCACGCCGCCGTTCGTTGATCAGCTTGTAGTCGTAGTGTTTACTCGAGGCATTCTGCCGCCAGAGGTCTGTTTGAAGGAGCTCGTCGAGTTGGAAGGCAGTTGCGTCCCATTCTTCGTAGGAATTGGCGTTAGTCAGAGTATCGAGGAGGGTTTCCCGTGGTTTCTTCTTCGTCCACCATATGTAGGCTTTCTACGTAGTGTCAGCAGGAATTTTATGATTGTCAAAGGAAGCTCAGCGCAAGAAGAAGCGGCTATCTGATTTGGAGAGAAGAAGATCACGACAAGATCGCAAGACCTTCCACGTGGATTGTCTTTGATTGAACGGCGATGGAAGTACGACGCAGAGACTTACAGATTGCCAGTACCCGCCGACGTCGGCGAACACGCCCCATAATGCGCTGATGGCCATCCAAAAGTCGCTTGGGGCATCGTGCTTGTTGCGCTCATGCAGGGTGGAAGAGGTAACACTAGAGCCCTCGGTGTCGGTGTTGGAATCGTTATCGCTTTCACATGCCAGAAGCTCGTTAGGGCTGGGTGGTCGATCTCTTGGCAGTGACATTGCCAGACTTGAACAAAATAAGATACTCAGATACTCAAGATACTCGAAATCAGATACTCGAGATACTTTGCTCCTTGAGGGTAATCTGTTTGGGGTCAGGACGACAGTATTCAGAATATCCAATCAAACTTTTTTTTTTTTTTTTTTTTTAAAACTGAAGTATAGTGTGAATGTCGCGAGGTCAAGAAAGCAGCAGCCCCGTCACCCTTAGATACAGCACATACTTCTATCAGTCCAGCGCTCGTTCTACAGGCCGCCATCGTCACGACCATGTCGCTCTTTCGCAATTCCCTTCTCTCAAATGAATTCTAGCTGGTCATAGACTCAAGCCAGAGCTAGAGTTTCATCTCCTGTTAAATATCATCATGACTATTTCAAACGTTGTACGTTCAGCATCAGATCTTGGCTGGATCACCGTTGTCGTGGCTTTGATCACGCCTTTCTTTACCGTACGTTCTTCTTGATAGCGAAGTCACCAATTTCGCGCTTGACATTCCAACAGTACCTCGCCTGCTCCACGTTCTACAACATCTATCTTCATCCACTTTCTCGATCCCCTGGTCCAAAGACTTGGGCCGCGGGCCGCCTACCGTGTTCTCGTGATGTGAAATGGCGGCCTCGTCCATCGAGTCCAAAAGCTGCATGAAGAGTATGGTAGCGTGGTCCGCTTGGCGCCTAACGAGGTGTCTTTCATTGATGCAAAGGCATGCCGTGACATCTATGCCTATCGCCCGGGCCATCGCTCCTTTCCCAAAAACCAAGTCTGGGTGCCGACGCCCTCCAAGATCGGTGGCAAGGCACCCTCGATTCTAAACGCCGATGATGAAGACCATGCAAGCATTCGCAGAGCATGGGGATATGGCTTTAGCGAGAAGGCTTTAAAGGATCAAGAACCCTTGATCACTAGTCACGTCGACATGCTTGTTGAAAGACTACGACAGCAAATTGACAGCACATCGGGAGCTGCAGTACTGGACATCGGTGAAATGGTATAACTTCTGTGCGTTCGACATTATTGGTGATTTGGCATTTGGCGAATCCTTTGGTTGTTTGGAAAGTCAGAAGTATCATTCGTGGGTTGAGACGATTATCCATCACTTCAAAACTGCAGTTCTAATGAGCGCTTGTCGCTATTATCCTTTGCTCTATCGACTTTTAGTGTGGTCTGTTCCCAAGAGTTCAATTAAGAAGCAGCAACAACACTCCCTTACAGTCAAGAGAAGGCTGAAAAGCGACTAGGTACCAAGCAAGATCGACCTGATTTGCTCTCACCTTACCAAGGCACGACATGGTCTCACTGACTTGGAAGTCGAATCTACTGCGGGAATTATCATAATTGCAGGAAGCAACTCTTTGACGACTACGTTGGCGGGGACCACCAATTATCTACTACGTTATCCAGAGACATTGGAGAAGCTTACAAGAGAGATCAGAGATGCATTCAAGACTGAGGCCAAGATGAATCTTACGAATCTTGGCAAGTTGCTCTACCTCTCAGCGGTCATTGAGGAGGGTCTACGGATAATCTCACCTGTACCGCTTGGAATGCCCCGGGTTGTACCCAAGGGAGGGGACTTTGTCTGTGGCGACTGGCTTCCAGAAGATGTGAGCCCAGGCTGTATTCTTTTCTTGTCCTCAAAGCTGACAGCTATCCGGAAAGACCTGTGTTTCTTTCATGCAATGGGGAGCCAGTCTCTCCGAGAATAATTTCGCCTACCCAAAGAAATTTGTTCCAGAGCGCTGGCTGGAGTCTGGTAAAGCTGCTTCATCTCCATTTGCGCTCGACCGTCGAGATGCTCTACAGCCGTTCTCTCCAGGCCCTCGTTCTTGCCTTGGTCAGAACCTTGCTTACTTTGAATTGAGGCTCATCCTGGCCCGTGTGATCTATAACTTTGATCTTTCGCTACCCGAGGGTCCAGGTTCTGGATTGAAGTGGACAGATCAGAAGACTTACGCCACATGGGTGAAAGAAACATTCACTGTCAGATTGAAGGCAGTATCAGAAGCACCGAGCTTCATGAACTCCTAGACGCAAGCGCACCGCCTGAAGAATTGGACTGCTGAGAGGCAATTCTAGGTCAAACGGGAATACTGCGTGCTATGCTTCCGTCATGGCCATGTCTGATGTGCTTATCAAAACTCTACAGATACCACAGTTTGAGCGTTTTCAACACAAGCGGTTTTGTCACAAAGCCGAGAAATCGGTCTGGGGTATTACTATTGGAAACCTGTAACATCAGCCAGAAGTCTCTGCGTGAGGTGAAGAACACTTTTGTTGAAGCCTGATTCAACTCCACAGCCAGGGCGAACGAGCTCGGTAAGCATTAATTCTTCTACTCACGCCTGAGTCTTTTGTGCCCCTCAGCTGCGTGACTCCCAAAATCACTTCAACGACCAGGACTCGGGTTAGAAGCATGAACGATCAGCAGGCGCCGCCACCCTTTTCTCTCATGATACGCATCCATATGCGGTACAAAGCACTTTGTTGCATATCGCTGCTCGGCTCGACGGAGAGGACACCCCCCCACCCCTCTCTAGATCTTAATCTAGCACACTGCTAACGCGGAGCGCTAGAACGCAGATTGGACAAATCATTTTACATCAATACTGGTTCCCCTAGCTGTTCAGGTTAGCTTTCGTCCGAAAGATGATTTTCCAGATACTGGTAATCAGCAGCTAAAACGGACTTGGCATCAAGAGGTGGTTTTTGATGGTCAGCGGGCTTTCTGCCTCGACTTGCGATTGGCCTATCCCAGACACTGTGCATCTGAGCTACTAAGATTTCTGGTCTAGCGGGAGCTTGATGACAGCAGATGCGTGTACGTCGATAAAGCGAACGAGATCGAAAAAACGTCCGAGTGGACTCATGCACCTGACAAGCTATATCATTCTCCAGCATGCTCGCGGAGCTTTTAGTATCAGTGCATATATCATCCCATCAGTTACAGCCAGCTTTACAACAAAAAAGATCTCAAATCATCACTGACAGATGACAAGATTTTCGAGAGTCACTTGGAATCACAGATGGCGGCTACCCCGTCACCAATGCAATTCACGGAAGTTGAGGTACAGGGAACCAAGGCTGTAAAGCAGGGCGAGGCTGTAGGGTGAACCAGCTTTCACCAAAGCCTTTGCCGGCCGATTCTTCCTTTAGTGTCCCTCTTGCGTCCTATCGATCTGCACTGCTTTGTGTGTCAGCTGCCTGAGGAAGTATAGCTCTACGTATGTGGCCACATTAATTTTACGGCCCCTCCCAGCATTTGCCTTGAACTAACATCTCGAAAGGTATCAGGGCCCACGCCAAAATCGTTCTGTAGTAGGGTCCCAGCTTCCAACTTGAAATGAACAAGAACGATTTCATTGCAACATCCCTTCCAGTTATCGAGTTGAGTTTATATCACACTGTTGATTTGCACTACCAAGATTGAAATTATTGCTGTTGTCATGTCGTCCCTCTCAGAGTCTTTCTTTGAATCAAGGCGGCCTTGTACTCAAGCAGCTCTCCGACGATACAATGCGTGGATCTTGTCTGGGCTTGATGTTTGTCTCTATTTACGGGACCGCCTGGGTCTCTATTGTCGCTAGAAATCGGGATGGAAGTCGCACCTGCTTCTTTCCTCGGAATTTCAGTACATTTTGGATAGCCAACTTCCGCAGGGCGGCTGGCAACATAACACCTCGGACATAGACAGTATCTTGAGCACCCTGGCTGCCCTGCTATCCATAACATGGCACCAAAGGGGAAGTTCTATCGGAGGCTGCCCAGGTTTACCCAGTGACATCGGCTTGAGCATGTCTAATGCTGTCGTATGGCTTGAGAGAAAGCTTTTTACCTGGAATGTAGGAATTTGTGACCAGGTCGGTCTTCAGATGCTCATACCTTCACTACTAGACCTCCTTCATCAAAAGACATCAGCTTTGATTTCTCAGGTCTACACATTCTGATATCGTTGAAGCCAAAAAATTATCGAAGTTCAATCCCTCGATGTTGTACAGAAAAAGTCCAACGAACTTGGTCCACTCACTTGAGGCATTCGTTGGGACTATTGACTACAACAGAGTGCATCATCAAGTAAATGATGGCAGCAGAATGGCGTCGCCGTCATCGACTGCGGGCTATCTGATCTATGTCCCGTCTTGGGACGATGCTGCCGAGGATTATCTGCATACTGTGCAAAACCAGTGCCCGGAGTATAATTCAGGAGGCTTCCCAAGTGCTTTCCCAACCTCGATCTTTGCGGTTTTTTGGGTACTATCCACACCTCTAGAGGCAGGACTTCCGCCGCATTCGTTGGAACATCCGGATGTCGTGGATCTGGCCAACTTTCTGCAGGAAGCTCTTGGGAACAGTGACGGGACTGCTAGTTTTGCTCCAGGCTTGTCGGCCGATGCATACGATACCTCGAAGTCCTTGCTAACGCTTAGCCTGTTTCGTAGAGCTGTTGATCTATACCAAATGATTACACATCTCGATATGGGCACGCATTTTCGGACATGTGAAGGAGAGAGACAAGCTTTTTTCCTCAACGCTCCTCTGTATCTCGGAGCTCCTTCTATCTACGCAACGCATATGACTAGCGCTGCTTCTTTCGTACGCGATGATTGTTACACGAGCAGCATCAAGGACAAAGGGGCATGATTCGCGCTCTCCTTGATACAGTTAGCACCTTATGAGAACATGTGAGATTACTATCTGGAACCATATAGAAAATTTGGAGCATTGGTGAGTTCACTGTGAGTCTGGTTGGGTTGAAAGATCCGAGTTACCAGGAACCTACTTCCATTAGAGACGGAAAAACTCTTATTACTGTATCTGAAAGTTGGGAGGTGCGTTATTTCTTTCTTTAATCGTTGCTACTTTCTGTTCGTATTCGACGCTCGAACGCAGATGCGAGGTCTAGAATGTTCAATGGAAGAATATCTGCTCCAAGATACTCACAATGAGTTCTCGTCACTGCCATAATCTACAAGTGCCGTCAGCCCCCGCGCTGACACACCACGGCTCTCTAGGATGCCAGTCCACATCAAGCACGCCCAGCTCCCTCTTCACCTGATGCCCCTTCAGCACCTTCAACGGCACAATACTCGCATTCTCCATCAGATCGCCCACCACCTTCCCATGGAAAATCTGCAGACTCCCATCGTCGCTCGCATCTGCAAACAGGGGCAAGCCACCCTGATGGAACTTCACAGCCCGTATAGCCTTCTGATGATAGCGCAGGGTTTTGTAGGGGCGAACCGAGAGCTCGAGATCATGCCACAGCAGGCGCTTGTCGTATGATCCGACAATCAGATTATCGCCGCCGGGGTGCATATCGAACGAGGAGATCCAGCGTGCGCCGGGCTGGATGATCTTGAGTAGCACCTGTTTGGAGAGATCGTAGCTGCGGATTGTCCGCTGGGTTGCAACGAAGAAAATCGGTTTCGAGGGGTGGAAGAGGGCGGACTGGGGGAGGCCTTTCAGTCGCCGGAAGGGCAGCTGGGTGAGGTGTTTCGAGAGCGTGTGGATCGCAATCGCATGCGTCTGGCCCTGCGGGGAAACGGTGGTGAAGTACTCGCCGCGGCGGTGCCAGGAAATGACCTTGATTGTTTTGATGAGACTGACCTTGACGAGGACGCCTGCTTCTTGTAGACGACTTGAGGGCCTGGTCCATTGCGCTGCGGGCTCTTTCTTGGTAGCACCGTTGGCAGCACCATTAGCGGCGTATCCCCAACCTGCGTCGACAATGTCTTGACTTCGGCTTGCTGTTTCCGAGCCCGCTCCGTCCTTCTCGGGCGCAAGGAGCTGTGGCACTATGAGGTATAGGTCCTCGCCGCATGCAGCTGCGAGTATAGAGGTGTCAATAGTGGGGCGCCATCGGACAACATTGACGGCCTCCTCCGTTGCTAGTCGGACCTGCCAGCGTTGATAGCCAGTCCTGAGATCCCACACCCGAACGGTACCATCATCGCCGCCGCTTGCTAGCAGCGTACCCGATGTGTCGATAGCCAGACTACGAACACGGCCTTCGTGACCTCGGTATACTATGCCACAATTCGTGGGAAATGGCTTCAGCTCTTCAGGACTTGGCAGTTTCGGTAATAGAGACTCAGGATCTATGTTTAATTTGCTCCTGCGGACTCGTGGGGCGAGGTAGAGATCTAGACATCGCTCGAACTTATCTTTCACGAATCTATCATAACCAGGCACTTTACGGAGTGAGTCGTAATTCGTAGGTAGAAAATCCTTATTCCTATCCTCTTCGTCTGCATCTTCCCATGCTTGCTTCTCGTCACGATCAGGTAAGTACTCGGGCGGCGGATGATAGCTCTCTTCGTAGCCCGGAGGAGGCAGCTTAGGAGCGGGCATGTTCATGGGATGGTCAGGTCGCGGCGCCTCGTTTGCCCAAACATCATACCTCTTGACGTTAGGATCATCCTCTTCTTCCTCCGCCGGAGGCTTGTACGGCATGATGCGGCCCTCTCTTATAGCTCGAACAATTTTCATCACCCGTTTCGCCTCATGCTTGGAGGGTATAAACCGTCTCTTCGGCTCCGGTGCGGCACTCAATGGCATAATCTCCGTCTTGCTCGTGAAGTACTCGATCGTGGCTGGATATGGGTCGTATCCCTCTTCTGGAATCTCGTTCATCTGTATCTGCTTGAGGACTTCGAGCTCTTCCTGGCTCAACTCCAACGGCTTGCCCGTGGCTGGGTCCGTAAGACCCGTCCATCCCCTAGGCACATCAATGCTGTCCAGAAGCTGATCCAAGGCTTCTCCCTTCGCTGGACGCGATATCTTCTTGCCATTGATGTTATACCCGATGTGCGGATATGAATCGTAGAATGACGATGGGATGTTGCCAATGGTATTTGTCGTAGCCGGCGCATCGGAGTCATCTGAATCATAAACCGGATCTATATTGTTGTAGCTGTAGCGAGGATTGCCATTGGCGTCTTCAATGACGGTATGATTCGCCCCCAGAGTATCTTCCTCTACATCGGTGCTGTTGAGCTTCACACCGCCAATTGCTCCATCCTCTCCCTCGGGAGGCACCTCGTCGCTACCCAGGTCTTCATCTGAAACTCCGTGGTCTTCTTGTTCGCTATTCTCCTCGCCTGATCCATCATCAACGTCGTCTTCCCCGTCACTATCGTCTTCGCTGTGCGAGAAAGCCCCATCCAAGAGCTCGCTTTCGAAGTCGTCGCCGCCATCGCTAAGCAACACTTCATCAGCCTCTGGGCTATCGCGAGTCACCGCCTTGCGCTTCTTGGATGCGTCATTGTGAGGAGCCATTTGGTTGAAGTAGTCTGAGGTGCAAACTTGAGGCGAGTAGCTCGAAAGTACTATTTGCACACGAGAATGTGAAAAATCATCGGAATTAGTTCCGCATACAAACCCTAAGCGAGCACCACACTCTGCAATTCGGGGACTACTTTATGTCCCTAAGTCTGGCGGCATGGGAAAGGCGATGTGGTAAGCAGCATTCCAAGACACTGATAACTTGATATGCCGCAATTGCAATGTACTTCTTTGATGCCATGCGAATCTATACTAGCTGGCCCCAGCAGTTTGCCGTTGCATAATATAGTTTCACAGCATCAATTTCCCTTATTTTGAATTTTATCCCTTATCGGTGGTCTCTGTACAGCGCATCCGGCAGACGGTCATGTCGCTTCTTTGAATGTGGCCAACAGTAGCGGGTACCCAGGAATAGTCGTACAGAATGGCTGATCGTCAGCTAGGAGGCTCTGGTAATTTTTTGTGGTGGTCGTTGAGATTCCATGACCAGTGGCGTCACACCAATAGGATCTCCGTCTGCAACAGTGGGCCAGGTGTACTTCATAGGATCGACCTTGTAGATGCTCACACTTTGCGTGGAACCATCAAAGGAGTAGGTGCATGGTGGACCTTATTTTCCCTGAGAGGACCCCGTTATGCTGTGCGGTGGTCCCCACAAACGTCTCGTACCACTCATGCTGAAAGGCAGCTAGGAATGGCAGGCAGGGATTCATCATTGCCGTTAGTCTTGCCACTGTTATCAGCGTTTCAATGGCGTAGATTCGGGTCGTATCGATGCATGAAACATCAGTCGTTCTTTAGCTCCTTGAAAGGTTCACTCGCCACGATTTAGTCGCCAGCGTTAGGAGTGACATGAGTGAGACCCTCCTAGGGAATCTAAATCTGTGTTTAGGCATCCTTCCTTGAATCTTCCTTTAGGGACAATAATTGCAATGCGCAAGAAAAAGGATAAACAACGGAAAGTCTCTTCGAAACTTGGGAACCAACTTACTTAGACGCCTTATGTATTGTTCGATTTCGAACGCTTTCCCTGCTGCAATCTATCCCGCTAGCCTGACTTGAGCGTCTATCAATCATGCCACGGTCGAGCTACCGTTGAGCCGCAATTTATACTTGTGATCTGCAACAGCCTCATTGTGGATATAATCGCCAGCCCATAGTCGGCAGAAGCGAGTCGTGACTCGTATCAGCTTCTAGCGCGGGTCCCCAGGCTGCGCGGTCTGAACTAAAGAATTTGTCTCTGGTATCTCACCCTTCTCATCTACCACCCCTTCGTCGACAATTCTTTTGACTTTTACCTGAGTTGCACATCCACCGGCTTCGGTTCTTCACAAAAATGTGCGCAACATCTCAAGGCTAGAGTCTAATGTTCATACTGCTCTGAACAAGGAAGACTACTGCGAGTCTGACGCATTGGAAAAGAGACAATGGAGGACGTATTGCTAGCGAGCAGGAAGCTGTAACAAGCGTGGATTGTGGAGTTCCACGATTAATAAAGCTAGATAAAAGGAGGTTGGAAAGAGAGTGAAACGCTTGAACTGACCTTCAAGCCTCCGACATTAGACACATTGTTGTAGCCAAATTGATAGGACAATGTCTGGAGTAGGTCGTTGTTTTCCCCTATCCAAACATGTTGCAACATGCATGCATGCAATTGTGGTCAAGCATTCTCAATGAAGAAAACTGGCCGCCTGGGTATCTCGTCGTTGAAGACAGCAACGCCTCGCCATGTTTTCCTGATACTGCAACCCAGAGAGTTCTCGCGCATGTAAGGTGTTGAGACCCATAGCACGAGGACCAGACCCGAACTCCACTCAATGGTCGACCTACCATCGATTTCCAATTCACTCCTGAGCCCACCGTTTCTCCCTCAATGGCATCTCCTTCCCACTCCGCGCTCTCGATCCATCTTCTTCCGCCCGCCAAGCCCAGTACTCTCCCAGCCTCACCTCCGCATATGATGCATAGTCGAAGTCGATCTGACTAATCGTGGCCTGAATCAGCGCCCAGATTCCCCAATAGAAACCGGGAATGCCGCGGTAACGGTCGACGGCCTCAAACAGCTGTTGATGCAGCACGTCGAAACCAGCTTTAGTGGTATTCGACTTCATGGTATGTGCTTCACATTGCGACGCCCTTGGGGTCCAGGGTGGTGCTCGAAAGCTGCTATAGCTGTTAAGATAATCCGAGATGAAACCGCTGCGTTGAAAGCGGGTGGGCAGCGCATTATAGTCGCATTCGAAACCACCCCATTCGGCGAAATGGTTTGCGATGTCGAAAGCTGCAGGAACAGGTGTGGCATACTCATAGTCGATGAAAGAGACATCTGCATTTGCGGACGATTGGTCAGACTGTTGTAAATGGACAATAACGTTGCCGGAAAGAAGATCGCAATGACCGAAGACGAGCTATGGCAAGCGCAATTAGTAGAGCTTGAAAATTGGAACGAGTAGACTTTGAGCATACACCGTCCTTGCCAAGCCCACGGAGATTGCCAAATTCGTTCACGATTCGCCCCAACTCAACTTGCAAGAGGTCGTTACGCTTCATTTGGGCTTCTGTCTCCCTAGGAAGAGCCAATATCCATTTTTGCAACACAGTCCAAAGGTTAGGAGCGACCTTCCCGGGTGTAGCCGACTTGATTCTTTGGTAGTGAGACGATACCTTAGGACAGGAGACGTCCGATGCAGGTACTCCATTGGTGTGGTCTGTGCCCTTGGTTTTGTTGACAGAGGCAATTGGTAGGACACTATGCCATTCTCCTAGCTTACGGGCCACACCTCGACGTATGGGCTCACGACTTAGATCTTCGGAAGTGCACACACGGCCCTGAATGAACTCATACATAAGACCATTGTCAAAACGAGCAAGAAGCGGAGGAGCAAGGTGATATCGAGCAAGCAAAGAATGCGAAATTGTCTCTCCTGTTGAAAGGTTAAGGATCCATACATGAAATGATGTCCATGTGCTGCGATAAGCGCTGTCCACCTACTGTCCCGGTCTATGAGCACTTCCGTGCCTTTGCCATATGCCCTCAGCAGTATTGCATCATTGTCCACCTGCTGTTCCGTATATCCAGGCCGTCTCTTCACAGCTTTGAGAAGCTAATATAGTAGCTTCAGTAGTATTCTTCGGAAGAGGGCATTGAGAACCGGCATACTGTGTTGGTTATTCCGTCAGTGAACCGGACGAACTCCACCTCCCCTTCTTGATGCTGCCAGTGCGGGTACAGGGTGAAGACCAACTTCAAGGCCGATGCCTCCGACTCTGCATTGTTGTAAGACAGAGCTATATGTTGAAGGTCTTTAGAAGCATCTCCAGTGGTGCTGTGGGGGGACATGCTCGAAGAGAAAGCATTGAGGTGACCGAAGCAATTGAAAGATTGAAGGACCTGACAAGGTGACGGTAGCAATAGCCGAATACCCTATCACCAGGTCTATAAGATGCCGCTAAGAACCACAACAGAGCCAATTGTTTGCTAAAAGGCAGGCACTGAGCTCACCAGTTCCTTCCACGCTACCCTAGGTAGCAGACCAATGGAGACGAGGAATACTTGAGAGATCTAGGTTCCCATGATGGCACGAAACGGTTTGCTCAGCCAGCAACAGGCAGAAAATCAACTTGGTCAGGGAAGTTTGGCAAACTCGTGCGAGTTCGATCCACGTACGACAGAAACTGGATGTTGTCAGAAAAATTCACTCCGCGGATTTATTTCGGTGCCTGGATGCCAAGACCTAATCGCGGGTTGGTAACCTGAATTTCGTCCCTCAACGCCTCGTACCTCGATAGGGCCTTTTATCTACATCATCAAATAGTCAATCGAAAAGAACCTTTGATTGTCGTTTCGCTCTATTTTTGGCGATTACGTGCAAACAATTTTCGCGCACTATCCTTCGAAACTCAAAAGAGGCAAAAACAGGTTATTTCTATATATACAAGAGGTGTTTGAGCTATCGACTATCTTGTAGCATCTTGTCTATCCTGAAGCATCTTGTCTATCCTGAAACATCTTGTCACGCAACCTGATTGGTGAGAGGGTGTGGAAGTGATGGTTGTATACTAGATGGACAAGCTGTCAAAAGCTGTCTGGCTTGACTTCTGTTATACCGTTTACGAGGTACACCTGTCGAAATCCTATTTCCATAGTCGATTGTAGCATTATGAGCTCTCTTCCAGACACCAAAACGACCTGATAGCCCGAACCCGCAAGCTATTGCAAGGCGCACGCAATGTTTCACTTTCGAAAACCCAACAGGCGAGCTTGATCGACCCTGATGTCAAAGGGCCATCCTGGGTAAGCCGTACCAGCTTTCTAGCGCCCAGAGATGAATCAAACGGGCCTCGAAGCCTGTTAGAAAGTGCCATTGAGGCACTTGGTAATGGAAAGGGACAATACACAAGCCCCTCAACTGAGGCCGTGGGTGCGCGATGGACCGGCCACAGACCGGGAGTCGGGAAAAAATATCGGGGTTTGGCCAAGGACTTAAAGAGTCCTCTACTTTAACCATTATGTATTTCCATGGTGGTGGCTTTAGGTTAGTCCTAAAACCTCCCCTTCACTGGCACACCGACGAGCGCAAGGATCTTGACTATTAGTAGCATGGGCACGCCAGGACGGTATCACAAAGTCGTTTCTACCTTCACACAATCAACTGGAGGCCGCTGCCTTTCATTTCGATATCGTCTCGCACCTCAAAACCCATTTCCCGCTGCCCTCCTGACGCTCTTATCTGTTACACATCTCTACTCCATCCTCCACCTGGTGCCTTCCATGAACCCGTGTCTCCATCATCCATCGTCTTCTCAGCAGACAGCGCAGGGCCAAACCTCGCCCTAGCCCTGACACAAGTGCTCTTGTTTGCACGCTCCAGACCTCTCATGTTTTACGGCACCGAGGTTTCCCTCTCTCTACCTGCCGGCATTGCCATGCTAAGTGCTGGTCTAGACTTGACTCTAGCTTTTCCCTCGTGGCAGGCAAACGCCCCCTTCGACATCTTTGCTGATAGTTGGGCCTTCCTCGCACCAGGTTATCCGACATGCAAGATCTGGCCTTCGAATCCACCTCGGGGCCACGTCTATTGTGAAATCAGCATGATGCTGCATCCACTCGTTGCGCCCGCCTTAGCGGGTAGCTGGGAAGGCGCGCCGCCCATGTGGTTTGCTGGCGGGCAGGAGCGATTCGCCAACTCGGCGAAGCTGGCTGCGGAAAGGGCTGCCCGCCAGGGTGTACAGGTGTGGTATGAAGAGTATGAAGAGATGCCCCACGACTTTCCGATCATGTCTGCTACGTGGCCGTGGGCGAAGACCGAGGGATGGCCGCAGTCGAGGAGGTGTATGGAGGGGTGGGCGAATGCATGTAGAGTGTTTGGAGAGGGTGGAACAATTGGAACGGGTGCAGTCGTGGTACTGACAGGAGGCGGAGAGCGGAAACTGGATGTAGAGAAACTAACGGGTTTGAGCTGGGAGGAGGTTACTTCGTTGGTCACCGAGAAGCAAAAGGGGTGGAAGAATTTTACTGGGCTGGAAAAGAAGGCATCATCACTCTAGATTCTGTTCACGTAAGCTGTTTACCTTAGGGGGAGAATCTGGCTCTACGGGATAGTCCACAAACAGCAATTTGATGAACACAGAGATACTCCGTAAGCACGGTCCCTTAGACCCTTAGACCCTGAGTCACGTGATGACCCCTGCCAAGACTGTCGGCTGCTCCACAGGTCATCAATCGATCAGCTTTCGTGATTTTTGTCCATCCTCGGGCTTTATCCCTCCTCGAGTGTACAACATGGCCATCCTATCCTTAGGCTAACCTACAGCGAGCCTTTCGATCCAACAGGGTCTGAATCTTCTGATATCACGGCTGTTTCCACATTACTCGTATCAAAAACCATGCGCCAACATTATCCCATATGGGATAATATTTGAACTTCCGTTCCTGAAGTACGTACTTTCAGTACAAGGAGGAGGGAAAGACTACGCCAAGCGACCGGACTCCCCGGTATGCCAGCTCTGTTCGCACCTTTCTGGCAGTCGAACAACATCTACGATTCTAGCTTACATCATCTACACGAAATCTCTTTTGTGTTAAAGTCATCTGCTGGATGTGGTACTACGCCTATCATGTCTCCACATGGAGGCTGCAAAGAAAACCCCAAATGTAAATTTTGAGATTTTGCCAGCTCGTATGTCATATATAGACAGACAGCAGGTCCACAAGCCCGTATAGACTCCTATGCGTGCGACTTTTGAGAGATTCGGCTGGCTTCTTATAAAGAGAGATTTAGTCTTGCTCAAGCAGAGAGCATATTTCCGACCCCGGTGGGTCCTATGCATGACGTGAGATCTCCCTGACGTACTTTCCTTACAGCAAATCCTCCCCTTCACCTCTTGTCAGTACACCAACCCCTCGTCTCCCGCCTTCTGAAAGCCCGACGCCACCGACCCACCACGCAGCAGCGCGCACAATATCCATTAGTATCGGTGTCTGTGACTCCGAGGTGGGTGCGTACACCATTACGAAGCCGGCGGGCAGTAGCACCTTGCCCAGGATGGAGCGGCCGGCGAGAGGGTGCCGCTCACCCCAGCCGTAGGATATCACCTGCAGGGCGGCGATTTCAGTAGAGGAAATCTAGACGGTACGATGAATGGTGAATTCAATGACCTGGATCGATGGCAGGGTGAGTCTGGCGAAGACGATACGTACCAGAGCAGCGTCGTGGGGGTGGAGCGTGAGATGCATAGAGGTATCCTAGAGAATGGAGGGTTAGCATTGTCGGGACGGAGGTGCAACTATACGGATTTGACAGGAGGCATTGGTAAGTGATGGCTACTATCGTATCGAAATTGATACTTTGACCACAACATAATCGGGGAGCAGGACTCGCGCTACGAGGGTTGTGAAGCTGAGGTTCCTCATCCCTCGAAAGCGCTAGGATGAACCCCACAGGCTTACAGCAGCCATCCTGTAGGTTCGCAGAGAAGTAAGATACTCACTGTAGAATGCAGATGGCAGATCTCTCCAGTGTCCCGGCAGGTCTCATTCAGATGCTCAGCGCCGGGATGTTGCAGTGCGACCGTTGCTGTCAAGAACAGTGCTAGGCCATGCTCTTCGAAACATGAGACACCTGTCCGGATCCAGGCGGGGTATGCATCAGCCAGTAGATGCAAAGCTCCTACCATGCCTTCGGATAATGCGTGGGGAGGTCTTTGATCGGTCTGGCGGTGGGGAGCGATGCCAGCTACCCTTGGGCGCGATCCAAGACGACGAGGCAGGCGGAGCAAGTAGCCAGACGAGGGGAGAATCTGAGGCGTGAGTGCCGGTGGAAGGAATGGGTTCTTGTGGGCGTGGAGACGAAGCCACGAGATGCGAAGATAGCCTTGGAAGGTACTGGGCGTGCCACCGGGCCCAAGGGAGAGGAAAGCATGGTAATCTTGGTCGATGAAACGGTAGGTCTGGATCAGTGCATAGAGTGTAACAACAGAGATCAAGACATGATAGTAGTAAGGTGGGATTGGATCTGGGACTATGCATCCATAAACATGATGGGAAATTTCATGGAAAGCTGCCATGCTGAACAGGGCTCTAGAAAATCCGGAAGAGCAGTGGGGTACGCAACCTCATCATTACTGGTAACAGTTGATATAGGATCGAGAAGCGCGTTTGCGATGGTTTGTCTCCGGGACTTGGTGTCTCGTAGCAATCTGTATGGCAAAGCAACAACAGGAAGAGTAGTAGGTACAAAGAGCAAACAATGGCCTGAAGAACACTGCTGTATTTGCCAAGGAACAAGAGGAGCAGAAGTCAGGGATGTAGATGGCAGCAAGCAGTGACAACTGGGCACTTCAGTCCTGAGCAGCGAGTCAGATGGTCCTTCGCGTGGCCCAATGTAACAAGTCAAGATCAGTCATTGGCGCGAGACTTTGGGGTAATAAGCCGGTACCCAGCTTTTGTCCAGGTGTAGAGATGATGACTGTGTCTTCTCGATCTGTACTCTACTGCGTAAGTAGAGTATGCCCGCATTTTTCTGCTCTCGCGTCATGGCCTCGATGTGCATTCTACTTTCCCATCAACAATGTCGCCGGCATGACGTAGACCTGTGATCCGAAGCGTAATGCGCACGGTGAAGCCATGGTACGGGTAGCGTGATCCTTCAAGCCTGTGTGCTGAAGGAAGGTAGGGCTGTTCGTCACTTCGTGTCGTCGGGTAGAGTAGGTTTCGAAGTGTCTGATTATCTGTTCGATTGCGCATAAAATTTCCTGATCGTCATACCAGCAACGTTCAGATTGGAGATGTCCCCGCCATGGCCTCACGTTCTGGGTGCTTGAACTTTGTGCAAAACAGGTCCTTATCACATGGGCCAGATAAGTCAGCTGAGGATTACTCGTACTAGTACTTGTACGGTTCTAACAGTATCGACAAAGTGGGAGCCGCTTGAAGCAGGCGGCTGGACGGAAAGCTGTTGGGTCCCGAGCTTAGGAAACGGAGCCTTGCCTGCACATGACCGTCAACATAATAATCGTTGCAGGTATTAAAATGGTCTGATCTGTTTCTGGCAGTAATATCCTGTGCGGACTGATCATATCGTGATGGTAAAAACCGCCAAGCCTCTAGCTTGATGACGTCGTTATTCCTACAATTCAACTCTAACCGCTTTAGGGTTTCGTCCGAATTCGTTGGGTCCGGAGAAGAAGAGACCCTCTATTTTTCCGCATCCTTTCGACAAATACTATGAAACCGAAGTAGCTACCTCGACCCTTTGACTAGCCGCCCTATGGTTGTTCCCTCTTCGTCAAACGCCGAGAACAAGAGATCCTCTTTTTTCCTCTTACTCTTCTGACCCGACAATGGAAAAGTTTTCGAGTGTCAGTGGAATGAACCGTCTCCTATCAGCAGTCAATGTACCAGCTACCTGGTACTGAGAGCATCACCTGCTTCGGACGTGCCGCTTAATTATGGTGGTAGCCGAAGTCTCGATGCTTGCTCAATCTTTGCTAGAGAACTCTGGAGTATCGATACCTTACGCGTGTAGAGCGAGTTGTTGCACAACGAGTTAATTTGGGAGGTGATCCGCCCAACCACGATACCGACAGATGTCGAAGGATGTTCATAATAGTAAGAGCAGGTTGAGACCACGTTTCGCCCTACACTTGATGATCACGGAGTGGCTGCCATGCCTTTCGCAAGATGATCAAGTTCCGAGTCGAGAACTTGCTGCGTAAGCATAGAAGAAGCATTAGAAGGAGACTATCTTAGCTATCAGGACCTCGCGAAAGCTGGAATCTAGAATTTTCGAGCAAGGCGGATTACCTGCAAGCGCACCTGTCGGCATTGAGGTCGCGATCACGCCGTAGTCTTGCTCACAGTTCATCGGCTTGAATAAGCTGCATACTAAATGCTAGCAATTCCTCACTCAGGGAGTCAGGTATTACGCCCCTCGGCAGTCAATGTTTTAAATGTGATTGCGGGAATTGGTTTGCCCACTCGGCAAGTTCGACCAAAGCGGACTGCATTATCGCAACGGTATTGCCCTCTTCAAAAACTTGCATGCAGCATACGAGGAGAGGGCTTTTGTGCGACAGTGCCCATGTGGTTCGAGCAAGCTATTATAGAGCATATAGTGATCTGCCAGCAGAGAAGGTTCAGATGCCGATTGTTAGTAAGATCGTCTCATGCGTACATCAGCCCCTGACAGAAATTGCATGCAGAATGGCTGGTTATGTCTGCTTCCGAAAGGGAAAAGAAGGACAAGATCTACAAGACGCGGCGCCATGATACAGGTCAAATTTAAGGGCTGAAGCTGGAAATCATCTTTTGCACCGTCATCGTTCCATGGTCCAACCTCGTCCCCATGGAGTCCCTTCTGTAGGCTTAATTGGCCAATTACGCAAGGCAGCCGATCAGCAACATTCCTCGACAACATCAGGGACCTCTTCCCGGGGTCACAGGCCCCTCACCATGGGCTACCGCCACGACTACATCCTCCACGGTAGCTATAATAACCTCCACTATGGTATCCTTCATAGCTCGATCGTCAACTATCCCACAAGCAGCTGCGGCAGATCCTACATCGGCGCCTTAAGCACCAGGTGGTTCGGTTCCGCCCCCCGACTTGGTGGGATACTCGAGGAGTTACTCCCAGAACATGGGCGACAGGGGCATCGGGACTCCTGCATGCTGCTCGCCATGGTGAGTTATATTTCCATAGTACTTCTTACCTCCATCTGAGCGTATTGGGAGCTCTGAAACATGTCTAAGAGCATACGCTTTAAACACATGCCTCTTAGCCCAGTGCACTTACTCACGAACGGAATACTAACTTCGATGGGATTCGGAAGTGCTCGGCTTGGACGGCTGAATGCTCGGCGGATGGCGAAAATGGCGCTCCAAGTAGATGACTTCGTTGCAATTATGGCACTGGTAGGTAATTGTGCTCAGGAACGAGAGCTCTGTGTATGAACTGTAGCTCTTTTTTTGTTGCATGACAGCAGAGTAAATAGCATGTACGTGCAGCCTTTCCCGGCAAGCGAAAAAAAGCACTGGAAGGGTCACTGACCACCAATAGTCCAGTGGGGCATCATATCAACAACATGTCGGGATTAGGCCCCCTTGGTATACATGTCGTTCAGCGCCAGGGTCAAGTTCGTCATACCACTGCATTATAATGTATGCCTACTAAGATGAGTAGCTGCAATTCGCTAGTCAAAATGGCATATACTCTCATCATGGCTTCAGCGCGAGTTTCGGCTCTAGTGCTGTATCGTCGAATAGTCTCTCTGACCGCTGCTGGTTCAGAGCTGCTTGGTGGATCTGCCTGTCAATAGTCTCGCTATATGGCGCGAGATTGTCCGCCATATTCGTTGCGCAATGCAGCCCAGATCCATTCGGCGTTCTCTGGCTCAAGCCTAGGAAATGTCATCAAGCACGACTAGCTGCGATGACAGGACCTACAATTGGGAGTTTTTTGAACGCTTCCGTCGATGGTTGCATGCTGTATCGGAAGATTAGCTGCATCCCTTTCTTCCTGTTTGGCGAATGAACGGTCGACGCCTGTCGGCCGCTATCATATAATGGTATGGATCAGGAATTATAATCCCGAGCATCGAAGTCGCGAGGTACCTGGACTACTGCTCCCATGTTCAGCGAAGGATAGTCTGGCGGATTGTTTGATATCAAGTACAACTTTCAAGGACCAAGGGTAAAAAACGCTTCAGTCTTCCTGTTACAGGTTTCGATGACGTTCTGCCTTAGACATGATGATCATTGATATCCAACTCTCTCTAAACTGCCGTATCGCTTGTGGTTCTGTATTGGATACATAGGTTGCTTACAGCCTGTCGCTTCTCTGTATAGCGGCTATTCGGAAATTTTGGTCTCGGTGGGTTTCTCACAGATTTAAGTTCCGACGGGTTTCGCCATTGCTTCAGGTTGTAGAACGGATCTGGAGAATGGATCTGTGGGAAGAGGATCTGCCCTAGCATATTCGGGTTATTATGAGACTGTTGAGGTACGGCAGGATTTTCAGCACGGTAGGATCATGGAAAACCCCTCTCAGAGTCGCTTCCTTGGATATTCCAGCTAATGATCAACCTGGTATGCATTCGCAAGTGTCGTCACCGTAACGTTATTACAAAGCCGATCGCACAATGACTTCGCAACTGGAAGAGCGTCGCCAATGTTGTGGAGCGAGTGCGCAATAAACGTGTGATCCAGAGCACCAAAGAAGGATGGACCTTGACTTGTAAAGGTATTGACTCTTGGCCCTCGCACATCTACTCTTCACGCGGTCTTGATGTAGTCTCACTACACCCTAGGTATGTATATGGGGTACTTTTAGACGCACATTAGTACCCATCGCGTTCGCGGCGCTGGTCTCATTTAGTCAGTTCTGTCATTCTTGTTATCGCAATCGCTACCTGGTATCAAACGGCAGGGTCTAGCTCCTCAATTCCATCGACGCTCCTCCTGTGAAGAGCATGGGCCATCATACCGCACGCCTTTGTTCTTGAAAACGATCTCGGATGCGGCATTCTATCCGGCAAATGTCTTGTAATTTGAGGGGTTGACTTGCCCGTGTGTGAGCCAGGCGTCCTGTCTCTTCACAACGGGGGTCGTTCAGAAGGGAGAGGAGCCGAGGACGCAGAAGCTGATGGGGCACAGAATGCGGGTTTTGTTGCGATGAGACAACGGGCAGGTTGTGGTGGATGGATCAGAGCTAGATGAATATTAAGCTTACGGTATGTCAGAGATCGGCTGGTGTATGGGACGTCCGATTACAATCGTTCATAGTGGAGAGGCTTGAAGGTTAGCGAGCCTTAGGCTTTGGGGCGAGATCGAACGACGAGTGCAAGGCACTTTGACCCGCTCGACGGCTTTGGCAAAAGAAAAAGTTGGAAGCGAGGAAGTTTTTACCTGGTGACTAGGACAATTTCCGCCGTTTCTGGAAAGGTCCCAGATGCCGGACTTGTGCAAGTGTGCATTCCTCAAATTGTGGTATACCAGCCACAAAATTTTCGGGTAGTCGAGGGTCTCCCACCCCTCTCCTCGAGGCGGAGATGGGATCCTATATATGGATGACACCTTCTCACGATAGAAGATCCTGTCGGATAATCGAAGAGTTCCCCACGGACTGGAGTTTTCTCCTGCCAGGCTAACCTGGTTTCTGCGGTGGCAAGCGGAGAGCCGCGTGAGCTTGACTCGACATCAAACCGATGTTATGACACTATCGTTCTAAGCGGCTCCACCGCCATTGGATCGAGTGGTTCAACGAAGACGTTCCGTCCGTGTAAAACTTTTTAGAACCAGCCTTTGCTCATTTGGCATGAAAACTCATTATATTCACACAGGCCTGTCTACTTACGTGAGCGAAGTGTATCATCCAAGCGGATCGCAGAGAATACAACCATTGCCTATTCAGGTAATCTTGTGAAGTAGCTGGTGAGCAGTGGCTATATAAGCCCGCGCCCACGCAATCGAACCATCCGTCCTTCGGATTTCAGCCTCACCTTTCTGAACTTTCTTGCCATCTCATATAACTTCGAGTATCATTCTCACTCCCTTCCTAGTAAATTATACTGGCTTCTATCCTCATGGCGCCGATCTTCAAAAATTTTCCCCATGCTGCAACCTTTTCCTCGGTTGGTTACGCCCTGACGACGGTGTTGGTCATAATCGTCGTTATCGTGGTCAACAATGCGATAATCATCCTTGCGATCGTGGTAACCATAAATAGGCCTCTTCTCACGATTGCTGAGAGCTACATCACCCACGTCGAAAGAGCCGGTCAGGGGGTCCGCAGGTTACAAATTCGAAAGCAGCTTCAACAGCTGGTGACATCGCTTCTCGAGCTCGCTGATACGATGGCTAAAGAGACGTTCACCACTTGTACGTCACTATACAAAATCAGCACAGATCGGAACGAGTTGCTAACATAGGCAGAAAGTCTTACGCAGCTCGCCTCTACATTAGTCTGTGAGATTCAAGTAATCAGGCGTGGGAATCCAATGGACGGGCGACTGCACAACAAAGAACGAAGAAGATAGGGTAACAGGAGCGGTAGTGGTGCGAAAAAGTGGTACTTATAGGAGTGGGCAGATACAAGCTGATACCTTGCAAGGGCCTCTTAATCTTTAACAGAAACAGGCTTGTCTCACGTTCCTCGTGGCAACGCACGAGAGCCACGAGATTGCTTGACTTTGTCATAGAGAGTACTTCAACCTACATACTGAGAGTTGCAAGATAATACATGCCTTGGTCGAGATAGCATCCACGCTACATCAAATCGAAGCTCGTCAAACCTTCAGGAGCTGCTCCAAAGAAACATCCACATCAAGATCTAGTACCAACAATGTCGTATCATTCTTCAAACCCAGAATGAAACGCTTCCACTACTTCCAAGGGTATTGTACTGTCAAATTGCCCTTCCCACATAACGTAGGATCGTTCACGGGTCATCAAAGTATATGATTCGCACCAGCAGAATGCTTTCGAAGTCGCAAAACCTCCTTCCTAACAACATTTGATGGTGGGGACGTGGCAGAGGGTCCTCCGAGACACTGAGTAAATTGACGAAGCATAAGAGGTTTAGGGTTATCACCTGGTCAACCACTAGCGTCAAGCAGAGGTTTGTGGGGTTTGCGAACCACGCGAAATCCGCCAATATGCCTAGAGAAACTTTCGCTGGAGCCATTGATTTGTATGAACGACAGTAGGAGCTCTGAACAAGCTTTCCGGGTTGGTAAAGGCGCATTCACGACCTTGGACGGAGTCCGGAGCCATCCCTATCTTCGCAGATCGAGTTAGTACCTAGGACGGTTCCTCATACGAATCTCTCATCGAACATCTCAACCGTTGACAGGGCCGAATGAGGCCGATTCTGCACCAATTGTACTGCGATGGGAAAGCGACATCATCAGGTCCCTTCCTTTCATGACGACGACGAGCTTTACGACATAGGAAATGCACCGGATATTGAGAAATACGAATACTACAGACGAAGTCCATCGCCCGAATTTGAAAGAGATGAAGAGCCTGCCTATTCTAATTCTTCGAGAGACACATCAGGCTCATACCAGCCAATGCTTGGCACATCATCACACAAGCGGAAAGAGAGCGCATCGAATTACCGCTTACGAAACAGAAGAGCGAGGTATCTCTGCCTGGTGCTGCTAGCGGGGATAGTGCTCTTCATATTTCATCTGATACGAATGAGCTGGGTAGAAGCGGAACAATTGGAACAGGGTACCGTGGAGAAGTCTTCACCACCAAATCCACCGCCATGGGAGGCTTTTGCGTTCTTGAAAAGATATCATGGTGGGATACGGACGCTTGTCGCGAAAGAGAAGAATGTACCAGAGTATCCAGGCGAGGATGAAGAGATACCTCAATCCAGATTGAATGCGTCAATCACCGCACGAGAGCCTGCTACCCTACCAAAGAGCGTAGCATTCAACCCTTACCCAGAATACCAGTCTGTCGATTACACTACGGAGTTCTACCAAAAGCATGAATGTTATCTGGATTCGGATAGCCGTGTCATGATACCCAAGGTACACTACTACAACGGAGTTGCGCAAGGCTTCCCTGATCCTGTCATGGGAGCGCACGACGTTCTTGGCCTTCGCAATGACATCTGTTTCGACAGATTCGGTAGGCTCGGTGCATACGGCTATGGCTATAGCGTCCGAAGAGGAGGCGTAGGAGCAGGAATGCATGGCGACCGACAAGGAGCCGATGACATGTGGAAGGACAACGAAAATGTTACGGAAGTAGACTACTCAAACATCCAGTGGGCGAAGCTGCAGAAAGCATGCGCGACCAAAAACAGCTTGCGGTTCAAACCCTCAAGCGGCGGGAAAGAGCATTTATTCCAAACCATGCACACCTCGGAAGGTCATGATAATTTGGAACGGGATTTAGGTTCCAGTGTGACCGACACGGTTTCTGAACATCAGGCGCTCAATGACACGGTGAAGAAGGCGTCAGCGACGTCTGGGATTCTGGAACATATTCCACGAACAGCGGTTTTGATTCGTACATGGTGGAACTACGAGTATACTCCGGAGGACATTATCTACCTACGGTCACTGATTACCGAGCTAACACTTCTCTCTGGTGCAGAGTATATCGTGCACTTCCTAATACACGTCAAAGACGACAATTTGCCAATTTGGGCGGAGCAGAAAATCTATGACCGTGTCCTGGAGAACTCACTACCGAAAGAATTTCAAGGCATGGGCACCCTGTGGAGCGAACGACAAATGAGTCTCATCTACGGCGGCCTTCAAGAGAGTTTCTTCCGTGACCTCCCAGTACATGGCGTCTACCGAGGAACCTTCCTACCAGTGCAATACTTCGCCTCGCAGAACCCGGATTTCGACTATTTCTGGAACTGGGAAATGGATGTCCGATACACCGGCCAGTGGTACGACTTTCTTTCCAAAGTTTCTTCCTGGGCCAAAGCACAGCCACGAAAAGGCCTTTGGGAGCGCAACGGCCGCTTCTATATTCCGTCCGTCCATGGCAGCTGGGAGGAATTCAAGCAAATGGTCCGGTTCCAGACTGAGATGGGCACAGAGAACCCCAAAAATTTGTGGTCTAGCCTCAAAACCGCATCAGCTACCAGGCCTGGAGAAACTCAGCCTAAAGCAGACACTCCTGTCTGGGGACCGCTCAGTCCACCCGACATGCTCACCGATCAAAATGATGCCATGCCTCCAACTACCTACGAGAAGGACAAGTACACCTGGGGTGTCGGTGAAGCAGCCGATCTCATTGTCTTCAATCCTCTCTTCGACCCCGACGGCACAACCTGGTTCTTTACAGAGGATGTGACAGGATACAACACCACTGACAGCCTACCACCCCGCCGCGCTGCTATCACCACCACCTCTCGACTTTCGAAGAAGCTGTTGCAGACTATGCATCGCGAGACCATGCTCTCCCGACACCTGATGTTCTCCGAGATGTGGCCCGCGAGCATCGCCTTACATCATGGCTACAAAGCCGTCTACGCGCCTCATCCCGTATACACTGATCGCAGATGGCCTACATCATATCTCAATGCCGTCATGAACGGTGGCCGCAACGGTGCCACAGGCGGCGCGAGGACCAGTGTTTTTGGTAGCAGAGAGCATAACTTCAAGGGCACGACGTGGTTCTATGATGCAGGATTCTCGCCAGATCTATGGAAGAGATGGCTGGGATATAAGGTCAACAATGATGGTGGTGAGCAAGAGGAGTTGGCGGGTGAGGGGAGGATGTGTCTGCCAGGAGTATTGCTGCATCCGGTCAAGGGGGTGGGTATGGTTGTGGAGGGAGAGAGGACGGTAAAGGAAGAGGGAGAGGAGGGGTCCGTGGGCGTGGGCGGGTCAGTCAGTGAAGAAGGGGTTGAGTGATGAAATCGTGGGTTTTCGGCTCGGAGTATTGGGTATATATGATTGGGGATGGTGCTGTAAATAGGAGGAACATACGGCGCTTTAGGAGGGCACGTGGTGGTCTTAAAGCCCCAAATCCAGAAACGGTAGCAACGAACCGTCTATATTGCTTCTCAAAACCGATGGTTCGACGAGTGATGGGCAAGACAACTTGATTCAATTGCAGATAGATGATAATGGAGACTGGGCTGCGGCACTATTACTTGATTGGGTTAGTGCTTTAGACGAAGCGTGAGGTAAGCCCTGCTGGCATTCTCACAAGTCACCTGGGATTTCCACAATTGAGCTATTCGCATACATGGGGCTGATATTTCTATTCTACAGGAGGATAGAGATACAGCAAAAAACTAACACCGGTCTGCTTCTCCAAGTATCATCTAGTAATCATGGACTCACCAAGCAGTGACAAAGACCCCAGCACCTGGTCCACCCCGCTCAAGCTCGAACACGTACGCTTCATTCCAAGAAAAGGACATCAAGAAGTCCAACTAAGACCGCATCAGACCACATCATGGCTACTATGGCCACCGGTGCCAGTGTCTTCTATCCAGACCAGCCACAAGCCGCGACGAACCTGAAAACCGCTACAATCTTCACACGCATCAGCATCACAGCAGCACCGTCGGAGGTGAAGGCAGCATTAGACAGTTCGCCCGAAATCTGGAATACATTCTGCCTCGTACACTACAGTGACGTGCTGGTATTCAACGACGCCAAGGAGGAACATATGACGCACGTTCGAGCTGTGTTGCAGATGTTGCAAAACCGTGGGATGAGAGCTAATCTCAAGCGTTGTGCATTCACGAAGCCGAATTGGGCGGAAGCTGGCTTCCATATTGAAGCTTTGGGTAGGGAGGACAAGCAAGCTTTTATGGTGTTGTTGCGGGAGCACATTGCGCCTGAGGCGCTTGGTGATGTAGCTTGAAAGCGTGTCAGGAGTGATAGTTCCAAGGTTTGGAGACAACAGTGATGAACATGAAGTTACGTTTGAACGAGTAGTCCGAATAGGACGAGGCTGCGTCGGGTTTTGTTGTCTCTTGAGCACCTGCTGATCAGCAGATGGCCTCGTGTAAGCGTGACGGGGCACATCCGTATCATAAAATAATCTCGGGAAATCATTTTAGTCTTGTCTCCGAATCATCCTATGCGCCGAATTCTTAGGGCCCTCCAACTTTAAGTCAGAGAGAACTTTTGCCGGTTTGCCGCTTTATCAATCCATGGACCATCGCTGGTACTTCAATTCGTCGCCATTCCATCAATTTGGCCAACCCCTGGGATTAGCACCCTGCTAGCGCATAAAAGAGATTGATGCTTTGAAGCTGGTAATAAGCTTGAAGAAAGTGTAGGGTAAAGAGATGTGGTCTCTGATTCAAGCACATTTGATTTCAATTTACTGCTCCACCCACCTTCGTTTTGTGACCACATCTTCTGTCCAGTTGCTGTCGCCCATTGGAATGCCCAAGCTGCTCGGATGTCCACATCCACTCTTATCGCACCACGCATCACATGTTATTACTGCAATCAGAAATGACATAGTTCTTTTCCCTTCCCGTGGTCGAAGCTACACTTACGACTACGACTACGACCTCGAGCACATCCGCTGCCACCGACGCAGGCCTCGAAAGCTATGTACCTGCCACATACAACACCGTAAGCATCGGGAACTGCATCGACGTAAAGACAAGCTCTCAATGCAGTTTGAAGGCCATCTGGCCTTGCAATGCAACGCACTTTGCTCCGAATCCGTATTCGCACTACGACTGGCTTTTTTTCGTCCACTGCTCCGTAGCAGATGACCATTATGCAAGAGCAGCTCAATCTACCCTTCGCACGCGATATAGAACTATGAGATAAACACCTTCATTCAAGTATGGTCCAACGTCGCAATCGCTGGGAGAGCCACAAACAACCAGCAAAGGGAACAGAGGAGGGGCTACGTAGGACGGGCGAATCGCGCTCAGTCGAGTGTCAAAAGACATGGCTGAAGTGTCAGTAGGTTTTGCAATCAGATATATTTGGGCCCATGAGAGTACTAATCGTTGATGTCGATGGCATGAATCAGCATAAAGTACAGAAGACCGGAGGTGGTTTTCGTGCGGCTACGCCAAGCTTCCAGGGCTTCCTCTTTGGGACAAGTCAGCTGCAGGGACTCATCTGAGCTCCCGCCGTGGGGTTACCCAAGGATCTGGGATCCTCTCTCCAACACCATCGATGATAGAGACCACGGTTCGAGGAGCTCCAATCCGTCCGCGATTACGGCAAGACAACATGAGATCCAGACTCCATAGACGCCAAGCCTGCATGTCGCATGCTGAGCTGCCAGAGCGCGAGCGCTCATTGGAGATCGGGCGCACCTTATCTCGAAGAGCCGGTGCTCGCTGATAAGCCGGCGGTGGGGTTTACCATGTAGATGCAGGGCGTCGATATGATAAGAAAAAGCATGGACATTGGGAATATACATCGAAGAGAGGCCGCCAATCTGCCCTTCGGTCTACTGCTTGCAAGTTGCCTACACATATTTGCGAGATGCCGGCAGACCTTGAGCACGCAAACGAGCGGACTCAATTACTCTTTTATCTGGCCAACGATCGGCGACTGAGTGCTATACAGCAAGATCAAGATGCTTACTCGATCATCTCAAGTCATGTCAGCAAGGCAGAGCAAGCGCTCTCCGCCACGCCTGTTGGCGAGAGGCTTCCCTATAACGATTACACCACGATTGACTGGCTGCACGATCTAGTCAGCAACACTCTCTTCTTATACACACCAACAAGGACTGATGTTGAACAGGTGAAAGACTCCTTCAGATTACGTGCCATCCAATCTACCAAGGGCGCCCGCGGTCGTCTTCTCTACGCTTTCAATTCCTGCCAGGGATGGATCGCCGCTGCTCTCATTGGTTTACTCACTGCTTGCGTAGCCTTTCTGGTAGACGTTGCGACGGCTACAGTCAGCGATTGGAAATTAGGTTACTGCACCACGAACATCCTTTTCCCCAGAGAGAGCTGCTGTACAGATCGGAAGCCCCTCAGCACTGCAAAGGCAAACCTCGGAGAAGGATGCGAGGCATGGCATACGTGGACGGACGGATGGTATCAAGCTTTCGGAATTTACGTCGGGTTTGCACTCGCTTTCGGCATTCTAAGCTCTTCAGCCACAATGTTGACTAAGTCGAACCTGCCCGCCACTGCTCCAGGCCACGGAGACAAGCATGGCGAGCTGGCCAATGGCGAAGACCAAGGCGTCACAGGCAAGTCCATATATCTGGCTGCGGGCTCAGGTATTCCAGAGATCAAGACCATACTTTCTGGCTTCGTGATCCCCCACTTCCTCGATTTCAAGGTATTGGCCGTCAAGGCTTTTGGTGCTGTCTTTGCTGTGGCGTCCGGCATGTGCTTGGGAAAAGAAGGACCCTTCGTACACATCTCTACGTGTGTCGCAAATCTGGTTGGGAACTGTTTCCCCAAGTATCGCGAAAATGGTAGGAAACTGCGGGAGATACTGAGCGCTGGCTGTGCATCTGGCCTTTCAGTGGCTTTCGGTGCACCTATTGGTGGAGTACTCTTCAGCTACGAAGAGATCAGCACCTACTTCCCTCGTAAAGTGCTTTGGAGGGCCTTCCTTTGCTCGCTCTGCGCTGCTATGGTACTTAAGGCTTTGAACCCTACCGGCACTGGGAAGCTGGTTCTGTTCCAAACCAATTACGGAACGTCCTACACCGGGATTCACTATCTCGTGTTCATACTTCTGGGAATAGCTGGCGGCCTATTCGGTGGTGTTTTTTGCAGAGCTAATTTTCTCTGGTCAAAGAGTTTCCGGAAGTATTCGATCATCAAAGACCATCCGGTGTTCGAAGTGTTCCTCGTGGTCCTTGCTACAGGCTTACTGCAGTACCCAAATCCGATGACCCGTGAACCGGGAGACGTCATTATCAAAAACCTTCTGCAGGATTGTCGTGGCTCAGCTGGATCATGGATGTGCCAGCAGGAGGCTGACCCTGATAGACGGGAGTACATCGGCTGGCTAGTCTATGGCACGTTTGCGAAGCTCATCCTAACCATAATCACTTTTGGCTGCAAAGTTCCGTCAGGAATTATCATCCCTGCGTTGGACGCCGGTGCCTTTTTCGGCCGACTTATAGGGCAATGGATTACGACAATCTCTCCTGGTATTTTTGCTATGGTTGGCGCCGCAGCCTTCCTAGCCGGTGTTTGCAGGATGACTATATCCCTTTGCGTTATCATGTTTGAGGTAGGAAGCTGAACATGCATTGCGGGAAAACACGCATGGCTGACGAAAAGTCTAGCTTACAGGAGAGCTTGAATACATCGTCCCAAACATGATCGCTATCTTGGTCGCGAAATGGGTGGCTGATGCTTTAGAGCGAGAGGGTGTGTACGATTTGGCCCAGACCGTTTTGGGGCACCCCTTCCTCGACCTTGATCACGCACTGGATCTTGTCCGACAAGAGAACGAAATGGTGGAAAGATTGGTACCCCCAAAGCAAACCATGAAAGAGATTACCGTTGATGTACCAAAGGATAATGTGGTCTCTCGAAAGATTCTACAGCAAAAGCTCGAAGAGCTCAAATCGCGAGGCTTGATGGACGCAGGCCTCGTCCTTGTGCAAGACGGCATGCTCCAAGGTTACCTTGCACAAGGGGAGCTTGACTTCGGGCTCAACAATCTAGGCGATGTTTGGGATGCTACCACTCGGGTTCGACTGCTTGGCGAGGGTCAGAATGGGGAATTCGATCTGTCCACTTTCGTTGACCGGACGCCTCTCAGCATATGTGCGAAAGCACCCATGGAGTATCTTGTTGAAATGTTTGGCAAACTAGGCTTGCGCTATATCTGTGTGACTGAAGAGGGTTCCGGGAAGCTGGTCGGGGTGATCTTAAAGAAACGTTTGGTGGTTTGGCTGGAAAGTTTGAAGCACTGACATCGAGAACACCCAGCTAGCGGCTAGCCTTTCACCAATGACCCCGCCCCTCGATACATGCTGTCCTCTGACTTGAACTTGAAGACCACTTCACGTTGTCCCCTTGCTTCGACAAGCAGCTGCAACAACCCAACCACCACATCGCCTAGCACTCCCCAGTCGATAAGATGCCCCTCAAGATTTTGAATGCTTAGGGAGAGATCCCCTTGAAGATTTTCTTGGTGGAACACCTGTTTACGATCCGGCCTAGCCGGTATGATCGTGTGTTTTCCACTTGCATCGATCTCGCTCTGGATCTTGTCCCTCGCTGCAAGGAGGAGACTGGTAGTATCATCGAGTCGCAGTGCTCTGCCAAAGACGACCTTCAAAGTTGTGTCCGTGCGTGGGATGTGATATATCTTTGGTCTGAGGAACGGGCAATGATGGGAACCACTTTTCAGCATTCTAGGAATCATCAACATACGACCAAAAGGGGGAGGGAATTGGTCGTACTGATTGGTCAGGTCAAGACAATGAAGGATGTCGCTCGAGCTGTTCCAGGTCCCCGAGTTGACAAGAAGCGCAGGTGGACCTGGCGACAGCAAAGGTGAGGACCAGGCTAATGGCAAGATCAACGGAAAGAGTAGCAGGAACAGACGTGTATACATTACGAACCCTGAATGAATCTGTGGGCGAAAAACGCGAGCGGAGACAAGATCTAAGAAATGAAGGAGACGCATAGAGTCCACTTATAATCGACGATGCAGGTGAAAATCTTAGCTGATTTGACCGCGCAAGTGCTCACCTGATAGCAGCTGTATACTAGTATAGAAGCGCAAGCGGTTATGGCATTGTCAAATGTGACAGCGCTGATGCGATAGCCGGGCTTCCACAGATTTGTTGCCGTTTGGCGGTTACAAAGTGTATCATACTGTATCGATCTTTTCAAAGATCATTCTCTATCGCATGTATATCATATGCCTTTAGCTAAGATTAGTCTTACGTACGAAATATGTGGACGACTTCCTGATAATACTTCATACAAATTTATATTAGCGCTTTCACAACGGTTGTCGCCCCTTGGTCTTATTTTTAGATTCTCGATCTCAACTTCTGACAAGATAATTTTGGTCAACTTTCGCATTTCTTGATTTATCACTATCAAAATCTTACGTTTGATAGAGTGAACTTTGCGTTTTTAACAGCACAACTTTGATAGAGTTTAAGTCAACATTGAGAAAGTTATCTAATTACAAAGTTTTTGTGTTCTAAAGCATGTCTTAAAAACAAAGATCGACTTGAACTTCAATCTTACATGTCAACGAACTTTGCAATTTCTATAGCTCTAGCAATTCTTGATCAAAACTTATAAGCAAAGCAGTTTTAGAAAGCGCATAGTGTCCAGAGTAATAATTGATTAATTTTATATGTTTTAGTAGCGAGATGCGAAAGTTGACCAAAATCATCTTGCCAGAAGTTGGGGTCGAGGATCTAAAAATAAGGTCAAGGGGCGACAATCGTTGTGAAAGCGCTAATAGCGTTCAACGGGCAAGCGTGAAACCCTAACCTCGGCTATACCGAACGGGTAAACGTCCTGCATGCCGGGTGCCTTTCTGCCTCTGAGCATTGCTTCATCACTTGGACAGCTCCGTGTATCCTCTCATCAGGCCTTCGACTGTGCTGAGCAAACGGTAATGGCGCCTCCCGTTCCTTTCTCCGAGCCGCCCTATCTCGCCGGTCTCCCTTCAGCCTACTACACACCTTCCCACCTCAAATGGCAAAAAGCATGCCGGGCATGGCTTGACGAGCACTTTACTCCACATTGTATGGACTGGGAACGTAACGAGCATGTGCCAGAAGATGTCTTCCGCAGATTCGCTGCCGCTGGTATGCTGCTGCCTTCACTGCCAGCACCTTTACCTGTCGAGTGGTTGAAAAGGTTGGGTATACACGACATCTTGGGGGTTGTCAGAGAGGAGGATTGGGACTATCTACATACTGCTATATACTGCGACGAGGTTTCTCCGCCTGGAAGTCCCGGTTTAAACAATAGTGGCGGCTAATCGCTTGCAGATGGCAAGAAGTGGACTTGGCGGTCCTTCAGCTTCATTGATCACTGGCATGTCCTTCGGGGTTCCGCCGTTGCTCAAGTTCGGCAACAAACAGCTACAAGAACGATTCTTACCGGACTTTTTGAAGGGGGTAAAGAGAATCTGTATTGCAATAACGGAACCGGACGCAGGATCAGACGTTGCGGGCATTCAGACGACAGCTGAGAAGTCGGCGGATGGGAAATTTTTCATCGTCAACGGCACCAAGAAATGGTCAGTCGCCAGTCACGCCATCTCTCAGAGTTCTCAGCTAAAGATTGTAGGATCACGAATGGCATCTGGTCGTCCTATGCCACAATGGCTGTACGAACAGGCGGCAATGGCCCGGCGGGCCTGTCGCTTCTCCTTGTTCCTCTTCTCGATACCCCTGGAGTAGGCATGCGAAAAATCGTCGTAGGCGGAGGTCGTACCAGCGGCACGACTTTCATCGAGCTGGATGATGTCCGCGTTCCCACTGAGAATCTCATTGGCGAAGAAGGCCAGGGTATGAGATACATCATGACCAACTTCAATCATGAGCGCTTAGCCATATCTATTGGAGCGACAAGGCAGGCCAGAGTAGCTTTAGGAGCCGCGTTCGATTATGTGTTGCGACGAGAGGCCTTCGGAAAGACTCTGATTGAGCAGCCCGTCGTGAGACACAGGCTTGCCAAGGCGGGTGCGCTGCTTGAGAGCCAGTGGGCTTGGATTGAATCCTTTGTCTACCAGATGACGAAGCTGCCGAAAAGTGAAGCAGACGTGGAATTAGGCGGTCTGACTGCTTTGGCAAAGGCTCAAGCGGGAATGGTGCTGGACGAGTGTGCCAGGTGTGCCGTCCTGCTCTTCGGTGGCAATGGCCTGACGACCACTGGGATGGGAGAAATTGCCGAACGTGAGTCAAGGTTTCGGGATTGAGCATTTGCGAATGTGCTAATGGGCCGAAGGTATCTATCGCGATGTCCCCCTCGCTCGTGTGCCTGGCGGTTCTGAAGACGTCATGCTGGACCTAGCAGTCAGGCAGCTCGTCAAGAACTACCAGTACAAAACGAGGGTTCTTGAGCGACCGAAAGGATCGTCTAAGCTGTGATGCGTGCGATATCATTCGCCAAATCCACGTTCGAGATCAAGCACTTCCCGTGGGTCTCCAAGCATCTTCCATGACCGCTACGCCTCATTCCGGATAAGTTCGCCCATTTACTACCGTCAATTTGACGGGCGATTGCATTAGTCACTTGGCTGATGTTGATCGGTCAAGTAAGTAATGAGTGTTGGTTTCAAGCCAGCGGCTACCTGCTGGCGGAGAGTTCCAGGCTTTCCAGAAACCGGATGCTTACCCCTGTCTAAGGTTCAACAATCTCCCACGGGAGCAGTATTTCAGTATAAAGAGACTGAAGTACCGGTCAGAAAGCCCGCTGCTCTGTGTGAACCCAATCCTACCATTCTCCCGACATCAGCCATAGACGAAACTCCTTTGATTACCATCCACCTTCATCTAGCTCAAGCTTCAGCACCGGCACAATGGCCTCGAGCTCAGTTTCGACCGTACCAACTACTGTGGCTCCTTCTCATGAAATGCGCTGGTCATTGCTCATCCACCCTCTTCTGAGGTTTTGCCGATCTCTGCTCGGCTTCCTCTACCTCCGGGCCACTTCTGTCAATCAATCCGCAAAAGACACGCTGTGGATCAGGTTGGGCGGTGATCGGGCCTGCAATCTGCTGATCCTTCATGTCCTGATCGAGCTCCTTGTCTTGATGGCATCTTACTATACTTGCGAAAGAAACTCCTCGTCCCATCGCAGCCGCGTCAGCTTGATCCACTCTTTCGAACTCACTGCTACAATTGCTGAGCTTATGCTCGTTGCCGTTGTTGCTGGTGTCTTGCTGGTAAGCTTGGCCTTCAGAGGATGATGTAGTAATTTACGGAAATAGGATGCATTCATCGAGAGGAGCCACAAGCACTAATGGCGGGCTAGATCAAGCCTTACTACCACAATGCCGTGGAAAAGCTGCGTTAGAAAGTCTGGGCTTATTTACTTCTTTGGGAGTCTCTCGCTGGTCAGCAATTTCAGCAACACGATGGCCAACGACTTTTTCTGCTCGGACGATCGTTTACTGTCCACCGCTTACACCACTATGATCATCCGAGGCTGGCATCACGCTCGCTGAGGTCCATTTTCCCTCCTCGCAAATCATCTAAGGCCTTGACGTTGGGTCCAGTCTAAGTGGTACAATGATAAGGTCGCAGCGTTTGCTAGTCACGAGGCACACGTCTTTCGGCTTCGTCATCTACTGGATGCGCCCATCACATTCTAGAGGAGTAGATAGCATTCAATAACCGTTTACTCACACTTCCTGTGCGATGAGCCGTGATCACTAAGCGTCAAAGCGATGCGGGTCTCAGCACAAAGAACCTTTGGCTACATTATTCTTCTCGTTTTGTTCTCACTTGCAGCTAATCCAATCGCCCCTTTCGTTTTGCCCAAAGCTTCTAGCATGTGTGGCCGCATTCGAATGTCGCTTGGGAAAAAATTCAAGAATTTTACTCGCGATGGCGATATCAATTCGGTCTACAATCCTCGCTCTATACACTCTTGGCCGCAGATGACATGTAATTCTTTGTCTTGGTCAGCAACGCAAGCCGAGAGTAACCTAGTAAATATATCTACCCAACGTCCCGAAACCATAATGCACCGATATCACATCCCCCTCATATCACAAACTCCATAACTCAACAGTCTCAAACCACCCAGCCCAAGTCCACTATGAGAACATCAAACTACACCCTCTCTCCAACATAACCACTTGATCAAAGAGCGGAGCAATGCTGTGACTGTTTCAGCGGACAGGAATTCCTTGCTTGATTGTCTCACGAACGTATGTGCTTCTCTATGCGTTAGGGGTTTGGTGTAGGCTTTTGTAAGCTGCGCGGTCGGTGATGCGGTGTTGGGCGTTTGATTTGGAGAGTTGATGGTGGGGGATGGGGTGGGGAGGCGTTCAATATAAACACGATATAGCGGAGTCAGAGGGGAGGGTGCGTGTTGGGGAAGCTGATTGGCGATGCGAATGTGACGAACAGTAGACTCCCAAGCCTAATCATCAACACTTTGTTCACAAGATATCCACCAAAAACCAAACCAACAAAAAAGCCTGACCGTACTCAGGATCGAACCCGCAACCCGCAGAAACGAAATAAAAAAGGGGCGATCGATTTATCGACGATGAGTCCTGATCATCAGGCCGACGAGGAGCTGAACTGGGCGGTTTTATCCACCTTTCAGCTGATCCTCAACGCCTTCCTCGAGTGCCTGGGTTGCTGATGTTGAATTGTTTTTTATATTGTGGTTTATTTGGTGAGGTTGCATAGAAGTGAAGGATGGTCCAAAGACGATGAATGGGTCAGTATGGGATGTTAAGTCGATTGGTTTGACTTTAGTATTGTAGTGTCATTTTGATTGAGGACTCTGATGGCGCAAAGGGGTTGCTTTTGGGAATAAGAGGGGATTGGTAAGAAATGCCTTGCGTATGGGGTGAGACCAGGGAACGAGGGCTTCCTCGAAGGGGAGATGGCGCTGCATATAGAACTGGGTGGGAATCATGAGCGAGCATGCATGCAGGAGCTATTGCAAACTTGAGAGGCGAGCAAGCGAAGCAATACCTAAGAAGACAAAGAGATACGTATAGCTTGAATCTTCTAGTGCTGAGAGATGCCCCTTTCTAGCGTACCGAGCGATCCACCACGCACACAACATCTACCAACCGACGGCACGTCCTACCGAGAGTATATCAAACTTGGAGGCGTATTACTTCCAACCCGAAGAAGCAAGTCTAGCTAGCTTCCTGTGCCTAGGAAAGCCCAGTCTTCCGAATATGCCATAACCTCAGTACACGAGCACCTAAACGCTCGCCACCAGGGCCGCAATCCGCGCTCCAAGCGCCTTATCCCAACGTCAGAAACTCCAGTACCAGAACCCCTGTAACTCGAATGACCATGATTTCAAGAAGTCGAGACGATCATCCTCTCCCAACCCGCGTCCCTCCCTCTTCTCTCAAGCCGCAGCCGCCACCATCGCCACCGTCGTCAACGTAACCACAACGCCCACCCCCGCCGTCGGATTCGCATAGTGCGCCGTATACCCCCCACAAAAGCCATGCCTTGTCGCCAGCCTCAACCGCTCCGCAAACGCGCTTACAAACACCCACGGGATCGCCGCGCCGGCCTGGCCCCTCATTTGCAGTTGAATAAACCCCACCGTCATGGTGAGGAAGTTGCGTTCCGGCTCGTCGCCGACCCAGGTGAGGAGGGAGTGGCTGTAGACTTGGTCGTAGAGCTGGGCGAGGCCCGTGCTGGCGGCGGGGATGGGCAGGAAGGTTGCGATGGAGGTGTATAACCATACCCATTCGTTGTCGAGGTAGTCGAGGGCGTTGAGCATGATGGATCGGGCCTGGACTGGGGTGGGGTGGGTCCATGGATCGCAGGGGAGGCGTCTGCGACGGGATTCTGGGGCGGCGAGGAGGTCGTGGGTTCTAGCTTCGAGTTGAGGGCGTCTTGTCCCAAGATCTCTGGGACTCGATATTGGATATGAGGTTGTTGGCAGGGCGAGAGTCAGGGCGAGGAGAAGTGTACTCGCCTGGGGATCTCAAAACTTCATTTCCGTAATTATTCACTAGAGCAGAACTCCGAGCGGTATTTTTCTCCGGGGCCTCTGGAGAGAGACATGATCGCTTTAAGCAAACGTTCCATGTCAGACCTGGGAATGATCTTCGGCCTGTAACACTTCTCACGGTTCATTAGTGGAATCGGAATGTGTCCGCCGCCGTCATTCCTGGAGACGGCATAGGCGCGGCTGTCGGCTACTCCACTTTCTGATACGGTTTTCCCCCACTAATTCATCCCGCAGAAAGGCTTAGACCTCGGTCCCAAGGTGACTTGTGAGACGTTGCAGGAAACAATGCCAAGCCTCAGTAGCCGACAGGTCCCCTTGGTCGATTCGAACCTAGCCGATGCGACACCCTTTGACAGAATTGCGAGTCCGTGGCACATGACGACCATATCTGTGTGACAAGAAAGCTCATAGCTGGAAGAGAAGAGTGGGATCACTTAGCGACGCAATGAATGGAAAATTGAACGAAGAAGCTCCCGGCCCTGCATTAGAAGTGAATCCGACACGCAACGAACCATTACCAAGGTCGTCCTGGAAAAGTGCCGAATATAATTCGCTGTACACACGCCTACTCTTATCATGTGAGGCTTTTGGATGTGCTTCACTATCCAGCAGGGATCATGTGCCCTGCGTCTTTGTCCATATAATACCAGTAACGACTGGCGATTAGATAGAGGGGCATTTTCAAGAAGTTGATGGGCCATGGGAGGGCAGATGACGAAGCAAAAGAAGAGGACGAGAAGGAACTGGAAGGAGATGAGGTGGAGGGTGACGCAATCATAAATCATGCAAACCCAGTGGGCCTAGACGTGGTGTTTGCCAGTCCAGCTTCGGGTGCTTCCAAGAAGAAGGCAGCGGCTGTTGGTCTACGGCACACCACCCACCACACTGCTGGCACATCACCCCCTAAAATTAAGCCTAGTCGGGTAATTTCCAGGGTCCACCGCCTGTCTACCACCAAGTTTAACGTAGTTTCTCGCCGACTTTTCCCTACAAAATCAAACCTGAAACATATCTTTTGCATGCTCAAAATCAACCTCTATGTACACCTCTGATTTACATCTGAAAACTGCCCATGTAGAAGGCCTGAACATTGCCAATTTAGCCCTCCGCGATGCGCCCTCGGGCACCTCCTCGTCCGCCGCGTTGAGTAGGGAGTTGACTGTCAGGCATCTGACTGGATTGTAGATCCGGGGCCGACTTAAATGCGGACCGCGTGAGGCAGCAATTGCATAGGCATGTTAAGGTAGATGCTGCAAATTGTAGAAGATGTGTGGGAGAGGATGGCGACGGCGGCGGCGGCGACGGCGGCGATGTAGACAACAAAAGCGGTGGTGGGTGGTGTGCCAGCGGTGTTAGGTGGTGTATCTGTAGTGGTTACCTACATGTACCTTAATGCTTAGGACGAACTATGATGAGACAGATAGCCGAAGATCTCCAATGTTCCGACACCCCGGGGTAATAACAACAGCCATGTCCCATACCGGGAGAAGATTAGCGGCGGGGTGCCGAAACCAGGGTGCATTAAACGGAACAGTCTACGGTGGCCGATACCCTGCTTAAGGTCAAAATAGAAAATTTTCGAAAAATCGAAAATCGAAAACCAAAAATCCAAATTTTGTAATCAAACTTTGCGCTCGACGTAGACTGACCGCGTCGGTTCGGGAAATCGAGTTTGGTTCGGGAAATCGAATCGAAAGTCTTGGCGATTCGATTTCTAAAGTTGAATCGTCGATTCAAGTCGATTCTAGAAGTTGAAATCGAAAATCGAATCAACAATTAGTCTAGCTCGACGCATACAATTACTTGCAACAAAATGCAATATTGCACAACTAATTACTATATTATTTAGCATTAATCTCTTGAGCGTATTTTATTGTATCAATTTATAGCAATTACATTAAAAGTAGCGTGATCGTTGGGTCGGGTTTCAACCCGATCGGGTTGGCCCGCCCAATCCTGACCCTAGGGTCAGGCAAATTTCCTAGCCCAACAGGATGGGGCGAGCGAAGAATGCGCGCCAAGTGTCCAACCCGACCCACCCGATCACGTGACGTCACGTGACGCGCTAATCATATACGATTAGCGTGGACCCTGCGCTAGCCCAATCGGATTAGCGCATAGATAAGATAAGATAAAATAAGCGAATGCTAACGCAACGAAGTTAGCTTGAGTTCTTGGCATTGGCCCGACGAAACCCGACCCTAGGGTCGGGCTCGCGCCTTAATCCTGGCCCAACCCTACGGGGCTCAAGAGGGTGAGTTAGGTTGAGAAAAAAGTGTTCGACTCGACCCAACGATCACACTAGTTATTTTTATTATATTAAAAATTAGTTTTTTATAATATTGCTAAATAGCTATTAATAGTAATTTTGTTTCGCTATTTACTCTTTTATTTCTTGCGAGTAATAGATTTTTATCTACAATTACTAGATTGTAAGCGTTAAACTTCTTTTAAATAAAATATTTTTCTCTCTTTACAAAAGTTCTAGTTATAAAATTATTTATTGTATTAAAATTAACTATTGCGATAAATTAACAATTGTTAATCTTAATTAATATAATAAAATATTGTGTGTGCATTATTAAGTTTAGTTGTTGTTGCTAAACTAATATATTGAATTTCTTTAATATGCTCTTTATTAAAAAATTCGAACTTTTCTTTGTTTTTGTGTTGCAATTTTTGCTTTAAACGTTTGTTTACATTAAGTTTTCTTTTGTTACTAGATTGCTAACTTTAACTTTCTAAAAAATTAATTAATTTTGTTCTTTTTTTTTAGATAAATTTAGTATAAGTTGTTGTAGCAAATTGTTTAATTAAGACTTGCGTATATTATAAGATCTAATCGTTTTATTATTATATTAAATATGTTTTTTTTATAATAATATTGCTTTTTAGCTTTTTTTTGTATTTGTTTACGATCTTCGATAAATTAATTAAAGTCTTAAGATAATTCGTAATATCTTTTATGCATTTGTAAAAGTTCTTCTAATTATATTCTTTGTTTAAGTCGATAATTAAATTATAACATTTGATAATTTTTTAAAGTACTTGATTAAATTCTTGCGTAAATGCGAGTGTCTTGCTTGATAATATTTTATTTAGAACTTTCTATAATTAATTAATATATAGATTCTTTATTAAATAGTAATTGTTGTTCGATTTAATTTTAAAAGTGTTTGCTTTTGTGTTAACTTGCTTTCTAATATTGTTCTAGCTATTAAATATTTCTCTTAATATAATATTAATTTGTTAACAATTTATTAAGTTTTATAATTAATAATTTCTTGCAAAGTAACTCGATTTGTTATATAAATAGCACGTTTTTTAGAATTTTGTTATTTTGCTTTTTTCTAAAGTTTTTTCTTGTATTGTTAGATAAAATTCAATTTTATAGATGCAAGCTTACAATAGTTTAAATTATTATACTTCTAATTAAAATAAAATTCTTTTTACTAATATTTAATTATTAATTCAAAAAAGATTCTTGCTCTTTTATAAAATTAATTATATTATTTTTTTATAATTTTCTTATACAATTTGTTTTCAAAATCGATAAATACTTTAATAAAATCACATATATCGCTAATAAATTTATTATTGCGCATAATTTTGTTCTTAAGATTGTTTTTAAAATTTTGTCGAAACATTATTATAAATGCAATATTATTTTATTTAATAAAACTAATATATTTTTAGAATTTTATTGCATAATTTGCTACAAAGATTTATTAAATTAAGTGCTAAATTACTTTTTTTGCAATTTGTTTTTTTTTAAATATTTTGAAGATTTTTCGAAGTTCTTTTTTAAGATTGTTAAAATTTGTAAATATTGCACAAGAATTTTTATTATAATTTTTTAAATACTTGCGTAAGTTTAACTTAAATTAATATTAAATTCTTTCTTTAAAAAATGTTAATGCAAAAATTATCTTTTGATTTGCTAGAACAAGATAGAAGATAAAGTAAATATTTATTTATATAACTTAATTCTCTAGATCGATACAATCTTTATAATAGATATTAGATTTGTTAATTTTTATCTTATTATTTTTATTAAACATTAATCGACATAATATTGTTAAGCTAGTATTTAAGATAGAAGCGCGTTAATTTAATACAAACATTCTTAAAGTATTCAAAACATTACGCTAGTACTTTTACAAAAAGTATTAAAAAAAAGTTTATACTTTAAAAAGATTTGTAGACGTCTTTAATTAATATAAACAATCATTTAATAATAAGAAATTGCAACTTTGTAATTGTAATAATAAGTTAAGACTTAAAACAAATTAAATACAATTTATAAAAAAGTTGTATTCGAAATCTATATATTAATAAGATTTTTTTATGCTTAGAGTGCTTAATATATTTAGAACTTAAACTTATTAAATTTCTTAAATATTTGCTTAGTATATTTAATTGTCAAGATTACTAAGTATGCTAAATTTGTAAATATTTATCTCTTGTATTACAAAGTCTTAAGAATTTCTTATATTAACTTAGTTCTAAATAGAGTCGTAATATAATAGAAGAGATCAATTGCGCAAATAACTATTGTAAGTTTGTAACAATACAATTAACAAAAATAATTATAAAATAATTTTCTCTATTAATATAAATATCTTCTTACGTTTAATTTAAGAAAATTGTATATTTGTAATTTGTTATATTAAAGATTGTGCAATATTAGAATTGTTGCTAGTATTTAATAGTTTTTGCTTAATAGTTTTTGTTTTAAACTTAATATATACAATTTTAATACTTAGTTGTACAAACTTGAACTTATTTGTATTAGATATTTTCTTTAAATTTGTAATATCTTTTATAATTTTTTTATGTTCAATTATTAGAAAAATTATATTGTTTTTCTTCTCTTTATACTCTAGAATTTTTAAAAGCTTCTATATATTTTACGCATAATTTATGCTATATTTAGATACTCTTACAATATTTGCTTTGTTGTTCGAGACATTTAAAGCTAAATACAATTTATTATTGTATTACTTAATATAATCTCTTTATTTGTTTAGCTAAGCAATTATATTATTATTAATAAATTTCTTCGAACTATCAATTAAGCAATTTGACACAATAATATATATTGTTTCTATAGATTATAATAGTATTTATACAATTATATTAAAGATATGCACAAATTAAAAGAGATAATTATAATATTTGCAAATTCTTAATTATTATTATATATATATTATTTAATTTTAATTAAAACAAATTGTATACAAACTTTAAAAATCTTAAGTTTTCTATTGTTCTTAAAATATTTGAACTTTTACTTAAGTTTGCAAGAATATATTTGCATTAAGCTTGCTTACGTTTGTTTTGCTAAAATACTATAAAACTTAAATAAAGTATATTGTATATAAATTGCTTAGAATTGTGCAATATTAAATTAGCTTAATACTACAACAATACTTGTTAATATAAAATAATAAAAAGTAATATTCTTTAGCAAAGAATTAAACAAAGCAAGATGCAATAAATAATTAAAAAAATAAATTTTGTGCAAATTCTTACAATTGTATAACAACAATATATTATTAAAAGTAAATAATACTTTGCTTTCCTATAAAATAAAATTAATATAAATTGTTAAGATTTGTACAATAATATATAAAATAAAGATTTAATACTTAATACTTTAAATAATATATATTTGTATATTTATAATTATACAAGAATTTAATAATTAAACAAAACAAATCTTATATAAAACTACAAAAAGTTATAATTAAAAATAATAAATTTATAATATTTAATTGCGATATAAATATAACAATTCGCGAAAAGAATAAAAAGTTTATAAAATTTATATAGAATCTATGCAAAAAAGAATAAATAAAATATAAAAAAAGTGCAAGATTGTATAGAATCTATATCGATATTGCACAAGAAATTAAAAATATATTTTATTAAAAACAATTTGTTTTAACGTTATATATATTGTTTATCTTATTAGTTGTTAAATTTATCTTTAATATATTTTTATTTATAAATAATTTTTAATTACGCGTTTTGTTTAATTTGTTGTATAAGCTTAGAATTGATTTTGCGTTATCTTAAATATATTAATATACTTTTTGTTTTAATTCGATATAAATTATACAATATAAATTGTTCTATTTTTTTTTAAAAATTAATAAAGAATTGTCGAAATTAAATTGTATTAATTAAAGTTGTTCTATATAATATTATGTAATAAATAATAAAAAAAAGTTATCTTTGTCTATTATTAATTAGTATACTTTTACTTTATACAATATAAAGAATTTACTTTATTCTACAATATTTTGTTGCAAAGATGCAAGTTTCTTTATTAAATATAATATGTTATAGTTAAAGATATAATCTTTTAAATAAATATAAAATATTTAAAATATATAAAATATATTAACAATTATATTTGATCGCTTCTTTTACATTTGTATAAAATAATTATTTTAGAACTTAATATATATTTTAATCTCTTTATAAATTATGTATATATAGATAGCGTACAAGATAATATAATTTAATAATATCTTTTTATTAAAAAGATTCTCTTTAATTAAGATTTTAAAATAGATTTTAACTTGTAATTAGCAAATAAATAGAAGATAATAAAAGATATTTATAATTTATTGCTCTTTATAATAATTAATTAATTGTTTTTATTAATTTTTAATATATATATTTGTTATATTTGTGTCAAATATATAGTAATTTATTAATAAGATATTTAATATAATCTCTTAATATAATTAATAATAAGCTTTAATTATTAATACAATCTTTATATTTCGACCAATTTGTATAAAGCAAAAATATTGTTTTAAAAACTTAATACTATTTAAATATTGTCGCAAAATATTAATAGTTATGCGTAAAATATAATTAATATATATTTATAATATATAGCAAGAATAGACATCAATTGCAATATAAATTTCGATATTGTATTTTTTAAATTTATTGTATTTGTCAAAAAATTGTATAAAATTTAATTTAAATATAATATATTTTTCTTTTTTATGTTCGAGATTTGTGTATTTAGATTGATCGCATTAATTCGAAAAATCAAATCGAATTTTAACAATTTAATTCGAATTAAATCGAAAATCTTGACGATTTAATTTTTAAAATTGAAATTAATAGTTTAATTTAATTTTAAACTTAAAATTAAAAATTAAATCAAAAAATCAAATTAAATTATCAAGACTTAGTATTAGTATAAAGAAATTCTAAAATAAATAGTAGAAAATTATATTTCATTTTATAATTTTTTGATATAAGATTATTTAGTAATGTATTATAGTAATACATTCGAGTTATCTAGATAACTAAAGTCAAATTATTAACTTAACTTTTTTAGTTAAAAAGTTCAACAATCTCGTTTTACATAATCTTGTTAAAGATTGTAAAAAAAAAATTTATTATATTTTAAAAAGAATTTAAACTCTTAATTTTTTAACTTGCAATAACAATAACACAATATCTACAATAAAATTAATAAAAGCACAATAATGCTTAGATTAATTGTTGATTCGATTTTCGATTTTAACTTTTAAAATTGACTTGAATTGACGATTTAAATTTAGAAATTAAATCGAAAATCGATTTAATTTTAATTATTTTAAAATCGATTTAAATCGAATTGAGTCGATTTTCAATTTTAAAAATTAAAATTAAATCAAATTATCAAAAAATCGAAAATTATGTTATTATGTCAAGAATTATTATTTTTAGACTTATGTTATTATAACTTTCAAATTTTGACTAGAGTATAATTTAATATACTTTAAGATTACAATTAAACTTGTTTATATTGTTACATAATAATTTATTTAAATTAATTGTTTCTTGTTCTTTATTATTTTGCATTACTCTTTTATTTTAAAGAGATTCTTTTAACATTTTCGAGTTTATAATTACATTTTATTTTATAATAATTTATCTAATTTAATTGTTACTTGCATTATTATTTTGCATTACTTTTTTATTTCGAAAAAATTCTTTATATATTATTTAAAAATATTGTTTTTATTACTTTTGTTTGCAATATATCTAATTCTTTGAAAGCTTCAAATCAATTATTATTTTTAATTAAAAATAATTTTCGCGAATCTATTTTGCGCAATTCGTTATTTAGTAGTTTACATTTTAATTAATTCGCGAGTTAATTTAATTAAAATTTTCTTAATTTTATTTTTAACAATAGAAAAAAAATTCTTTACAAAGCATCAAATAAAATTAGAGACAATTTTTCGTTACTTATATTTAAGATGATCGTCAAGTCAAGTTTCAACTCGATTGAGTTGATTCGCCCAATTTTAATTTTGAGATCGAGCAAAAGTTCTAGCCCAATCGAGTGAGTCGAACGCATGAGGCGCGCCAAGCGTTTAACTCGACTTACTCGATTACGTGACGTCACGTGACGCGCTAATCATATACGATTAGCGTGAACCTTGCGCTAGTTCAATCGAATTAGCGTATAGATAAGATAAGATAAGATAAGCGAATGTTAACGCAACGAAGTTAGCTTAAATTCTTGGCATTAGCTCAACGAAACCCGACCCTAAGGTCGAGTTCGCGCCTTAACCCTGGCCCAATCCTACGGGGCCCAAGAGGGTGGGTTGGGTTGAGAAAAAAGTGTTCGACTCGACCCAACAGTCACACTACTTATATTAAGAGAGAGAAACAAATATATTAAATAAAGTTCAAATATTAACATTTAATTTTAAAAATAATAAGTATAAATTACGATTAACAAGAGTATTTTAAACAAGATTTAATCAAAACTTGTTAATTGACGTTAAACAAAAAAAATTAATATAAAAATATAGTCTAAGTTTTTAAACAAATTTGTTTAAGTAACTTCGATTATAAAGAATTTTTTTAAAATTATTTGCAAAAATTATTATAAATTTATAAATTTTATTATTATTTACGATTATTTAAGCACAACAAATATAAAGAAATATTTTCAATTTATTTTTTGTTTAAAATAAAAAAAGTCTAGATTGCAAATCGCAATTGATTTAGTTTTTAATTGCGTAAATTATAGTTAATAATGCAAATAAATAATGCAAAATTAACACATTATTAAAAGAAAAATTATATTGATCTATCGTTCTTTTTTATTTAAGATAATTAAAAAAATCAACTATACAAGATTTTTGTTAGTTTAAATTTACTCTTTTGAATTATCGATAATTTTTATTTTTGAAAATTATTAAAAATGCTTCGATCAAAATTAGTGCTTTTAGATTGCACGAAATTATCAAAAATAATTTTTTCAAATTTTGATCAAATTCGTAAAAAAATTAAGATAAATCTTAGAGATATTTAATGTATCTTTATTGCTTTAAATGCATAATTTAGTTCTTAAAAAATTGTTTATTTAGAAGTGTTAATATATTAAATTAATATTGTATTTTAATTTCGCAAATATTTCATTAAATTTTTTTTTAATATTAAGCATATTAATTGTTAATTAATGTTAAAACTTACAAAGATTTTAAAGTTTTTTAAAGTTAAAGACAAACTTTTTGATGTTATTATTAATAATGCGAGCAATAATAATATTCTAAAAGACAAACTTAAAAGAATTTTAAATTGACAAGAATTTTAATAAAACAAATAACAAAACTTTATTTTTTGTTTAACTTATATTATTAATTTAATAATTTAAGATTTTATTGCTATTTTAACATTAAAAGTAATAATTAATAATGTTGTTGTGCAATTAAAGAATGCACAAATTTAGAATATTGCAAAAAGTACAAATTTATCTATTATAATTTTTTTTGTAATAATGCAAAGAGATAATGCATTTGCTAAATTCTATTTAAATTTGCGCTTTTACAATTGCTATTAATAGCTTAACTTAACGTTTGCTTTGCTTTAAAATCTTTTAGAAACAAGCTAAAAAAAATTACGAAAATTAGTACAAGATATTTGTATTTGTTAAAACTTTATCTATTTAATACTTTGTCGTATATATTAATTATGCGATTTTATTAATCTTTAAATAGAGAAATATTCTTAAAATTAAAAAATACAACAAATTAGACTAAATAAAAGCGAGTAACAATTGATTTTATTTGTTAACAATATGTTGATTTTTTTTTACAAATGCACTCTTATAGTTTTACGAACAACTAATATAAATATTTATTTAAAATTTTAAATATTTGATACAATGTTTAATTATCTTAAACATCTAAAGAAAACAATTAAAATTAATGTTTGTTTTTTAATAAAGATTGTAACAAGAGTTTGCAATAAAGTTTTAAAAAAGCTTGCAAAATATTATTTAAAAACAAAAGAACTTAATAACATATTATATAATTTTGTTAACATTTTAAATCTTACGTAGAAATTAGGTCTTTATAAAATTTAAAATAAGAATAAGAATAATAATGCTATCAATTACGAGACAAAATATAAAATTAAATTTAAAATTTACTTTCGACATTATTACAATTTAATTGCTAGTTTAAAAGCAAAAGCACAAAGAACAAATATCGCTAAAAAAATAATGCAATATAATAATATATATAATTTTTAACTAATATTTTTGTAATTTATTGCAACTATTGCGAGATTCTTATTTTGACAATTTTAACGCTTTCGTTCGACTCAAAATAAAGATAATTGATATTTTCGAATTAATATTATAGAGAATAAATATTTAACTTGAAAATATTAAAGAGACAACGCTTCGAATTTTTTCAAATTAACGCAAATAACTCGAGATGTACTTTTATACTTAATGTTATTCATAAATATTGAACAAACTTTTAATTTTATTTGAAGAATACATTGATAAAATCGATCTTAAATAAGTTCGTAAACAATTAAGTAAATTATAATAATTAAGTACTATAATTATATTATAAATTTAAATTCAAAAAAGATTGTTATTAAATTCTAAAATATATATTGCAAAGAAAAGAATAATAATTAAGTAATAAATAAAGAAAAGAATTCTTTGTAAATAAAGTTCGAAATTATTCTAAATTAAATTTATTAATAAACATATTATATTATTGAAGATATTGTATTTACAATTACAACATAAATAAACAAATCTTATTAATAATAATGCAAAAAAGTAATGCATTTAATAACTTCGATTGTTAAAAAAAATATCAATTATTAAATCTTAAAGATTTGACTTACAGTTAGCGCAAAGAACACATTATAATTATTCGAGAAAAAAATATAGAATTATTTTAGAATTTCTACTATTAGAAAAGATTAAATTGCTTTATTAAACGTTTAATAAACTAACAATTTTTAAGCTAAATTGTTACGCGTTTGACGTAAATTGTCGCAAGATTCAAATCTATATAAAGTAAAATATTAATTAAATTTTGTAATTACAATAATAATGCAATAAGATAATGCACTTACTAAAAAAGAAAATGCATATAAATGCTTTTGTAATCTTTTGAAATGCGTCTAAAATCAAATTCTAAATGCAATATTTATTTTATTAACAATTGTAATTCTAAATCTCGTTGTGTAATATCTCGCGAATTAAACGTTAAAATAAGCGCTTAGAAATAAGAAAGTTAATAAACTTCTAACATCTTTTGATTTTTCGAAGTGCGACAATTTTAGACTTTTATTTTCGTTCTCTTTATCGCAAAACATCAATATATTAACTAAAAATGCATTATCTATTTGCATTATTTTGTTTACGCTAATATTATAAATAATCTTTTCTTTAATATTTTTGTCTTCGACATTCTTGTCTTTATTACTATTTATTTCGTCTTGTCTAAATTAATTACGAGAAATTATCTTATTGCAAGAGAGCTTCGAAGCGAACTTTCTAACTAGCAAATTAAATTTGTTAATTATAAACAAGACGTATTGCATTATTCGCATATATTACTTGTTTACTTTGTGCAAGTTATCGAAGATAATAATATTAATTAAAATAAATTGATGTGTACGTAAGAAGTTATAAAGAAAAGCGCAATAATTTTTAGAACTTTTATTAATAGAAATGCGTCAAAAATCGCGTTAAAAATCGCGTAAAAATAAAAGTTTAAATTAACAATTAACAACAAGATTACGTAAAATAAATAATAAAGAAATTAACGTAAATAAACTTATATTACTTATCGATAAAATCAAATAAATATTAATGTAAAAAAATAATAATCGTGTTAAGTAAAAAGTTTAAAGTAAATAAAAGTAGAAATAAGAAATAATTTTAACTTTAACGCATATAATTTTTACTTTAATTTGTAAAATTATTTCTTAACATTTTATTTATAATTTTATCGATTTTTGAAACTTTTTTATATTTTAAATCTTATAATACTCTATTAAATCTTAAGATATATTTATAATTTAATATACGATTGCATTATCTATATGCATTACTAGTAAATTAAGTTAAGAAATTGTATAAACAATAAAACTACTATTAATTAATTCAAAAAGCATCGCAAGTCGCAATCGCACGTAAGAATAAAAAAAGAATAAAAAAAAATTATATCGAAAACAAAGTAACGATCGCAAGATTATCTTAATTCGCGTTAAGAAATTGCGTAAAATGTTTATTTAAATAAAAGTTTCTTAGTTAGATTGTAAAGTTATAAAGAACAATATTAAAAATAAAATTAACAAACATTAAATTAATTAAGACATTTATAATAATATATTTAAATAATATAATAAAACACACAATGCTAATTAGATTAATTGTTAATTTAATATTTAATTTTAACTTTAAAATTAAATTAAATCGACAATTTAACTTTAGAAATTAAATCGAAAATTAATTTAATTTTAATTAATTTAAAACTAAATCAAATCAAATCGAATTAATTTTCGATTTTAATATTAGAAATCGAATTAAATTGTCAAAAATGTTAAGAATACTAAAAATAGTATAAATCAAATTTAGATTTAGATTTTTTATTAATTACTAAATAATGTTTAGTAATAATGCATTTATAAAAAGAAATTTCTAATATATTTATTAATTAATTTAATTTAATTAATTATTTTTATTTAATTATTAATTAATTATTACTAAAAATAATAGTTTTAACAATTTAATTCGATTTTTCGATTTAATTTTTAATTTAACTTTTAGAATTAAATCGAATTGTTAATTTTAATTTTAGAAATCGAATTATTAAGACTTTTAATTTGATTTTTTAGATTAAACTTAATTTTTCGAATTAACGCAATTAGTTTAATGTTAATAACTTAATAATATAATGCTTTAAAAATTAATTTAAATAAAAAACAAACAAAAAATTTGCAGTTAAAAAAATAAAGCTATTTAAAATTATTTAAAAAGCGCAAACAATACATAAGAATATAAATATAATAATAACGTTTTTCTTTTAAAATGTATGCATTATTTAAATGCATTACTTGTTTTTTATACTTAAATTAATTAATATTGCAATTAAGTATTAATAATAAATTTAATATTAATAAAAGTTTTTTAACATTTATAAAATTAATTGTAAAGATTATTTAATAACAAGTTGTTTATTATAATAATTTTAATAACTTAAAAAAAATTATTAATAATAAATTTAATATTAATAAAAGTTTTTTAACATTTATAAAATTAATTTTTACGCGTTTTTCAACGCGATTTTCGACGCGTCTTTATCGATAAAAGTTCTAAAAATTATTGCGCTTTTCTTTATAATTTCTTACGTATACATTAATTTATTTTAATTAACATTATTATCTTCGATAATTTGCACAAAGTAAACAAATAATATATGCGAGTAATGCAATACGTCTTGTTTATAATTGACAAACTTAATTTGCTAATTTAAAAGTTTGCTTCGAAGCTCTCTCGCAATAGAATAATTTTCTAGTTTGATCGTAACAAAATAAGCACAAACGAAGAAAAATCTCAAGAAGAAACGAATGTTAAGAAGAAGAATGTTAGAAATGTTAATATAGTCAAAGTAATGCGAATAGATAATGTATTTTCAACTAATATATTGATGTTTTGCGATAAAGAGAACGAAAATAAAAGTTTAAAATTGTCGCACTTCGAAAAATTAAAAAAATATTAAAAATCTATTAACTTTCTTATTTCTAAACGCTTATTTTAACGTTTAATTCGTAGAATACTATACAACAAAATTCAAAATTACAATTGTTAAGCGAACAAATATTGTATTTTGAGTTGAATCTTAGACGCACTTTAAGAAGTCGCAAAAACATTTATATGTATTTTTCTCTCTAATAAGTGCATTATCTTGTTGCATTCTTATTGTAACTACAAAATTTAATTAATATTTTACTCTATATAAATTCGAATCTTGCGACAATTTACGTCAAACGCGTAATAATTAGTGTGACTGTTGGGTCGAGTCGAACACTTTTTTCTTAACTCGACCCACCCTCTTGGGCCCCGTAGGGTTGGGCCAGGGTTAAGGCGCGAGCCCAACCTTAGGGTCGGGTTTCGTTGGGCTAATGCCAAGAACCCAAGCTAACTTCGTTGCGTTAGCATTCGCTTATCTTATCTTATCTTATCTATGCGCTAACCCGATTGAGCTAGCGCAGGATTCATGCTAACTCGATTGGGCTAGGGCAGGGTCCACGCTAATCGTATATGGTTAGCGCGTCACGTGACGTCACGTGATCGGGTGGGTCGGGTTGGACACTCGACGCGCATTCTTCGCCCGTCCCACCTTGTTGGGCTAGGAAATTTGCCTGACCCCAGGGTCAGGGTTGGGCGGGTCAACCCGATCGGGTTGAAACCCGACCCGACGATCACACTAGTAATAATCTAACTTAAGAATTGTTAATTTATTAAGCGTTTAATAAAGCAATTCGATCTTTTTTAATAATAGAAATTCTAAAATAATTCTACGTTTTTTTTTAAATAATTATAATATATTTTTTGTGTTAGTTCTAAGTCAAATCTTCGAAATTTAATTATTAATAACTTTTTTCTAGCAATCGAAGTTATTAAATGTATTATTTTTTTGCATTATTATTAATAAGATTTGTTTATTTATATTGTAATTGTAGATGCAATATTTTTAATAGTACAACACGTCTATTAATAAATTTGATTTCAAATAATCTTGAAATTTATTCGAAAAAGATTCTATTCTTTGTTTATTACTTAATTATTATTTTTTTCTTTGCAATATATATTTTACAATTTGACAACAATTTTCTTCAAATTTAAATCTATAATACGATTATGATATTTAATTATTATAATTTGCTCAATTGTTTGCGAATTTATTTAAGATCGATTTTATCAATATATTCTTCAATTAAGACAAAAAATTTGTTTAATATCTATTAATAATATTAGACACAAAAGTATATCTTAAGTTATTTGCGTTAATTTAAGAAAGTTCGAAGCATTATCTCTTTAATACTTTTAAGTTAAATATCTATTTTTTATAATATTAATTTGAAAATATTAATTATTTTTATTTTAAATTGAACAAAAGTATTAAAATTATCGAAGTAAGAATTTCGCAATAATTGCAATAAGTTACAAAAATATTAGCAAAAAATTATATATATTATTATTTTGTATTATTTTTTTAGCAATATTTGTTCTTTGTATTTTTGTTTTTAAACTAGCAATTAAATTGTAATAACGTCGAAAATAAATTTTAAATTCGATTTTATATTTTGTCTTGTAATTAATAGCATTATTATTATTTTTTTAATTTTATATTTTGTAAAGACTTAATTTTTGCGAGAAATTCAAAATATTAGCAAAATTATATAATATGCTATCAAATTTTTTTGTTTTCGAATAATATTTTCCAAGCTTTGTTAAAGCTTTATTGCAAATTTTTGTTATAATTTTTGTCAAAAAACAAACATTAATTTCAATTGTTTTCTTTAGATATTTAAAATAATTAAATATTGCATTGAATATTTGAAATTTTAAATAAATACTTGTATTAGTTGTTTATAAAATTATAAAAGTATATTCGTAAAAAGAATTTAATATATTGTCAATAAGTAAAATCAATTATTACTCGCTTTTGTTTAGTCTAATTTATTGTATTTTTTAATTTTAAAAATATTTCTTTATTTAAAGATTAATAAAATTGCGTAATTAATATGTACAACAAAGTATTAAATAAATAGAGTTCTAACAAATACAAATATTTTGTACTAGTTTCTATAATTCTTTTATAATTTGCTTTTGAAAAGCTTTAAAGCGAAGCAAATATTAAGTTAAATTAATAATAGCAATTGTAAAAGCGCAAATCTAAATAAAATTTAGCAAATATATTATCTTTTTGTATTATTACAAAAAAAAATCTTTTTAATTATAATAAATAAGTTTGTATTTTTTGCAATATTCTAAATTTGTGCATTCTTTGATTGCACAATAATATTGTTAATTATTGTTTTTGATTTTAAAGTTATAATAAAATCTTGAGTTATTAAGTTAATAATATAAGTTAAATAAGAAATAAAGTTTTGCTATTTGTTTTATTAAAATTCTTGTCAATTTAGAGCTTTTTCAAGTTTGTCTTTTAAAGTATTATTATTGCTTGCGTTATTAATAACGATATTAAGAAATATGTATTTAATCTTAAAAAACTTTAAGATCTTTATAAGTTTTAACATTAATTAATAATTTATATACTTAATATTAAGAAAAACAAATTTAATAAAATGTTCGCAAAATTAAAATGCAATTTTAATTTAATATATTAATACTTCTAAATAAACAAATTTTTAAGAATTAAATTATGCATTTAAAGCAATAAAGACACATTAAGTATTTTTAATATTTATTTTAATTTTTTTACGAATTTGATTAAAATTTGAAAAAATTATTTTTAATAATTTTGTGCAATTTAGAAATACTAGTTTTAATTAAAGCATTTTTAATAACTTTTAAAAGTACAAATTATCAATAATTCGAAAGAATAGTTTTAAATTAACAAAAATCTTGTATAGTTAATCTTTTTAATCTTTTTAAACAAAAATAATAATAAATTAATATAATTTTTCTTCTAATAATATGTTAATTTTATATTGTTTATTTGTATTATTAATTGTAATTTACGCAATTAAAAACTAAATTAATTGCGATTTGCAATCTAAACCTTTTTTGTTTTAAGCAAAAAATAAATTGAAAATATTTTTTATATTTGTTGTGCTTAAATAATTGTAAGCAATAAGATAATTCAAAATCTCATAACAATTTTTGCAAATAATCTTAAAAAATTCTTTATAATTGAAGTTATTTAAACAAATTTGTTTCAAAGCTTAAATTATATTTTTATATTAATTTTTTTTGCTTAACGTAAATTAACAAGTTTTAATTAAGTTTTGTTTCAAATACTTTTGTTAATTGCAATTTGTAATTATTATTCTTGAAATTATATATTAATATTTGAATTTTATTCGACATATTTGTTTTTTTCTTTTAATATAAGCAACAAAAAATTGTTTCTAATTTTGTTTAATGCTTCGTAAAGAATTCTTTCTCTATTGTCAAAAATAAAATTAAGAAAATTTTAATCAAATTAATTCGCAAATTAATTAGAACGTAAACTACTAAATAGCAAGTTGCGTAAAATAAATTCGCGAAAATTATTTTTAATTAAAGATAGTAATTAATTTAAAGCTTTTAAAGAATTAAATATATTGCAAACAAGAATAATAAAAACAATGTCTTTAAATAATATATAATGAATTTCTTCGAAATAAAAAAGTAATGCAAAATAATAATGCAAGTAACAATTAAATTAGACAAATTATTATAGAATAAAATGTAGTTGTAAATTTAAAAATGTTAAAAGAATCTCTCTAAAATAGAAGAGTAATGCAAAATAATAATACAAGCAACAATTAATTTAAGTAAATTATTATGTAATAATATAAACAAGTTTGATTGTAATTTCGAAGTATATTAAATTATACTTTAGTCAAAATTTCAAAATTATAATAACTTAAGTCTAAAATAGTAATTTTTGACATAATAATGTGATTTTCGATTTCTTGACAATTTAATTTGATTTTAATTTTTAAAATTTGTATAATATTCTTTTTTAACTTTTAAATTATTAGTGCTTGTATATACTTATTTAGCAAAATATATATATTATTATATATCTTTATTCTCTCTTTATATAAGATATAAGTGTGTTTATTACTTGTTGACGTACTAAGATATAAAAAACGTAAGATATAATAGACTTTTATTACTATTCCCAACTATATAAGATAAATAGTAGTAAGACTAATTGTTAAAGAATAACAAGAGACAAGCTTTCTCTTTATCTAATACTTGTTATAACATGCGAGTCTACTTCTTACTTTTCAACTAGAAAGAAGAGTTGTACAATTCGAAACTTTTATAGTTAATCGAGATTACTATTACAATTCTATTTAGGACTAGATTAGTATAAGAAATTCCTGGAACTTTGTAGTACAAGATATAAGTATATACAAGTTTAGTATATTTAAAAATCTTGACAACTAAGTATATTAAGCAAATATTCAAAAGACTTAATAAGCTTAGACTCTAATTATATTAAGTATTTTAAATATAGAAAGATATTATTAGTATATAAATCTTAAATACAACTCTTTTATAAATTGTATTTAATTTATTTTAAGTTTTAACTTATTGTTACAATTACAAAGTTGCAATTTCTTGTTATTAAGTAATTGCTTGCATTATCTAAAGACGTTTACAAATCTCTTTAAAATATAAATTTTTCTCTAATATCTTTTGTAAAAGTACTAGCGTAATACTTTAAATACTTTAAGAATATTTATATTAAATTAATGCACTTTTATCTTAAGTATTAATTTAACAATACTATATCGATTAACGTTTAATAGAAACAACAAAATAAAAATTAACAAATCTAATATCTATTATAGAGATTATATCGACTTAAAAAACAAATTTATACAAATAAATATTTATTTTATCTTTTATTTTATTTTAGCAAATTAAAAAACAATTTTTGTATTAATATTCTTTAAAGAAAGGTTTTAATATTAATTTAAGTCAAATTTACGCAAGTATTTAAAGAATTATAACAAAAATTCTTGTACAATATTTATAAACTTTAACAATTTTAAAAGAGAGTTTCGAAGAATTTTTAAAATATTTAATAAAAAACAAATTGCAAAAAAAGTAATTTAATATTTAATTTAACAAATCTTTGCAATAGATTACGCAACAAAATTCTAAAAATATATTAATTTATTAAATAAAATAATATTGTATTTATAACAATGTTTTAACAAGATTTTAAAACCAATTATAGAAATAGAATTATACGCAATAACAAATTTATTAGCAATATATTTAATTTTATCGAAGTAGTTATCGATTTTAACAATAAATTATATAAAAGAGCTATAAAAAAATAATATAATTAATTTTATAAAAGAGTAGAATTTTTTCTTAAACTAATAATTAAATATTAATAAAAAGAATTTTATTCTAATTAGAAGTACAATAATCTAGACTATTGTAAACTTGTATCTATAAAATTGAATTCTATTTAACAATACAAAAAGAAAAACTTTAGAAAAAAGCAAAATAATAAATTCTAAAAAATGTGCTACTTATGTAATAGATTAAATTACTTTGCAAGAGATTATTAATTACAAAACTTAATAAATTGTTAACAAATCAATATTATATTAAGAGAGATATTTGATAGTTAAAACAATATTAAGAAACAAATTAATATAAAAATAAATATTCTTAAAACTAAATTAAATAACAATTACTATTTAATAAAAAACTTAAATTAATTACAAAAAGTTCTAGATAAATATTATTAGACAAAACACTTGCATTTACGCAAAAAGTTAATTAAATACTTTAGAAAACTATTAAATTTTATAACTTAATTATCGACTTAAATAAAAGATATGATTAAAAGAACTTTTACAAATATATAGAGAATATTACGAATTATTTTAAGACTTTAGCTAGCTTATCAAAGATTGTAAACAAATATAAGAAAAAACTAGAAAGCAATATTACTATAGAAAAGAACATACTTAATATTATTATAAAACAACTAAATTTTACAATATACGTGAATCTTAGTTAAACAATTTGTTACAACATTTAATGCTAAACTTATCTAGAAGAAAAGAACAAAATTAATTAATTTTTTAAAAAGTTAAAGTTAGTAATCTAGCAATAGAAGAAAGCTTAGTGCAAATAAATATTTAAAACAAAAGTTATAATACAAAAGTCAAAAAAAGTTTAATTTTTTTAATAAAAAATATATTAAAGAAATGCAATATATTAGCTTAACAATAACAACTAAACTTAACAACGTATATATAACGTTTTATTATATTAGTTAAGATTAATAATTGTTAACTTATAGCAATAATTAATTTTAATACAATAGATAATTTTATAATTAAAGTTCTTGTAAAGAGAGAAAAATATTTTATTCGAACAAAACTTAATGCTTACAATCTAGTAATTATAAATAAAAACATATTACTTATAGAAAATAGAAAAGTAAACAAAAAAACAAAATTACTATTTGTAGTTATTTAACAATATTATAAGAAACTAGTCTTTAATATAGTAAAAATAGCTATTTATAATATTATTCTAGAAATATCTTAATTGAAGCAACACAATTTAGAAGTTAATTAAAATATATAAGTACTTAGATTTGCGCAATATAATTACGCAATTTATATTTAATCTATATATTGAAAATGTTTAATAATAGATAAAAGATTAAATCGAAATTTGATTGCAAGTAGCAAGCTTATATTTTTGTAAAAAAACAATTTAATAAAGTTTAACTTAATAAAGTTTAACAAAGATTAGTTGAATTACAAAGTCAAAGTAAATAAAGAAAATTGCAAATCTTTTAAGAGCTCTAGACTATTTAATATAGCAAGAGAATTGCTAAAATATAGATTACAAATATACAACAATTAAAAGCATTTATTTTAAAAAAAAAACAATTAAGATTTTATCTAAATATTAATTGTAAAATTACAAGATTAAATTTAAATTAAACAAGCAATTTACTTTTAAATCTATATATATTTTATTCAAAAAAAAGTTAAAAACGCTTCGCGAATATCTAGCAGAAAACAAAAAAAAATTATTAGAAAATCTCAATTATAGACAAAATATTCGATTCTTTTTATACTTAAAAAGAAGAAAATTCTTTATTTATATATTAATTATTGAAAGTTAAGCAATATTATAATGAAAATTAATATTTATTATTTAATATTAGCAAGCTTTAAAATCGATTATTCGAAGCAAAATACTTTATTAAATTGAATTTATAAGAAGCATACAATTCAATTAAAATTAAAATAAAAAAGAAATAAAAGATAGCTTTTTATATATAATTTAAATTATACAAATACACAATAATATTGTTCGAATTTACAAATATCTCGACAATATATAATAATTAATAATTAATAATATATTACAACAATATTTAAATCGATTTGTTATAATATACTTGAACAATATTATAATTTACTTAAATATTTTAAAAGAACATATAAATTATATATTTAAAGTACTAAAATATTTAAATAAAAAAAATCTATATTTTAAATTATAAAAATGCAAATTCTATTAAGAAGAAGTTGATTTTCTTGAATTTATTATTAAATAATATAAAGTATATATAAATCTTAAAAAGCTACAAGCAATTAAAGAATTTTAATTTTTTTTAAATTTTATAAAGAAAAAGACGTTATAAATATAAAAATTAATAGAAGAGAAATTATTTTAGAATTTTAAGTTAAAATTTTTAAAAAAATTAGTACTAAAGATATACAACTTACAATTATTAAGCAAAATTAAAATTAACGTATTAAATTTAGTTATCGATATATACTTTAATTAAAAGCATAAAAATATTTAATATTTAATAGTATATCTTTCGAAAAAACTTTTGTTAATTAAATAGAATTATAATATTCACAACAAAAAGCTACTTGCTATTGTAATTTTTCTAATATTATAAAAAGTATATATTAAAGAATTATTAGAACTTACAATTTTTATAGATTATAAAAATCTTTTATACTTTACTATTATTAAATAACTTAACATAAGACAAATGCGATAATTAGAGCAACTTAAATAATATAAATTTAAAATACAATATATATTAGACAAAGATAATAATAAAATAGAGGCACTTAATAAAAGAAATAATTATATAAAAACAAACAAATTATAATTATAATATACTTAAAATTAACAAAAACAAATTATTATTAGCAAACAAATATAAGCTAAATACTACTTTACAAATATTTAGAAACAATAAGAAAAAGTTTTTAATAAAGAAAGAAAAACTCTAGATGTTTATCAACAAAATTGACAAATATATACAAGAACATTATAATAAATTATTGCAAAAATATTCGAAAATAATTAAAATTCTTTAGTTTTTACGTTAGTGTTGTTAATTTTTTTTAAACAAAACAAGTTTTTAAGATATATATTAAACAATATCTTAGTTATTAGTAGAACAAATATAATATATATGCAAGCTATAACAAAACTTAATATTAGAAATTATTTAAATTGTTATAGAATAAAGTTACAATAAACTTTATTATTAAGTTGTTTAAATTAACAAACTTAGCAATTAAAAACAAATATAATTCGATAGTAATAATAATTGACAAATTTATTAAGTATTTATATATTATTGTATGCAAAGAGAAGTTTATAGCAAAACAATTAAGATATATTGTATTAAATCGACTTATACAATATTATAATATATTTAAAGAACTAATTAGTAATAGAGACAAGCTCTTTACGTCTAACTATTAAAAGATACTTTTATCAATATTAAAAACAAAACTTAAAATATTTATTATCTATTACTTGATTATAGATAATTAAATAGAGCGAACAAACTAGAGTTTAAAGCAATATTTAAGTTATTACGTTAACAATACTTACAACAATTAAGTATTACTTTTATTTATAATTTAATTAGCATTAAATGCAAAGATTTTAAATATTACTAAAATAACTTTATTCTTTGTCAACTATAATAAAAAAATTAATTTTTTCGAAAAAAAGCAAAAACATCTATTAGCTTAATTAGTTATTGAAAGAATAACAATACTAAAAAAGACATACAACAATATCTTCAAAATGCAAGAAAAATTAATTAAGTACTAAAATAAAAAACAAAAAACGACATTTTAATTAAAAAAAATATATATCTTTTAATAAAAAATCTTAAGACAAGAAGATTGAGCAAAAAATTAAATTATATTAAAGTTAAATTGTTTTTTGTTAAGAAGACAAAGAAATTAATTAATTACAAACTTAATTTACTTAAAGATATTAAAGTATTTTTAATATTTAATATTTTATTGTTAGAATTAGTCGATTCTTATATATTTATATAGAAATTTTTTTATTACAAAGTATAAAAAAAAGTAGATATAAAATAAAGCAAATCTTTAAAAAAGCAAAATCAAAATTATCTTATTAAATAAAAAGAATATTCTATTTTAAAAAATATATAAAAATAAGAAAAGAATTTTAACAATTGCTATAATTTTATTTAGAAGTTTTAACAAAAGCTAGCTTAAAAAAGAAACTTTGCAAAAGCTCTTTTATAACTTAAGAAAATATCTTGAACAAAACAAAATTAAAATTAAAAAACTTGTTGTTAAAAGCAAAAATAATATATAAATTGACTTGTTTTTTCTTTTTTTCTTGCTTGTTTGTCTTTAGTTTTAGAATATTTTGCGCTTTTATATTATTTATTGTTTTTAACTTTTGTAATTAATATTTGCGTTGCTTTTCTAAATAACAAACTTTTATTTAAGATTTAAAAAATTTATTATTTAGCTTCTTAATAATATTTATTGCTTTACTTATCTTTTTATTTAAAGAAATTAAATTGTATTTTCGATTAAAGTGCTTATATTCGATGCAACAAAAGAATTTCTTAATAATTAAATACTTAATATTTTGATCGAAATAAAAATTGCAAAAGTGTATTTTAATACAATAACTTATTTGTTTTCTCTTTGTAATAATATTAAGTTAACAAATAGAACTTGTAAATGTCTTGAATATAATAAAAAAAAAGTTTACTTTTAAAACAAAAATACTTAAAAAAAGAAATAGTATTACAATTCTATTTAAAATTAAATTAGTATAAGAAGTTTCCAGAACTTTGTAATACAAAATATAAATATATATAAATTTAATATCATTAGTAATTTGAATAATTAAATACATTAAGCAAATATTTAAAAAACTTAATAAGCTTAGATTTTAAATATATTAAGTATTCTAAATATAGAGAAATTTTATTAATATATAGATCTTGAACACAACTCTTTTATAAATTGTGTTCATTTTATTTTAAATTTTAACTTATTGTTACGACTACAAAGTTGCAATCTTTTGCTATTAAGTAATTGCTTGCATTGTCTAAAGACGTCTATAAATCTCTTTAAAGTATAAATTTCTTTTTAATATCTCTTGTAAAAGTACTAGCGTAACAATTACGTATTTTGCTATATTCTAAGACGTTAGCGCGTTGATAACGCTATAAAATTACAATTATCTTTTCTCTTAGAGTATTAATTTTTAATAATATAAGAAGTTGTATTAATCTTACACAAGACAAAGACGTCTATTAAGCGTTAACGTTACAAGAGCTTGTTAAAAATCTTCTTAAATCTTTTTGAAATTTAAGAGAAAAAAAGTCTTCTACTTAATAGAAATTAGTTTATACTTTAGTTTAATTCAATTTGTAGAACAATGTAATAGCAACAATAATAGTCTATAATAAGCTATTGCTTTGCTATTGTTGTTATCAAAGTGCTAAATAGAGTTTAAAGTAAGGTTAACGTTACGTAAGCATTAAATAGATTATAAACACAAATATTATTGTTTCTCTTTTCTTTTCTTTCTTTTTTCTTATATTCTTTTTAATTGCAATTGCTTTGTTGTTATAAGTAAATTATTGCAAAAACAACAATGCGTAAGACTTATATATATAGTGCAATTATTAATTACTATATCTTTATCTTTATCTTCTAAAAGATCGAGAAATTAAAAGAGTAAATAATTTTAATATTTTATTACTTATAGGAACTAATATATTACAATCTATAATAATCTTCTATATATAACTTGCGTAGACAAACGTGCATATGTTTGTAAAGAGAAAAGTGCTTATACTTATTGCAAAGTTTTTTATTGTAAATTAAATTATTGTATTACAATATATTTTGTTTGCGTTTACAATACAACAGTTATTAATATTTATTAGTTTATTAAATGCTTTCGAGATTAAGTAAAAGTTCTCGTCGACAAATATTGTAAGATGTTCGAAGTTAAAAACACAATTTTTAAATTAATAAAACGCGTACAAAAGAGTGTTATTCTTAATATAAAGAGTTGATAACGCAATAAAGAGTTTATTCTATCAACAACAAATTGAGCTCAATTTTATATTTGTCAACTTAAATGTAATTTAATTTGCGCTCTAGAGTATTAAGTTGTATTCGAACAAAAACTCGAAAAAACAAAGAAAAATTAAGATAATATCATTATTAAAATAAAGCAATTAATCGATCTTTTTTTAGAGCGTATGTTAACTACAAATATTTTTGTTTGCTTTTTAATATATTTTTCTATCTTTTTTCTTGTTTATTTTAATATATCATACAATGTATTAATATATATTTAAAATTCGAAAAAAAACAAAAAAAAAAAACAAAAACAAGTTATTAATAAAGACAAAAAAAATAAAGTTAAAACAAATTGTCTTTAAGTTTGCTATCAATTTAGATTAAACAAGTTCGAAAGATTCTTTTACAAGATTTTACGATTTTGCAATTAAATCTCTTTGCAACTCTAAGTTGCTAGCAAGATTGTCAAGTAATAATATAATATTTTTTTTTTACTTTTGTTTGCGCTTTGCTTACTTATACATTTATAAAAAATAAAGAACGCAAAAATATATATAAATAGCAAGATTAAATCTACAACAAAAATAATAAAGATTAAACAAAGTAGATTTTTTGCAATCTAGTTTTCTCAAAAAAACGCAAATGCTTCGAGCAACTTCGAAAACTTGTCTACAAATAACTTTGCAAAGTCTAACAACTTATTTTCGAATAAATTTAATAATTTTCTATAGTTGTTTAAGGCGAGTTTAACAAATTGTTAAAAACTTGTTAAGTTGTTGCAATATATCGTCGACTAAGAGAGAGCAATTAGATAGTTGTGTTTACAAGTTATATTTTAAGTATCTATATTAAAAGAAGCAACTCTATTATTTCTAGTATCTTGTATAACGAAATAAAGAGATCTTTTATTGTAAATCTAATTAATACAACAACAATGCAACAATTATTGCGCAATATTTTATCGAGCAAGTTATTGTTAATATAGTTGTTGTTGTTGCAATACGTATTGCGCTACTTTTTTTGTCTTTGTTTGCTATACGTTTGCTTTTTAAATTTCTTTCGCAATTTATCGATCTTATCAAAAGATTTTTCTCTTAGCTATTGATTGTACTTCTTGTCTCAATATATTTACTTAATTTTATATTATATTTGTTTCTTTAACTTAATTTTATCTAGAATCTTTTCGATTTTTTATTTAACTTTGTTATTAATAAGTTTTAAAGCTTGCAATATTTGTTTTGTCTACTTATTGTTAATGCAATGCAAATATAACTTTAAAAGTAAAATATAAAAAGTACTATAAATTCGATAGATATTTGATAAGATAAGACGATAAGCTTGCGTTTTACTCTTATTTTTAATTCTAAACAATTTAATATACTTGTGCAATATCTTCTTGCTAGATCTCTTTTGCTTCAAATTTCTAATTAAGAGTATAACCAATTCTTCTATAGCAAAGCTCTTTAATCTATGTTTTATATTGTAGTATTTTGTTTGTTGCGCGACAACGTTTTTAAGATATTTTGCTAGAACTTTTCTTAAGTTATAAAGCTATTTTACGCATTTCTATATTAGTAGTATCTTTTTTTCGATAAAGTTGTCCTCAACTTTATAGTAAATCTTCGAGTAATAATTCTACATTAAATAGAATAACAAAGTCTTAACTAAGATATAATAGCTACTGTTATAGACAAATTTTATTATTAATAATAGATTAGTCTATTTTATCTATTTTGCGTTAATAAAAGTGCAAAGATAATACTTAAGAGTTTAATTTTGTCGCTTAATTAAATTATCTATTTAAGAATAAAAGACAATACTTAACTGTCTTCTAATTTGTGCATAAAATTATATAGCAAATTAAAAAATACTAGTAAAGACAAATCTTTTGTCGCTTACTATACTAATTAACATTTTTAAGCATAAGACAATTTTATCGAAAAATACTTTTGTTAGTTTTGCAACATTGATTCTAGTAGTTACAAATATATATTTAATTATTTTTGTACAACAATTGACTATTACGAAAATTAAGTTATATACGACTTTATAATATTTGTTTGACAACAAGCTTGTTACAAAGTTTATAATAATTTTCTTTTATAACTTCTTTGCAACAAGTAAGAATTAAAGTTTATTATATAACTTATAACAAAAAACTTTAATACGTTGACAAACATTATATATTTTAATATACGCTTTTACTTGCTTTGCGCAAATAAATTAAAAATACTTTCTTTAAAATAGATCTAAAGTTTTCTCGATTTTAAAGTATTTTGTCAAAGAATTATTATAATTCTTGCAAATCAATTTTTTTCTAATAATTGCATTCTTTAGAACATAGAACAATTTATTATATTTAACAAAATTCTCTTAGTTTAAAGCTTATATCTTTTGCTAATAACAAAAAAACTTTTTGATCTTAATACGAATTTTCTCAACTTAAGTATCTTTAATTTAAAGATTCTTAATTAAGAATTTTATTAATTTCTAAGATTTCTTATACGACTTCTTTAGTATATCTTTAATTACTTTTCTTGAAATAACAATCTATATATTAGCTAGCTAAAATAAAGATGCTAATCTATTAAGAACTTTCTTTCTATTTTCTAGTCGCAAGATTTTCGCGTTACTAGTAAGTATTTCTATTAGTTATAATACAAAAGTTAAATTATCTAATATCTTTTGCTCGCTTTGCGTTAACCACTTTTATTAAACAATAATATTAACTTATTTTAAGATACAAAGATTTAATTAATTAACATCTTTTGTTTACTTTGCGTTAATAAATTTTTGTCAAATAACAATATTAACTTGTTTTGCAACGTCAATAACAATCTTATATTTAACAATAAAATTTCTTTATAATTAAAATGTTTCGACAATTTATTTGCCAAATTGTTTTTATTTAAACGATAGAAGATTTTAAAATTATAGATAATTAACTTAAGCGCTTAGCAAGCTTGTCTTAAGTTTAGCTTCTTTTAACTTATAAATTCTCTAAGATTATTGTAATCTAATCATATTTCAATAAAATAAATATTGTTCTTTAGATAGTATCTCTATTGCTTAAAAGCGACTACAATAGCTAGCAACTTCTAATTATACATTTTATAATTTTGCTTTGTTAAAATTATCTTTTGCGATTAGAATGTTATTAAGCGTTAGTTTTTGTTATTATTTTGTTAACTTAGAATACTCGTAATTGCAAAGTTAAATACGTTAATCTTTATTCTAATTTTCTTGTCTAAATTGTAGTAACAAAGTAGTAAAGTCAACATAAAAATATCGCAAAGTTAACGAAACGCTTGCTTTGCTTTATTCGATTAAACAAAAAAATTAAATTTCTTGTTATTCTTACTTTCTTTTAATAGATTAGTAAGAAGAACAACTCTTTTCGAATAGCAATATATAAAGTGTCTATAAAAATTTACGAAGCTTAAGAATATTTAAAGCTTACAATAAGTTTTTAATTTAAATTACTTTTTGATTGTTTTAATTTTTTCTAAATTTATCTACATATCTTTTAGAAATATAACAAAGTCTAGAAATTTAATCTTTATAGTATTAAACTTACACTTTTTTAGATTAATGTACAACGAATATTCGCAAAGGCGTTCTAGCATCTATTTAACATAGCGCTAGTGCTTCGCCAAATTATTACTATACACTAGTATGTTATTTATATAGATTATGCAAGTTACATTAATTAGCTCTTGCAACGTCTTATTAATATAAATCTAGAAAGTTGCGAATGTGTTTGCTAGTTCAAATAATATAACTTGATACTCGAAATGCTTATAGCTAGACTAATCGCGAGAAACCGAAAATATTATGTAAGAGCGCTAAGATTTGATTCCTCGATTTTTTTTTGGAATCGAATTGCTTAAAATAGTAACTTTTCGACTAAGCTAAACTTATTATAGTAATAAGCTAACTTCTTTAAGCGATTCGATTTTATTCGATTTCTTAACAATTCGATTTAATTTTAAAGTTGAAACCAAATATTAGATTAACGATTAATCTACTTATAGCGCATGCGAAATGTTATCTTCTATTTATTATTGCGTTTTATGCAAATACAATAATAGACGTTCTTTAGATTTAAGACAATAAAGCGCTTTGCTTCGCATAGATAATCTAGCGTTTCTATAATTAGAAGCAATAAATAACAATTCTTGATAGTAATTGTATTTAGACTTCTATAGTTGACGCATAAATATAATATATTGTTTAATTTTGATACAAATAGAATAGAGACGTCTATAGACAAAATTGAATGCTTAATCTAGTCTTTAACTAATACATTATCGAGATATTGTTAAAGTATTGCTAGCTTGTTCTATAAAAGATTATAAAGAGATATAAAAGATAACTCTTTGTCGTCTTAAAGCTTAATATCATAGTTTTCTTTTTTTAATTTTGATAGAATTTCGATCAATTTATTATTATAGACATCTTTTAGATCTCTTAACTTCTTAGATATCTTAAACTTTACTAGCTTTTTGTTTGACGTCTTCCCAACGCTAGCGCAAACAATAATATAGATTGTGTTATACTTAACAAAATCTAAGACAAACTACTTAAATTTAACTATCTTTAATTTGTTATCTACAATCTTAAATCGCTAGCTTTGCATTTTTGAATCAATCAATATATCTTGTTTGACTAGTATTGACATATCTAATATAAAATTAAGACTTATATATTTAACTAAATAGAATAAGATAGTGTATTCTCGATGTTAATCTTACAAGTCAATTAGATAATAGATTAACTTATAGATGTTATAGCAATAACAATTATTGTTATTAAGAAAATCTAGTATTAATAAGATAGCAAATGTAGATTGCAATTTCTATTGTACTACGTAAATATAATTAATAAGATTTAACTTAGCTTCTAAATCGACTAGATCTATAACTTGACGTTTGTTATTAAGAAACTAAATTCAATCTTTTACTAAAATCAAGTTTATTGTTTTTATTTGTCTTTTTTGCTTTGTTTGCGAGACGTCGACGAAGCTTAATCTTTTTTTGCATCTATCGTAGTAATAACAATAGCAATAGACTAATCTTATTTATATTTATTAGAATACTTCTTTTTGTAATATCTCTTTTTATAATATTTAAAGCATTTAACACAACTTATATAATTTGCGTTACTAATCTTATAGATTTGCTTGTGCGACGTCGACAAGTCTTTAGAGATATAGAATTTCTTATTTTTGATAGACTTGTCAATCTTGTTTGAGCGACAATCTTAATAAGATTTATTTAAAAAGATATTAGAATCTTTTATAATTTGTTAATTGCTAAAGTTGCTTAAGCTTGCTTCGCAAATGCAATTTAATATTTGTTCTTACATAATAATTATAGCTAAAAGCTTATCGCGAGTATTTGATACGTTATTAATATTTAGAATCTTTACTTTTAAGTTTGACTTAAGCTTAATTAAAAATACATAGATTCTATACTTCTTTAAGAGCGACAATAGATAAATCTTTAGCTTATTTAGATATTTTTTAAAGACAATTATTTTTTGATTTGATTTTTGTTTAGCGTTCTTTTATCTTTTATAGACGAGAAGACAACAATTAGCAAAATTAGCTATTAAATTTAATAGAAACTCTCTAAATTCTTTAAAGATCTTGCTTTTTAACTTAGTGCTATTACTTGTTCTTAAATATTATTGCGTAGCAACTTTATTTTTTAATAATAATATACAATAGAGAATTTTATTCTTATTTGTAGTAAAATACGTTAAAAATTGCATTATGTTAATATCGATTTTGCGAAATCAAATAGTATGTTTATTTATACTTAAACTCATGTATAATTTTAGCTTTTTAAGCTTTAAAAACTTGAATATAATCGATAGCAATACAATAGCAATTTAAGAAGCTTAGAAGTTTGTTTTTTCGATTGCTATAACTTGAGTTTGCTAAGCGTTTTACAAATCTCGAATCTTTGTTATTAATGTTTTAATCTATTAATGTAAAGTCGAAGTTTTAATTGTATCTAAGCTATTATCTTTGTCGACATTACTTTAATAACAATTATTTTTGTTAGCGTTTTGTAAGCGATTGTTGTTTCGAGAGAAATCAAGTTTCTCGAACTCTAATTTAATAGTCGAATAATTGTTATAACTTAAGTTGTTTTAATTTAATATAATGCTATTACGTCTTAAGTCTTTTTCTTCGAAAGATAAAACAATTAGAATTGTAAAATATAAGTGCGTCTACTACTTGTCAACGCACTAAAGTATAAAAGACGTAAGATATAATAGATTTTATTACTATTCTTAACTATATAAAATAGATAGTAGTAAAACTAATCGTTGAAGAACAACAAGAAACAAGCTTTCTTTCTATTTAATACTTGTTATAACATACGAGCCTACTTCTTGCTTTCTAATTAGAAAGAGAAGTTGTGCGATTCGAAGCTTTTACAGTTAGTCGAGATTACGTGCCCTGCTATATCCTAAGGCGCTAGCGCGTCGATAGCGCTATAATATTACACTTTAAAAGAAGTTGTAATTCGACAATATAATTTTAATTTATATTGCAAGTATGCTAGATCTATAAAATTATTTAATATTCTTTAATTTAAAGTATTTGTAGTAGCTCTTTATTATTTAAACAAAGTTGAAAAAACAATACAACAAAACGTATTCGTAAAATATCGAAATTATTTGTATAAATATATTTATATATATTTTAATTCTTTAATTGTTAATACAAGATTAATAGAGTAATAATATAATTGTATTCTTGTTTAAGCTTCTTTACAATTTTTTGACAAATATAGTTTTTGTTGTATTATTTAAGTATTATATCTTTAATCTTGCAATTAACAATAAAGAAAGATATATTAATTTATTATTATAATTCTAGAATAATTGTATACAAATTAATTTAAAATTGCAACAATATTTAGAATAATATTTAACAAAGATTTAAATAATATTTTGTCAAAAAATAAATAACAAAAGATTCGTTATATTTGTAACAATTTTTTAAAAAAATATTGCTATTATAATACACTAAGTTATTATTAATTGATATTAAATATAAGCAAAGCTTAACTCTAATAATATTAAATTATAATTTATCGAATTATAAGACTTTTATTTAAATTAATACAACTTTAATTAAGTTATATTTTTTGAATATATAATATTCGAAATATAAAAACAATTATATAGTTTTTTATTTACTTTTTGTATAAATATTCGCGAGTTTCTTTAATACAACTTTTATCTTTGTTTCTTTCTTTGCATTTATTTTCTTTATATAGTTTTGCATTATTATTTTTGTAGACTTGCACACAAATCTACTTGTTATATTTATTTTATCTTAATTTATTTTAATTTTCAAATTTTTTGCATTAAATATAAAACTATATATATAATTATATTAAATATAATTCTAGAATTTATAACTTAATATAGTTTTGTACAAAATCTTTTAAAACTTTATTAATAAATTAGAGAATACAATTCTTGTTACGATTATTTATATTTTACTTATGTTATATATTTAAATATAATCTATTGCAAAATTATTATTAATTAAAATATTTGCAAAGCATTTGCACAATTATTGTTTTATTTTTCTTAAATTGTTTAATTTTTGATTTGTTTACAAAGTTTTACAATATTTAATTAATATAGATTCTAGCACAAAGCAAGTCTTCTTTAAGTTTAAACTAATTATATTAGAGATATTTTAATTCGCAATTATTTTGCAAAATTTTAGAAAATTTTAGTTACAAAGCGCAAATAATAGTTTAAGAAGTTTGCTATTTTAAAAAAAGTTAAAGAATTTTGTATTAAGAAAAAAAAATTAATGATAACAAATTTCTAAAGCGTATTAGCTTATTATATTCTATTGAGTAACAAATGTATATACTAATATAACAAAATATATACTTTTGTAAAAAATAGAAAAATTATAAAGTAATTAATATAATAGTGCAACTTTATATTTATTTTCGTACAATTATATCTAGATATGTATTAATAATATATAAGAATCTTATTATTTTATTAATAATTATATTATTAAGTTGTAAGAGCATATAAATCTTTCGATAACTTTAGTTAAATAACAAAAAGCAATATAAGTTTATACAAATATATGCAAGCTATATATTACGACAAGTATCAAATTACAATATTAAAAAACTTTCTATATAACAATAACTATATATAATAGATAAATACTATAATATTTATATACAAACAATAATTATATATTAAAATATTTAATTTTGTACAATCTTTTTTTTAAAATACTTTAAGAAGAAATAAATAAAAATATAGATTTTGTAACTTAATATTTTTAGATCTTACAACTAGTTCTAATAAGTATTATTTTAAATATATTACGTTGTTTAATTTTTTTGTATTAATTTGTACAATACTATTGTATATTTGCTCTCTTAAACTGTATAATATTGTATAAATATAATATTAAATATTAAATATTAATATAATATATAATATAATCTCGTGCTATATTATTTTATATACGTTTGTATTACTAATATTAAATATATTTGATTTGTCTCTTTTATATAATGTTTCAAATTATTGTTTTGCACTTTTACAACTTTGTTGCTATTGCTTATTTTTTATAAATATATCTTGTATTTATTTAAGTAAAATTAACTAGCTTTATTACAAATATATACTAATCTACTAATTAATCTAATATTGATAAACGATATTATATTGCTATTGTTTATTTACTTTAACTTTAATATGCAATACTTAATAAACAACAAAAAACTCGAATTCGATATTATTTGCGTTATTTAACTCGAAGTAGTATTGATTTTTTACAAAATAAGACGTTCTTCTATTAATTTTCTCTTTTATTTTAACTCTTAATCTAGTTCAATTTATATTAAGATCAACAACAAAGAGTTTAAATTTAACAATAATAGTGCAAAATTTATAAAAATTTATATTAAAGTAATGCAAAAGAAGTATAAGAATAATATAAATCGATATATATTATGATCTTTTTCAAAATAACAATATACTAAATTTTTATAAACAAAATTAAGATAAACAACAAGAAAAGAAAGATGTCGATATTGTTTATAAGTTCAAGTTATATAATATAACTTTTAACTCTTGCGTATTATTACTAATATATATAGTTTTTATTAAAACGTTTAAGTCGATTGCAAATATTAAGCTTAATTTTATATATATTGCAACAATTATGCTTTTAGAAAATAACAATACTTATAATGCAAAAATAATTATAATTGTATTTTCTATTGTTAACTTATACAATCTTAATCGAAGTTAGTTTTTATAATATATTCGATATAAAGTTGTTATACAAGCAACAAATTGTTCAAGTTCTAATTATTTAGTATATACAAATAAAATATTTGTACAAGAGTTTTATATTTTACTTTACAAATATTGTAAAGCTTTACAACAAGTTGTTCGAAACAATATAAAGTTTTAAGATTACGCAAAATAAATTAAAGAAGAATTAAATAATAAATAATAAATTGCTAAGTAAATAAATATATAAGCAATTTAATTATAAAGATTGTTTTAAATTGTATAATTTAATATTATTCTATATATTTTTAATTAATTTCGAAAGCTTTCGATGTAATATATTTACAAATTTGTAGAAGCTAACAAGAGTTTAATAAATTTGTACAATATCTATATAATTAATTGGTTTTCTTTAATTAATAAAGTTTAAAAAGAATTAGTACAAAAGTTACAAACAATTCTATTATTATTTTATATAAAGTTAAGTCTTTATTTCTAATATTAATATTAACAATTAATATAGTTTATTTTATTATATTCTTAATATTAACTATATTATATTAGCAATTAATTACAATTAATTGTAAAGCTTTATATATATATAATATAAACAAACAACTTTTATTGCTCTCTTCTAACAAATAACAATTAACATATATATTTGCACAATACTCTAATATCGAACAACAAATTTGTAATTAATTATTTTTATTAATACAATAAATATACAAGATGTCTCTATAAGTCTTAATTGCACAAGATTGTATAAGAATATCTTCAATTATATAAAAGCAATTTTAATTCTACGAATTTTATTAGTTTGTTATATCAAAATAAAAAATCTTGCATATATTAATATTTTAAGTCTTGCTTTTTTACGCAAAACAACATTATATAAATACAATATTTGTGCAATTATATTTGTTATTGCAAGTATATATTTGCTGTTCTTTACTTGTTGCTTAACTTTAAGCAAAAAAATATACTTTTGTTCGAAGACTTTAAGAAGTTTACTTAAGATTTCAAAATCTTAAAAATAACTTAAAAAAATAGTGTTTTCGATTTTGTAATAATTTTAATAATTTTTGTTTGTTTATATTTGTAATACTTTCTAAATAATTTGTAATTATATTATATAATATATTGCAAAAAAGATTAATAAAAATTAGTAAAATAATAATTAAATATATTAAATAATATAATTTAGAATTTTACAATACAAAACAAATATAAAGATTTCTAAATTCTATAACTTAATATTTAATTTTTCTAGTTCTAGAAATTTTCTATTTTTAGAAACTGTATCTTAGATAGTAATATTATATATATAGTATATTGTTTATCTTTGTATATTTTATATATTATTAAAAGATATAATTAACAATATAATAAATATTCTATTTATTAAAAAATATATAAGATATAAAAACAAAGATTACAAATTTATTGTTATTTTTAAATAAGTTTTAATTAAATTTAACTTATTTAACTTAGTTAAGTTTAATCTAAACTAGTTTGCTAAACAAATAAATTACAATTATATAAATAATTATATAATTTACTTATTTAAGATTATTTTCATATATAAATTTAAAAGATATAAGATATTGTTGTTATATTATATAATATATATTTAAATTAATAATTAGTATTTCTATTCAATTAAATAATAAATTAAAATTAAAATAGTTTTTATTAATTAAATTAAAAATTAATAAAATAGAATAATAAAATAATAAAATACTAAACACTTATATATAAAATTAAAGTTAATATTATTATTTTTTCGAAAATTAACTATTTATATTAATAATAATTTTTAGTAAAATTTATTTAATTTATTAAATCTATTATTTAGACTTTAATTTAATAAAATATTATTTATAATATTAATTATATATTATCTTTACAATATATAAATTATATTTAAATAAATAAAATTTATATTATAGATTAAAAGTAACAATAATTATTTTTTTCGATTTATAATAATTATTAAGTTATTATATTATTAAGTTATTATATCTTTTTACAAATAAATTTGTAAAAATCTATAATATATTAAATAAAGTAGTATAAAACAATTGTAATTAATTTAAGAAATTTATAAGTCTAATATAAATTATTATGTATTTATATATTTTAAACTATTTATTTACACAAAATATTTTAAATTGTTTGAAAATTTAGTATATAAATAAAAAGTAATTGATTAAAAATAACAAAATTTACACAATAGTATATTGTATAAAGGAATTATATTTTTCTAGATATAGAGTAAATTTGTATTGCAAAATATAAATATAAACAATTGTATATTTGTAAAATACAAATATTTATTTAATTTTTTTCTTATTGTATTTTCTTGTATAATTATATACAAAATTTTATCTATTTTTATAAATAAAGTAAAAAACTATATAGAATATTTAACTTTAATAATATTTATTATATTTTTAACTTCTATTTGTTTTTAATCTTAATATTATAAGAAAATAATATAAATTAAAAATGTTTTAATTTAGTTTATTATTATTCGATAAATTGTATTAATTGCTGCAAATATTTTATACTAAATATAATATCTAGTTGTATAAACTATTTGTTCAATATTATACTTATTTTTCTTTCTATATTTGATTTGGAATTATTTTGCGCAAAAATATTGTATAATTATTTCTCTCTTTTTCTACTTATACAATGTAATATAATTTTGTCTTGTTTTGTAAAATTTTGCAATTACTAATGCAAGTTTGTCTAGATATATTTACTTTGTATTTCTTTTATACTAAATGCTTTGCTCTCTTTGTCTATTGTTATATAAATATACAATTATATTTTACTTTTTGTTTTTGTTTTGTCTCTTCTTATATTCTTTGTTTAGACTATATTTTCTAGTATAGATTAATATGTCTTTTTGATAATTCTTTGTTAATTGTATTGCGTACAATTGTTTTTGCTTTGTTCTACAGCTTAATAGCAATCTACTACGTATCTTTGCTCTTTGCTATATATTTCTAGCAAGTTATACAAGTTATTTAGCGAAGTTCTACAATTTATTACAATAGCTTAATCGACGTTATTTTAAAAAAAAATCGAAGAATTTAAATTTCTTATTATAAAAATTTACTTAAATGATTTCGAAATAAAGAATTGTATAATTTATAACAAACTTGCAATAAAAAGCAAAACTTTAATAGAAGCTAAGATTTATTATATTAAAATAATATAAAATTCTATTATTATTGCGCAACTTATTTATATATTATTTGTAAATAATATAATATTGCGCTTTTTAACTTTAGTAAAAAAGTTAATACAAGAATTTATTTGTATAATATATACTTTGTTGCTAATTTATGCAAAATTAAATTTTCATAATTATTGTTAAATCGATTATATTGTAGTTATGCGCAAATATTGTATATAAGAGTAATACTATCTATTTATATTGTCGCAATAACAAAGAGAAACTTTGTATTTATTGTCTTTTTGCAAACTTTTGTAATAATATATGCGAAAATTATTTTAATAATAGCTAGAGAATATTTTGTTGCAACTTTGTTTTAAATAAGAACTCTTTTATATAAATTAATTTATATTTGTACTAACTTTATATAGCTAATATTACAAATAAGATTAAGCGTATAACTTTCGTCTTAAAGCGTATAAATAATAAGAATAGCTTTAAATATAACGCTAAATAGAATAGTGCATATTTATATAGATTTCTTGCGATTTAATACTAAGATTGTGCAAGTCTCTTAAAGAAAAAAATTAACATAAAAAAATTAACAATTGTCAATAAAGAAAAAAGAAAAAAAAATATAATTAATATTAAGTTAAAGAACACTAATTATACTTAATTGTACAAAAAAATCTACAATGCTTACAAGCACTTTGCAAAGTTATACAAGAAATTTTATCTCTACAAGAAAGTACAAAAAGCAAAGAGTAATTAATAGAGAATTAAAAGATAGATTAGGGCAATAATATCTAGACAACTATATAGATTATAATAAGATTTTATAAATAATAGCAAAGACTTTGTAATAATTATTATATACTATAAAATACAAGAACAATTACTACAATTATATGCACTTTTATAATACAATAGTATTATATTTTACAAAAGTAAAACATTTTATATTATAGAGAGCGTTCTAAATAATATTTATGTCAATTAATATTAATATAATTAATACAAGAGTTGCAAAAACTAGTTACAAATAATTACAAATTTTTATTAATTAGAAATATTATAATAGATTTTAATTATAATATAAAAAAATGTTGTAACAACTAATACAAATTTAAGATATATCTAAATTAATTATATATTTAATAATATTTTAAATACTATGTTAAATTATTTATATATAACTATATTTATATAATTTTTTGTTAAAAGTATATATATTTAAATACTGTTTATTTTTAATGTTTAAGTTTATTTTAATATATAATATTAAAGATATTTCTAAATAATTAATAAATAATAAAATTAATTTTAATTAATTTTATATTAATATTACTACTAAAGTAGATTTCGAATCGAATTTTAAATAAAAATTTAAACTTAATTTAATTTTTATCTAATTAATAGCGTTGTTAGTACTAGTTTAAATTAAGTAATTCTTTTTTTATATTAATACTTATAGTATAATCTATAAGAGAAAAAAATAACTACCTAATTTAAAATAGTATTAATAGCGCTAAATAAATATTTAATTTTTTAACTTTTTTAATTTTTAATAATTGTGCTTGTTCGAGATTTACTTTAAAATAATTGTCTATTTAACTAATAAAATAATTGCAAAAAATAATATTAAAATAAACAAAATCTTTTAATAGAAAACTTTATAACAAATGCTATCTATAAACAGTATAACTATTAAATATAATATAGAAAATTAATATTTAATTTGCAATAACTTTAGAAATATTATATTAAATAAAACAATTAGAAAATCTAATTATTTTTCGATTTAAATCTTTAAATAAAACTATTTAGTATAATATTATATATATAGATATATATATTATTTAATTTACAAAGTTAATATTCTTTTACTTTTAGAAATTAGTTGCAATATCTTTAATAAATATCTAGAAAATTAATATTTTATTCTAATGTTAATACTCTATATATTTTTTCGCATAATTCTATATTATATTAGTAACTTTATTAGATTTTAGACAATTTAGTTAATATATAATATAATTAATAACTTTTATAGTTTTTACAATATAGAAATGTTGTTATACAACAAGATATATAATTGTATTGAAATTTGTTTGTTAATATTAGCAATTTTAAAATATACTTAAAATAGTTTAAAATTTAACAAGTTCTTATAATTAATATAGAATTCGATAAATCATATCTCTTTTTTATATAAATTTGAACAATTATATTGCAACAATTTGTACAAAGTTTTTGTACACAAAGATATATATTGTTGTATTTCGAAAATTACTTTGTAAATCTATGCCTTAATATTTTTAATATTATTTAGAATCTAATTCGATTAATATATATTTAAATTAAATATTAAGTCTTAATATTAAATTAAGTAAATTTACTTTAAGGTATACTTTTAAATACGACAAATTACAAGAAATTTTTTTTAACAAAAAATGTAAGTTTAATGCAAAGTATAAATCTTCTATTTATATATATTTCGACAATATGCTAGACTTTTGTACTAAAATCTAATTATAGCAAATTTTACAAAGAAAATTAAAAAAGTAAATTAAGATACAAAACTATACAAAGTATTATTAAATATAAATAAAACAACTTCTATAACAAGCTTGTTAAAATTAGTTAAATTAAGTATATCTCTATTTTATATTAGAGACTATTATATTAATTTGTATTAAAAGTTATGAACTTCAACGTTAATATTGCAAAAGATGAAATATTAATATTACAAGTTTATAAATTAATATTAACAAGATTATAAAAAAGTTAATTTAAATACTAAAAATAAATATATCTATATATTTAATATTTTACGAAATTATACTAATATATTTAAGCTATATATATCGATTATATCGATTTAAATATTTGCGAAATTACAAACTCTTTAATAAAGAAAAGCATTTTTGTTCAAGTTTATTATACGAATTTGCAAAAGAATTTTAGGAAAACTATATACAAATTTATCGAAATAACAAAAAATTGTGCAAACAATAGCATAATAAAAAACAACTTTACGCGTTTAACTTTTATATATAAGAGAATTGCACAACGTTACAAGTTACTAGCTTAACTTAAAGATCTTTACAAGATTAAACATAATAATTATATAAGCTTGTAAGTCTTAATTTTACAAACAAGTTAAAACAAAAGTTGCATTAGATAATATTAAATAATATATAATAAGCAAGAAGCAAGAAGCTAATCTAAGTTGCAAACTTCTTTACTATATATAGATAATTACTAATAATAATTAATATAATAATATTAAGTTAGTAATTAATTAAATAAGTTTGTTAATTAAATTAATCTTTGTTTTAATCTTGCTTAATTTTCTAAATAAAATCTAAGTTAAATCTTAATAAAATTAAATAAAATCTAAATAAAATTTCTTAAATTAAATCTTAATTAAACGAGATTAGATCTAGATTAACTTTTGCTAAATATAAAGTTTGAAATCTTATATAGTTAATATTGTCTTATTTTTTTTTTATGTTTTTTCTCTTTTGTTTTGTATACTAAATTTAGTATAGATTTAAGTTTTATTTAGTTATATTATTTAGATATCTCTTTTAATAGTAATTTCGAGTCTAGTTTTTAATAATCGAAGAAATTATTAAAATACAATTAATTTGTATTTATTGTTATAATTGAATTAATCTTATATACTTAATTGTAGATAAAAATACAATTATATTTATTAGATAATATAAGTTTTAAAACTTTATATTAAATTATAATCTAGTAGATATTATTATATATTTATAATTATACTTACTTATTATATTTTTTATTTAATATTTTTTTAAATAAGTTTAATTAATTAATTACTTAAAGTAAATAACTTTATAAACAAATAATATTAATAAATATAAATATAAATATAAATATAAATATAAATTATACAAAAGAATAAAACAAAAGAATAATAATTATTAAAAAGTATTATATATAAAGTAATATATTATCTATTCTATTAAGAATAATATATATATAGAAAACAAATTTTATAAATATATATAGCTTCTAAGTTAATTTTAATTAAACAATTATATAAGTATTTTAATTAAAATATTATAAAAAACTCTTTAAATTTATTTATTAAATAAATTTATTTATATATAATTATTATATAAATTATTAATATTTTTTCTAATAACAATAATAACAATTATTTAAGTTATAATACTACAAAAATTTAATATTAATTTAATTATATATAGTTTAAAGAAATAATATATAAGTAAAATATTAAATAAGATTTATATAATTTTTTCCAAATTATTTATTTAATTATATATTATATTATTGATATTTTAGAAATATATATATATATATAACTTTATATATAAATTCGCTTATATATATAGTAAAATTGTTAATATAAATATAAATATAATTAGATATTGTAGTTTCTCTATTATAATAATAGTAATAATATTTTTAAAAAAAAAGATTTATTAGAATATTATTAATATCTACTTAATTATTAGTATATATTATTATATTATTACTTAAATTCGAACTTTAAAGTATATTAGAAATTGTCTTAGACTGGTCGCGTCAAGTCGGGTCATCGAGTTCGAGCTAGGTTCTCGACTCGCCAAGACTCGATTTGGGTTAGAAATCTTGGCCCAAGTATTCGAGTCGAATCAAAGGATAGATATGAAGTACTTAGCATATAACTTGGCTCGACTCGCCAAGACTCGAAAAATTTAGATTATTTTTGAAAAAGTGCATTAATCAACTTAATCAAATTGATTAATTTAATTAATTTGTTTATAATATTATATAGTAATGCATTTAGGTAATGCATTTGTACGTTATTTGTGCGTTATCATTTTTAAACTATTTTTAGTAATTCAAATAATGCGAATTTTTTTAAAAATAGAAAATCTTGGCATTTTGACGTCATTTTCGATTGCTTGACGAGTCGATCGAGCCAAGTCAAGAAATCGTTGACTTGGATCAATTTCGAGTTGAGTCAAGAGATTAGTATCGAGTATTTGGGTCGGATTAGAATGTTGGTATCGAAACTTGACCCAACGATCAGTCTAAATTGTCTTTATTTATATTAGATTAACAAGATAAATAAGTCTTATTATTTTAATTTCATTTTAATATATAACTTTGTATTAAAACTTTGTATAAACTAGTACAAATCTATATAAACTTGTGAGCTTTATAAATAATAAATTTGTTTAAACGCTATAATATTAATAATCTTAGATTTTTTAAATTTAAGCTTATAAATTTAATTTGTTGTTAAAGACTTTTTCTATTAATTGTTTACGCTAAATAAGTTGTTCTATTTTGTACCAAAAATTTGATACAAATTGTTAGTTTAATTGTGTGCAAATCTTGTTGTAATATTCTTATATTTATATTTATTTATATTAATAGTAATATAATTTTATACTTTTTATAGTAAACAATTTTTATAACTTGTTTTTTTAGTAATCTTAAATACTTTTATATAATTGTTAATATAAACTTGTACAATTAATATATATTTATTAGTATCTAGTAATACAACATACTTACAAAAGATATCTTAAACTTATTATATTATTTAAATATTTTTGTATTCTTTTCTACAAATTTATAAATATATGTTATTTGTTAACAATTTTTATTAATTAATCTATATATTAATAGCTTGTAATCAAATATATTATATATAATAATATAAAGCTTTTTACAAATCTTTTACAACTCTTTATTGTATATCAAAAATATTAATTAGTAATTTTATAAATTTTGTAGAGTTTAATATTAAATAATAAAAGAAATTTAAAATTAAATTGCAAAATAATTATTCAAATAACTCGATTAATTTTGATATAAAATTTGAGCAAACTTATAAAAAATTAATTAAAAATAATACAATTTTAATTAAGTCTAAACTTAACAATACTTGCTTAAAACTTCTAGTAAAACTTAAATTTATAATTAAAAGAATTTTATAATATATTATTATTATATTAAGTTTAATTAATTTGTACAAAATTAAAATTATAAAGTTACAAACAAATTTGCTATTTTATAAACTTAATTCGACGTTATTTATTTGAGCAAAGACTATAAAAGTTATAAGAATAAAGTTCTTAAATATAAGTTTGTTTCGAATAAGTATTATTTTATATATTATAATAATAATTAATATTAATTTTGTGCAAAGTATAACAAGTATTAAACTAAGCGTTTAACAAAAAAGTTTATAGAAAATAAAGATAACAAAGATTCAACTATATCTAGTAATGCGTATTGTTGCTTCTTTATTGTATTTTTATATTAATATTGTATAGCAATATTTAAAAAGATAAATATTACTTGTAGAAACAAAGAAAGCAATTTAAAACTAATAAAGATAAAGAAGATAAAAAGAGAGAATAATATTAATTTGTACAAGAAGATCTATAGAATGCACAAGTTTATAACAAAATATTACAAAGAGTTTGCTAAAGATGTTTTAACAAATAGTAAATAGTTTAATGCAAACAATATAAGTTAATGCAATAACAAATAATAGTATAAAGAGTATTAAAGTAATTAAATAGCTTAACAACATTTGATAATATATATAAGATTAATATTGTTTTACAATTTTTTGAGTATTTGTAGTGCGATTATATTGATTGTCGCAATATTTAATGTAAATTTTCAAATTTTAATGTTCGGTTTTTGGTTTTCGATTTTTCGAAAATTTTCTATTTTGACCTTAAGCAGGGTATCGGCCACCGTAAACAGTCAGCCCTATCGAAGGTTCGCTTGTATCCCTGTTCCATAAGAAGTAAAGCGACAATTTTCTCTGCTAGAGACTAATAACATGGCACACAGAACCTTGATAAGTCATCGACCAGAAGCGACAAATTTCGCAAGAAAAGTGCTAATGGAGGGGTAGAGAAGGGTGAGCCGGTCCTCGAAAGATAACGCAGATGGCCACTAGGCTGTTTAAGCTCTGGACAGCACTTGGGCTGAACAGCTGCAGGTTGAATACCTTACAGGGACTCTGCAGCTAAGGTTGCATGTAATGTGATAGTTGTACCAAAGGAGGGCCGGGACCGCCTTGCCACTAGTAAGATAATCCGCTTTCACCAAAATCTCGATGCAGTTGTATGCAAAGTGTTTCATTCCTCTCACAGACCCTCCAGTGTTGAATGACCCCATGCACATCCTGGGAATCTCATCCCAAGAATCCGAACGAAATTATTAGCCAACAAAAGTATCATCAGGACTGCAGAGGATTCAACGTCAGATTCCGAGTCAGTGGAAAGAGGCTCGCACAATTTTGAAGACAGGACGTCGCAATGGGAATCTGCGGATCCGGCGACTTATGCCTAACGTATGGTAGGTGGAGCGCGGGAAGCAGATGTCTGCAGGGAGAATGTTTCCATAGTAGAAATTCAATCTTAGCGCACTGAAAATAGGAGGCCTTAATATCAGCACCATCCAGATACTTCGTAGAAGTACTTCGTACTACCTCCATATGCGTGGCCAGGCCACGCACATATGCATCATCGCACATAAATGCATGATCGAACCGTGCGTCCAGGCCACACGACGGATACAGTAAGGTGCCCGCATGGTTCACAAAACTTTAAAGTACTTAGTGGATACTTTTCGCTTGGCAACGGAGGTTGCGCCCAGCTCTCACCCAAATGAACCCAGATGGCTCATCAATCGGACGGATTGACAAAGGATGCTGCGGCCGTTCACTGCCCCGATCCAATCACCGCTGTAGCTGAATTCTCGGACCCACTCAAAGTTGCACTAGCGTAACGACGCGTTAAACGAGCACGTCGATTCGCCAATATGAAGAAAGCCGCGACCGTCGATGGGTCTGTAACCGAGTATCAAACGGCACATGGCATAGTAGAATGGTCGAATCCATGCATGTGGCCTTGTTGGGTACAGGCAATGACGATGGAATTTGCTCTCGGCCGCTCAGACTCTCATTTGCCTTGTTTTATCCCTCGTCTCTTGGTATCTTAGGAAGGAGTAAAAGCCTGCTCATTCCCCGTTCGACTGTCTTCCCTTGATCTTACATCCTCTCCCTGTCTTTCCCCACAGTTAAGCTCCTCAAAGCTGTTGTTCGAGCCGTTCCAGACCAATCATCTTTCAGAAACGGCCATTGATCTCATACCCTTCGCTCATTTCTGACCTCTGAACCTTCGTTTGGAATCTTGATCTTCTCATCGAGCAAGTCCACTTGCTCATTCACTCAAGGAAAGAAATATGCCGTATGTTCATCTCCAGACCGGTCACATGACCTACCTTGCCCTAATCTCGTTGCTGACCTCCAGGCCATCATAGAGACTCCAAGTTTGATACCACTTCCCGCGTCGATGTCCCCAACCATAGCAGCGCTCAGCAAGACACCAAAACCCCTACGCCAAACGCAGATCCGCCACTTCAACGATGGCTTCGTGAGGAGGGCGTTGACGCAGCTCGACAGCGCGGCGATCGCGAAGGCTATGCTAAGGGAGGAGAGGGTATGAAAGAGTACTTGAAAGACTGGGAGACGAAGTGGGAGCGCCTTGAGAAAGATACGAAGAGTCAAACAGGGGGTGGCAAGCCTCAAGTGTGATGATTGTGTGGACCAAAGTGACGAAACCTAAAAGCCCTTCATCACTTCGTTTGGAAGGATTGGTCGAGACTTGTTGTAATGAGCTAGAAGGCTCAAGACTGAATAGACAACGTAGATCAGGTTCATAAAGCAAGGCTCGTCCCTGGACTCGAATCTTTTGTGGGCGATTTGGTGGACGGTGGGGGAACGCCATCAACCGTGGGCAAAGTACATCGTCCCGAGTCCTGCTCATTGTAAAGCTCGTGTACCTGGGTGCGTTTCCCTCCATGTATTGTCAGTAGGAACGTTGAAGTGCACACAGCCCGAAAATGCTACAGTGCCCTTGAGTAGCCTCAAAGAGGAGATGACGTAGCAGCATGCGGCAGAAGTAGATGAGATGCTAGACGAAGGTTACCGCCGTTCAATGGTTATCCGCTATGTTGGGATCGCCATTCACCTTCGTGAGTGGAGATGGCAAAACCATGGCGTCCAAGATCCGTGAATCGTCTTGGTTCAGCATCTCGATGACAGGTGGATAGCCTAGATAGGTAAAGGCGACGTAGATGCCTTTTTGCGGATTGCTGAAACTTTGACGTTCGTGACCATTTTCGCCCTAATGCGTCGATCCCCCCCGACCAATCGTGTGCCAGAAGAGGTTCGGGTCATTGGCCGACAAATAATGCCGTTTTTTCCTAATGGAAGAAACCGTCTTGTTCCACTCTGCACCACCTCAACCTCTTGCCGCTAGACTGATACATGACAATCGCAGTCACGGCCTTCATGGCCCACATGCGCTGCATCCTCGGCTATCGGACGCATCCTGCTTGAGGGCCGATTGTGCAACTTTCCGATGATTCGGTTGTACTCGAGTACTAGCAGGCAGAGGTTCCTTTCGCCGCCATCCTAGCAACTCTCCTAGCCCACGTCCCTTTCCAGCGACGCACGGCGGGAACCAGAGCTCGAGGTCATCGAGAATCAGCGCAGAAAGCCACATAATGCCGCTCTGGACCCTGAGCGCGTCGTTAGTCGATGGATCTCAGTCGGACGTCTTGCGATCCGTTGGGAAGCATCAGTTGCCTCGTGATGATGTCGGCCAACGGTCACATTAACGATCTCAAACTTGTACTGATCTGATCACTTCATCAGAAGCCTCAGTAGTGGCCGAAGAGATCCAGCAGATCGAGATCGAGTATCTACATATGACTGAAGCAGGGCAGGATGGACTTGCACTTCAAAGCACCGGAATCGTAAGCGCTGCTGAAGAGCCAACTCATCCCAAACGTTCATATCACTCTCTCGAAGCGAGTAAGATCCAACTGAATGTGGAGCGATTTTAACGTTTGGCAGGCTGGGTCGATGAGCTGGGAGCGAATGGCGGCAGAGCTTGGGTTCGCGCGAATGCGTCGATTAGCACCGCCAGAAAACGGACGTCTAATAGGTACAGGTTCTGGTGGGTAGAAAGGATAATTCATTGCAGAAGCTGCAGGAGGACCTAAATAGTCCTCCGAGCCACTAAGAAAACTAGTCCTAAAACTATCTAGTTTGGAACCTCCTAGTTATATTATCGACGCTCAAAACAAGAGCTCTTGCAATCTTATAAAGTAATAAGTCGTAGACTTGTAAGCAAGAAAGAAAGACAAAAGAAAATATTACAAAAAGCATTGTTATAATTGTTGTAGAAATATTTATAAAGAATCTTGCAACAAATAGTTGCAAAAAGACGAACTACAAAAGAAACTACAAGGCGAACTCTATTTATCAAATTTTTAGATTTCGTCGATCTTTGCTTTGACTACTCTTACTAGTATTGCGTGCACTATTTGTGCTTTCTAAGTAATCGTATTCTTAGAAGCGACGTCTAGAGCATCTCTTAATGAGTCGAGAATAAAGCTCGCGATAATGTTCTATAACATGGAGCTCTTTACTATGCGTACTATATAATTATTTTGAACAAATCTAGTTTTCTAGTAGTAGTTTTTTATAATTGCAATTATTTTTTGAGTCTTGTTAATATCTATTTCTACTAGCACTTTCGCGACGTCGTAAAGAACATTCGTTGTTTTATCTACATAATAATTTAAGAATCTTGTAAACTTAATTATGCAAAAGAATTGCAAAAAGATCTTGTTATAAGAATAATCGATTACTAGTATAATAAAAATAGATAATTTGAGAAACTTCTTAAAGTATCTACTATCTTGTAGTAGAGTCTCAAGCTCGATCTTAATAGTTTTCGCGACAACAAATATTTAATGTTGTAAAAACTCTTTTATATTTGTCAAAGTCTAGCAATTTTTGTTATCTTTATCTCTCTTAACAATCTTTAATTAATTGAGCAAGAATTCTTGTTCGAAAGTTGCGAATCGAATTGCTACGCTATTCTTTATGTTCGCAATTTTTTCTATAAATTTCTTAAACAATCTTTTAGAATCAAATAATTTAAACGAGATTTATATACTTTAATTTATTGATTTTTCAAAGATATTGTCTTATTATAATAACGCAATTTAAATTAGATTGTTAATTTCTTGAATTTGCTTTTAAGCTTTTATCTAGTTGCTAATATATATACTTTAGATTTGTTCGATTGCTAAAAAAGATAACACGTAATAGTTAATCGAAATTTCAAAAATAAAGAGAGATCTTTGTTGAACAATAAGTTTAATAATTGCATCGAAGATTTCAAGAATTTGCTAAATCGCTAACTAGATAATTGACTAAATAATTGTATTTAAAGCTCTACTTAATAATAAATTGTCTTAAATTAAATTAAACTAAGTAATAGCTCTTGTCGATATAACTATAACGAGAGCAACAATTATCTTTGCTTTTTTTCTCTTCTTTGTAATATGCAAAATTAGCTCTCTTATAGCAAATACTTTATCGCTCTATATTACGCAAAGAATGTTCTCGTAATCTTTAGACTTTTTAATACGCAACAAGATTTTTATATTTCTTGTGCTCTTATCTTTACAAAGTAGAACTTTATTTACTATTTTATAAAAAAACTTCTTAATATTTTTATTTTTTTTCTTAACTATACGTTTTTTTGATTTGCGATCAAAATTAATAATCTTATTGCTATTGAAGTTTCCAAGCTACTTGAAAACGTCTTCTTGATTAAAGATTTATATTATATTAATATAATAATTTTATAAAAGCACGTAAAGAGATATGTCTTTAATTTTTGTTAAAAAGAAGTTGAAGATTTTGTAATTATATTTGTATTAAACAACGTCAATTAACTTGATTTCAAAACTATTTAGTTCTATTTAATTAATTGACTTTCTGCGATAATCTAATAATACAATTTTAAAGTCGACTCTATAGTTAAATTTATTCGAAATCGAGAATTTGACTCGTATTGCGTAGATAAAGAGAATTTTACTAGATAATATTGTATCGAGAGATGCTATTGCTATAACTATATTAATTATCTAATTGCGCAATATAGTAATAGTGTCTAACAATTTGTTGATTAACTAATAGTTGATAAAATAATAATTAATAAAATAATGTAATTCAAAGTAAATAAAAGATAGATAATAGAAAAGTAAGAATTGCTTAACAAGAAACTTGATTAATTTTTCTACAAAATAAAGTAAAGTAAAGCAAGATAAAGCAAGAAAAAGACTTGCACAAATTCGAATATTAAAAAATAATAAAGATTTTAATCGAAAAGTAAATATTTATAGATTGCGATTGTTAAGACTATAAATATTAATATCAAGTATTAGAGCAAAAAAGAAGCAATAATAGTGCACTACAAAACAAGAGAGAAATTTTTTGACATCTTCTTTTGTCGTTTAGATTTTTGCAATAATTAATAAATTGCAAAAGAATTGTCTCTTATTTTATTAAGAGCTAGATAATTGATTTGCGAAACAAACAATTTAAGATAATCTCTATAAAATGTATCTCGAATTTTACGACTATCTATATTTAACTACTTAAGAGTGTATAATATTCTATGATTTTTGTATTTTAATATTATAAAAGAGTCTCTTTATTTAGATTTTAAATTAATAATAATTTTCTAAAATATAAGAATATAGTTCCCAAAATCGAATTTAGCTTTTACAATCTCTTAATTGTAGCAAATTGCTTCGCTTTTCTTTTAAGTCTCTAACAACTATCGTATAGTATTGTGAAGTTAAACTCTATAATTAAAATATTGTTACAATAGTATAACGTCTAATAAAGACTAAAATAATTGAAATGCTTATTTGTAGTTTGAAACAATAGCAATTGCACTAATATTTACGAAGATCGCAATTAATAAAAATTAATTTAATAAAATTCTCGTCAAAGATATATTTAGATAAATTATTAATTAAAAGTTTAAAGATTTAGTAAATTTAAAGAGAATTACGTTTTACTTTATCGAACTTTTTTGTAATATATTCTTAAGTAAACGATTGTTAATCTCTATTATCTCTATACTCTTTAACAATTTTAATAAATTATAATTGATAAACATCTCTTAACTACGTAGTTAATTGCGCAATTTCTAGTTGTTAAAGTAAGAATCGCAATCGTAATAAATAGTAATTGATCTTCGATATAATACGAAGATTATCTTCAAGCAATTGATAATATTATCTAATTTATTAGTCTTCGTAATATAGAATATCGAGAATCGACTAAAGTATTTAATTACGTAAAAAATATATCTCTTTTTGTCTACAATAATTTCTAGAAAGTCTATAAAATCTATCTTAATTAGTTAAAAAAAAAAAAAAAATTTTATAAAATATAATAATTGCGATCAAATAACTAAATTATGTTTTACACAAGTCAAATATTCTTAAATATAGCTTTTGATATTTGTTTGTTGTTTTAGTTAATACGCAATCTTGTATAGCTTTATCAATGTTCTTATCTTTGCTCAATATTCGTCTCTATTATATATTTTCTTCAAGATTCTTCTTATTTTATTTTTAAAAATATAGAAATAGATAAGAGCTTCTATAATATTTCTATAGAATGTTGTTCTTATTTACTTGATAGTCGAAAGCTAATTAAAGAGTTATTGCGTTAAAAAGAGTTTTGTTCTATAAATAACAATACATCTTCTTAAATTATATAGATTGTCTATAGACTATTATCTATAAATTCGATTTAAAGATAAAAATAACTATAAAAGTAAACATATTATTACTATTGAGTGTACTCTAATGTAGAATTTCTTCTTTTTGCGAAAAGTTTAAAGAGTTAAGAAATGCGCTATATTCTTCTTTTTTATTCTTTTATATCTATATCGAATTTTGCTTTCTTAAAACTTTTAGTTCGTAATTTATTATAAAATTAGAATTATTATACGTCTTATTAAATATTGTTTTTGATAAATTATCGACAATCTTGTTTCGAAAATTAGAAATATACTTAATAATAATATTTAATTTCTTGAATTTATTTGCTTAATGTCTATAAATCTTTTTATAAAAATTGAACTTAAAAAAGTAAATAAAAAGTTAATAATTCGTGTAAATAACAGTTTAATTATAAAAATATTTGCAAAGATAATTGTATCTAGATTGATTGTTAATTCGATTTTCGATTTCAACTTTTAGAATTAACTTAAATCGAATTGAAAACTAATTTGATTTTAACTAGTTTGAAATCGACTCGATTTAACTCGAGTCAATTTTCGATTTCAATATTTAAAATTGAATCGAATCGTCAAAAAATCGAAAATTACGTTATTATGTCAAGAATTACTATTTTTATATTAATCTATTATTATTTTTTAATATATAATACTATTATCTATAGATTTATAGATGCTAATTAAATTAATTTTAAATAATAATGCATTACTATATTGGATTATCTATATCTATAAATCTATAAATATTAATTTTACTTATTTAAATAATAATATATTACTATATTGTATTAATAGCATCTATAGATCTATAAATCTATAGATACTAATTAAACTTATTTAAATAATTATGTATTACTATATTGCATTACTTGCATCTTTAGATCTATAAATACTAATTAAATCTATTAATTAATTAAAATCTAAATATCAAAGATACTATTTTAATTTTATATAGTTAATATATTAAATATTATCGATAAAATTAGTAGATTTGACAATTCGAGTTAATTATTCGATTCGATTTTCGATTTAACTTTTAAAATTGAATCAAATTGTCGATTTCAACTTTAGAAATCGAATCGTCAAGACTTTCGATTCGATTCGAATCAAATTGTCAAGATTCGATTCGATTTTTTAAATCGAACTCGATTTCTCGAATTGACGCAATTAGTCTAATTGTATCACTTTGCGAACTTAATTATTAAACATAATTTCTTCTTAAAAATAAAATAGAGCTTCTAAATAGATAAGAAAATAAATAAATCGTAGAACACAAGCATCTTCTTTAAAAGATTTCTAAAACTATTTCTTTTAAACCAAGTAATTGTTAATTTTGCTTCAAATTCTAAAGCATTTGTGTACAAATAAATAATTATAAATAGATCAATATTATATATTGTCGTTCTTGTAGTATACTTAATCTATAGTATTTCGAATAAAAGCTATTTTAATTTACTCTATTTTTACGTTACTTTTTTTGTTAGTCGTAATAATAATCGAGCAATCTCTAAGAAATTCTTTATTTATTGTTTCTAGAAACGCACGCACTTCGATTGCATCTATAGATATAAATTATTTTATTATTTTTTCGATTTAATTATTTAGCACATAAACAAGATCTTCTATTACATATATAATTCTCAAAGTCTTTATTTTATCTATAAATAATTTAACTTTCTTAAACAACAACTTTAATCTTGTCTATTTAACTTATAAAAAGAAATAATCTTTTAGAAAAATAAATAGATATTCGAAGTTGCAAAATTTGTTAAAAAAGTTATCTATATAGAATATTAAAAACAATAAAATAATTAAGTTGTCTAAGTAAAGCAACAAAGACTTTAAACAAAGTAGCGAGATAAACTTAAACGCTCTATATATTAGCTTTATTATTATAAATTTTGTCGATTGTAATTTTTGTTACATTCTAATCGATTGCAATTGATTAATACTAGAAATAATAAAAACAAAGTAATATATATTCTCTTAATGCAACGAAATAGTATAGTATGTATATTTTAATTAATTGCAAACAAGCAATTATAATAAGAGTCTAATAGATAATTGTAGACTTTCGCTAAAAGCTCTATATAAGTATCTAATAACTCTTTATGCATTTAAGAGTAATTAAACATTATCTTAAGCTTGTTCTTTAATTTGAGATTCTTAATCTTATTAACAATAACAATTCTCGCATTTTACTAAGAGAATCTCTCGTTAATTAGCTCTACAAGCTTATAAACTCTACTATTTAAGTTATTCTTAATTATTTTTCTTGGCTATTATTTAATATATGTTAATTATTGTTTTTGAATTAAATTTAATATTAATTTTGTTTTTAATTTTATTTGTATTCGATAAGTAATAAGATTAATATATAGAAGATCTATAAAAGTCTTCTTGTTAAGATAACAATATTTGTAGAGAAGTTGTAATATCTTTATTTTATCTTTCTTTGTAAAAAAAATTAATTTTAACTTTAAATCTATTTGTCTAGTTTATAACTCTAGTTTGTTCAACAAAGAAATAAATCTATTTTTAGTATCTCTATATATTTGTCTTCCAAAATATAAACTAAACAAAACGAATAAAAAGACTAGAATAGATGTCTTAAAAATACTAAATACAAAGATTAACTATTTAGATCAAAGAATAATTTTAAATTTGTTTTTTTAAAAATCGAAAAATTTAACACTTTAAGTTGCAAAATATCTAGATAATTTATAATTGTCTTGCTAAAAACTTATCGAAAATGTACTATAAAGTTGATAATAATTAAGACTTGTACAATCTTTTTTATATCTAATAATTTGTCTTTAGATAACAAACTTAAACTAGAGTTTAAACTTTTATTTTTCGACTTTACAATAACTTTAAAAGACAATAAAATAATCGCTTTTAAATATATTAAAAGATTGTAATTGCTATAATATATAAACTCTAATTTAACAATATTTCTAGTCGTTCCTTCTATCTTAGAATCGTCAATTTATATTATAAATTGCTAAATTTTAATAATAGTGTTTACAATGTAAAGTTAAAAGATATTTAGAAGTAGACATTCTTAATATTCGATATTAAGAGCAACAAAATATCTTACAATTTTCTATACTTTTTTTACGTCTAATTTGATAATTATCCAATAATATAGAATTGTTTCTCTATAATTTGTCGTCTTTATAAACAAATTTTAGAACTCTATTTTAACAAATAATCTTAATTTTAATTTTAATCGATTAACGATATTTGTAGATACGACGTTTATGTTAGACTTTTAATTAATTTAAACTCTTAAATGTCTAGATTAATAATAATTTTTTCTATCTTTATCTAGGCAAAAATACGAAATATCTTCTTTATATTTATTATACTTCTTAGTAGACAAGTTTAGTTATTTATTTAAGATGCATCGACAACGTAAGCGTTTATACTTTATTGCTAGTTTTAATATAACAACTAAATAAATTATATTAATTGAAACTAAGATTAAAGTAGTTGCAATAATTGCGTAGATTAAGATATACTTAATATCTTTAAATTCTAAATAGAAAATAAATTGTAAAACATAAATAATGTTTAACTTAATAATTAATATATAGACTAGTAAATGAACTAAAAAATAAATTAACAAAAATTCTAAGCTTGCTATTGTAACATCTACTTAGCTTTAGACTTGCGTTTCTTGATAACACAAATATATAGACGCTTTAGCTTCTTGCACGCAATAAAAGATTAAGCTATTTATTTAAGATATATCTATTTTGTTGTTCTTAAAAATTTGACAAATAAATATTAATTTATTATAGATATTAACTTTGTCGTTTATTATATCTATTAATAATGCTAATTTAGCAATCTTTTCTATTTGCTTAACATCTTTCTTATTCGATCTTTCTTAAATAGTCGACTTAATAATTAGACTAATCGCGAAAACCCGAATTTATCACGTGACTCGGTTCCATGACGTTAGATTCGGGTTCTTGGCAATTAAGCGAAAGGATTCGTTCTAAGCGAGCCAATCAAGTAGCTTGGTTTATCAATCTTGGCAATTCGGTTCCACGCTAAAAATTCGGGTCGGGTTTCGGTTCCGCCTTTTGGAACCGAAACCCGACCCGACGATTAGTCTATTAATAATTTGATTTATTAATTATTGTTGTTGCAAGACTAGTTAAAGAATAGACTTAATATAAGCTCTCTTGTTAGAATTGCTACTCTTTTTAAAGAAAAGCGTTTATTTGCTTTATCTTTTTACTAAATAATTGCAATTCTAATATGTTAAAGATTATAAATAAAGTTTCTAATTGTATAAAGTATTTAGAATTCGAAATATTTAAAGTTATAACAACTAATAACGCAATTAAATTAAATAATTCTATATTATACAAATACACGTTATTATTACAAACTCTAAAGAAAGTTGTTGCAAAAATAAACTAAAAAGAGTTTTCAAAAACTATGTAACAAAGATAAAATTGCTTTTACGCAAAGAGAATAACACAATAATAATTAAAGATAACATTATATTTGATTTTCTTGTATCTTATATACAAGGAATTATCTTTATATTGCTTCTACTATTGTAAACTATTAATATAAAAATTTCTAAATATTAGTTTATCAAGAAGTTCTCTAGAAGCGCTCGCATTATTACAAGATAAAAATAATCAATTCTTAAAAAGTTTTTCTCTATTAAATAAATTTTAATAAAGATTTTGTTAACAAGAAGATGCAAGTAATTTTAAATTCTTTAATTAATAAAAGAGCTTCTTTGTTAACTTTGTCGATCTAAAGTCTTTTTAACAATTCTTTTAATAATCTAGAAAAAATAATAATATCTCTTGATAAAAAAGAAACAATAATAGAAGCTCAAAATTTTACGTTTTAAATAATTAAAACTAATAGATTGCTATAAGTAAGTTTAATTGCGTTTTTAACATAGCTTTCTATATTAAGATACAATAGAAGTCGAGTTTCTTGTTTTTGAACTTTTTTTTTAAAGTTTTTTAATCTTAATCTTAATATATTAAGTTTTTTCTACTAGATTGTACGTAACTTTTAACAATTAATCGATTGTTATTATTGTTTGAATAATTTTTAATTTAATATCAATGTTTGCTAAACCTTTTACAAACGCTCAAATTATTATATTAAGCATTGTTAATTTCAAAGTAAAAAAAATAATAATTAAAGATTGATCTTTTTCTTTAATACGTTGCATTATAGACGCTATCTTCTAGTAGTATAATATTAAAGTTTTGTTCTTTCGTTGTCGTAGATTTGCTAGTTTGTTATTAAAATTTATTGTGCTTACTTTTATAATTTTTTTAAGAAAATTCTTCTTAAGTATATTACGAAAAATAATTACTCTTTCTAAAGTAAATTTCTTATCTATAATAAACGAAGCTATTAAATAAGCTTCGACATAAATAAGAGCATTTTCGAAAATTAAGAAATCGAACGCTTAAATGTATTTCTTTAATAAAATAAAATAATTTAATTTTCTTTAATTTTCTAGTTCGAAATTCAAGCGTTTTAATTATTTATATGTAGAACTATTCTTTCTAGTAAACTAATCGCAAAACTTGAAGTCCAAATTTTGTCATTTGTAAATAAAAGATATAATAGAAGATTGCGAATATAAAGAAGATACAAAGATGTTCGAAGTAATAAATAGAATTAAGAAGCTTCGATAAGTACTTTTTTCAATAGTTGTAATAGTTTTATTACTTAAATAGCTCTTGCCCTATTTAAGATTGCTAAGAGATAGAGAAGATAATAATACACTCTCTTAACTTAACAAAAGCTCAAATTTTTTTGTTAATTAAAACAACAATATTTGATAAAGCAAATTGCTAAGTCTTGCTATCTCCAAGAAGTATTTTAATAATTGCGTAAATATAAATGTAAATGTAAATGTAGATTTTGATTGAGAAAACAATTCAAGAGACTTTGTGTAGAACTACTTGAGAGACAATCTTGATTTGTTCGACGACGATCGATTTCTACTAGCTTGTGTGCTCTCTTGATATTGTAACCTTCTAGGTAGAGCCCTTTTGAATAACTCTCCTTGCATGTGCTGGGTCGATTGATGTGGCGTTTGCAGAACTAGGTGTACAATAAACTGCGAAGACGACTAGGTGGACTATAGGAACTGGAATGACAAACGAACAACTGAGCAGGGTACTCTAACACGATCTCTTTCAGGATCACTTAGTGTCCCGTGCACGTTTACCAGAAAACGGACGTCTAATAGGTACAGGTTCTGGTGGGTAGAAAGGATGATTCATTGCAGAAGCTGCAGGAGGACCTAAATAGTCCTCCGAGCCACTAAGAAAACTAGTCCTAAAACTATCTAGTTTGGAACCTCCTGGTCACACCGCCCATACCGGGCCCGGGCGAGCAGCTTTCGTGCGCTTTGCCGTAATCCAGTCAAGCTTATGGCTTGGCACGAGGCAAAAATGTGCGAAGGATGAGACAGAGATAGTAATGCTACGAGCGTGGAGGGGCTGGCGCACTCAGCGCGTTCTAGTGCCCGCCGGCCCCGCACAAACTTGGCCTCACTTGACACTTCCCTCTCGTACCGATCAAGCTTAGGTAGCCGGCTCGGTTTGCCAAACTTAACCTGTCGCGGCTAGCCAATCCCTGACATATTTCCCTGACGGAGGGTGTAACCACATCAACTATCACCGCTCAAAGCTTGGTACAATGAAAGCCCCCCACAGCATCGATGGGGGTAGGAATTCCATGAGCTTGAGGGCCCACTCACGCATGGTTCACTCCTGCATTTCTGGCGGTCGCGCAAAGCGGGCCCCTTTGAACTACCCGATCTGCTAGCGTGCAAACAAGGGAGCACCTTGCGGTTGTCACTTTCGTCTTCTGCAGTGTGGCCAAAATCAACTTAATCAAATTGTGCGGACAGAATGGCAACGAGGCAACCATCCTTAAGTACAAGTAAGGAGGGTACTCCTCAGACCTCTTCCTGCTTTCCATACTCCTACGCCACAAAAAGCCTCTGGATACGACTGCTTCACTTAGCGAACTAAGTAGGGACATCATAGAACCTTGCCATCAGACTTCGTTCACGACACATCTTCCGAACATACTCGGCGCCGCAAGCATGCCGTATGTAGCACCATCGTTCTTTTCCTTAAGTCATCTTTCCTCAAGTATTGATCCAATTGCGTCCTTTGGCTGAACTCATCAACGCCAAAGTAGCAGCTCAAACCGTGGCAAAGCCCCCAGTGCCGAGCCCGGGAACAAGCCCAACAACGACAGACCTCTTCCTTCTCCTGCCATTGAACGATACCTGCGTGAAGGTAATAAAGAAGAATCTCGTCACCCTGGCGAGCGTGACACTTACCCGAAAGGACCGACTGGCATGGCAGAATATATCGCAGATTGGGAGAGGAAGTGGAAGAAGATCACCGAGGAGCAGGATAAGAAAGGTAGCGCTCAGGCTTACCGTTATCATCACCTTTTGCAGTCGTTGCCTCCACCTGTCCTGAGCTTGGCTGACAATCACTCCCAGGCTCGTCGAAGCTCTGAGGCCATCCAATACACTTAGGCCACAGGACATGATAGAGGAAGCTGATATGAACGGGTTCAGGTTGCCGCGCGGCATGTTGTCGAGTGGCCTGGTAATGACCGATTTGTATCTACAAGGATACTGCTTGATGGTGTTGTCGAACATGTTGGAACATGACAATTCTTCTAGTAGCACTTACGTAGCTTTCACCAAACTCTCCTAGGTGTCGCCCTTGTGATGACTATGTTAGACGCTCGCGCCCGAAGTCGCGCCTTTGAGCCCTGTATTTCTGCATCGATTCGCTTTATGATTTGTTGGCCGAAAATTCTTCGCTCTCTTGGAACGATCTTTGTGGGAGAGTCCATCTGGATATTCCTGGATCATGGAATATTGGAAATCCAAGCCAGCCTCGCGTTAAGGTCCTCCCGTTGGATGCTCTGCACTCTGAACTCAGAAAGCCCTACCAGAATCCGATCAGATTCGTGTAACATCTTAGCGCCTATAAAGTGCTTGTGCTGCAAAGAGTGTCCTTTCGACTTCGAATTGGGGAACGCAATGGCTAATATTTGATAGTTGGTTGGAAGCGGGATATCGAGACTTGGCCTTCGTCGCAGCTGTACCGATGCGTAGATCATCGAAGCTTGCAAGCGCGGGTGTCTCAGAAGAGTCGAGTGGTCCCCAAGGTATCTCTAGGTAAGGCGCAGTGTCACCGTGGATCCTTAGACCCGTGTCATCACAATATGCTCAGACCGAAGGGTAAGTTTTCGATGAGCCAGGGCAGTATTGGCCATGGATGGCAAAAGAACAAGGCGCGAGCGAAGAGAAGTCAACACATCTGGGCTTTACTCATTTCGGTTAGTCTGAGGCTGCCGTTGGCCGGTCTGGACCCTGGTTGTCAAAATACGTGGGCTGTTCCATATTTTCTCCAAATGAAATTAACGTGCCGCTAAGGAAGAAAACCGTAGATTTTCTTCGCCCTGGCGCTCATAAACACTATAAGCGCTAGACTAGACGTATTGTTTGGCTCGATGAATGGTACCTTAAGGTAACTGAAATTGTGACCAATGACTTTCGGAAAACGTATCTCTGCAGACAACTTGAACTTTGAAGCCGCGCGGTTGTCTATCGCCCTACGGTGATGATGGGGAAGAAGCTCATCTCAGGGCAATGTTCGTACTGTCGAATTATCACAGAAGAGACAGGCTATGGTGAGCGTACAGTCGTTCTTCAGGAAGTACGATCTCTCCATTTGAGGCTGAGCGGCTGTTTGACCAGCTGTTCATGATGTTTCAAGCAAATTGCAATCAACGTGTCTATTCTGTGCCACCTGTGTTCGTCAGCTTACTACATAGATATTCACGCCGGTAGCCGTTCTCCATATCCTAATTCACCACTGTTGCGCACATCCTCATATGTTGTCTTATTTTCTCGTTAACCAGCCCTGATGACTTCATTCAGTACTTGACAGTTGCAGCACCGATAATGCGTCCGCCAGTAATGCCATTTTCAATTAGTAAGTCATTCGGTCACACTTTGGTACGCTACGAAATGACCGGACCATACTGACATCTTTAACAGCATTCTAAGTCTAAGCATAGTTGCTTCCTATCTACCCCAATATCATCGTCTCATCTCGCGTAGCTCCAGCTATGGAATCTCCCCTTCTTTTATCACATTAAGTACATTATACAATAGTGGTGCACTTGCAAACATACTTCTCGTGAGTCCTATTAACGGGGCTACCAAATATTACCAGGGCGGAGGGCTGCACGGCCGAACCTGCTTCTCGGTATTAACCGCAGTCTGGGAGCACGGACTCCAATGGCTTGGCTTCATCATTGTGTAAGTTCCTTCGGATTAAGAGGTCTCCTTCGTCGTTCTGATTGAGAATTGCTAGGTTCATCATCTACCTTAACTTCTACAGCGAGGAGCCTCGACAACGCGCCAGCATCACTGAGTCCGTGACATCGGGACAGTATGTATCCGCTGGCGAGGCTTCCGAAAAGCTTCTCCCGCGTGTGCCAAAGATCGTCGCTTCGGTATGTCTGGTCCATGCCCTGCTTGTCCTCGCACCTTCAATCGCCTTGGCCTTCTCTCCATTTGTAAGAGGTGTCGTCCATGAGATGGTGCTCGACTTTTGGACCCTCTTTGTCAGTGGACTTTCGGCAATTTTAGCTGTCACTCAATACCTGCCGCAGATCCATCTCACTTTCAAGCTAAAGCACACTGGAAGCTTAAGTATACCTACGATGTGTGTGCAAGGCCCGCTGCACATTGCCTTGGCTGTGTCATTAGCATCCAGAATTAACGAAATCCTCGATCTTGACGCTACCAGCATCGTCATGTTTGCCGGTCGTGTGGCCTGGATGAATCATGCCCTAGCAGGATCCCTTCAACTTGTTTTACTGGTTGTCGGTATCTATGGTAGTCATATACGACCGCAGCTTCAAGACAGGGGGATTTACCAACAGATAGAACACAGCGCTACAACGCTACCGGACGAGAGAACCCCACTTATTGAGGGTGAAGACGCAGATGAACTACGGCTATCACATGCGATCAGAAAAACCATATCCGGTTGTCGATGGATTGACTTCTTCTCAAGGATCTATACATTCGATCGTGCTGGGTATCCTGCCATCCAACGCCAAAGGAATAATCTGTTGGTTCTACTCCACCCTTTACTTCTGCGACTTTAACCTTCGCGGTTCCCTGATTGTGTCTAGAATGGTATTGAGCGTTTTCGAATGCTGCAGGAACTACGCGCCCAAATGGGTGTGTCCTGTTCTAAGTCGGTATCCCTTTCTCGAACGGCCTTCAATCCTGAGCTCTGGTCGATCTTCTGACCTCTCAAGACGTTGCAATGCCGCTAGACGTACTTTGACCGGACGCTGTGGAGTTTGGCTTTGTGGCGCACACCGATTGCAGGAGTTCGTATTCCAGGTGTCTTCTAGACGCCATCTGCTTCACCACCCAGGTCGACAATTCCGCTGCGTCACCGTGTAAGCACTCGAGGCATCCTAATACCCCTAGACCAGCCAGGCAAGCTTCGCAAGCCGGATCGGCGAATCTATACGATATCAGTACAGCCTCTTCACAGGTAGTCTGAGAAGCCAATGGAGAAGGAAAGCACGTACCCTCCGGCAGCGCATGCGGGGAAACAGGCACCGGCTGCAACGGCTGTGCATAGACCCCATACTTTCCAATTGCAGCTTCCTACGTTGGGGGCTGGCCTGAGGCTGAGCTGAGAAGGCTTGATGCAACCACCGTTGTAGGCTATTAAGGCCCGGCTGTCCACGTCTCTGGAAGCTCTTGGAGCAGATTCCAACGGTGTGGAGACTGATTCGCGACACAGAGCAACGAGGAGCAGCAAGGAGGTGGCGAGATCCAGAATGACGCGCATGGTGATAAGAGCCGGCGTCGGACAATCGGCGTCGCTACCAGTTGACAAAAGCAAGACGAAGCTGACTTCAAGAAAGATATATAGCAACAGCGTCGATCGTTGAAAGGGCTAAGGATTATATATGCAGAGGCGCCCGCTTGTAGCCAGTACTATAAGCGGGTAATGAGCGACATCTACTCTCACCCATGCGGGTTCACCCAATTGCGCCGAGTAAAGGCGAAGACACGTATCTCTCAGGGCCATAGACGGGTCGGGAGACACGTGGGCCGCTCTCCGATTGCGTCCGGTTGGCACGATATAGACCTAGAATGGTGGAAGATTTCTGCCTCGCTATTGTGTGCGTTGATCGAGGTGCCGTATCCATCCCATCCAGCTTTTTCACAATCTCCTTTAGGCGGTCGGCTATCAGAAGCATTTCTTATACCCTGTCGGTTGTCGCGGGATGTTACACCTTGTGCCCTGCACTCCTTGTTGCGCAAACATGGGCTCATCCCCGATATGATGATTCAGTCTCTTATATTGAACCGCATAAGTGGATGTTTCAAGGTCCATCAACACTTCTCCCTGCCGCCTTACACCTTCTAGAGCAGGGAGACATGGCCGCGCAAACACGCACCTGAGTCAACCAAAGGTACGTCGCCAACAGTGCATTATTGAGCTACTGTTGTTCCTCATTCAAGTTGGTGTTGGGTCCAAATGCATTCAGGTGTTCTGTTTATCGCGATTGATCAGCCGAATTAGGTTTGGGTTTGACACACTACTGGAGGAATCTTGCCTACCATTACGCGATTCGCGCGAGGGTTCGTGCTGCGCATAAGTACTACTACGTGTTTGCTTTATAAATCACATTCGCAGTGCGAGACTCATGTTACCTGCAAGGCCCACTTTACGCCTCAAGGTTTCTACAAAATGCATGTATTCGGTCTTCTTCTTTTTCTCGCCTCCTCCACGCTCGCTCTACAGCCAATCGCAAATTCTACTCCCACACCTGAGCCGCCATCGCCTGGTGCCAAACCTGTGTGCTTCCCACCTTTCGACCGACACAATGTTTCGGAGGTAATCGGCCTCTGCTCTAGCCTCGTTGAAGAGTTCGTCCACAGCTTCGGGGAACAAATGAACACGAGTCTGCGCTGGAGCGGCAACAATACCGAGAGGCACCGTGCGAGAACAGTCCATCTTCCGCAAGTGATTCGTAATTTCAATCACGATCGCACCCAGGAATGTCTTTTAGAGTTGATAGACCACGGTAACGGAGACACGTACGAGCCCTCGGCCCTGATGGACAAGGGTACCGAAATTCTGAACGAATGTTTCGCAAAGGAGGATTGTGGAGAGATACAGCTGCCGCCGCATTACACTACCGCTCTCGCAGTGTGCGGGACTAATCGCCAAAATCAAACCGGACGGAGGGGTCTATGGACGAGACCAGTGTTAGAGATGCCATTCGTGGAATATCTGTGGGAGAGAATGGAATCATGAGAGTATGATATGCGGCTGTGCGAAGAGTCAAAGGGAGATCGGCGGGCGATCTCTTGCTGCAGCGAAGGTCGCTATGTCCCAAGGAGTCCAGTGCCAAGAAGGGCGTAACGGGGATAAGGCTATCGCGGCAGCATATATAATCGGAGCACTACGGCGAGCCCAGGTCGAGACCAAAGGACAGTCAGAATAGACATTCACATGTCACTGTAGGAGTATCTCCATGCCAGGTGCCACACCTGCAAATGTGTGCTATACTCATGAAACCATTATCAGAGAAAGTGAAATTAGGTTGTGTCTCCGGAGGATATTCTAGCGAGTCGAATGTACACATTAACTCCCGCCCCGCAAAACGTTCTCAACAGCTCGCATAACACATTTCTCTGGGGTGGCAAGAAAGGAAATAATTGAACCCAGCAGAATTGCTGAGTTGTCGCTTCCAGAAAGACCTGTGGACAGGGCGACGATAGCCTTGGAATCACACACACCGCGCAATGCAATCTTGGCCACCGTCCACTAGTATTGCAATACGCGATCATGAGCACATAAGCAGATTCGCGGACAAATGACGTGGAGGAGCAATAGCCGCCACCCTATCACATATGCCTATTTCAACCCAACCACTCACCTCTACGCGACTCTTGCAGCCGAGTCCTATCACCCGCCGCAAGTATCTCTACGGCCAAGCGCATATACTGAGGAAATATCTCATTGCTACTGTTCTGAGCCACTATCTGATTGCTTCTATTTTAAGCCACTACATCCAGCGACTTCGAGCGTCCAATTAGGGATGGCTTATCATACCGCTGTACCACACGTTGTTGAGGTATGAGAATAAAAGTTAAGGAAACAATGAAGGAGTCTGCATCGTACCGCGGTCGTGTCACTGACTCGACCAAGATATATCTTGATTCCCTCGTCTTCAACAGAAAGGATGGAGAATAGGAATGGCAGAACCACGAGACGATGTGTCACGGAAAGCTGATCTTTGACACCGTTGACATAATTCAGGTCAGCGACTGCCTCCAGAACAATGAATCTGGGCACCATGACAGAGTCTAGAATTTTCGCGGAGTACGAGAATTCTCATATTGATAATGACGAACGCTCTTCATCAGGTCGACGTGCAGACTTGAGACCCAGCGCTATAACGACTGGAAAGCCACTATCGGAGGCGATGTGCTACATTACTTCGTGCTGCTCGGAGCGTGTTGTGGTGCTGGCCCATACTCCCGTCCTAGGAGATTGAATAGCGTAGTGAAATAGGTTCAGCGTGTGGCTGTGCCGATACATTCTCCTGCACGTGTTCTGCCACAACGAGTTCTGCCGAACTTCTACCCAATGAGACCATCATCAGTTGCCGACATTGGTCTGATCAATTTACTGTTCCTGCACTATCTGATCATGGGAAGCTGCTTTGCAGTGAATGGACCACACGGTCGCCATTGCCAAGGGAAACCACGTCAGCTCAGCAGGGAGCATGGGCCAGAAATGCTATGAATACAGGCCCTCAAGATACCACATCTCGCATTAGGCGATGGAGCTATTCGATGGGTGAACAATAATCGGAGTTGAGCACAGGCGATTGTGAAGCGTGCCCGATCTTCGTCGACAGGTGCTCCGTCTAACAAGCGACGATGAGATAGGAGTGCTTGGCACCGGGAGACTCGACGAAAGGGTTCATTAATCTCCTGCGGAGGATTATCACGAAAGGGCCAGAAAAACCCGCGAGCGGGAAGTGGCCGCCTCTTGCAGCAAGGCTAGATCGAGATGACAACCTCTGCGTGACTAGAGAGTGTGTCACACGTCTCTTTATCGGTCGCCAAAGCCTAAAGTATACGGCTTTCGCCACCCCAATTCCCGAGGTGGAAAGCATGCACGCCCCGTGGTCGCATGGCCTACCAAGGATGTTAGTCAAAACAGAAAGGAGGAGCCAGGTTGGATGCATGGTGTGCAGCGAGCCAGTAAGCAGTGACCAAGGGATTAGAGTTGACAGCGACTGGATGCCCAGGAGGCCTGCGAGTGCGAGGTGCAGCATTAAATTCCAGCGTGAAAAGACGCGAGGCTTTACGCCAAAGGATTCGGTGCCGATCGGCAAACTGAGAAATTACGACAGGCTCTGGTGATAAAGTGCAGAGTGTCAAAGCAGCTGTACAGGTACTGCTATACACTAGGGCGATGGTGGCAGATAGCGTAGGTTGTTGGTGCAGACTGCAGGGCCTAGGGACGGTCAGCAAGGATCGGCCGGCGATCTTGCAGCGGATTGCAGGGGTTGGCACGTGGTAAAACGGGGCCTAAGCAGTAGTTCGCACCCTAATTTGGCTCCCCCCGCCCCCCCCGCTCCCCCTCTGTCTGTGCCAACAAACTAAAGTGAGACAAGTGCTGCAGCCTCGACGGCTATCTGGACAACAGAGCCCAAGGATCCCGTAACACTTACGAGTCACGACACCATGGCTGCCAGGTTCTGCCGGCGAAGTCGCGTTGCACGGATCGCTTCTTCAAACCCAGCCTTCACCGCACACCGAATACGAGGCCAGGCGGACCTTTAGGCAATTGCGGAACATTGGCTGTAAACGCTGCCAATGACCAACTGTACCGACATCCCAACTCGATATCGAAGCTACTGCGCTCATGACCGAGTGTGTTGCGAAAAGCTAGAGACTGACTTGCTCGACGTCCTTGCTGTAGTGCCCGCAACCGCAGACAAGGCTGGAGCCTTTCGTAGGGGCGTGGTGCGATGGCTTTCGCTAGTGTCTGGGTGCCAGGCTGCACATTGCAACTAGGTGTGGTCGAAGCAGACTTGGCCCATCCAATAGCACTGCGCTCTTTACGCGCCATCGTGACGATTGGAGGATGGTTTGATAAGAGCTCCCTTGATTTGGTGGCACCCGCGACGCTTCCTGTGCTTGAAGGGCCCGGGGCAGTAGCATCCACTTGCTCAGCTGGACCGTGCAAGGCATACGTCAGACCTTGGCCGGCAAACAGCACATGTTACGAGGTCCTGACAAGGTCGCGCTGCTGCTGGTCCGATGCTTAGCGTCTGAACAAACCAAGATGGGGATCTCCATAATGAACCTTCCTTTGCAGGAACGTCCATCAGGGAGCCCACCAATTTAAGAGAGCCAATGATGTGTTTCATGGTTTTGCGTCCTTGCGTTCCTTCATGGATGCATTGGACCTACTGAAGATTGATTTCGATTCGGACAGGGGGTTGCCCCACGGCTTTGCATGGCTTCCTCACAGCCAACGTGAGGTCTCCTACCCTCTGCTTCCAGAAAGTCAATGTACCGCCAAGCGGATCACTGCCTTCTTCATTTACCTTGCTAACCTTGTCTGCCCGTTATGCACAAAGCCACTCGGCGTTCCTCGCAGCGGCTCACAGCCAGCATTCAGGGCAGTGCGATAGAGTGCTTTGGTACTGCAGATGTTGCGCCTGCCTCGCCCCGACCCCAGTTGTACAGTTATTTGCGTTTCTTGTGGGTCTTTTCTCTGTATGTCCTCATCTTTACTTCGAGTGGCGTCTCCCTACGATACATGAATGCCTGCCAATGTAAGCACATCCACATCTTCAGACGAATAATGCAGGGGACCATGGGCATGGGCTTCTCCTGTCCCTCGCAGCTTGCAATCTATTGCTCGGTGTTAAGCTATTAGACTTGGGCGATCCTTTTCTAGCATCCATTGCCACGCCTGAGCATGGGAGGTTCACACAGGGGTAGATTGCCGTCCAGTCCGTGACTTTTGCTCGCTTGCCAAGCCTTATGTCTCGAGCATGCCCTAGTGGCCCTAGCGCTACGCCATATCAACGTTGACACTGTTGTCACCGGCCGGCCCCGCTTTGTCTTGGTTGGGGCTCCGGCAGGGAAGCTTCTCGGGAGCCGCCCAGATTGCCAGTGTGACACCATGTCCGTGTTTGATCGATGAAGGAAAGCACTCGCCTCCGGCGTCGTATTCCGGAAAGGGCCCGATGCGGGTATTGAGGCTCCTCTCCTACCGACGGTAGAGGAATGACATATAAAGCGTCGCCTTCCCTCGGTTCTGTACTTGGTCCTGCAACTCAGTATCAGCAGGCATCACCAAACCCAATTTCGAGGAGCACTTGCTAACCACTGAGAACGCCCACTGTTCTGTGTTACCCGATAGGCGATCATCCTCAACGCAGACCAGCGACAAGCATGGCGTTCGTTCTCCTTCTCCCTCCGTACTCTCTCCTGCGGCCTATTCACATTTCTCCTTTGGAAGGCGTCCACTAATACTGTTGACAGTGGCTTGGGTTCGAAAAAAGAATCTGCGTCGTCCACATTCAGCAACGTCGACAGTAGCGACCTCCGTCAAAGGCAACAGGCTCAGTGGCCCCAGCCTCGTGACCATCGTCAACCTCGAATTACTCAATACCAGCATGAGCACTCATCTCACGACAGCGAAAAAGACGGTCTTCAGCGCTCTGATCGTCAACAGGCTGGCCGCTCCCACAAGACCGCTGCTCACGGTCGCCATGGCCCTGGGACTGACCATCCACAAAGCGTTGTGCAACACTGTCACGAGGGATGCACAACTCATTGTCTTCAAGACCTCCGCCGAGGTCATCAGCGAGGCGAAAACCTCTCCCCAAGTCCCGCCATCGAGCGCTACCTTCGCGAAGGCAACAAGAAGGAAGCCCTCACAAGAGGTGACCGCGAGGGATACGGTAGCGGAGGTCCAGGAATGACTTCGTACCTGCAAGATTGGCAACGTCGATGGGATGCGATAGATGGGAAGGATGGTCGAAAAGGTTGGTAAATCGGCTAGCTTTTCATCTACGGTGAGCCTTGGACTGACCTTGCCAATATCGAACCAAAGCTCTGATAACAATCTCGGGGCACTTAAGATAGCTTTGGGATTGGATGACGTTCTTGCAGGTCATACCAACTATGACATACCGCCGCCATGGAGTGCAATGCATACAGCAATGGCGGCGACGCTAATATCCTGCTGGTTTGTTGCGGCAGTTGAAGACAAATACAGACGGCGAATCCTTTTATAGACTTGATCACTGATTTACCCTTTCCCATTACAAGACTCTTTCGGAGTTCAATGGCGGGATCTCTTCACCGATGTCTCTCTTGAAACGTGCGGTCCGCGTTTACATCCTTTCGAATCTCCGTCACCCTGACAGCACCTATACATGAACCCTTGGGGATACTCCTCTCTGTTCTCAGGAGTGTCGATCTCTCCGTGGGCGTCATCCCAGTCCACCCACTCCTCGCCATCATAGTCCACTTCCAGGTCTCCTAGTGACCCATCAGTCTCGCCTCATTGCATGATAATGGCACTGTACCTTTGTGCCATCTGCATGCTCTATCCGAATTCTCGGTCACATCGAATTCTTCTTCGCAGTGCCTGCAAGTAGCAAACCGTGGCCTCATGCGTTTTCGCTCCGTGCCCTTACTCGAAACAGATTCTATCGTAATTTAAGTTTGGAGTGCGGCACTCGACATGAATCCGACACTCACCACTCTCGACTAAGAGCCGACGCTGCGCGACAGCAGCTGCTTGAGGCACATCTCTGCATACAGCGAGCAGCGTGGATCGTAAATGCTTAGACTTTACCGTCAGGATAGCTTCTTCAAGTTGAGTATCAATGGCCGACGCGCGACCATAGGCAGTCGTAGAGCAGGCTTGCGTCATGTCACCAGTATCACAAGGCATCTTGATCAGTAGACTCTCGACCAGTCCCACGTGAAATGAAATCATTAATGGCTTATATCGCGCTCCGCTGTCACGACGCGTCCACTAGGGGGCGCACTGAGCCGGGTTCCGCTAGGCTCGTGCCAAGACTTCCGCCAGCGGGCCGTTGGAAAGCCCTTCCGCGATGCTAGTCTAGATATGTGGGGTCCTCCCCGCCGAACAATGGAAATAAAGGCCGCATCAAGTGCTAGTGCTTTATCAGACAATTGACATTCCGGAAGGTGACTCGATTACTCGATTACGCCGCACATCTTGCGACTACTAATACCGTATTCGGGTCCTAGTGGTCATGGTTTAAGCCTACAAAGTCCTTCCAAGTCGCCATCAACCCCTACCAAGCGCTACACATCCCCTCACAATGTCTAACCTCACGGACACGACATCTTCTCCGCCGTCCCAATCCTCTCCCAACGCATCATGGACCTACTTCTACCCCCTCCTCCTCCTCTGCCCAACAATCTGCGCCTTCCTCCGCCACAACCGCCTCCGCACCACCCTCGAAACATACCCCTACACCACACGCCGCACCTTCGCCTCAATGACCGACAAAGACGCCATGCGCATCCAGCAAATCATCGGCGAGCTCGAGTTCCCCTTCACCTTCGAGAAAGCCCTTCAGTTCGCCCTCTTCCGCACATACGGCATCCCCACCATCAGCAAGCTTCTCTGCGCCACGAGTCAATTCAGCGAGCCGAGCACGGCTTGCAAACGGTACTCGGATACAGGCCTATTGATCAGCGAGTTCATGGGGCATGAGCCGACGAGCGAGCGGACGAGGCAGGCGATTGGGCGGATGAACTATATACATTCGGGGTATCAGAGGAGTGGGAAGATACTGGATGATGATATGCTGTACACGCTTGCCCTCTTCGCGTGCGAGCCTGTACGCTGGATCAACAAGTATGAATGGCGGCGGTTAGAGGACTTCGAGGTCTGCGCCCTGGGGACGTTCTGGAAGAGCGTGGGTGACGCCATGGGGATCAGCTGGGAGAAGCTGAAGAGTGGGACGGGAGGAAAGGAAGGGACGTGGAGGGACGGGTTGGAGTGGTGGGAGGAGATCTGCGAGTGGAGTCAGGCGTACGAGAGGGAGAAGATGGTGCCGGCAGAGACGAATAGGAAGACGGCAGAGGAGACGACACGGATTCTGCTATGGACGATTCCCGGGCCGTTGAAGGGGATGGGAAGGCATTTGGTTAGTGCGTTGATGGATGATAGATTGAGGGAGGCGATGATGTGCGTTCCTGCGCGCCTACTATACCTTTTAAATATTGACGATGCCACAGGTATCCCGCTCCCCCAGCATTCTACAACTATTTCGTGTCCATCGCCTTCGGCATCCGCAAATCCCTCCTCCGCTACCTCGCTCTCCCACGCCCTTACATCATGCGCGCTCACTACATGACCGCGGAACCCACCAAGGACGGCACCTACTACACGCTCAAATACGACGCCGCACCGTACTACGTGAAGCCTACATTCCTGCAGCGTTGGAAACCGGGCGCCTGGTATTCGTGGCTCATGGGGTTGCCGCTGCCGGGTGATGAAGGGTTGAAGTACTCGCCCGGGGGGTATAGGATCCCGGAAATGGGACCTGAGAGCATGAGGGGGAGAGGGGGAGATTTCGTGATGAGGGTCGCGGAAGAGTTGAAGAGCTCGAGGACTGGCGGTTGCGTGTTTGCGCGGAAAACGCAATAATGATATGGTTTGGCGTAAGTATGAGTCGATGGAATTGGCTTCGGAGTCTCGCATAGATAGCGATGGCTTCAGGATATTGGCGGCGTTGAAGCTTGGTTACATTGGATACATGGGTATAAGTCACAACGGCTGAAAATTCTCCAAAACCTACATCATGCATTGTAGATATTGAAAAGTTTCCACCCCAACACGATGCCTCTAAAGCGCGATCCCCACGGCCCTATATACACTCAGCCCCTCAACCGACCGTAACGCATCCTCCTCCACTCTATCTGGCCCCACACAAAACCACCATCCCTTTCATCTTCCCCTCTTTCTACTTCTTCGCCCCCTCAGCCTGCGGATCCGGCAATATACCCTCAGCCTCTAACCTCCTCCTAGCCTCTTCAAGAGCCCACGTCTGTATCCTATGTGCACACAAACGAATTAGCCCACTCAGCCACTATCCTCATCTCCATCCCAAACCCCGCCCTCCTCCCTTGCATCTCCCCGCTTATCCACCTCGTCCACCCTCTTATCCACTCCCCTCCCATCCCTCCCATCCCTCACCACCCCTCACCACCCTCCCTCTTATCCATTCCCTTCCATCCCTTCTTCCCTTCCTCCCCCCCGACTACCATACAAAGATAGGTCAAACTCACGAAGTATCAGGCTTATAAGCATACGCCCCCACCGCCACCCCAATGCTCCCCCAAAAACCCCACACCCAAACGCGCTCCCACCCTTCGTTCTTGTACTTCTCGCCCGGCGGCACGTTGAACAGCCAGCCGGAGGGCGGGTCGTAGTGCGAGCTGTGTGGGGGGGGGTGCTCTTGCTCTGCTTGCGAGCTTGAGGAGGCGTGGTCGGGGGATGAGGTGGGGGAGCGAGGTGAGGTTGTGAAGCTGCGAGTGGTGGGTGGGATGGTGTGGGAGGTCGGTGGGTGGCCGGTGGATGGCGGTTGGGTGGATGCGGAAGTGGGGGGATGGAGGGTTGTGGATGTGAGGGCGCAGCGGGGATGGGTGAGAGGGAGGGCGAGGGCGCCGGAGAGGGCGCGGGGAGGTGGCATTGATGGGGAGTGTTTTGGGGGAGGAGTGGTGGGTTTTCGGGGTTGGGGATGAGGTGAGGTTGAGGGATGGCGCTAGGGGATGGGAGGCTTGGCTGAGATCGGCGCAGGGGGGTTGTGCAAAGGTGCGCCTTGTGGCTGGATGCGGTCTACATGTATGCAACATCAGGGATAAGCATCCGTCTCTTGGTTTTCTAGTGGGTTTCTAGTAATTTTCACATGATTCAATTTCGATGACGCTGTGGTGGGTAAAAGAGACGGAATCGATTACAAGGACATTCGATCTTTTACATGATATCGATCGCGAATTCGTATTTCCATCCTTCCTCGTAAAGCTGACAAGTTACCCGTTGCTGGGAATACGGCAGTTATCGACTGTGTGGCGTATCCTCGATCTGATATATGTCGAGCTAATGCCGTAAGGCATCAACAAGTGGAACGAATGAGAAAGATAATACCGACATTTCCATGATATCCATTCCTCAAAGAACTTTGGAGACTTTTATGGAAAACCCAATTGCGTAGTCAAGACACACCAAGTACACAGGTGATGCGCCGGCCATGTCCCTCGCGAAAGCTCGCCGATGGACCGGAAATGATGGGAATGTAATTGAAACGCATCTACATCCGCCTAAGAAAGTACACTGCAAGCCGGCGTCTGCGTCAGAAGTCCTAGGCACGAGTTTCTCTCAGACTTCACTTCATCTTATCGCAAACAGCGTTGAAGGGGCGAGGAGTAGATCTTGATCACTGTTATTGCGACTTCTTCCTCAATCAACTGCCGCAGGAATTTGCCTGCTATTATCCGTGCTTTGTAAACAACCCAGAGCCCATTGACAGGCCAGAATGGAAAGAACCACAGCCACCACGAAGAGTTGATGACTTCTCTCGGCTATGAGATCAATCTTTGTTTTATCATACACACTTGGCAATAACGCTGCCTTGTAGTTCTGACGCAAGGCGTCGTACCGGTTCAGTCGTAGATATCTCAGGGTTCCTTCCCCTAAAAAGCTCATTTGCGCATATGGTCGATTGAGTTTCAAAGAAGTATGCTAGGCCCGTACCCCCAAAGCCCAATGTTAAGTACGGGATCCATGAAGGTACTCGTCCACCAGTGTCTAGCCCACGACCGGGTCATTACTATCGCTAATGTAGTCTTTGACATGCAAGTAGAACCAGGGATGTGCTGGATGGCTAATTCTTTGTAACCGACTGCTGTTCAAGTGGTCATTCGTGAGACGGCTGGTAACGACGACGCCGTGGTCTTTCGATTTGACGTCGCATCAACGTGTTCGAGTTCATCTGGAGTCTTGATGACGTTCTTTGTCTTTTCTATAACTGCTGGTATGCTTGCCACCAGATGGTAGGTCGTTTTACCATAGTTCTTAGCTTCCGTGAGCTGCAGCGCAACCATCGTCGTAACACCCAAACTACCACAGCTCCCCACTGCGCCATGGAAGAGATCTGGCCTCTCAGTCCGCGACGCCGTAACGATTAATCCACTGGTGTCGACGAAGTTGAGTTTTCGATCGAAGAATCCGTACTTAAACGAGCTGCCCTCGCCAGAGGCGCCCGTGTCGCCACCGCCGACCCCAGTCAAGAGAATCTCCATGATAATAGGGCGCGATCTGACACTGTACTCCATCGTGGTCTCTGCGAGGTCGTCCATGGACATATTGGGTTCAAAGAGCACAGTCTATGATATGACGTTGGCATTCAGGACATGGTTTTTGGTGGCTGATGTCGATCGTGATTCTTGGTGCAAAGACAGGTCGACGAGTGCTGTTAGTCGAGTCGTGACTCATGCGGCATGATTCATTCGTCCTGTAGAAGTCTTTGACCTCGGCTGCGATAACGCCAATAACTCTCTTGTGAGGATGCATTGCTCTCAGGCTGACTTCATCATGGAAGATTGAGCAGAGCTTGCAAATGGAACGCGGAATGTCTAATGATCTTTCTCTACACTTGTACCGAAAAGAAAGAAGAGCGGATTTCCCAAAACTAGCTGGTACAAATGCTGCATGGGAGAATTGCAGCAGCAAAAGCAGATGAGATGTACCTACCGTGATCATCTCGACCAAGACGCAGAAGAAAGTGGCACCGGTCACCTCGAGCCTCTTAATTTAATCATTGCCGTGGAGCTTTCGTTCCATAAATCTCTAAAGACCGTATAGCAAGTCATGAGTCAAGCGTTAGAGGAGTTGACCGAATGAAAGGTTGTCGCGTGAATCTTCTTTGATAGCTTAAAGCTTGACATCTTTCAGAAAGAGGGCGCTGCTTTGAGATACTGAGCCGCCAACGCAAAACGTCCCCTCAACGAAGCCCCTGTATCGTTGGCGTAGGTTCAGCCATGCTACTGGCTATATTCACGATTACAGCCGTACTAAGACTCTGAAAGCAACGAAAATACTCAACGGTGGATGCATTCGGGCTTCGAAAGGACTTCTCGGGACAGCACCACGGGCATTCTGAACGTGAGTTCAAATCGAATGATGACAAGATCGAGGCTTGACTAGACTACAAACGGGTTGGAATCGACGATGATGTTCCATTATATAGGATGAGGCTGATGCCGCAGATGAGATTTCGGAGGCTTGGTGAAACTGCGCTATACCCAATCGGGCGCACGTTCAAGCTGAGATCAAAGCGTTGTGCAGCGCGTGATGGTGACTTCTACTTGAACACAAATTGGTTAAATTGAAAGTTGGTCAGAGCACCTCGCCGTGCCAGAATTGCTCTCCGTTTATATTGTCTGCAAATATGCACAGCGTAAGTGTTACGATTCTTCAGAAAGTCGCTGTTCACCTTCTCGTTCCCATCATCGGGCTTCCCGGACTGCTCGTCTATGGTACGATGTCCAAGATGCACCCTGATCCCGCTAAATGCACAGATGGCCGTCCCAGAAATCCATTTTCGCAATGCAAATTCAATTCTACCTTCTTGATCTCCTGGTATCTCGGGTCCTTCGATCTGACGATTCGCTACCTGGATCTCTGTCAGCTCATTCTCTTATTATCATTGCAGTCAGAGATACTCACTTGCGCTGGTATAGTCACTGTACGTATAGCTACTACCAGTGCCGTAGCTCTCCTTATCCTTCTTGTCTCTACTGCGCTTGAGCCCGAGGAGGAGCGCCAAAGCACCCAACCCGCCACCGACGGTCAAGAGGCCGCTGAGGCCTGAGCTTTTCTTTTCTTTCTGAGGTCGGGCAGGTCCTTGGCCGAACCACCTTCGTCCGCCGGCTCCGCCGCCAGTCCCTGAGTGGTGATGCGAGTATCGCTCTTCGGTGATAACTTCCGTCTTTTTGCGCCTGCCACCGAGACCAAAGAATTTGAGAAGATTGTTGAGTAGGCCTTTGAAGCACAGACAGCCGCATATGATCAGGAGCAGAAGTATGCCCAGAAGCACACCGATGACGATACCCGCAATCTGGCCGCCTGTCAAGCCATTGTTGGACGTTGTCGATGCCATCCCGGTGGTCCCTGCACCGGCGGAGGCCGTAGGCACTGCGGATGAGTAGGCTACCGTTGTCGTTGCTGGGCCTGTGGATGTGGTTGTGTAGGTGGTGGCGCTGGTCGGACGAATGTATGCTGACCCAGCTGTTGCAGTGGACATCACCGAAGCCAGATAGCTGCTGCTGACATCGTTGACGGCGGTGTTTGATGAGGTGCACTGCCCTGGGTACTGGCAGTATTGTCCGGTAGCGCAGCAGATGTTCCCACAAGGGGTTTCACCATAGGAAGGAGCACATCCCGGTGTGACAGCGGGCGCTACTTGCGCTGTTGCAGACGTGGCCTGCAAGCTGTACGTCGATGTCCTCAGGACGAGATCGGTTTCGGTATATGTGGTCGTGTATAGCTGCCATTGACCGTTATTCCCAGCATTGGCTTGCACATTGCCGCCACTACCGCTGCCGCACTGAGCTTGATTGTTGGAATCGGTATAACATTGGCCTGCCGCTTTACAGCAGAGTGATTGGTATCCGCAAGGAAATGCGCATTGTCGCTCCACTAAATTGCTTTTTTCGGCTTCGACGATTTCATCTCGAGGGAATGGCGTTGCGTGGGTGGTATGCGTAGATGATAGGATGACCGCCAGGAGGGAGAGAAGTGTGGGTGCATGTGGTTGTCGCATGGTTGAGGAATGTGTGGAATGTCGTGGCCGCACACGAAGGAAAATTGATCGATCGTCCCCCGCTTGAAGTGGCGATCCGCCTGCTTCCGCTGAAATCTGTACACAGCACGCCCGTGGCAGATGCGACGATAGTCAGTTGCAAATAACGAGCGTATGAGTAATGAGCGTAGTAAAGGGGAATTGGGGAGGAGAGTCAGGTATGCAAGCTTAGCTTATCAAATTGAAGCTCCCCCAACCACCCGGTCTCGGCCAGCCACCACTAATCCGAACCAATCGATCAAGCTGCACAGCGGAACGAGATCTTGTCGTAAAACGTGTTCCACGGACGATGACGGATATCAATTGAGGCTCACGAAGGTAATCTGTAAGTTCACAAATGTAATCGTCGCACTCTTGGGCCTCTGAGGCATGATCTTACAACTATTGACAGCCCGTGGCGGGATCGGCCGCCCCAGCAACGTGCCTAGCAACAGGACAGAAATACCCATAATCTCACCTACGGTTTAGAGAATGATTCCCTATGTCTTCTGATGGTCTTCTCGACCTACGTTGCTCACTCTGATCGTCTCATGTCATGCCCTGCACAATTCCCAGGTTGCGAAAAGCAAGTATGATCGGATTGGTCGGGTGGTGGCTGGCGACCCACTTTTTCCACCTATCGCTTATCGATAATGTGAAGCGCCAAGAATGCCAAGTCTGCCCGAAGATCATCCTGCATCCAGATTCGAATGAGGGCCACAGTATAGTAGACCCTTAGTCCCTGGACCTGTTCCACCTATCGAGTTACCCGCCTCAGCTGAGACGTGTCTTCGAGGAGCAGTGTAAAGAGGGTTGATCACTTTGTATTAGGTTCGATTCCTAATGGCGCTGGTCCAATGGAGTGGGGCGTCTTCTTTTCTAGGTGCTCCAGCTTGGTGGCCCTTCCTCCATAAGCTTTCGATGCTGGCTTTGCACGCCACCCTTTGTACCTGCCCACACCCACCTAAGCAACGATTCAACATCAATGCTCGCACTCGTAAAACTAATCGACGGAAGACGAATGTGCCAATTCCATTCATGTCAGGACTGAGCCTGTTCCGCTTCTCCAATTCGACCATATCGACCTTCTCTCGCAACAGCAAGACAGATGTCAAAAATGCTCTTGTTCCCCAGAATCTGAAAGACCTTGACCCCAGCATCAATCTTTTTACTGAACCAGCTGCGGATCTCCACTGCAACTAGTGAATCGACCCCAAGAACGTACATGGGCTTGGCCGCATCAACGTCCTCTTTGGGCACGCTCATCAATTCCGACAGCTTTTTCGTCAGAGCTTCTGCAATTATTTCTGCCGCTTCTTCCGGAGTCATAGAGAAGAAAGGTGCGTCAAAGAGGGCAAGGTCTACCTTCAAAAAATGCCCAGTGGTGATTCAAGTCTCCTGTCCACTCAGCCTGATGTTTGGCTGCACCCTTTTGGCCAGGCCGAGCTCAACGTACTTCACGATTCTCTCCGTTGCTTTGATGATGTCCGAAAGCAACATTGTTAAAGCGCTCTCTAGGGATTTCAGTCCGTGCAGATTTCCCTTCGATTAGCATCTGCCACAATGCATTGCATGTAATCGCTTCTTCCGGGAATTTGAGGGAAAAGCCAATTACGGCTATCGATATACTTTCGACGCGGGCGCAGCTACAACAGGAGCTTGCGGAGGAATACTGAACGAATGATAGTTCTAGCGTCGAAGGGCAGGACCCATTTGGAAGCATAGCGTCTTCTCAAGAGACAAGACCGATGATATACTGTTTGAAGATGAAGAGCTTCAAGACAGCAAGTTTCTGAGATTACCGGCACGGCAAACATCAGAAAGCTGTATGCTCAGGTTGATGCAAGTGAAGGGTGTTGTAGCCAGAAAACCAAAAGCTTGGGGCGCAAAGCCTGAATCAGCATACCTATCACACCTTTCAAGATACTAATTACGGGGTAGAATGATTAAGGCAGCTTTAATTTGGTCTAATACCTAGTGCTAGATCGGAATCGAATCTTCCTGCGGATCAAGACCGTTGTGGATCATCGACCAAGTCTTAGCTGCAATGCAAATTCGCCCAATAATAATTGCAGGGAGCCCAGAAGAAGCCTTGAAAACATATCCAAATCTCTAACGTACGTTTGCCGCTCACCTTCCCAGAGACTCGAAGGATTGAGGGCCGACCCACCTCGACCGAAACCCTGTGCAGCATCGAGGCGTAGCAGACATCAGCCTTCAGCAGCTACTTATATCCGCGCCAATGTCATAGAGTAGCATAAGAAAGCATCAGCTTGACAACGGAGACAACGCTCCAGATCCGAGATCAAAACAGCGATGTGGATCATATGTGTAGGCTATGCAGGACAGGGCTCAAACATGGTAATATAACGTTAATCGTACATGTCTTCGGAAACAGGCAAGCCGTTGTCTTAGGAAGACTATCGCCGCCACACCAGAAACAGCAGTGGAGATGAGACAAAATGCAGGATGAGGTCTAAGGAAATCGCCATGATAGGACATTACCTGAGGCAGCTTTTGCGAAATTACAGACAGCCAGTCAATTGTTAAGCGCGATAAAATGGATTGGCTAGCAATGAATGCGTAGCGCGATGCTAAAGTATCTGACGGCCATGAAGCATACAAAAGAACGGAATTGATAAGTAGCGGAAACGCGCTAGGGACGTCAAATCTACTCAATATCACCCCTTAATGCATTCCACCCCTCAATGCATCCGCTAACCTTCGCAGTTGATTAAATTTTGCGCTCTAAGCCCAAATTTCAAGATAAGTAGCTCAAATTGTAGAAAAAGCCAGCTCTACGAGCGTATCAGTTTTTCTCGCGATTGTACTTCGTAGTTTAATGTTGTGCGTCATATATAATAGTTCGTAGAGAAGAGAACATAAAACATATTTTGAATAATCTTATCTGTTACAATGTTGATATAGAAAAATAGAGCTTGCTTTTCTCTACAGTTTGAGCTACTTGTCTCAAAATTCAAGCGATAGTTTCAAAAGTTGTTCAACTGCGAAGTTCGAAGAAATCTTAGCGGATGCATTGAGGGGTGAGATGCATTAAGGGGTGACATTGAGTACTGTACTTTGTGCCTGACGGCGCTTATTTACTGCTTATGTGTTGATCTAGCCAGGACATGGCAAGCGTGTCATACGGAGTACGGCAAAATAATACTCCAAGCGCTCGGCATGGGCACCAAGCGGCAAGCCTCTAACGTGACACTGCCGCTCGCATCTTGGTGGCTGAACTTCTACATGAACGAAGGATTTAGGGTGGGTGGCACGGATGATTCTCTTCCGTCAGCTGGCAGCTTCCCCGTCGGCCTGTGGCCAATCTGTCGGTTGGTGGTCTGTAAAGAAGGTTGTTTGCATATTTTAGGTTCGAATCCTAATGGCGCTGGTCCAACGGTGGACTGGGTGTCTTCTTTCTCAAACCACCCCCGTAGGCAGAAGCCACCTAAACCGAGCCAATCTTGGGCGTCACACTACCCCCCCACTTATCTGGTTTCTGGATGAAGTCAGTACGAGAGCCTCCCAGTTTTCGAAATTGGAATTTGGTGACAACAGGCAATCAAGATGGCTCCCAACGATGAGATGCTCATCGACCGAATACCTGCTGTCTCCCCTCGGCCTGTGCCAATGAAGGTTCTGGTTTTTGGCATGTCGCGCACCGGTACTATGTGTTCGTACTTCCTCGCTAAGGTCTGTCGTCGAATCCTCAATCGATACTAAACCTAGTAGCAATGCAACATGCCCTTCAGAAACTGGGCTACAAATCTTACCACATGACCGAGGCAGGGGTCAATAAAGCATTCAATTACTGGTATGAGGCGCTCAAAGCCAAATATGAAGGACAAGGGAGGCCTTACCGGCGCGCGGAATTCGATAAGCTGCTTGGTAATTATAGTGTACGGTTTGGACAGACTACGGTTCAATCGAGATCTGCTAAAGTTATCAGGCTGTCACTGATATGCCCTGCATACTGTTTGTCGACGAATTGCTAGCAGCATATCCCGATACAAAGGTGATCCTGACGAATCGAGATGAGGACAGCTGGGTGGTGTCGATGGACAAGACCGTGTTCGAGCTCCTGCGCTGGAGATCGTACGATTACATTGCTGTTCTAGAGCCGGTAACTCCAATCATAATTCTGGTCTGTTCAGCGGATTCAACTAAAATTAATGTTACAGAAACTTGTGGGACCTTTCTGGAAGACCTTCAAATACATTGTGAGCCTCTGGACAGACGGCGACTTCAACAGTCGTGAAAGACTCCGTCAGACGTACCGAGATCATTACAGCCATGTGCGGCAAGTGGTGCCAAAGACAAAACTCCTGGAATTTGGACCTGGCGATGGATACCAAAAACTCTGTGATTTCCTCGACGAGCCACAACCTGACAAGGAGCCGTACCCTCACATTAACCAGCCCGACAACATTTTCAAGATGCACACAAAGCTCTGGTGGTTTACCGTGGTAAATGCAATTGTAAGAGTTGGTGGCGGGATTGGCGCAGTTGCCGCCGCGGCTGGCGCTATGTGGTATTATCGTTACAGAGTCTAAAACAGATAGGTACTTCAAGTGTGGAAGAACTAGAACTACTCATTTGGCAGTCGGAGATTGCCTTAAGTAGTGCAGAGAAAAATTCCTTTCCCGTCACTGTAGCTATGTTGATTGAATCGACATGATTCCGTGCTAAAGCGTAACGTTCCCCTTCCCCAAATTTGCCCCTTTCTGCCTTCCTATTCATCCACTCCGTTAAAAATTGTGGGAGGTGGAACGCATAGCGGAGATCGGCGATACCGAGGCACAGCTTCAGAGAGCCTTCCCGACCGACTGCCAATGTGCGGCCTATTCGATCTTGGAATCCCGATCGTGGCGCCGAAAACAAGAGCGTGCAAACGGAGGTAAGGCTGCATGATCTCTCTTGGAGACGTAAGACTTACTTGCGGCAGGTTATTTTTCTGCATAGAGGAAACGAAAGTTGAAACTTTTGGAACAGAGAAAGGGTTGAGTCGGGACGAAAGATACTTCCATAAACATTCAATTAACACGAAGAGGCTCGTCTTAGACCATCATGCTCGACCCAGAAGCGACTGCTTGTTTCCTCCCAAGCCTGGCAGCCATAAAGCGACTCGCCTTCTTCCCCTGCTCTTCCCCCTCCGCATCGAGAGGAATAATCTTTTCCTCGTCCTCTTCATCCTTGTGAAGAGACCCACCTTGTCGATAGATCATACGGTTGCGTTGAAGGTAATACTCAGTTGTCGCTTCTTGCTCGAGGAGCGTCAGATACAAATTGTCTAGTTCTCGGAGTAAGGTGTCAGGATTGGCAGGAACGATGTCCGGTCTGTCAATTATATTCTCAGCTGGTGGGCGGTTCAAAGGGCCAGCTAGCGGTGGTCGAGAAGGTTGTGAGGCGAGAAATAAGAGAGAGAATCAGAGTGTTGACTTGAAGGAGCGCATTCCATTATTTTAGGTAAACATGGAATGCGCTTCCAATTGGGTTTTCTCATACATCGATCTCTGAAATCGATTTGACCATCGTCTGGACCACTTGTTTGCATGAGAAACAACCTGAGAAAAGCACCGGGGTTTGGCCCAGATACGGCCCGTTTGTAGGCATCTCCGCCCCCTTGAAGATCCAATTCTCGCTTAGTAAAAGCCTAACGTAACTCTGATAAACTGTGTAGTGAACTATCTATCAACTTGTCAAATGACATGAGATACGTGGATCTAGTGGTTTGTTTGTGATTGATAATAATATTGAGTCAGTTTGAACTAGTACAGGGGCAGATTATGAGAGAAACTCAGGGAGCGCTAGACCCAGTGCGGCTAGCCCGATATCTTTTCTGTCCATCCCAGCATATACCATAACAATCTGCCCAACTTAATGAATACAAAGTGATGCCCCCGTGGCGAACACTGTCCAGCATGGGAAGAGGAAGAAAGCGCGACCTTTCAGGCGCAAGACGCGCGTGTCTCTCTGTCGAAATCCCCAGCAGTCAACCGACTTCTGTTGCATCAAGACAGGCCCCTTTGAAGGCTGCAATTCAGGGCTAGTTCGCATTCGACAAAGGATGGACTTCGCATGCAAATCCGGCAGGGAGAGACAAGCCCCACTTGTGATTCCGAGTTTCACTCATGTCGCCAGTGCTAACGATTGACGCCCTGTTTGGCAACCACCCATCCGAACAGGACCGTCCGCGAGCGGCCCTCGAAGCCCCTCGGAACCATGACGCCGGCACACTTTGTCGTCAATCGACACTTCATACATCTCTTTAGACCACCATTTGCCCTGCAAACCCAATTGCAACTCCAACTCCAACGCCCATCCCAACGCCATACATTCCGGCGCATCCTGTTGGAGCTGCGTTCGTAGAGGCCACAAATGAGCCTCCAGCAGTTTGAGCGGCCGCACTACCATAAGTCGCGCAGCCCGCAAGCTGCAAGTTGTGGCAAGCCTCCGTGCTCAGACTGGAACAGATCGAAGCCGCGGTTATGTCGGGTATGGCTGCGGGTTTTGTAATGCCAACACCTGCGCCGGAAACCGTGACACCGCTATCGCCGCTCTCCAGGGAGTATGTGCATTTCGCGAATTCTGTGGCACAACTGGAATAGGAGGATGTGCAGATGGCTGCATTGGGGAAATTGGTCGGTAGATATGGGAAAGGGTAGTAGGCATTCGACACAACGCTCCGCCCTCCACTTCCTGTGATCTGTGCAGACGGAGCTGGTGTGCCGGTAGCTGTAGCTACGGCAGACCCTCCGATCGTCCCCGTACACTGCGCATTCTCCGGGCAGCACCCGACCCGACCCGCTTCGTCGACAGCGCAGCGAGCTTTCCACATGCAGCAGGATGCTTTGTCGCCCATGGCCGCGCAGGATATTCCGGACCCACAGTTGCCATCTCTACGGAAGAGGTTGAGTGCGAAGCCATTATAGGTTGTGGCTTCATTGTAGGGTTCGAGGAAGGGAGAATACTCTGTCGCGGCTGAATTGAGGGTGAGGAGAAGTGCGAATAAGATTAGGCGCATGGTGTATCGTTGTCGAGGAATGCGCGCTGAATAGGAAAGTAGGTCTGGGAGGGTAGACTAGGAGATCATAAGAAACTAGAATCATAGTAGTCTCATTGATATCATAAGCTTGTGAGAACAAATGACCGAGTCGATATCGCCAACTGAACTGATAGTATAGTAATATTTTTGACGATTGGGCTCTCTCTGCTTTGTTTACTACAGATTGGTTGGAGGGCCGACGGCGGCGGCTTCGGAGAAAGTGATTTGCCGATCCTCTTACCTGCTTGCAAATCGGGGATCGCTAAGTTTGAAACGAAGATGATGCTGCTGAGTCCTTGGACAGTATATCATACGAATGAATGTCGAGCAACTGAGGCCCGGTCATAGGTGTGTACACTATGTTTTCGGCCTCTGTGCTTGAGCTATACCCGGCCGTGAGAGACAGATGAAAATCCGACCATCGAATACCGAAGTATTTCGGCGCCAGATTCGTCAAGTCTCTCCCAAAATCCGACAAACTCTCTCTAATCATTTCACAAAGCGACAGTTGTATCATGAGAGTTATGGCGCTCGCCGTCTGTCAGAGTTCTGGACCCCGACGGGCGGCATTGCTCCCACCAGCGAGGAGGACTCACACGCCTTACTCGCTCGAGCAGGATTTGTCCGTCAGACTCATTCGGGGATCTTCCAGCTACTTCCACTTGGCCTGCGAGTTCAAGAGAAGCTTGAGCGGCTGATTGATAAGCACATGCTTAGCCTTGGTGCATCTAAAGTCTCGTTGTCTAGCCTATCCTCGGAAGAGCTATGGAGAAAGTCTGGAAGGCTCGACAAAAGCAACCAGGAGCTTTTCCACCTTGAAGATCGTAAGGGAGCGAGGTTGCTCCTATCTCCAACCCACGAAGAGGAAATTACGTCGCTCGTTGGCAATATTGTAAAGTCTTACAAGGACCTTCCATTGCGGCTCTATCAAGTGTCTCGCAAGTACCGGGATGAAAAGCGCCCTCGACAAGGGCTTCTGCGGGGTCGAGAATTCCTCATGAAAGATCTTTATACGTTTGATACCAGCAGGGAAAAGGCACTGGCGACTTACCACAATGTACGACAGGCTTATGATGCCCTCTTGACGGAGCTAAAGGTGCCTTATTTAGTAGCTGAAGCAGATTCGGGCAACATCGGAGGCGATTTGAGTCACGAATACCACCTGCCAAGTGACCATGGAGAAGATTCGATTATCAGCTGCAGCGAATGTGGCTATGCGGTCAATGAAGAGTTGACTAGCGCACAGGTAATTTGTGCAGAAGATCAAGTATATTCTCCATACAAGCATGGCACCGACCGAGGTATCGGATTGTGGCGTGGCATCGTTCATGATCGATCCACCATAGTTGAGATCGCCTATCCAAAGACGATCGAGTGGACTGATCATCTTGGCCAATCCCAGACTCATGCGGCGGAAGTGTCCACGGCAAAGATCAAGTATCTACTTCCCGAGGTCGATCTAAGTGTAGACCTGTCCTTTGGGGACGGGCTTGCGAAGGTTTATCCCAATATTGATCCCGTGGAAAGCGACAGCGCTCGCAAGATACTTAGCTTGAACGATTATCGCGCATCTGATGAAGCTATTGGAAACTCCACCACTATCGAAGCTACAGAAGCATTATCAAGCCGTTTCAAGAAGGGCACCAAATTCAACTTCATCAAGCCCGTACAAGACGACAAGTGCCCAAAGTGCTCCAGTAGATCCATCAAGGTCACAAAAGCCATTGAGATTGGCCACACGTTTCATCTCGGCACCCGCTACAGTGAGCCTCTGGGCCTGTCCATCGCGCCCAAGCCATCACAGCAGCCGCACCAAGAGTCGAACACACCGCAGAGTCTGGAACAAGAGAAGACTCCTCTGCAGATGGGCTGCCACGGTATTGGCATCTCCCGCATGATCGCCGCCGTTGCATCAATATTCGCCGACTCCAAGGGGTTGAATTGGCCTAGTGTGATGGCGCCCTTCCAAGTGGTGGTTGTGGCAGGAAAGGAGAATCAGGCTGGTGCTTTTACTGTATATGAGACCTTGAATCATAAGCTTTCAAAGCCAAAAGAGGAGACATTGCTGGGGCATATGGGTACTCCTATGATTGACGTTATCGTCGACGACCGCGAGAAAAATTTCGTATGGAAGATGAAAGATGCAGATCTGATTGGGTATCCAGTTATAGTGTTGCTAGGGAGGTGCTGGGCCGAAGCACGCTCGTGTGAGGTTCAGTGCCGAAGGTTGAGTATCAAGGAGAAAGTCCGCCTTGACCACCTTCACACCCGTGTCCGCGAGCTTTTGGATCAGCTTTGAGACAGACCTATACAGCGCTAATCATCTTTGACGGAACAGCTCGTATCACTATTGCCATTCTCGATGGCTAAAGGAATTGCATCGTAGGGGAGTCCGAAAATTCGTATCTACTTGATCTTTGTCAATGAAGTCGACAACAGTTTCCGGACTCAAAAAGTGTCGAGCCAAAAGACGATCACAACACCATTATCTAAATGATGATATATCAGATCAACGTTCCCTTTCCAATCTCCGTTAAGCTTTGCTCTCAACCATCCGCCTACCATAACGACCAATAAATCCAACTACACTTGCCACGAGCGAAGCTCAACTCACAAGCAGCCCGAACCTACAATCGATTCCCAGCGCCAGAGTTGCATTGTCAGCGACGATCAAGAGCATCTCCCCATCCTCGAACGCCTGACGCGGGCCCGAAAATTGTTACAGGCCGGTCATGTACAAGCGCCCCGCACCGAAGCACTCATCCAGAAGCAAATCAAAGCATTACAGCGAAACAATTCCAATACTTGCCACGACCTGCCCACAAGTCTCATGATGGTCGCACTAGTGGTCGTTTCCCAACCCCAAAATTACCATGTCGGCGACGGAGAAGAGCTCAAACGCCTAGTACTGGCTCGAAACGTGATGGAGACCCGTCATCTACACCTGCCCACCTTCAACGCGCTCTTCCTGGAGCGAATGGAGGCGCTAGAACGGAACATTACCTCCACAAAGCAAGATCCTCACCCTTCAGACATATCGATACCCATGGATCAGCCTTCCTCTGAAGCACCAATAACCACTCCCACTGATACTTCATTCTCGAAGTCAAGGCACTACTGCGTCGCCCTAACAGCCGCCTTCATTACCATGTCAAACGACGGCGGCACCCGCATGTTCGGGCCCCTATCTCTACTCTTTGACCAGGAAAAGAAGCAATACACGGTACTAGAGCACTCCCGAACATCCAGTGAAACCTGCCGGAGCGTCTCCTTTGCCGCGGATGCTATTCTCTGGACACAGTTTTCCGACGTTGAGGGTGATTGGCTGACGTTGGGCTTACACAAGTATTCCAAGACATTATATTTGGTCTTTGAGAAACAGGTTGATATGTTGGACTTCCTGACGAGAATCAGACGGTAGATCGGTGTTGGGCGTAGGTGAGGCGGATTCGAGTGGATTGGGATGGGCTTGTGACTCTCCAAGTGTGCTAGGTCCAGCTGAGGTTGGCAGGCACTATTCTTGGTATGTTTGGAGCTTACTCAAAGAATTCGTGGGATGAGCCTAAAATCTGGCTGTATGCCAGAGTAGCCACAAAGGAAACCACGAAAGGCCAAGGCTCTTGTCTTTCGTTGTCATATGTTCGTCACTTCCTACCAAGCTCGTGTCCCAACGAAAAGGCTGCAGCTTCGAGCGTTCGAACATCCCCTCTATAGCTACTCTGCCCTAGTCTCCCAGTATCCATACTACTCCCCCAATCTACAGCTTCCCACCCTTCCTCGGGTCTCCACCAACCCTCCTCTCCCATTCCTTAGTCACCATCTGCCTTTCCCTCTTCGTCTTCCCCAACCAACCCCTCTTCCACTTCTCATCCTCCTCCGTCCACCTCGCAACCTCCACCTCCAACCACTCAACCGCCTTCTCCGCACACAATCCCGGCACGAGCATCGGTATCAGATGCCCCACATCCTCCAACACCACACCTTTGACTCTTCCCTCCTTCGCGCCTCCACTTCCCCCAACCCCAACACCCGTGGTCTCCATTTTCTCTCTCCGCCAATCAGGTGGCGATAAATCAGACGTGCCACCGAAGATGTAAAGCGTGCTCGGGCGGAGATGGGGAAGATTGCGGAGTGTGGCGTTGGGCTCGGGGCGGTAGAAGGGGTGTGTATGCTCACGGTCGACAGCGGTATCGAGGTCTGGGTGCGTGGCGCGGGAGAAGACGGGGAGGCCGGTCAAGGGGTCGAGGGGGGTGAAATTGGGGCGTAGAAAGTGGAAGACTTCTTGGTGTTTTGGGGTTGAGAGAGTCACGGGAGTCTCTGAGGCTGCTGATTCTCCTTCCATAAGGGCGGCCCTGCTCGTGGGGGAGGAAGAGGGTAAGGGGTGGATTGTGGTGGGGAGATCGCGAAGGCCGTGTTCGTTCCAGAGAGAGAGAACGCGAGGGTCCCAGGAGGAGTGCATGCGGCTCTTTTGGAAGGAGGCTGTAGCCACGGAGCGGGAAGGCCAGATGTCTCGGCGGAAGGTAGACATGCGGGTGTGGGTGGAGCCGCCGGGAGGTGCAGGGGGATTCGATGCGAGTTGAATTACGGGGTCGATGAGGATTAGTGTGGTCAGGAGGCGTGGATGCATGAGAGACAAGTTTACGCTGAGGCATGGTTAGCATTCTTAGAGTTGGAAAAGCTGGTCTGCGTCGGGCTGTTTGGAAACAGACATTTGAGCGCCGCCCATACTGTGCCCAATGCCTATCAACGGGCGAGACATTTGATCGCGGAAGTGGTTGATCATATATAGGAGGTCTCGAGCATGATCCATCCAAGACGCTTTGTAGAAAAAGAGGGTCAGTATACGACTATGGTTATGTGAAGGAAGGCCAGTCTCACGGTCATTGCCCAGATTATCCTCGTTCAGTACGTGGCTCATGCCTTGGGAAGCAACGTCTGCAATCCAGATACTCCGAATCGCGAAATTTCCTTTCTTGCTTCTCTCATACATCTCATCCCATAACGGTTCGTACAGCTCCTACCCTTATCAGACTTTGTTCACGACATGTTTTAGATCAGATTGACTTTGGGAAACCCATTCGCGTGTGCTCCAATAATTGTGACTGCATTTGATGGGACGTCCTTCTGCTCTCGCGGGGTGTACTGCTTGACGTTAAGTAGCAATTTGGCTTCCTGATCGTCTAGTGTGGCTCCTGGATACTCTCGAGTATATTGACCGGGAAGGATGTGGGTCTTGACATCAAAGACCGAAGAGGACATGGTGGAAGACAGAGAAACTCGATACGCTTCACAAAATGCTACCAAACAGATGCGGTTCCGAACCAGAAATGTCTTGAAAACCCCCTACATCAAGATTGCAAAAGACGAACAATGATCTCTGCTCGACGGATCTCTGACGAGCTGAGCTCACACAAAGGTGAACTCAGATGGTACAATACGATATGAGATTTTTAGTCTTCTGGTTACAGCATAGATCGTTGGCACAAAAGGCTAATAACAAGAGTCTTCGTGGGCCATCTGAAGTGCTGGGGCGACGAGGAGAGCGAGGAATAGCCTCGGCACCAGAGCCCAGTTGTGAATGACGCCATTGATCTTACAACTGCAAACACCTGTACATCCTTATTCAAGATCTCACGACCTCGAGGACATTCAAAGCCGGAATGTTGACAATCCGAGCCAAGAAGTGTAGACATAAGGTATGCTGCCTCAGATGAAGCTGCAGGTCACGTGACGTATATTGGAACGCGTCCATCCGTCGCGTCTCGCTCTCGGCGCTCAGAACACTCATAACACTTATGGTATGACAACAACACTCGGAAAGCCCGTGTATGTCCTTTGCCACCCTGGGTAGATACAGCTTTCCGAATGATCATCGACTATGTCAAATCTGTGACCGATCGCATCTTCGCCATGAACAATAGCACCGAGTCCAGGCCTGAAGAGGCTGCTAAAGCGCTTCTCTTCGGTCAGGTTAGATTTCATGTTGTCTTGAGTGACAAGCTGGGTGAAGCAGAGGCGAACAAAGTAAGGCTCTCTTCTTCCACATCATCACCAGGTTTCTAACATCTGCTCCAGCTCTCACAAGTCCTTGCGGAGAATGGCGCTGCAGAGAAATCTCGATGTACGACAGACGAAAAGATTAAGACGCTTGAAGATGTCACCCATGTCATCTCAACAACCTCCGACTTCCCAGATTATGACAAAGTCAAAGAAGCTCTCATACCGGTCGTCAAACCCGACTGGATACTCGCATCTGTGACAAAAGGCCGCCTTGCCAATCCCCGGCAATACAGTCCAGATCCTCGACTATTCTTTTCAGGCCTTGTGGTCTGCTGCGCAGATATTCCTGCTGGAGATGCAGACGCCATCATCGGTGGGGTCCTCGCCATGGGCGGCTTGTACTCGGGCAGTGTCTCGAAGATGGTCACGCATATTGTGGCCTTGACGGAGCAATCGGAGAAGGTTCGGGTGGCGTTCAACAAGAACCTGAAATGCAAGATTGTTCTACCTCATTGGTATGCCCCGCTGTAAGGGTTACTTGATCATGATTAACACGCCGCAGGTTTGACGATTGTCTGAAGTTAGGGAAGCGGATCGACGAAGGACCATACTGTCTGCCCAATCCTGAGATACTCTCGAAGAAACCAGAAGATCGCATACCCGAAGCTGCGAGGAAGGACATGGAAGGCGCTTCTTCTGCGAGGCCTGGTCGTTTACCTACACCAATGAGCTCCCCTAGTGCTGAACGGCGACAAATGACTGTCTTCAAGGACAAACGGGTCATGCTTTCTCCTGATCTTGGCGTCAGTTCTCACTTGCGCGGGACTATTGAGGATCTCGTATGTCATGGGGGCGGAAGTGTTACGGCCAGTGTGCACAAAGCAGATATTTTTATCTGCCAGTACAGAGAATCAGTCGATTATCGCATCGCTTCTAGAGCCGGTCGCGACGTTGGGAACCTTGCATGGCTATACCACCTTCTGACTACCAACAGATGGACATCGCCAATGAATCGCCTACTACATTATCCGATTGCGAGGGATGGACTTCCAGGGTTCAAGGACTTCAAGATCAGTCTTTCGAACTATAGTGGCGAAGCTAGAGTGTATCTGGAGAACCTTGCAAAGGCCGCAGGCGGAGAATTTACAAAAACCATGAAAGAGGACAATACGCATCTGATTACGGCCCATCTAGCAAGCGAAAAGTGCGACGCTGCGAAAGAGTGGAACATTAACACTGTCAACCACCTCTGGCTGGAGGAGAGCTATGCGAAGTGGCAGATACAGACCGTATCAAATCCACGTTACAGTCATTTCCCACCACGAACTAACTTGGGTGAGATAGTCGGCCAGACCCGGATTGACAAGCAAGCCACCGAGAAACATTTCTTCCCCGAAGGTTGCGATGGTGATCAAGCTGCACAAGTAGATGCTCGTCCAAAGGCTGCCAAAGTCAACGGTCAACCAATGGCCCATCCGAAAGTTCCAAATAGCAGTGCTATGCAACCGCCAAGCTCAGCCATTGGGCCAGAACCCATACCATTTCGAGATCTGTCCTCTGATGGGCCTACGCCGAAAGCAAAGAGGGGTAGACCTGCAGGCAGTGTAAATGCAGTGAAAACGCCAGTAACGCCTCGGTATGCCAATGATGGGAAGGAAAATGATACTCCCTCAACGACCGGCAGCCGAGGCGCGAAAGAAAAGGCGGCTGCTAAGTTGCACGACATGGCGCCAGACATGCTGCTTTTCCAGAAAGAGATGAAGCGCGTGGGCGGAGTCATGCACGGCGGGCGAAGACCATCAGACGAGAAAGTGGTCGATGGAAGTCGGAAGAGGTCAATATCGAGAGACGAAGATACAAACACCGAAGTCGACGAGGGAGGACGATTGGCAAAGAAAGTCAAGAAAACCAGAAACGGCCCACCAGTGATGCGCTTATGCGTCACAGCGCATAAAGGGTGGGTAGACCAGGCGAAGAAGGAAAGCGAGGACCGAGTAAGTATATTGATAAGTGTAGTCGGATATTTCTAACCATTTCTAGACGCGCTTGAGGGACCTCGGGATCGTGGTGCTGCTGAACGAAATGAGTCTCAACTGTACACATCTCGCAGCCCCGAAGATCGCACGAACCAAGAAATTCATATGTGCTCTGGCACATGGCCCCACGGTCATTAGCCTCGACTATATCGAGCAGTGTCTCTCAAAGAACGAGAGGCTGGATCCTAACGAGTTCCTGCTGAAAGAGACTCCCGCAGAATCTTCGAAAGGTTATAAGCTCTCCGAATCGATCGAGCGCGCAAAAGCGAACAATTGTCGCTTACTGCGGGGTTATACCATTTACTGTACGGAGGGCGTTCACGGTGGTTTCGAGTGCTATAAAGCTATCATCGAAGAGAATGGAGGCAAATGCCTGCTGTATCGGGCGCGAGCGACGTCCACTGCGAATGCAACACGTGTCGGCGGTGCTGGGGAGGACGGTGACAACGCAGCGCCTAGCACGCCCGACTATCAGTATCTGGTGAGCAATTCCCAACCAGAAGATATCAAGTTGTGGCCGAAATTCCGTCAATTGGCGCAAGAGAAGGGCAAAATCCCTCGGATTGTGAACAACGATTGGGTTCTCGACTCGGCACTCCGGCAGGAGGTCCAATGGCACGATAAGTATGAGCTGTCGGAAACGAGAGCTACGGCTTGATGGGCGCTTTCATGTCCTGAAAATGGCTTGTCTAGGCGCATGTTGGAAAGCACTGTTGGACTATCCCGGTATTTGCGGTGGTGTACGGAGTGCTTGCATGTCCGCAAGGCCTCGATGGTGTTTCAAGCATTAGAAGAATTTGACGCCTTGTTGGTCTTCGCCTCCGAACACCTGCGCCTTTCCTCTCTTGACCAAGATATTAAGTGATCGCTGCAGGACCTCTGGGTCCATCCCATGGAACTCTATAGAGTCCTGTCAGCCACATACGTCTCTAACAAGTTTCCAGTAGCACACCCACCCTGATCAACCGTAGCCACGCCCTGGGTCAACTCATACAACGTAAGCACACTTCCCTTCTGGCCCGTCTCCTCCACCCACCCACTCAGCACCTCCGCCCACTCCTCCGGCCTCCGCCACCATACCCACAGCGAAGCTTTCTCCTGCTCCCTGCCCACCCATTCCGCTCTCCGCTCGCCCTCTTCACTCGCCATCCAATCTACCACCGTGCGCGCATCCATCAAGCTCAGCCGCTTCCGGATTTGCGCGTTGTGGAAAAGGGGACTGTTGACTGCATCGATGAGGGAGAGACGGTAGAGGCGGTGGTGGCGGCAGTAGGATTGGATCAGGAGGGACCATTTCTTGAGCTGGGCGTTGCGGGTCAGGAGCGTGGGTTGGAGGGTGAAGAAGGGGGGGTAGGCGTGGTAGGATGGGAAGGAGAAGGGGGCTTTGGACGGGGAGGTAAGGACTGCAGTGCTGGAGAGATCGGAGGCTGTTGCGGAGGCCATGAGGAAGATGGAAGAGGTTGGTAATTTGTAGCGCCGTGCGAAGAAGAGCTCTCCATTGGATGCAGTCCCGAAGCTTCATGTTTCCTTATCGATAAGGGCTCGGTTAGCGGCTAGTGTCCGCTTGATCAAAATAGTATACTTCTTCCGTGGGCTTTTTCAAAATAAGATCGTTGAGCCTCTCCTTACTATCAGAAAACGTCGAGTAAGATCAAGGAAGGCACATTTGAATCATGGAGTCTCAATCGCCGCCACCGAAGCGTCAAAAGCGCGAGGAATACCGCAAGACTGCAGCAGAGGCATCCACAGAGCTGCCAAAGAAGAAGTTCTACCGCCAGAGAGCCCACGCAAACCCCTTCTCCGACCACAACCTGACTTAGTAGGTCAGGTCCAGCTCAGTAATTTGACAATACTGACAGCTGATCAAGACGGACTAGTCCAGCGAGCCCGGATCTGATGGATTGGGCTGAATACTACCCAGCCTATGTAGCCCCTGACGACCAAGTCCAGAACACAGACGGTCCGAAAAAGTTCAATAAAGATGTCACAGTCGCAGACATTGGTTGTGGTTTCGGCGGCCTGCTCGTTGCTCTCGCGCCTGTATTGCCAGATGAGCTACTTCTTGGTCTCGAGATCCGCCTCCAAGTTACGACCTACGTGCAAGACCGCATCTCTGCTCTCCGAGCTCAGAATCCTTCTCCGAGTACCCTTTATCAGAATATCGCTTGCTTACGCGCCAACACCATGAAGTTCCTTCCGAACTTCTTCCGCAAGGCTCAGCTCTCTAGGATCTTCCTCTGTTTTCCAGACCCGCATTTCAAGGCGCGGAAGCACAAGGCTAGGATCGTATCAACGACGCTGAACAGTGAGTATGCGTACGTGATGAAAGAGGGCGGAATAATATATACGATTACGGATGTGGAAGATCTGCATACGTGGATGGTGAAGCATTTTAACGACTGTGAGAGTTTCGAGCGTGTGGGGAAAGAGGAGGTTGAACAGGATGCGTGTGTGGAGGTTATGAGGAGGGAGACGGAGGAGGGGAAGAAGGTGGAGAGAAATGGAGGAGAAAAGTTCGTGGCACTGTTCAAGAGAAAGGTAGATCCTCCGTGGCCTAGCGAGGAGGGAAGGTAGGTCAAAGTCAAATCAGCAAGCTGATGGCTCTTCTTGTTTACGGATTGACCATATCTCCGTCCACGGATAAACGCTCTATCGGCCATTTCGTAATGACAGCCATTGTTATCCATAAGCCACCTTCTCCACCACGTTGTCACGATTGAACAGTGTAAGCAGTCTGAAGTTTCATTAGCTTGATTTCACACACTCCTAGAGCGCGTCCCACCTGTTGGTCATCCCAATGGCTTCAGCGCTCCGGGATAAAACTGGCAGGGCTTGGGAAGATCTGATCTCTTGAAGGTCTTAGGGAGTCTTAGTCAGTTGGCGTACCCAGAACCTACGCTGGCCAATTGTGGAATGATAGGTCACCATTTCGTCTCCATCAGCATCCTCGGCTATCAGCTTCTTTCCGACCAGATGCTCCCAATGTTCTATGGGATGCTCTGGCGGAATTCTTGACTTGTTCCTCACTACGGGCTTGGCGGGTTGCTCCTCTTTGTTCGATGGAGCAGCATTTAAGGGCTTTTGGGGAGTAGCCGATGACATTATTGATGAATGACGCCGATGAGAGATCATGAATTTCTGTTCTCAGTCTCTCGTTCTCCTTACGCCCTTGTAGGCTTGCTGGAGTCTTATAGATTTCTACAGCAGCGGGACTGGGTCGCTTCAGCCGCACGGACCCCTCGCGGATCCTTCGATGCTTCTCTCCTCTAATAAACTCTACCGAGCGGCTGCGGCGCATGGTGTCGGCTGACTTGCCAGGCTAAACACATTGGCTAACTTGACAACATAAAGCCACAATAAGGTGCAGTGGCTCGAGCGGCACAGTTCACGGCGCGATAAGGCAAGATTGAAATGAAAAGATAAGAACACGGGTTTGTAATCTATCAATGCGTCCATCGATCCTTCTCGTTTCACGTCGCCGCTTCGTTGTGCGTTCTCTGCTCCTTGTGTAAGAGGACGATCCTTGTCCAATCATTGTTTCTGTTTCACTCAGCGCTTTTCATGTTTACTGTTCCACTTAACGTTGTTATGCCTTTTCTTTCACTTGACGCTGTTATGCCTTTTTTTTCACTCGTCGCTTTCGCGATACACGGCATTTGCTCTAGACCGGTACATGCCTTCTTGTACCCACGCACAGCAGCAAAATCATTGGAGGGCAGTGGTTGAGACCAGGCCTGGGTTGGCACTTCGAGCAGCTTGCAGCGGCGCCTGATGCTGCTTAGCAGGCTACAACGACATCATTTATCTCCTTAGCTGTGCCGCCGGGCTATCGGTTGGCTGAAGCGCCCAATAAGCAACGTCAGTGGTGAGAGAAGGAATTGTTTGACGCACACAGCAACAACAACGGTTCGGTACTTGGAAATTCGTAAAAGCAGGATGTCCTGCTCGATGGGAGGCGCTGGTACACCGACGATCAGCAAGTTGTGTGCTACGGCAGGTCGCCCATCATAGTATTTGCGATGTCAGCTGAAGTATCCAATACAGTGCTGCGTGATCCGTCTAGCTCCCGTCAATGGTGGTAGCACGTTGTTCGGAAAGCTCCGAATATCGTCAGCCTCTTCAAATGGGTCCCCTGCCAGCGCATGACTTAACTGTATCCGGCCATATACTAATGCGCTGCCATCTAGCCACTGCCATGACTGCCGGGCTTGCCGCATAATTCATGGCTCAGGACGGGAACGGTGGAGCCGACGCGAGGAGGGTTCTCTATAGTTCAGCCTAGGTACGCGTGAAGGTCCGTAATGGAAACGGTCCCGCTGTCCTATGGAATGAGGTCGATTCCGCTCATGCGCAGGACGCTTTTGCGGGAGGGAGTGGGTTTGGGTCGCCAGGATAGGCCTTGAAAGGTTGTATTGAGGGAATGACGATGGACTGATCAACTGAGTACGACCCGTTACATCAAATGGAAATCGTTGTTGTTATTCGCAAGTACACCATACGAAACGAATCGCTTTTGTGCAGGAATCCTAGAAACATCTTCCCAGAGGGTTTCAAGGATCTCATCAGTCCCTACACTATCGCTTTCAAGCTTCTTCGGATGGTGAGTGATTTGCAGCTTCGATACAATCCATGGCGTTCTTGAGGTCGTGAACCACTGTGCTGATACTCCTATTACGAATTTGATCTGAGTCAATCTTCCGTCAACAACAACCATCCAAATTTCAAGCAGGAAGATCCCATACGGCTGCCCACTTTCTTGTTTGCATCTTCCGTTCACTTCATCGAGGGATTGCAATCTCTGCTTTGATCTCTCCTTTCACAAAATTGAACCCCTCCCAAAGCTTTCTCAGAAGTCTTATCAGGCTCAACAACATCATTCCAGGGCCTTCTTGTGTATCAAAAACTCCCAATATGAGAATGAATCATAAAATATCCGGGTAGCGAAATATCAATCTGCTCTTGACATCACTATTCCACTGCACTGGGAAGGTGCTGATTTCAGGATCTGGCTAAGCGGACGAACACCCAGGAAAAGCGTATCAACGGAATCACGATTGGCCGATCGCCCAGTAGTCACTCAATGTCAAATGGGCAAACCGTTGACATATATCATTCACCCAATCGAGATTCCCAACAAGAAGGCGTCGCAGCACTAATATGGATGAATAACCTCGACGACAATTCTCCCAAGCGAGTATTTAAGCTCCCATGAATCCCAGCGCATGGAGGACGCATGTCGCGGTCCTTTCACCATGAGATCGAGAAGAAGGAACAAGCGACCCTCTCTCCACAGTAGAAGTTAGCAAGGTCCTCTCACCGCCTGCGAGGTGGCCCCGATCACCCGATGTTAACTCTACCTACATTCCAGCCGGATTGAATCGAGGGAAAACCATCGAAATGGGGGTAAAACCAATCAGGAGCGAAGTCAAGACAGCACCTCCGCAGCAACCCTCCCAATATCCGCCTTCTCATCTCCCTCGCCCCAGAGCATATAGTTTGAGTTCTTAAACACATCAATCGTTCGGTAGGCAATATCAATATCACAACGCACACCACAGGTCGCGCACCCACCACCGCCATCGATCTCTGGTCGACGTTCGTACAAGCTCAGTAGATACTCCGAAGAACAGTGTCAACACTAGCAAGGCGTATGGAATGTATATTCGCCAGCATTGTCTCCAAGATCAGCACTGGGCTGGCCAACGATGTGTTCGACTTCAAGTCCAACGTTGATGCTTATTCCTTTGCTCACAGGACGGATGTCAAGGGCCTAGCTTGGAGGCTTGCGTGGAATGATGACATGTTACGCGCTTTCTCCGTGTGTCTTGTCCCAACCGGAATCTTTGGTGAAGATAGAAGTTTGGGGGTAGGAGAGAATGAAAAGCGAGGAAATGTCGCACGTACTGGCTTAGATCGAGTCGATAGCTTCACTGGAAGGTCAAGTCTTCCCACATCTCCCTAGCGTCTTTCTGGAACTTCCCCTTGAAATAAAACCCACTGCTATTCCCACAGAAGAATGTTATAAGACTGCAATCTTGGGCCATATCGGTCATGTACAATCCACCCATATAGAATTTCTCTCTAGTCTTACTACCTTACCTGATCCACAATTCGACATTGCCAACAGATATGTACACCCCAAAACAGGGCCTTCACGCGCTCGTGAGAAGCATATACTTGGTAATAGCATCCATCCTCTCGCTCGTCAATATCAAGCTAATCTTCAAGAACTCCTGCGCGATGTCCGGCTCCTCTTTCTGCATCTTCGCCCACGAAGCCTCGTTAAGGAGCCACGTGACACAGTCCCGTTCCGCAGTCGTGGTGCTGGTGCGCTCAGTCCCCGAGAAGAAAGGAAGCTCGCCGCATGTCGTTCTCTCGACGATTAGCTCTGTGAACTTCCCTTGCTGCAGGTCATACTCGGCTTTGAGTATGCCTTTCTCAATGAGATAGAAGCCATTAGCGGGTTCACCGCGTCGGTAAAGGATACTTCCGGCAGGGTAAGTTTTGCGGAGGAAGTACGGTACTGTGCGGCGCCAGAACGATTCGGACTGCGAGGATATGGAAGTGAATGTTTGGAGGATGAGTTGAATGGGTTGCTGATATCCTTGCCACTTGAAGACGGGCGCGGAGGTCTCGTGCTCGTTCAGTGTTGTGGTCGCTACCTGGCGCAGGTGGTGCTGGCGTGGGGAGCTGAACATAATTTCGCGCGAAAAGGATGGGGTTCGTTTGGGAACATCTGCTTGATAATTAGTATTGTGACTGTTCAATACCTGCGTCCCCAGGCGATTTACTTAGGAATGGCGGCGCTGATTCTGTTTCTGCTTGATATCGTTGCTGTTGATAGAAGGCTTTTAGCAGCTCGTTCTCGCAATATTCCAGTGCCGAGTTCAGTGTCTCGCAATAGAGCACACCATCTTCCTCATTGAAGAGGTCAACGTTGCAGAGGCTCTTGCCCACGTCCTTGTCCAACCGTGTTCCACAAACAACAAGTTCAACGTCCTTGACTTTCAATATCCTGTTGATTCGTCGGAACGCCTCGGCGGCAGAAAAGTCCACTCCATCAACGTTATACAGATCTAGAATCAAGTAACGGATGGGCCTAGTCATGAATGCGTCATGGAGTAGTGTCCGGATCTGATTCTCGACTCCGACGATGGTACCGAAGAAGAGGAAACCGGCGAGCTTCATTACATGAACTTGCTGCCCGGCTTCCTGTAAAAAGCGATGCTGCACTGGATGTCGCCGAACAGTCGAGTTCGCAACGCTACCAGGAAGTGCTCCACGTATAGCAGATATTTGTGATGTCTGAAGGACGAAGCTGACACAAGCCAAGAGAACGCCGACAAGGATACCGATAACGAAATCCCAAGCCCCCATCGTGACTACTATAATAATTATCTATCAATTGTTAGCGAGAGACCTTGGTTAAGGGCAATCGGAAACCCTTGCCGTGAGGTACTCAAGCCGGTGTGCCCTCCCCCATGTGTCGACTAAGGCTTCTCGCATGAGGTCAAAGCCAAGAAAAAATATGAGTGCCCCGACAACCATAATCGGGATGAAGCCAATGATTATCGGGCCTACAATCAAGATACCGAAAGTGGCAGCTGCTAACATGACGCCTGCAACCCTGCTATCACCCCCGCTTCTGATGAAGAGTACGGTATTCGTGTACACAAGATAATTCTATGCAGCGGTCAGCGCCTCCTACGTCGAGTGTATTTGAACAAGAGCTACTTGTATGCTTCCACAGAATCCTGATAACATATTTGAATAGCCATGTGCTCGAAGCTCTCGGTCTACGTCGACGTTGTCTTCTCCTGTTGTCAGACCTAGAGCGGGAACGTTGATCGGAACATGCAGAATCCCGAAGAATGTCAAAGCCAACATGGCGGGTATCGTCGATATCAATGCTTCCCAGTCAACGATGCCAAAGTCTGAGACAGTCAGCTGACGAAGATCCGTTAGACTGTGGGTTTGATTTACCGTAGAGCGAATAAAAGTGATAGAAGGGGACGCCAGCTTCTGGTGCCTCGAACACCCAGCCCTTCGCTCGTAGCTCGGGTAGTTTGAGGTCCGGTATTGCAGCCACGAAGAAGTAAAAAATTGCAATGATTGACAGAAAGAAAGTCGCATCGGTCAAGGGATGCTTGACCCAGTGTTTCATAGTTGAAAGAACAATCGCAAGCACCAGGGGTATCAACCAGAGAAAAACTGTGTCAGCTTGCCCAAGCTTCCTCAAAGTCGTCAGGTTATACTCCAAGTTCCCCGATAGCCTGGCCGAGACCTCCAGACCTGTAGCCACAAGGAACCACCCGACGCCCCCAATGCACCCAATCAAGATGTGTCGAGGGAAGAAGCCGATTAAAGCGCCGAGCCTACATCTACCCATGATGTAGAAGACCAGGCCAGTAAGGACTGAGCTCACGGAATAAGAAAGTATGGTGGTAGCAATCACCGCTCGTGGGTTATCTTCTCCGACCCGCGCCAAGATAGTAAAAGCCATTTTGTGAAAAAAGGGAACAACCTCGATCTACAAAGCGTTAGTTCATAATAAAACGAGAACATGCTACTCCTACCATTTCTGAACCTATACCTCCCCGAAAAATACTGCCCCCGAGGGAATACACGAGCTGTGACACAATACAGCTTACGTAGAACATGGAAATCCCATCTGCTCCAAGACCTGCAAATATGGGCTGGCCAAGCGGAAATAAAATCATGCCTATGGCAATTTAGCCAAGAACAATGCCCTAAGAGCAAAGGGACTGTACCATAGGATAGTGCGTCCAGTATGTTGAGCAGGAGGCCGAGTATGACGGAGGGGATGTAACCCGCAGGCTTACGCACACCTTGTACCCAGACTGCCCGTTTGTCCCATGACTTTGGGCTTAGAACTGCTGTGCCAATCCTGGCAACCCGCTCCTTTTTGTGCGTTAAGCTCCGTCGGATCTTAATCACAACTTTATCATGTGGTAACTTCTGGCTTTCAACATCTTGCATGGATCCGTACTTTGGTGCTCCGTCCAAGGCATATGCCGCTGTCTTGAGAAGAAGGCTGGTTCTTTCGTTTGGCTGTGAAATGATTCCTTCTCCTACGACAACAGGCAGCACACCCTTGCTATCAACAAAAACTTCTTCGTCCAGGTCACTTATCTCCTCTTCTGCCCCGGGTGGCTTTCGGAGCATGTCTGTGAGGGCTGAAGAAGGCGAGTGTCGTACGAATGGCGGGCTGTCCGGTGACGCCGGCTCTGAGCCCTCTTCTATCACCTCTGGGTGTGACAAGTCGCTCGACCGTTTAGGACTCAATACGTTCTTGTCTCGAAGCCGGCCGGACGATGGATCAAGATTCGATTGTACAGAGCTAGCGCTGGGTATGGGCTGCCGATTGTCAAAGCTTGCGTCGAGCTGCTGAGAGGCTATATCCGGCATGGCGAATGAGGCCAACTCTGCCGTATCCTCACGGACATCCTGCGAAGGAGTGTGTGCTATGTCAACTGGAGCTAGTCGAGGTCAGTCATCTCTGCTTCGGTTTGGATGCTTTGAAATCTTGCCATGGGACCCGTGGCTGGAACGGTGGAAGAATGATCTGGCGGGCGTCTTCTGGTTCATGGAAGAAGAGGAGGAAAATTTGGATGATGATGAACCAGCTCTAGGCCGGACGTCTAGATTATCATGGCTATCAACGTCGAGCGAGGCATCAAGGTCGTTACCGTCTACGGCTTGAAGTATATGCGCCCTCCGAGGAGATCGAGAAGCCAGCGAGGCGACGCCTGTCTTTCCTGGGTCGAAGGGAGACATCATAAGTCGAGGTGAGGTAAGCAGGGGCACAACTACTTGGCGTGACCGAGTACTGGCATCGAACCAGAAGATCCCTAATTTACTCTGTCAATGTTCCCCCGCAGTGGGGCAACGCACGACAGACGAAAATCCCGAGAGGTTGGGCATATGATGCCTCTCCAATCGGCTACAGAGTAACGGCGCAGCCCTGAAGGGAAGGCGATTGGACATGAGTTCTCCTTCCCGGAGCGAGGAGACTCATACGTGTGGAGGAGACGTGCAAAAGCACATGCATTTTAAACTTGGGAGGCAAGCCTGTCCAAATAAGCTTGGCTCTAGCTGCCGGCGCTAGAGCTGTAAAAGCTCGATCTTGTGCATGACATTGACGGGACGCCGGGCTAGTCGGACCGAAAGGCACCAGCCTTCTTATATAAAGCAGTAGCTCAATAGATAAAGTAGGATAAGAATGACAAGACGGCACTAACGGCTTCAGATTAGTATATCACGCTTTTAGTGATATAGAACCGTAAGGTACTGAGCGATACCAGGCACCGAGAACTTCGAGAGAGGCTTCGCAGCATCCGGAAGGTGACGATTGGCAAAGAAACCCGTGCATCATCTTGCATTTTGCCCCACGAAAAAGGAATTGTCCGCTGGCAAAAGCCTGCACATGCTCAAAGATGTGTTAGACGCCTTTCCTAGACTGGGGATCCAACCATTGGCTGTCACTGTGCAGTTTATGGCAGCTGCGGTATGATGCTCGCACGTCCACCATCGGGTCGTTTTCCAAACCAGCGCAAGGGAGATGTTCTGAGAAACATGGCATTCTTTGATTGCCATACGTTTCCCCGCTGTCCCCACACTGCACCCCACGGTTCCGCATCGAGGCGAGGATATTGCGTGATCGATGCTACTACTATTCTGGTGCCTCGATTAAACCATTTCAATCATCATTGCGAAGGGCGCCGTGATCGACCATAAAACTTTGCTTGCGATTCGGGCCTGTACAAACGACCCGATTCGCGTCGCGACGCTAGAGAGGAGGTGTCAGATTCGCATAATGCTGCTCATGTGTACTCAGCCTTGTACATGGTAGCTCTCGTATTTCTCAATTGACCACGGTGATAGTGTGTCCAACGCCCTGGTCGTTTTGAGAATTACATGCCTAAGCCCGTGCATTGGCGGACGCGGTACATTGTGCTCTCAGCTCAATTTTTGTAGGTATCCTTGAGCTATCAAGCGCTCAACGTCCCCCTGTCGGACAAAGAATTGGCTGTTCTTCGTTAGGTTGATTGCGCTATTGACATTGCATTGTCAGTAAATCATTACGTCGGGTTGTAGAACAGTGGCTGAAACATAGCCTTACCCATATTCCGTCTGTATTTCGCCTGCATCCTTAAGAACTCGTACGTCGATGAACAGATCCCGAGGTGGTTCCAAGCATCCAGTCAGATCGATGTCGGTCCACTGGCCCTTGTACGCCGCTAACATATCGCCATACTGCCGCACATATTCCTCTTCTTCCGGGCTCAGAGAACTCGCATTGCCCGCCTCTGCACTCATGCCGGGCCTTTCCACACCACCCTGTCGAGATCCGTTGTGTGATTGCTGCTCCTGATCCAGTACCTCTTTCCCACTCCAGCACATCTCTTCCAGCTTGTCTGATCGTACTCGATGGTAGGCGAGCAAACAGCGCTTGTTGCGCCGCATGCATAGGTGGTTGACTAGGACAGCGCATGCTGTAGCGGGCTCGGCAGAAGGGTTGAAAGAACCTTCGAAGGGCGCCAGGGTATTGGAGACATCTTTGTCGAGATCCCGCACTTCGCGGGTGATCTCACGGACGAGTTCTGTCTGGTATGGCGGCAGGTGTGTCAAAGCTTGGATTCTTTTCGCATGTTGAGCCTGCAAAGGAGATGATTTAGCTAGCAACCCATCATACGCGTAATAGTGGACACGCGCACGAGCTTGTAGCCGAGATCGCCGTACATTGAAGCCTCTGAACCAGTCGGACGACAAGCTTTAGGGACTGCTCTGCCGAATGTATATTCTTAGAAGGGCTTTTCAGGCCGCCATGGGGACTTCATACTCTCGGGGGAGCGCTCCGCTGTTCCGGGTTTAGCTCTTTTGGGCTTGGTAGTTGTCTGAGCAGGCTTTGTCGGGCAGTCGCATAATCGTACAAACTCTTTGTTCTCTTTGTCACGGCTGGGTAGACTGGTAGAACTCATTCACAGGCAATAGGGTACCTTCATAATGTGATTATTCCTTACTTAGAGCCCCATTTTCCATTTGTAGATGGTAGAGATCATCTTCTCCCCGGCTTTGTGGTCTGACAATGAGCGAGGGCAAGCGCAGACTGATTGCTCTATTGAAGCAGCACCATATACACATGCGCGGATGGGTATCTTCAAAGCAATTCTGCATAACATAAGCGCCTTTCAGATGCCAGTACCTCGACAGAAAGCAATGCCAATCACAAAGACCCCAAGCATTGCAACCCATGCAAAAACAGGTATCCCACACTCCGGACTGTCTTCGTCCTAAAGCGTGAAGCAGCACACAATACTTGACAGTCAGGATGGCAAACATTGGTGGCTTCGGCCAAGTGCGGGCAGCACAAGTACCGCGCCCTTGTTCAACTGTTCACTTTTCCCCATCATGTGTCTGTCCAAACCAATTGTCGAAGTCCGCTATCGGTGCACGTGGGCTGGTCTCTTCTCCATACTGCCAGGCATTTGTCCCGTCGGTGAGGGTGGGGTCGTCCTGATACGTTGAAGGCTCAGTGTTCGTGGCGAAGAAGTCAGGATGATCGAAGTCTTGCAATTCATGCTCATTCCCAGAAGCTAACGGTGGTCCTCCGAAACCTTCTTCCCCTTGGGTCAATAGATAAGGATCGAGCTGTGGTTCTGCTAGTGGCTCAGGATGCGGTGTAGAGGTGTTCGCCGGAGCGTGCTCGCCGAGCAGCTCGTAATGATTACCGCCTGGTAGTCCAATCAAGGGGGTCTGAGTATCGTATGACATCCCAAGATGATCTGATGGCCGCATGAAGACATCTTCCGTATACGGGTGGCTAATATTTGGACGTACGGTCGTTTGATAATACTGTCCGTAAAGCTGTTCATGCCTCATCGGTACAGGCAACGGCTTTCCGGGGTTGCTGTGCTGGTATGTCGAATATTCCGGGAAACGATTACTGGTCATTGCTCTGTCAGGACTGGAGTAGGTTGTGCTACCCATCTGCCATGTTGCACCTGGAGTAGTTCCCTTTGCCATGTTCGCTCTCAAGGCTTTCGACCGCGAAGGTTTCCATTCGGAATCAAGGTCATCGAGGTCACTCGGCTCCTCTTCCTCTGACGTGTCTCTCCGTTTCCTGTTTACGGTGCCGGCTTTGCTGGGCGAGAACTTGTAGCCAGGGTGAGCTTTCTGGTGGTTGTCTCTTTCGATTCTTGCATAATCTGTGTACAAGTCACGAATCTCTTTGGGCTCCTTAGGCCAGCTCTCGCCAGAGACCGAGGAAACGACCTGGTGGTTGTTCTGAAGGCACCAAACCTTAGTCCTGTCTGCATATGCAGAGCGATAGAGCATGAAAGAATTCATTGGCCGCGTTATCTTCCCTTTGCGTTTTTCGACTTCCATTTGCCTAACTTCAGCCGACCGGTTCACCCAGGCGTCCATGTCTTTGACTGGTATGTTCTCGTAGTCTTTCGTCAATTCACTCAACGGAGCGTCGATCTTGGGGATCTTAGTCTTTTCACCCTTGGTCTGTTTGCTGCGTTTCGGTCTGGGAGAGTTCGAGGCGCGAGACGGCGACCCGGTACGAGCGGCTGAGCGAGGTTCTCTCTTCCTCTTGCCATTACTGCTCCGGTCAGATGCCGCTGGGGTCGCCGGCGAGCTGACGTGGTAGCCAGCATAAGGCTGTAGGAGCTTGCGTCAGGTACTTCTCCATACATAGAATGGCATTGCCTCTATCGGACTACATACCGTCGATTGCGCAGCAGGCGAAGCATAATACCCATCTGTGGGGTTAGGATAGTACATCGGCGTGCTATAGCCATTCTACAGAGGTCAATCAGTGGAATCCTCAGCGGCGAGGAGACGACGATGAGCTTACAGTCTGGCTCTCCAAGACCTCTTCATAGTGGTTCACATATGGGCCGTTGTAGCCTCTTCCATATTGGTCAAGAACGAGATGCCCTGGCTCTGGAGTACTGTATGCCGAGTTGGCGCCTGAAAGGGGATATCCACTGCTATCAAACGCGTACTGATCTTGGGTGTAGTGTGCAGCAGCGTTATGCTGCGCTAACTGCTGCATACCATTGTGGAACTCATCTTGCTCTGCCATTGTGGCTGTCAATGCGCTTTGCTGGACCATTCCACTCATCGCCAAGTATCTATGACTGCAAGGCAAAGGGATGGGATAGATAAAGCTGTCCTTCGCGAAGTTGATGCTTCTCTGAGATACAACAAGGTAAGATCAATGGATTGTGGTCCTTTCTTGGGACTGGAATGGGACTGATAGAAGCTGTCTAGGTTGTCGCGCAAGAGCTTGAGAGCTTTTTCTAGACCGTGTGCTTTCAATTGTTGACAGTTCTTGACGTCCTGGCTCGTGGCGCACTTGCGTAGTAAACAGCGTAACAGCAGGCTTGTCTTCGGAGAAGGTCTTGTTGTCGTCCGCGAGATTTGTTTGTTGACAGTATCAGACACTAGTGCAGGGCTTACGAAAGCTCTAAATCGAGGCGAAACTGACAAGGACAGGTCATCCAAGAATCGTAAGGGTTGTCAACTGTCAGGAGGATCGCACGTCTTCTCAGGTATAGTAATCTTCCCTGAGATGGTTCAAATCAGCCTTCTAGAAGGATTCGTTTGGGTTTGCTCTCACTCTGATCCCAGCCAAGGATTGTTACTTTCATGCTCAAGAGGAAAAAGGAACAAAAGGGTTTGCCTCTCAGTGAGAAAGAGCCGCAGACTTACTACACAGAACAAGGCAAAATTCTTGCAGATAGCCGTCCCGCAGACTGTGCTTGGTACACTAACAAGTATTGGAACCACAGGATATAAGCAAGTCAGAGGCGGAAAGTGTCCTAGGTACAGCGGAAGTACGATAGCCTTGGCCCAAGCTTCTGGGTTCCCAATGTCCTAATGCGGATACCAGTCTGGTGAGGTCTTTGTCTTGTGCTGACGAGGGGGCTGCCAGCAACGCAGTCAGGCAGGGAGCACGGACTTCTCAACGAAAGCCTTTGTGGGATGGATGGAACTTGGAAAGAGAACTGTGGGCAGATATATGGAGCATTTCTCCCCTCACTATGATCCATATCCGCATATGGAGGTATGATGCCAGAGCATCGTGGGAAAGGCCACTGTGATGGAGACTCCACTGCAATCAGGCTAATCATTGGTGGCGTTTGCCTTACGCCTTCACCCAAGGTGGAGATCACAGACCATTGCATGCGGCGGTCAAGACCATCGACGGTTATGACCTGGACTGGAAGAGGGTAGGCCCAGACGGGGGCTTGCTCGATTAGCTCCACGCTAATTGGCTGTTTTGTCTTACCCTGAGCATGGTCTACTGGGATCATCGTCATTAACAGCCAGGTTTAGTGGCCGCAACAGGTCGCGCCTGTTCACAGATAACATGAAGTATCGAAGCATGCCAGATCATCCGGCCAAGGATAGCCGAGGGATTGACTGCGCCGTGTGCGGCTCCAAAGTTGGGCAAGATATAGTGCCACGTGAGGGCACATTCCTCGCTTCTTGATGCGGTTTGAACTCTACTAATCACGGGAGAACTCCCGGCAAGCAATACAGGAAGATCTTCAGTGCGAATTCTCCGATACGCTCTCCAGACCGCAAGATGCAAAGACTCTGGCGGCGAAGTAGCATTGATCATGCGACTTTGCGCTTGAGACAGGGTACAAAGCGGGCTGGGGAAGCAGGAGTCCGACGGCATTCGAAGCTAGCACTATGCTGTTTGAACGGCATCCCCAGGCTCTACATTAAGTGTTCTTCCTATCCTCGCCCCTGCAAGCTTTTATCGGTTGTGCGAAGGCAGCAAAGTGATTGTGCTGCGATTCCATAAGCAATATGGTCAGATGGGGAAACCCTCAACTCGCGCCAATACGATCTTGACGCCAGTAAAAACGCTGGGGCAAGTGGTGAGAAGAAAGCCTGATTGGTTCAACGAGGAATGTACGAAAGCGGCTAACGTACTGGCCGGGAACACAGTAGTCGCAAAGCTTTTACCGCATCCATTTCAAGAGCCTCAATTCTTATTCAGACCTCATGTCATGTGTTATCCTCAATGTAGTAAAGGCAAACAGGCTGTTTCAAGTGCGATTTGCATCTCCAGGGCTGAGGGGAGACATCTTCTGCCATTATCATTGTCCACTGCCAGTTCCAGCGCACGGTCATTCAAGAGGTGGAATCCTCGGTCCCAGCGCCATGGACAGCTCAGATCGTTGTAACTCGACCAGGCTTCACGTCCGAGTCTACATCACGAGAAATGCTCCCGCTTGAAAGCCGACCGATGTGACCTTGTGTAACGTGCCATCCGTGGAGAAAGACCAGGGACAGCCCTAGTAATAGGCTGTAAGAGCGTAATTGATCATAGCTGTTGAGACACTACCCTTTTCCATACATCTTAGCCTACATTCACAATTGCGAGGGAAATTTCGTGCATGGACAGTAAAGTAGTCGATGGTAGTCTTGGTCATTGAGTGACGACGAAGGTGGACAAGACCGTTTTGACGGGGCTGCCTTACAATTGGCTCCCTTAGCGATATCTTAGTGTCTTCGGATGATGCAGATCTCCAACCTTACGACAGGGGTCCGCCTCGGCGCGATCCACTGGAAAGTCTGGAACATGCCCTTTACTTCAACAGCGTCCTCTCAAGCATTCAATTCGCTTCACGGGTATATTTCCCTTCTCGCGATCACGCTCCCACCCCGGTGTCCACAGAATTTGACCTCCTCCTTGACAACCTCACCACCTGAGTCATCCTTACAAAGGATTCGCAAGCGTACCAACTCGAACCTGATACTTCGCGACTCTTAGCAAAATCTACGACCCTTCTCACGCTCACTAACACTCACCCCTCATCTCCGACTGCCTCTTTCCTTTCGTGTCCAAGAAGTTGGGCGTATATTGGGGAATTCTCAATTCGAGAGCCCCCCACGTCGTCACATCGCTCGGCGATGGCTACCCAACATCAGCTTACCTTTGAGGCTATCACTGGCTTAAGGCGTGCCACTGGAAGGGACTCTTTTTGTAAGCTCTAGTGATCCACCCATATGAAGCTCTCCTACTAACCATTGTCACCTTAGCGTCTGATTCGGACGATGCGATCCAGAGGCCTACCAATCGCGGTAACAAATTGAAACGCAAGGCAGAGTATGTGCGTGAGGGACAGTTAGACAGGCCGAACGGGTTGAAGGTTTACAAGAAGGTGGGACTAATTCTGATGCATGCTGCTGTTCAGACTAGGCTGACTACTCTCAGAGAATCACGCATGCGGGTTACGAAAGGGCAATCCTCAGGCGCAACCCGAAACGATACGATGTAGACGGTGACGAGCTCGATGATGATGACATCGATGAGGTGGCCGATGCTGATGCCGCAGCACGCAACCCATACAGCCATATTAAGCTTGAAGGTTCGCACTCAAACCCTCTGCCGTTCTTGCACAACTGCTAATATTGATTCCTATCTTTCAGAGCTGCTTGCGCCGTTGACCTTCGCCGCGGATCTGCCTCAACATTCATCACTCTCAATACCCTACCTCTCAGATACCTTGACCAGCATGACATGGCAGGCATGCTTCATGTTACATCGGGAGAAGAGATCGCTTTATGCCGTGAAGAATCTTTTGACGAAATTTCGTGGCGACGATGCATTCATCCCTTGTGGATCACTCAATTCCGACTTTGACCAACAAATCTTTGATATCAAGTCAGTCTACAGCGATCTTGCCACAGCCAAGTTACACATTCACCCTTCGGAAAGTCTTACGGTAAGTCCACCAGGCCCGCAGGGGCTAGGTGGCTCTTCGGGACTGGTCAGCGGAGCAAGCCATCTTGACACCAGTGACACCGTCGATGGTCTCGCGCTTGCAGGGGATGAGAGAATTGGATTAAAGCAAAGCATTGCCAACGGAAACACAAAACGGGAGCAGGGAACTGCTGAAACCCATGAAGGCGAGTACGCAGCCTCACGAACAACATATTTAGCTACCAAAGAGCACTCTACTTGCTTGGCAACGGAAGGAATTGAGACCAGGGACACTGCTGTAGGCACGGATGTAATCATCGAAGAGGTCGCTACACTGAACGAGGAACAGGAAGATAGACTGAACGTCTCACCGCTACCACTATCGCCACAACAAGACGCACCTGCTCGACCGCCTTCCATAACAGCTACAGGCTCGAATGATGCACCGGACGAAGAAACAGCCACGGGCCGAAGCCCGAAAGACAGGGCTTTGCCGAGCCCTGAGAGTTTAGACGACGAGCACCGTATTGATTCCGTTGATGACAGACACGATATGCTTCCCATCACAGCGAATGGGCTGACCGCCGACGGAACAGAGGCGAAGGCAATTGAAGATGCAGAAGATGAAGGAGTGGGTGACGAATCTCAACCCGTCCCACGCCGTATGAGGACAAGAGCCCAAGCGCAAGCGGCTTCTGACAAATCAGCCTCTCACACAAGGACTCCGTCACCGGCTTCTTGGGTCCCCCCAGTTATCCATCCGCTGTATCTGATGCCAGAGTCAGCCCGCCAGGATCGAGATTATGGCCTTCCGCCCAACGAAGCCGAAGATACTCGCCGCTTGTTGACGGCGTTCGTCCAAAAGCAAGAAGAAGTGGTCCGCGGTGCAGAGAAATTATACGAAGGTCTGCTGCGCGCTGACCGCATGCGGCAGACGGTCTTCAAGTGGTGCAAAGCTGAGGGACACGTTGGAGAAATGAGTGATGGCGAGGATTGGTACGATAAGGAGGAATGGGGTTTAGACGAGGATTTAAAGAAGGGACAGGGTGACGAAGAGGAAGACACCACGACCCAAGGGAAGAAGAGTAGGAAAACCAGACAGCAACAGTGAAGTGAAGATGTAGGCATCATGCAAGATCTTTCAGATACCCATTCGCATTCTCTGTATGATCTGTCTAGTAGCGTCACGCTTTGGCAAGCAATGTACGAGATCTCAATCTGAAGTTCAAGTCCAAGCTCACTTCTAATACTTCAACTCCGCTGGATATTTCGCAACTGCCTACGTCATCTCGTCCCCTTTCTGTCCCTCAATCCCACAGAGTAAGGTAGCCAACAGTGCTCATTGAAAACCCTATTTTGTCAACCATGAATCAATTGATAGATTTCTCACAAAACTCATTATACTGTAAGTTCGCGGATAACAACTATCAAAACCTGTCTAAGTGACTTGCCTCCAGTGTCCGCCGCCGCCATCGTATTCAATCCCACATTCTGGAAGTAAGACCCTCCACCTAGTGACCGATCCTACCGAACATGGCTAACCGTCATTGCCAGCACTGTTGCTCGTCAAGGTACACATTTCCCACTCGCCAATCGCCCTTTTACTGACCTAATGCACCATAGAATACCACAATAAAACCCTCACTCGCCTCTTCAATGGCGACTCCCTCCGCGCCTGCTACGCCCTCGCCCTGACCATCTTCTCCCTCGGCCTCTTCCGTGACTACCTGTCCCAGCCCCCTCCCATCTTCCCAAAAACCCCACTGACCCCCCCTCTCAGCTACAAAACCGCCCTCGCCTCCCAACCCTACAACGCCGCCTTCCACTCCCCACCCCTCGCCTACCTTCTCCTCTTCCTCGGCAACACGCTCGTCCTCTCCAGCACGTGGGCGCTCGGCATCACGGGCACCTACCTCGGCGACTACTTCGGCATCCTAATGGACGAGCCAGTCACGAGTTTTCCGTTCAACATCACGGGCGCACCGATGTATTACGGGTCTGCGATGAGTTTTCTGGGGACGGCGCTTTATTATGGGAAGCCCGCTGGGGTGGCGCTAACGGGGCTGGTGTTGGCGGTGTATATGGCTGCGTTGAGGTTTGAGGATCCGTTCACGGGGGAGATTTATAAGAAGAGGGAGAGGGAGCAGGGGAAGAAGGCGATGTAGATAAGAGGGGGAAGAATGGAGGTCTCAACGATTAGGGGATGGGAGGAGTCATTTCAACATTGACGAGGGCGGAGTGTAGATATGGAGCCACGAATAGAAGCGTGATTGTCCATGGAAAAATACATCGATTTCGCCATGCAAGAAGGCTCTGTACGACAAATTGCTCCGGTATATTGGGAGCATTTGGGCAAAGATTCTCAATCGTTGGGTTGCTTGATACTGGGACTCTTGTGCTTCCTATATACAATATATGGCTGACTTGCCACACGAGGGACAACGACACCCAATCAATCATGGTCCGCTCACTTCCGGCTTTTCTTTTCGGTTTTACTCCTCGGTCCTTGCCGTCGAGCTTGAACAACAAAGCGGTTGATCTTCTTCGGGCTCCTCGTCTTATAGCCTCCTTTCGCCTATTGAGAATGTGTTAGCCCACCATACCCGTCGTAGAGAACCAAGACATATACCAAAGTCCCCCAAATACTCTGACTGACAACATTTCCCTTACTCTTTCCTCTTCCACCTCCATGCGGATGCTCATTGGCATTCATAGCCACACCCCGCACCGTTGGTCTGATACCTAACCATCTACTCCTTCCAGCCTTGCCCAGCTGGCTCCTAAAATTATTGTTGTTACTCGCAACACCGATCGTTGCGCAAGCATCTCTGTGGATCCTCCGCACTTCTCCGCTCCTCAATCTCACATCCACGTACAGCGCTTTCTTGGAGTCATCAGGATGGTCGTCATTCTTATTCGTGACCATAGCGAACGTGCCCGCCGACCGGCACATCTGAGCGCCTTTCTTAGGGTAGAGTCCAACATTGTAGACGATCGTCCCCGTGGGAATCATGTGCAACGGCAAACAATTCCCACGCCATGCCGTCTTCGCAGCAATCATCCCCGCGTCCGTCGAGCCCCCTAAGCTGTCGAGCAATTCCTGCGGTACCCCAAGCCGAAACGATTCCACGACATCCCCGGCGCGCATCCCTTGCGCAGCGATGATGTAGCTCGGCTTCTTCGTCACGTTGCTCTTGAGTAAGGCAATGTGCGCCGTCCGACCGGGATCGTACTCAATCCGCTCGACAGTGTGCTTCCCACCCTCCATACGCGTGAAGTCCACCATCCGTATCCTCCGCTTATGGCCCCCGCCCCGATGTCGCATCGTCACTCTCCCGGTATGGTTCCGCCCTCCGATATGCTGTCCTTTTCGGGCGAAGGTCAGCGGTTTATGTGGTTTTCCTTTCCACAGATGGTCGTTTATGGGACGTCGGAGATGGCGGACACCGGGGGTGCGGGGTTTGTATCTTCGAATGCCACTGGAGGGTACGAAGTCTTCAGGCCTCCCAATGTTAGCGTCAGGAGCTTGCGTAGGGGTGGTCGCAGTGGCGTTGACTGTGGGAGGAGCAGGTGTGCCTTCAGAGCCAGGGCCTTGGGATGCATAGGTGCGGAGGGCGATTGAAGGGTAGAGGAAGGGAAGGCGGTGCTGGAGAATGCAGGCTGATATTCGCGGCTGTAACATCTTGGAGCTGGTGTGAGAAGAGCCCTCAGAGCTCTCCTGCTGAAAAGTACTTTGATATTCGACATCTTGGCTTTAGCTGAAGTGCCAAGAGGCGCCTGTGCTCGGCGGCTATGCACCGCGCGGGAAAGCCTGGTCCGAGCCGACTACAGCCAGGAGAACCACGCTTTTCATTGCTACTGCTACTGATGCTCTGGATTCGTTGTCTATGGTGGAGATCTCGGTTGTATCCATTGTTGGGCGATAATCCGAACATCTGGCAGGTATTCAGTGAGCCTACAAGCTGTTATGGTATACGTCTGGTGCTCCCCTTGCTTCTATGATCGTAAAGATCCGTATTGGCATTGAAAAGTCCGTGGACTTATGAGACTCATGTAACAGGGCCCAAGTATCTCCCCATATCTCGAGCAATCGGTGTGGTACCGTGTGCTCCGCCGGCAGCAGAAATCGGAAGAATGGTATAGAGCCAAATCAAATCGAGGACTATGCTGTGGCCAAGGGACATACCAAAGTGACTATTCGTAAGCATTCAGCAAGTAGTTTCCTATGCAGTGATACGATAGGTGTGGCATGGTCTGTTGTGCTCCTTGGTAGTGTCCTGATTATTCTGGCCGTCCATCGACGGCTCAAGTGTATGGGTACTCCCCCATTTTCAGACCAAACATGTTATCTGATTGAAGATACAAGGTCTTTGTTCACATCTACCGAATTTCACATACGTCTAATAGTGTGGAGCGTTGCTAGGAGGCAATCTCATAATCTGCTAAGGAATATTTGTTTGGTATATAGATTATAATTGCGCGTTACTTTTCAATCGAGCAGAACCGTATGTTGGGCGATTGGCTTAGGGGTTACGACTCCAGGTTTCAACTCCATCGACACTAAAGCGGATTCGAAGGCTCTCGGTTCGAACCGGTCAGCCTCCAAACCATTTGGAGCCAGTACAGATATTCCCGGCGCAGAAAGCCTCCCTGCCCAGCCTGAAACGATATGCCTGAACATGGGAATAGTACTCATAGAAAAGGCTTCGAGCCTTGGCTATAGCCTAGAACCTCACAGACCCCCGGGTCTGTGGGCTTCCAGGTAAATTTTTTGCAATTTTGGGGTCCGAGATAAGGCTGAGGTTGCAGTCACAAGACTAGGTAAGATAAGAGGTTGCTTTGGCCTTGGCCTAGTTATCTCCATGGAACATCGCGCCGATTTTCGCCGGGCATGGTACATATACTGGCCTCATTTCTGTCTGTCCTATATCGATCAACGATATCAAAGTTATTTCATACTAGGTCACGCTCTGGAGGACCTTTGGTGCTCTTAGGCATGCACAAAGTCTACGAATCAAGGTTTTCTTCTATTGCTACGAGTGTCTAATCTATGCCGCGCCGATACAAGAAGCGTACCTACACCACGCAACAGATCTACTCATCTCCTCCTTGTAAGTCAAAATGATTATCGACACTGCCACATTGTAAACTTCCAGGCTATAGGCTGCTCCATGATTTACAGAAGTGCGCTGAATCCCTGTGCGTTGAATGCGCTTATCAATCTTCCTCGATAATGATAATTTGGGCTCGAGCACCGATTTCACTTCGACGCTGAACTCCGGAAGGAAATTACCGGATAACATTTCGAATGCCCCGGTCAACGGGCCCGTATGTTCCACATTCGTGAACATGGCCAATTGCGAGAAAGGGGCTTTCGGAGCTTTCCTATAAGCACTGGAGAAAGCCACAGACACTTTCCTACCTGCTACCCTATTTGATTGCAGACACGCGCCGGACTAGCGCCGTTGACCAGGAGATGCTTGATCTACCGAACAATAGCCAACCGCTGTCGCCCAATCTGGCAGTGAGATTGTTTTTCCGGTATACCACTCGTGCGTCCAAGTCGCAGCCTAGGTTCGAGGGAGGACTACGCTCTGCTAGAAACGGCTGCACTGCCACCCAGAACGGACGATGCACCTAGACAATCGCTTGGAGAGCACGATGATAGTATCAAACCGTGATTTGTGTCTATGAGTTTTCAGGGTCCATGCGTGGGACAATTGGACTGTTGACCAGCCTTGTTCTTACGGCTGATTTGGTACACGCTAATCTTACCGCTAGTGATAAAATACACCTTCGAATAATCCTCCATGGAAGGTACCTGGTGCCCAGCATCCGGAGAATCTATTCATCCCACTAAATTACGATCGCATTCAGAGCTGTTGAGTTCGTACCTCGACGCTTCCAGAAATGATTGCAAACTCAAGCCTGTAGATCTTTCGCTCTGGTAGGCCCGCCATGGCCTCCTTAGCATCTCGCGCTCTTGTTGTCCTTGGCCTTGTCTTCCTTGCCCATGCGTAATCTCCCAATCTCCACCAACCTTCTCACACGACTGACGATTCGAAAGCTGTTACTCCGCGTACGAACATTCAACTCTGACGTCAAACCTAAAGCCCTCTCCTGCTACTCCATCATCATCAACAACCGCAAACCCAGCTAGCTCTGCCTTACCGCTGGATATCATATTGGAAACTGTCATCTCCACCGGCCTGATATGTCTTGGGATCGTCGTAGGCGCGGAACAATTACAGCCGATCGAGTGGAGAGTGTGGGCTGGGAAGGTTGAGAAGGAGATGAAAGGAGGGCCGTACATGGGGCTCGAGGAGCGGATGGGTTTCGTGGATATCAGGGTACGTTGGAAGCTTTTAATCACACATAGGAGGTCTTGGAGCGATTGGCGTGAGGCGCAAGCTCGATGAACGATGGGGTTTGGAAGAAGCCGGCGACCGATGAATCTATAAGGAAACGTTGTGCTGACGCAGATCTAGGCTAAACGAAAAGAGTTCGCAGAGTGGGTTCGAGATCAAGGCAATGCAGGAAAGACGTGAGCGAGCGAGAACACAAGTACGCTTTGCGACTTGTTCGCACAGTCGTTCGATACGTGCTGGCTGCTGTGTACGAGTATACAAGGGCGCAGTTCCTGGCATCCCTGTGTTATTCAAACACAGAAGATACCAACATAGATCGTTACATGTGCACACAAATCCTATGGATTTCGCACGATCCTTATCAGTGGCCGACTATGAGCGAACACAACAAGCTGCGAAAGCGAACTTCAATTATTCGATGGGAAAAGCCGTACTGCCCGGTTGCACGAGCTATTACATGGGTGACAAAATATGCCTCCGCATTGGAGGAGATAACCACAGGCGCCTAAGCGAACTATATGATTATAATCGGAAATTAATGTCAATGGTGAGAAGACATAAGATGGTCCTTAAGCGCTAACCAGAGATCAGCCTGCACACACACAGTCCAAAAACTGTTCAGGTGCATGCGCAGCAACAAATGCAAACGTTCTGCCGCGAGCTTCACATGAAACCCAGGTTCATTTCTTGGTAGACAGAAAGTCCAACCTAGGCCTTGCGTATCACACCTACGGGGGGCACGATGCGCAGAGACCTCGTTTACCAGCCTATCACGGTTCGGCGCAAGCGCCATGGCTTAACATTAGAGATTCGGCCCCTGCATTAGACATGCACGTGTGAGAAGGTGCGATTCTTCAGCCTTGTCCTTCGCACGCGAGGCAGTCTTCAGGGAGCTCGACTCAGTTGGTATAATGTCTCGCGCCTCGCACACCACTGCGTACGTTATGTTGATGATCTCGTATTTCGACATCCCTCTACAAGGTTTCCGGTCCCATATCTATAGCGATGCGCTTTCCTGATGAGATCTTCGTAAAGTCTCCCTTCTTGCCATATCTCCTATCTATCCTTATCTTCTCCCGGTCTACAGCCTCCGTCTCCTTCCCCCTCACCTCGTTCCCTGCCTACTCCACCGTCGCACCATGCGCCACCGGCCACCTGGAATGGATGTTCAACACAGGCTGGTGGGATGGCTGCTCCTCCAACCTGCCTCTGAAATCCTATGGCAGCTGCATCTGCGCCTACCGGCTCAGTGACTTGAACTACGATCTCAGCACGCATTTCTCGGCGGACGCGGAATGTAGCACCAGCGGTGTCTACGAGGCGGTCACGCAGCTTTGTACTTGGTGTGGTGTCGATGTGGCCAAGAACGGTGTTGGGACGGCAACGGCGACTGGGAGCGGTCCCACTGGTATGGAGTGGTGCATGGGCAGGGCTGAGGGCTGGTTGACTGACGCAAAGCAGGTGCCGCAACACCAGGGCAAACAGCGCCATTCTTGCCGACATCGACAGGTGCGCCTCCTGCAAGCAGCAGCAGCAGTAGCGCGACTAGCGGTAACAGTAAGAAGTTTTCCGGCTTGACTCTTGATCAGGTTATTGCGTTGTCCGTGGGAGTGCCGGCTGTGGTCCTGTCGCTGTTGGCTCTCGAGTATGCGCGGCGCAATGACGCGTTGCAAAGAATGAAGATGTTTATGAAGCAACGCCCTCCCGTGAATGGACAGGATGCTGGCCGTGGAGGGAACGCAGGTGGATATAACGGCTGGGATGGACAGAGAGAACCCTATAACGCTAGGTATGCGGGACCAAGGGACACTTATTACTGAGGCAGATACACAAGAGATAGTCTGACGACGGAGTCACGATCGGTGGTTAGCTTTCGGGACGTGCCTGATGGGATATGTATTGGATAAAGCTCAACGATCAATTTCGTCATTCTAAAGGCTTCGCTCGAATCCTGCCTGCCACTGATAGGCCGTGTATTCCCCAGCGGTCTTGAGAACAGGAGCAAATCTCGCTGGTCTTGTAGCTGTCATTTTGGAGCAGTCGCTGCTGGATACGGGCTCGGACGCTGACTTCGACCTGCCATGTACGCTTCCATGCTTGTTATCATCACGAAGCTCATCAAGGCCGATTGAGATTTTGAGACGTACACTTTCGTTTTCCACGTGCTAAGGTGCACGAGTCCCAACGACTCCGCGACTTAGCCGTGGTGCCATCTGAGATGCGTATGCCTGATGGCTAATCCTCCGCGAACGACACGTCCAATGGTAGGACTTGGTGTTCAAGATCCTCCCAATATTGTTTCGTAGACACGATTGTCGTCGCTCGTACTTCTTCAAGAGTGCTTGATCCCCCCAATGACATTGCCCTTCACCTTGCCCCAATCAATCTTCGCGTCCATTTCTTCGTCCAGCAGCCCACACACCACCACATTTTCCCCTCTTATCAAGTACACCCCATGTTCTACCTCCGTGCTTGGCTCCTCGTCCTCGGAAGGTCTTATAATGCGCTCAACTGTGTTGGACAGGACAAGATTCGTTACTTGGTCGCAGGAAAGGAGGGTGCCGGTTAGAGTTCGACCATCTCCTGTGAGGATAAGGACTTTCTCTGGAGTGACAGAGTGGTCAGTAATGGAGCTTGCACGGGACAATTCGATAGCTTACTGTTCACATATGAATGAAGAGACATTATACTCTCAACTAGCAGGCTTGATATGCAAATGGAAGCACAGCTTGAAACCAGGGTCGCGACAAACAAGGTAACTACGACGGGAAGTTGTCCAGTACTGTAAGATATCGGGATAGCGGTGGTACCGTAAACTAGCACATTCGTATCTAATCTCTAGACGCCGGCCGCGCGCGTCGTGAAATTATCACATGTCAAGCATCCGATGTCGCAACCTTTCCCCGATTGGTTTTCCTTGACAGTCCTAGATCGGCATTTTTGATCGAAGCGAAAGAGCTCTCGATCTCTAGCTGCTACATCACTCGAAATGCAAGCTGCTAACAGGCTGCAGACGGCCTTGAGAACAGGCTCGGGTCTCTCATTTGGGGCATGGCAGATGCTTCCGGGAACGAACCTCAGCAGAACCATAGCTCGCTGCGGATACGACTGGATCACGGTCGATACCGAACATGGCAATATCGACGGTACGACAACCGAAGCATAGCCGACGTCTCTCTCAGATACGTCTAAGACAGCTGTGCCAAACTAAATTGAAATTAGACAGCAATATGCACGAAGCAGTTGCTGCGATTGCCGCTTGTGGTGTTAGTCCCCTTGTCAGAATCGCCGCCAATGAAGGTTGGATGGTCAAGCGTAGGCGATAAGTAGATGGCTTCTTCTTGCTGAGCTGATAGCCGTAGGCGCTCTCGACTCGGGCGGTAAGCCAGAGTACATCTATGGGCGCTGTTCTCTTTAATGACATCCTTGCATCAGCTCATGGTATTATCGTGCCCTTGCTACGGACCGCCGAAGATGCCAAGAATATTGTACAATCGGCCAAGTTTCCACCCGTAGGCCAGAGAGGATTCGGATCGCCATTCGCAATGGAGAAGTTTGGAGGCTTGTCGCAGACACGGTATCTTCAACAGGCTAACGATAGTCTATTGACGATCATCCAAATCGAGACAAAAGAGGCTTTGCACAATGTATGTACCTTTGCCAATGCTGCAGTCGCGGAAGACCCTATATTGAGAGCGCATCTAGCTCGATGCTATTGCGAAAGTTCCAGGTGTCGATGTCCTCTTCGTTGGTCCGTTCGATCTAGGCAATAATATTGGACACCCAATCCTCGATGGGACGATGCACCAAGAGCTGAAGGACGCGATAATCAAGATTCTGCAGATCGCAAAGGAGAACAACAAGAGGACCGGAATATATGCCACCTCTGGAGAGCAAGCGAGAGAATTTGCAGATCAAGGTTTCCATATGGTGAGTTCCAGGTTGACTTTCTCCAAGATCTACTACTCAATCGTCTTCCTCAGATCTCTGTTGTAGCGGATATGGTTGCGCTCCCCACGGCAATGACCTCGGCACTCGCTGCAGCCAAAGGATCGTATGCGCACTCCGCACTGAATTTGGCCAAAGGGGCAGCTTCGAAGATAACCAGTCGATAGCGTATCTGACGAGTAGCTGGTAGATGAATACAGTTGAGCTGTAGCTGTAGCATTCCGTGTAGATGAAACCCAACAATTAATGCACGAGTAAGCACTGAGTGAGATCCCTCGTCACCATGCATATTAGCAGTCGGAGTTGTATTCCATAGCCCGGCAAAAGGTGGTGCACTATCCCTTGCCACTTTCGTAGAAATAAGTTTCGACAAAATGACAATGTGCTGATGAATTAGTGGAGACCCATGGCTTAATAGACACATCGTCATTGCCTTCGACCCACAAGGTGATGGAACCGAACACAAACAAAGCGAATAAAATGTTGTTGAGCTGATCTGACTCTCGCCCCGTAAATGGCGGACCATCTCTAAGCTACGAATGACCCTCGGCCTCGTCGATCAACTCTTCAAGCTGCTTTTGGGTGAAACGATGCATCAGCTTCCGCGCTTCCGTGGCAATGTCCGGCTTGGAGTAAGTGTGGTGAACTCTCTGAACATGAACCTGCAACCAATCAAAAATGACCGAAGAACAATATCTTTCGGAACCCAGCTACGCACGACAGGTGTGTCAAATTCATACAGGTCTTTCCATTGTTGCTGACCTGCTGCCATGACGTTTATGGTATTGACTTCGAAGGACCGTCTGTTAGCAAGGTGGTCAATGGTTGCTTTGGCAGTCTCGCATAAGGAACAATGCGAGCGGGTGAAGAGGGTTATGCGCGCCGAATACTGCAAAAGGCGGGACGTGGGATGCATTCTGCAACATGAAGGTGGTTCAATGGAGATTTAATGGTTGTTTACATCAAGATACCTTTTCTCCATGGGTCACGTGTAGGGCTCATGTTAGGGCTCTCTTGAAAGAACTTTAAACAATTCGTGCCATGTTGCACGGTACTATCAATTAGCTAAAGATAGGATATCCGGCCATGGCACGTGCATGATTGACCATGTCATGTTCGTCCCCGCATGGCACAGGATTGAAAGAATGACCGGCCAGATCCTTCATATCAAGATCGCCTAGCATGTCAGTTCCAGATAGACATCTTACGACTTCAATCATTCGCTCCGCTAGATTTGAGCCAAGCCATACCTCTACCATATTGTGCTCGCTAGATACTCACTCGTCGATGGCTTCTTCAACGTGCATTTCGTCCCCCTCCTTTAGCTTACCATCGACATCCAAAGACTCTGTAGAGGCTTCCACCCCAGACGCCGCTCGTCCTGGGTCCTGTTTGGTCTTCCCTTTCTTTGTGCTTCGTTTCGTCTTACCTGCACCCTCTATCGTCAACGGTGCCTCTCGAATCCATCTTGCAACGGCTTCTGCTCTCTCAGTGCTTATTGGATATTCCTTGCCGTCCTCTTGCGCCCAACGCTTTGGACCGTTGTTCTGGCCTAGTTCTTCCTGCCTCTGCTCCTCGGCTCTCCGTTCCCTCGCCGCTACCGCAGCTTGAAAGCTTGCTTCATCGTGGACTCGCTCATCAGCCAAAGCCTCCATGATGGCTTCTTGCCTTCGACGTTCCTGGGCTTGCTCTTCAGTTTCTTCCTTCTTGCCACTGCCGGCGTGCCCAGGTAGCGGAGCCGGAGCGCACAGAGTCTCCCAGGATTGCTGGAGGCCTATCCAATTGTTGGCGCGGCGCACCACTTCAATCCAGTCCGCACGACTGGGAGAGCGGGCAGCGAGGAAAATCGGATAGCCATCACACACGCGAGCGAGTCGGGCCACCATGTGAGCGTGGCGTAGATGCTCCTTAGACGAGGTCTGGATGAGCGCATGGCAAAGCAAGAGTGAGTGCAAGGCGTCAGTAAGCAGCGGATGGTAAGTGACTGCTTCGTGCTGGTCCGACATTGCCAAGAACTGATGGGCGAACTCGCTGGAGCCATTTTGCTGAGTGGTCTGCTTTCGTGAAACGAGCGCTTGCGACTCTATGGGGTAGGGAGGTAGATCCGATGGAGGTGATGGAGAGAACAGTGTAGATACTTGGTAGATCTCTGGTGGGGGTAATGCTGAGTATGAGGTCATGTCGGGATATGCATTGCTGTTGCGTCGACGACCGTCTTGGGGCTTGTGGAGGACCAGCGCATCAGATAGATGCCCGTTGCTGAGGCTGGAATTTCCTGACATGTCGAGGACGCGGTTTGGTGGAGGTCCCTTTGGCTTTGCGAAACCATTGGTAGCAGCATTGGCTTTATGGAAGAACTCCTCGGTGATCTCGATCGGTAACCCAGGAGTGTACTCGAAATTTGAGAGGAAACTCATATAGTCTCGAAGAGCTCGCTTGGCATGAGTCTTGACAGTCTTGCGGGCTTCTAGCCTACTTCTGTGGGCCTCTTTCGCAGCAGGTGTTTGTGCAGCGCCGGGCTGAAACTCGGAGAATGTGACGTTCTCTGGCTTCAGACCGTCCAACGCGGCATTGACACTCTGACAGGCAAGGGTAAGATAGACCCCAGCGCGATGGAATAGCAATTGAGGCTCGAGGCTGCTAGGCTGATCTTCGTCCTTGATGGTCGGCTCATACTTCCAATCACGAGCACCACCATTCCTCCGCTCCGAGCTGCCCAATGCATTTGATAGCTCTAGCTCTCCTCTTCCGGCACGATGTTGCGCCATTGTGTAGCGGCAAGCTGCGAGACCCTCCGTCAAGTCTCTGGCTGCCCCAAGGTAGTCATCTTTGAATATCCGGGTGACGGCTCTAGTACGTAGGGGCGCTCCGTCGGTGGGCCGGTGATGGATTATCTCATCCAATGGTGTCAAGCTCGTGCATTGCGCGAGCATTCGCGAGGGGATCTTCTCATGGAAGAAATGGACATATTTCGCGTCGCAGTCGGCAACGTTCCGCTGTAGTACTAGCTTTGCGACCTCCTCCAGGGCCGATGCTGACTGCATTGTCGCCACACTTGCAGCGATCTCGTCGAGATAATAGGCATGTGAAAGCTTTTGCGTCGCATGCTCCCGCATTCTGTGTTTTCTCTCCCTGCTTAGCTTTGCATTCCCACCTTGACCCCCTATTCCAAGACCCAATGCAGCTGCACCTCCACCACCAAGCATGCCATTGCCTGCATTCAGAGAGTTGCTGAGCGAGGAAGACGTGGTTCCGTTGGCTGCCCGGACTGCAAGATCGGTGGCGTCTTCAACAAGGCGACGAACCTTGACGAGATCGAAGAAGACTGCAGGGTCAATCGGACGAGGACGAGGTGAGGCATGGTTGCTGTAGGCGAGAGATTCTAAGACTTCGGGGGGCAATTGTAGCCACGGGCCATGGAAGGATGAGATATAGCGCCAGTGTCTGTAGGATACGGGCACACCAGATTAGATATGGGGATTGAATGTTCGAGTAGCGCCGGCATGGACTGAGAATCACAATGGTCACGTACTTGTTGCGACAGATAATCAAGGCGGACGTTGAGGGTTCTGACACCTTGGCTTTGGCAGTGGATTTCTCTCGAGTCGAGGGCGACGCAGTAAGTGGAGTGTTTGGGGCTGAGGCCGTGCTATCGGTGAGACTGTCCTTGTTTGCCGTGATGCCACCTTGTGGCTTCTTTTTCTTGGTCATTGGACGAACGCGCTCAATCAGAATAGCATTGTGGACATTGTTTTCACGCCAGTGGTTTTGACGATTGAAAGCTTTGCTCTCAGTCCGGGCTTAGTACGGGTTTATCTACGATGCTGCCAAGACCGGGGTCAATGTCCCCTGATCTGCTCCGTCTGCCAGCACAATACTCTCAGGTCAATTGGGACGATGGCAAGGACATGAGCTTATAATATTGAAGTATCGGTCGTGTTTCGAGTAATATGCGTCATAGCTCCATGTTCGCGCACAGCTATGGGATTGTCTTGGTGAGCATAATGAGAACGATCCACATGGTCTTCCAAAAGATTCATGGCGTGACTATGTGCCATATTTCTGTGGTTACTTTAGTTCATTGACCGAGCCCGTCGCACAGCCTCTTATGCACACCTCCGTACTGAGAACGCATTCCCTCCACGTTGACAAGAAACCCATGTTCAATAACGTTTGTGCAATGTCATATCAAGGCACGTCAATATCCCTTCCGCGTAGTGCCTAAGACATGTGGTTATTCGAAGACAAGATATATCAGATCGGACAGTTCCAGGCTGAAGTAGAAAGACCGGTCAATTCTCCTTCCGGATTTGCAGTGACCCAGAGACCAGCCCATGCCGTGATGGATAGACTTCTCGCCGCATATCCAGTATTCTTAACGAGCCCATCGATCTCGCGCGAAAATCGTTCAGCGGCTCGGGATATTCATATCGAATACATAAATGCTCGAGTACCTGCTCTAGACGTTTGACGCAGCTCAAAGCCTGATCGATCAATCCGCCGACGCTTCGGCAATGGATAATGGGAAGTGGAGATGATCCTGAAAGAAGTATAGGTGGCGCCGGCGGCACGCCGGTCATGATCCAGGTTCCCTCCGCTTCAAGAACGTCGAGAAATCTGTCGCCAACATAAGAAGCGCGAAGGACATCATGGAATGTATATAAGGCCGACTGATCCGTCACTTGTGTCAAGGAGATCATGCAATCTGCGTATTGTACTGCATGCTCGAATGTAAGTGCATTGGCGTAGTCTGAGGGTTTGCGTGTCAAGGCTGGAGCACACAATATCAAGATACAGCCATAATTAAGCTCGGATAAGAGCAGCCACTTCAGTGAGCTGTTGATTGTGTCCGGCAGATGCTCCGCCCAGGAGCGCATTCCGCTGAAACTCATGGAAATAAAAGGCCACGGATTCTCCCATGCCATATGATTGGAAAGATACAACCGTTGATATGCCGCTGACTGAAGCTTGCGTAGGCGTAGTAGTTGTAGGGCAGGATATGAAGCCGCGAAGCTCCGTTCATTCAAAGATATATCTGGCTTCACGTTGACCGAGTCGTCTGTAAAGGAGAATGCACGACGATGCACCACGCTTACGGCCCTATTCTGAATAAGCAGGATCCCAGTCTAGATATCAGTCGGCATCTCGTACCTGTCGAGTGCGTAGACGCAGTGAAAGACCCGTCTGCGGAAGTCCAAATGCGGCTTTGGTGTCTGGGTATCCGACGGGAGCTCTTGATGAAGACCCAGATCTACCGTAACACGTGACGTGATCCCGATGAGGTACCAACTATTGAAATGATGAGGGTCCAGCATAGCGTAGATAACTAAAAAAAGAAGGGATTGAATGCCTTGCATAGAGCCAGGTTGAACCACCGCCTCGATGCTTTGGAAAGCTTCAGCAGCATGACCTACAGCCTCTACGTAGTGCTGGTCACCCCTTTTGCACGACATTGAGGCAAGAGAAATAGCAGCGACCATCCGCACAGTCCAACGGGCCATTGGAGTACACTGGCTTCCTTGATGGTCGGCGAGAGCGGCGAATATTGCCGTTTCTGAAAGGAAAGGGTATAGGATAAGTACTTTGTCTATATAATATTGAATGAGCGTAGTAACAACACCCCAGGCGGGTAACGGTAGCCCGGTTGGTTGGGGCATCGTCTTTAATGAAGATGTATATAGCACTAGCCTTGCAAACGACATCTCCCTTGTAAAGCCGTGGAAATCTCTTGCCGTTGCGTTGACGGATCTGTATGGTTGGCGATCAACACGCGACTGTCAGCACGCCTGCAAAGACAAGGGCTTACAAGAAACCAAAATCAGAGACTAGGTCGTCTACATGTGAAGCTTCTCCTCTTTGGCCTTTCGGCTTCTTGGTGATAGGACTTGCTGCTGCTGAGTGGCTAGGATCCAGACCCAGCGTCGTGAGGGACACCTTGCGTCCACGGGCTTCCTCCAGCTGCCTCTCCAACTTCTCGACACGGACCTCGAGCGAGGCGACATAATTACGCTCCTTCCCTCTTGCAAACTGATCGCTGGCGCTGGAGCATTCAAGGGCGCGGCCACTTTTTTCACATGCCGAACATGATGGTAGTCTGCCATCGCACTTCACTTTGGCAGTGCGACATCTTGAGCAGGCTGAGACTGGCCGGCTGACCTTTAACGGGGGTGTCTGAAAGGAATTCGATTTAAGCATGCTGGACAAAGGTCTGGCGTGATAGAGAACCTGATCCCTTCCTCCTATTCATTCTTTGCGCGAGTATAGTAGACTGACCCAGCAAAAATCAGATCGGGTTGGGAGTATAGAGGACTTGAGTGGACCACGCCCATGCATCTAACACAGCCACATCAAAGAGGCAGGGAGCTGATAAGCATAGCAGGCTCAGTCCCACGCAATTGAACCTCTATAGTTCAAGTCCTGTGGTGATGTGGGGCGCCGTCCTCGCCTTTGCCTCAAGCTCTCCATTGCAGGGGATTCGGGCAGGCATCCAGGACGAGGATACGTAAAGTAGGATAGGCTGCTTAGAGCCGAGGGGCACGGGGACCCGGGGTTCTGTCGTAACGGCGACTAATGCGGCTTCTAGGCGGGCCTTTGTCCCGAGTACAAGCTTTTGGAGGGGTCCATTTTGCGTTCTGACGCGCACTATCGTGAGTGAGGCGGTTCAACAGTCGGAGGGCTGGTCGCACTCCGTAGTAAAACACAGGATAGCCCATTCCACAACCCAGCGGCTTGAGGCGCGTTGGAGTGCGCATATTTTCAATGTTGCGCCCGACAATATTCGAATGAGACTGCGACACGAGCGCCATTGGCTCCATACCTGGAACCCTCTGCCTCCTGCATCACATCGCCTGCGGAACACCCATACACTTGTCGTTGTTTCACAGTCAGGCCTCCCAAACTATGTGTCTCTCTCGTGCCGGCATGATTTGCCGGTTGGTATCCTGACTGCTCTATACGTACATATTAGAACGTTGATAGTTCGACAATAAGATGAGATACAAGCTCAATAGCTAAGCCACGGCTCCTGCTGAATGGCGTTGGGCTCAAGCCCGCAGAACGAGCATGCAGCAACCAGCAAGGACAGTCACAAGGGGGACGGCGCAGCCAATGCGACGAAGTTTCACACCCTGACAGCTTGTGTACGATGCCGGCATGTAAGTCTGGATTCCGTTATTCCACCAGCTTGTTTTGTGTCTGGGATGAGTAGCTGAGTGTCGTCCAATGTCCAGAGGAAAACCAGGTGTGATGCAGGGCTGCCGCGTTGCGGACCGTGTGAGAGAAACAACAAGCTGTGTGAATACTTCGATACCGTTAAGGGCAGAAAAATTCCAAGGACATATGTTATCCATCTACAGAACAAGGTGCAAGCGCTGGAAGCCGAGCTGGCCCGTGTGGAAGAGGAGCAACACACGACCCTCGATGCTGAGTCCATGATACGTAGCGCGGGGCTGGTCAGGTTCAAAGATCATGATGAGTGCAGGTATCTGGGCGCATCGAGCGGCATAGCGATGACGAGGCTCGTCATAGAATTGGCGAAGCAGAATACGGAAAGCAGGACCATCAAAGAGATCGTGCCTGATATGAAAGCCAGGCAGATTGAGGATCGTTTTGCAAAGGAGAGCTCTAAGCCAACATCCAAGGTCTATCCCTTAATCAGTGATGTTGCTGCACCAACGTTGCCCACGAGGGAATTGACTGCGAAATTGATCGAGGTCTTCACCCGCACTGGTAAAAACCTGTTCATGAGGTCCATCCTTGAAGGCTGACGTTTGTAGCTCAGTACTTGCTGCCAACGCTCCAGTAAGTGTATCTAGATGCCCCTCCAGCAAGTTGTAATTGTGGGAACATCTATTGGCGGAGCAAGTTCAATAAACAACTATACGATTTTGTTGGTATCTTGAGTATCAATGCTAATTTAAATGTTGAATAGTGAACCTTCCTTTCTGCAAGCAGTGGAGGATGTCTATCAAGGCTCTTCCGATGCATACAAGAACTTTGCATTGCGGATTGTTATTGCCATCTCGATGCAGAAGCTAGATACTCTCTACGCTGGACTCGCCGATAGCTACTATCTGGCAGCCTTACCATACCTGGAAGGTGCAGTACGGCCTATGAACCTTGAGACTCTACAATGCTTTGCCCTTATCGCCCAATACTCGATGGTGACCCCTACGAGGACAGCTTCATACTGGGTTGTCGGTCTGGCTACTAGGCTTTGCCAGGAGCTAGGAATAACCGATGAAGTAGGCATCACGGCTGAGGGTGCTAGCGAGAAGCTTGATGTTCTACAAGTAGATATGCGTCGGCGTCTTTTTTGGGTCATTACATCCATGGAGTTCGGTCTAGCTCACAGTCTAGGCAGGCCGAGTGGCTTTGGCACCGGCCCCAATGACATTAATGTACAGTTCTTCGCGGCGGTAGATGACGGTTTCATCACTAGATCTGGTGTGATCCATGGAGGTCCTCCCTCGGTCAAAAAGCAGATTGCAATCCATTTCTTCAAGATGAGGCTGCATCAAGCCGAAATAAGGCGCAAGTTGTACCTCAAGAAAAGGCGTAAACCGCAAGATGACCAGGACCCGTGGTTCCGAGAGATGGATGAGCGCCTCAAAGATTGGCTAGCATCGTGCCCGAAGAATGATGAAGGGAGCGGTATGACTCAGACTTGGTGCGTGGCAGTTCAACTTCACACCCCGTTGACCTTATAGATCCCCGACGCTTATGCACTGTAGTATCTTCTGGAGCTATTGCACCATTATGTGCGTTCTCATTCAATGCTGATGCAGTTTCTGCAGGTTCAAGGTTAGATACAACACCATTGTCATCTTTCTGAATCGGCCTTCTCCGCAAATCCCTGAGCCATCTGTCGATGCTGCCCTGAAATGTGTTGGGGCCGCGCTTGAGAACATCAGGTTGCAACGGGAGCAAATAGCGAACAAGTCGGTCGATGTGACATGGATTTTTACTCAAACTCTTTTCATGGAACTCAACACGGCCCTGTGGGCCTTGTCATATCCAGAGGTACGAAAAGAGAAACCAAAGCATGAGATGGAAGAATATGTGCAAATGGCCCAAGACGTCATACGCCTCGCTTCTGAACGTTGGCCTGGAGTTGAATCGGCCTTGGAGCTATACGAAAACCTGATCCGAGCGTGCCTCAAAGCCTACGATGGCAATACTTCCTACGTGATCCGTTCGCCTTCCAACAAAGCATCAACGCTACCACCGCATAAAGTAATCACGCCACCTCTGTTATCAAGTCCTTCAAATGCCGTGAGCTCAAATGCTTCTCGACATGAACCTCCAACAGCGCGATCATCTCCGTTCCTTAATGTTATCGACGCTGACCAGGCCTCGGATCAGCGCACTGCAAGCTCCCCGGCCCGTTCAGAATGGAGCTTCACGGAGTCGCAAAGGTCTTTGTCCAGTCAAATGAGCATCTCACAGCAGCCTTCATTTCAGTATACTACCGCTTATCCAGATACCACATTCGACCCCTATTCGGTGTATAACACCCTACCCACGCCCCTCATCCACACTTGGAACCCAGGTATTTCTCCAGAGTTCCAATCTGCTCAGTTGGGAGCATACTTTACACCTCAGGAGGAGCCAGGGCTCTATTTTGACGCCATTGGAGACCAGTACTCCCAATATCTTCACGCGCCGTACACTCCTCAGCAACCGTTGCAGAGCTTAAATCAGGAGCAACAGCTCGAGCTCATGACGAATCTTGAGAGAACGGGGCTGAGAAGCATGGTCTCCACCGCGCAGTTAGCTCCTCCATTTGAGCAGCTATACGCGCGTTGACGCACTCAATTCGATGGATTATCTACTTAATACATCTGAACAGCATCGCGATGCTTTACTGGGTTCCACACCATACGCCAGCCTCGCGTACCATTTAGAAGCCCCGATCTCTTTAGGTGACAGCTTGTCCGCCATGATTGGCCTAGACTTACTCTTCTGAGAGGGCGGCGGACACAGACATGAAGCGAAGCCATGGGGCCGGTGCATTTATCATTGTCAGTCGCGATTTCCCTAGGCAAGCCGTAAGTGTCGCGAGCTATCGAAGCGTGGTGCAAAACGAATACGCACCGAAATGGGGATGTACAGCGTAATAAAGATCCTCCCACTCATTACCTCACAGTCGTTACTTCCCATCTGCAGGTGACTCAGACTTGCCTTTACAGCTTCACTATTGCTTCTCCATTCTCGACCGCAGCACGAGGGCTCGAGACCCGGTTATGTCAGCCGCGAGGCATCAAAAACACAAAGCCTCAAAGCGGGCCTGCTGGTGCAAAGGCGGATCACAATTCAGAAGTATCTGAGGAGCTCACACATATGTGCAGACTCCGTCATCACAGTCGACCTTTTCGGCGAGCAAACGTACTCTTACCCATGAAATATACGGCAGTCCTAGCCGTCTGCCACTAGATTTTCGGTTCCCTTGCTTCTCCCAGCTTCCATCTTCGCTGTTCTTGTACCAAATTGGATCGCTCGCTTCTTCTCTGCTGCCGCACCCTTCATTCCTAACCGCCATGCTAGCAGTCTAAGCAGCAACTTCGCAGGCTCTAGGATAGGATCTTTGGCGTGTAGAAGATGATCCTTGTCTATATGGGACTTTCGAAAACCACATTTCTCCCAGACTGGACGCCGGAGCGCCCAACGCACGAGTGCTTCGTCCAGGTAGGGATACCGAGCCTCTTTACCCCAGTACGAGATCACACGATCATCACGACCAAGGTTCCGCTTGCCGAGCCTGCAAATATCCAATTCGAGCTCTCCAACGAGCCCCTCATAGCCGGCTCGTCTGAATGCTGTCGAATGACGGGTGTATCCCCCAAACATCTCATCTGCCCCAAGTCCGGACAACAAAACACAGGCCGGGGTTGTGTAAGCTCTTGTGGGGCCAGTTTCAGCACCTTGTACGGTACCGGCTCCTCGGGCAGCAAAGTATAGTGCACAGGCTATAGACAGATCCATCTCCGTGTGATGAGGGTAGATCAACGCGGTAATTTCGGAACGGTGGGCCAGCGTCTCGGCGTAGGGGACGTCTATTGACACGAACCGCCATGTCCGTTCCGGGCATACTCTGAGGAGCTCTGCATGTGTGGAATGACCCGTCAAGCGATCGGGACACATCGAATATGGTGATGGATGAGCGGGAGTTGACTCAGCGGAAGTTTTGCCGGCGGCTTTCAACACTCTAGGATTCTCGAAAGCCACATTCAGGAGATCAATGTCGTGGTCAAAGGGGAGGATGCCATGACAGATACGAGCCAGCAAGGCGCAGTCTAGGCCCCCCGAGAATAGGATTCCAATCCGTGCCGAATTCGTGGCTGCTGAAGATGGTGTCGGTACTCCATGGACCCGAAGGCCTAACGAACGCTTGAGATGATCGCACAATTCGGTTACGGCCGCTGAGTCCAAGCGCAGTTCTGGAACGTTCTGAGTCGGAATATCTTTGTTCAATTGAATCAAGGGTGAACCCTTTTCAAGCCGTCAGTGGGATCAGATAGGCGGAACTCTGGGAGAGCTCGTACCGATGATAGGGTAAGAATGTCCGTCCTTTGCTGAATGGACCATGGGATATGCTCGATCTCGAAAGCCATTTCTCTACCCTCTGGGATGGCACGCCCATTGGAACATTTCGGAATATTCGAAATGTCAATTGTATAGATACCGTCAGCTTCAACTTCAATCCACGTAGATAGATCGGCATGGCTAGAAGTACTGGAAATGATTAGACAGCCATCTTGTTCCACATGTTTCAGTAGTGAACGCCTCCCTAGAACATCCCTGCCAAGAAAAACCCGCTCATGATAAGCATCAAAATACAAGAATGCGAAGGGTCCAGCTATTGAGCCTAAAGCATCAGCGACTTTTCTCAACGAAGCGTCACGAGCGGGAGGTTCTTGGTGACAATGCACCCCAAGTTGGGTAGCCCCGAGTAGTAGGTCAAACACAGCCTGCGCGTCGTTACCACCAAGGCTCTTCCCATCCACTGTCCAAGCCTCGCCATTCCAGCAGAACAAGGAATTGGAGTGGGGGTCCTCTATCGGTTGTTCTGTGAGGCGATCGCCCCGTAACGAGAGTACGGTCGCAGAGACCGTCAGGTACCACGTCGCCTCCTCAACCTTGGAATGGATCTTGCGCTGGACCGTCTGACATGAGTCAGGCCCTCTGCGCTTGAGCAATTGTAAGTCTTTCGGGGACGGGGCAACAAAATGCTTGTTGCTGAGAGAGCAGAAGATGCCGCACATAACACAACTCGCGTGGATTCCACCGCGAGCGCCAGGATACCTTGCGATTCACCAAAGCCGAACGTCACGGAAACACATACAATAGTTAGGTTGGGCTAGGCTTCAAGATCTATTTAAAGTTCTCGCGGCGCGCTAGAGATTCCTCAGGCTTCCTTATCTCCGTTTAAAGCCCCAGTGAGCTCTGAAACACAGACCACCTGAATGCCCGGCTTCATGACAGCGCTCATCTGTGCTGTTGAAAACCGTAATCTCGTTTCAATGCTCGCAATGCTCTTTTCATGACATGCTCATGAGTGGCGGCCAAATACCCAAATGCTTACAAATCTATGTCTTCCCCAGGCGACACACTTTCCTTGAAGGCTTCCGAATCACAGAGCCGAACGCTTGGCGGTGGTGACCATGAAGCTGGGAATGGCAGGACCTTCGCAAATGTTAGCGCTCCGGAAAGGTCGCGCCTAGATCTTGACGACCTTGGTCAGGAGCTTCCTACAGTCTCGAGCGGCCATATGCAAGAGGGATACGACAGCGACATTACATACGCAGAGCACAGCCATGAGGAACAGGGAACCAGCGTGCAAGATGGTCCTACCGAAGTTCAGGGAAATGCCCAAGCTATGTCCTTGTTAAAAAGGCCTGATACTAACCCAAAGCCTGGGAACGACGAATTTACCCTCAGTCATCAGACAACGAGTGGCCTCTGTATCCCTAACTATCCGGACTCTAGGATGATTGAATATCTAGACCCGACACCGAAGACTCCCCGCTTTTCTCGATCTTCAACTCCTGAGCCTGGTGACGGACCTTCTCCATTACGTGAAACACCAAATACCAACAATGCAAATACACGGTTGACAGCTGCTGAATTAGATGGAACAGAGTCTGGCAAGCATGATACAGAACTAGAGCAGGATACTAGTCAAGGGGAAGAAGACTCCAAATCGGAGATTCAGAGTATATTGGACCAGTTCGGCAATGATGGAAGTGGTCCAGACGAAGACAAGGTCATATCACCAAGAAAGGAGATCGCGAGTCCAATGCTACAAGCACCAATCCAATACCCACCTCGCAAATCCTCGCTCGAACCTGTTGGACCTGCTAGTCCTAGCCCTACAAGATCTACTCAAATACCTGGGTCCGTATCATCATACAGGGGCGATATGGCTCAGCTGCAACAGAGTCAGAACGTGGACTCGCCCAATCGGACGCCCTCAATTCGCAGTCCAGAATCCCCCCAATCAACGCGGATGAGCGTCGCAGATGCCAATGTTCCTCCATCTCCACAATCGACCCTTTCGTTACCTAAATCTATGCCACCAGAGCCAGATGCTGAGCCCGACTTGCCTTTTGACTTTCATAGATTTCTCGAGCAGCTTCGTCACCGCACTGCTGACCCTGTGGCGAAATTTCTTCGATCGTTCTTAGTAGAGTTTGGGAAAAAGCAATGGATGGTGCATGAGCAAGTGAAGATCATCAGTGACTTTCTTGCTTTCATTACCAATAAGATGGCACAATGTGAAGTTTGGCGCGGCGTGTCCGAGGCGGAGTTCGACAACGCAAAGGAAGGCATGGAGAAGCTTGTCATGAACAGACTCTATACTCAGACTTTCTCGCCGGCCATACCGCCACCAGCTCCTCTACAAGAGATCAAAGGTAAGAAAAAGGATCTTGAGAAAGTGCTAGGCCCAGCAAGGAAAGGTCAGCACCAAGAAGATATTGAACGTGATGATGTTCTAGGACAGAAGGTACGCATATACGGATGGGTACAAGAAGAACATCTCGACATACAGCCCGTTAGTGAGGGTGGAAGGCGTTTTCTTCATTTGGCCCAACAAGGTATGCGGCATTTCCGACTTTCAGTCCGCTAGACTAACGGTCTTGAAGAGATTTTGAAGATAAAGACATATCGGGCGCCACGTGACAAGATCATCTGCGTCTTGAATTGCTGCAAAGTTATTTTCGGTAATTTTGTATCCTGACTGATGTCTTGACTTAGCTGATCAAGCAGATAGGGCTCCTACGAAACTCCAAATCCTCGGATACTTCAGCTGATTCTTTTATACCACTTTTGATATACGTAGTATTACGAGCTAACCCCGAGCATTTGGTATCGAACGTCCAATACATATTGAGATTTCGCAGCCAGGAAAAGCTTGGTGGAGAAGCAGGATATTACCTTTCTTCCTTGGTTAGTCACTGTCGAAATGCACATGTGGCAAATATGATATGATGAACTACGACTAAGTCAGGACACAGATGGGTGCAATACAATTTATCGAGAATCTTGACAGAACCTCGTTAACGATATCCGATGAAGACTTCGAAAGAAATGTAGAAGCTGCAGTTTCCGTGATAGCTGAGAAGCATAGAGAACCGCCGCCCCCTGCACAACCGCCACGTGCCACTCACGTCTCCGAAAAGTCTGGGCTGAGCGAGCCGGAGATAGCGCCACGCAACTCTACTGAAGTGGAATATGCTCCTTCACCGAGATCAACGTCATTTCTGAACTCCAAGGAGCAGTACGGAAGTCTTGATGGTTCCGAGGAAAGCTCTGCAGTCAACGGCCTCCTGCGTACAATTCAGAAACCGCTATCGAGTATTGGCCGTATGTTCTCCGACGATCAGCTAACAACGCAGCGGCCCGGAAGTCGACCTGGGCAAGGACCTACACTACAGCCTGAGCCGCCTCGTCGACTTTCACCTGCGGTATTCCGGCCGCCTAGGGATAGTGGCGAATTCCGTAGATCTCAAGATGATCCTTGGCACAATAGCACTACCGAGCAGAGCCAAATGCACAGATTGAATGCAGAAGACGCCGCCGCCCTTCAGGCAAGCGCAGAAGCTGCCGAAGCGCAGCGCATACAGAGAAACGAGCACAAGGACATTGTGGAGTAGGTTCAAAGTATGCGGCTAAAATCAATGCTAACTAGAGATCCTCAGAACCCTCGCTGGCATGTTCCCTGATCTGGATCGAGATATCATTGACGATGTCGTGCGTGTAAAGCAGGGCAGGTGAGATCAAGACTCCTTGGCAAAGCTTCCTGGAGTATTGCCCTGCTAATCACTCAATGATTAGGGTGGGCCTCGCAGTAGACGCATGCTTAGCGCTGAGTTCATGAAGCGCAATCTCTGATCACGTCCATTTGTCAATTTGCCCTTCTCTCAGTAAGGGTACCTCCTTCGTAGCCCCGTCAGCGATAGCTACCTCATCCTCTGGGGAGAATCGTCCGATTGCCTGCGTGCGCAAAACATGAGGCGCTAAGGCGTCTGCCGTATGCTCCACAGAAGGACAAGCCCATCCGAGCAGATCTGTACTTGTGCGGTAGGCGGTGGTGTGTAGGGTTAACAAGGCATCGAAGAAAGCTGCAAGCGATTCGGCTCTCGGACCATCAAACATACTATTGCTATAACAGCCCGCTCTGTCCTTAGACTGCGGCAGGTAATGGTGAACCCCTTTAGCAAGAGGACTTGGAGATATTCATCACCCAATATGGAAACCGGGTGTACTGCACCAATATTTGGTGTGGCATCAATCACGAGGTCAGACCATGAAATGACGTTGGTTGAGGACGATCTACACCCGAGCATTGTTCGCAGCTCGCATCAGCCTGGTTCTTGCGAAGCTGGTTGTTAAGACCTATCAAAGCATCAATCCGGGCACACAGGTGCGCCTGCCTGTAAGTGGGACTTCTTCTCTGGTCATGTCCGTTTCGTATGGCCCATTGTCCACAGACACTGGCTGTTGCTCTGCTTGAAAACCTGTGTTTAAAATCTCGACTCGATGCACCAGTACTCCCACAATTTCGAATGTTCGCCGGCAGATACTAGCAGTATCAGCTTGTTGGCTCTCCGTTCCGAATGGGATCACTGGACAAAGGTTGCTTGCTAGCGACTCAAGGCGATAATTGTTGTCTACCTTTAGATTAATTCGTCGAAACATCAATCGGTCGGATGACATGCCGCGCTCGCTAGCGCCGGTTTCTGAGATCTGATCCGGGCCCTCGGTAAAGCCCAAGCAGATTGCCGCTTCCCGCCAAGCTACGATTCGAGTGTCGACATCATCTTCGGTCATCTTTGCCATTCGGATTTTGCACATTCTCTATGCACTAGGGAGTAAACCTCGAATGCGTCATGGCCGTCTCTCCGTCTCCGGAACGGCCACGGATCCTGCACGCTTTATCTACTTATCATCATTATATATACATCGTCACTTCACTTATAATATTCGCCCTTCCCGTTTCAAAGCTGTGTGTGCATCAACCATTCGTGAGCCTGCACTTCCTACGCGCCTTCCTCTATTATACTCCTTGTCATGGCGGAACTTCTTCGCGATACCGTTTTCGGCCATTGCGTTCGGTTTGCTACCAAGTCCAAGTACTTTCAGTTCGCTGAAGAGAAGGATCCCTCGTTACGGAAACAATATTTGCACGAAGAGAAGACTGGTCATATGGCACAGCATGGCCAGCCCCGGGGAGAAACTTCAAGTTCGGACGATGAGAGGCTCAAAGAGTCCCAGCCGTCTTCGCAAGACTCATCGCCGACGCGTTTGCAGAATGTTCGCACAGCCAACACGATTGGCCAAAAGGTGGACCAGGAAAAAGGGCGAGACGTCAATGTTGTCGAATGGTTTGGGGACAACGATCCGGAGAACCCGATGAATTGGTCGCTGCTCAAGAAAGTCTTTGTCACCTTCGAAATCTGTTTCCTCACCTTCTCGGTCTACATTGGCAGCGCAATCTATGCCGCCGGTATAGAGAGCGTTATGATGGATTTTCATATCAGCCAAGTCGCGGCAACGCTTGGCCTTACACTCTTCGTGGCTGGTTATGGTCTAGGGCCAATGATCTGGGCTCCAATGAGCGAGATACCTCAGATCGGCAGGAATCCAGTCTACATTGGCACATTGTTCGTCTTCGTTATCTTCCAGGTTCCGACGGCCCTGGCACGCAACTTCGGCATGCTCCTTGCCTTTCGATTCCTCACTGGCTTCATCGGCTCCCCGGTTTTGGCGACTGGTGGTGCGAGTATAGCAGACATGTACAAACCCTCGAAGCGTGCTTACGGTATAGGGATTTGGGGCATTGCCGCTGTTTGCGGACCAGTTCTGGGTCCGTTCGTCGGTGGCTTCGCCGCAGAGGCTAAAGGCTGGCAATGGACGATATGGGAGCTCATGTGGCTTTCGGGACTTTGCCTGGTGTTTTTGATCTTCTTCCTGCCAGAGACTTCAAGCACGAACATCCTGTACCGACGCGCGAAGAGGCTGAGGAAGATTACGGGTAGAGACAACCTCAAAACAGAAGGCGAGATCATTGGCGAATCGATGGGGCCGAAAGACGTGAGATCCCCAAGCTAATTGTACAGATACAAGAGACAAACACTTCATGCTGATCGAATCTAGGTTGTAATAATGGCAATGGTCCGGCCAATAACGCTTAACTTCCTTGAACCGATGGTTTTCCTTCTCAACCTCTATATAGCACTCATCTACGGTCTACTCTACATCTGGTTCGAATCCTTCCCGATCGTCTTCACTGGCATCTACCATTTCAGCCTGGGGAAAGACGGCCTTGCCTTCGTCGGCATCCTCGTCGGGGCCTTTCTAGTCATGTATGTATCATAGCCGTACCTTACTCCCGAAGTGTTTCCAATCGCTAATACCTCATATAGACCACCCTTCTTCTGGTACCTTCACCGCTACACCGAACCGCAATTCAACGACAACGGTGAACTCAAACCCGAGAAACGCCTACCCCCAGCCTTCGTCGGCGCCTTCTGTATTCCCATCTGCCTCTTCTGGTTCGGTTGGTCGGCGCGCCCCGACGTCCACTGGATCATGCCTATCATCGGTTCCGCGTGGTTCAGCGTTGGGACATTCCTCCTATTCAACAGCGTGCTCAATTATCTGCCCGATGCGTACCCGGAGTACGCAGCTAGCGTGCTGGCGGGCAACGACTTCATGAGAAGCTCGTTTGGCGCTGGGTTTCCGTTGTTCGCGACGGCGATGTACAAGAACCTGGGAGTCGACTGGGCGAGCACGACGCTGGCATTCCTCTCGATTGCGTTCATTCCAATTCCGTTCGTACTTTATAAGGTGAGTCAGCTTCTGGTCTCGGGGCGAAATTGCGGGTGTGTGGCCTTGCTGACGGTTGTGGTAGTATGGGGAGCGGTTACGGAGAATGAGTAGATATGCAAGGAAAGATTTCTGAGCGATGATGCATGAAGGACTTTTACGTACAAATGAAGAGAGCACTGTCTGGATATCCGATAGATCGAGCGATGCTATGCTAGCGGCGTCACGCATTTCCGGAGGAAGCGCGCATTGCAATCAGCGACGGCCAGAACGATTTCGTTCGCAGGAATGGCTGAAATAGAAACTAGATTCGAACGAGAGTACTTCTCAGATAAGCACGTGTAGAGAATTAATACCCTTCAACATCTTTTCAGAACGATGATCAGAATTGTTATACCTATTAGCCGGTAGGAGCTGGAGTAGTCTCTCAGCATTGTAGAATTGAAACAATTTTGATAAGATCCTTGTGACCGTGTACGGATATAGCTCCTACAACCGCTGGGAGAGAGCTCGTCGCCCTCTTTTCTTTTGCAGTATCTCGAACCAATCGCCCACTTGTTTGATTGAGAGATTATCTACAGCCAAAGAGGCAAAGCGGTAAAGAGTAACACTTGTCGAAGTCAAACACAAGGCAGGAACCCGAGAGGAATGAAGAAAGAGGTGGAGCTGTGAAGGGTACAATACGCATTCTTGGTGCCAGCGCATGATACATGAAAGGAACGGTGATTTGGGGAGTCACCAGCGAACCGGACATGGTCTTGAGGTGGACGCTTCCTCACCAAAAACCATTCTTCGAATCTGACCAACGTGACCATCGGCCAACAGCCTATTCGCGATTCTCACGCATAAGCTGTCTGTTGTGACTCTCCTCGACCTCGTGGAAACGGATCCTGATGTAGGACAGCGGCTGCAAATGTCGACTAGAGGCCGTAGAGTTCCACCAGATGACCCCAAACATGGAAGTCAGTAAGTAGAGCCAAATATGTATAGGTCCCTCGAAACGCCAGATCCCCGAGACATCATGCGGAAATTCGACGTCCTCTACGCTATGCATGTGCCCTGAAAACCCGCCCCCATCTAATGTCTATATGCTACAAAATTGCATTACCATTTGACGTATCATCCTCCCTTCCGGACCATTATCATGGAATATCTGCACTCATCTTAGCCTACTGCGTGCGGCAAAAACAACGGGGTCAAGACTCACAGAAAGATACTTCCGACAGCGAGTGATATGCCGAACATGCTCCTGTCCGTAATTCGCTGGCCAGCCTTTATCCAGCCTAGTACGATAATCGAGCAAGTCTTGAAATGCCCGGCAACTGTGCTGCTCACCGGTCCAGCCCCCATCGTAACGTAGAATTGCGAGATGTTGATCAACACGGCGCATATAGCGCTCAGACAGATCATGGTTCCTATGCCAGCGGGTCTTGGCATGTCTGTCGGTATAGAGTCGGTCCAGGGCACGAAGCACAGAAGCAACAGACCGCCGATGGGCGCTTGATTGTAGAGCAGCTGGAAAGCATTGATCTCGAGTCTTCTCTGGTAGGCGGCGATCCACACCAGGTAAACAGCGCTGACCAGGACACCCCCAAAAGCGAGGACCACGCCGAGGACGTCAGTAGAATGCGGTTCTGCAGAGGCAGTCGACGATTTGGGCTCGAAACAGCTGGTGATTGCCACGCCCAGACACATCGGTATTAGGGTCGCTGCGGCGGCTTTGGGTATCTTCATCTTGTAGAAGAGGAAGTTGATGGCGGCGACCGCGGGGGTCAGCAATATTCTGGCGATCTGATAGAACGTGATGGACGAGTAGGTGAGAGAAAGGTTCAGGCAGAGAATATTGAGACACATCATGATAGCAAGGGGCAGCATGGTTTTCGTGCGGACGCGCTGCGGAGTAAAAAGGGCGATGGGAGGTCGTGAGAGGATGTAGAGGGTCAGGTAGGTGAGAAGGAAGTGGAACGAGGCAAATGAGAATTGACATTGCCGGAACGCTGGACTGGAGAAGATGGCTTTGTTGGTGAAGACCTACACGATGAGGGAGGGTTAGCTGAGTCGCGTGATAGGCATCTGGGAGAGCAATCTGGGTTCTGGAGGGAGCCTTACGATGCCGATTGTGGCCAGTGTATTGACCACCATCCATACGACTAATTTCAGTCTGCTGCTACTTGTCGCAACTTGCGCGCCCAGAGCTTCGGACTTGTTCTTCTCAAGATCCAGGTATCCCATCTTCTCCTCGTCCTGATCCAACAGGGTACTGGTCGAGCTTCGAACATCTTCCTTCTCCTCTGCCGTCTCGGTGGTGTCACTCATGTCTTGCCCGTTCCGAACGCAGGACATTCTGCAACAGTCAGATGGACTTCGCAGCACGAACAGGGAAGGAAGCCGGCATGTAATGGTGGCGCATGGAGAGTCGCTTCATCATGGTTTCGTGAGGGTTGATCGACTTACCAGCAACATGGTGTCCCCACATGCGAGGAACGGTGCGGACTGGGCGCGGATTGGTGGCCAAGGCGGAGGATTGCTGAGCCTCGTATGGACTACTCTATGTGCTTGACTGGACCACCAAAGCTTGCGATTGTTTGGTAGGTGATTAATGAACAAATAATGTGGGAGCGCCCTGGGCAAAGAATGGAGTTTGAATGGCACTTAAAGCTGCCCCCCTGCTCAGCCACGATTCGGCCAGGCTTTTCACGACATCATGGCTTCACAGCTCGATGATGGAGCAGTCGCTGGCGCAATGGAATGATATACGTTATACATGTAGGTCTTGCTACTTCTAGCCATCCTCACTTTGGACGAAGCCTCTGCATGCTTCTCTCGTCATGTGCAAAGTGCAGTTCCTACCAGTCATTGAACGATTAATTGCTGCACATCAACTAGCATTCTTTCGTGCCAACTGCACCCTTTATAGTGGAGAACTGATGTCATCCAAGCAGGTCTACTCATTCCTGGCATCATACTAAGCCAAGTGAACCCTTCTTCGGCTGCACCAGCTGTTCGATAAGAATTCGGGTATCGAGGGACTGCCCCTTGTCATACCCCTCTGTTCCCAATGCTCGCAGATCGAGTGCAAGGAAATTGCGAGCTGTCTCCTCCTGTTCAACTTCAGCATGTTGCTCTGTGTCAGAAGAGCTAAGAGAGACGCTGACGGCAGTCTCCAGATCCGCTTCCTCCTTCTCCGAAATTGTGGCGCAGGCAGCTACTAGGTCTTCTCCTCTAGCACTCAGTAACACGAGCTCGTCTGCTCGGTCTACAATGGCTTGATCAACGCCATTGAGTGCCGCACAGCTGAGCAGCAGGTTCAGCAATGCGTCAGACTTCGGATGTTGAACTTACAAGCTGCCAAAGCTGCTGCAACTTCTACCGATCTGGAAGCTGCATAAACAGTCAGCAAGGTCATACTACAAGAGCAACTTTCTTACTTGTAAAGGTAGGTAATCTGGTTCTCCATCTCTGCCGCGTCCCCGTCAATCCGTACTTCCATACGCCCATATTGGAGACCAAAACGAGGCTGGAGGAAGCCGTTCTCGAAGACCTCGTGGAAGTGCGTAGCTCCGAGTACTTTCGGCGTTCCATCTCCCAACTCGAGGAAATGCTCAAAGACACCACAAGCCAAGCCCGCGCCGTCTGCTGCAAGGTGAGTGATGGATCGCTCAGCGTTAAATTCACGCACCCGTTGATTCCGTTCCCTTGCCGAACTCGTCAATAATCACAAGGCTGCGGTGAGTTGCTAGCGTCATAGCAAGAGCGACCTGTTGGAGGTCTATCATAAACGCACTCTGGGTTCTCGATACCGTCTCTCGCGTAGCAATGCGCGTTAATATCTTGTCAGTCAGGCCAATGATCGCCGCATCAGCCGGGACGAAGCACCCGATGTGGGCCATGTAGACAATGATGGCAACCTGCTTGAGATACACGCTCTTGCCAGAGTAATTGGGTCCAGTCAATATCAGCATACTTGGATCATCGGGAGGGTCCGGAGTAGCAGTCCTCTGAGAAGGGTCTAGTAGTACACCGCTTGCTGCTTCGCCTAGTATGGTTGCGTCGTTACCAGCGCCGCCCTTGATCGCGGTATCATTGGCGACGTATGAAGGTACCGTAAGCTCCTGCAGTGGATGCCTTTAATTTCTTAGCATCCTCAGCTGACCCAATCGGAGAGCAACTTACCGGCCGCCTTTGATGCGGATAATGTTCCGAGTTGTCAGACGAGGTCTCGAGAGTTTGTAGTTCTTGGCACCTTGCGCGAGGGCAAGAAGACTTTCACTTTGTCAGTCATTACGAACTCGGTGGACTCGGAGCACCGACCTATCCAGCTCGCCGCAAATATCGGACGCAGTATTGAGCATCTCCTCGTACTTCAGCACGTTCTGGCTCAACTCGTAAAAAATCTCGATTTCCTTGTCTGTATCGGGTCAGCCGTGAGTGACGCTGTCCTAGCGACATAAAGCTACGGGCATACCGCATATGATGGCGTACATATCCCCAAGTGTCTCATCCAATTCTCTCATTCGAAAGTCCTTGTAGTAGACTCTTGAGCCTGTGGAAAAGATGCGATCCCATTGCCGATCTTCAACAGCACCACCTTCATAGTTTACCCTTCCAGTGTGAGGATTTATTGGCATAGAGATGAGGAACCCAATCTGTGGAAAGAATATCACGTTCAAGTCAAGACTGTATTCTGGTGGCACGTCGGCAGCGATGGTTCGGGAGGTTTTGTTGAGCAGATCTTCGATGCCATCGTAGGTTCGTTTCATGGTGTCTAATTCGGCGTCGACGCCAGCATTGACTACTGTCCGATGCATCTCGGCTGACGATGGAAAATCAACCTTGAGACAGTGGTCAGGCAGCAGGTCAAGGTCATTTTGTGACGTGTAACAAAGGGCTCTTGATTTAGACATACGATCTGGCTGATGTTTGCACCAATGTTCGCAAGCTGGCGATTGACGAAGTGTTCCAGTACCTATGCCTTCGATTAGCCTATGTTCCGTCACAATAGTGACGCGCCCACTTTGGCTCTGATAACAAGTCTATCTGCGCCGGCGAGTTCGGTCATTGCGTCCCGGATCTGCATTGTGTGGAATGCAAACTGTCATACAGTCAGACTGAACCGCTATGAAACGACATATGAATTTCCGTACTGAGCGTAGGGTCGACCAAATACCGTTTTTGATCCCACCGCCTTTGCTGAGCCCGCTGCTGACGCCCTTCTTGAGATTGATCATCACGGCCCTCATGTTCTTGACTTGACCCAAGTTCTTAGTAATGTTCATCAGAGGACCGTGGTTGTCCGGCCTCAAAAAAACAGCGGCTGTATCTAGTCTTTCGTTGATCACAGCTGAGTCGGTACTCGGTCTTAAGAAGTATTGGCGCAGAAGCTGCTTTCCTTGTGGGGTCCGCGCCAAGTGATGGAAAAGGCCATATACCGATAGACCCTCTTTCGATCCTGATGAGGATCTTGTGGGGCCTTGATTATGTGAGTGTGGATGAGATTCCGATTGTAGTATTTGAAGGGAGGAGAGTGTGTCTGCGTTGACGAACCTAGTATGGACGTCATTCGAAGCCTGTTTCCCGACTAGGGGCCTGCCTACATGGTTTCATTGAGGCTGAACGATTCTATTGTCAAGATTCGAAATGCCAGATTAGCATCTGCGTCGCCCGGGAGATACTCCACAGCTTTTCTTCGCGACAAATAGGACAGTACCGCGCACGCACATCCGACTGATAAGCGGCTTTCAAGATCCACTCGCCCTGAAAGCCGAAGGAACTTTCCTTGCCGTCCCGTGAACCCGGCTTGGTACCTCTCGTCGTATCCTTCATAGTTGTCGGCATTTCCGGGCGTAATGAAGGTAGGGTGGCCGTCATCAGAGGGAAGGTGGACGTTAATGAGCTTGTTCTTGCCCGCTTCGTAATTGAACTCCGAGGAAGGGCGCAATTCCATGATGTACGGCGTACGAAACTCAGGAACTAAGACATACAATGATCAGCCGCTTAAGTCGAATACAGCATAGAGCTACGCACCGTCACCGTTGACCGATCCCCGCCTTCGACCTTCTGGATCCAGATGCGTATTGACACCTTCGTCTACCCTCATAGAAAGCAGCACAGCTGTAGGCTCGATGCGGAGCTTCACTATGGCCATGAAATAAATAACATCTCCTCGTTGCACGGATTGGTCCACGTACGTAGGTCGATTACCTCGAGGCCTGCAGCCTTGATGTCGGCCATCAGGTACAGGGTCTCTTTCGCTGCAGCATAGTAGCAACACCCAATTGTGCCTCTATCTCTCATGTCGACAGCCATGACTACCTCTTGATTGGAGTCATCCTCACCATTTCCGTCGGCGTCGGCGTGACGCTCTGATGCATCATCAATGTCGGACCGTAGGACCGAGGCTGCGCGGACGGACCTGGCTATAGAGCCTTCACGGTAGTCTCGAGGGACCAGACTGACACGTTGTTCGGCGTTTCGACCGGAGGGTTGCATGGGCGAGGAGCGAGCCACTGATGACGAACGGTGCCGGCTACTGGAGGTGACTGGTGGCGTCTCGATTGACGAGCGCCGACGCCGCTTGGCGGGAAGCTTGAATGCCATTGTTTCTCTATCTGACAGCTCTAAACCACGAAGAAAGAATGGGAGAAGACGATATTGCTGATGCTCTGGTACGATGCCAAGCGGGGGTTTAAGCGAGGGAAAGGCTACTTTATCAGAGATCCTCATGAGCAGAAAGATTACGATCAGCTAGTTCTCACCAGTAGAGTCTCTGCCAGAGGCAGGGGTGGGAGAAGACTGGTGGATTACTCTTTGTCGAAGGCATACTGTAGCTTTGAAGCCGTGATAGCTGAGGACGCAATGGAGCAGTTTCGCGCAGGCCGTAAAATCCATTTTGGGAAAACGTATTGATGTACACAGGGGACTCAATGTTCTAGAAGAGTAGCGATTACCTACTTTACATTGCTAAGCCCAACGCCTCGATGCAAACATGTTACCATTCGCTATACAACAAGACCACGATGTTTTTACAATGCGGTATCACTCCGGCCACCAGGCACTACGTCCAAATGGTCGCCGGAGCCGCCAATCACCACTTCTGCCGACTCTCCGCTTCGAAGGTCTCCCCTAATTATTTGGTTCGCCAGTCCATTCCCGATCTCTTTGCTGATCAGTCTGTTCAGAGGCCGCGCTCCATATCTCGGATCGTAGCCTTGGTCGCACAGCCAGTCTTTTACTTCCGAGCTTACAGTTAGGGCGATACGGCGATCATCCAACCTCGCCTGAAGTTCGGTCAAACGAATGTCAACTATATCCCTCAAAGCTGACTTGGATAGACGCTGGAATACGATGAACTCGTCGATCCGGTTGAGAAATTCTGGAGCGAAAGACGCCCTTATTGTGTCCATAACGGCCTCCTTGACTTCAGGCTTGATAGCATCGCCGGCATCGCCGGCGGTGGAATTCTGCGTATCTGGGCGAACAAGCAGCTCAGCGCCAAGATTGGAAGTGAGTACGATAATCGTATTGCGGAAATCAACTCTCTGGCCGTGCGAATCAGTCAAGAACCCTTCGTCAAGAACCTGAAGCAGCAACGCCGAGATATCTCTATGGGCCTTCTCGAACTCATCAAACAGTACAATACTATAGGGTTTCCTCCTGACGCTTTCGGTAAGCTGGCCCGCATCATCATATCCCACGTAGCCCGCGGGCGACCCAATCAATCGTGAAATCGTGTGCCTTTCCTGAAATTCTGACATATGGAATCGGATCATGGCAGATTCGGTAGAGAAGAGGAAAGATGCAAGCTTTTTACAGAGCTCTGTCTTCCCTACACCGGTCGGGCCGGCAAAGAAGAAGCAAGCAAGTGGGCGATTGTCTCTGGATATGCCTGCACGTTGCATTCGTACAGCATTGGCGACCGACGTGAGGGCCTCATCTTGGCCTCGAATCGATTGGCGAAGCGAGTCTTCCATATGGACCAACTTTTCAACCTCCCCTGATGATAACTTGTCAAGCGGTATTCCTGTTATACGTGAGACCACGGAGGCGATGTTATCTGCAGTGACAGTGTCGTGTATCAGCCCGCTGACGCTGTTTGTGGAGCCCTCTTGTGGCAAGCGTTTCTGTATCGAAGGGATGATTGCATATTGCAGTTCACTGGCTCTGCCGAAATTCCCTTCTCGTTGAGCCTCTTCGAGCTCGATTCGGGCACTGTCAAGGTCTTCTTGAGCAGTCTTAATAGCTTGTAGATCCAATTTCTCTTTATCCCATATCTCTGTAAGTCTGGCAGCTTCCTGCTGGAGCTTTACCAAGGATTCTCCAAGTCGCTGCCTACGCTCCTTGCTGCTTATGTCAGTCTCTTTTCGCAGAGACTCCAGTTCAATTTGAATTGTCATGATCTGACGATCCAGCTCTTGAATCGCGTCTGGCTTGCTTTCTTGCTGCAATCGTTGGGCAGAGGCAGCCTCATCGACGAGATCGATTGCTTTGTCCGGGAGAAACCTGTCAGCAATATATCGATTTGACATGCTGGCGGCTGCGACTAAGGCGTTGTCTGAGATGCGGACGCCGTGATGAAGCTCATAACGATCCTTAATGCCGCGTAGGATTGATATAGTCTCTGAAACAGATGGCTCCGCCACTTGGATTGGCTGGAAGCGCCGGGCGAGCGCTGCGTCTTTCTCAATCAGCCTGTACTCATTCAATGTAGTCGCTCCAACGGCTTGTAATTCTCCTCTGGCCAGCTGAGGCTTCAAAATGTTGGAGGCGTCCATGCTGCCTTCCGCTTTACCGAGGTTTAACAGTACATGTAGCTCATCTATGAACAGTATGATACCGCCATGGGCGTCCTCCACCTCTTTCAATACTGATTTGAGACGCTCTTCGAAATCATTTTGCTCCTGCAATGAGCTGGCCGAGGTCAAGGGCTACCACACGCTTGTTCTTGATGCTCTCGGGTACGTCTCCCCTAATGATACGCTGTGCCAGGCCTTCTATACATGCATTTTGACCGCATATTTACTGATGCCATTGTATTGAATGCATAGAGTAGAAGGCGTTGAGATTGCCAATAAATGCCTGGACCAAAAACTCCAGTGATTATTCATGCGAGCCGAATGTAGTCCCAATGCCGACTACTGAAAGTGAATATTTTGAAAGTGAATATTTTCATGGACGATCACCCATGTGATGCACCTTTTCAAATTTCACCTTTCGCAGCCCCCACCCCAATATCTTCACCTTTTTTCCTTTGTACTTGTTCTTTTTATCATCATCAAGGAAAGATCAGCTTTACGCTACACGCGTTGAATTGTTTGTCGTTGTCAACATCGAGATCACGCAAAGATGGCTTCAACAAGCACCCAACACTCATCGAGCTCATTGCTTGTCACTAACGCTCGAGAACTGAATGACGAAGTGACACAATCGCTCAATCAAAAGGAAAAGATCGTCATAGAAAGCGCTTTTGCCTCGTTAATGTGCAAGGTCAACGTTCGCTTGACTAATATGACTATTGAATGGGCGAATCGATCGAATCGAGTATCTAGCTAGAAGCACATCGAACGATTAAAAGTATCTTTTGCGACCTCTGGTGTGCTCTCCAAAACGCTAGAGAACAAAATACTACTTGATGTTACGCAAGTCGAGATAAATCGTTCCTTTAGAAGAGACGACATAAACTCATTGACGTGGCGAGTCGATTACCTATTGAATGAGAACAACAACATGGAATTCGTGACGATCGATTGACTTTTTATCTCTCTCAAATTCCTCGTTCTTAGCGGGCAGCATCGAAAGATAGCCCTTGAACAATATGTTGCAAAAAATCATTTTACGCAGGAGCAGGCTTGCTGAGCGTGCAACATCTACAACCTCGACACACTACCTTATGCGCTTCTAGTCAACCTCGCTAGGAATCGCAACACAGTGAACAAAGTGGCGAGCTTCGAAGAAATCTTTCGTGATATGGCGGCGATGGTCTCTTCCTTGGCAAACAGCGATACTTTTATCGCCCAACCTCACTACAAGAGAATTCCTACAGTTTAGGAATTCCTGAGTGTCCCCAAACAAGGACAGAAGAGCAAGCTTAGAAATGTCTTTGTGGAGAATCTAGATGTTTGCGCGTCTAGCAACGGGGAAACTCTCGACAAGATGATCACCATTCTGGCCAGCCCCCTGCGTGATTCCATCATTACATGGGTCAGATTTGGCGTCGGCCTCGAGCAATTCCAGGTTCACGGCGTCCATGAGATAGTGATGTCTCAATGCTACAGCCATTGGGTAGATTGGTTCGGGCGCCACAACCGCTTCTACAAGAAGATTATGGGAACAACGCCAGCACGATATTTTGACATGGATCTTCAAAACGAACTCAGTAACATGCAGCCACGAAATGAGGCTAGTATCAACAGCCTCTTCTGGCCAGACAAAGGGGCCGAGTGTTCGGTATGCCCACTGCAGGGCCAAAAGCGCAACATGCACATTCTTCCATTCGTGTCGGACGACGAATATCTGGCGATATATATCGCACTGTTGGAACCCGATAATCTACGAATGGGGCTTATGTCCAAGCGCGACTTTGGGAATTTCATCAAGTATGAGGTCAGCGCCATCCGGAGTGTGATTCCGCAAATCGTTCGATGGCTTCTGCTCTCGGGTGACTCGATTGAGGAGAAGAATGAGAAGAAGGCATCGGGCGGGAGATTTGCACCTAAGAAAGACTTCAAAGAGATTATAGCGTCCGGGTATTTCGAGGCCCGTAGTATCAGTAATCCAGAAGCGGCAGCAGCCAACATGCTATCCCTTGTCGCCGCAATTATATCTCGGTATGTCACGTCGTTCTCGCCGAAAACCAAAGCACATCTGGACAGCTACCCCACTGTGCAAACCACCAATCCTACTACCAACAAGCAAACCAAGATTACGGTAGAGGGCTACATGCAGCGCTTTCGTCGATACTACGCGTGGTTTCACCTGGCTAAAGCCGTTGCCAACTACACAGGGTTCCACCTGGAGGAAGACTTCATGCGACCGTTCAACCATCCTGAGTATACGGTATGTTGCCCGGATCTATACGTGACCGTCGCATCGTTGGAATATAGCTGACGAGATGCTAGTGTTTCGTGCGAGAAGACACATCTATACCGGAGGACATCATAGAAGGGCGGATATCACTCCAACGACACCCAGAAGTCTCGTCAAACCCGATGCTCAACTCGAAGGAAGGTCGTACTGTGCTCGAGGAAATTCGCGGGGATATCCGAAAGGCTGTCGTCACTCGAGTCAGCGAGTTTCTCACTCGCCGAGTCGAAATGGAGAGTGCTCATCTCGACCTATCGATTGATGACCGCGATCTTGCCCTCCGGGACCAGGCCAATTTTAAGAAGCTGGCCGCTCGCTACGAGCAATTTGGGCTGTCGGTTGAAGCGCCTGTTTCCTGGATCATCGAGGAACTTTCGGCGGCGGACAAAGCCGTCATCGAAAGCTTTCCACCGCCAGTCATGCACGGGCGAGTAAGGGGCCACCGAGGGATGGATGGTTGCGATGAATGGGAAATGGACTCGTCTCTTAGGGAGATGATGAACTCCCTTGAGATGTAATGAAATTTGAGCATGGCGTGATTGGTCCGTGAAGTTCAGCTCAAAGTAGCAAGTGAATGAAATCACCATAGACCAACCATTATTGCCTTGCCTCACCATCCTCGCCTTTTATCAAACACATCATCGTCATGGCATCCCAAACCCCAGAAGTTCCAACTGAATTCCGCTGCTTTATTTGCAGTGACTGGATCAGCCAGCCAGTGATGGTTGTGTGCGGCGATGTTTTCTGCTATACTTGCCTAAAACGCTTTTACACCCTCCAGTGCCACGCTGGAACACCACCCCATTGCGTGGTATGTCGTACGGCCATTGAGACAGAACCTCTACGCATTAAGAAGGTATGAATGCCCCTTATCTCTTCTATTCCTTCTCTCCTCATAACGATACGATCGCTGAATACCTACCTATCTTAAGATACAACAAATGGTAGAGGCCGTCATTGCATATACCATACCCGGGCCGGCCAGAAAGGAACAGACCGAACGATTTGCGAGCGACAAGGCGAAGTTAGAGGATGACCTCGAGGCCGGGGTAAAAATCGACTGGCTCACCAAAGACCCGGAGAAACGAGAGGAGAAGCTCCACTGGTGGAAACTTGGTCGTATAGCTAGAGAAACGGAAGTCTGGGACAGTTATCCCCAGCTACCGAGGCGAGGTCACGGGCAGGGTGATACATGGCGCGATTCCCGCGAAGGTGATACCTCATAGTATGGGAGCATTTCATGCATACCTCCCGAGTGAGTGGGTGGATGGCCAAGGTTAGACTCAGAGGCTGGTTTTCCCCCACAGGGGGGGTGTGGAATCCGTGGGGGGGGCTCTACTTAGGCAACTTGACGATGTCGACAGCAATTCAAGATATTTCATTTGTACCCCGGTTTCTGGGGTACAATATCTTCCACCAATCCAGTGAAAAGCATCTTCGAGATATTGAATGCGTGAAATACCTTGAATTGAAACAGGTGAAAGGTTACATTAATAGGCCAAGGCCTTTGAGGCTTTCATATGATTTTTGAAGGAGTGGATTTATCAATTTGGACTGGGATGGTATGGTATGGTAAATTGCAAAAATCAACGATGATTTGGTGTGTGGACCAAAACTCAGGATATATCCTAAGTTGGGGTTCAGGAATTTTTCGCAAGTCATTTCCTCTTTCGACATTTGGCGGTTGCAAAACGCATGCGACTTTCGGCAAATTCGTTTCCCCCCCGCATGGACCCTGAAATTTCTTAGTAAGCAGGTTAGAAATAATCAGTATTCGCCCTGAAGCCTGCAAACTAAAGGAGCTTGAGGCTCTTCGTGCTCGCGAAGAGGAGCTTCTTCGCCATCGTCAGGAACAGGCTCGTCGGCAACGTGAGTTTCGCGAGGAGGAGGAACGATGCGCGTTGCAGGATGCAGCTCGTCAAGAGCGCCTAGTTAATGACTGTACCTACCGCCTGGTTGTTGTTCTAAAAGAGGTGCAGCGAAACGGATCGACTCGCGCAAAGTGATTCCAACGAGTAGGCACTGCGAATCTAAAACAAGGCAAATCCGACAATCGATCTGTCACTAAACAACGTGTCAGTATACCAGACTCTACATTTGAGGTGTGGATAGAGCAGGTGAAGCCTACAATTAAGGCGGAAAACCGCAAATATACTGGCTATTATCTCGAGGTGGTGGTGGAGGTTACCGGTCGTCCGCCGGCAGCGCCTGCAGCATCAACATCTGCATCTGATGCCGTTGACAATCCCTCTGAAGGACCTAGACAGCGAAGAACTCGCACGGTGCAACAAGAGGAGCGTGCTGCCCGCCGTCGCGATGCAAATAAGGAGGCCGGTAATTGATCTGAAAAACTTATTGATAAACTACTGCTGTGTGTAACAAATACGTGCAGTAACGAACATGGCTTTTGCTGGATTAGTTGGGACGGCACTCACTATAACATTAATTCGACGCAAAGAAGCATACAGAAGGAGCAGAAGAACGACACGAAAGACCGCATGGAAAGAATGCAGGAGCTTGCTTTGCAGCAGGCGGAGTTGAACATGATCACTACTATGACATCTGCAAGTCGTCAACAACAATCGATGCAACAACAATACTCGCCACCAGCTTCTTATCCTATATATCAAACGCAACTACAGCCGCAGCCGCATCCGCAGCTTGTTCCTGCTTCAGGATATGCTCCTCAAGCACCTAATCGACCCTCCGATGAGGATCGAGGTCGTTCCGTTGCTCCGTCACCGCCACGGGGTTCAAGTCCTATAGGGGAGCCTATAGAAGAGCGTCAAATAATCCAGGACTATTGGAACTGGAAGCTAAACGCTGCAAATAATGCGAAAGAGCGACAATTATTGATGACTGCTAAGACAATTATCGCGAGGCAAATGTGGACCAGTATCGAGGACTATAAGGAGCTATCTATATCTAGCTCTGACACGCATAAGACGGCGATAAGACTAGGTCTTCCGCACGGTTTATTAAAGAAGATGGCGACGGACCTACATGACTTCAAGCTCGTCTATCGAAGCGTATATAAACCAGCGCGTGATATCCTTACATTAAGAGGTGGAGGGGGTGGCCGCCATGGAGGGGGGCCTGACGGTCAAGGTGGAGGTTTTATATCTAAGAACGATGCATTTAGAGCTTTGAAAACGGTGCAATTAGAGCTTGGAAGCGCGGTCACTTATATATATATGTGAATGGTGAAAGCAAAGTGAGTTGTTTGAAAGCTATCACCTTGTTGACAAGTGAGCTTTGAAATGCTAACTTGATAGAAGAACACATTCACTTTATCGTCGAAATAGCGCTAACTAGAACGAATGCATCACTAGTGGTCAACTCACTGGTAAACCAAAGATGAAGTTGCTTATACCTCTAGACTCGATGGATTGCGTACGTCGACGTGTTCCAGCTTGTCAATGCTTCAAACGGATGTTATCCCATAGACTTTAAGAAGTGAGCTCGGCTACTAGGAAAGAAGTCATTTCGTCCCACCATTGAACAGGCGCTTCAGGAATCGAACATAAATACAAATCTCTACGAGGCTCGACATCATAAGTCCTTTGCCACCGCAGAGCCAGTGGTTCTGTGAGAGGGAACGTTCCAGAGACTACAGTGTGTTAGGTGGCCCGGAATCCGCAGCCTGAGTCGCTTGGGCGACAATCTCGAGAGGATCCTCCGGGCGATCTCCAGTCAACAGCAGCGCTAGCGCCTGCCAGAACTTTTGATGTCAAGTCCCGTATACACACACACTACTTCCGGCCATTCAAAAAGGGTTTTTGTGGTTTTACGAGTGCCAATGAATGGTTGGATAATATTAGCTCGGTTTGGTATCCGGACAAGAAAATACCGTGTATTTGAACTCAGGATATATCCTGAGTTTTCCTGAGTTCTGTAGCAGGACAGTCATGTTGACAAGTGTACCGGAATGTGTAGTAGAATGATAATATTCCATTGACTGAACGATATTTGATGGGCCCGTGGATTTAGCGTAATTACGTGGATCCATCTACGAGATTCATATACCTTCGAAGACTCTGAAGCAAGATTCTATCACTTGTGTATGCGCACACCAAGTTGAAGCTGCTGTGGAATGGGGATCGCATAGAAATGGCCCAAATAGATGCACAAAATCCTTTTTCAGGTTGCGCACGTCCCAAAGTAACGCTCAATAAACATATAGGACTTGTGTATAGCTCTAAAAGTCAGATTACTTGACGCTGAAGTGCCTGATAATGATGATGGATTCTATTTCATTCGTATGGCTATGCAAGCAAGAGCTAACGTCTTGAAGCTACAATAGCTTTCATGCTCGAGCTAGAGAGATGTAGGCTGAAAGCAAGACACATAAGACATAAGACCAAGATAGGAGGAAGCCATAGAGCTGCAATGTGTCGCCCCGTCCCTTTCAGCGCCCCTACAACTTCGATTTCTTGCGTCGAGCGCCTTCTTTCCCGTTCGCCTTTCGCTTGGTCCCCGCCGCTTTCTCAACGTGTACGGCCTTTGGAAAATAAGGTTTCCTGGCTGCGGCTTCCTTTAGACCATGCGCTTCCCTCAGGTGGGAACTGTATGGCTTGTCTGTTTTAAAGGATTGGGTGGCGGGACAACCTGGGAACAGACACTGGGTGGGCCACAGGTCGGAACGATGGAACATCATATGGCGACAAAACTGGCTATTGTCGTTGTGCAGCTTTCCATCTTCGCATCCATGTGGACAAGGCTTCGGAATCCACTTGTGTCGAACCTGATGGGCAATCAGGTTTTTTTGGCTTGTTGTACTGAACTTACAGCCTTCGCGATCGCAGCCGAAGGATCGCGGCTCGGCGGCTAGGATAGATATGGGAGTCAGCATTAACCTACTGGGCAAGCAATGCTCATATATAGACTGACCTTTGGCGATCTTGGCCATCACGGACTGGGTGGTGCAGGTTCTCTCATGCTGCTGCACAGTAGCCAGCGAAGGAGATGTAGCCTCACATCCGGGCGTGACGGAGCAGTGGTAAATGAAGGGCGTCAGAAGATCCCTTGAATTGCCAGCTCCGAGTTCTTCGGCAGAGATATTGCTCTGACCTTTGCCCCGCTTGCGACCGAGACAGCTGACTCTGACGTATGTGCTGTGGGTTGTCAGGTTGATACTACTGAACCTGGTGATGAACACCTGACGTGCTTTAGGACTAGTGTCTTGTTGTAGAGTCAATTCCTCGCTGAGAAGCTGTTCCAGTTCGAATCCCGCCAATGCGAATTCCTCAGGTTCTTCTTCGTCGATTTCGTCGCTGGGTTCATTGGCTTGATCCTCGCTGTTCAGGAAAATAGCATTACGCAATTGTTCGTGTGATCCCGCCGCCACAACTGCGTCCTCCAGGCTCTCTCCATCTTGTAGCCTTGGGTCAATGGATTCGTCGACTTGGTACGGGGCCGAAGGAGCGGATGGCATGGTCGGTATTGATTGCGGCAGGGTGCATCGGTCTGGCTCTACCGGTGCCGCATTCAGGAAATCATGGTGCCGCGCATTCCGGATCCTCTCCCTCGCCCTTTTCCTGAATGTACGAGACTTCCAGTCGGCACCAGGTTCGTTTTGGCGACAGTCGAGCTCGTATTCTTCTTCCGTCACAGGCCGGCGCACTTCGGCATAAGCGGAGACTTGTTCTGTATCGGCAAACTTGGGCCCAAATGGTTGCTGATACTGGCGCTCTGCAACAGCATTAAAATACTGCGCGTCCGGGGCTCCGGCGTACGCCTCCGTGAGACCCTTGGAATAACTCGTGAAGCTGTGGCCCACCGCCTGCCGGACGTCATTCGTTACCTGGCCTTGGCCCTGCCCTGAACCTGGCAGGTGGGCAATATCCTTAGCGTAACCGTTCCGTGTCGCATGGAATCGGACTTTGGTCAGTATGTTAGCAACTAAGCCCATGGCCTTGGTCGATTCGTCCAACTGCTTGGCGTCTGAGACCTTGTGGATGATAACCCCTGTGCTTCCAGAGTGTCTGAACGCCGGTACAACAGGATAAAACGGGTGGCGCCAGTGGATTGTGCCGTCTCTGGAGATGGATGCTGCCGTCAAAACTTCCTCGATGGTTATGCCTTCAACCAGGCCATGGCGAAGGGCATGAATCATCAATAGCGTGATGGGACAGCAACAGAAATCCGAAATAGGCTTCAAGTATACTTCTCTGTTGTTGTTTCTCTCTAGCTTCTTGCCTTTCTCGTATTTGATGGTAATACAAGCCTGGATGTCTTCGAATTTCGTTGACCCTCGGGGCAATCGCAGGCAGATGTCCTCGTACCTCATGCACTCGGAGGTGTAGCCGCGAGACAGTGCAACATCGCCAGCTCGAGCTCCCAGACTTGAGACAAAAGCCACCGTCATCAGTCTCGATAAGGTCAGGTCCCAACATGGGGTGCCATGACGCTCGTGGTGGTCAAGCCATGCCCGACACATTCGAGCAATAAGGGTGTGGGTCAACCAAACTTTACGATCCCAACGTCCTCGTATGAGTCTGCCGGCCTTGTTTGCATCGTCAAACCAAGTCTTCAGCTTCAATCGGTCTTGCCTTGTGATCACAAAGCCCACGTAGGTGAACGTGCCCCATTGAAGGATGTCGGCCAGGCCGCCGAGGACTGTGCCTTTGCTCACTGCGGGCTTGTTGCCATAGCGCGGGACAAGTTTTCCTGAGCCAATACAGTATTAGCGTTACATCTTTCCGTATGGCTTTGAGTCCAATGGAACTCGTCAAGGCGGGTGACGATCAGACATGGTTTGTGATTTGGGGGATGCTAGAAAGGGGCTTCGATGCTTGCATTTTACTCACCGATAATCGCATCTAGAAATCGCAAGATGTCCATGCCGGTGAAGGGCGTTTTGAGATCTTGGTCCAAGGTTGACTTTCGAAAGGCCTCGAATCTGTTCTTCCAAAGATAGGCTCGTTTGATCATGACTGACGAGCCCGTCCCGAACTCCAGCGTCTTGGCCTTTTTCTTGGTCGAGAGTCTGTCATCGGAGGCACAGGCGAGAATGCTGTCTATCGATCGGCCTCCTAGATGGGCGGTCTTGGAGGCTTTGGATGTTGCATCGTCAAGATCAAACTCTATGTCGGACGAGTAGCCCATGACGAAGCAAAGAGGGATACGGGATTGCGTGGATGTGACTGAAATCGGTCACGAGTACCGGCTGTCAATGTGGATAGCTCTGAGAAGGTGACGGGAGGGAGTGTCAGGACGGGGATGTAAGATTGATTGGGAGCTCCTGCCTGGAGCGGTTTCGGGGAGTCTCAATCGGGCGTGCCAAGAACAGGGTATCGTCGGCGTGACGATGCAATGGTTCTCTGGCTTTACTTCCAAAAGACGACGTCACGACTGGCTTGTGCGCGAACCATGTGCGAAGACTCTAAAGTGTTTCTGTAAATTGATCACAGCCTTTTGAAGCTACTTCTGTCGAGACGACGGTCCCCACATCTCCATCGCCACGTCGTTTTGCCCTTTGAGTGATTGCAGTAGGCCGGCGGATCATCCTCACATGAATCGGATGGTATAATGAAATTGGATCCCACGAAAGGGTGGATCCTGTCAATTTTGAGATGGGTGGGCTACGACGAACTGGCCTTAGCCTTACGTGACCCCAATCCGGATGATTGGTAGATGAAGTGCAAGGAGAGTAACAGTCGAAGACCCAAAAATACCATTCCGACCCAGGCACGACCAAACTTCCAAGCCAACGCTTCTGATCTGCCCATGGCGTGCTCGCACTGGGCTTGAATTCATGGGTCCATCATTGTCAGTCTTGGAGCGTTCGTAAATCAATCCTGGGATCCAATGGGTACGCCAGCTACCATATGATGCACGAGAAACACAGAAATGGGATGGGGATAGAGGGAAAGATATCAGATCTCGGATGAGGAGACCCAGGAACGAGATGTTTTTTTCGATCGACTTGGAACTGATCACCAACCCCTTGTGCTTGTGATTGAGGACATTCTCCACTCACAAGGTCCGCGAATTCCGGCCCCGACCGAAACATCATCATTGGGGTCCCTCGGACTGCGATGATCAGAACGTCGGAAGCGCTGGCCCTGCGTTGGTAAGGCCGTTGACCAGAGACTCGGGCTACGACAGGCCACTTTCGGTGTGAGCCGACGCTGGAGGGCGCGCGAAGCCATCAACGCCAGTGAATGGTGAAGTTGAATCTCACAAGCTATGATTCCCTACCTGTGCAAAAGGAGCAGAGAGCAATCAGACTCCATGGTCAGCAAGAATCATCCAGTCGTAATCCCGTGGGGGAACGCGGCCGCAAAGACGGGGGCTTGAGATGGTGGGGAAGTCTTGACAATTGAGGTGTTCGGATACAAAGATGTACCTATTTAATGCACTTCCATTACGTAGTAAGACGCTAGTAGCGGGGTAAATTACTATATTCTTAGCGCCCTTCACAACATTACCTTAGCGACGTTAGCGTAGTATGTGCCCTGTCAAAGAATTCCTGGTCACAAAGATTCACTCGTTCCCTCGAACACCTCGTACAGTCAAAGTCCATCTTCGACGCATCACAGTAGCCAATACACGCACGCAGAATGGGTTTCGCAGATCTTCAGAGTGATGCTGGTCTCACCATGCTTGACAATTGGGTCACTACACGCTCCTACACCTCAGGGTACGCTCCTATATTTCAGGTCCTTTAGCATGTAATATTCTTATGACGAGAGAAAATGGTCCGTGTTGATGAAGCGGATTAAGACCCCGCCGCATGACTACTTCCAATCGTGCTTGCAGCACACTTCTGAACCGCTCATAGCTTTGCGAGACTCCTGATATCGGTTGACATACAGTTGTGTTGATGAAGCTAATGAGTCGAAAGGTATGGACCTTCCCAAGCGGATGCTGCCTCCTACAAGGCTCTCAAGGCACAGCCTGATCCTGCTAAATACCCCCATGCCTTCCGTTGGTACCGGCACATCACCTCCTACACCTCCGACTTCTCGTCCCTCCCGGGAGATCCTTCCAAATCCTATTCGGCGTACGGACCCGAGAAGAGCGAGATGGTGGTCAACTCTAAGGACGCAACGAACACTGCGGAAGATGATGACGACGACCTGTTCGGTAGTGATGATGAAGAGGAGGATGCGGAGGCCGCCAAGCAACGGGAAGCCAATCTTGCGGCATACAAGAAGAAGAAGGAAGGCAAGACAAAGCCCGCCGCTAAGAGTATCGTGACTCTGGATGTGAAGCCCTGGGGTAAAGTTACATCCACCTACAGCTGTATGAACACGACTGACCGTACGTTCAGACGACGAGACAGACATGAAGGAGCTCGAAAAGAACCTGCGCGCCGTCGAAATTGATGGCCTTGTCTGGGGAGCTTCCAAACTCGTACCTCTCGCGTTCGGTATCAAAAAGTTGCAGGTGAATCTAGTCGTGGAGGATGAAAAGGTCTCCATCGACGACCTCCAGGCAAAGCTTGAGGAGGACGAAGACCATGTGCAGTCTACTGATGTGGTGAGTCATTCTTGGCAATGCGGTCTTACAAATGCTGACTACGAGACTCTCTGCAGGCTGCGATGCAAAAATTGTAGATCTTGTTGGTCGATTGAGTATCTTTTAGCGACATCAAGACCACATGGCATGTGTACAGCTCTGCTCTCTATCTTAGGGGCTGATAGGCGCATGCTAGAAAGGGCAGAGAAAGGGCTATCCCCCATAGCTCCTTGATCTGTTATGTGACACACACCATCTCCTTTTCAAATTTTCTGAGTGAAGTGGTTGCTGTCTCAATTGCTAGTTCAGTGCTGAGTCAGGATAGATCGATCCTGTTCGAACTTAAAGAGTCTTCCCAATCCTACGTATGCTGGGGCTGCGAATGCAATTGCGTGTGCGCCTCTGTTCCTGAGAAGGGCAGATTTCTCTAGTGATAATTGATTCGCTCGGTTGTAATGCAATGGTCATTTACCACCAGCCGCCGTTCCATGGAAACCACTGTGATCAATGGGAATCACGTCTGGACAATCTGTCAGGCCAAACAGATTATTAACCTCGGAGACAGATGTCATGAATAATCATCAAACCAGGCGATGCTGTCATCGGATAGGACGCTACTGCCTCGCGCAAAGTGAACGCGTACATACTACTCAAAACAGTATAATGTTCCAAGCAACCTCCTGTCGCACATACATCGATCTGTCGACGAGACCGGCAGGCCGCAAGGAACGCGGGGACGACGACGCCCATGACCGGGCAGGCCCACGATGGGCATGAGATGACCAGCCCAAGCTTTATACGACCGACAGTACCCGCAAGCAGCTTCCTCTCATTCATGACCAACTATCCAATGCCCAGCATGGTGCCCATTCTTGGGATCAATCGAGTCAATTTTGAGACTCGATCCGTTCTTCGACCCCAAAGATTTGGGTCTCAATCTCGTGTCCGGTGAGTGAACAGCTTCTAGGGTTTGTCTCTTTTCCCACTGGTCTTCTCAACGCGTGGGATGGAGGAAACCATGCTCTTCCTTCATGGACAGATTCGCGTGGGCGATGCACTAAGAATAACAACATACCATCGGTCAGTACGCTTAGATGTTACCGAAAGCGAGACCGAGTTTCGAACCCATCAGTGAGCAGCGTCAATACTGCCGCCCCCTGACGGTACAGAACCTCGTTCCTGGAGACAGTATCTGACTTTCGTACTCGCCAAACCTGTGGCGCACAGTTCGTTGCTATTGTTGATGGTCGCTATATGCCTCAGGGTCTACCTTACGGAGAAAGGGCTCGATGGGGAATAGTCAACCTGATAGGGCTGCGGAATGCTAGGGGAGAGATACTTCGTCAGCAGCCGCAAAGGTTAAAACTAGAGTTGGCTCTTACTAAGCAACGCTAAAGCAAGCGAATGCTTTCTCGAACAAGTACTTTAGAAGTGTCCTTAGCCTCAAAGTACCATGAGGGGTAACTGCTTGCCAATGCTCTGTCATGTATGCGATTCGAACGAGCGGTGACTTTGGTCAGCACGTCTGTTCTCAGGGCCTTCCTGCGAGACCGCCTCATGCGCCTCCGGTTAGGCTTTCCGAGTACCAGCCTACGAGGAGACACGAGCACCCCCTCGTGATGGAACCTCTTCTACTTACTTTATCCAACATGTCGTGCATCGACCGATGTGATGAGAAGACACAGTCTTTAGCCACACCGATGCGACGTTTATTGCCCTCACCTACTTTCACAAAAACGGTACGTTATCAGACACAGCTTTAACCATTTCACGGCTTTGCACGGAGATTGAGGACATCGAAGAGGATCGTGGCATTACCTTACGCCGCATCCGCTGGACTGCGCTGGTGTGCCAGACTCGAGAAGTTCATTCATCAGTGAGCCTAGAGCCCAAAGTATGTGTTTGATGTTGAGTCACGATCCGCGATCAGTCACACCGTCTCTGGCATGTCATTTGCTTGCGACAGAACACCATAGGCAGCGAGGAATCCACGTTCGGGCGAATCAAAGTCCCACTTCTCGCGTGCGCCTGGATGCCAAAGCGCTGGCGCGTTATCGTGCCTACAATGATCACAAATCCCAGAGGCAATTAACAAGAAGGTTGCGTGGTCGTTTGACCGCTATTCCTCGGGGACACCAGGGTGCACTGCCTGCTTCGAATCCCCCCGGCGTGCTACTACATTCGCAAAAGCCACCGGTGAAATAATGTGGACGGCAATGGGCAGTAATAGATACCGAATAGAAGGAATTAGCAGTATCTTTACGTGCTAAAGTCCGAAGCCAATCGCTATGAGAGAATACATCTACCTATCGTAACAACAATCGTGAATGTACGTGTACCTGGTTGTAGGGGCCACGCGAGTCGAGCCATGGGTATATTGCTGAGGTACAAGTGCGTGAGCCGCAAAGGTAGCAGGTACAAGTACGGAGGGGTGCTTGAGAGCCTGCGAGCAAGTTTATTATTGATCATTCGCTAAAGCCCCTAATTGCGCCATTTGGCATAATTAGCACTCATCCCCCGGAGCTAAAGAAGCTCTCTCACCCGAGGTCCGTTCAGGTCGAAGTAATCGTAGGCAGATATCAGTAGCCCTCCAGACCGCCCATCGGCGCGATTGGATCCCTTACAATGTTCAGCTGCATGCAACATCCTACCTTAATGCTACAACCGTACCACATCTACGCAAGCCCTTCCCCTTTCGGGACGCGCGAAGCTTCCGAGGCCTCTGCACCGAATAGTCCTCGGTGCAACAGTCCTTCCAGCCCTGGACCCCAAAACTCGAAACGACCAGGGATTGTGGACTGACATCCTGTCGGATGCGTGCAATGCATGCTGCTCGCTAATGTGCCCTACCCATGATCCCATGTGTCGACAGGGTTCTCGAGATGGCGCTGGCCCAGCTGCGGTCACTTATACGAGTCCATGTGCTTGGTGATGTGCGGCTCGTCTGGCATGGTTCAGTTGCATATTAATATCATCCTCCTGCCCCAGTATTTCTCGTTTGTCTTTCCAAAGTTGAACCACTTCCATCGTGTTGTACTCTATCGGACTGTTCCTCAGCGTAGTGCCTCGTACTTTTCCACTTCGTTGAGCTGTATCTGGCTAGGCCTCTTCCATAGAACATCATTATGCAGAACCATGATGCTTTCGCCTATGCCCATGCTGGACCCCCTCCTACACACCCTAAGTACGCTGCTGCACGGAGTACCAGCAGTGCTTTTAGTGCCAGTGCCAACCCGAACGAAGACTGGACCAAAATCTCGGACTTGGCAGAGAGGCGGCGAATCCAGAATCGCATCGCTCAGCGCAACTACCGTAAGTCTGCGAGCTTCAGTTCCAACGCAAGGAGGCATCAGTGGAATGAACATGACGCTGACGCCCCTGAAGGTAAAAAGATAAAGAGACGCCTGGAAGATCTCGAACGAAGAGCCGGTTCATCTTCAGCATCTCCTGAGCATGTCCATGCAGAGTTAGCGCCCATATATCAGTCCCGTCAAAGCAGCGACAATGAAATCAAGCGGATAAAGTCTGGAGGAAAGCAACAAAGACGAACTCGAGGATCATCACCTCCATCACCACCACTTCAATACTCGACATTCGAGGACGATCAAACCACCGATTTTCCTTGCCAGTACTCGAGGGATCTATCAGTCTCGCCCCCTCCACTGTTCTCCTATTCCTATTCCTTACCTGATCCCGTCACCCATGCGCCGTATCCGTCGCCCTCCTTGCAAGGATTGCCGGCTCCCGTCCCTGACTACATGGGAGACTCACCTTACCTACCATCACTACCCGTATCGCTGCCGAGTATGGCGCCATACGAATTTGGTCGGATCAAGACCGAGGAGCAATTTGATGACGAGAATGTGCTTGGCCATTATCACATGGGTTATCCTCCACTAACGGGTATGGACATGGCAAACGTTCATGTAAATCTCTCCGATTCCTCATATCTTCTTCGTTGATTTTCGTCTTGAGCTCTGCTCAGCTTGCTGGTTCGGTGTCATTCTTGGCTTCTACCAAGATCGGGCTCTTCCACTCATTCCGCTACATGGCGAACCCTGACTTACAAGATATCTGTCTAGACCCCCCCATTGTCACACTCTCACTCCTTCGAATATTCGAGAGCTGGGTCTCCCTCCACGTTATTTCCTGGCACACCAGTCTCGATACCCGACTCGCCGAGGTTAATGATTAGATAAGTAGTGTTGATACGGTTTACTATGTAGCTTGGAAGCCGAAGCTGGAATCGTAAGCTGGGTGCCAAAAGGCTCGTTCTGCAAGTGTATTTAAAATGAGGCCGTACGTCACACCTTTACTGCTCAGCCTTTGTCGCTCGATGTGTCCTGGTATCTTGGAAGAGCGTCTTAGTTTAGGAGTCTTAGGGCTTCTTTTCTCTATTATATCAATATGCCCGATGATCGAAATTAGTCACATGAGTACTCACGTGCCGTGTTATAGAGAACAGACTGCTACCTATGTTGAAGGCCTGTCGTCAGTCAGCACGATGAATAGCGTCCCGAGCCCTCGGTCCAGGAGCAAGTGCCCTCGTGCCAACCCAACTTACCTACCTTACTACCTTGGGTACCTTAAGCTCGCCGGTTGGTTGTAAACAAAAATACCTAAGATACTGTGGTTAACTGGTAATGGAACATAAATTACGAAGATAAGATAAGGTATCATGGACGATCCCAAACTCTAAGGATAACCCAATTTATGCCACTGAATTTGAACCCAATCTTAAAGATCTCAGGCTTGCAATGTCCAGAGGAAAGAGACAACGCCTTACGGCCGATAATCAAGATGCGGTCACATCGCACGAGCCTGAGTATCATGAGGAATTCGGTCTAGAGGCCTTCCAAAACCCTGACATGAAGCCTAAAGCCAAATCGCTGTTTGTACACTCACTACCGGCTGAGGCAACCAATGACACCCTGGCCGAGCACTTTTCTCAGTCGTATCCTCTCAAACACGCTACTATTGTGGTTGACCCCGCCAACAAAACCTCCAAACGGTATGGATTCGTTACATTCGCTGATGCGGACGACGCTCAAAGTGCCAAAGAAGCTTTCAACGGCTCCGTCCTTCAGGGCAAGACAATCAAGGTTGAGCTCGCAGAACCGAGGCACAGACAGACGAAGGATAATGGCGAGGCAGGTGCTGCGTCAGATGTCCATCTTGAGAAGCGACGGAAGATTGAGGATCGTCGGCCGCCAAAGCTGATAGTAAGGAATCTGCCGTGGACATTCAAGGAGTCCGAGCAGCTGGCTCAGCTGTTCAGAAGTTATGGAAAAGTCAAATTTGCAACATTGCCGAAAAAGCAAACTGGACTATCTGCCGGGTTTGGTTTCGTCACGCTTCGTGGAAAGAAAAACGCAGAGAAAGCCTTGGAAGGTATAAACGGAAAGGAGGTCGAAGGGAGAACACTGGCTGTGGACTGGGCTGTGGAAAAAGGTGTATGGAACACACTACAGGGCCAAGACAAGGTGGAAATGGACGACGTAAAGGACGCCACGGTGGGCCAGGCCACCGATGAAGGCGATGGTGAACATAGCAGCGACGACGACAGTCAAGTGGACCAGGGTAAGGCGGGTCGAGTTGGTATAAGTGAGACTGAGTCTGGCTCTGCCACAGATGTCGAGGAGCAATCCTCTTCGGAGGATGATGGGATAGCCAGCGATCTGACAATGGGCAAGCCTACCGACGAGACGACAACGTTGTTCGTTCGCAATGTACCATTCAGTGTCTCGGATGATGTGTTGCAAGAACACTTCTCTTTCTTCGGCCATGTACGATACGCACGAGTGGTGCTAGACCCGTCTACGGAAAGGTCAAGAGGCACGGCCTTTGTGGCATTTTACAGCCCTGAAGACGCAAGAGCGTGCCTCGCCGGAATTCATAGGGTAGAACCCAGGCACGGTAAAGCCATTGCCGTACCCAAGCCGTCACTACTCGAAGATACCAGCTCGGACCCTTCAGGACACTACACACTCGACGGTCGAGTACTACAACTTTCGAGAGCAGTAGATCGAGGCGAGGCAAAACGTCTAAGCGTTGCCGGTAGCTCATTGCGTGAAGTACGAGACAAGGACAAGCGACGCTTATACTTACTGTCCGAGGGAACCGTCTCCTCGACTAGTCCACTCTACAGTCAACTCTCGCCCACCGAGATTAAGATACGCGAGGACAGCGCAAAGCAGAGGCAAGCTTTGATTAGAAGCAACCCCAGCCTTCACCTGAGTCTCACCCGTCTCAGTGTGCGTAACCTACCCCGCATGGTGACATCCAAAGACCTGAAAGAGCTCGCTAGGAGAGCTGTCGTGGGTTTTGCCACTGACGTGAAAGCTGGGAAACGGCAGCCACTGCCGAAGGAGGAGCTTGCGCGAGGGGGTGATGCGTCCAAGATAGCTGAGAAGGCCAGAAAAGCTAAGGGTAAGGGCATTGTCAAGCAAGCCAAGATCGTGTTCGAGGGACTGGAAGGCAGCAAAGTCCAGGAGAAGAGCGGAGCAGGGAGGAGTAGGGGCTACGGCTTCGTCGAGTATACCTCGCATCGATGGGCGCTCATGGGGCTCCGATGGCTCAACGGACACGCCGTTGGACCACAGTTCGGAGAAAGTCAGCAGAAAGTCGTGACCTCAGAAGGAAGGAAGAAGCGGCTTATGGTCGAATTCGCCATCGAGAATGCACAGGTCGTTGGCCGTCGGCAGGAACGAGAATCCAATGCTCGCGAAACCTCGAGAAAGGCGATTCAAAGGCGAAAAGACGAGGAAACATTGCAGCCTAGCTCAAGGAAAGCAGGTGAGACGACGATGAAGACCAAGTCTACGATAGGGCGGAAGAGAAAACGAGCTTCTGATGCGGGGTCTGCCGGTTCCACTTCGAAGCCAGCTAGCACGGATACCAGCAAATCTGCTGATATCGTCAAGCTCAGCAAGCGGAACCAAGTGGTTGGAAAGAAGAGAATGATGCGAAAGGCCCGGAGAAGGGGCGATCTGAAGTGACCGCTTCGATAAATGAGGCGAGCCTTTGCCGATCACGCCATTATTGGCATCTCGTAGATCTCAGTGCAGTCCAAATCCATATGCAATCCGACTCTACCACCTTGTCTTGCTCTTCTATCGCTTTTTGTGTCTCTTTCCCATGCACACATAGGCAGGGAACTGCGGGTATTTGCCTCTTCAGCTGCAACAACAGCCCACACATGCCGTTTCGTTCGTGCTAAGCACTCTTCGCTCGTGGACCAAGATTTGCCTGCGCGACTCGGCCACTGTGCCGAAGGTATGTACTGCCGAAATCAGACTCCGGCTAAGGCAGGGGACGATTTCAGCATCCGAGATCTAACCTCTGCCCTCTGTTCTTGGCGTTCGTGATTGATCATTGCATCACAGACAATTCCCATATCTTGTGCAACCTTCGACTTTTGCCACTAGCTCAATCAATGGCCATGTCCCGCTTTACCTCCTCGGAAGGAGTCCCCTCGGGTGCTATCAAACCGACGATTTAAGGGTCCCGAATTGCTGCCATTCTTCCCCAGCGTTGAGCAAATCTGTTGTCATGCATTTCCTAGAGCTAAGCCATATACTGAAAGCACTGCATCAAGTGCTGACTATTCGCAAAGCTTGGGGGGGATCAAGAAAGAGTATGGGGAAGATATTAGTAGGGGCTATGGAGCCTGGCCTCAACCTTTCAATATGTTCAACCGTCAACGCCTGAGCTACCATCAGGACTAGACGCTCCTCGAAGACTGCCAGACCCGCTATACCCTGTTTGTAACCCAGCCGAGAATATCCTTCAAACACGTATTAGGTAGCACATCCAGCCCGACGTTACCCTCCCGAGTGATTTGGCGGTGAGGCTGACGTCGATGAAAGAATCAGGCATCATCATGTGCTACTTTGAGCTTGTGACCTATCAATGCCGGCATCAGGTTCACCGCCGTTGCTCCTACTGTCATTTCGCCCGCAACGACGAGAACCATTTGTGCTTTGGGGTCAAAGTGTTGAAGCGAGACCTGCAGGTGAAAGGGGAGGACTGTGACGGCTGCGTTCGGCACCGGCAACGGCAACAACAGCAGAGACAACAGCAAGGGTCCCAATTCCCCGTCTGCCATCAGCATTAATTCTGCTATGGGAAGGGGCCCTATGACACAGATGCGGCAGAATGGGAATGGTGGTTCAGTTCCTTGAAGGGAGAATGACTGCTACGATTTGACGAAGGAGGTTGCGTCTATCTTTCGTCCACCGAGTGCTGGGAAAAGCTGTTTTGAATGGTAGCTGCCGTTGCTTGAAGTTATATTTACGATCTAGCATTCTACATGGAAAAGTATGTTCTCAGAAGCCTTGGATCGACCTTGTCATCTACATTCATGAACGAGAGAAGAGCACTACGAGGACTCACCCTACTGAAATTGATAGTCTGTCGTCCAGAATGGGATGGGAACGTATCAACACTGATCAGTCATCCTTTTTGCCCGTCAACCATCGGCGATTCAGAAAGAGCCTTGATTCGTAATACGATAGTACGTTGATGACTTTTGCACCGTGATGGCGCTACGCCTACCTGCATATGACACTGCGACCATCCAGCGCCAGATTGGCTGCTAAAATTACAATGCAACACACGTGCGAGTATGGGGGTAACAGAGCCTCCTTGATGGCCTCTGCAGAAACGGCGCCGGTACAAGGACGTAGTGTCAGATGAGACGCAGCTAGTGATGCAAGATACACCATGCACATGCGTCAATCGAGATTGGTCAGCTGTCACAGAATGTATACTAACGTACATGTATGACATGGGTTTGCCGTCCCGCGGAAGCGATCTGAACCCCTTCAAGTCTCAACCTTGCCCACGATGTTGTACCGTTTGCTGAAGAAGGTGAACCATTCGCTCAGCACGGTCTTCTCCTTTTCGCTCAGATCGTCGTACTCGGGTCTACAGTCATCGAGCTTGAGTGACGACTGAGCCAGAGCTCGAGAAGGATCCTTACCGGCGAAGACTGCGAGGACCGAGCCAAGGGTCAGCATGATCAATCGTCATACAACCTGAGGATAGAGGGGAAATTGAGGGACGGACCGTGGTAAGCGCCTTTGGGGGCATAAGCCGCGTTGCCAGTGACATTGAAGACAGTGCCTTTGATGGCTACGTATGTGGGGCGATCGGAGCTGGTGCCTTGAGAGCGTCAGATTCCCCCGGGCCATATCGAGCTGAACACATGATTTCATACCATCACATTTGGCCAAGTCTGCGGTACTGATCGGATCATCTCTGGGCGGATCGAGCTGGGGAGGATTCTTGGGTGTGAATTTCTTGGGCTCTGGCTCATGCTGGAGCTCTGCCATCGGGTCTGTTCGCGAGAGGCACACACCGAGCTTGGCAGGAAACCTTTTGCCCTTCGTGCACCAGACCAATGCACTCGACTGTACTCGGCTTACAGGTTTGGCGCTGTGTAGATATGCTACACGTTTTTTCGACTCGAAACCGGCTGTTAGCGTGGGACACCACCAGTGATGAAATGGAAGACTCGAGGCTCAGGCACATTATCATTGAGACGCATCACAATGCTGCAGCTAACCGGCGGGCCCGGGCAGCATTGCCGACATTCCGGCGGTTCGGCGCAGCACAAACACCCGGAATTCCATTGACCACCTAAAGTACTTTAGCTTTAGCTTTCCACCTCGTCGTGCATATTGATGGCCTCCCAGGAATTGCACGTCATTGGGGCTATTGCATCTATCGCAATGTCCATCGCGATCCCGTCCCCGGATTGTCCACCTCCGCCCGTGCGTTGATCGGATGTAGCACCCTACTTCCCCCCTCAGCCCTGCTGCAGCTACACGTGCCATATGTATGTGTGACAGCTCACGCCACCCGAGATCAAGCCCTCGCATATACACTTGCTACTGAGCTTGTATCCTGCATAGTTGCTTACCTGCCGATCCATCATCCCACAGGCTTCTGCACCATCAGCGTCAATAGCGAGTGTACCACTTGCGCAGCAGCAAGCACTGTCGTTTCCCCACTATTATCGTAGATAGGCGCCACTTCGACGACATCGCCTCCAATGATGCTGAGCCCTTCCAGACCGTCGAGGATAGACAACAGCTCCCGCGTGGTCCAGCCTCCGACTTCTGCCGTTCCAGTGGCTATCTTCAACGTCAGCCAAGAGTGCGAAATATTGCTGTGACTCCCTTTTGCAACAAGTGCATAGAGCAGCAGCATAGTGATGTATGGGCAGACTCACCGGGAGTGAAAGCAAGGTCAAGAACGTCGATATCGACAGAAATGTATACCATGGTGTCTCCCACGCGCTTCTTGAGTCTGTCAACAATGCCCTGCACTCCAATACGATCGATGTCCCTGGCTTTGATGGTGTCGAAGCCACATCGCATGTCATTCCGCATGTCTCCTTTTCGCCTTATCAATGGCGCCCGTATCCCGGCGTGAATCGAAGAATTACGGATCCAGCCTTCCTCGTGGGCAAGGTGGAGAAAGGTACCTATCCGCCAACTTCAGCTATATGCACATTGGGACACGTGGCTGCTATATTACCATGGTTGACGCCTCTGTAAGGCACCCGTCAGAACATTTTCATGCTGGCTTGTATCGTAGATGATGTTATAAATCATCTTTTGCAACGTCTACCACAACTTACGCATAATGGGAAAGACCTCCACCTTCGAACCTTGTCAACAACTATGCTTTCTTGTGGCTAGAAGGACGTACCAAAAACTTTTGGGTCCCAAGTATCTGTACGTCGTTAGCTAATGAGCCACAGAATCAACATGTCCAGCTAAGGCGACCATCCTGGTCTTGTCTTTCACAGTGGGCTAACAGACCAATATGAGAGTCAAAATGTATGACAGATAGCTTTCCGTGCCGCGAGCCAGCAACCCGCAACGCAGCAAGCGTAGTGGTGTGATCGCCGCCTATAGTCACGATACGAGGAATGGAGGATTCCGATGGCGTTGAGGCATTTAGTCCGGAGATGACCTGATTCAAGCTTAGCACCTGCATGTTATGCTATCTTTGTTGCACGTATCAATCAGGCCGTACTCGATGCGCCTTCTCCAATTGTTGTAAAGCCACAGTGTTGTCAAGGAACGACAGCGGAGCATCTCCGCAATCGATGATCTTGGCCCAATTCGCCAATGTATTCTCCCCTATCTCGATCAGCATATCATTCAATGTGACTGCTTCGCCACTCGACAATCACCTGTGTAGACACTCCAGTCAAAGTCTCCAGACATTCGACGAGAACCCTGTCGGATACCTCTAGGACCGAATCGGGCACCAGGCCTTGCTGTCACGGCCTGCAGAGATGCTCAGTTCAAGTAGCATCGGGAACTGGCATGACTATTGTGAGTAGTCTCGGCGTTATGCGAGTCAGGATCCAACCGCATCGTTGGTTCATACATCCAGCAGTATCACAAGTATGCTATGAAACATTGCGTTCACTCGCCTGCTGTGAAGCAGGCCACAGGAAGCAAAATCGCTCGACAATGATAGATGAGTAGAAGACTACTCAGTCAAATGGAAAGACCATTGCTCCAACGTCCATGTAATGGCCAGTAGGAAGACGATGCCCTCCAATCTAAAGTACAATGGTAGAGAGAGAGTAGCTGGCCAGCCCAGACAAGCATGTGAGTCTTAGAGATTCCTGGAGTTCAAGAACCTCACAGACCTTGAAGTGAATGAGAGAAACAACAGAATACTGACCGTATCGAAAGGCGCCCCAAGCATGGCAATGTCCAAGCTTTCGCCCCTCTCTCTGAAGCAATTGGAGTACGGCAAGTTCGCAAAGGTGGTCAGGCCATTGAACTCGCTGCCGGTGATGATGTCGATGATATCATGCTCGCCACCATGTAATATAGACTGCAAAGGTTCAAAGGCTGACGCAGACAAGGCAGCAGAGAACACATGGTTGCCCGCCAGTAATTGAGCAAACAATAATGATGTGACCGTAGGGTACAGCATACTTGTTGATTGCAAGTGATTTCGTTGAAAGAGGCGAGGGGTTTCCAACATCGCGAGAGGGAGAAGAACTAGTCCACGCTACCTAGCAGCACCACTAGTTTATGCAACTAGAGTCGCCCAAGAACACCCCCGGAGTACCTGGATATCATCGGCCTAGACTGACACACCCGGAAGCCGGCTCGTAGGCTCGCAGCCCCTAAGCGACCCCTGTAAGGCTGCGCCAATTGGGGCAAAGGTCAGCTAGGCCCATTTTGAGTCAAGCACATTTGCAGGTTCCAAAAACATTCGAAGATCGATATACCTCGAGCCATTGAGGTACTATTCTGGATCCATGATTCCAGAGTTCGTTGTCTTTGCGTGAGGTATTGAGGCTCTCAATGACGTAATAGATGACTGATGTGTTTGGCAAAATCCCCTATCAGCAGCTCCTGAATGCTTGCTCAAGAACGGACTGCCTTCAAGGGACTGTACGATCCAACAGCTTCTCAATTCTCAGGGGAAGTGATCTTTAGAAGAGATAGGGTACATGACAGAACCTCAGGACCACTTCGATGATGCTCTCATTGAAGTATCTAGATCGATGCTCTAAGCGTGCGTGTTCTGTACGCGCTGGCTTATGTCTCTCGTCATCTACTTAGGGTTCCCATGTGGTCAGCCGAATCATTTGCAAGCGATAAGGCATCCTAAAGTCGTGGCGACAAGGAGTCGCAATGGGTGAAACATTCCTACCTAAGGTAGGCCTTATGTGACACGCTCCTGCCAGGTCGTGGGATCTTTACAGATCGATTGATCGCTGTAAATTTTCGCTGTTACTGGCCCTGAATATGATGTCTTTCTGCTCATTGCACATGCGCTCACGCGGCTATGGAGACGATGTTGACAAGGTAAAGCATCTGTCAGAAGCGGTCATTGAGAAGTGGGTGGCAAATGCTTCATATTGGGCATCTGCAGCGATAATGGCGGGCAGATATGCAGCAGGCTCGTTCGGCGGTAGACATTTAGACCAGGAAGGTTCAGCCTCAGCTGAAGACCTCAGACACTACTACCCTAGTTCGAGGTGAGTCACCTAAATCTGCTATCATTTATGCTATGCCCCTAAGTTCAGCACACAGTACCTCAATGTAGGCTTCCGTTCTTCTACGCCAACTTTGCGATTATGGGCCACTCTTGAGGTCTAGCTGGGGAACATAACAGAAATCACGCCCTTGGGTAGACATTTTCAACGTAGGCAAACAGAGATGCTCGTAGGACATACCGCGCCTCGATCCCGTAACTCGGTGTAACTACCGTACATATAATTCCGTATGCCCATGCTTATACTGTGGCACCTACTTTCGTAAGACAGGTTTCCATGCCAGCACCAGGAGACGAAGTCACCTCTCAAAAAGGAAGCTGCTAGACCAGAAAGTACAAATTGCCGACGCATTGAAGCAGATCTTTGGTTACAATTGGACCTTGGTGCATGAAATCTGCGTTCGTTCACTCCCTCTAGACAAATTGAGGTTGCTACCGACCTGCAAGATATCTACTCTCCCTGCCAGCAAGCCTCCAAGCTGGGATGTCGATGCCCTCGTAGGTATTGAAGAGGGAACTGAGACTATGGCATCGCGATCGCCTACAGTTAAGCTCGAGTCTGACGTTGGAATCCCTGGACCCATGGCGCGCCACACGCAGACTGAACAAGGCTCCCTCGTCGTATCACTCGGGGGTCCAAGGGTAAGCTGATTGGCTAGAGCAGTAACGTTGGGGAGTTTGGCTTTCCTGACAACAATCGCTTTAGGAGCCAGGCCATCTTTTGGTAACCCCAAACCCTAGTCCTCCTCAAATTCATCTGCTATCCTCCTTTGGAGAGTCCGCTCCAACTGTTGTCCAAGGACGCGAATCACCCGGCCGAAATATAGCGGCTAAGGCTTGTGAATTCCTGGAGACGAAGCAGCTTAAGCCAACCAAGGGGCATACTGTGCTCGATCGGCCTTCATTCGATCCTGCTCGAGGCCCCAATCTGGGGAACCGTGCTTTGAGGATGGCACTGAGTGGCGCCAATCTTCTCGGTACACCCAAGTCGCTAAAGGCAGCGAGCAACGTCCGGCCGGAGGACTTGCGCATTAAACTCTTGAATCTGGAGAACAAGCGTCTCCAGGCAGACGTCAATCGAAGCAATGCTGAGCTCTATGAAGCCAGACTGGACCTGTCACAATGCCGATGTTTGCTGGCTCGTGCCGAAGAAGATCTGGATGGTTCAAGAAGATGTCACGAGCAGGTACTTACAGAGCTTAGGCTCGAGCTGGCACACCAAAGGGAACTCGTAGAAGCCTATCAACAAGTGAACACGGCGCAAAAGCGGATTGCCAGCTTTACCTCGCAAGGGTCGGCCACAAAGCGGCCACGCTCTCCGAGTGGAGAACACATACCTCATGCAAAGAAGCCCAAGCAGGACAACAACGACCCGTTTGAACGTGGTATTTCAACCGGTTCTAATTCAGGTCCAATTCCTCGTAATATCTCCAGTATGTCTTCAGAAGGCATATGGGGCCCGGCGATTGATTCGAAAGCGCCAGAAAATAGCACAGAACAGCAATACGTTCGAGCGACAGACAAGCACACCCGTGTTGTTGCTAAAGACTATCTAGACCTCGATCTTCATGCACCAGATGGGTACGATCGTTACCTACCATCGTCGAGACGACCTAAGGAATCATCGGCACGTACGACTCTCTTCGAAGGTCGCAGTGATCTATATCGGCCACGAGGATCTGGCTGGAGGTCGACCGTTGATAGATACGTCCCTGAGGCCGAGCGCAATGAGGCGACAGGATCACCACCGTCTCGAACCGTCGAAAATCCTGATACATCTAGGTCAGAGCCGAAGGCCACGCTTTCGCAAAAGCCTCCACATGTGCTTCGTTGTGGCGACATCTCGGAGGTTCGGAAAATCTCGCGCGGAATGAATAATTTCGTGCTAAAGAATGGTCCGTACGCGCATGCAGCACAGCAGCCCGGCATTCCCCGGCAGTGTGGGAGATGTTTTGTCACTTTGCGTCCGGGACTAAGCTACAAAGCCATATGTGTGCGAAGCATGGTCTGCTTCGAGGAGCTAGAACTGCGCCAGATGCTTGCTTCCGCGAACTACACTGGAAGGCAGTATAAATTGTGCGCTTCGTGCTACACCTAGATCTCACAGAGCAAGTCAAAGGCAAAGCAAGCTCAAATAGGGACAGGTGGCAACCTGCTTAAGAAGCTTCCTCTCTCTAGCAAAGTTGTTGCTGCTCACGAAGGAGTGATGTAAGGAGAAACATTAGCATACTAGCGCTATCAGTACTGTTTTGTTCCAACTAGTCTACTCTCACATCAACGATAGCAGTTTCTGCTTTCCCAGCTTCCGCAGATATCCGCATCGTCTCCTTTACCGATTTATGGTCTCTTCCTATCGGCCCCGCTAATTCGTCACGTTGTCATCTGTGGTCTCCTCATTTCTAATCGATCGAAGCATAACCGATAAGCACGGGCATCCATCTGTAGTGATTCTGTACCGGGCTATGGCCATCGACCTGATATTGCAGTACGGGTCACGTTTATGCAAGCCAGCTCCACATAATTTTCTGCGACAGACTATTTGACCATTTAGCTCTCTCTTGTCCTTGGTCTCCCACCCGTGAGCCGAACCCTTATTCGAAGATATTTGATCGAATTCTAATGCATCACTGGCCTTTGACTGTTGAATCGATCTACGGCCCGGCAATAAGGGTCACCTGTACGTGATGCTGGTAGACTGACCGCCGGGCCGGGTTTTCATACCTACCTCTTGACCCGACCCGGGTCCAATTCCGGGTCGCGACGATTTTCGGGGAATCGAATCGCTCAAAGTAGTTTAGCGCGCTTCGCGCTAAACTACTTATAGTAATCGGCTAAACTACTTTGAGCGATTCGATTCTTCGAAATTTTTTGACACAAGTCTTGGCGCTCGCACGTGACATTTCTGACCCGGCGCGGCCAGTCTAGATACTGGCTACAAATCTTTTATAACTAGATTCTCTAACAGAGCCAAGTACTTTCCTCGATTCTTCTACGAAGTGGATGTATAGTTTCTCTTCTATATATATTATCGTATACTTTAATTCTATCGACTAATACTTACAATATATCGAACGCTTCTCGGATTTAATAGACACGCTATAAATCAAATTAGCAGAATTCCAAAAAAGTGTTTTTTGTTCTAGAGAGAAATATAATTCTTGAAAACTTGTAGATTAAATAGTATATCTAGACAATTTAAATAAGTCTATATATATATTTGAAGATATTCTTATCAAAGATCTAGAATTGCTAATTATTATTAACAAGATTAAGAAACAAAATATATATCTTTAGATATTATTATATTATATTATTAAACAAATAGTTATTAACTCTTTAAATTCTTTCTAAGTCGAAAATCTACTATATAGATTTTTCTCTATATAATATATTAATAATTTAGTATTTTATTTTTTGTTAAAAAGTAAAAGATAGAAATATGTATTGCAAATAAGTATTTATATTAATTTTAATAACAAAATTAATAAATAATTGCTATTAATTCTATTGTTAATTCTTCTTCAAAGTATATATAGTTTTAGTTATAAAATTATAGAATCTATATATATTAGACTAGTATATTGTATAAGTTTATTAATCTTTTTATTAATATTATATATATAATATATCTAGAGTTTTCTAGTAATAAAAATATTAATTGTACTATAATTGTACAATATTAAATAAGAAAAAAAACTAAAGATTAAATAATTAAATAGTTTTGTACAAAAGTATATAATATAAAAATAATAGATAAATAGTTAAATAATAATTGTATAATAATTAAAGAATAGAAAATTAACTATTAAATAGTTATACTATAATTATACAATAGTTTAATAATAGAAAGTTTAACAATAGAAAGTTTAACAATAGAAAGTTTAATAATAGAAAGTCTAATTTTAGAAAGTACAAAAATAATTAAACAATAATTTTTGAAATAATTGTGTAACAATATTTTATCTATAGCAATTTATAGATATTAAGTTTAGCAAAAAAAGATTAAAATTTAAAGATATTTTTTAAACATTAATTCTAATTTAATCGAAAACTAAACTAGTATATTAATTAGACAAATAGAATTTTGAAAATTGAAAAGCTTGCGAAAATTGATATTATATTATTCTATTATACGTAAAGAGACGAGAGAGACGTTTCTATTAACAATAAAGCTTACGATTTATCTTAATTGTCGAAATTAAATAAACATAATTAACGCAATATTAACAAGTAATCGAGGCACATTTAGTATGTCTTAACGCGAATTAATACAAATTGCGACAAACATAAAAACAAAAGTAATAAATATCAAGAAACTCTATAAATCTAAGAAGAGAAACGCGTTCGAAATAATCTTAATAATAGTGTTAACAAGATAATATCTTCTAATCGAGAAATTAACGCAACATCTTAGCAAAATTTCTGCGAAAAACAAGCAAATTAATTTAATCTTAATATTGAAGAAACTAGAGAGAACAATTAATCAAATAGAAAGAGTTGAAGAGATAAAAAAAGATATATAGACAACAAGCATATAAGCGACAATAACGAAAAATCTATTATTGACAAAGTATATAAATAATTAAGAGAATATTAAATAGACACTCTCGATGCGACAATTAATTAAGAAGATAAAGCTAATAGCGTAAATTAAAGAGAAACAAGAGACGAAAAAAGTTTACAAGATAAATATTACAAAAGTAATAATATTAATGTGCAATCTTAATATTGTGAAAATACTAATAGCGCAAAAGAATATACAAAAAATAAGACGTTTTAAGAAAATAATTATTTTTCGAATAAGCAACAAAAGTAGCAAAACAATATTGAAATTAAACAATTTTTGAGTTAAAGAAATATTAACAACAACAATTTTATATTAAGAACGCGCAAAAGTAGTAATATATAATATTAGAATCAAAAATATATTAAAAAATATAAAGAAAAAGAGAACAAAAATAATAATAAAATTATATAAGACAATATATTAAGATTTAAAGATTAAAGAGATAATTTAATTTACAAGAGAGAGCAAAAAAAAAAAATATGTCTCGATTGTAATATAAGTAAATTGCGCAAAGACAACAAATAAGCTAATACAATTAAATATAATTTACAAGTCAAATATAAAGATTGCAAAATACTATAATATAAAATGCAAAACAAAACAATATATAAAGTATTAAGAGTATAAATATTTTATATATAAATATAAGAATAAATAGCAATACGTATATTGCGCGCAAAATTATCGCTTTAATTAATACTTTTATTAAGAAAATATCTTTAAGTAAAAATATAATATCTACAAGAAAATTTACAAAATATTCGATTTTAAATACTCTAAAAGATAGAGAGAGAAAATAAGAATTAAGAAGATAATAAAGATAAAGTCTTTATATTATATTGTTAAGACAACAAAAGCAAACAAGACAACAACTTTAGTTTCTATAATATTAAGAAATGCAATCTTGTTTATTTAGACTACAAACAAGAGAACAAAGCAAAAGATAATAGAAGTAATAAATTGTTTAATATAGACAAGTTGCATACAAAGTATTCTTATTATAACAAAAGAGAGAGTTATTTAACAACTAATTAAGAAAAAGCGTTTTAACAAGTTAATAGAGAGTTAGTTTACTCTAATAGAGCAAGTCGATAACAAAGTAGTATTATCGTTACTATAAAGTATATTCTTTACGCAAGAAATAAAGAATTTAATACGCACAAAAGCAAATATAAAAGAGAAACTATAATAGAGACACAAAATAAGCTTCAAATATTATAGTACAATATTTATAAGTCAAGAAGCAAGAGAAAATAATAGCATTACTTTAAGAAGAGAAAATAAGAGAATATAATATATTGATAATACAAGAGTTGTAACAATATTATGCAAGAACAAAAATACACAATTTGAGACGCGCGAGCTTTACGCTTGTAGATAATAACAAATATATATACTTTTATATTAATAAATATATCGACAACAATAGTTAATATAATATATAATACTTCGAAAATATAAAAACAATAATAATGCAACTATATCTTAAGAGCAATATTATCGAATAAAATCTTGTTAATGTTTATAATGTTTACAACTTATCTCTCGATAATTAAAACAATATAATTAACAAAGACAATCTTGACGTAATAGAGCAAGCAATTACGCATGCAAGACAAAAGCGTTATAATAAAGAACTTTAATTTGCATTATTTCTTGTAAGCAAGTCTCTTATATTCTAGACAATATTTATTGTTTAATAATTTGCTAGATATAATGCGCTTTGTCGATATTATATTAACGCTTTTGCGAGATATCATAACAAGAGATTATTAAGAAGCACAAATTACAATTAATTTATTATTTGTTACAAGAGAAACAACAAATCAATTAATATATTGCGACACAAATAAGAAGATAAAAAACTTATCAAATTATTTGTCGATTAAAATAGTGCTAAATCTTAGAATGCAAACAAAGTCTATATATTGTTTTAACCAAAATTAAAAAGCTATAAATATAAAGAAATTTAACAATATATTAAAGAGACTATTACTCGAACTATTACTAGACGCTACAATAGAACAAGAGAGTATCAAGAAATATACAATTGCGTTATTAAGAATCTTAAAAAATATTATCGAAGACTTTACTTTGTAAGCAAGATTGCACAAAAGAGTTAAATCTAAATAAACGCAAGAATATACTAACGTAATTAAGAAGATCAAGAGATTGCGACATTAATGTCGCATCTCTTGTAACTAAGAGACGTACATTTAAATATACAATAAGAAAGACAAGATTCTTAAGAGATATAAGAGAGACAAATTTTGCAATTAGATACAAACTTCGAAGAGCATCGCGAAGAATTTGTTCGAGATAACAAAATAAGTTAAAAATATAATAACAAACATATTTATTAAGTTTACGATTTTATTATTAAGAACAAATACAAGAGTAACAACAATTGCAAAAAATAAAATCGAAGCAATATTTCGAACTTACTTTTCTTTTCTACTTACAATCTTAATTGACAATATAAAGAGATTCTCTTATTTATCTTTAATAGAGAACAACAAGATTGTATTAAAGTACAAGATAATAAAAGCAATATATAAAGCAACTCTAGACAAGATATTCGAAATTAATAAGATAATTAATCGAATACTAAGACAATTAGTTTGCGTTGTCTTAAGACAAATAAAATTCTTATTTAACAAATATATTAAAAAAGAAATGCAATTATCTTATTTCAAAAAGACAATTATAATAATGTTGCAAAAATCAGAAAAGAAAAACTATTTAAAGTTGTCGTCTTTTAGATTTATAGTATTGCTTGACACGCTAAATAAGATGCTAGAGTTAATAATATTAAAGCGTCTTTGCTATATTGTAAAAGCACACGATACTCTATTTAATATACAAATAAAGATCAAAAAATAGCGTTTAATTAATATTGTGTTACAATAAATTATTGAAAAGATGCATACAATATAAAGTAATTAAAAGAAAAAAGTAGCTTCTTTACTAAGTCTAAATGTGTCTAATATATTCGAAAATATATTGCATACTAAACTACTATATAATATAAGAAAAAAAAGAGTTTCAACTTGTTTGCTCAATTAAGTAATTAATTTTCTAAAGAAACAACGTATTATATTGATTATCGAAGACTATACAATAAAGAAGCAAGAAACAAACATCGATATATTGCAAGACTTCTCTTTATTTCTAGTATTATACTTATTTTATAACGCAAATCTCTTAAAACAATGCAACAATATTAGATTGCAAGTTAGCGTTATAAGCTTTGTAAACAACGTTAATATACTAATATATAAAGAGTTGACTAAATGCAATTGCAAAATGCTAAGTTAAATATACAACAAATACAAATAATAAGTATACACTTATAACTTTAAATTCGCGAAAAAGAAGTATAAATAAATTTACTTCTTACGCACTTTAAAGAGATTTGATATAAGTGTTAATATAATACTAGCAAAGCACAAGATAATTGTTAAGTTTAATATTAGAATACTAAGAGTTTAACTTAACTCAAAACTTAAATAAAAAGCTTATCTACAACAAGTAAAGACAAAGCTAGTTATCAAATATAAAGAGATCTTAATAATAGAGAGCTTAGTTTTTAACATATTTATAGACGTCGAAAAACGCAAATACATTGCGATAGAGAAGCTTGTTATAGTATATAATGTTGTTATATAATATATCTTGTTTATTATTAAAAAAGCAAGAAAAGAAGTTGTTACAAAGCTATAATTTATACAAGAACAAACATTTGTTATATTATTTATATCTATAAGACAACTTTTACAAAAGTCTTATAGATCGAAATTAATATGCTTTCTATTAATATTTATCTAAAGAAACTAATATAGAGATTGATAGTTATTATGAATGTAAAAGAATTCGAAAAAATTATTAATGTAACAATACTATACATACGCAACAATTTAATGTTAAAAAAAGAACAAAAGTTAAAGCTAAAAATAATATCTTTGCAACTTGAGAAAAAATAAATACAAACAATATTAAAATTAATAACAACTTTGTAATAGCAATTATATATTGCAATCTTGTAAATAAAGTTTTCTAGAAGAATTATTGTTTGCAATAAGAAAGTTGTTAAAAAGAAATATAACGCAAATCGCTTAAATCTATATTAATAAGTTTATTTTAACAAGAGCAAATACAATAATAATATTATTGCAATTTTAATCGAAGCAAATTAAAGTATCGAAAAGCGCTTCGAGAATATCGATATAACACTAACTTATTATAACAAACTCGAGAAACTTATAAGAGCAACAAAGAAGTTAACAAAATACTATAAGATTATTTCTAACTCGAAAGAATAAATCTACAAAATATACTTAAACAATTAAGTCTTAATTAAGATTATAAGAAAGATAAAATTAATATCGAATTAAATGCAATTAAGATACATATAAAGCGCGTGCAAGATAATTTGATATTGCAAGACAATATTAAAACTATATTAAATATTAAGATACAAGAGCATAAAAAATAATAAAATTGCTAACAAGATTGTCGACAAGATATACAAATAGCTTCTCTTTCTTATTAATTAAATAACAAGCAAACTTGTTATTAAAAAAGCACTTATTTAGAATAAGACTCAAAAAGAGTAGCAACGCAAATAATTAAAAAACAAGAATAGCGCAAAATATCGCAAAATTGTATTAGAGATTATATATAAATATATGCAATTGCACTTCGATTATCTTAAATTATACAATTTACTTCTTATTTAATTAAAAACAAGCAAAATCGACTTTAATTAATTTTCATATAAGTATTGCGTTTTTAATATTACAACAAATATATATAAATTTAATTAAGAATATATAATTATTAAATACGTTCTTTTAATATATTTGATATAGCAACAAAAAAGAATTTAAATACTATAGAAAACTAATATTATAAATCTAAGACAATTACTAGACAAAGCAAAACTTGCTATTGCAACAATATAAATAACTTTATCTATTAATCTAGTAAAGCAATTTTAGACAACAATATTGCTAAAAATACTTAAATCTTCTTAGATTTATAGAGTTTTTGTTTGAAGAATTTTCTTGTATTATAAATATTATATTATTAAAGAAGAAGACGCAATAATATTAAGACAACATTGCGCAAAGAGAAATAATTGTAAATTTAAATTAAATAAACTTTAATTAATTGAATCTTAATCTAGAAATATATAGTTTTACATAGATTTCTAGAGATATTAAATCAAGTATAAATTAAAAAAAAAAAAAATCTAATATATTAACTAGTTAAAGAACTATTTGTACGCAATACTAGTTACAAATTTATTAATATTACTTGTAATATTTAGCAAAGTTAGGTATTCTTTATTTTATTTTAAGTTGTTGCAAACCTATTGTTGTTATTGTTTGTTCAAATATATATAATTTAATCTAAGCAATAATAGCAACAACGCAACAATATCTTATTGCTTAAATAATTATAAATAATTATAATTAATTAATGCAAAAGAGATAAATATAATTAATATAATAAATTAACATACTTAGATTGCAATTATATATTGTATTTTTTAATTTTATTTATTTATATATATTAAAATATATAAATAAGTAATAATACAATAAGCAAATATTATACAAAAGATATAAAATAATAATACAAAAATAAAACAAAAAAAATTAAAAAAATTATATATTTTATAAAAGTTAAAATATATAATAATTTTATACAATATATTTTACAAAAATTAAAATATATAATAACTTTGTACAAAGTTTTATAAAAATTAAAATATATAATTAAAATATATAAAATATTTTATAAAAGTTAAAATATATAATAACTTTTTAAGAGTTTTATAAAAGTGGAAATATATAATAACTCTATATATAAAATATTTTACAAAAATCGAAATAAAAGGCATAAAATATACAATAATTTTTTAAAAATTCTATAAAAGTTAAAATATATAATAACTTTATATAAAATAAAAATTAACAAAAAGAATTTTAATGCAAAGATTTTGCATATTTTTTAAAATTATTTTCGAAATAATATCTCTATATAATTGCAAAAATTTATAAAGAAAAATTTCGATTTTTTCAAAAAATTGTTTTATTAAATATTAAATATAATATTAATAAGAAAATATACAAATTAAGAAAAATATATAAGTTTTATATTATTAATAATAAATTTTCTTAATATTATAATTATTACAACAAAGAAATAAAAGAAAAAGCAAATTTAAATTTTTAAATTTTTTTCGATTGCAAATTATATAAATCTTGTATAAACTTTAACAAGTAATAAATCGAATATAAATTAAAAAAAAAACTAAAAAAAACTAGTATATTGTTATATATTAATATAATTCTCAATATAATTAATACAATAAAGTCTTTTAATATAATAGAGATAAATTGTATTTTTTTTATTAATTTATACTCGATTTATTATTTGTTAAGATTTATACAAAATCTATATAATTTGCAATCGAAAAAAAACTAAAAATTTAAATTTATCTGTTTTTTTATTTCTTTGTTGTAACAATTATAATATTAAAAAAAAAACTATTAACAATATAAAATTTGTATATTTTTCTTAATTTGTACGTTCTTTTATTAATATTGTGCTTAATATTTAATAAAACAATTTTTTAAAAAAATTAAAAATTCTTTTTATAGATTTGCGCAATTATATAAAAGCATTATTTCGAAAACAATTTTAAAAAATATACAAAATTTTTGTATTAAAATTCTCTTTGTTAATTTTTGTTTTATATAAAGTTATTATATATTTTAACTTTTAAAGAATTTCTAGAAAATCATTATATATTTTATATATTTTGCTTTAATTTCTATAAAGTATTTTGTATATAAAATTATTATATATTTTGATTTTTGTAAAACTTCTAAGAAGTTATTATATATTTTAATTTTTGTAATTATATTTTAATTTTTGTAAAACTTTGTATAAAATTATTATGCATTTTAAATTTTATAAAATATATTATATAAAATTATTATATATTTTAACTCTTATAAAATATAGAGTATTTTTAATTTTTTTTTATCTTATTTTTATATTATAATTTGGTATTTTTTATATAATATTTGTTTGTTGTATTGTTGTTTATTTATATATTTTAATATATATAAATAAAAAAAATTAGAAAATATAGTATGCAATTGCAATTTAAATATACTAATTTGTTATATTAATTATATTTATCTTTTTTGTATTAATTAATTGTAATTAAAAATAATAATTTAAACAATAAAATGTTATTGCGTTGTTATTATTATTGCTTCGATTATATTATATATATTAAAACAAATAGCAACAACAATAACTTTGCAATAACTCGAAATAAAACAAAGAATATTTAATTCTATTAAATATTGCAAGCAATATTAATAGATTTGTAATTAATATTGCGTACAAGTAGTTCTCTTGCTAGTCTATAGATTGAATTAATTAACTATAGAAGTTATATAGAAAGAAAAAAAGACTTTTTTGTCTCGAAAGAATGATAAAATTTTGAAGTCTATAAGTTAAAGAGTACAGTTAAACAATTTAAACAAGTCTATGTATATATTTAAGAACATAATAATTGCAAAAATATAATTGTTTATTGTTATTATTAATTTTAATAGACAAAAAATGCGTCTTTAAGTATCAAATTATTAAATAAACAATTATTAATTCTACAAATATCTACTTAAGACAAATATCTACTATATCGATTCTTCTTTATATAATATATTAATAATTTAACAATTTATTGTCCTAATTGTAAAGCAAAAATTAAAAATATATTGTATAAAGTTTTTACGTCAAATTTAATAATAAATTCGACAAAAGTTGTCTTATTAATTTTATTATTAAGTTACGTAACTAGAAATTACAAACAAACAATAGAAATATATTGTTTTTATAGTAATACAATTGCTTTAGCATTTCTTAAAGTATAGTATAGAAGATTTGTTTGTAATAATTGTTTATGCAAGAAAAGTTACAAATAGATTTGCAAGAAATATAAAGTAGCGACGTTAATAAAAAGTTTATAAATTATAATTTTTATCTTTTTGACAAAATTATTAATTTAGAAGTCGATCTAATTAAGTAAAAATAAATTAGTTAAAATTAAAGTTAAGATTAAAATTAAAGTTAAAATTAGAAGCAAAATTAGATTTAAAATCAAAAATTATCTCTCTTTCTATATATATATATATTAATACAAAGACGAACATAAAAGCAAGCTTCTAATTTATATCTATTACGTTAAAAACTAAATAAATAGAAAATATAATTGTAGCAAGTACAAATAAGCAAGATATGTTTGTATTTAAAAGATTAAAAAAGATTGCAATTAAGAATTGTAAAAAGAAAAACGCAATTTTACTATTATTTGTATTTATCTTAGAATATTTGAATAACTTTATATTAATTACAAAGAGCAATTACGTATTTAATATAACAAAAACAATTTTAAAATCTATAGATATAGATTTAAAAATTTAAAAATTTAACAAAGTTAAACTCGAACTTAACAAATCTAATTTTGCGATTAAGAAAGATACAATAATTATTAGTCAAATGTATAATTAGCAATCAAAAATAAATAAATCTAAATATACAAATTAACAAAGCGAAAAAAAAAGATTCCAAAAAATTTACTATAACAAAAATTATTATAACAAAAATTGTTAAATAAAGAAACTTTTTGAAACTAGCTATAAAACATATAGCAAAAATATTTAATTATTACTATATTTATATGATAAAACAACGCATTAATTGTTTGAAGAAATTATTCGAAACAAAATTAAGTTAATTAATAAATTGTTTGAGCAATTTAAATTCGACAAAAGTGCAAAATGTTTAGAAGAAAATTATCAAAAACTTAAATTACGTAATAGACGTAAATTAAGTTAATATATTGTTTTCGCGTTAGTTTATAATCAATTTTACAAATAATTGACTTGTATAATTTACTGGAAAAGCTAAAACGTAAACAAAAATAATTGACAAATTTAAAAAAAATATCTATAAAACTTAAATATAACAAATTTTTTTCAATATTTAAATTTTTTTAAAACCAAAAATAAGAGACAAGCGAATTATTAAAAAAAAAGAGATAATTTTAAAAAACACCCAATAGTATTAATAAAGCAATAGAGAAAGCAGTTGTATATATTGTAGCAAAATCGATTAAAAGTATATTTATAATAATTATTATAATTGAAAAATTAAATACAAACAAACTACTAGAATAAAAAGAGAAATAAAAACTATTGTTTTTTAACGTTACAATAAAGTGTAATATCAAATAACACAAAATAATACTATATACTATTTCTATAGATATTGTAAAAAATAAAAACTTGCTACAAGATTTGCAAAATAATTTAAAGTTATTTAACAATATTAAGTTTATTAATAATTTTGTATAAATATTGTTAAATACAAATAGACCTTAAAAGAAATATATATCGATAGTAATTATTTTCGAAATAAAAATAAAAATACTAAAAGTAATTAAAAAAGATAAAATTTACGTATAAGAGAAAAATCTTAGAATTGTAAAGTACAAAAACGCAGAATCTAGCATACAATGTTATAAATGCTAATTTTATAAACATTTAATTAAAAGATACAATAAAGAGACTAAATGTGTCTATTGTAAATAAAATTATGCGTCTTAAAGTTATAAATACTTTATATATATTAGAAAACAATTATATGCTTATTTAAATTTAAAATGTGCAAATTGTAAAGAGACATATATTGTTATTAGTACAAAGTATGTCTACTATAACAAAAATAGATTAAACAATATTAATAATAACTTATTACAAGTAAACAATTAATCTTAATATTGAAAAATTCTACAATATAATTGTATTAAAAGTAAATTTATTATAAAATTATATCTACAAAACGCAATTAAAATAGCAAATATTATGCTTATTTAGAAATTTTAAGTATATAACGAAACGTACAATACAAAATTAAATTATCTCAATTTCTCGAGAATATATTGAATTTATAAAGACTATAAATCTAGAGTAGCAATATATGTATTTAAAACAATTATAAATGTCAATTATATATTAATACTAGATTTAATAACAAATTCTAATATACAATTAGTTGTTATTAACAATAATGTCTTAAATAATAGTATTGTACTACTATATATTTATAAAGAAAGAAGTTAAAGTTCTAAGTTTAATATTTACACTATAAATGGATTTTAACAAAATATTAATTAAAAAGCACAAAAAAGCTTATTTTAATAAAAGATTTAAACGCACGTTATTTTCAATAAAATAACTAAGCTGTCAATTTGTTATATTCTTCTATATTAACAAGTTAATTAAGAGAAAACAAAAAAAATTAGTAAATACATCGATAATTCGGGAAACCCTATTAATAGTGCTATTAGTAGCTAATAGCTATTTAGTAGAATAGTCGATGTGCTAGCTCTAAAATTATAAGCGCAAGATTTAGTTGCGATTAGCAGAATTAGCAGACGCGTTACTAACGTCTAATTCGCGTCAAGACCTAGTTTGCGCATTGCTAAGATTTACGAGCGCAATTATCTGCGAGCGCGATCAATTACGCACTATCAATCACGCATGTAGAGAGCTCTTTATGAGCGAATTGCTTCCGCGTAGAAATTCTCCGAATCGTTCGATTCTACTATACAAATTACTATAGTGTAAACGAGTAGCAAGCGAAGACGTAAGCAAAGCATTGCGAAAGTTCATGCGCATCTCGAATATTAAATTGGATCTCTGTTAAGCAAACGCGCTACTAAATAAACTCTAAGTCAACCAATAGTCAAATTAGCAATATTTGCAACTAGCACTTTCTAAGCAAAGATTCTAGAATTGCCAATGTATGTTAAATATTAGTACGCAATATAATATAAATACTATTAAAGATTTTGTTATAGATTTAGTTTTTGTGTTAACAAATTTAATTAGCGAAATTACAAATTGATATATAGATAAAAAAGCAAATATTGAATTAGATTAGGAGATTATTAAATACGAAATAACTACAAATAAATAATAGAAAATAAAAAATTTAATTACTACGTTATATAATATTTTTAAAGCAAATTAGAAGGTTTTTAATATATATTTGAATGCAAATAAGACTAGATAAATAACGAATATTTATTTTTTCAAATTTAGATTAAAAAGTTTAAATATTGACTCTAAAATTTAAAGAATGTATAAATAAATTTATTTTAAAGCAAAAATTAAGCTTTAGATTAAAGTCTTAATAAATAGAGAAGCTAGAAATTTTACGCAAGAAAATCTTTACTGCACGTTATTAATAAAGAAAATTTCGAATTAATTAAGCTTAAAACGCAATTACAAACGCCAAAAATAGATATTTCGAAATTATTAGAAAGTGCAAAAAATTCTTATAAACGAAATTGTTAAGCGAGACAATCGACAAGAATATGTTTCAAGCATATAAGTATACAAAACAACGCAATGTCGAGATATTGTTATTAATTAAGAATATCGATAAAAATTAAGCAATAGAATTTGAGATCAAATACGAACCATTTTTGCAAGCAAAATATTCAAAATTATCTATAATCTCTATAGATGCAAATATTGCAAAATATTGAAAATCTTAGAAATAATTAAATACTAAAGTAGAAGAAATAAAAAATGCTATTTTTACATTGTTTTTTGAGAAAGCATTTGAATTAAATTGTATAACGTTCTTAATATTGCAAAAAGTCTACAAAACAGCTTTAAAGCTATTTAATGCAATATTTATAACAATTATAGACGCTAGATATTATTCTAAATGCTAGCGAGAAGAAATAGACGTTATTTTACATAAATCTAGCAAAGATAAAACAATACCTAAAGAATATAGAATTATTACGCTTCTCAATTGTCTTGTTAAAATAACAAAAAAGACAATTGTCACAAGAATTGCATATTTGGTAGAAAACTTACTATATAACAAAGATATTTTGAATTACAAGCAAATAAGAGACAAAAAATAGAAATCGACTATAGATATTCTATTGAATCTAGTATATAACGCACAAATAGTCAGAAATAAAGACAACACTCTATTTTGCTCGCTTATAAACGTTAAAGAAGCTTTTAATTACGTATCTTTTATACAGTTGATCAGTATACTAAAAAAACTTAATATATTACGCAATATTATTAATTGAGCTATTTGTTTTTTGCAAGAACGAGTAATCAATCTAATATTAAATAAAAACAAACAAAAATCAAAATAGATTGTTAAAAGAATACTTCAAGAATTATTAATATTATTAATATTATTAATATTGTTTTTGATTTATATACAATTTCTATTTTTACAAATTAGATCAAGATATAACGTATCTATTTCTAGTTATATAGCAATATATATAGAAGAACGCAATATAGTTAAAAATGTTACAAAATTTTAACGTGCAATTGAAATAATTTTTATAAGTTAACAATAATTTAGTTAAATTCGATAACGCCAAAATAGAGCTTATTTATTTCTTAAAAAAGAGAAAAGATTCTATAAAGTCTATTTTATTATTAGATAAAATAATTGTTAAATCAAAAGATTGCGTAAAGTAATTAGACATCTAGTTAGATAAAAAACTTAACTTCAAGAAATACGTTATTGAAAAGATTAATGCAACAAAGAGAGCAATATATTCTCTATTAAGACTATTGAATTTTGAATAAAATCTAAATGCAAATACAAATAAAAAACTCTATTTAATATGCGTTACATTAGTAAGCAACTACGAGACAAAAATAAAATAAAACAAACAAGCAAATTATATTTACAAATTTTAACAATTGCAATCTATAACTTTAAGAAATTTTTCCAAAGCTTTTAGAATGTTATCAATTGTTATTATAGAAATAGAAGCGAAACTATCTTTGATAAAGTTGCAATTTCAATAGAAATACAATAAATATACAATTAGATCTTTTTTTTTATATTTCTTTATTGAGTGTACGCAGTCTTAGACTATAGCACTATGTAGTCTATATATATTGAGCTAGTATATTACGTAACTCTAGTTATTTTCCTAATATTGTTATATATAGTATGTCAATCGATTCTAGTGCTCGCTAGCACATTGTTAAAATGCTCAAAAATTTCTCTCTCTTTATTCAATCTTCTTTGTCATCTTTAAAATTTACTTTCTTGTTGTTATTTTAGTCTTTTTCAAATAGTTCAAAGCACACGCTATGTCTTTTTGAATCGAAAACAATATTTTTATAGTTAAAACTTTAATTTCGAGCGTTCTTTCTATTAAGCTTTGTTTGTTTCAATAATATTTGTAATTTAATATTACATATTATAATATTTGTGTATCTTTGCATGTGTTTGTATATTTAGAATTGTTTACTTTGTCTTGTTTGACTAAGTGTTGTCAAAAATATCTATATTCGAACTTTATTTGCATAAATGTTGCAAAGGTAAGTTTGTCAATGCTTTTAAAAGATTTTTTCTTTGCTTTCTTAATATTTGATATCTCTAAAATATGCTTAATATAATATTTGTCTTTGTTAGTCTTTTGCTATTTTGTTAATTAATTGTATTTCGTTTTTTTGTCGATTTGTTTTCTTAAATGCGAAATTGTAATTATAGAGTCTATATATGTTAATTTCGTTAATTTCGTTGTCTCTTTTGTTAATTTGTTTATTTTCTTGTTTCTAATAACGCTTGTCTTGACAAGAATTTACAAAATATGTGTTTTGCATTCTCTATTATTTAATTCGATTAAATTACGTTTAATCTAATCTTGAATTTTTGCAAAATCTTAATTTTAAATATTTTGCAATTTCTTTAATGTTAATTGATTGTCGATAAAAATCTAGATATTAACATTTCGTCTTTTTAATTGTCGATAAATTGAAACTATATATACAATTGTTATGTATTTTGCATCTAGTATAGTTACATACTTCTCTAAATCTTGATTGTAATTGTTTGTCGTATTTAATTCTTGCAAAAAACAAACTTCTATTTCGACGCATTTTAACAATTGAAATTTCTTTTTCGAAGTTCTATTTTGTAATCTAGATTTATTAATATATATTATAATATTTTTCTTGTTTTAAACTAGCTTAATCTTTAAAGTATAATAATTCTTCTTTGTTATTTTTAATTTTTCGAACTTTTGTTAAATTTCAATCAAATCTTTAATTCTTATAGTTCAAGAAAAATCTTGAAATAATAAATCGATTGTAGTTATATAATTTATTATGTCTTTTATTTTATTTAGCACTTTGCGCATTTGTATAGAATATTTTTGACTTTTTTTCCTAGATTTTTTGATTTTAATTGATAAATTTGCATCTATAGATTCTATAGACTTCTTTTCGTTTCAATTCAAATATTCTTTTTTGTTAATTTTTGTTCTTGTATTGTATTATAATATAAAAGAGCTAGAAATACGCATTCTTGTTCAATAATTCTCTATTAACGTTGCTAGTCTAATTGTATATTTGTTGCATTTCTATCGCAATCGCAAGTCTACTAAAAATAATTTTGCTTCTATTTTTATAGTAGCAACTAAGAACGTTTTAAACACTTTTAGAATCTTTCTTAACATTATAGATTGCAGTTGCTAAAATTTGTAAATATAATTTGTTTGTTTGTTTTATTATATTTTTATTTTATAGTTGCTTATTAACATAACGTATGCTAGATATAACTATCTACTAGCGTTTGCAATTAGATTTTATTTAGAATTCAATAGTCTTAGCAACAAATGCATTGCTCTCTTTATTGCATTAATCTTTTTAGTAACGTGTCTCTTAAAACTAAGTTTTCTATTTAGTTAAACATCTAACTACTTAATGTAATCTTTTAATTTTATTATTGTTTTATTTAATAGTAAAACAAGCTCTATAGAGTTCTTTCTTTTTTTTAAGAAGTAAATAAGCTTTGTTTTAATATCGTCGAATTTGATTATATTCTTACTAGCTTATAAGAACGCTATTTTGATTACACGTTAAAGTATTGTAACATTTTTAACTATATTGGATTTCTTTATATATATTGCTACGTTGTCAATATAATTAGAGATAAATATATTGTATCTTGTTCTAATTTATAAGAACAAAAATTGTATATAGATTAAAAACGATATTAACAAAATTAATAATTCTTAAGATATTTTTGTTTCAACTTGCTTTAACTTTTGTTTGTTTCTATTAAATACTAAATTAATAACTTGTTCTTGCAAAAAACAAGTAACTTAATTGATTATATTAATTAATATATTAAGTTTCTTTAGTATATTAGTTAATTAAACTAGCGATATGTAATCAAAAGCTTCTTTTATGTTTATAAGCAAGCAAGATAGTATATTGTCTTTGTTCTTAATTATTTGTGCGTCGTATACTAGATTTAGAACAACATCTATAACTAATTTTTGTTTTTTGTCTTCTATTTGCTTGTAATTTAAAATATCTTTGTTATATAAAGAGTTTTTAGTTAAGTAAGCGATTTTTGCGAGTTATAGCTCAACTTGAATGCAAATTTCCTACCTGGAACAAGCTTATCTCAAATAGAAATTCTTATTCGAGGAAAGCTTTGTTTATGCTAAGTCTATGCTCAACATAAATCGAGCTTAACAAAGCCAAAAAAATAAAAATAAAAAAATAAATTGCGCTTTTTAAGTCTAGTATATGCTCGATATATACAATGCTTAAAAAAGAAAAGCTTAATTTTTTTATATTGAAAATGCGTCAAAGATACGTTGTACATATCTAATATATACTAGATATATAAGTTAATCTTCTTATTATATTGAGCATTTGTAATTTTGTTCGATTTCTAAAACTTAAAATAAGCTAGATTTATGCTCAATATAGTTAATAGCAAATAAAATAAAAATTATTAGCTTAATTTTGAGCACGCAATTTCGATACATCTATATAGTACGCAATTTAAATATAGATTTAGTATTACTATAATATATATTAAGACTATATAAGATTTAAGCGCAAGTTGCGCATTAAGTTTCTAGTATATTTTGCAAAATTAAAATACAATTGTTGCGTCTTTTATCTTTATCTTTTCTAAATATTTGTAGCAATCTAGTATATACTTCTAATTTTATCGATAGATATATAGTATAAATCTAGCATATTCTTTGATTTTATTGCTTCTAGTATCTTAGTATATACGTCTAGGGCTTCCTACTAATAAAAACAACAGTTGTACAATAGTTGTACATCGGTTGAACAATAGAAATCTAGATATTTTATAGTTGTTCAACGATTATTCAACGGTTTAAAGTTAGAAATTTAGATTTTCTATAGTTGAACAACGATTGGACAACGGTTTAAGACTAGAAAGCTAATTTTTCAATAGTTGAACAACGGTTGAACAACGATTGTTCAACCTATAGATGCTTATAGATGCTAATTTTGATATAAAAAAAATTCGAAAAAATATCTAAGTTCCGAAGCTAGCTCGATTGAGATTTCGACTATTAGAGTGTCGAGTAGTAAAGTATGTAAATCGTTGATTCGTCAATGCGTAAAGTCGTTAAGACGTTTTTCTATTAACTCTATTAATAGTTTAGAGTTTAAACTTAAATTTAAAGTTTTAATTTATTTCGAGAAGTCTCTATTTTAATCACTATCAATGCTATTAAGTTATAAATAAAAAAATCACGTGATTTGCAAAAAACATATACGCGTAAGTGACCCCCCCATCTATATCTCCCTTATACATCTCTCTATTAGTCTAGTACTTAGGAAGTCTAATTAATTATAATTTTTTTTCGATTTAAATTTTTTTTTAATCAATCGTTGAACAACTATAGTTCAACCTATCTATAGTTTAATTGCGATTGGTGATTGTTGGGGCATCCAACGATTGAACAACCGAAATTTAGGATTTTTCTAGTTGTTAATCGGTTGAAAAACGGTTTTCCAACGATTTTCCAACGGTTTTTCGACGATTTTTCGATAGTTGTACTACGATTGTACAACGATTGAATTTTTCACTAGTCTAGCTATACTATATTTAGTATAAATATTTTTGCAATTTAGCTTACTAATCTTAAAATATATTACAACAATTTTAATATAACAAACGTAAAGAATTTGTCTTTCTAAAGTATTATTACAATAAGTATAGCATATGCAACGTTTACATCTAGTATATACTAATTATATACTTAAGAGTTTTATTTGAATTTGAATTCTAATTTTGTAATTAAATATAAGCGTTCAACTATAACACAATTTTATACTAATGTGCGTTATTATAATTTGTAATTTATTAAGACGCAAAAATAATTAATATTAATATATATTAAGTTTGCGTTAATTGTTCGATTTGTATACTATAATTTTGTATCGAAAAATAAAAAACATTTAATTTAATAAATCTATAAAATTAGTTTACAAATAATATAAATTAAGTAAAAGTTTGTTTTATAAATTTCTTATATAGCAAACTCTTAATTTTTGTATACGCAAATTATAAATTTGAAATATATATAATATATACGTTAATCTTGTTATTTTTTAAGAAATCTATAATATTAAATCTTTGTGCAATACTTTAATTGCGCATTAATATTTATTGTATATATTAATTAAGTAAAAGATTATTAAAGATTATTAATATTCTTAAGTTTAACTCTATTGTACGCTAAATATATATATAGTATATTCGAATATATATATTTGCAATATTTAATTTCGAAATATTTGAAACTTTAATATTAGATTTTGTTTGCTTTATCTTTTTTCTTAATTTTTAAAAATAAAAGAGCAACTTAAGTAATCTTAAAGTTAGTTGCAATAACAAAAAATTAAATCTAGTTTTAATATAAGTTAAAATTATATTATACTTAAATTAAATATACGCTAAATATATATATATTAATTAATGCTCTAATAAATACATTAATTAAGATCTCGATTAATATTGTGCTTTTTTTGTATACAAAATAAAGAATTCTCTTTAAATATATACATAAATATGCTAGAATATTTTAATAATTTTGCACTTCTAATACAATTACTTAATTGCGTTCTTCGAAGATAATTGCAATTTTGTTGACATTAATAAAGCTTTGCATATAATAAATATTAATTTAACATACAATAGATATAAAATATAAAAGAAAATCTATCTTCTTAAGTTTTATAAGCAATAATATGTTAAAACTATTAAGATTTTAATTATTTAATATATTTTAATTTTTTTAATTGTTTATAAAAGTATTATTGTTAACATTTTAATCACTTAATATTGTATTCGATTTAAAAGTATTAATATTATTAAGATTTAAAATCTATTTAGATGTTTAGCAAATATCTAGTATATAATAAGCATAGAGTAAATCTTAATTTTATTTATTTATTGCAAAATTGCTTGTTAATCTTGATTTGCAAGATTCTCAAATATAAAAGAATCCTTTTTGCTAGAAGATATATAGATATCGAAGACAAAGAAATTGCTAGTACTATCGAAAGATATATTGCTATTAAGATTTGAATTAAATAACTAAGCTTAAATATAATATATGTGCAAAATAAGTAGCTAAATTGCGCAAATAAAAAATTATATCGAACTTATATTACGTCTAAGAGCAATTTATATTATAACAAAATTTAGATCTTGTAATGCAAAAATCTTGTTTTTAAATTTTAATTAATTGCGCATTACAAACTTTATACAACTCTAAAAATACAATAGATATAAAAAATTAAATTTATGTTTAGTATATATCGAAAAAAGCAGAACTCTAAGTATTAATTTTTACTTAATATTGAATAAAGAAATCTATACTCTATATAAGCTATATATATATTTGTCAAAATAATAGATAATAGAACACTTAGTTACTATGTAGAAGTTAAGAGACTTGCTCAACTATATATATTGATTGATGCTATTCGACTCGATTACGTAATGTTAAGTCGAGTAATGTTGAATCAAGTAGTACTTAACACTAGATTAGATTAAGTATAATATTTCGACACTTCTATTTAATCTAAGTCTAGAAATTAGCTCTTACATAAATTATAAATTATATTTTATATTTTATTAAATTTAAAATTTATCTTAAAACTTCTAAGTCTCGAGCATCTTTCTAGTAGAAGTAAAAAAAGTATATAAAAGTTTGTTGTTAACAATTTATATGCAAATATATATATGTTTACGTCTTTAAGATTTAATAGAACTCGAAGAATATATAGAAGACAAAATTTATATTAAGAGTTATGCAAACGTCGTCAATAGTACTTAATAACTATACTAGTAGAACAAAAGAACAATAAGTGCAAATTTAAATAAACAATACAAAGATTAATAACAATAGATATAACAACTATCTAGTTGCGAGTTATTTAGATAACTAAGTCTAGTATCTATATTTAAGATTATAAATAATTTAGTTATTAAGTTAATTTAAGAACTTGTTAGAATACTTTAAATGTATTACGAGGAAAAGCTTTAATTAGCTTGTCAATTATTTGCTTCTTAACAAAGATATATTTTAGCTTAATTTAGTTATTCGCGATTTTTTTGCGAACAAATTAAGTTTAAATATTTATATATTTTGTTCGAACATATTGCGCAAGATTCTTAGCAAGTACTATTGTCTTCTAGTTGTTGCAATATATAATAACAATAACTAGACACAACGCAAAAGTTGTCAAAAGAGAAATTTTAATAACAACAAAAGTTCTAGACGTAAGCGATAATAATAAAAATAAATAAAATAATTGCAACTACTTTAACAACGCTTAAAGTTAAATAATCTTCTTAACAACTTGCGTTTGCTTAATATACTTAACTTCGCAAATAAATAGAGCAATAGTTTATTAACAAGTTATAGCTCAATCTAGATGCAGATTTCCTACTCGAGACAAGCTTATTCTAGATAGAAATTCTTACTTGAGAAAAGCTTTATTTATGCTATGTTTATGCTTAATATAAATCGAGCTTAATAAAGCAAAAAAATTAAAAGTAAAAAGATAAATTGCGCTTTTTAAATTTAGCATATGCTCGATATATACGACACTTAAAAGAGAAAAGCTTAATTATTTTATATAAAAGACGCATTAAAAATACGTTGTATATATTTAATATATTCTAGATATATAAGTTGATCTTCTTATTATATTATATACTTGTAATTTTGTTCGATTTCTAAAACTTAAAATAAGCTAGACTTATACTTAATATAGTTAAACAACAAATAAAATAAAAACTATTAGCTTAATCTTAAATGCGCAATTTCGACGCATTTATATAGTACGCAATTCAAATATAGGTTTAGTATTATTGTAGCATATATTAAGATTATATAAGATTTAAGCGCAAGTTGCGCATTAAGTTTCTAGTATATTTTACAAAATTAAAGTACAATTGTTGCGTCTTTTATTTTTATCTTTTTTAAATATTTGTAGCAATCTAATATATACTTCTAATTTTATCGACAAATATATAGCATAAATTTAGTATATTCTTTGATTTTATTGCTTCTAGCATCTTAGTATATATTTAGTATAAGTATTATTGCAATTTAGTTTGCTAATCTTAGAGTATATTACAACAATTCTAATATAACAAATGCAAAGAATTTGTTTTCTCTAAGATACTATTATAATAAGTATAGTATATACAATGTTTAAACCTAGTATATACTAATTATATACTTAAAAGTCTTACTTTAATTCAAATTTTAATTTTATAATTAAATATAAATGTTTAACTATAATACAATTTTACGCCAAATATATATTAAGTTTATATTTAGCGCAAGTAAAATATATTTAAAGAGATAACAAACTCAATAAAGAGAAACTTTTTGTTGCAACTTAATTTATGCTAAGTATTAGCAATATTTATTATTAAAGTTAAAAAGAATAATAGATAATTTACAATTTAATTAAATTTAAGTTTAGCATATATTAAATATTATTTAAATTATAACTTAATTTGAATGTAGATTTTTTACTCGAAACAAGCTTATCTTGAATAAAAATTCTTATTTAAGAGAAACTTTGTTTATGCTAAGTCTATGCTTAGCATAAATCGAACTTAAAGAAGTAGAAAAATTAAAAATTGTAAAAGACGCGTTAAAGATACGTTATATACATCTAATATATATTAGACATATAAGTTGATCTTTTTATTACATTAAGTACTTGTAATTTTGTTCAATTTCTAAAACTTAAAATAAGCTAAACTTATGCTCAACATAGTTAACAACAAGTAAAACGAAAATTATTAACTTAATTTTGAGTGCGCAATTTCGACGCGTTTATACAACATGCAATTTAAACATAAATTTAGCATTGCTATAATATATATTAAAACTATATAAAATTTAAACGCAAGTCGCGCGTTAAGTCTCTAATATATTTTGCGAAATTAAAATACAATTGTCGCGTCTTTTATCTTTATCTTTTCTAAATATCTATAGCAATCTAATATATGCTTCTAATTTTATCGACAAATTTATAATATAAATCTAACATATTTTTTAATTTTATTGTTTCTAGCATTTTAATATGTATTTAATATAAATACAATCGCAATTTAGCTCGCTAATCTTAGAGTATATTACGACAATTCTAATATAACAAACGCAAAGAATTCGTCTTCTCTATAATATTATTACGATAAGCATAGCATAGACAACGTTTACGTCTAGCATATATTAATTATATACTTAAGAATTTTATTCTAATTCGAATTCTAATTTTGTAACTAAATATAAACATTCAATTATAGCATAATTTTATATCGAACATATATTAAGCTTATATTTAGCGCAAGTAAAATACAATTAAGAAGATAATAAATCTAATAAGAAGAAATTTCTTATTACAACTTAATTTATACTAAATATTAACAATGCTTATTGTTAAAGTTAAGAAAAACAATAAGCGATTTACAATTAAATTAAATTTAAGCTTAATATATATTAAGTATTATTAATTGCGTCAAATTTTAAAACTTGAATCTTTTCGTTTAATTTTATTGTATAAGTTGCATAAATTTAATTGCGACTTTGTATATATTAAATATAAGCAAATACAATTGTACAATAACATCGATTACTTAAATGTGTAAAATAACTTTTATTGTTATCAATTGTTAATTATTCGTATATATAGTTATAGTTTTATTTATGTTCAATTTATATTAAATTAAAATTAAAATTAAGTTATGTTATTACTAAAGAACATATTATATTAAAGCGAATAAACAAATATCTTAACTATTAATATATATTATATGAGCTAAATATATGCAATTACGAATTTAAATATAAGAAATATTTTTACAAATATGCGTTATCTAATAAAGAAATGTATGTTTCTTTTATACTTAATATATATTAAATTTATGCTAATTTAATACTTTGAAACTTTAAATTAGATTCGACAAATAACAAGATGCAAATTACTTTACAAAGTCGAAATATAACTTTAATAAATATTGCTCAAGTTAAGTTTATGTCTCGCATAAATATAAGAACATTATTAATACATTTATTTATTAATATGCAAACAATATAAAGCATATTGCGTAAACTAAATTAATATTAAACATATGTTAAACTTATATAAGACAATTATTATAATTAAGAATTTGCGACTCTTTTTAACACACGCTTTTATCGCGAGATAAGCTTATTTTATGCTTGTTATATACTTAATTTATCTCTTAACTTTTTTGTTTTTATACTATATATATAAATGCTTATCTCGTCTTTTAAGACTTTGACAACGCATTAATTATGTATAGATTCGACTTATATTAGATTTGCATTAATACAATTATTAAAGTTATTAATTAATTATTGTTTGTCGTCTTTTTTCAAATATTTATCTTTCAACTTAAAGAGTGCTTGTAAGAAATATGCTCTTAATTTAATTTTAAATTATGCTAAGCTTAGGTTAATTTATTCTTAATATCAAATTAATTTTTCGATCGAAAAGCTCGCTTTTGTATATTTTATTATATTAATTTGTACTTAGCATATACTTAAATTATGCGCAAATTAATATATTTATTACAAATATTAAATCTTCGAGTAGATTATTTTAATTATATTTTAAGTTAAGTCTATACTAAGCATATGCTAGCTTGAAAGAAGCGTAAAGAAGAGAAAAAATCTCGTAAAAATAATGCATTTAAAATTTCAAAAATTTTCAAAAATTTATATTTTATTTATGTTTAACATATGCGTAATTAACGAAAAAAGTTAAACGTAATAATAAAAAGTTAAATGCGACAACTAAATCTAATAAAAGAGTTTAAAAGTTGTATATATTACACTTATGTTTACTATATACTTAGAAAAGAATTATAATACTTTTCTTAATTCGAACAAGAGCAAATCTCGCATAATAATTAATTATATTAAAACCATGCTAATTTTATGCTCAATAAATGCTTGCGTCTTAATTAATATTCTAATAACAAGAAAGAGTAAAATATTGTTTGCGAATTTATGTTAAATTTATGTTAAATTTATATGCAACTAATTCTTTCTCAAATAAATTTAATTCTATTAGCGAAAAAAATAAGTGCGATTATCTCTTTATTTACGTTAAAATTATGTTAAGTTTATACTTAGCTAATGCAATTGCTACAAAAACTATCGTTATATTTACAATTAAAAAAGTTAAAGATTAGATTGTTTTTTATCGTACATATTAAACATATGCTAAGTAAAAATTAGAACGCATCGATATAAAGAAGCTTTCTAAATCAATTTACTAAGTCTTAAGCTCAACATATTTTGTATTTAATAATAAGATTCGTCTTAATTAATTGTATGCTCTCTATTATGTCTAGCATATACAACATAGACGATTAAATACTTTTCTTTTCAACTTTAATCTAATAAAATAAGTTAACATTTATTATATGCTTTGCTTTTGCGTAACTACTATTATAATTATAATTTAATAGAAAAATTTCTTTTGTAAATTAATTTGCATTGAAGTTTAATCTATATCTAACATAAAATCTTTATATACTTTATTTAATTTTAAATTAAGACTCTTCTTTTAATTACGTTTAAGCACATATTAAGTCTATATTTTGTTTACGCTTATTATATACTTATTTTATTTATTATTCTAACTTTATATTTACTTCTTTTATTTTTAATATTATTGTTTATAAGATAAAGCTAAACAAACAATTATAATAACTTATCGCGTTATTGTACTTGTTAATTTTAAAAATAATACAAATGTCTTGTATATAATTTTGTCTTCGATTGTTTTTTTTTAATTTTAAATCTTTCAATAAAGTAATAAATCTTTTTTCAAATTAATACTTAACATAAACTCGATATAAGCTAGATTTATACATAATACTTTAAAATCAAATAAAAGTTCTTAAATTATTAATATTATGCAATATTTGTAAAACGAAAATATAAACTTATAAGCTAATTTATCTTTGTTATTGTCTTAATTATTTAATTGATATTGTTAATTTGCTTGCGATAAAATTACGTTCGAAATACACTTTGTGTTGCTAATAATATTAAATTTCTTTAATTTAACAATTTTCTTTGTTAGTTTTTTCTCTTTCTTTTGTAGAAGTTTATTATGTTTTTAACGCATATATTGCATGCATTATTCTTGAACTTAATTTTTAATTTGATGTTTCAATAATATTGCTACGTGTTTTTTGCTCGATTTTAATATATTATTTATAGAGTTTAAGTCTAATTTATGCTTATTGAAGCTAAACAACAATAAACGTTGAATTAATATTTGACGTTTGTCTCTTTTAGATAGTGTCTCTACATGCTAACATAATAAAAAAGACGTTTTAAAATTTTTATCTAATATATGCTAAGTCAATTTTCAACGTTTATCTTTTCTAGATAATGTCTTTGTATATCGACGTATTAAAGAAGACGTTTTAGAATCTTTATTTAACATATGCTAAGTTGATGCTTGACGTTTGTCTCTTTCAAATAGTATCTCTATATATCGACGTAATAAAAAAGACGTTTTAAAATCTTTATCTAATATATATTAAGTCGATGTTCGATATTGATCTTTTGTCGAATAAATAATTCTTAAGTTGCAATTTTAAAGTGTGTAAAAAATCTTGTTATCAAATTTAGATATTATGTTTGTATTAAATTTATGCTTAGAATCAAGTTTATTAAGAAAGAATGTTATATAAGAATTTTCTAAATTGAAAAAAGATATAAATGTTGTCGACAACACTTTATAATTTTTTGAACTTTTTTATTTATAATTTGATTAATTATTAAGTCAAGTTAAATATAAATTAATTATATATATCTTTTTTAACTAATTAAGCAACAATATAATTAAATTTATTGCAATTGCGTTAAGTAAATAAAATGTCTTTTTTTATTTCAAAATTGTTCTTTTTAAATATTTTAATAACGTATTTTTTTATTTTAGTATATAATTAGCATAATTATAGTTTAAAACAAATATAAATTTTATTTAAATATAGAAACAAGTAATAATAACTTTTGTCTTGCGAACTTATTGTCTTAAAAGTAATTGCTTTCTTCTATGTTAATATAATTGTAAATTAGCATTTATTAATGCAAAGAAATCTTTAATTTCTTTTTATATAATTCGACAAAAATTTATTTTGTCTTTCGATATTTAATTTATATCTTAAGTTTAAAATATAATGTGCTTATATTATTTATGCGCTATAGTAATTTGTTAATAATTTCGATTTTTTAAAGTTAATTAATAAAATAAGTTGTTAAATAATTAAAATAACATTTTCGAAAATTACGTTTAGAATGTACTCGATAAAAAATTAGCATATATTCGAGATATTTAAATTACTTTCAAGAATTGTCAAAATTATAAAAATATTTTTCAAATTCTTAAGACAAAACGTTAACAACATTCGTGTAATTCTAATATATATTAAGCATATTTCGAGCTTGTTTTTTATTTATGTTTATTGTAAAAGTTCGCAACTCTTTGTTTTTATAATTAATATAAAAAATTTAAATAATTTGACGAACGACTTCTTTTAACGCTTCAAATATTTAAATAAACATTGTATAATAATTTTCGATAATCTTTACATTAATTTACGCGTAATAATAGACATTAATTTCTATTGTAATTTAAGCACATATTTAATATATATTATGCATATATTAAATTTACGATAATAATTCTCGTTTTAATTTAAAATATTGTACAAATTTGTTTAAATGCAAGATTTATTTCGAGACATAATTAATTTATAAAAATCTTAGTTTAAACATAAGTACAACACACAATAATATATTGTTAAGAATTTTCGTTAAAATAAATAATGCTTTTAATTTATTATTTCTTTAAAGAACGCAATTGATTAAAAGCAAATTTTTATTTAGCTTTTATAAATTGTAAACTAGATTTATATAAAGTTTAAATTAAACATAAACTAATCTTTTAAAACTATTTTAATAGAAAACTTTTTAAATTTTTGCTTGCGAATTAATGTTATTATGCGATTTTTTATATTAAGATTATTATATATATAACGTAGAGTAGTCTTGTTATATTTGACGCGTAAATCGAATATAATAAAAGAGATAATAAAGCGTTTTGCAAAAAGTTTAACGCAAACAAGATATATATTAGATATAAGCTCAATTTACACGTTGTCAAAAACAATAAATTTGATTATTTGATTATTGCAATTTTGTTGTCGACAATTTCTCGAAATATTTTAATAAAATATAATAAATAATAAGCATAATCTTCGCGTACAATTAGCATAAAAAATAAAAATCGTTCTTAATTGACAAAAATATAAATATTTAATTGCGCATCGCATATACTAATCTTGATTTTGTCGCTTTTCTAAGAATAATTAAATTTTGTATATATTTAATATATGTTAAATTCGTATCAAAATAAAATTTCTAAAAGTTAAATATTTAATAAAGATGCAATTTTGTGTACATTATTGTAATTCGTAATTTATTAAGACGCGAAGATAGTTAATATTAATACGTGCTAAGTTTGCGTTAACGATTCAATTTGTATATTATAATTTTGTATCGAAAAGTAAAGAACATTTAATTCGATAAATTTATAAAATTAGTTTACGAATAGCATAAATTAAGTAAGAGTTTATTTTATAAGTCTTTTATATAGCAAACTCTTAATTCTTGCATACGCGAGTTTAGCGTAATCGTTAGGTCGAATTTCAACTCGATCGAGTTAATTCGCTCAATTTTGATTCTAGAGTTAGGCAAATTTTCTAGTTTAACAAAATAAGACGAGCGAAGAATACGCGTCAAGTGTTTAATTCAACTTATTCGATCACGTGACGTTACGTAACACGCTAATTATATGCGATTAACGTAAATTTTGCGCTAATTATATGTGATTAGCGTGAATCCTGCGCTAGCTTAATCGAGTTAGCGTACAGATAAGATAAGATAAGATAAGATAAGATAAACGAATGCTTACGCGATGAAGTTAGCTTAAATTCTTGATATTGATTCGACAAAACTCGATTCTAAGATCGAGTTCGCGTCTTGATCTTAACTTAATTCTACAAGACTTAAGAGAGTAAATCGAATTAAGAAAAAAGTGTTTGATTCGATTCAACGATTATATTACGCGAGTTATAAATTCGAAATGCACACAACGTATATATTAATCTTGTTATTTCTTAAGAAACTTATAATATTAGATTTTTATGCAACGCTTTAATTGCGCGTTGATATTTATTGTATACGTTAATTAAGTAAAGTATTGTCGAAAATTATTAATGTTTTTAAGCTTAACTCTATTGTACGCTAAACATATGCGTAATATATTAAAATGCGCGTGTTCGCAATATTTAATTTCGAAACATTTAAAACTTTGACGTCAAATCTTGTTTACTTTGTCTTTCTTCTTAATTTTTAAAAGTAAAAGAATAACTTAAGTAATTTTGAAGTTAATCGCGATAACGAAGAATTAAATCTAATTTTAATATAAGTCAAAATTATATTATACTTAAATTAAATATACACTAAATATATATGTGTTAATCAACGCTCTAATAGATACATTAATTAAGATTTCGACTAATATTGTGCTTTTTTTGTACACAAAATAAAGAATTTTCTTTAGATGCGTATGTAAATATGCTAAAATATTGTAATAATTTTGCATTTTTAATATAATTACTTGATTGCGTTTTTCGAAGATAATTGTAATTTCGTTAACGTTAATAAAACTTTATATATAATAAATATTAGTTTCGCATACAATAGATATAAAGCGTAGAAAAGAATCTATTTTTTTAAGTCTTATAAACAATAATTTGTCAAAATTATTAAGATCTTAATTGTTTAATGCATCTTAATTTTCTTAATTGTTTATAAAAGTATTATTGTAAATGTCTTAATTACTTAATGTTGTATTCGACTTAAAAGCATTAATATTATTAAGATTTAAAGTTTGCTTAAATATTTAGCGAATATCTAATATATAATAAGCATAAAGTAAATCTCAATTTTATTTATTTATTGCGAAATCGTTTATTAATTTTGATTTGTAAGATTCTCAAATGTAAGAGAATTATTCTTGCTAAAAGATATGTAGACGTCGAAGACGAAGAAATTGCTAGCATTATCGAAACATATTGTTATTAAGATTTGAATTAAATATAAATTAAGCTTGAATGTAATATATGTGCAAAATAAGTAGTTAAATTGCGTAAATAAAAAACTATGTCGAACTTATGTTACGTCTAAGAGCGATTTATGTTATAAAAAAATTTAGATCTTGTAATACGAAAATCTTGTTTTTGAACTTTAATTAATTGCGCGTTACAAACTTTACATAACTCTAAAAATGCAATAATTATAAAAAATTAAATTTATGTCTAATATATATCGAAAAAAAGTAGAACTCTAAGAGTTAATTTTTACTTAATACTAAATAAAGAAGTTTATATTTTATATAAGTTATATATATATTAAGCTTGCATTTCGATTGCGAACGAAGATTGTTATAAATTTCTTTAATTCGATAGATTTATGCTAAGTATAGACTTAGCATAAACAAAGTTTTCTTCGAATAAGAATTTCCATCCAAAACGAGCTTGTTCTAAATAAGAAATCTGCATTCGAGATAAACTATATATTTAGTATTATTAGTTCCGTCAAATTCTAAAACTCGAATCTTCTTATTTAACTTTATTGTATAAGTTGTATAAACTTAGTTACATTAAACTTTGCATATACTAAGTATTAATAACTGCAATTATACAATAGCGTTAACTAATTAAATATATAGAATAACTTTTATTGTTGTTAATTGTCAACTATTTATATATATAACTATAATTCTATTTATGCTCGATTTATATTAAGTTAAGATTAAAATTAAATTATATTGTTATATAAGAATATATTATATTGAAGCAAGTAAGCAAATATCTTAATTATCAATATATATTATATAGATTAAGTATATACAATTGCGAATTCAAGTACAAAAAATATTTCTACAAATATATGTTATTTAACAAAGAAATATATATCTCTTTTATACTTAATATATATCGAGCTTATATTAATTTAGTATTTTGAAATTTTAAATTAGATTTAAAAAATAACAAAATACAAACTACTTTACAAAGTCGAAGTATAACTTTAATAAATATTGCTTAAATTAAATTTATATCTTGTATAAATATTAGAATATTGTTAATATATTTATTTATTAATATATAAATAATATAAAGTATATTGTGTAAGCTAAATTAATACTAAGTATATGCTAAGCTTGTATAAGATAATTATTACAATTAAGAATTTACAATTCTTTTCGATATATATTTCTATTGCAAGATAAGCTTATTTTATATTTGTTATATATTTAATTTATCTCTTAATTTTCTTGTTCTTGTCAAAATAATAGATAATAGAACGCTTAGTTACTATATAGAAGCTAAAAGTCTTGTTCGACTATATATATTAATCGATACTATTTGATTCGATTACATAATGTTAAGTCGAATAGTGTCAAATCAAATAGTACTCAATACTAGATTAAATTGAATACAATATTTCGATACTCTTATTTAATCTAAATTTAGAAATTAGCTTTTACATAAATTATATTTTATATTTTATTAAGTTCGAAATTTATTTTAAAACTTTTAAGTCTTAAGCATCTTTCTAGCAAAAGTAAAAAAAATATATAAAAGTTCTTTGTTAACAATTTATATGCAAACGTACGTATATTTACAACTTTAAGATTTAATAAAATTCGAAGAATATATAGAAGACAAAATTTATATCGAAAGTTATGCAAACGTTGTCAATAATATTTGATAACTATATTAGTAAAACAAGAGAACAATAAATGCAAATTTAAATAAATAATGCAAAGATTAATAGTAATAGATATAGCAACTATTTAGTCGCGAGTTGTTTAGATAATTAAGTCTAGCATTTATGTTTAAGATTACAAATAGTCTAGTTATTAAACTAGTTTAAGAGCTCGTCGAAATACTTCAAATGCGTTACAAGAGAAAACTTTAATTAGCTTGTTAACTATTTGCTTCTTAATAAAGATATATTTTAACTTAATTTAGTTATTTGCGATTTTTTTGCAAACAAATAAAATTTAAATGTTTATATACTTTGTTCGAATATGTTGCGCGAGATTCTTAGCAAACGCTATTGTTCTCTAATTGTTGCAATATATAACAATAACAACTAGACACAACGCAAAAGTTGTTAGAGAATTTTTTTTAATAACGACAAGAATTCTAGACGTAAGCGACAACAATAAAGATAAATAAAATAGTTGCAATTGCTTTAATAGTGTTTGAAGTTAAATAATCTTCTTAACAATTTACGTTTGTTCGATATACTTGACTTCGCAAGTAGACAAAGCAACAATTAATTAATATTTAAATAATTAACTAATAGTAATACTCTTTAAATTGAAGACGTACTTAGAGATAGAACAACAAATATTTTAATTCTTATCTTAGTTGACGTCGATATAACTTGATAGAAAACGAATGCTCTTACAAAAAGTAAAACAAAGATTAAGAATATCTCGAAAATAACAAAATATTTGTTCAACAATCTTTTAGTAAGTGTCAATAAGATTAAAAGTATATTTGCTTATTATTAAAATAGCAAAGACAATATCTGATCGAATGTCTAGCATCACGTACATAAGAGAATCAATAATTAATTAATAAATGTAACAATAATTCGAATCGACAATATAATTTAAATTGACAACATATATTTTAAATATATTTATAAAGATAACAATTAATTTACACTTCTATATTTTGTAATTTTTTAATGTCTTTTTTAGATATGCTTTTTGACTTAAATAGAGAGTTTGAATCGCAAGATTGCGCTCAATTTCGATTTCTAAATATTATCGAACAAAATCTAAGTTAATTATCTTGAATTGATTGACAAGAATTCTCTTGACAAGATTAATAAATTTTTTGTTAACGTTAACAATTAAGAGATCGTTATTATAAATAACAATAATAGTAGCATTATTAGTAAAGATGTTTAGATCGAAGTTTAATAGACAAAAGTAATATTTTTTTAAAAACGTTACGAGAATGTTATATTATACTCGAGATAATTGCTTCAATTTATAAAGAGCTTTTCTAAATTAACAAATCTTTTTGTTTTACTCAAAGTTGTAAGACAACTTAATATAAATATCTTTGTTAATATTCTTGTAAAAAAGGATAATAACAACGTTTATTTGCTTTAAATTTTAGTTGTTAACAACAACAAAGACAAAGATAATCTTGTAACTTATAAACTTAATTACAATAACAAAGATTTTGATATAATTTAGATTTTTGCGTTGTTTAAAGTTTCTAACAATTTAACAAACTTTATAGCGAAGAATTTTGTTATTAACTCTATGCTTAATTTCGTAAATTTATTTATTACAAAATACGTAACATTTGCTAGATGCTAAGCAAACAATATAAATATTGTTTTTCTTTAAGAATGTGATCTTATTTTGTTTAGCTAGCTATTAGTTTATTTTATAATAGATATTTGCTATAACTTTAAGATAAATTTTAAGCTTATATAACTTTAATAATATAATTTTGAATAGCAAAATAAAAGAATTTACAAATTTATTTTAATATAATCGAAACTTCGAATGTCTTTGCAACGTCAAATTTAGATTTTAAAATAATATTAAATTTTGAAACGTATTTAATAATTTGATAACTTTAGAAGATTTATTAAAGTTAATAAAGTTAAAGAAAGTATTGTTTTCGAAATCGAAGACAAAAAAGAATTTAAAAAAAATAATGTTTCTAAAGTCTAAAGAAGATAGAATTGTAAATAAGATAAATAAACTCTTTAGCTTATTATTAAAGTTCTTAATTTTATTTGAGAGCAAAACAATTTTTTGTTGTTTTCGTAATATTATTGCAAGATCTAGATTAGCTTTTATAGAATTTAGAAATTTGTTAATAATATTAATAATGTTCAACTATCTAAAGAGAGATAAAGATCGACAAGTATTATTGTTTTAACAACTAATTTTGTTATAATTAATATTTAAGTAAAATACTACTTATTTGTTGTTTAGTTAATAGATCTTCGATACGCATTAAATCTTGTTTTTATTATTTATTATACAATAGATATGCTCTCTTTTATAATTTATTAACATTAAGAATCTAATACAATTTTGAAACTTTTGTCAATTAATGCTTGATTAAGTCTTTAATACTTTTTTTTGCTAATTTATGCATCGAATATGCTTGTAATTATAAAGATGTTCAATATTTGTCTCGAAAGAAATAATACAACGTTTGACAACAAAGACAATATTGCGATACAAATTAACTATCTAAATTATTTTCGATCAAAGATTGATAACTAAGTTAATATCTTTTATTATAGTGCTAATTTTTTGTATTAGAGTTTAATTAAAACGTTTAATGCAATTGTTTATTTTAAGAAAGACAACAATAGTAAATTCTATTTATATTTTGCGCTTCTTGGGTTAGACTTTAAAGACTTTATTTATATATTTATTTCTATTGTTAACGCGAATGCAAGTGCATTTGCTATCTTTATACTTAAATTCGTCAATATAATATTTAAAAAAGACTAAAAAATTGACTTTATTCTTATTCTTAAGACATTTTACTTGTAAGCGCTTAATCTTATTATTTAGTCAAGTGTAAACGTAACAAATATTATCGAATTTGTCTAGAGATATAAATTTTATAACGTCAACGTAAATAAGATTGTTTTTTTAGCAACTAAATCTAATAGAGACTCGATAAAACGTTGCTTTAATCTTTGCACAAACGCAATAAATGCAAGCATTATTTGTCGAGAACTTTATAAGATTAAAGACGTCTTTTTGAACAAACTAATAGATATTTTGCTTGTCTAGATAATTAAGACATTTGTGTTATATAATTATTGCATTTTTATTAATCGTTAATAGAACAATGGTAGAAACAAAAAGTACAATAAGTGTTTTTAAATTTAGAAAGTAAAGATTAAAGTCTTAAATTGCTTAAGTCTATTAAATGTTAATAGAGAAACTATAATCGATAATTCTTCGAATAATATTAGCGTTTTTGATTTAATTATAAAAGATTAGATTGTATTAAGAATTTAATATATATTAGACATTGTAAATAGTAATATATCGAACTTTGCTATCTTTGTAACAAACAAAAAGACAAATAGTTTCAATATTTATAACAATTAAAGTGCTCTTTATGTTTTTAATTAATCGATAAGACATTGTTAAATAAAATACAAAGATATTAGAATCTTCTATTATATATTAATCGCATTTAGTATTAAAGACTTACTTGCATAAGAGATAATTAATAGCGAGAACTAATATAATATTTGCAAATAAAGACAATTCGAAAATTGCAAACAAGATTGTTACAATAACAAAGACAAGATAACAATTATAAGCTATTGCTTTAGTAGCTTTCTATTCTTCGTTGTCGCTATTTTTGTTCTTGTTAGATTTGAACTTGTTCTTATTCTTTCTAAATTTAAACTTCTTTTAATCTTCTTTTTAATTATCTTTTTAATTATTGTAATCTTGACGACGTTTGTTTTTGTTATTGTTTCGATTGTTATTAAAGCTATTGCTCTTTGAAACAAGACGCAATTTTAGATATAAATTTTAACAATTTGATTCTTAATAATCTATCTTGTCGCAACTTGTGCATTTCTTTTGTTTAATATATACGAAGCTAGAGTTGTCGACAACGAGAAGAATGTTTCTTGTAATAACAATTAGTTTAGTAATTGTCGTTAGAATTAAGATACTATTAATAGCTAAGATATTTATTAGATTAACATATTGAACTTTGTAATTATAAATAATAGCAAACAACTTTTGTTTTCGAATTTTATCTTTATTAAAGAACTTATATTTAAATATCTATCGATTAATAAAGAAATAAGTAATATTGTTAAAATTAATTAGATATTTAAAGATAAGTTAGTTCTTATTTATAATTAGATTATTCGAATAGATAGATAATTTATCAATAATATCGCAAAATTTGATTTCGTATTTGTTAATATTCTAACAATTAATAATCTTAAGAAACTTGAATTTGACAAAGATTCTTATTAATATACTTAACTCTTTAGACTTGCATATCTTAACAATCTTTTAATAAATCTCTTTAACTAAATTAATTTTCTTTATATTGTAATATAGATCTTTATTAACAATGTTTCGAAACACATTTATGTATTTCTTGTTGTTAGCATCTTATTTAACTTGTTCTTTAATAACAATATTGAGCAAGTTAACAAATCTAATATCTAGATTAATATATTTTTAAAGCTTAATTTATTTAAGAATTTTAAACAAGTCTTGTTCTTAAATAAGAAAGCTTACGTTATTGCTAATTTTAACAATTTGTTTAAGAATTGCGAGAGATAACGCGAAGATACTAGTAATTATAACAATATCAACGTAATTTGTTATTTTAGAATTCTATTAATAGCTTGTAAGCAATAGATAATGCTACTAATAAATATAATAAAAATGCGCAATTGCGCAATAAAGATCTTAATAAAAGTGTTTTAACTATTAGATTACAAAGATTAAGCAAGTTAATAAATCTTAAGTTAAATATCTAATTCAATAAGTACTTTTCGAAAAATTTAAGTAAAAAAAATAGTTAAATATACTTTTTTTTGTTAACAATGTCGAACTAATTAATTTTATTAATTATTGTTTGAGCAAAGTTTTAATAGATAAACGATTAATAGACTCTTAAATAAGTCTTGTAATTTTGTTGTTTTATCTTAAGATTATAACAAATATAAATAAGAACAAAATTGATAAACTTGATTTGTTTAATAAATAAAGATATATTGATAACAAATAATTTTCAATCAAATTGTTGTTTTTGCTTAATTGTAGATAAAGCTCTTTGACTATCTAAAATTTGATCGAACTACTTAATCTCTTTATTCTTCTTCTTAATCTTAACAATTATAAAGATAACAATATTTTTTTGCGTCTTTGCGATTGTTAAATTAATCTTTCTAATCTTTTTATTTTAACAAGACTAAAAGTTAGTCTTTTCGATTTAAATCTTTTGCGTTTTCGCGATAATTAAGATCTTTTCATTTGTTTTATTTAGATAAGATTAAAATTTATTTGATTAAGAGTTGCGTCTTGACGTTGCTTTTAAAATAATTGATAAAGTTATTTTAATCTTTGAAGTATATTCGCGATTTAGTTTATTAATTTGTTTCGTATATTGTAGTAAGAGAAGTTAACTAGCACTTGTTTCAATTATTGAGTTAGCAAGTTAATTTGTTTAATTCTTAATAAGAAAATTTTTGCAATAAATAGAAGAACAAAGATTAAGAAAATTAAGTAATTTAGTCTTTTTATTAATGCGTTAAAGCAAAGTCTTGTCTTGCTTTAATAACGCGTCTTCGACTAATTACTAGTTATCTAATTATCGATTCTTAGTTGTATAATTGTTATATAGTTGATTCTTCGATCTTTTTAGAGTTTATTATTGATAAATGTTTATTAAAAATAATTAGCGTTCTTCGACGAAAGCAACAAGTCGTAAATAAGATAAATTTAGTTGTTTTGCAACTTATATTAGTCTTCCTTAGTAGAGCGTTTGTGTCTAGAATCTTTGACTAGATGTTAACTATTTAATTGTTAATAATTAAAAATTTTAATTGTTCGAAATTGATTGTTCGACGAGTTTCGACAACTTCTTAGCTATTGTTCTAACAAAATTAAACATAGTATTAATATTTTGATTCTTAAAGACTAATTTGAATATCAAGACGATTTAATTATTAGCTTTCGTATATTAGAAATTAATAGAAACTTAACTAATAGTAGTAATTGTAAGTTTATTGTCAATTTGATTTATTAATTATGCTTCAAATATTTTAATTAATAAGCAAATAAGTTTCTCGTCTTGTTTCAAACTTATAATTTGTCAAAATAATAAATAATAGAACGCTTAGTTACTATGTAGAAGCTAAGAATCTTGTTCGATTATATATATTGATCGATGCTACTCAATTCGATTACGTAATGTCGAGTCGAATAATGTTGAATCAAATAGTATTTAATACTAGATTAGATCGGATACAATATTTCGACAGTTCTTATACTATATATACAAATGCTTATTTTGTTTTTTAAAACTTCGATAATATATTAACTACGTATATATTTAACTTATGCTAAATTTGTATTAATACAATTGTTAATATTACTAATTAACTATTGCTTGTTGTTTTTCTTCGAATACTTGTCTCTTAATCTAAAAAATACTTGTAAGAAATATATTTTTGATATATTTTTAAATTATGCTAAGTTTGTACTAATTTATTTTTAGTATTAAACTAGTTCTTCGACTAAAAAGCTTGCTCTTATATATTTTATTATATTCTATTATACTTAATATATATTTAAACTATGCGCAAATTAATATATCTATTATAGATATCAAATCTTTTAATAGATTATTTTAATTATATTTTAAGTTAAGTCTATATTAAGTATATACTAGCGTTAAAGAAGCAAAAAGAAAAGAAGAAATTTTATAAAAGTAATGCGCTTAAGATCTCGAAAATCTTTGAAGATTTATACTTTATTTATATTTAATATATGCGTAACTAACAAAAAAAAGTTAAACATAACAATAAAAAGTTAAATACAATAGTTAAATCTAATAAGAGAGCTTAAGAGTTGTATATATTACACTTATATTTATTATATACTTAAAAGAGAATCTTAATACTTTTCTTAATTTGAAGAAGAGCAAATCTTGTACAATAATTAACTATATTAAAATTATGCTAATTTTATGTTTAATAAATATTAATGTCTTAATTGATATTCTAATAATAACAAAGAGTAAGCTATTGTTTACAAGTTTATATTTTGTCTATGTTAAACTTATACGCAACTAATTTTTTTTAAATAGATTTAATTTTATTAGCGAAAAGAGTAAATACAATCGTCTCTTTGTCTATATTAAATTTATGCTAAGCTTATATTTAACTAGTGCAATTGCTACAAAAATTATTGTTATATTTACAATTAAGAAAGTTAAAAATCAAATTGTTCTCTATTGCTTATATTAAATATATATTGAGCAAAAACTAGATTGCATCGATATAAAGAAGTTTTCTAAATTAATCTACTAAATCTTAAGCTTAATATATATTGTACTTAATAATAGAATTTATTTTAATTAATTTTGTGTTCTTTGTTGTGTCTAGTATATGCAATATAGACAATTAGATATTTCTTTTTTCGACTTCGATTTAGCAAAGTAGATTAATATCTATTATATGCTTTGCTTTTGCGTAACTATTGCGACAACTATAATTTGATAAAAAAATTTCTTTTGCAAATTAATTTGCATTAAAGTTTAATCTATATCTAATATAGAATTTCTATATATTTTATCTATTTTTGAATTAAGATTTTACTTTTAACTATATTTAAGTATATGTTTAGCTTGTATCTTGTCTACGCTTGCTATATATTTATTTTATTTATTATTTTAACTTTATATCTACTTCTTCTATTTTTAATATTATTATTTATAAGATAAAGTTAAACAAGCAACTATAATAACTTGTTGCGTTGTTATACTTGTTAGTTTTACAAACAATATAAATATCTTGTATATAATCTTGTCTTTAATTGTTTCTTTTTAATTTTAAATCTTCTAGTAAAGTAATAAATCTTCTTTTAAATTAATGCTCGATATAAACTTAATATAAGTTAGATTTATATATAATACTTCAAGATTAAATAAAAGTTCTTGAATTATCAATAATATGCAATATTTGTAAAACAAAGATATAAATTTATAAGCTAGTTTATCTTTGTTATTGTTTTAATTGTTTAATAGATATTGTTAATTTGCTTGCAATAAAATTACGTTCGAAATATACTTTGTGTTGCTAATAATGTCGAATTGCTTTAATTTAACAATTTTCTTTGTTAATTTCTTTTCTTTCTTTTGTAAAAATTTATTATATTTTTGACGCATGCGTTGTATGCGTTATTCTTGTACTTAATTTTTAATTTAATATTTTAATACTTATAGGCTCATCTATAAGATTATATTCCGAATATATTTCGGAAATATGTTAGGAATATGTTGGGAACATTTTCAAAAGAGATAGTCAATCAATATATATTTGTCAAAGAACAAATATATATCGATTGAAGATTCTCTAATAGGCGATTAACTAACAACAAGATAATTAAATTAGATAGTTAAGATGTTGTTATTCTTCGACAAGCGATCAAGTAATAGCAACATAATCAAATTAATAAGTTAATAGATTGATAGTTATTAAACATTTATTTACTATTATTGTATAAAAGTTTTTCGCAAATCTTATTATTCGTCTCTTTTAATTTGTCAAAATCGATTTTTATCTATTAGCTTATTGTTGTTATCGAAGCGAAGCAAGATCTAAGTTAATAATTCAATAAATGCGTAAAATGCAAAGACGACAAAAAAAGTAAAAAGGAAATTATTGACAAAGTCTATTGCAACATTCGAAATATTGTTTATCAATATTTCTTATATTAATTTCTTATTCAATTCTTTATTGTTCTTCTTTAACTTTTCGATCTTCTTCTTTTGCTTTTTCAATTTTGTTGTTATTTTTTTCAATTTATTTTTCAATTCCTTATTCAATTCTTTATTGTTCTTCTTTAACTTTTCGATCTTCTTCTTTTGCTTTTTCAATTTTGTTGTTATTTTTTTCAATTTATTTTTTAATTCTTGTACTTTAATCTTTAGTTTATTGTTCTTCTTTATTGCTTTAAAGAACAAGATAATATTAGCAATATCTATATTTGCGTAAGACTTTTGCAACACATGTGCAATACAAAATCTTTTTGCAATTTATTTTAAGAAAATAACGAGAAAGAAGCATTTGCAATTGTAGTAACAACGTCTAAAACAAACGCGAAAGAAATGTCGAACATACTAATAAAGTCTTTGACAAAGAGATATTTGAATGTCGAGAGCGTTAGCAAACGCGCGCGCTTCGATGTAACAATTGATAAGAACAACAAATTAAGCGACGACAAGAACGAGTACTTTGCAATTTAATTGTTATAGCAAAGATATAGTAAGCAAAGAGATAATAAATATAACAAAGAAGAATTGTTAACCAATTAGTAATAATCGAGTAAACAATCTTTAGCGTAAGAACTACACTATTGTAATCTAGTAATATAGTAAAATAATAAAAGATATTACAATTACAAAGTCTTTCGCAATCGAATTATTAAAACAACTTTTAAATCTATAAGTTTATTAATCTTTGCAATATTATTCGCGAATCTCGTTTATTTCGATATCTCAATTCGTTTTTAGTATCTTTAATATAATTGTAAAACTCTAGGTTATATAGATTTTCTCGTCTATATTTTTGTCTAACAAGAGATTCTTATAACTTTACTAATATTTACGAGAGTAAAAGATATAAAATCTAATTTGTAAAAATGTTGAAATCTAAAATTAAAGTCTACTAATAAAGATTGATTGTTATATTAGTTTTGTTAATTACAATTCTTATACTCTTGTTTAACATCTTTTCTAGAAATATTTGTTTCGCTAGTTTAATCTTTAATTTGTTATTTCTCTTTTTTTGTTTCTAAAATTCTTTATAGAGCTTCTAATTGTTTTTCGTCAATTGATTTACTCTCTTCTAAAGATCTCTTACATTCTTTTTTGATATTAAGAATTACTTTATTGACTCGAGATTAATAATGTTGTTGTGCATTTGCAAATACTTTCGTAATCGATAAAGAAAATCTTGATATTAAAATCTTGAATAACGTACTTTGATATCAATAAAGAACAAGCATTAATTGTCGAGAATCTCTCGTTCTTTATATGCGTAAGACAAGAGACAATATTAATATAAAATTTTAAGATGTACGCGAAAAAGATACGCGAAATCGAGAGAGTCGCAAATAAAAATAGCACACAAACAAGCTTAAACGTTATTTTAGATAACAACGTAAAATTTAGCAAGAAAAATAAGCGTTTTTTCTCTCGAAATTATTGTTGCATTTATTAGACAATAATAAAGAAATAAAAGAGAAAATTGTCTTCGATTAGATGCTTTGTTATATAAACTTACTTTTAAACTTTTTTTTGCAAAAAATTCTCAATAGTTAAAGAGCAAATGCTAAGTTTAGTTATCGAGATAATTGCTCGTCAATAGTTACAATACATAAGAATTTATTAAAAGAGACAAAGAGCATTTAATAGTTAGCTAAAAAGCAACAAAACGTTTACTTAAAATAAAGAAATATTCTTAAGATCTAAATTGTTGCAAGAATACTATATATTAATAGCTCGTAACTTTTCGTTTATGCGCATTATATCAATTATCGATCTTATCTTTAGTAAAGAGTCTATTATACTACAAATTATTATTATTTTTGTTCTCTTTGTAATTAATCTCTAGATTTAATCGATTATTGTTATAATGCTTCTCGTTTGTATTAGACAAAGTAGTATTTTTATTAAACAAAAAGTCGAAGTCTTGATTGAAATCGATCTTTGAATTTTGCTTGTAAATAGACAATAAAGTTGTTTGTTTAAAATAGAAGTCTATACTTTAATTTTCGAAACTTCTCTTTAAATAAAAGACGTTGTAAGCATTTAATAAAAGAGTCTTGTTATACTTTGTAAATCTAATATTTGCAACATTTGTTATATAAAGCTTGTTAAGTCTTTATAAGATAAGAATTTGAAAAAGAGCGTTTATATATAATTTGTTAGTTATAAGATTACGAAAGACTTCGACAAAAAATAGAGAGAAACATTATTTATATTTAAGAAATTGCATATTATTGCGATTAACGTTATTGAAATCGATTGTTTTAATTGCAAAGTAAAAAATACTTTCTAATTACTTATTATAGAAGTCTTTCGCAAGCTCGTCTTTAATCTCTTTATAAATGTCTAACGTAGCTCAATATCTATCAATATTTAATTTAGCATTATAAATTTAACGTCTAATAAATATCTCAACTTTGTTAAGTATTTCGATTTTTTAGTTCTTGTAACATTGTTTATCTTAAATCTTGCAACTTTGTATATAACATAAATAACTTTTATATTTAAAAAGATTGCTTGTATAAATTTGTCAATCGTTTAATACAAAAGATAAGTAAGATAATATTGTCGAATTATAATAGTTAGTTCTTTAAATATTTTAATTTCGACTACATTTAGAACTTTTAAGATAGACGTTTAAGATTAAATAATAATTGCGACTTGTCAATTGCTATATGTAATTTGCTTAGAAGATAATAATTGCTTTTGAATTAAAATCTTTTAAGATAAAATCTTCTTAATAATCTTAATAGCAAACTAATTTTGACAATAATGCTTTAGACTATTGCTTGAAGTTCAAGATTAATTTAACTTTTGTTGCAATTAACTTTTAGACTTAACAAACTTTTGCAATTTAACTTGCGCTTAACTTTGAGATCTTTTTATCTTAAATTGCGATTAATTTTATAATTTAGTTAATTTCTATTAAGATTAACTCTTGAATGCGAACGTCGTAAACAATTTGTTGCTTTGTGCAAATTGTTGTCTTATCTTATTTTGTTATTTATGTTTTTCGAGCTTTAGATTTAATAATCTTGTTATTGTATTAAGTCTCGATACTAATTCTCTTGTCGATAAACGACTTACGTCTAGTATTTTCGAAAGAAGTAGACAACTCTATAAGATTATTGAGTGTTTTATTGTTTACTAATTTAATAATGTCTTTGTTATTGTTGTTAATCGAGCTCTTGTAAGAGACTTTTGTGCGTAATTGCGAATAAGTTTTTAAGATTGTTAAAAACTTTGACTTCTTTGTAAACTTTAACAATGTAATTGATTTTTTTTTTGTAAAATTCTTTCGTAAATGCTTTATAAGCGAGACTTTTGTTTTTTTCTTTTATAGTTGCAATTAGCAATTAAATTATTAATAGATTAGAAGTTCCTTTATTAATAATGCTTTAAACTTCGTAAGTAACGCAGATAATTCAAGTTTAGAGTTGAAAAATTTTAACATTTTTTTCTTTCGTTTATTGTTATGTGCTAACAAAGAGTTTTTGAGAGAATTTTAAGAAGAGTTCTCTATAATTGTGTGCAATTAATAAGACGTCGAACTAAACTTATCGATGATAGTATTATTTCGCACATAAGAGTTGAAAGACAATTGTTTAAAGATAGACAATTTTTTTGTAGCAACTTTAGAACGTTTCTAGCTCTAAAATGTTGTCTTTTTAACAATGATTCTTTAACTTCTCGTTATAATTACAATAGACGAAGACATCAATTTTAGAAAAGCGACAAAATAAAAGCTTCGATATAAAGTAATAACAAAGTTAAAGTGCTAGCACATTTTAAATAAACTATTGTCAAAAAGACAGAAGCAAAAAATTACACTTTGACTATTCTTATAGCTAAGATACTTGTATATGTTAATGTTAATGCTATATTATTGTCATTGCAAGCGAAGTAATTGTAGATTGATCTATAGAAGTAAGAGTAATAGTTATATTAAGTTATTGATTTACTATTTAGTAAATCTATTGTTTATTATGTTGTCGATCGCGTCGAGTAGTAAATATACGTAATAACAATTTATCTTCTCTTATACATGTATTCTAACATCTTCTACTTTATCTTTATTATTTGTTCTTCTAGCTATTTATCTCTTACTTTTGCAATTATAGCTTTCTTAACATGCAACTTCTCTTCTAATATCTAATAGCAATTATAAGACTATTTTGATTTGCTAATTTGTTAAAGACGTTATTATTACTAATCGTCAAAAGAGAATGCGTCGAAAATAGAACTACTAGTTCGCGAAGTTTACTTTTCTTCTATTATTACTTTATACACGACTCTAAATATTACATTATCTTTTGTTTTTATTTTTGCAAAATTCTCTATCTTACTTCTTTGAACAAGTTGTGCAAATTCTAATTGTGTTAAAAAAACATGAATTGCAAAAAATTACGTCAAAACGTTGCAACAAACTCTTGTTAAAGACTCTTGTAATTAGATTGATCGTTAGGCTAGGTTTCGGTACCAACATTCTAACCCGACCCAAATACTTGATATCAATCTCTTGACTCAACTTGGAATTGACTTGGGTCAACGATTTCTTGACCCAACTCAATCGACTCGCCAAGCAATCGAAAATGACGTCAAAATGCCAAGATTTTCTATTTTTAAAAAAATTCGCATTATTTGAATTACTAAAAATAGTTTAAAAATAATAACGCACAAATAACGTACAAATGCATTATCTAAATGCATTACTATATAATATTATAAACAAATTAATTAAATTAATCAATTTGATTAAGTTAATTAATGCACTTTTTTAAAAATAATCTAAATTTTTCGAGTCTTGGCGAGTTGAACCAGGTTATACGCTAAGTACTTCATACCTACCCTTTGACTCAACTCGAATACTTGGGCCAAGATTTCTAACCCAAATCGAGTCTTGGCGAGCCAAGAATCTGGCTCGAACTCGATGACCCAACTCGACGCGACCAGTCTACTTGTAATAAACTATTGTTGTAAATTTTTACAATAATCTTTGACATAAAACTTGCGTTGATTCTTTCAAAAATTTATTTATTAATATATCTTATTACTTGAGTTACTCTCTTACGTTTAAACAATTAACAATATTCTTCTATACTTAAATTTTCTAAATTGAAGTCTTTGATAATCAATTGTTGCAATATCAAATTCTATAAGTTGTTTTAATATAATTAGTAAAGAATTAAAATAACAAAACACAAATACTTTTGTTATAGTTTTAAACTTTAAGAATATAAACAAGATAAAAAACTAAATAAAGTTTGATTGCTTCTAATTAATGTTTAAACAATATGCGAAAAAGCATATTTGATCTTAACAAACAACAACTAGAGTTATATATAAAATAAAAATAAAAAGTGCGCATTTAACAATTGTTAAGAAGCGTCTAATTATAGACAAAGATAATAATAATAATAAGTATTTTATATTAGAATTTAGATACAATACTTTAAATTAAAATGTTGTCAATTAGCAAACATTATTATTGCACAAGATCTTAATTACAAATACAAAAAGTTACAAAGATTTATTTTACGACAAGAAACTATTCGAAAAATCGTTGCATTTTCGCGTCTAAAATCTAATAAAAACGATAAAAATTATAAAAGTCTTGTTAAGAAAAAAGAACAAAAGAAAGAGAAAAGAACAAGAGTTTTTTGCAAGTAAATCGATATTAAGAATTATCAATTTCTTGCGTTCGATAAAGCGATAAATCGATTTAGCATTAATTTTTTCTATATAGTTTGTCAAAGACTTTGCAACGATATTGTCTCGTTAAATTCTCTTGCAATCTTCTCTATCTAATTAGATTATTTAGCAATTAATTAACTTATTAAAGATACAATAGACAAGTAACTTTATTAATCTTATTAATAAAACTTTATTATCAACTTTTTTTTCGACAATCGAAATCGAATTTGTAATTAAATTCAAGAAAAACAATACTTGTAATTATGATTTTCTTGTACAAGAACAATATTTAGAAATTCTTTAAAACAAAGATACAAAGATTATTATTTGCAAACAAGAGAACAATAAAGAGAATATATTGATTATTAAAGATTTAGATAATGTTGGAAAAAAAAACGTTCGAAGACATATATTAAATAACTTGTAAAAAGCGTATTATAACTTGTTTTCGAATACTCTACATTTATGTTAAATATATCTTTTGACAACTTTATGTATACAATAAGATTATGCAATTCAAAGATTTCTTTAACTTTAAGTTGATCGACTATGCAACAAATCTCGATAGATTCTTAAAAATTAAATCTAAGCTTTGAAAATCTTAATTAATTCAAAATATTAATGCATTTGTGATTGTGTACGTTCAAGATTTAAAAGAATTAACTTGTTAGCACAAAGAAACGCAGAATTTTCTAGACAATTTAGTCTATTAACGAGAGAACATTGTTGCAATTTGCAATAGACTCGAAATAAAATAAAATAATTCGAAAACTGTTTTGCGAATTGTAAAAATAACTATTAATATAATTATAACTTTATAATAATTAATAAACATTAAGATTATTCTAGACTTTATAAAGAATTTCAATATTTATAAATGTCTATTTGTCGATAATATTAATTTAGACAAAATCTAAATTATTGTTATTTATTAACTTTAAATATATTGCATATTAGTTTATTACAAAAGAATTCAAGTTACATTAGTTTAAATATTAATAACTAAAGTTTTTCGCAAGCGTCTTTAACTATAAGTAATTGCTAATATTTCTTCTAACAAATTCTAAATAAAAGAGCACTTTCTATTAAGAAACAATAAACAATCAAATTTATATTTTTTCTTGTCTTGTTTATGCTAATAAATTAATAAATAGACAAGATTAAACAAATCGTCTTAAAACGATTTCGCATCTACTTGTATTATAAAGATAAACGAAAGAATTAAAAGTTAATTGTAGACGTTAAAAGTATATTTGATATCTTCGATGCAAAACATTTTATCTTCAATAGTATAAAGCAAAATGCTCGTACTATTGTTGTTTTTTTGTATTATATTTTTGCGAATTAAAACATTTTAAAGACACAAAAGATTTAAAGACGCAAAGAATCTTAAGTTCGAACTAAATTATTAATAATTTAAAGCTATTTTTAAATGCTTTGAATTGCTAATAGCAAATAAATATTATTTTTTAAAAAGCACAAACTCGAATTTGTTTATTGTTGCTTGTTAAATTGTATCTCTCGAATTTTTAAAAGCAAGTACAATATTATTTAACAACTTAGATAACAATTGTAAGAGATACATATCTTTAATCGAATTATACGTCGTTAATAGTTAATAACAATTGTAGACGTTAACAATTATAAAAGTTAACAACAACGTAAATTTATATACATTATTTAACAATTATTTTGCAATTAAGTTACGACTAACTTTAAGAATTGCAAAAGAATTTCTATTTCGATTCAATATAAATAAGATTGATCAAGAAGTAAAACTAAGCATAATTTTCAAAAAAATTATAATTTGAAAAATTAACGAATTACGAATATCATTTCGCACAAACGCGAAAGTAAAAGATTCGATATTAAAACTTAAAACAATTACTATTAATTGTAATTACACAATCGACAAAAAAATAAATTATAAAAAGATAGAAAATAATCTTTTTAAAAATCTAATTAAAAACAATAATAAACTCGAAGATATAAAGACTTCAAAAATCAAGTACAATCTTAAAGTCTATCGAAAGTTGCAATTTTTTTTTTTTTTTTACAAATCTAACTTAACTTGACAAGATCTACAATCTAAAAGCAAAAAGTATAAGAAAAATATTCGAAAGCAAAGATATTTATCTTAATTAATTGCAAACTCTATATTTCGAAATCGACGTAAATTTTAATCAAATTTATTTGAACAATTCAATTCATATTCTAAATTTATTGTTCGACGAAGCATTAAAACTTCGTACATAAATAAAGAACGTAAAAGATTATATAAGTTAATTCTCGTTTGCGAAAGACTTCAAGATTGTATTGCTTATCAAATAATAAAGACATTTGCAAACAAGATATAGAGAATCTTCGAACTAGCTAAAAATATTAACAAATGCTAATACTTTGACAAATAATTTGCGATTACAAGAAAACTCTAATATCTTGTTAGATTTTAATCTTCTTATTATATGCAATAATAATTCTTCGACTATTAAGAATCAAAGTAACTACTTTGACGTTATAACAAAATTTGTTAAAACAAAATAAAATTTTAAGAAATTTTAATAAAAAGAATAAACTTATAACTTTAATATTTATTTACGATGTTATCGCAATAAAACTTAACTTTTATTTAAAGTACTAACGTATACATACTTTAAAAATCTCTTATTTTTAAGAAATACAAGCATAAACTATTAAGAGATTTAGACGATTTAATAATTTATTCAAATATGTTTGATTTTATAAATACTTTGTTTCGAATAATTTCGATTTAAAAGTTGTTATTAGAAATTTTGAGAAAACAATTTCGCAAGCAATAACAAAACTAAATTGCAAAATCTTTTATAAAGAAAAACTTAACAAAACAACAATCGATATAAGACAATAGATAATAAAAGAAGAAACTTTGATTTTATAAAAAGAATCGACGAAGACAAAATATGTCTTGTTATTTTATAACTTAATATAAGAGATTTTGTTTCTAAATCAAAGCAAAACAATCAATATTTAAGATAAACGTATTTATTTACAAAAGTCTTTTATTTATTAATCAAGAATATATAATATTTTTAATAAATTTTTTTTTACTATTGTCTTTATAAAAGTCTATAGCAATTCTTTGTAATTTGCAATCTTTGACAAGCAATTCGATGCAAGTCTCTAAATAGACTTGCGATTATATTATATTACACGCATTATTAATTAACATACAATATAACGTTATATACATCTTGATTATCTTTTATGCGCTCTTATCTTATTACTTTTTTTCTTAGCATTACAATTTCTTCTTAGCATTACAAGTCTTTAGCATTATCGACTCTTATTATTATTGATCTTACATTATTATTGATTTTGTCGTCTCTCTTATGCGTTATTTTTTCTTACGCGTTATTTTCTTGATTTGTCTACTTCTTTTGCAAGATATTTTAACATCTTGCTAAAGAATAAAATTAACAAGATCTATAAGAGACTATTTTGTAACTAGCATTATTTAGATAGCTAGTTATATTATTTATTAAATTAGACGTGTTGCTAGTGCAAGTAATAGAACTAATATTAATAGACTTAATCGCTTCTATTACTTGCAAATAGCAATTTTATTTGTTAGAAATAATCTTTTATCAAGTATTGTATTATTATTAACACATTCTTGTGCAATATTTTGTCAATCGCAAAACTCGAATTTATTAAGTATAATTACATAAGTTATCGACAATTTAGACATTAACAATAACAATTACACATTCGACGTGCATCTATCGAAGTTCTTATTTCAAGTTATTTATATTTTATCGCATGCGTTATTATCTATCAAAGACTTCGATTTAATACTTTAATTTAATAAAATTAATAAGAGCTTATATTTAATTGAGATTAAGTTGTTGCAATAGTTTCTCGAAGAGCAAATCTTAATTGCAAAAAACTATAGCACAAATACTAAAAACAATAATAATTTAAATAAGAATATAAGAGTTTATAACAAATTAAACAAAAATAAGAAAGTCTATGACAAATTAAATAAAAACATATAAAAAGCATATAACAATTCTATTGAAAAGATGTTTAGTTCTTAAGTTACAAATCTTGCAACTATATTTAATGTATTGAACAACAACTTATAATTCGATTTGTTTAATTAAATCGTATTTAAAAAAAAGAAGAGCAAGTCAAATATTAAGAACAACAACAAAGAAATAAAGAATAAGAATAAGAAAAATGCAAATCTCTATATTGTAAGTTTTTTAATCTATTAGAACTAAAACTAATGTCAAAAATAATTTAACTCTAAGCACAACATTTTACAAGTTTCTTAATTTCTTATTTTACGAAATCTTCTTAAGAATTTGAATATAAACGATAACAAAAATAAATCTTTAAACATTTGTTCTTTTCTCTCTTTCTCTCTTTTTCGATCTTCTTTTTCTTCAAGATCGTTCTTTACTTTTTATGCTTTATTTATTTTATAACAATTGTCGTTATTAACACTTTTATTCAAAGTAGTACTTTAAAAAGATAAAAAGAACATATTATTATCGTTCTTGCATATAACTTTGAAACTATAATTTGAGAAATTAAAAAATTCAAAAGCAAATTACATTAAATTGCGAGAGATTTTGCAATTAACAAAATCTTTTGCAAATCTTTATATTGAAGAGAATAACTTTATATTGAAACAATTGACAAATAATAAAATAAATGTTATTCAAAGTCTTTCGCTAAAGTTTGATAATCTTAAAAGACAAATTCGTTATTATATGTTATTGCTAATCTTATATTATAAAGCTCTACACATTATTATTGAAAAACAATTATTTCTAGTCGTTAAAAGCAAAAGCAATACTTAATATCGAAGAATTAAGCGTCTATCTTAACAATATTAATACAAACTTATTGATTTAATTTACACTATATTATTAGCAATCAAATTGCGCAAAAAGATACACTTTAAATTAACAAAAATAATAGACTTACTTACTAAGTTGTAACATTTCTTAATATAAAATTTCTTTGTTCGCACAATCTTTAAACATCTTTGCTATATACGTAACAACAAGCTTGTTGTTTTTGACAATATCTTTCGTATTTAATTTTCAAATATTATTTAGTAATTATATACAATAAATAAAGTAATCTTTATTGATAAGAACAAGCGAAAGAATACAAATATATTAGACAAAGTAATAATTACTTTATAAACAATGTTATCTATAATTTATTTAATTCTAATAAGATATAAATTTATATTAAAGAACGAAAATAAGCTCTTTCTTAAAAAAAGTATTAAGCTAAAGATAAGTTTACTTAATCTTGATCAATATTTTTTTATTTATCTTGATCAAGAATACAATAATAAAGAAGATATTAAGAAAATGTATATCAATGATTGTTAATACATTTAAAGAGTCTTAAATGCAAAAGACTTTAATATTCGGTTTTTTTGTTAATTGCATTAGACTTGTAAAGAGCTTAAGATAAATTATTTTAATCAAAAATAGCTTGCAAAAGTCTTTGACAAATCGCATATTTTCTTTTTTTTTCTTTTTTTTATTAATAATTTCGAAATTTATTGTAACATATATCGTGTCTTAAAAATCTTTTATCTTATTTCAATATATCTCTTTTACAATAAGCGAAGAAAGTTAATTAACGTTTTTACTTTAATTTTAGAATCTTATAGAGCAATTTCTCACAATATTATTAAAGTTTTTCGCAAATTTATTACGAACTTAGACAATAATTTAAAGATAAAGATCAATAAAGAGACTTAAATTGTTTGCGCTTTCGTTATGATGTTCTTAAACAATATATTTTAACAAGCAAATAACAAGAAATTTTCTCGACATAATGCTAAGATAAGATATTATACTTGTCTTTGTCTTAAAGACAAATGAGACAATTTGCAATATAATATTGTAAAAAAAAAAAAAATTATTAAGCAATAAAGAGAGAACGTAAGTACGCTCAATATCTTTCTAATAGAAATTAACGAATATTCGTGCAATTTATAAATATTAAAATATAATCTTTTTTAATTATCTTACTAGCATCGACTTTAGACGTTATTTTGTTTAGAACTTATAATATATTTTATTCTAAATAAAGAGAACTTGACAAAATATTGTAGAACTTTCTTATAATTGCAATTCTAAGCAAGAAAGATAACGTAATTTACTTGAAAATCTTTTAATCTTGTATTTAGAGTTTAAATTTCTACGTCTATTTTTAATTGTTATTAAAGATTAATTGCACAAGCGTTCTTACATTTCTTATCTTGTGAAAGCATGCTATTATCGATTGATTTCGTCTCTTTTATTTGCAAGATACTAAGAAAATATTCAAAACTTTTAAAATTAGCATTATTAGCATTTGAGCAATTGTAAGAGTCTTTAAAATTATTGTTTTTGCAAATATCTTAATAAATAATTAGCGAAATAATTTTTATAACAAAATTTATCAAATTGTACTAAAAGAGAGAAAGACATATAAGAATTTAATCAAATACGTAATAACAATTGCAAAAGACTTTGACACATAAAAGATAAAAATTAATAAAGATACGAAGATAAAAATACTTGAAAGTGCAAAGATAAAGACGAAAAGCGACAATAAATTAAATAACTTAAATAAAGAAACTAATAAGCTTAATAAGAATGTCGCTAAGAATAATATGCAAGAGAAGTTTTTTACAAACGAGAAATTAAAGTAAATCGACGTCGAGAAAGAGATTCTACAATTATATAATAAAATTCGAGATAAACAAACACAAGAACGAAAGACTTCGACAAATAAGTATTAGAAGTTACTATATCTTTTTAATCTTTATGTAGATTTTTATCTTAACAAAATAACAAAGAAATACGCAATTGTTATAAATCTTAATATATTGTCTAAAGAAATAAAGCACATATAAGTATACTTGTTATTAACAAAACTTATTAAAATAATATATTAGAATTTTCAAGACTATAATAAATCAAGTCGCATTATCTAATCTTATAAACTATCTTTTTATCAAAGATATATTAACGCAATCGATTAAACTTAAGTTGACGAACGTTTGAAATTATTATAATCTAGAATTAATCGAAGCACTTAGCTTAGTAAACATTTATTGCTTTTTTCTTGTTCAAAGTTTTCTATTAATAAGAGAGCAAATTATTTAGAACAACGCTAATAGTGTTTATATCGTAATAAAAGATTGTCGTTATCTACAAGTTCAACTTCCTAATAGCAACTACAAATTGCGTAAGAAATTCTTCGTGCATTATAATATAAATTTTAGAAAATTATTTTTACAATATTTTTTTCTATAGCAATTGCTAAATACTTATGAAAAATATATTAACAAATATATTGTAAATTTAGAACGCAAGTTTATAAAATAATATTGTCGATTAATTTTCAATAATCAATAAGATAAATCTTGATTGCTAGAAACTTTAATTTATATATATTTTGCAAACGCAATTGTTGTTACATTTATAACGTAAGAAACTTTATAATTTTCGATTTGCGAAAGACAAGACTTGCGCAATGCTTTCTACATAAGTATTGAAGCAAACGTTATAAATTTTTAGTAATTAATCTTCTAAAACAATATTTTATCGAAGATTAATTACTAGAATCTCTCGACAATTTTGTTCTTAATTTTTTTATCTACAAATATACATTTTGTCAACGCATTTATTCTCTTAGCTCTATATTGCATTAGACGATTTATCTAATTAATGCATCAAAGAAGTCGAACTAACAAATTAAAAAGAAGACATAATATTTATTGCATTACACGTAAGAGATAAATTATTTATAAAAGACAAATTAATTTACGTTTGCAAAAAGACTTAAAGAATTAAATGTAATTACATTTGCAAAAGACTTTCTTACAAACAAGTATTCTTGCGAAAGACTCGAAGCGAGCTTAAAATCAATATATTGCTTTAATCTATCGTATAGTAAGTATACAACGCATCGATTAATATAAAATTGTATTATAGATAATCTAAAATTGATATCGAATGTATAATTATTAATTTATCGATTATTCGATAAGTAGAAAGTTGAGATAAATATTTAATCGATAGTTAATTAATTACTAATTAATAGATTGCTAGATTAATTTTTAATTCGAAGATAATTTATTCGAAGCAAACTCGCTTTATAATAGCATTTTAATCAATAACTAATCGATAGAAACTTGCGTTTTATTTGTTAATTAACAATTAAAAAGCGAGTATTTAGTCGATAGAAATTTATATTCTCGATATTTGTTCGTTATATCTTCGACAAATTTTTAAAATATTTTTGACATATCTTCGACAAATTACTAGCTATCTGTCGAGCAACAATCGAATATTTGTTAGCTTTATATCTAATATATAATTACAATCTTCGATTGTACAATAGTATTGCTATATTTTTTTTGCTTAATTTTAATATATTGTTTATAGAGCTTAAGTCTAATTTATACTTATTAGAGCTAGATAACAATATATGTCGAGTTAATACTTAACGTCTATCTTTTTTAAATAGTATCTCTATATATCGATATAATAGAGAAGATGTTTTAGAATCTTTATCTAATATATACTAAGTTAATATTCGATGTTTGTCTCTTCTAGATAGTATCTCTATATATCGATATAATAAAGAAAACATTTTAAAATCTTTATTTAATATATATTGAATTAATGTTTGATATCGATCTTTTATTAAATAAATAATTCTTGAATTGCAATTTTAAAGTATATAAAAAATCTTATTATCAAATTTAGATATTGTATTTGTGTTAGATTTATACTTAGAATTAAATTTATTAAGAAAGAATATTATATAAGAATTTTTTAAATTAAAAGAAAGATATAAATATTGTTAACAATACTTTGCAACTCTTAAATCTTTTTTATCTATAATTTGATTAACTATTAAGTTAAGTTAAATATAAATTAATTATATATTTTTTTTTAACTAATTAAGTAATAATATAATTCGATTTATTACAATTGCGTCAAGTAAATAGAATGTTTTTTTCTATTTTAAAATTGTTCTTTTTAAATATCTTAATAGCGTGTTTTCTTATTTTAGTATATAATTAGTATAAATATAACTTAAAACAAATATAAGTTCTATCTAAATATAGAAATAAATAGTAATAACTTTTATTTCGCAAATTTATTGTTTTAAAAGTAATTGTTTTCTTCTATATTAATATAATTGCAAATTAGTATTTATTAATACAAAAAAATCTTTAATTTCTTTTTATATAATTTGACAAAAATCTATTTTGTTTTTCGGTATTTAATTTATATCTTAAGTGTAAAATATAATATATGTATATTATTTATATGCTGTACTAGTTTATTAATAATTCTAATCTTTTAAAATTAATTAATAAAATAGATTGCTAAATAATTAAAATAATTTTTTCGAAAATTACGCTTAAAAAATACTTGACAAAAAATTAATATATATTTGAGATATTTAAATTACTCTTAAGAGTTGTCAAAATTATAAAAATATTTCTTAAATTTTAAAACAAAATATTAGTAATATTTGTGTAATTTTAATATATATTAAATATATTTTAAGTTTATTTTTGATTTATATTTATTGTAAAAGTTCGCAATTCTTTATTTTTATAATTGATATAAAAAATTTAAATAGTTTGACAAGCAATTTCTTTTAACGCTTTAAATATCTTAATAAATATTGTATAATAATTCTCGATAATCTTTATATTAATTTATGCGTAATAGTAGATATTAATTTCTATTGCAATTTGAGCACATATTTGGTATATATTGTATATATATTAAACTTACAATAATAATTCTTATTTTAATTTAAAATATTATACAAGTTTGTTTTGTCTTAAATTTATTTAAATATAGAATCTATTTTAAAATATAATTAATTTATAAAGATTTTAGTCTAAATATAAATAAAGCACACAATAATATATTGTTAAGAATTTTTATTAAAATAGATAATATTTTTAATTTATTACTTCTTTAAAGAACGCAATTAATTAAAAGCAAATTCTTGTTTAGTTTCTATAGATTGTAAGCTAAGTTTATACAAAATTTAAATTAAATATAAACAAATTTTTTAAGACTATTTTAATAGAAAACTTTTCGAATTTTTGTTTGTAAATTAATGTTGCTATATAATTTTTTATATTAAGACTATTGTATATATAGCGTAAAGTAATCTTGCTATATTTAATATATAAATCGAATATAATAGAAGAAATAACAAAGTGTTTTGCAAAAAATTTAACGCAAATATAATATGTATTAAATATAAACTTAATTTATGCGTTGTTAAAGATAATAAATCTTATTATTTAATTAATGCGATTATATTGTTAATAATTTCTCGAGACATTTTGATAGAATATAATAGATAATAAGCATAATCTTCGCGTACAATTAGTATAAAGAATAGAAATTGTTTTTGATTAACAAAAATATAGATATTTAATTGCGTATTATATATACTAATCTTAATTTTGTTGCTTCTCTAAGAATAATTAAATTCTATATATATTTAGTATATATTAAACTTGTACTAGAATAAAACTAATCGCAACTAAGATTGCTAAAAGTTAAATATTTAATAAAAATATAATTTTGTGTATGTTATTGTAACTTGTAATCTATTAAAATATAAAAATAATATATATTAATATATATTAAGTTTGCATTAATTGTTTAATTTGTATATTATAATTTTTCTATTAAAAAGTAAAGAATATTTAATTTGATAAATCTATAAAATTGACTTAGAAACAATATAGATTAAGTAAGAGTTTATCTTATAAGTCTTCTATATAATAGACTCTTAATTCTTGTATATGTAAGTTATAAATTTAAAATGCATATAACGTGTGCGTTAATCTTATTATTTCTTAAGAAATCTATAATATTAGATCTTTATGCAACGCTTTAATTGTATATTAATATTTATTATATATATTAATTAAGTAAAGTATTGTCGAAGATTGTTAATATTTTTAAGCTTAACTCTATTGTATGCTAAATATATGCGTAATATATTCGAATACGCGTGTTCGCAATATTTAATTTTAAAATATTTGAAACTTTAATATTAAGTTTTGTTTACTTTGTCTTTCTTCTTAATTTCTAAAAGTAAAAGAACAACTTAAGTAATCTTAAAGTTAATTGCGACAATAAAGAATTAAATCTAGTTTTAATATAAGTCGAAATTATGCTATACTTAAATTAAATATACGCTAAATATATATATGTTAATTAACGCTTTAATAGATATATTAACTAAAATTTCGATTAATATTGTGCTTTTTCTATATACAAAATAAAGAATTCTCTTTAAATGCGTATATAAATATGCTAGAATATTGTAATAATTTTGCACTTTTAATATAATTATTTAATTGCGTTCTTTAAAGATAATTACAATTTCGTTAATATTAATAAAGCTCTATATATAATAAATATTAATTTAGTATATAATAGATATAAAGCGTAAAAGAGAATCTATTTTCTTAAGTTTTTAAAGCAATAGTTTGTTAAAACTATTAAGATCTTAATTATTTAATATATCTTAATTTTCTTAATTGTTTATAAAAGTATTATTGTTAATATTCTAATTACTTAATATTGTATTTAACTTAAAAGCGTTAATATTATTAAGATTTAAAGTTTGCTTAGATATTTAACAAATATCTAGTATAGAATAAGTATAGAATAAATCTTACTTTTTATTTATTATGAAATTGTTTGTTAATCTTAATTTGCGAAATTCTTAAATATAAAAGAATTCTTTTTGCTAAAAGATATATAGATATCGAAGACAAAGAAATTGCTAATATTATTAAAAGATATATTATTATTAAGATTTAAATTAAATATAGACTAAGCTTGAATATAATATATATACAAAATAAGTAATTGAATTGCGTAAATAAAAAACTATATTAAGCTTATATTATATTTGAAAGCAATTTATATTATAACAAAATTTAGATCTTGTAGTACAAAAATCTTGTTTTTAAATTTTAATTAATTGCGCGTTATAGACTTTACACAATTTTAAGAATACAATAGATATAAAAAATTAAATTTATATCTAATATATATTAAGAAGAAGCAAAACTTTAAGTGTTAATTTTTACTTAATACTAAATAAAGAAGTTTATACTCTATACAAGTTATATATATATTAAGTATGCATTTTGATCGCGAGCGAAAATTGTTATAAATTTCTTTAATTCGAAAGATTTATGCTAAGCATAAACTTAGCATAGACAAAGTTTCTTCTAGATAGAAATTCCTACCCAAGAGGAGCTCGTCTTGGATAGGAAATCTGCATCCAAGATAAGCTATATGCTTGTTAATTAATATTTAGATAATTAATTGATAATAATACTTTCTAGATTAAAGACGTATTTAGAGATAAAACAACAAGTATCTTGATTCTTGTCTTAGCTAACGTCGATATAACTTAATAGAGAACAAATACTCTTACAAAAAGTAAAACAAAGATCAAGAGTATCTCGAAAATAATAAAATATTTGTTTAACAATCTTTTAGTAAGCGTTAATAAGATTAAAAGTATATTTGCTTATTATTAAGACAACAAAAGCAATATCTAGTTAAATATCTAATATTGCGTATATAAGAGAATCAACAATCGATTAATAGATATAACAATAACTTGAAATAACAATATAATTCGAATTAACAATATATATTTTGAATATATTTATAAAAATAACAACTAACTTATACTTTTTAAGACTAATCGCGTTGATTTAAGAAATCAAGTTTGATTTGAAAAATCGAATCGAATATAAGCAATTCAATTCGAATCAAATCGAAAGTCTTGACAATTTGATTTCTAAAATTGAAATTAACAATTTGATTTAATTTTAAACTTAAAATCGAAAATTAAATCGAAAAATCGAATTAAATTGTTAAGACTTAGTATTAGTATAAAGAAATTCTAAAATAAATAATAGAAAATTATATTCTATTCTATAATTTTTTGATATAAGATTATTTAGTAATGTATTATAATAATATATTCGAGCTATCTAGATAGTTAGAGTTAAATTATTGACCTAACTTTTCTAGTTAAAGAGTTCAACAATCTTGTTCTACATAATTTTGTCAAAGATTGTAAAAAAAAAAATTATTGTATTTTAAGAAGAATTTGAACTCTTAATCTTTTAATTCGCGATAACAATAACACAATATTTACAATAAAATTAATAAGAGCATAGTAATACTCTTGATAATGTTATTATAAATATTGTGTTATTGTTATTAAAAGTTGAAACACTCTATTATTGAGCTATCGAGACTTTGATATTTGAGCATACTTTATTTAAAAATATATAAAGAACTAATAACTCTAAAGCAATAGTATAATTCTTAAAATATTAAATATATTATTCGAAAAATTGATTCGAATTGTCAAGTCATTAGTTTTATTATAAATTATAATTAATTTGTTTGAAAACTTAATTGTATATTTTAAAATTAATAATACAATATAGTAATGCGATATAATAATACAATATAATAATATATTATAATATTAATTTGTAATAGTAAGCTCTTTAAACTAAGTATATAAAGCTATTAACTCAAGATCTTAATAATCTTGTTTGTTGTACTATTATTTTAAATAATTTGATTTAAGTTGCTTTCGATTTTGTTATTATTCTTGTTGTCGCAATCTTAAAAATCATTTGCATTTTTCTTTTTGTTATTATTATTAATATTAGTAACTTTATAGTAGTTATAACTTAATATTTTAGCATTTTCTCAAATTATATATCGAATTTCTTGATTATTATTATTCTTTATAACAATATTGTTAGAATTCTCTATCTTAATATCGATAGAATTAAAAATTTCTCTCTCTTTTGTGTTTTTCGATAACGCGAATTTCTTAACAAAGCTATTATACAAATTAAAAGAATTAACGTTATTAATTCTTCTCAAGTTATTCAAATTATTATAATAAATAACTCGTTGTTAAATAATCTTTACAATTAATTTTATAAATATTAAGAAATTTCTATTAATATTAAACTTATTATTAATACTTAATTGCAATATTGATTAACTTAAGTGTAAAAAACAAATAATATATTTAGATAATACATATATTTTGAGAGAAAAATGTTATTATTATATTTATATTTTTATGCATTGCTTGCGCTTCTTAAGTAACTTTAAGTTGCTTTATTTTCTTAATCGCAAACTTCTTCTTTGCTTTTCGTTTAAACTAATTTTTAAAATATTATATTGTTAAGTTGTTAATATTGTGTATTTTATTATATTACTTAAATATATTATTATAAATGTCTTGATTAATTTGATATATGTTAATCTTATTTTTAATATTGTTTTTTATAACTTTACAATTCAACTAAGAAGCTTTTATTTAAACAAATGTTTTACGCAACTTTTTGACGCAAATTAAGATAATCTTGCAATTGTTACTTTGTTTTCGATATAACTTCTTTTTATTATTATTTTATTTTTGCGTGCAATTGCGACTTGCAATATTCGATAAGTTAATTAATAGTAATTCTATTGTCTATGCAATTTCTTAGCTTAGTTTACTAGTAATATATATAGATAATGCAATTGTATACTAGATTTTAAATATATCTTGATATTTAGTAGAGTGTTATAAAATTTAGAATATAGAAGAGTTTCAAATATCGATAAGATTATAAATAAAATATTAAGAGATAATTTTACAAATTAAAGTAAGAATTATATGCGTTAGATTTAGAATTATCTCTTATTTTTACTTTTACTTACTTTGAACTTTTTACTTAATATAATTATTATTTCTTTATATTAATATTTATTTAATTTTATCGATAAGTAATGCAAGTTTATTTATATTAATTTCTTTATTGTTTATTTTACGTAATCTTGTTGTTAATCGTTAATTTAAGCTTTTATTTTTACGCAATTTTTAACGCAATTTTTGACACGTCTTTATCGATAAAAGTTCTAAAAATTATTGCGCTTTTCTCTATAATTTCTTACATACACATTAATTTATTTTAATTAACATTATTATCTTCGATAACTTGTACAAAGTAAATAAATAATGTATACAAGTAATACAATACGTCTTGTTTATAATTAACAAGCTTAATTTGCTAGTTCGAAAGTTTGCTTCGAAGCTCTCTCGCAATAAAATAATTTCTTGTAATTAATTTAAACAAAACAAAATAAATAGTAATAAAGACAAGAGTATTAAAGACAAAAGTATTAAAAAAAAGAGTATTTGTAATGTTAACGTAGACAAAGTAATGCAAATAGATAATATATTTTTAACTAATATGCTAATGTTTTGCAATAAAGAAAACGAAAATAGAAGTTTAGAATTGTCGCACTTTAAAAGATCAAAAGATATTAAAAGTCGATCGACTTTCTTATTTCTAAATACTTATTTTAATATTTAATTCGCGAAATATTATACAACAAGATCTAGAATTATAATTGTTAAAAGAATAAATATTGTATTTAAGATTTAATCTTAGACGAACTTCAAGAAGTCGCAAAAGCGTTTATATTTTTTTTTTTCTCTAGTAAGTATATTAATTTGTTGCATTATTATTGTAATTACAAGATTTAATTAATATTTTATTCTATATAGACTCGAATTTTGCGACAATTTATATTAAACGCATAACAATTTAACTTAAGAATTGTTAGTTTATTAAGCTTTAATAGAGCAATTCGATCTTTTCTAATAGTAGAAATTCTAGAGTAATTTTATGTTTTTTTCTTAAACAATTATAATTTTTTTTTATGCTAGTTGTAAGTCAATTCTTCAAGATTTAGTTATTAATAGCTTTTTTCTAGCAATCGAAGTTATTAAATGCATTATTTTTTTCGCATTATTATTAATAAGACTTGTTTGTTTATATTGTAGTTGTAGATGCAATATCTTTAATAATACAATACGTCTATTAATAAATTTGATTTAGAACAATCTTGAATTTTATTTGAAAAAATTTCTCTTCTTTATTTATCGCTTGATTATTATTCTTTTCTTTGCAATATATATTTTACAATTTAATAATAATCTTCTTTAAATTTAAATTTATAGTACAATTATAGTATTTAATTATTATAATTTGCTCAATTGTTTGCAAACTTATTTGAGATCGATTTTATCAATATACTCTTCGAACAAAACTAAAAATTTGTTTAATATTTATTAATAATATTAAGTATAAAAGTACATCTTAAGTTATTTGTATTAACTTAGAAAAGTTCGAAATATTGTCTCTTTAATACTTTTAAGTTAAATATTTATTCTTTATAATATTAGTTCGAAAATATCGATTGTCTTTATTTTAAGTTAAACGAAAGCGTTAAGATTGTGAAAGTAAAAATCTCGCAATAATTGCAACAAATTACAAAAATATTAGCAAAAAATTATATATATTATTATATTGTATTATTTCTTTAACGATATTTGCTCTTTGTGCTTTTACTCTTAAATTAGTAGTTAAATTGTGATAATATCGAAAATAGATTTTAAATTCGATCTTGTATTTTGTTTTATAATTGATAGTATTATTATTATTTTTCTTATTTTACATTTTGTAAAAATTCAATTTCTATATAGAATTCAAAATGTTAACAAGATTGTATAATGTGCTATTAAGTTCTTCTATTTTCGAATAATATTTTGCAAGCTTTGTTGAAGCTTTATTGCAAGCTTTTGTTACAATCTTTGTTAAAGAACAAACATTAATTTCAATTGTTTTCTTTAGATATTCAAGATAATTAAATATTTCATCGGATATTCGAAAATTTAAATAAATATCTATATTAGTTGTTCGTAAAACTATAAGAGTGCATTTGTAAAAAAAAATTAATATATTGTTAACAAATAAAATTAATTGTTACTTGCTTTTGTCTAGTCTAATTTGTTATATTTTTTGATCTTAAAAGTATTTCTCTATTTAAAGATTAATAAAATTGCATAATTAATACGCATAACAAAGTATTAAATAAATAGAGTTTTAACAAATGCAAATATCTTGTACTAGTTTTTTTATTTTTTTTTATTTGCTTCTAAAAGACTCTAAAGCAAAGCAAATATTAAGTTGAGCTATTAATAGCAATTGTAAAAGCGCAAATCTAAATAAAACTTAGCAAATATATTATTTCTTTACATTATTACAAAAAAAAATCTTTTTAATTATAACAAACAAGTTTGTACTTCTTGCAATATTCTAAATTTGTGTATTTTTTAATTGTATAACAATATTGTTAATTATTGCTTTTAATTTTAAAGTTGCAATAAAATTTTGAGTTACTAAATCAATAATATAAATTAAACAAGAAATAAAGTTTTACTATTTGTTTTATTAAAATTCTTGTCGATTTAAAGCTCTTTCGAGTTTGTCTTTTAAAGTATTATTATTGCTTGTGTTATTAGTAACAATATTAAGAAATTTGTCTTTAATCTTAAAAAACTTTAAGATCTTTATAAGCTCTAACATTAGTTAACAACTTGTATATTTAATATTAAGAGAAGTAATTTAATAAGATGTTTGCGAAATTAAAATGCGATATTAACTCAATATATTAACACTTCTAAGTAGACAACTCTTTAAGAACTAGATTATGTATTTAAAGCAATAAAGACACGCTAAGTATTTTTAAGATCTATCTTGATTTTCTTACGAATTTAATCGAAGTTTGAAAGAATTATTTTCGATAATTTTGTACGATCTAAAAGCACTAGCTTTGATTAAACTATTTTTAATAACTTTCGAAAGTAATAATTATTAATAATTCGAAAAAATAAATTTAAATTAATAAAAGTCTTGCATAATTAATTTTCTTAATTATCTTAAACAAAGAAGAACAACAAATTGATATAAATTTTCTTCTAATAATACATTAGTTTTGCATTATTTATTTGTATTATTAATTGTAATTTACGCAATTAAAGACTAAATCAATCGCGATTTGCGATTTAAATCTTTTTCGTTTTAAGCAAAAAGTAAATTGAAAATATTTCTTTATATTTGTTGTGCTTGAATAATTGTAAGCAATAGAATAATTCAAAAGCTTATAACTCTTGCAAATAATCTTAAAAAAACTCTCTATAGTTGAAGCTACTTAAACAAATTTGTTTCAAAGCTTAGATTGTGCTTTTGTATTAATCTTTTTTGCTTAACGTAAATTAACAAGTCTTGATTAAGTTTTGTTTAAAATACTTTTGTTAATTGTAATTTGTAATTATTATCCTTAAAATTAAATGTTAATATTTAAACTTTACTTGATATATTTGTTTCTCTCTCTTAATATAAATAACGAAAAATTGTCTCTAATTTTGTTTAATACTTTGTAAAGAATTCTTTTTCTATTGTCGAAAGCAAAATTGAGAAAATTTCAATTAAATTGACTCGCAAATTAATTAGAACGTAAAATATTAAATAGCAAGTTGCGCAAAATAGATTTGCGAAAATTATTTTCGATTAAAGATAGTAATTGATTTAAAGCTCTTAAAGAATTAGACATGTTGCAAACAAAAGTAATAAAAACAATGTCTTTAAATAATATATAAAGAATCTCTTCGAAATAAAAAAGTAATGCAAAATAATAATGCAAGTAACAATTAAATTAGACAAATTATTATAAAATAAAATGTAGTTGTAAACTCGAAAATATTAAGAGAATCTCTTTAGAATAAAAGAATAATACAAAATAATAATGCAAGCAACAATTAATTCGAGCAGATTATTATATAATAATATAAACAAATTTAATTGTAATTTCGAAATATATTAAACTATACTTTGATTAAAATTTCAAAGTTATAATAATATAAGTCTAAAAATAGTAATTCTTGACATAATAATGTAATTTTCGATTTCTTGACAATTCGATTTAATTTCAATTTTTGAAATCGAAAATTAACTTGATTCGATTTAAATTGATTTTTAATTTGATTCCTAAAGTTGAATTGTCGATTTAAGTTAATTCTAGAAGTTGGAATCGAAAATTAAATCAACAATTAATCTATACTTTTATATCTCGTAATTCTTTAGTACTTTTTCTAGATATACTTTTTAACTTAAATAGAGAATTCGAGTTGCAAAATTGTACTTAATTTAATTTCTAGATATTATTAAATAAGATCTAAGTTAATTATCTTGAATTAATTAACAAAAACTCTCTTAACAATATTAATAAATTTTTTTGTTAATATTAACAATTAAGAGATCGTCTATATAAATAACAATAATAGTAAATTTATTAGTAGAGATGTTTAGATTAAAGTTTAATAAACAAAAGTAATGCTTCTTTAGAAATGCTACAAGAGTATTATATTATACTTAAGACAATTGCTTTAACTTATAAAGAACTTTTCTAAATTAACAAATCTTTTTGTCTTGCTCAAAGTTGTAAGATAACTCGATATAGATTTCTTTATTAATATTTTTGTAAAGAAAAATAGTAACAATATTTATTTGCTTCAAATTCTAGCTATTAACAACAACAAAAATAAAGATAATCTTATAGCTTATAAATTTAATTATAATAACAAAGATTTAAATATAGTTTAGATCTTTGCGTTATTTAAAGTTTTTAACAATTTAACAAACTTTATAGCAAAGAACTTTGTTATTAATTTTATATTTAATTTTGTAGATTTATCTATTATAAAGTATATAGCGTTTGCTAGATATTAAGCAAACAATATAGATATTGTTCTTCTTTAAGAATTTAATTTTGTTTTGTTTAGTTAATTGTCAATTTATTTTATAATAAGTATTTGTTATAGCTTTAACATAAATCTTGAATTTATATAACTTTGATAATATAATTTTAAACAATAGAGTAAAAAAAATTGCCAATTTATTTTAATATAATCGAAGCTTTGAGTGTCTTTGCAATGTTAAATTTAGATTTTGAAGCAATATTAAATTTTAAAGCGTATCTAGTAATTTAGTAACTTTAAAAGATTTATTAAAGTTAATAAAATTAAAGAAAATATTGTTTTTAAAATTAAAGACAAAGAAAAATTTAAAAAAAGTAATATTTCTAAAGTCTAAAGAAGATAAGATTGTAAATAAGATAAATAAATTCTCTAGCTTATTATTAGAGTTTTTGATTTTTTTCGAGAGCAAAATAATTCTTTGTTACTTTTGTAATATTATTGCAAGATCTAGATTAACTTTTACAAAATCTAGAAATTTGTTAATAATATTAACGATGTTCGACTATCTAAATAAAAAAAAAAATTAACAAGTATTGTTATTCTAATAGCTAATTTTATTGTAATTAACATTTGAATAAAGTAATATTTGCTTGTTGTCTAGTTAATAAATTTTCAATATGCGCTAGATCTTGTCTTTATTATTTATTATACAATAGATATACTTTTTCTTATAGTTTATTAGCATTAAGAATTTGATACGATCTTGAAACTTTTGTCAATTAATGCTTGATTAAGTTTTTAATACTTTTTTTTGCTAATTTATGCGTTAAATATACTTGTAATTATAGAGATGCTCGATGCTTGTCTCGAAAGAAGTAATAAAGCGTTTAACAATAAAAGCAATATTGCAATGCAAATTAACTATTTGAATTATTTTCGATTAAAGATTAATAATTAAGCTAGTATTTTTTATTATAATACTAGTTTTTAATATTAGAATCTAATTAAGACATTTAACGCAATTGTTTATCTTAAGAAAGACAACAATAATAGACTCTATTTGTATTTTGCGCTTTTTGCGCTAGACTTTAAAGACTTTATCTATATATTTATTCTTATTGTCAACGCAAATGCAAGTGCATTTGTTGTTTTTAAACTTAAATTTGTCAATATAACGTTTAAAGAAAATTAAAAGACTAACTTTATTCTTATTTTTAAGATATTTTATTCGTAAGCGTTTGATTTTATTATTTAGTCAAATATAAATATAGCGAGTATTATTAAATTTGTCTAGAAGTATAGATTTTATAATATTGATATAAATAAAATTGTTTTTCTAGCAATTAGATTTAATAGAAACTCGATAAGATATTGTTTTAGCTCTTGCGCAAACGCAAAAAACGCAAGCATTATTTGTCGAGAATTTTGTAAAATTAAAGACGTCTCTTCGAGCAAACTAATAGATATTTTGCTTGTCTAGATAATTAAGACGTTTGTATTATATAGTTATTGTATTTTTATTAATTGCTAATAGAACAATAGTAGAGACAAAAAGTATAATAAGCGTTTCTAAATCTAGAAAGTAGAAATCAAAGTCTTAAATTGCTCGAGTTTGCTAAATATTAATAAAGAATTTGTAATCGATAATTCTTCGAATAATACTAGCGTCTTTAATCTAGTTATAGAAGATTAGATTGTACTAAAAGTTCGACATATACTAGATATTGTAATTAGTAATATATTAAACTTTATTATCTTTGCAACAAACAAAGAGATAAATAATTCTAATATCTATAGCAATTAAAGTGTCTTCTATGTCTCTTATTAATTAATAGAATATTACTAAATAGAACACAAAGATATTAGAATCTTCTACTATATATTGATTGCACTTAGTATTAAAGATTTATTTGCATAAGAAATAATTAATAACGAGAGCTAGCGTAATATTTGCAAGTAAAGACGATTTAAGAATTGCAAACAAGATTGTTACAATAACAAAGATAAGATAACAATTATAAATTATTATTTTAGTAATTTCTTATTCTTTGTTGTTCTTGTTCTTGTTCTTGTCTTTGTTAAACTTAAACTTGTTTTTATTCTTCTTAGATTTAAACTTCTTTCGATCTTTTTTTTAATTATTGTAATTTTGACAATGTTTATTTTTGTTATTGTTTCGATTATTATTAAAGCTATTGCTCTTTAAGATAAGACGCAATTTTAAATATAAATCTTAGTAATTTAATTTCTAATAATTTATCTTGTTGCAACTTGTGCATTTCTTTTATTTAATATATATGAAACTAGAATTGCTAGCAATAAGAGGAATATTTCTTGCAATAACAATTAGTCTAGTAATTGTTATTAAGATTAAAATGCTATTAATAATTAAAATGTTTATTAAATTAATATATTAAACTTTATAATTATAAATAATAGTAGACAACTTTTGCTTTTAAATTTTATCTTTATTGAAAAACTTATACTTAGATACTTATTAATTAATAAAGAAACAAGTAGTATTGTTAAGATCAACTAGATATTTAAAGATAAACTAGTTCTTATCTATAATTAGATTATTTAAATAGATAGATAGTTTATTAATAATATTGCGAAATTTAATCTTGTATTTATTGATATTCTAGCAATTGATAATCTTAAAAAACTCGAATTTGACAAAGATTCTTATTAATATACTTGATTTTTTAGACTTGTGTATCTTAACAATCTTTTAATAAGTTTCTTTAATTAGATCGATCTTCTTTACGTTGTAATACAAACTCTTATTAACAATATTTCGAAACGCATTTATATATTTCTTGTTGTTAATATCTTATTTAGTTTGTTCTTCGATAACAATATTAAGCAAGTCAACAAATTAAATATCTAAATTAATATATTTTTAAAGCTTAATTTATTTAAGAACTTTAAACAAATCTCGTTCTTAAATAAGAAAGCTTACGCTATTGCTAATTTTAGCAATTTGTTTAAAAATTGCAAGAAATAACGCGAAAGTACTAGTAATTATAACAATATCAATGTAATCTGTTATTTTAGAGTTTTATTAATAGCTTGTAAGCAATAAGTAATATTACTAATAAATATAGTAAAAATGCGCAATTGCGCAATAAAGATCTTGATAAAGATGTTTTAGCTATTAGATTATAAAGATTAAGCAAATTAACAAATCTTAAATTAGATATCTAATTTAATAAGTACTTTTCGAAAAATTTAAATAAAAAAGATAGTTAAATATACTTTTTTTTGTTAACAATGTCGAGCTAATTAATTTTGTTAATTATTGTTTGAGCAAAGTCTTAATAGATAAACAATTAATAAGCTCTTAAATAAGTTTTGTAATTTTGTTGTTCTATCTTAAGATTATAACAAATATAAATAAGAGTAAAATTAATAAACTTAATTTGTTTAATAAATAAAAACGTATTAATAATAAATAATTTCTAGCTAAATTGTCGTTTTCGTTTGATTGTAAATAAAGCTCTTTAACTATCTAGAATCTAATTAAGTTACTTAATCTCTTTATTCTTCTTCTTAATCTTAATAGTTATAAAGATAACAATATTCTTTTGCGTCTTTACAATTAATAAATCGATCTTTTTAACTCTTTTATTTTAACAAGACTAGAAGTTAATCTTTTTGATCTAAATCTTTTGCGTTATCGCCATAGTTAAGATCTTTTTAATTTTCTTATTTAAATAAGATTGAAAGCTATTTAATTAAGAGTCGCATCTTGACATTGCTTTTAAGATAATTAATAAAGTTATTTTAATCTTCGAAGTATATTCGCGATTTAGTTTACTAATTTGTTTTGTACATTGTAGTAAAAGAAGTTAACTAGCATTTGTTTTAATTATCGAACTAGCAAGTTAACTTGTTTAATTGTTAATAAGAAATTTTTTGCAATAAACAAAAGAACAAAGATTAAGAAGACTAAATAATTTAGCTCTCTTATTAATGCGTTAAAGTAAAGTCTTGTCTTGTTTTAATAATATGTCTTTGACTAATTACTAGTTATTTAATTATCGATTCTTAATTGTATAATTGTTATATAATTAGTTTTTCGATCTTTTTAAAACTTATTATTGATAAATGTTTGTTAAAAGTAATTAGCGTTTTTCAATAAAAGCAACGAGTTGCAAATAAAATAAACTTAGTTGTTTTACAACTTATATTAGTCTTCTTTAATAGAGCGTTTGTGTCTAGAATCTTTAATTAGATGTTAGTTATTCAATTGTTAATAATTGAAGATTTCAACTGTTTAAGTAATTGAACAATCGATTGTTCGACAAGTTTTAACAATCTCTCAATTATTGTTTCGACAATATTAGATATAATATTAATATTTTAATTCTTAAATATTAATCTAGATATTAAGACAATTTGATTGTTAGCTTTTGTATATTAGAAATTAACAAGAACTTAATTAATAGTAGTAATTGTAAGTTTATTGTTAATTTGATTTACTAGCTATGCTTCAAGCATTTTAATTAATAAGCAAATAAGTTTCTTGTCTTGTTTCGAGCTTATAATCTATCAAAATAATAGATAATAGAACACTTAGTTACTATATAGAAGCTAAAGAGCTTGCTCAACTATATATATTAATCGATGCTACTCAACTCGATTACGTAATGTTAGATTAGATAGTGTCGAGTCAAGTAGTATCTAGCACTAGATTAGATCGAATACAACATTCCGACAATATTGAGCATGCATCTCGATTGCAAGCAAAAATTGTTATAAATTTCTTTAATTCGAAAGATTTATGCTAAGCATAGACTTAGCATAGACAAAGTTTTCTTCAAGTAAGAGTTTTTACTCGAGAGAAGCTTGTCTTAGGTAGAAAATCTGCATTCGGAATAAGCTATATGCTTAGATTTTTGTAATAATTATTTTTTTTGCTACTTTGACAAAGCAATTAAGAAGTGTAATGATTCTATATTCTTTAAGTATTGTTCTATCTTTGCTAGATTTATACAAAATAACTCTTGTTTCTTTTCGCTAATATTTAGAATAATATCTAGTATTTATAATTGTTGCAAATATTACATTAAAGCTTTAAAGCTATTTTGTATACTTTTTGTAGTATTAAAAACGTTATACTATTTAATCTTAATACTTTCTTCGAGAATAACATAAAAATAGCATTTTCAACTTCTCTTACCTCAACAATCATTATTCTTGAGATTTTTAATTTTGTGCAATATTTGCATCTATAGAGATTATAAATAATTTTAAATATATAGTTTGAAAAAAAGCTTTACATTTAATCTCAAATTTTATTGCTTAATTATTGTTAATATTTTTGATTAATAATAGTATCTTAACAATATGTTATTTTGTATATTTTTATACTTGAAATATATTCTTGTTAATTATCTTGCTTAAGAATTTTGTTCAAGTAAATTTTTTGTACTTTTTAATAATTTCAAAATATTTGTTTTTGATCTTTGTAATTGCATTTTAAGTCTAATTAATTCAAAATTTTCTTTATTAACAACGTGCAATAAATGTTTTCTTGCGTAGACTTTTTAATTTCTTAGTTTATTAGAATTTTAATCTAGAGCTTAATTTTGGTTATAAAATAAATTAATTTATACATTCTTTAAATTTTAGAGTTAGTATTTGAGCTTTTTAGTCTAAATCTTAATTATCTTGAATTTTCGTTAACTATTTAGTCTTGTTCGCACTTAAATACGAAATAAATTTCTCTTAATTTGCTTTAACAATATTATATAACGTAGTAATTAAATCTTTTACTCTTTGTTGTTTGTTTGTAATTATTTTGTATCTTATAATCTTGTAATTTGATCTAGTGTTTGCTTTCTTATCTATATGTTAATTTGTTATTTTACTAGCTAAGTTTGTTGAAGCAAAAACTAAGTTTATAATAGAATCTTTAGTAGTGTTTGTGCTATGTCTTTGTTTATATTTGATAAATCCTAACTTTAGTTCTAGATATATACAAATCTATTATAACAAAAGTCGTAGTTTTGTGTTACTAATATCTAGACTTTGTGCGAGATCAAAATTAGAATCTTGCATTACTTGCAAAAATCTAGAAATTTAAGTCAAGCTTTGCGAGAGACAATCTTGATATCTCTCAATATTGCGTTCGTAGATGCGTTTGTTCTATATAACAATTATAATTTGCTTGCGTAAAATGCGCATACGTTCTCTTAATCTATGAGATTTGTCTCAAAAGTAAAGTTTGCTCGAATCAACAAAATCTAATATTTAAATTAAAAAACGTAATAATTTGACGCAATTATGCAATTAGCAAGCAATTGCAAACGTTTATGCGCATTGCGAATATCAAAACTTTATGCGTTAAGACGTAGTTTAACTCAATAAAGATTTTGCAACTTTGTCGAACATAGAGAAAACAAAACAAGCTTTTTGAGTAGATTTTATCTTAACAATACTAATTTAAGTATGTAGAATAGATAGATCTATAAGATCTACAAAATCTTGTAAATATCTTGATTTCTATTAGCTTAATCTATCTTCCGAAACGCGAATGTTGTAAAAACGTTTAAAATGTTTACTAGTTTTTCTTTGTTTTCTCTTAATTAACTTGTTAACGTAAAGAATTGTAATAAGTTTACAACTTATTTGTTTTATTAGAAATAATATGCGTTTAAGTTGCTAGTAAAAAGTTAATTGAAATTTTGTTTTTTAATTGAAATTTTGTTAAAATTCGATTTATAGTATAGTTATTAAATTTAGGACTTTAACTTTTTTTTATTATAAATATATAATAGTGCAATACTTGTATTAAGTATCTTATTGTTAATAACAATTAATTGTATATCGAGATTTGCTATTAAATCTAGTCTTAATATGCAACTAATATCTATAATTGTTTTAAATACAAATATTACTACTTTAAGTTTATAGTCTTTATATATTGATCGAATTTTCGAAAATTTTGAATAATTTAACTTTGTATTATATTTCTTATTATATATTTAAGATTCTTAAATTAGTACAATATTTGCTGTTTCTATTGCACTTTGTAAAAATAATTTTATAATTATTTGCTTTTAACGCAATTATATTGTAGAATTTGAATTTTTTCTTGTTCGATCTCTTTGTTTAAGAATATAGTAAGATTTTTTAATATTATTAAGTATTGTTTGTTTGCAATAAATTATTATTAACGTTGTTAAATCGACTATTATTATAGAATACTTATTAATTGCTTGTAAATATAGATATTTCTTTACAATTAATATATTTTGAATTTAGATACGCATACAATTGTTTGTTAATGCAAAGAGCATATCTATTACTTTAAAATGCATAATTTAGTTTACAATATATATGTTTAATCTCTTTTATACATTTTCTTGTAAAGTAATTGTAGAATTGATATTTGTAATATTGTACACTAAGTTTTGCGTTCTCGAACTTTATTGTTCTAAGATTTTTATCTTATGCGTAAATTCTATCTTTTTAAATTGCTTTTTAAGTGTTAACTTTCTTTTCGAATGCAATTATTGTTAACGCATGCTTCTTTTGCGCTCTATTTATGTTTAATAATATTTATACAAAATTACTAATAAGTTAAATATTATTAAATAGTTCTATATTATTACGCAAATCTTGTAGTGTTTTTTCTTCTTTTACTATATTTATAGAAATTGTGTGCAATATAGCTTTGTATTATTTGATATCTCGCTTAACTATAGCTTTTAAAAATAGCAGTTTTTATTTATCTTTGCATTTTAACAATTTATTTGCATTTAATTTCTTAATTGTAATAATAATTATAAAAGTGTTCTTTGCAAATTTTAATATTGTACACACAATTAACTTTTTTATTGCTTTGTTAATATTGTTATATATTTTTATAAAGTTCTTGCTTGTATATTTCTCTACTATAAGACGTTTTTCTTTTATGCTTGTTTTTAAGATTGTTTGAGTATTAAGAATAATTTGCTAATTTTAAATTCTATAGATGCTATTTTTGAGTTTGCCAATTATTTCGATTTAAGTTCTAGCTTTCGTTAATAATTAAGCAAGTTAATTATTTGTAAGATTGTTAGTAAATTAATACAAAAACAAGATATTTATCTAGTTTGCTCTTGTTACGTAATTTGACTTTCTAGTAAATTTTTTTGCAATTTTGCTCTTGTTACGAGATTTGTATCTAATACTCTTGTCAAATAGCAAGAGAGCGTTTGACGTCTATCGATAACGTTTGCTCTTAAACAATCAAGTATAACTTAATTGTTAATTGAGTTCTTAGAGAATTATCTTTACAATTATTATAGATGTTTGCTTTGTTTACTTGCGTGTCTTTTTATCTTAACTAGTTGCCTTGTCTAGTTGCTTGTCTATCTATCTACTATTCTTTGCCTAGCAAATAATAGCTCTAACGTACAATTCAAGTCAATCGTTCGTCTAATTTAGACAAACGACATTAATTGTTAGTTCTCTTGCTTAGTCTCGCATTTATTACTAAACACTGGATTAATATATTAGAGTCGATATTTGTTTGCGTTTTATAGTTATTAGATATTAAATTATTGCATTAGAGTTAATATTTGCTTGCCTTTAATAGTTATCAAATACTAAATTATTGTATTAGAGTTAATATCTATCTATCTTTTGCAATTATTAGACACTAGATTATTGCATTAGAGCTAGCAAGCCTATCTTTTACAAGTATTTGTCTAATTGTGTTAAGATATCTTTCTTAGTTAAACTAATTAGTTCCGTTCTTTTTGCTCTTACTTATCAAATTTTGCAATTCTGCATTATTAAATATTAGTATATCTCTTGTATTAGTAAGTTAACTAGATTAAGAATTAAGAAGCTCTTTAAATTTTTGTCTCGTTTGTCTTTACTCAAATTGATAGGCAAAACTTGTTGTTTTACTTAGTGTATCTAATCTAGTAAAGACAAGCAAATTTAATTAATTAAATAAACAATCGATAAGACTTTACTCAAACAAGCAATTAATAAGTTCGAAAAAACGCAACAAGCAACTTTACTTAATACAATTAACAACAAAGTTTTAACAAAGAAATTATTATTTGTTATAGTTTACAACTAGTCTTTAACAAGAACATTATTATTTATTGTTCTTAATTATTAGATTTTGAAGATATTATAATCTACTGCAATTAACGTTGTTACTTTAAAGATATTATTGTCTTCTATATTAGACAATATTATCTTAAAAACATTATAAAGTTATTAGCAAAACAACTATTTAAATATTAAAACAAGTAGTTTAAGCAAAAGAATCTAAATATCTATCTTAATAATATTCTAAATCTAGAATCTTTTAATTTGATTGTTTTTTTAGAGTATTTCGACAAAGTTCTTGTTGTTTAATAAAATAGATTTGCGTCTTTAAGCATCTTAAGTCTTGTCTTTTTACTTGCATCTTCTATCTTACTTGCGTTCTTAACTAAATAGTTAATAACTAATTCTTTCGACAAATTAAGAAACAACAAGATTGACAAATTAAATAACAATAAATTGCGCAAGAATATATTAGCAAACGTTAACAATCTATATTGTCAAAAGCAAGCTTTCTCTCTTAAGAAAGATAGCATAAATTGTTGTTGTTAACTCAAAATTAATTAAACAAGTTTCGAAATAAATAATAGATCTAGAATAATAAATTTATGCTCTAACAATTTTTTGCAAAGTAATTAACAATAGTTTAATTAATTTGACTTTGTTGCGCAATTGTACAATTTACAATTTTTCAACTTATTTAGTGTTAAACAATATGCTTAGTACAATTAATAACAAGATATCGAACTTAATATCTTATAGTCGAATACTTAGTCTACTTACTCTTTGCTAATCTAATTAAGTATAGCTACGCTTAATAATATAGACTCGCAATAGTAGCAAGAGCTTGTTCGACAATCTTTTAATATTTAAGTTAATCTAGTAGCTTTTAAACAAGTTTTGTCTTTGCAATTTAATTCTATAATTTTTAAACAAACTTTAATTTTGCAATCTAACTTCGCAACTTTTAAGTAAGCTTTATCTTTTGCAATCTTCGATCTAAATTAATTGCAAGCTATATTGTATAAAGAAGATTAACGCTCTCTTATAAAACAAATATAATACTTGTCTCGAGATAAATTAATTAATTTTTATTGCGTCTCTAGATACTTTAATAAGTTTTTATAGAAAGATATAGATATATCTTCTAGTCAATTTAAGACGTCTAATCTAGACTTCTTTTATTTAGACGTTTTAAACAACTATAGATTAAGTAATATTATTTTCGTCTATAAGAAAACAATATATAGAGAAGTCTTTATCTTTGTCGAACGTATAAATAATTATATATACGTTGTTAACAAAATTGTTGTTTAAAACAATCTTTCTCTTTGTCTTTGTAACTCTATTATAATGTAATATTTTAAAAAGATAAACAACTTTAAATGTTGAACATTTCGAAGCTTGCTTTTTTTAAACTTTATCAATAAATTGTAAAATTGTTTTAAGATAAGAATTAGCAAGATATTTAGCAACTTAATATTAAAAATCTTTATTATTAAAGATACTAAAAACAAACAAGAAGTTACAAGATATTTGCAAAATATTATTCTTTATACGCAATCGACAAACATCGAAGAAATTTGAAAACAATTAATTTAAATATAGAATTAGCTCGAGATAAGATTGCGTTTTATTGTTAGTATATCTATTGTCTATATATTATCTTAGAACTTTATTAAGAAACTTGACGCAAAGCGCAAGATATAAAAGACAATGCTTGCTTATTATTCTAATTAGCAAAATTCGAATTAATTAGATAGATAATTAAAAGAACAAATTGTTTGTTAGTCTACATTATATATGTCTTGCTTAATTTATCTTTCTTGCATATTCTTTTACAAGCAATTCGACTATATATATCTCTCTCGACAACAATTTGTAGACTATAAATACTTTAGATAGTCTATATAGAACTTGCAAGATTTTAACAAGCATTTCTGTCAATTAATACAATAAATGTTAATATAATTTTAGATATTAAAGTCTTTTGCAAAGCTCGCAATTATAATAACAATAAATTCTTTCGCAAATAATTAGAGCAAAAACTCTTACTATTAAAATTAAAAAGCAAAATATAGATAAAATAATGCACAACAAAATTAAGACAACTATTAAGATAAATATTGCAAAGATTATTGCAATAACTACTAGAACAACTACAAGCAAATAACAATCTATTAAGTTCTAGTTGTAACAATATACTACGCAAATTCTATAAAATATATAGAATCTATTTATTACTTTATATTCTTTTACAAATTACTATAGCAACTCTTGTGCAAGTATAACAACATATTATATTGTTAATAGCTAATCGAAAAAAATATACTATATCGAGAAGAAAATATTAGCAATTACTTATATAATTAACTTGTTATAGAAAGCAACTTATTAGACAAATACAATGTATATCAAGTTAACGTTAATATCTTTTTCTTAATTCTTTAAATGCAAAAGCTATATTTTAATCTTTTTATTAAAAAACAAGCTTTTTTAGCATATTAAAGACAAATACAACAAGATATATTGTCAAAAATCTATTAAGATATTTTATATTAATCTTGTTCTTGTTAAGACAAGTCTTATAAGCTTAGAGCTAATTAAGTTAGACGCTTTATTATTGCGTTAGAATAAACTAACTTTTAGAAGTTAATATTATGCGACATATTAAATAGCATTCTTATAAAAAGATATCTTGTATATTGTTTGTATCGATAACAAATGCATTATATTATTAATTAACAATAACTTTTTTAATAACTTAAGACTAAAGTATCTTACAAGACAATTTAGCGCTATTGTATTTGTGCGCAATATTAAGAACAACAAATGTTTAATTAATAATTATCTTTAACTTCTAATATATCTTTAAGACAAAATAGACGACAAGATAGTTGTTGCTTATTTTTATTAAGAAGTTTATATTGTAAAAAATCTAAGAGCAAAGCTACTACTTAAGATAAATATTATCGATTTTAAATATATAATTGTTGACGCAAATAGACAAAAATTAATTATTAAAAGCTATCGAAATCTAAAGACAAAGCTAAAAATAAAGTTAAAGAATAATATTTAAGTAAAACAAGTTGTTAAGATCGAAAGAAGTCTTATAATTGTTGCTTATTTTATTCTTGAAGTTCTAATAGTAATACAAGACAAAATCTTGTCTAATAAGAACTATCTCTTTAAATTAATCTTGTTCGACGCTAACTTTTATATCGCAAATAGAGAAATATTTTTCGTATATATTTGTAACAATTGTTTTGTGTCTTTTTGTATTTTGCAATACGCAACGCTTAGAATATCTACTAAAATTTAAGAAGCAAAACTAATATTAGATTAGCTTTGACAAAGAGAGCTAAGCAACTAAAAAAAATATTAAGATTAATATGCTTAGTAATAGCTATTAAGCAAATCTAATTAATAATGTCTATATCTATAACAATTTAATCGAAATTATTGCGCTTTAGTATCTTGTTATACAATTGCATATCTTGTAAAAAAATACTAACAAAATAATTAATTTGTTAAGAAAGATTAAATATCGATTTTATTAAATAGCAACTAAAATTTTATATTAGCGTCGGAGATAAAGTACAAGATTTCTTTTTTAAGAGAATGCAATTGCAAAATAGTTAATAAAGAATTCGACAAATTGTATGCTTAAGACAAGATGATATAATTAATTAAGTCTTTATTGTTCGAAATTTTCTATCTTTATAATTTAACGAATCTTGTTAAATAGAATTCGAAAGTATCAAGTAGTAACTAATATTTATAAACTAAATAAATTAATTACTACAAATAGATATTCGATACTTGTCTAGACAAATATTGTAGCTTAAATTCGTAATTGTAAATATATAAGTTTAATAAATAAGTTAACCTTCTTTTTATAGTTCTTGATTGCGTTTAAAGATAGATATAAGTTCTTTTTTATTACTTATTAAAACAAGAGACAACTCAATATTGCTATTATAAGATTTAAAAATTTGCTTGTCTACGTTTAACAAATAATAAACAAAGATCTTTGTCAATTTAGAGACTTCTATTATATTAACAATATTGTTGTTTTCTCTTAATTGTTCGATATATATTTAGCTTATTTTACTTAGCTATTTAACAAATTAGTCTTGCTAAACGTTACGCTTAATTTTAAAAAGATTTATCTTAACTATTTTAGCATTATCTTGCTAGAGCAAAAAGTAGACGTCTTTAACTTATTTATTATTGAAAAGCATATTGTTGCTATTAAGACAATTAAATTTTCTAAAAATTTAAAGACGATTAAGATCTATCTTAGTCTTGTCAATTATTAAAGAGACAAGATTGCTTAATACGCTTAACAAATTAATATTTTACAACAAAAAAAAACTTGTCTTCTAAAGAAATTCTCTATTATTAACAAACAAAAGCAAAAGACGTATTTAAGAAATATATATATTAAATACTTGTCTATTCTTCTTTAATCTTTTTATTAGCTATAGCAATTCTTGATAACTTTAAACTTCTTAATTTATTTCGATATCAATCGCCAATTATATATAGACTTAGACATCTTTAAGAAGCGCAAGTTTAATATCGAGATATATTATATTAAAGACAATTTAACTAGCGACAACTTTAGACAAGACAATATTTAATATATTTTATTTTTGTTTAAGATTCTAAGCTTTGTTAAAAAAAATTGTTAATTAATTAAAATAAAAGTAACTTGTCTTGTATAAACAATACAAAAGATTAAATATCTAGTAGAAGCAATTAAGAGATCTACTATAATTTATATTAATTACTTAATTACAACAAGCATTGTTAAACAAACTATATTGTTTTTCTTATTAATTAACAAACTTAATCTTTATTTTGTATATATCTTGCAATATCTTTTACAATTTTTATTAAATATATATTATTATATAGAAAGACTATATATAATTTCAAATATATTGTTTAGACTTCCTGTACTTAAAGATAAATATAATAAGAACAAATTATTAATTTTAGATAAGATAAACAACTTTGCAACAAACGTAGAGATTGTAACTAAATTAATGCAATAAACTTTTAAAAAGAAGTTAAATCTAATCGATTAAGATACAATTAACAAAACAATCTTATTTTACTTATATCTTGTTCAAATAAATAAAATCTTTAAGAAAAGACTTCTTAAGATATATGTTAAATTTATTAAGTAAATAGAAATTCTAACAACAATTCAAAAGTTATCTATGTCTTCTAATATTTAGTATTTCGAAAAAAATAACTTACTCTACTTTACAGACTATGCAAATTGCAAGAAACTATATTTGCTTCAGAAATCTAAGAGGAAAATCTTTTATTAGACGCACAATATAAATAGTTATATTGACTTTACTCGCATTTACAAGACAATAATTGTTAACTTTTATCTTTGCAAGCTTGTCTCTTAACTATATTAATATATTATTCATTATTAAAAATACAATCTTTGTCAAATTAAGCAATATTAATTGTATAAGAGTCTTAATCTAATTTTGAGTTCTATTATATCTTTTCATATTGTATATATTAATTTTATCTTAAAATTGTTATTATATTAGAGCTTCGATATTATCTTAATAACAATTTGCAAATTTTTCAAGAAAATAATTGTTTTAAGCAATAAAACAATTTATATTGCAACAAAGTAGAGAAATATTCTTTTTAATAATTTTGTTAATTAGAGAATTTTAAGAGCGCTTGTATACAACAAAAATTGCAAGTTTATATCTAAATTCTAAACAATTATATTTTAGAAGCTAGAAGTTTAGTTTCTAATCTCAATAGTATATTATTTACAAATAAATAATAAAAGTAAACAAACAAACTAGATAATTAAGATAGTTTTGCAATATATAGCAACTAGCAATTCTAATCTAGACTAAATAATCTTTCTGCTTGCACTTTGCGCTTGTCTTAATAATTTGCTTAATATTTCTATTAAGTTGTTATCAAACAAGATAATTATAAGTTTTAAAATATATAATCTCTTATTTCTTTTTAGATTTAACAATTTTTAGACAAATTAATTACAAAAGAAAATTGTTAATATCTTTAAAACAAAAGCGACAATTGTATAAACTAATATAGCAATCAAAACAATATACAATAAATGTTATAAATCTATCGAGTTTTTGATAGATAATATAATATATTTTTGTCTCTATAAGAACTACTTCTTGTTGTCTATTAAATTATTTAAGTTGTCGATTTAATATATTAAATCTCTTAAGATTCTCGAACAAAAAGAAAATCTAGTATACAAATTAAATCTTTCGATAGACTAAAATATTTACTTAATTATATCTATTGCTTATCTTAAGTTAGCGTTAGACAATAAAAATTTATACAATTGTTTAAAGTTAAATTATTCGAAAACTATAATTAAGTTAAATATCGAATAGCATTTTTACAAGATTAAAGTTTTTATCAAATATTGCATTTGTTAATATAAGCAAGATTGTTTTATTTCGAAGTATTTTGTTCGATAAAAGAACTACAATACTAAGTAAAATTAATAATATAACAAGAATTTGCTAGACAATTTTGCGAATCTTGTTAACAACTACAAAACAAAGTACAAAATATCTATTTTTATTATTATAAGATATTCTAAAACAATTATTATAGTATCTAAAGTAATTGTTTCGATATTTTTAATTATTATTTTGTTTCGAGACTTTTAATATAAGTATTGCTTATATTTAGCATAAATTTAATCTAAATAAAAAGTAATTATTTATTAATACTATTTTGCTCTTAAATATATTTAGCTTAATCTAAGCATAAACTTAGTATATATCTAGCAAAAATTATATTGTAAATTAATATTTATTTAGAGATACAAAGTTTCGATTTAAATAAAAATATAAGTTTTAATAAAATAGTAAGCATACGTTATGTATAAGTTTTGCATATACTTATTATAATATATATCGAAAGTTAAGAAATTTATTATTGTAATAATTTAAATATTATTGTAATAAGTTCTAAGATCAACAATCTAATTAATAATATTTATATTAAGTATATATTGAAATCTTTGTATAAGAACAATCTTAAAATATACTTAGAATATACTTTGCAAAATTAGAAATATATACTAAATCTATACAAATAATTAGAAAAGATAAAAATAAAAAACGTCAAAATAATATTTGAATTTAACAAAAAATGCTAGTAACTTTGTCGAGCTTAACGCTTTAAATCTATTTAAGTCTAGACTAGACTATACAAATACTAAATATATATCTAGATTGCATCTTGTATTAACGCGTAATTTTCGATATATTTAAATACTTAAATTTTTGTCAATATTAAATATATATTTAGTTTAGCAAGTCTTTGTTGTAACTTTGTAATCAATATATTTGTTTTCGAAAATTAATGCTTAATATGTACTATGCTTGTATATTAATAATATATTTATTTTTGAAAGTCGATACTTAATATATACTATACTTGTATATTAATAATATATTTATTTTCGGAAATTGATATCTAATATATATTGTATTTGTATTTAATTCTTTCTTTAATATCTTAGTATCTTTAATTGTTATATATTATGTTTATATCTAATATATGCGAAGATTATCTTAAATTAAAGATTTGTATTTAGAATAAACTATAACTTATAATAGAACTATATGTTTTTTTTTACAATTCTTAATTGCAATCTTTTTTAATTTTTTAAATATAAATATGTTTTACTTATTTATATATGCTACAATTATATCTTTTGTTTATTTAGCTTTTAATGTAATAAAAATAGATTAAAAGCTTGCTTCTATATTTGCTTTTGTATTTATACATATGTTTATAGAGAAAAAAGCAATTTCTAATTTTAAATCTAGTTGTGATTCTAGTTTTAATTTTAGTTCTAATTCTAATTCTAATTTTGATCAATTTATTTTTACTTAATTAGATCAACTTCTAAATTAATGATTTTATTAAAGAGATAAAATATATAATATATAGACTTTTTGTTGATATTGCTACTTTATAGTTTTTGCAAATCTATTTGTAACTTTTCTTGCATAAATAGTTATTATAAACAAATCTTTTATACTATATTCTAGAATAAAAATGCTAAAGCAATTGTGTTACTATAAAAATAATATATTTCTATTGTTTGCTTGCAATTTCTAATTACATAATTTAATAATAAGATTAATAAAACAACTATTTTTCGAATTTGTTGTCAAACTTAATATAAAAACTCTATACAATATATTTTTAGTTTTTCCTTTATAACTAAGACAATAAATTATTAAATTGTTAATATATTATATAGAAAAGAATTGATATAGTAGATATTTGTCTTAAATAGATATTTGTAGAGTTAATAGTTGTTTGTTTAATAATTTGATACTTAGAAACGCGTTTTTTGTTTGTTGAAATTAACAATAACAATATAGAATTATATTTTTGCAATTATAATATTCTTAGATACGTATCTAAACTTGTTTAGATTGTCTAATTGTGCTCTTTAACTTATAGACTTCAAAATTTTATTATTTTTCTTAAAACAAAAAAGTCTTTTGTTAATTAATATTAAAGAAATTAAAAAATACAAAAAATTAAGATTCTATAAAAATTAGAAATAAAATTAGATTTAATCTAAATAAATTAAATAAAAGAAAATATATAATATATAATATATATTTTGTAAGTTCTAGTCAAGACAAGCGTTATTTTTATTTTTTTAATTTTTTTTTAATTTATATTTAATTTATTACTTGTTAGAATTTATGCAAGATCTATATAATTTGCAATTAAAAAAAAGCTAAAAATTTAAATTTGTCTCTTCTTTTATTTCTTTGTTGTAATAATTGTAATACTAAGAAAATCTATTATTAATAATATAAAACTTGTGTACTTTTCTTAATTTGTGCGTTCTTTTATTAATATTGTATCTAATATCTTATAAAAAAATCTTTTAAAAAAATCGAAATTTCTTTTTATAGACTTGCGCAATTATATAAAAACGTTGTTTCGGGAGTAAATTAATTGTCGAGTTAAGTTATAATATTACTTTTTTAATTTAACTTAACATTAGAATTGAATTAAAAAAAAACCGAAAAATTGAATTGCTTAAAATAGTTTATAGTACGCTTTGCGCTAAACTATATTAAACAATTTAATTTTTCGAAATTTTTTTAATTTAAATCTTGATATTTATATATAATATTTTCAAATTAATGCGACTAGTTTATTCGAGAGCAATTTTAAGAGATATGCAAAGTCTTTGCGTTAAAACTCTCTTTGTTAATCTTTGTTTTATATAAAATTATTATATGTTTCGACTCTTGTAGAACTTCTAAAGAGTTATTGTATATTTCGACTTATATAAAACGTTTTATACAAAGCTATTATATATTTTAATTCTTGTAGAATTTTATACAAAGCTATTATACGTTTCAACTCTTATAAAACGTATTGTATAAAGTTATTATTTGTTTTGACTAAATTAATTGTCGATTCAATTTTCGATTTTAACTTCTAAAATTAATTCGAATTAATAGTCTAACTTTAGAAATCGAATTAAAAATCGATTTGATTCGATTTGACTCGATTTTTGATATTCGATTTTAATATTAGAAATTAAACCGAATTGTCAAGAATATTAAGAATACTAAAAATAGTATAAACTTAGTTTAAATTTAGATTTTTTTAATTGTTTTCTAGATAATGCACAATAGTAATATATAATATAAAAACAATCTAATATATTTATTAATTAATTTAAATAAATTAACTATTTCTATTAAATTATCAATTAATTGTTACTAAAAATAATAAAATTTGGCAAAAATAATAGTTTTAACAATTCGATTCGATTTTTCGATTTAATTTTCGATTTAATTTTTGAAATTAAATTGAATTGTTGATTTTAATTATAGAAATCGAATTGTTAAGACTTTCGATTTAATTCGATTTCTCAAATTAAATTCGATTTTTTAAATCGATACAATTAGTCTAGTTTCGACTCTTGTAGAATATAGAGTATTTTTAATTTTTTTTGCTTTTTTTTGTATTGTTATTTTGTATCTTTTGCGCAATATTTGCTTGTTGCATTGTTGCTTATTTATATATTTTAATATATATAAATAAAAGAATTTAGAAAATATAGTACGCAATTGCAACTTAAGTACGTCAATTTGTTATATTAATTGTATTTATTTCTTTTGCAATAGTTAATTGTAATTAAGAATAATAGTTTGAGTAATAAGATATTGTTGTGTTGTTATTATTGTTGCTTCGATTATATTATACGTGTTCGAATAAATAATAACAACAACAACTTTGCAACAACTTAAGATAAAATAAAAAATACTTAGTTTTGCTAAATATTAAAAGCAATATTAATAAATTTGTTATATATTTAATATAGAAAAAACAATAAATCTAGAGTCTATAGATGCAATTATTAAAATTCAAAAATTCAAAAACATGAAATTTAAGCTTAGAAAGTTTAATTTAATTGCTAAAAAACAAAAAGTACAATAGTTATTAATTAAGCACGTAACTAGCAATCAAAAACAAACAAATCTAGATATGCAAATTAGCAAAGTAAAAGAAAAAATTAAGAAATTAATTACTATAATAAAAATTACAAAACAAAGAAATTCTCTAGAGCAAATTATAGATTATGTAATAATTGTATTTAAATATTAGTATATCGACTTAATACAATAACGCATTAATTGCTTAAAAAAAATTCGAGACTAAATTAAATTAAATAATAAATTGTTTAGACAATTTAAATAGAATTGCTAGACAAAGAATAGCAATTAGATAGACAAAGCAATTAAGCAAGACAACTAGTTAAGATAAAAAGATACACAAGTAAACAAGACAAATATCTGTAATAGTTGTAAAGATAATTGTCTAAGAACTTAGTTAACAATTAAGTTATATTTAATTGTTTAAGAGCAAATATTATTAATAGACGTTAAACGTTCTTTTGTTATTTGACAAAAGTATTAAACACAAATCTCGTAATATATATTCTTCTTAAAAGAAAAGATATTAATGCTCTTGTTATATTGCAAATTTAAATATTATCTAATTTCTAAATTTAATTATTATTTTGTTTAGATCTTAATAGTCTAATTAATTGTAATAAATTTGTTGTTTTTGTTTGTTTACGCGTTATATTGCTAAATAGTTTTAGCTTAATTCTTCTTAATACTTAGTTTGTTGTAGAACTTTTTATTGCACTAACAATAGACGCTCTTTTTTGCGTTTAAGTACGTTTTGCTTAATTTAATTTTTGCAAAGTTGTCTTAAAAACTATTTTTAAACAATTTGATAATTTTAACAATCTAAGTTAACTTGCTAGCAAATTCGACAATATTTTTAAGAAAAGTATAGATATTAATTACAATAATAAAGTCGATATTAAGAATAGCGTTGCAACTATCTTGTATAACTTAAAAGTATATTATTATTTTGTTCGAGCTATTTGTTATTTTGTTTAGCATTTGTTTAATAGTTGTTGCAAATCAAATTATTTAACAACTAATAATTAAGATATTTGTAAGTCTAGCAATTGTTTTTTTGCAAATCGATTTATTTTTCGAAATTGATATTTAATACACAATTGAGTTTGTCTTAATTGTCTTAAACTTCTTTAAATTTTGCAAGACAAAAAATAAAATAAAGTTAAAGAAAATATTTTTGTTAATTAAGATTTTTAAAGTCGATTTGTTTATTTTTATTGTCGAAACTAAATATTCGCAAAACAATATTATTATCTTAGATAAAACTTAATCGATGTTTGTCTTTTGCGTCTTTCGCGCTTTAGTCGAAGCTACATCTTGATACTTAATTGTTTAACAAGCTTCGATTAATATAATATTTCTATTAATATCGATTGTTTTAAGAATTTTCTTGTAATATAAATTCGAAAATTGATTGTTAAATATAGCGAGATTTAAGATAGATTTGCAAATCTTATAGTTTGCAAAGAATTAATTTTTCTTTAGAGACAACAACTTGTTAAGACGTATTAATATAATATAAAATATAATACTATATACAAGATTGTTTATCTTAATTGTTTTGTACTTCTTTTACGAGTCGATAATTTAAGTAAATTAGATATCAATATTATCTTGCAAGATATATCTCTTTTTAAAAACATTAACAATATCTATAAATATAAAGATAGATCTTAGAGACTTGCGTAATATGCGAAGTATAAAGCAATATTGTTTTCGACTATCTTTATACTTAAAATCTTAAGATTAGAAACTAGATAAGCAAAAGATATGTTATTGTTTTTGCGAATATATAGCTTATCCTAGATGCAAATTTCTTACTTGAGACAAGCTTATTTTGGATAAAAATTCTTATCTAAGGAAAACTTTGTTTATGCTAAGTCTATGCTTAGCATAAATCTATCGAATTAAAGAAATTGATAACAATCTTTGCTTGCGATCGAGATGCAAGCTTAATATATATACAATTTATGTAAAGTATAAACTTCTTTATTTAGTATTAAGTAAAAATTAATTTTCAAAGTTTTGCTTTTTCTTAATATATACTAGATATAAACTTAATCTTCTATATCTATTGTATTTTTAAAGTTGTATAAAATTTATAACGCGCAATTAATTAAAGTTTAAAAACAAGATTTTTATATTGTAAGATCTAAATTTTGTTATAACATAAATTGCTCTTAGACGTAATATAAATTCGATATAGCATTTTATTTGCGTAATTTAATTATTTATTTTGCACATATATTATATTTAAGCTTAGTCTATATTTAATTCAAATCTTAATAGCAATATATCTTTTGATAGTATTAGCAATTTCTTTATCTTTAACATTTATATGTCTTTTAGCAAGAAGAATTCTTTTACGTTTAAGAATCTTGCAAATCAAGATTAACAAGCGATTTTGCAATAAATAAATTAAATTGAGATTTATTTTATGCTTATTATATATTAGATATTTGCTAAATATCTAAGCAAACTTTAAATCTTGACAATATTAATACTTTTAAGTCGAATGCAATATTAAGGAATTAAGATGTTTACAATATTGCTTTTATAAATAATTAAAAAAATCAAAATATATTAAACAATTAAGATTTTAATAATTTTGACAAATTATTGCTTATAAAACTCAAAAGGATAAATTCTCTTCTATACTTTATATCTATTGTATGCTAAATTAATGTTTATTATATATACAGCTTTATTAACGTTAATAGAATTGCAATTATCTTCGAAGAACGCAATTAAGTAATTGTATTAAAAATACAAAATTATTATAATATTTTAACATATTTATATACGCATTTAAAGAAAATTCTTTATTTTATATACCAAAAAAAGCACAATATTAGTCGAGATCTCAATTAATGTGTCTATTAGAACGTTAATTAATATATATATTATATATTTAATATACATTTAATTTAAGTATAATATAATTTTGACTTATATTAAGACTAGATTTAATTCTTTATTGTCGCGACTAACTTTAAAATTATTTAAGTTGCTCTTTTATTTTTAGAAATTAAAAAGAAAGACAAAGTAAACAAAATCTAACGTCAAAGTTTTAAATGTTTCGAAATCAAATATTGCGAACACGCGAATTCTAATATACTACGTATATATTTAGTATATAATAGAGTTAAGCTTAAGAATATTAACAATCTTTGATAATACTTTATTTAATTAACGTATACAATAAATGTTAATGCGCAATTAAAGCGTTGCACAAAAATCTAATATTATAAATTTTTTAAGAAATAACAAGATTAACGTATATGTTATATGTATTTCGAATTTATAACTCGCATATACAAGAATTAAAAATTTGCTATATAAAAGATTTATAAAATAAATTCTTACTTAATTTATATTATTCGTAAGCTAATCTTATAGATTTATCGAATTAAATATTTTTAATTTTTTAATACAAAATTATAATATATAAATCGAATTGTTAACGCAAACTTAATATATATTAATATTAACTATTTTTGCGTCTTAATAAATTACAAGTTACAATAATATATACAAAATTATATTTTTATTAAATATTTAACTTCTAGAAATCTTATTTGCAATTAATTTTATTTTAATACAAGTTTAATATATATTAAATATATATAGAATTTGATTATTTTCAAAGAAACAACAAAATTAAGATTAATATATGCAATGCGCAATTAAATATTTTTATTTTTATTAATTAAGAACAATTTCTATTCTTTATATTAATTGCATGCGAAGATTATGCTTATTATTTATTATATTTTATTAAAATATTTTGAGAAATTATCGTCAACGTAATTGCAACAATTAAATAATAAGATTTATTATTTTTAATAACGTATAAATTAAGTTTACATCTAATATATATCTTGTTTGCGTTAAATTTTTTGTAAAACGCTTTATTATCTCTTTTATTATATTCGATTTACGCGTTAGATATAACAAGATTGCTCTATACTATATATATAATAGTTTTAATATAAAAGATTGCATAACAATATTAATTTGCAAGCAAAAACTTAAGAAGTTTCTTGTCAAAATAATTTTATAAAAATAATTTATATTTAATTTAAGCTTTGCATAAATTTAATTTACAATTTATAAAAACTAAGTAAAAATTTGCTTTTAATTGATTGCGTTCTTTAAAGAAGTAATAAATTAAAAATGTTATCTATTTTAACAAAAATTCTTAACAATATATTATTGTGTACTATACTTATACTTAGATTAAGATTTTTACAAATTAATTATATCTTAAAATAAATCTTGCATTTAAACAAATTTAAAACAAAACAAATTTATATAATATTTTGAATTAAAACAAAAATTATTATTGTAAGTTTAATATATATACAATATATATTAAGTATATATTTAAATTGCAATAAAAATTAATATCTATTATTATATATAAATTAATATAGAGATTATCGAAAATTATTATATAATATTTATTAAAATATTTAAAGTATTAAAAGAAGTTGCTTGTTAAATTATTTAATTTTTTTATATTAATTGTAAAAACAAAGAATTGCGAACTTTTATAATAAATATAAACAAAAAATATACTCGAAATATACTTAATATATATTAGAATTACACAAATATTATTAATATTTTGTTTTAAAAATTTAAAAAATATTTTTATAATTTTAATAACTCTCAAAAGTAATTTAAATATCTTAAGCATATATTAATTTTTTGTCGAATATATTCTAAGCGTAATTTTCGAAAACATTATTTTAATTGTTTAGCAATTTATTTTATTAATTAATTTTAAAAAATTAAAACTATTAACAAATTACTATAACATATAAATAATATAAGCATATTATATTTTAAACTTAAGATATAAATTAAATATCAAAAGACAAAATAAATTTTTGTCGAATTTTCAAAAGAGAAATTAAAGATTTCTTTGTATTAATAAACGCTAATTTGCAATTATATTAATATAGAAAAAAGCAATTATTTTTAAGACAATAAGTTCGCAAAACAAAAACTATTATTACTTGTTTCTATATTTAGATAAAACTTATATTTGTTTTAAGTTATATTTATGCTAATTATATACTAAAATAAGAAAATACGCTATTAAGATATTTAAAAAGAACAATTTCGAAATAGAAAAAGACATTTTATTTACTTAACGCAATTGCAATAAATTTAATTGTATTGTTGCTCAATTAGTTGAAAAAAAAAATATACAGTTAATTTATATTTAACTTGATTTAATATTTAATTAAATTATAAATAAAAAAGATTAAAGAGTTGCAAAACGTTGTTAACAATATTTATATCTTTCTTTTAATTTAGAAAATTCTTATATAATATTTTTTCTTAACAAACTTAATTCTAAATATAAATTTAACACAAATACAATATCTAAATTTAATAATATTTTTTTTTATATATTTTAAAGTCGCAATTTAAGAATTACTTATTTAACAAAAAATAAACATCGAATATCGACTTAACATATATTAGATAAAAATTTCGAAACGTTTTCTTTATTATGTTAATATACAAAGACATTATTTAAAAAAGACAAATATCAAGCATCGATTTAATATATATTAGATAAAGATTCTAAAATATTTTCTTTAATACGTCAATATATAAAGACACTATTTAGAAAAAATAAATATCAAGAATTAATTTAGCATATATTAGATAAAAATTCTAAAACGTCTTCTTTATTACGTTAGTATATAGAGATACTATTTAGAAAAAACAAACGTCGAACATTGACTTAACGTCTATTGTTGTTTAACTTAAATAAATGTAAATTAAATTTAAACTCTATAAATAATATATTAAAATTGAGCAAAAAATATATAGTAATATTATCGAAATATTAGATTAAAAATTAAGTACAAGAACAACGTATGCAATATATACGTCAAAAATATAATAAATTTCTACAAGAAAAAAAGAAAAAACCAATAAAGAAAGTTGTTAAATTAAAGATATTCGATATTACTAGCAATATAAAGTGTATTTTAAACATAATTTTATTGCAAATAAATTAACAATATCAATTAAGTAATTAAAACAACAACAAAGATAAACTAGCTTATAAGTTTATATCTTCGTTTTATAAATACTATATAATATTGATAATTTAAAAGCTTTTATTTAGTTTTTAAGTATTATATATAGATCTAACTTATATCAAATTTATATCAAGCATTAATTTAAAAAAAGATTTATTACTTTATTAAAAAATTCGAAATTAAAAAGAAACAATCGAAGACAAAATTACATACAAAATATTTATATTATTTATAAAACTAACAAGTACAATAACGCAACAAGTTATTATAGTTGCTTGTTTAACTTTATTTTATAAACAATAATATTAAGAATAAAAGAAATAAGTACAAAGTTAAAATAATAAATAAGATAAATATATAGCAAACGTAAACGAGATACAAACTTAATATATGTTTAAATATAATTAAAAGAGAAGTTTTAATTTAGAATTAAATAAAGTATACAAAATTTTTATACTAAATATAGACTAAACTTTAATATAAATTAATTTGTAAAAGAAATTTTTCTATTAAATTATAACTATAATAGCAATTACGCAAAAGCAAAATATATAATAAATATTAATTAACTTTGTTAAATCGAAATCGAAAAGAGAAATATCTAATTATTTATATCGTATATACTAGACACAACAAAAAGCATACAATTAGTCGAGACAAGCTTTATTATTAAGCACAAAATATGCTAAGCTTAAGACTTAATATATTAATTTAGAAAGCTTCTTTATATCGATGCGTTTTGATTTTTGTTTAATATATATTTGATATATATAATAAAAGACAATCTAATCTTTAACTTTCTTAGTTGTAGATATAATAATAGTTTTTGCAATAGTTGTATTAGCTAAATATAAGCAATATCTATGCTCTATATAAGACAAGTGTATACGTTTATTCTAGCAATAGAAATTAAGAAGATCGCAATATTTATGCTAGATATATGCGAAGATTATTTCGGATCGAATGTTTAATTAGAAGTAAGCTTATCCCGAATTAGAGATTTGCATCCAAGATAAGCTATATGCTCTTCTACTATTATCTATACTTGTTTCAAAATATTTAAAAAACTTTATATTAATTATAAAGAACAATTACGTATTTAATATAATAAAAACAACAATTCTAGAATCTATAAATGCAAATTTAGAAATTCAAAAATTCAAAAAAGTTAATTTCGAGCTTAGAAAATCTAATTTCGCAATTAAAAAGAAAAGATATAACAATTATTAATTAAATACATAACTAGCAATTAAAAACAAATTAATAAAGTAAAAAATTAATTTAAAAATTAATTATTATAACAGAGATTATTAAACAAAGAAATTCTTTAAAGCTAGCTATAGAATATATAGCAAAAGTATCTAATTATTATTATATATATATATATATATATTTTATACTTGATTTATTACTCTAAGAAGTCTATGCAAGCTCTATATTATTAATGTTAACATTGCGTTGACGCAACGCTAGCGCAATACTTGCTCTATCTTGTCGATTACTTTTTATTAATTGTTTATTATACTAAGAAAATTCTTTATTCGAGAACTCCATAAATTTAAGTTCTTATTTTCTCTCTTGTCTTTCTCGAGCTTTAACGATGTTATAACTTGAAATTAATCTAATAGCTTAATAGTTAAAATTATGCGCAACGTTGCAATAACGTTACTATATATACTTAACAATTTTTTTATACTTATTGTGTTTGTTGTTCTTTGTAATTTTATTCTTTTTTGTCTTTAATTAAGATATACTAGCAATATGTGCCCTATTATTATACGTTTGCAATTGCAAATACAATAAGAACTCGATACTTTAAATACTCTTCTCTTATAAAGAAATTAATTAAATTTAATCTTGCTTATTTTAAGTTGTATTAGCAATACATTGTGCGTCTTAAGGCAATTGCAATATAAAATTAAATAATTAATTAAGACTTCGAAAATTAATTTTCGATAATAAGTTTTATTTGTACTTTTTATTTATATCTTTTTTAAGCATTTTAAGTACGATTATTTATAAACGTTGTTCGAACAATTAATTTAAATATTTGTTGACGTTTTAATAAAAGTGCTAATTTGTAAGCGTTGTTAACTACTTTATTAATTGTTTTGTTGCTCTTATTTTTTACGTAATTAAGTATTTAATATAGCTCTAAGCTTAAATCTAGCTTATATATAACTTGTTTTGTCTCTTGTATTTGTTAAAGACGCGCCTAATTTAAAGTTAAGCATATAATATTTACTATTTTTAGCAACATCTAGTTGTCTAAATATTTTTTATGTATCTTGCTTATTTTGTTGATTTTTGCTTTATATAGTTTAACTAGTTGCTTTGCTTTAATTATTAGTTTTTTCAATTCTTTATAATGCGTAAGCGCTACGTTAACGTTCTTTAAACGTTTGCTTTGTACTTATTTTGCATCGATAACAATTGTTATAATATTGTTATTTTTGTCGCTCTTATTTAAATATACTCTTAAACGCAAATTTGTTTAATTGTTATTATACTTTTTTTTAATTGTTATTATACTTTTTTTTAATTAATTTTTTGAAGAATACTATTACTATTGTTAATAACTTTACTTATAATAAGACAATATAGAATTGCGTTTGCGCAATTGTTAAAATATCTAAATCTTAAATTATTTATTTTCTTTTTAGTTGTAACAACATAGATTTAAGCTTAGATTTTCGATCTTTTTTTCTCTTTATATTGCGTCGAATGCAATTTGTTGTCGTCTCTATAATTAGATTTAACTCTCTTGCATTTATATTTATTATCAACTTTTAAATTAGTTTATTTAGATAAATATTAATAAAGATTGTGTTAGTTTTTACTTGCAATATCTTTGTTAAGATTATCTTATATATATTTGCAACTTGTTAAAGTGCTTGTTCTTATATTAATCTTAACTTAATTATATATTTTTTTATTTTTTTTAGCTTTATCGACATATATTATACGATCGTCTTATATAAAAGTATTGATTTTGAGACTGTCAAATATATATGCTTTCTTATTACTAGTAAAAGACTTTAAATACTTCTTGTTATTATTTATAACGTTTGCTATTTTATTGCTAGCTTTTTCTCGATTTGTTACAAATGCAATCTAAATTGTAACTTGTTATTTAATTAAATTTCTAGTATTTTTATATTTTGTTTAACTTCTATATTGTAATTTGTTAGTATAACATCTAAAATTATATTATATCTTTTCGATATTCTTATAAAGTAAATTAGCTTATATTTTTGCTTTGCGAATTTTAATTTATGTTTTTGCTCTTATTGTTTGTATCTTTTATATATTTTTAATAGAGTTTAACAATTTTGTATTGTCGATTTGTTATAGATTAGAATGTTAACGTTATTTACGAAGCTTATAATACTAATTTGTAGTTTAATATTGTTTTATATCTCTAATAGATTTGTATTATAAAATAGATATAAAATTGATAATAAAGAAGACTTTTAAGATATCTTAATTGTTATCTTGCGTTTTGCTATTGTATAATTGTTTATAATTAATATAGTGCATTTATTCTTAAGAAAGTTGTTTATTTAAATGAAAATTTAAGTAGATATTTGTCTTTTTTGCATGCAATACTCGAATTAACAATACGTTATATTATTAAACGCTTTTGTTATATTTAAACTTAGTAAAGTAGCAACTCTTTTTTTTGCTTGCTTTATATTGTGTGTATTTTTTTGTTATAAGTTGCAAAATTATATTTATTAATCTTTGTTATCTAGTTTTTATTTGTATACTTGATAGAGTTTTTGCTTTTTCGGCAACGTAATATAGATACTTTAATACTACTAACTCTAGTCTCTTTTTTAAAGTATTTAGCAACGCTATTAATCTAAAAACAAATAATTTCGAGTAATTCTTTTTATCTAGTTTGCGCAATACTATTGTAATAACTTTCTTAAAATATATTAATTATATTCTCTTTTTAATATATCTTGCAAAAAGAGATTGCATTTGTATCGACGCAATATTTACTAAATATTGTAATATTTAACTTGTAACTTTATTAAATTTCGAAATCTTGTTTAGAGCAATCTTGTATATATTTTGTCTAACTTCTTGCTTTATAATTAAGACGTTATTCTTTATAAATAATGCGTATATTCGCGTTTCGAGAGAGAGATTGAGCTAATAGGAATTAAGATATTTACAAGATTTTGCAGATTTTACAAATCTATCTATTCTATATACTCAAATTAGTATTGTCGAGATAGAATTTGCTCGAAGAGCTTGTTTTGTTTTCTCTATATTTAACAAAGTTGCGAAATTTTTATTAAATTAGACTACATCTTAACGCGTAAAGTTTTGATATTCGCAATACGCACAAACATTTGCAGTTGCTTGCTAGTTATATAGTTGCGTCAAATTATTATATTTTTCGATTTAAATATTAGATTTTGTCGATTTAAGCAAACTTTACTTTTGAGACAAATCTAATAAATTAAGAGAACGTATATATATCTTACGCAAACAAATTATAATTGTTATATAAAACAAACGCATTTACGAACGCAATATTAAGAAATATTAAGATTGTCTTTCGCAAAGCTTGACTTAAACTTCTAGATTCTCGCAAGTAGTGCAAGATTCTAATTTTGATCAGACTAATCGTCGATTCAATATTCGATCCCAAATTTGGAATTGAATCGAATTGTCAAGAAATCGAATAAAATCGAATCGCTTAAAGAAGCTAGCTTATTACTATAATAAGTTTAGCTTAGTCGAAAAGTTACTATTTTAAGCAATTCGATTTCAAAAAAAAATCGAAGAACCAAATCTTGACGCTCTTACGTGATATTTTCGGTTTCTCGCGATTAGTCTAATTTTGATTTTGCACGAAATCTAGATATTAGTAATACAAAACTGCAACTTTTGTTATAATAGATCTATATATATCTAGAACTAAAGTTAGGATTTATTAAATGCGCATATAATTGTAATTCTAAATATTTTTTATTAATATTTTTTATAACAATAAAAAATAAGTTTTAAATATTATTTCGATTTTTTTCTTAATTATAATCGCAATTTTCTTGCGCTCTTTTAAAGATAAGATCGCGACTTATGTTAATATTTTGTTAATAACGCTTTTAATTTATATTGTATTTTTAAAGAGCTTCTTATTAAAGTCTTTCAACTCTTGTATTGCTAAGCAAAATTTGTCTCTTTTATACTTTTTTAATATATCTTGTCTAATTAATTAACGTTCGATATTATTATTGCAAGTATCTTGTCTCTTTTATTGTTTATATGCAACTTTTAAATTACTCGTACTTAGCTATTTTGTAAGATTTCGCTTATAATATAAATTTCTTTGTTGTCTTTTTTAGAATATTAAACAATTTTGTTGTAAATTTATTAATACGTCAATATTTTATCGACTTATTTGACAAAGATACTAATAGATATCTACTTAACATATTATAGAATTTTTTTGTATTTATACTTTTTTATTTTTTTCGAAAGCGTCTCGATAACTCTTGTTGTAAGTCGAAGTTTAATATTGTTTTTACTAAAAAATAATTCGAGAAGTTTTTTATTTTATTGTTAATTTTACAATATATCAACTTATTAACTAGACTAATTGTTATAAAGATTAAATCTATTATAATTCTTGTTTTTTAATAATCTCTTATAATAATATCTTGTAAAAGCGCTAGCGTCGCGTTAATATCTCTTATAATACTTAATAAATTATTAGACAAGATATATTGTCGAAAGTAAACAAACTTGCTTAAAAGAAATAATACAAGTTAAAATTGTCTATAATTATATTCTCTTCGAGCATTATTATTGCTTGTTGTATTTATAATAAATTTCTTTTATCGTATATCTTGTTGGAATTTTTCGAGAGTAAATTGTATACTTTATGTATATTTATAGATAACGCGTTAGTAATTTTATTGTCTTCTCTCTTGTTTCTTTAAAGCGTTATTGTATTTATATTCTTAAAATATTAAGTTGCATATTAGTTGTTGCTATTGATACGTTTGTTAATATAGAAATATTTTTTTTTGTTATTATTCTTTAGCGCAGAATCGACGCAACTTAAATTATGAATTTTTGTTCTTTTACGAAAGCGTCACAGTTTTTGTATTATTAATAGATTGTATTTTTATATCTTCTTTTTTTGCAGTAATGCTATTATTACATTGTTTCTAAATTTGTAAATGTTATATTATAATATTCGAAATTTTAATTGTTCTATTATTAAAGTTTCTTCTTAATTAACGTCTCTTGTATTAATGTAATTTTTGTCTCTTGTAATAATACTATTTTTATCTTAGCTTTTGTTACTTTGCTAGCGCTACTTTAACTTCTTAGAAACAAACAACTAAGTAAAGAGTTTCTTAAACAACTTTTATTGTTTGGTTGTTTTATAACGCTCTTTGTTAACGCAACGTTAACGCTTAAAGAAATCGAAATTTTCGATAATTTGTTTATTTTTAGCTTGCGTTTAATACTTTTGTCTATTATTGTTATAAATATCGTAACAACTATTAATATTATAATAAGATTTCTAAACTTGTCTTTATTGTTTGTTCTTATTGCGTAATAGATTAATTAAACTTGTTTTATTATCTTAATTCTTTGTTTCTTTATCTATCTCTTAAAGTATTTTAAATTAAACATTCGATAATTCTCTTTGCATAAATTGTATTGTTATTTTGTTTATTTTTTACTAATTGCGTATTCGATTGTGCAATACTTTTTTATATAATATTCGCACTTTTGTTTGTTCTTATTTGTATTTCGAAAACGTAACTCTAGCAAATCTAGTGTCGAATCTACTTGAACAAAAGTCTCGAAAAAATGTCTTCTAGATCTACTAGAGTTACGTTTCCGAAATACAAATACTCGCAATTGTATATAATATATTTATACTTTTAATACTTTAGATATTATTGTATTTTGCATTCTTTATTATAATATTAAATTGTTTTAATCTAAGATTTATGCGCAATTTCGAATTAAATTAGACAATTTATTATCTTTTTGCTAACTACTTAAACTATTATCGAGACATACTTTTATTTATAATTATCTTTAATAAGTTACTATATCTTATTTATTTTTAAATTTAGATATATTCTTGCGCAAACGTTCTAGCTATCGATTACAATCTTCTTCTCTTTACAAGTCAAATAAATTGCGAACGTTATAATCGATAATGTTTCTTAGTCTCTACTCAAGTAAATAGATAGATTTCAATAATAGAATTTATAGGCCTTTTTAAAGCTGAAATCTTCAATTAAAGATCTTTTCTATAGTATTAAAAATAATTGTTATTATATTAATTCGATAAAACAACGTATTAATTGTTTAAAAAAATTATTTAAAGTAAGATTAAATTAAATAATAAATTGTTTAAGCAATTTAAATGCAATAAAAGTGCAAAAATTCTAGAAAAACGTTATTAAAAATTCAAATTACGTAACAAATATAAATTAAGTAAATATTTTGTTTTTGCGTTAATTTATAAACAATCTAACAAATAATTAACTTGCATAATTTAGTAGAAAAATTAAAACTTAAACAAAAAATAATTAAAAAATTTAAAAACAATATCTATAAAATTTAAATACAATAAATTGTCTCTAATATTTAAAAAATTCCAAAAATAAATATAAAAAACAAACAAATTATTATAGAAGAATATACAAACAATAACTTTATAAAAACTTGCAATAGTATTAATAAAGCAATAGAGAAAGCTATTATATATATAATAGCAAAATCGATTAAAAGTATATTTATAATAATTATTACAATCGAAAAATCAAATACGAACAAATTATTAAAATATAAAAAGAGATAAAAATTACTATTTTTAACGCTATAATAAAGCGTAATATTAGTTCTAATACTTGCGTATTCGAAAAGATTGCTTGCTATTTAGAGTTTAGCGTCTTTCTACAAGACACTTAATTAATTTAGCGAACAATCTAGTCTTTTAACTACAATATAAATCTTTTGTTGTTTTATCTTTTAAAGATTACAATCTTATTATTATACAACTCTTTGATATAATTTTGCGTCTTTTGTATTGCTAACTATGCACAACTTTCTTGTAAGATTGTCTCGACGTTAAGCAATAATTAATTTTCGACGCTATTAATAAATTTGTTCTAAAGCGATTTTACAACTTAAACAAGTATATTTTGTCCTGTGTTTTCTAGCAAAGATTAAACAATTTGCGCTTTTTATTTAATTGACCACTTTTGTAACTATCGCTTTTGTTAATTTTAATAATTCTTAATAAATAAAAGAGACTTGCTTATTAATAATACAAAGCAATTGAACTTAAAGTCTACAAACTAGAAATATTAAAAGAATTATAATAAAGCTTTAACTAAATATTAATGCAACAAAGTTGTAATATATTTATTATTATTTATTAAGTCTATTAATTGCAATCAAGATTTAATATATTTTAAAATCTTGTTTACAAACAATAAAAAGCAATTAAGTCTAAAGCGTGCAATCTAGATACATTAAAAGAGTTATAACAAAGTTCTAACTTAACATTAATGCGACAAAGTTGTAAGATATTTATTGTTATTTATTAAGTTTGTTAATTGTAATCGAGATTAAATATATTTTGTAATCTTGCTTATAAGTAATGAGAAACAATTAAGCTAGAAGTCTATAATTTAAGAGTAGCAACAAATAACGTTTTCGTCTTATTCTTATATATAACGCGACTTGCTTCAAGTTTATATTTCGATAAAAAATAATAAAGTTTGAATATCGAAATAAGAAGACGTCGAATTAAGTAAAATAACAAAGATTGTAACAATATGCGTTTTACTTTATATCTCTAGTTAATTAATTTTAAAGCTCTTAAGTTCTTAATTTTGAAGTAATAAAAGATAACAAAGTTTTTCTAGTATAATGCAATCGACTTTAGATTTAAAATTAATTAAGCAAATAAGAACAATTAATTGTAAACAACAAAAAAGAAAAAGCTAAGTATAGAAATTAAATTAAAAAAGACAACAATATTAAGCAATTTGTTTTATTTTTCTTTCGACTAGTATTATTCTTAAGTAATAGTCTTTTATCTTAGATAATAACAACTTTGTATATTGATTTTATAATATAATTTTTAAATCGAATATAATTTTTTTATTAGTATAATTAGTTATAACAACTTTAAGTGTTATCTTATTATTTTAATCAACTTTTTAGTTATTAAAGTTCTTAACTTTTATCGAGATCTATATTAATTCTTATAGCGTACAATTACTATTCTTAGTAACTTGCAATAATAGTAACTTATCGATAATTTAAGAAGTTAAAAATAAATTTAATGTTGTTTATGCAAGTACAATCTTAATAATTAATACAAAATAAAATAGTAATAGCAATACAAAATGTCAAGATTGATATAAGGAATTTATAGAAAATATTGACTTTAAGATAGAAAGTATCTCTTCTTTATTAATTAGCATAGTTAATGCAAAGCAATTTATTAATTAATATCTTAATTATGTCTTAAGAAATTCTAGCAATAATAGATTGAATAGTATTAATGTCTTGTCTCGATTTCGATTCGAGCTTAATCAAGAAATTGCACAATTATCGATACAAAATATATTAGTAACAAACACAATAAATAATAATATTCTCTCTTATAAATTATTAATATCTAAAGATGCTTGCAAAATATCTTAATCTTCGATTAGTATTAATTTTGCGATTAGAAAAAGAAAGTTTGTTGTACTTAATAATAAAAAGTATTAAATAATAGAGTAGAAGAAATTATACATTTATAAGAGCGAAATATTCGACGTATATTAAAATCTATTTGTAAATTACAAAATCAAAATATTTATATTAAAATCTAAGCATTTCGAAGTTAACAAACAAAAGCTAGGTTACTAGAAAAATCTCGAAAAAGTGCGTTTTCGCGATTCTGTAAACGATCGACTATTACAAAATCTCGAAAGCTATTATAGATATTATAGTATTTTATATCGCAAATTGTTAAACAAATTAATGCAAGTAACAAAGCTAAGATTGCGCAAAGTATAGTACTCTTTAGCATTAGAGTTGTCTTGTATCAAAGCATATTATTTAGTAGAGTTAATTATTAAATAAAATTGTTTTAATTATTAATTAATAGATTAAACTAAAATCTAATTCCTATACACTTATTGTAGTAATTAAGATAAAAAATATAATTGTTTGCATTAAGATTGCAATACGTTGTATAATTAATCTTGTTTATTTATAAACAAATTGTAATATATACTTAATATATAAAGTTTAAGATTGATGCAACTCTAACGTCGCTAAAAGATATCTCTAAAACTAATAATCTCGAAACAAAAAAAACAAACATTCGAAATACTAAAGAAAAATAATAAAGATTTTCTCTAGTTAATGTAATTTGTTCTATAGACTTGCTTATGTAATTTAAGTATTAAAATATTAATATAATATCTAGCAATATAAAGTAAAAAGATTTAATTAACGTCGAGTAAAAGCTAGCGCAATAGTCTTCTAAATAATTAAAATATATAAACAACGTTAATAATTAATTTGCAATTAACAATTCGTTTAAATGTAAAAACAATAACTAGAAGCTCTTGCAACTTTAAAAGTCTTTAATAAGCTAACGTTGTTAAGCAATCTAAGAATTTTTAATACTTTAAAGATTCTTAATATTCTCGAACTCGAAATTGAACAATACAATATATTTAATAAATTTATCTTTCTAATTCTAGTTAGTTTGTTTAGATACAAATAATATTAAGAAACTTATTGCAATCTTAACAAAAAATAATCAATTTATTAAGTCTCTTGAATTGAATACAAAATAGTAATTGTTGCAACATCGAATTATTAAGTAGATATTAATACTAGAATAAGCAATTTTATAAACTTTTTTAAACAACTTTAATTGTTGTTTTCGAAATAATTTTTTTTTGAACGTAATAAATTGTAATATTTTATAATCTTGTCTTAAAAGTCGAGACTTTATTGTATAAGACTTTTATTTATATATTGTAACAAGAGTAGATTAGTTATTTACGCTAACTTATTATTAATTAACTAAGCGCGCATTATGTCTATTTTTGTATTATTTAATTTTAGAACAATTATATAATTTAATCAATAATAATATATAAAAATCTAAGATATTGTAAATTAAGAAAAAAAGATTGCTTAAAAATTAATTAACTTCAATATTACAATATAAATTTTACTCAAATATATAATATTATTTTTAACAATACATTTTTAATTTTGTTTTTTTATTGTCTTTTCTCGATTATGTTTTACTAGATTTAGAATCGAATATTCTTCTTAATACTTAAGTACTTAATTTATTTATTTTTCTTTTAACGACGTATATTTCTTTAATTCTTTAATTATTAATATCTTCTACTTCTTACTCTTTATTAATTTGCAATTACAATTTGTAATCTAATAGATATTAAATCTTTAATCGAAATAAAAACTTGAGCAAGTATACTCTTTACACTTTATATAATTCTTTTAATATTCTTAAGTCGCTTAAGCTTTATTACAAATTTGCTAAACTTGTCTCTTTATACTTTCTATGCTCTTTATAATTTTATTAATCTTATAATTGTTGTTTAAATACTAATTTATATGCTTGCTTTTGTATTGTATAACGCTTTACGTTTAAGAGATTTACTTTACTTCTATAACTTCTTAATATATTAAAAATTCTTAACTAAGTATTAACTAATATTATCTTAGATTAACATAATTATGTTTTGTCTTTTATTTCTTATATAAGTTTGTTTATCTCTTTATAAGTTTTTTCTTAAATTACATTTCTTGTTTGTTATACTTATAATAATTGCACTTTAATATTACTTAACAATTAAATCTACTTTTACAAAATTCTATATTATTATTAATACTTCGATTTTTGTCGTTACAATCTTGCTACAATATAATTGATTCTTATTTTGTTAATTCTCTTAAAGTTGCTTATATACAATATTATAATAAGTTGTTTAAATTTACAAAACTAATAACGCAATTTGTTTCGAAATCAATATTTGTTAATTATAAAATATACGCGCAAGATAATATATCTATATATAAATGCTCTTTTGCAACTTTTAATTTCTCTTTTAAAGTTATCTCTTTATAATTATATAATAAAACTAGAATTTATATAACTGAATTAGAAAGATTTATTTATTTATTAAATTTAAATACAAGTTTACTCGAAAGCTTCTTAAATATTTAAATGCTTTTACTTTGCATATATAGATAAATAACTTGTACAATAAAGTTAAGAATTTTGACAACTTCAAAAGCATTTTAATGTTCGCAAGTAACATTAATATAATTGCATAAATTCTCTATATTAAGAAGCTTCTTACAAATATTAAAAAATTTAAGATTCGAATACAAAGTATACTACTAATATAACAACTTAATAATAAGAGTAAATGTCTCTTTTTGTTGTTACTTCTAAAACTAAATATCTTAGACAATCAAAAATAAGTACAAAAGTAAATAAATTATCTTCTAAACAAAGACAAGAATTGATATATTAATTAACTCGATTTTTACAAGTTAGCTTGCTAACAAGTATTAAATTTTGCGCATTACACTATATATTTTGTACAATCTTGAAAGTGCAAAGACTTTTTATAATGCTTCTTAAGAATATAACTAATACTCGAACATATATAAATATTACGAGAAATTGCATCTTAAGAAGCTAATCGAGCATAAAATTGTAAATAGACGTAATTAATTGCTTGTTACAAGTACGTATATCTTTATTATAACTAACAAAATCTTTATTTTCAAACAATTTCGATCGAGAGCAATACATAAGATTAAATTTAAGCGCTAGTTACTAGACATTTTAGTCGAGACGTTAAACTTGTATATCTAGCATTTCGTTCTAAAGAATATTAAGAATTTTAAATACTTAAAAGATTAGAAGTAAGACATTAAAATCTTGTTTAAATACTTATATTTTTATGTTACATATTAGAGTAATCTAGTAATTATAGATATATATAATAATAGAATCTAAATTACAATCGAACACATCTATAAATAAAATCGATTTTTAAGCAAGCTTTTTAATAAGTGTTGTATACGTAATTTTTAATCGTAGACTTCTTATCTTAATTAACAAGCGCACAATTATTGTTTTGTCTCTATTGTTATAATTAAATAAATTCAATCTTTTAAGCAAAATTAATTAATAATAAGTAATACTTTTATTTTGTTAAAAGAGTTTGAGAAACTTATTAAACATTGTTCTAGATTCAAACTGTTACTCGAAAGATTCTTATTATATCTATTTTATTAATTCTAGTTGTTTTATTAAGAATTATCTTGCTAGAAAGCAAGCGTTCGAAGTCTCGTGCAACAACAAGAATAAAACTTCGCTTTACAATAAAGTAGACTTACAAAAGAAGTTACTTCTCTCTATACTAAACACAATTAAACGTCTAGAAAGAAAGTCTCGAATATTTAAATATCTTGCGAAAGAACATAAGACTTGCTATAATAAATTAGACAATCTATCACAATATATTAGAAATTTAAATAACAATAAATACAAATATATAACAAATAAAAGAAAGAGCAAATTTTGTAACAAATGCAATAAGATTTTGAGTAGACAATGCAACTACACATGTTATATATATAGCAAACATCTAGATATAAATTTAAACGCTTAAAAATACTAACAATACGCTCTTTTACTCTTAATTATTGTCTTTGTCTTATTTATATAAAGATTAAAATTATATTTTGTTAAGTAGCAAGCAATTATCGAAAAATAATATAGCTATAGCTCTTATACATTGCGATTTTCTCAAATCCCTATATCTAGCAATTAAGAATCAAGAAGATGTTCTTGATATTAACGTACTTTTAATATTGTAAGACTCAAGATATTAGATTGTCTCTTATAGAAAAGAAATGTATTTAATCTACTATAACAATTGTTTTTTTAGCATCTTATCTAGAAAGCTTTTTCAAAAATTTATTTTGTTAGACTTGAGAGAAAGTCTCTTTAATTAAATAATAAGAATATAAAATTTTAGTTAATTAGCGTTGCAAAGATTCGATTTTATATTATAAAGATCTTTTCTCTAATACAATCTTAATTTGCTATCTCAAATACATTAAATATATATTTTTCGAACTAAAGTCTTTCTTGATCTATATAGCTTCTAGACAAATATTGTATAACAATTATATATATATCTTAAGAAAATCTCTTTTTTAATTAAGAAATTGTTTGTTCTAGCTAGTAAGTGCAAACAAAGTTATACAAATAATTAATATATTGTTACAACAATTAAGAAATGTTTCTTGTATATTGTCTTTATTAGACTAATTGTTGGTTCGATTTTCGATTCCAACTTCTAGAATCGATTCAAATCGACAATTTAACTTTAGAAATCGAATTAAAAATCGAGTCGATTTTCGATTTCAATGTTAGAAATTGAATCGAATTGTCAAGAATATCAAGAATACTAAAAATAGTATAAATTAAGTTTAAATTTAAATTTTTTATTAATTACTAGATAATGCTTAGTAGTAATGCATTTATAAAAAGAAATTTCTAATATATTTATTAATTAATTTAAATAGATTAACTATTTCTATTAAATTATTAATTAATTATTACTAAAAATAATTAAATTATTACTAAAAATAATAAAATTTACTAAAAATAGTAGTCTTGACAATTCGATTCGATTTTTCGATTCAATTTTTGATTTAAAGTTTAATATCGAATTGAATTGTCGATTTCAACTTTAGAAATCGAATTGCCAAGACTTTCGATTTGATTCGAATCGAATTGTCAAGGTTCGATTCGATTTCCCTAGACTAACCGTCGGGTCGGGTTTCGGTTCCAACTTTTGGAATCGACCCGACTCGTCGATTTCAACTATAGAAATCGACCCAAAACCCAATTCGATTCGCGCTAATTTGGAATCGACTCGACTCGACCCAAGTCGATTTTCGATTCCAATATTAGGAATCGAATCGAATCGTCAAGAAATCGAAAATTACGTTATTATTTCAAGAATTACTATTTTTAGAATCAAATATTTATTAATATATTGCATTTTTTGCAATCTATAGACTCTATAGATCTTATAAATGCAATTTATTACTATAATGCATTATTTGCATCTATAGGCCCTATAGATCTTATACATGCTATTTAATATTTCTCTTTTTCTAAAATAGTAATGCATTACTATAATGTATTACCTTATTATAATTTAGATAATTAAATATTATTAACTATATATTGACTATATATTGACTATATATTGACTATTATTGACTATAATATAATTAAACTAATAGTCTTGGCGATTCGTGTTGATTTTTCGAGTCGATTTTCGATTTCAAGTCTACAACTCGACCCGAATTGTCGATTCCAACTTTAGGAATCGAATCGCCAAGACTTTCGAGTCGAGTTAATACGAATTGCCAAGATTCGGATCGGATACCCGATCCGAACTCGATAATCCGACCCGACGCGATCAGTCTAAATATTATTACAATTTAATTGCTAATTTAAGAACAAAAATGCAAAAAGCAAATATTGTTGAAAAAAATAATACAATATAGTAATATATATAATCTTTTAGTAATATTAATATAATTTAATATAAATATTACAAAATTCTTATTTTAACAATTTTAACAATTTTGTTTAATTTAAGATAAAAATAATTAATATTTTTTTATTAATATTGTAAAGAATAAATATTTAATTTAAAAATATTAAAAAGATAACGTATTAAATTTCTTAAAACTAACGCAAATAACTCGAGATATATTTTTATATTTAGTGTTATTAATAAATATTAAATAGACTTTTAATTTTATTCGAAGAATATATTAATAAAATCTATCTTAAATAAGTTTGTAAACAATTGAGCAAATTATAATAATTAAGTACTTTAATTATACTATAAATTTAAATACAAAAAATATTGTTCTCGAATTGTAAAATATATATTATAGAAAGAAAAATAATAATTAAGCAATAAATAAAAAAGAAGATTTTTTTATACTAGATTTTAAGATTGTTTTAAATTAGATTTATTAATAAATAAATAAACTTTTAAAGAAGAGATATTTTTAATAATTATGAAAATAATTAGATACTATTAATAATAATTTAAAAAAATAATATATTTAATAATTTAAATTGCTAAAAGAAATTTATCAATAATACAATCTCGAAGATTTGATTCTTAATTAATATAAAAAATATATTATAATTGCTTAAGAAGAAAAATATAATATTATTGTAAAATTTTTAACTAAGAAGATCGAACTACTCTATTAAATATTTAATAAAATTTAAATTCTTTAACTAAACTATTATATACTTAATATAAATTATTGCAAGATTCGAATCTATAATATATAAAATATTAATTATAACTCTATTATTATAATAATAATGCAAAGAGATAATATACTTACCAAAAAATATATATATATATAAATATTTTAGTTACTTTCTAAAGTATTGCTAAAGCTAAGCTCTAAATACAATAAATGTTTTTTTATAATTAAAATTGTTAATCTTATTATATAGAATTTCGCAAATTAAATACTAAAATAAAAGTTAAGAAATAAAAAAGTTAATTAACTTTTAATATTTTCTAATTTTATAAAAAGCAATAGTATTTAGCTTCTACTTTTATTCTTGCTATTGCAAAATATTAATATATTAGTCGAAAGTATATTATTTGTTTGTATTATCTTAATTATATTAGTATCTTTAATATTTTTTTTCTTAATACTTTTTTCTTTTTAAATTTTTTCTTTATTTGTGCTTATTTTGTTACAATTAAATTAAAAAAATTAGTTTATTGCAAGAAAACTTAATAATATCTCGACAATCTAGCAAATTAAATATAATAATTCTAAGCAAGATATCTCGCATTATTTATATATATTATTTGTCTACTTTGTATAAGTTATTAATAAAGTTAATGATTTTAACAATATTAATTAAAAGAGATTTATATAAATATAATTAAAAGATAAAAATTTTGTAAGCAATTGCAATTATCTATTCTACGTACTCAAATTAGTATTGTTGAGACAAAATCTACTCGAAGAGCTTGTTTTGTTTTCTCTATATTCGACAAAGTTACGAAATCTTTATTGAGTTAAACTATATTTTAATGCGTAAAGTTTTGATATTTGCAATGCACACAAACGTTTGCAATTGCTTGCTAATTGCATAGTTGTATTAAATTACTACGTTTTTTAATTTAAATATTAGATTTTGTCGATTCGAGCAAACTTTACTTTTGAGACAAATCTAATAAATTAAGAGAACGTATACGCATCTTACGTAGGCAAACTAAAATTGCTATATAGAACAAACGCATCTACGAACGCAATATTAAGAGATGTCAAGATTGTTTCTCGCAAAGCTTGACTTGAACCTCTAGATTCTTGTAAGTAATACAAGATTCTAAATCTTCTAATCTTGATCTCGCACAAAGTCTAGATATTAGTAACACAAAATTGCGACTTTTGTTATAATAGATTTGTGTATATCTAGAACTAAAGTTAGGATTTATCAAATGCGAATAAAATAAGAGATTTGATTTAGTTGAGTTTTCGAAAGACAATTAAACGTTAAGGAATCTAATGTTGTATATTAATATATACTATAGCATAAGCAATATTATATGTAGCTTGCGCTTTACTAATCTATGCTTCTTGTCAAGTGTAAAAGAGAGTCTACAACGCGTGTTAATAACTTTATTAATATAAGATTTATCTAAAGTTTGCTTTCTCGACAACTATTACAAATTTTAACAAGAAGCAAATTCTATATATTACTTGTCTTGCGAAGAGATGTTATAGAGTTAAGCTTTCTATATCCGCATTTCGGAAACGTAACTCTAGCAAATCTGGAAGACATTTTTTCGAGACTTTTGTTCAAGCAGATCCGACAGATCTAGCAGATCTACTAGTCTAAAAAAGATAATATAAGAGTTTACTAAGCAATATAAATTACAAAAAATACAAGAGTATTATATAGATATAATTTATATTGCTTAGTAAGCTCTTATATTGTCTTTTTTAGACTAGTAGATCTGCTAGATTTGTTAGATCTGCTTGAACAAAAGTCTCGAAAAAATGTCTTCTAGATTTGCTAGAGTTACGTTTTCGAAATAGAAATATAATTGTTTTGCAACAAAACAAAAACATTAGAGATTAAGAAATTTACAAAGACAAGAATTGCGAAGAACTCTTTTTCTTCTTCTTTAAGCAATATTTTAAATACAAACAAATGCAAAGCGTACTCTTGTTATATAGCTTGTTTATATATATAATAATAAGCGAGTTATTATTATTTTAAAATCTAATTAATAAAGATTTGTAACTTATTCTATGTTCTTTGCGAAATAGACTAGTTGCAAGATTAAAATTTACGTTAATTTTAGTATTGTATATTCTATTAAGACTTTTTGTATTCTTAATTATATTATATTTTTTTGCAACTAACTTAAGATGTTTTACAATTAGTAGCTATATAAATTTCTATCTTCTTATTTCAATCAATATAATCTACAATTAAGTAAAGTTAAATATCAAAAATAATAAGCAATAGCGTCTAGTACTAAGAGATTAAGATAAAGTACTTAATGTTTACACTTAATGTTTGAGCTAATTATTGTATAGAACAACAATCTTAGAATATCGAGAAACAACAAGTTGTATACAAAGATTTATGTTTGCAAGCAATACTACAATTTTACAAGCAATTCTTATTCGAAAGCAATTATATTTAAGAAGTGCAAGTATCTTCTTTTTCTTTAATAAACAACAATCTCGAGAGCAAAAATATATATATCTTTATTGCTTCTCTTGTTATATTGTAGCGCTAATTAAGCTTAGATACAATACAATTTCCAAATCTATCTAAAACTATTTGCGTCTTCTTGAAAACAAAAACAAAAACAAGAAGAACAAGAAGTTAAATATCTTTCTTCTTAGATTCGAGATTAATCTTCTTCGAAGCAATTACAAATTTTCTCTTTAAGTTGCATTGCTAAGATAGAACTAAAAAAAAAAGAGATCGAACGACATTAACGAGAAGAACGTTAACTTGCTTAAATATTAAATCTTGATCAAAAAGTAATCTAAGAAATACTTCGAACAAAATAGTTAAGTTAGAAAGAATCTCGAATAGAATAACTAATTAAAGAAACAAATAAAATATTCGATTTAGATTGTTTAGTACGTAAAGATTAATAAGTTTAAATACTCGCATTTTATTAAGAAAGTCTTGATCTTGCTTTAACAAAAATAGTTGAACTTAAGCTATAGACTGATCGCGTCGATTCGGGAAATCGAGTTTAATTTAAGAAATTAAATTGAATCTTAACAATTCGATTCGAATTAAATCAAAAGTCTTGACAATTCGATTTTTAAAATTAAAATTAACAATTCGATTTAATTTCGAAAGTTAAATCGAAAATCGAATCGAAAAATTGAATCGAATTGTTAAGACTATTATTTTTAGTAAATTTTATTATTTTTAGTAACAATTAATTGATAACTTAATAAAAATAGTTAATCTATTTAAATTAATTAATAAATATATTAGATTGTTTTTATATTATGCATTACTATTGTGCATTATCTAAAAAACAATTAAAAAAATCTAAATTTAAACTAAATTTATACTATTTTTAGTATTCTTGATATTCTTGGCAATTCAATTTGATTTCAATTCTTAAATTCGAAAATTGATTAAATTTAATTTGAATCAATTTTAAAATAGTTGAAATCGAATTGATTTTTAATTTGATTTCTAAAGTTAAATTGTCGATTCGAGTCGATTCTAGAAGTTGGAATCGAAAACCAAATCGACAATTAATCTACTTAAGCTTGACTAACTCTAGCAATTAAAACAAAAGAAAGAGCAAAAGTATTGTATATTGTAATATACGTTATATTACTTTACTCGAAAGCAAAGAGAGTTATATGCGTAAATTCGATAATAATAACATTTTAAAAAATATAAAGAATCTTTGCCAAATATTGCTAAAAAAGAAGCAAACTATTTCTTAGAACTCTTTATTTCGCAAAGATATATTTAAGAAGATTTGTCAAAAAATAGAAGATCAAAACAAAGCAAAAGTTATTTAAGATATCGCTTAATTAATTGTATCTTTTGTAGAAACTCTCGCTATATATAAGACGATATATCTCGATTATTTAATTAAAGATGTTAACAAAAACTAGATAAGCAATATATTAGTAGAGAGTCTCAAGTTGCAATCGAAATACTTTGTTAAATTTAAACAATTTGCATTTATTAACAAGCAACTTAAAAATCTCGATTCGCTTATTAACAATATTTATAAGATCTTCTTTTTCGTTGCAATCTATTAGATATATTTTTTCTTCTTTACTTGCGAAATTAAGTGCAACGCAGTAGTGTTAAATATTGTTAATTGTTAAAATGCGCACAATATAATTGTTGTTATAAGAGCTCTTGTCGAACTTTTTAGATCGATAAAGTACAAGAAAGAGCTAAATTAGAAGATTCTCGCCTTTTTTATCTTGCACAATTATAGATCGATAAGAATCTACAATTATTATCTTATAATTAAAGAGAACAAGATTATCTTCTATTGTTATTTAATTTACGAATTTAGCTTTACAACTCTAGAAGACAAGAAAAAGTAAGTTGTCTACAAATTTATTAAGAACATATACGATACTTAAATATTAATTTAGCATAAAAGAATCTACTCGATTATTGATAATTTGCTAGTTAATATCAATTTTGAACTTTCTTAATCTACTTCTTTCTTTTAATCTATATTTTAAAATTTGTAGCAATCAAATATTAAATCTATATTAAGCAAAGATAATAACTAGTCGAGCTTTTTAATCTTGCAAGAAGTTATATTAATTATTTTCTTTACTTAAATATTACGCTAATACTTTTACAAGAAGTATTAGAAAGAAGTTTATACTTTAAAGAAATCTATAAACGTCTTTAGATAATGCAAGCAATTAGTCAATAACAATAGATTGCAGCTTTAGTAATTGTAACAATAAGTTAAGACTTAAAATAAATTAAACACAATTTATAAAAAAGTCGCGTTCGAAAGCTATATACTAAGAAGATTTCTTTATATTTAGAATGTTTAGAATGTTTAGTATCTAAATATCTCTAAACTTTCTAATTATTTGCTTAGTATATTTAGTTGTTAAGATTACTAATTATATTGATTTTGTTACTATCTATACTCTATATTACTTAGCTCTAAGTTTAACTTATACTAATCTAGTTTTAGACAAAATTGTAATACTATTTTCTTTCTTTAAGACTTTTTGTTTCGAAAGTATTCTATCTTTTTCTCTTAATATATTTAAGACAGTCTCAAGTTTAATTTGTTGCTATAATATAATTGCAAAGCAAGAGCATCTAAGTTGTTGCATAAAGATGCGCATATATTAGTTCTATATCTTACAAGATCTAAATTGCAAAGTAATGCAAGAATCTTCTCGCTATACTAAATGCGAACGTTTTAATCAAAAGTATAATTTAACTTCTTCTAACAAGAAAATAGATAAAGCTCTTAATATGCTAAAGAAGTTAAATAATAAGATACTAAAGACAAAGATAAAAGCAATTTGTCTTCAAAAGCAACGTAAACACTAATTGCGTCGTCTAAAAAAGATAGATAACATAAAGATACAAAATATTCTAAAACTAAAGACAAACAAGCAAGAAGAGAAAGAAGAACAAGCTAATTTGTATATTATTTCTACTCTTAACGCAAAGTTCTTTAATTTTGATTTTGCTTTGTTTAATATATTTTTACGAGCTATAAAAGAACTTTTGCAGCGCTTTTCTTTTAAGCTGATCTTTGCTAAAACTTCTGAATAAGATTATAGCAATTGTTAAGATTCTTCTTTAATTCTTATATATTCTCTAAGATAGAATATTTTTTTTACTTAATAAGATAATTTTGATCTCTCTACTCTAGAATTTGTTTTACTTTATATCTGCTTTTTTTCGAAACTTTGTAATAAAATAATTTCTATATAAACGTACTAAATTCGATTGATTTCAATAATAAAATATAAAATACTAAAAATACTTTGACGTTCTTAGATAAGTCGAGTTCGTAATTAATTGATTTCTTAATTGTCTTAATAAAAAATAATTCGATCTTAACATAATTCAAATTCTTGTTTTTCTTCTCTGTCTTAAGATTTTTAATTAGAAGATAAATCTTATTTTTCTTTTTTGGCTAAGATGTTATTTTTCTAATACTTGAATAATTTTTTCTGCATAAAAGAGATGTTATTTTGTATCTTCTTAAGTATAGCTACTCTTTCAATTAATAATTGTACTAACAAATATCTTTATTTGTCTTCGAAAAGATTCGATTCTTTGTTATAATTCGCAAAGAATAAAATTATTTTTATAATATATAAAATCTCTGCATTTAATGTTAGTTGCGCTATAGATAATAATAATACTTAGTTGTTTTAAGTACTATTAATATAGTATCGTAGATATTGCTTAAAACTCTAATTTGTTCTTTTTATTTAATTATTTATAATCGAATAATAGACAATAGATATACGCAATCTTGTATCTAATATTAATATAAGTGTTTTTCAATAGTTAGACGTAAAGAGCTTGTCTCTATTACTAATTAATTCTTTAGATATATTGTAATATTATATAAGTTAATTTAATACAATATATTTTAGTTGTTCTACTATAAACTTCTTTATATATACAATAATATATAAGTACTTAATAAGCTTGTCAACTATTATTAGTATCGAATTATATCTATCTTTAATTGCTAAATCTATTAATTTCGACAACTTAATAATAAAGTTTATTGTAACTTTATTCTATAGCAATTTAAATAATTCTTAATATTAAATTTTGTTATAGTTTGTATATATATTATATTTGTTTTGCTAATAATTAAGATATTGTTTAATATATATCTTGATAGTCTGTTTTATCTAAGAAAACCAACAATACTAATATAAAAGTTAAAGAATTTTTGTTACTTCTAAATGCTTTTGTAGTAATTTGTTATAATATTCTCTAATATATTTGTCGATCTTGTCGATAAATATCTAAAGTTTTTCTTTTTTTATTAAAAATTCTTTTGTATTGTCTCTAAGTATTTGTAATATAACATTTAATTTATACTTGTTTGCTAATAGTAATTTGTTATTGTTAATTTTAAGTATACTATAATTAAACAAGTTCTTCGTTTTTATATAATTACTTTATTTGCTAAGTATGTTTACTCTATTATTGTCTTTGTTAAGAGTATACTATATTTTAAACTTATATTGTTTAAGTTATTTCAATTATTGTACTTGTTTTTTGTTAAGTTGTTTTGTTATAATAAAGTGCAAAAGATTTTTATAATCTATAAGAATTGTAAGTTCTAATAATTCTTCAATATATACTCTTTATAATTTTAGAAAAATTACAATAGTAAGTAGCTTCTTGTTATAAATATTATAGTTCTATTCGACTAACAAGAGTTTTCTCGAGAAGTATATTATTAAATACTATATATCTTTGTACTTCTAACTAAGACATATTTTTATAGCTAGATCTAATATATCAATTTTAATACGTATTAACAATTGTAAATCGTACATCTTTAGTATTAATTTCTTCAAGCATTCTAGCTTAAGTTCTTAAAATGCTTTTTTTTAATCTAATTTTTATATTTATAATTTATTTTTCTTTGTAAGATAAATTAATAATATTGCAATAACTAAGAAGTTCTTAATAAACTTTTGATTGTAATTAATAAATTCTATAAAGATTTGTATTTTCTTAATATTAATAGATAATTTTAATTTTTTTACAACTTGCAACTTCTTTAAGTCTATTCGAATTTTATATTGTTTAACAACAAAGTCTAGAAAGTTAACTTTTTTTCGATAAAATTTATACTTTTTTGACTTGAGAAGCAAGCTTCTCTTGCTTAGACATTTTAGTACTTAAGAAATATATTCGATATATTTCTTTAAGATTTTTGAGTAAATTAGTATATTGTTTAAGTATATTATAACAAATCGATTCAAATATTGTTGTAGCGCATTATTAATTATTTCTTAATATATTGTTGAGACGTTTGTAAGCTTAAACAACAATATTGTATATTTGTAAAGTCTATATTGTATACAAAAAGCTATCTTTTATTTCTTTTCTATCTTTGTTCTAATTTGATTATATATTTCTTGTAAGTTTAGTTTAATAAAGTACTTTGCTTCGAATAGTCGATTTTGAAGCTTATTAATATTAAGTAGTAAGTATCGATTCTTAAAGATTAAATTGTTTAGCTTTCGATAATCGATATATAGACAAAGAGTTTTTTTAAGTACAAAAAGAATCGAATATTCTATCTATAATTAAAATTCTTTAATAAATTCTTTTTTTTTGATTTTTGTTAGATATTCGCGAAGTGTTAATAGCTTCTTTTCGAATAGAATATATATAGATTTAAATGTAGATTACTTGTCTAATTTAAGTTTAATTTCGTAATTCTACAATTAATACTTAGATAGAATCTTTGTTGTTATCTCTTTCTAAAATAGATGCTCTTAATTGTTGTATATTTGTAATATATATTTTAGCGATTTCTTTACTATATTAGATAATTTAGAGCTCTTAGAAGATTTGCAATCTTCTTTAATTACTTTGACTTTATAGTTTAACTAATTATTGTTAATGTCTATTAAGTCGAACTTAATTAGATTGTTCTTTTGCGAAAATACAAGCTTGCTACTTGCAATCGAGTTTCGACTTAATCTCTTATTTATTATTGATTGCTATCAATATATAAGTTGAATGTAAATTGTGTAATTATATTGCGCAAATCTAAATACTTGTGTATTTTAGTTAACTTCTACATTATGTTGCTTTAATCAAGATATTTCTAAAACAATATTGTAAGTAGTTATTTCTACTATATTAAAAATTAGTTCCTCGTAGTATTGCTAAATAGCTATCGATAATAATCTCGTCTCTTTGTATACTTTTTTATTCTTGTCAAATAATAAGTTTTTATCTATAATTACTAGATTGTACGCGTTAGACTTCTTTTAAATAATTTATCTATTCTTCTCTATAAAAGCTTGGATTATAAAATTATCTACTATATTAGAATCGACTATTGTTGTAAGTCGACAATTATTAACTTTAACTAATATAATAAAATATTGTATATATACTATTAAGTTTAATTGCTATTGTTAAGTTAATATATTATATTTTTCTAATATATTCTTTATTAAGAAATTTGAACTTTTTTTGCGGCTTTGCTTTAACTTCTGCTTAGAACGCTCGTCTATACTAAGTATTCTTTTATTGCTAAATTATTAACTTTAACTTCTTAGAAAATTAGTTAACTTTATTCTTGTCTTCTAGATAAGTATAATATAAATTGTTATAACAAGCTATTTAACTAAAATCTACATATAAGTTGTTTACTTTATCGATAATAGTATTTTTACATCTAAGATTTAATATTTGCGTGTCTATCTTAATACAATTTAGTTGTTTTATTATATTGTTAAAAATATTCTTTTCTATTATAGTATTGCTTTCTAATTTTCTCTCGCATTTATTTATAATCTTCGATAAACTAACTAAAGTCTCGAGATAATTTATAATATTTTTTGCGCAATTATAAAAGTTCTTTCAACTATACTCTTTGTTTAAATCGATTACTAAATTATAAGAATATAATATTCTTAATTGTTTTGTCTTAATAGTTTCTTGTATTTCTTAATTAACTTTTTGCGTAAATACGAGTATCTTATCTAATAATATTTTATCTAGAAATTTCTATAATTAATTTGAATTTTCTATTAGATAGTAATTGTTATTTAATTTAATGTTTGAAGTATTTGTCTTTGTATCGATTTGCTCTCTAATATTGTTCTAACTATCGAATATCTCTCTTAATATAATATTAATTTGTTGATAGTTTATTAAGTTTTGTAATTAATAATCTTTTGCAAAGTAACTTGATTTGCTATATAAATAGTACGTTTTTTAAGATTTATTATCTTGCTTTTTTCTAGAATTTTTTTCTTTGCGTTTTTAAACAAAATTTAATTCTATTAATGTAGATTTACAATAGTCTAAGTTATTGTACTTTTAATTAAAATAAAATTCTTCTTATTAATATTCGATTGTTAATTCAAAGAAGATTCTCGATCTTTCTCGAAATTAATTATATTGCTTTTTTATAACTCTTTTATAAAGTTTATTGTCGAGATCGATTGTTACTTCAATAAGATCGAATATATTGCTAATACTTCTACTATTATATATTATCTTGTCTTTAAGATTGTCTTTTAGATTTTGTCGAAATATTATTATAAGAATAACATTGTCTTACTTAATAAGATTAATATACGTCTAAAATCGTGCTACGTATATTGACAATTTGGGATAACTCTTTAGAGATTCTATTAGCGACTCGAGACTCTTGAGATCGTTGTGTCGATATCTTAGTTCTAGAGCTATATTAGTAGATTTAGTTAACCTCGAGCTAACCTTAAGCATTACCAAAAATTTAAGAAATACGTCAAGCGTCACTCGAACATTACTCGTGTTGTCAAGACTTGTTAAACGCAATTTGCGAGCACTATCTATTACGCGCAATTAATTGCGCTAGCAATTGTAGAAGATGCTTTTGCTTGCACATTACTCTCGCGTAGAAATCTCACGAATTGTTCGATTTTGTTATACAAATTACTATAATATAGACGAGTAACAAGCGAAGATTTAATCGAAGTACTGCGAGAGTTCGTGCATATCTCGAACATCAAAATTATACTTTTTGTTAAGACTTTTTTGATTTTTCGAATGCAAGCTTCTTGTTGTCTCTCGAACGTTCTTGAGGTTAATCTCGAACTACTTGAGTTATCTTAGCATCTTAAAATTAAAGAGTCGATTTCTCGAATTGTCGATGTAATCTGTTGCAAAGATTTGCTAAGTTAGATGCTAAATTACTTTTTTTCCAATTTGCTCTTTATTAGAGATTTCGAAGATTATTCGAAGCTCTTTTTTGAAGTTGTTGAAATTTGTAAATATAGAACAAGAATTTTCGTTATAGTCTTTTAGATATTTGCGTAAGTTTAATTTAAGTTAGTATTGAACTCTCTCTCTAAGAAATGTTGATGCAAAAATCGTCTTCTAATTTGCTAAAACAAAATAGAAGATAAAATAGATATTTATTTGCATAAGTGTAAGGTGCGAGTGCGTTTGCTGCTCGTCGACGCACTAAGATGTGAAAGACGTGAGGTATAATAGACTTTCATTACTATGCCCTAGCTATATGGGATAGATAGTGATAAGACTAATCGTTGAAGAACAACGAGAGACAAGCTTTCTCTCTATCTAATACTCGCCATGACGTGCGAGCCTACTTCTCGCTTTCTAACTCAAAAGGAAAGTCGTGCGATTTAAGGCTTTCATAGACAATCAAGATCACGTGTCTTGCCATACTCTAAGGCGCTAGCGCATCGATGACGCTATAACATTACAGTTATCTCCTCTCTTAAAGCATTGATTCTTAGTGATGTAAGAAGCTATACTAGTCTCACACAAGGCGAAGGCGCTTATTAAGCACCAACGTTACAAGAGCTCGTTAAAAATCTTCCCAAACCTCATTGAAAATTAGAAGAAAAAAAGTCTTCTACTTAATAGAAATTAGTTCATGCTTTAATTCAACACAATCTATAGAACAACGTAATGACGACAATGGCAATTCATGATAAGTTATCGCTTCGTCGTTGTTGTTAAAGTTCTAAATAGGATTCAAAGTGAAGCTAGCGTTGCGCAAGCGTTAGGTGAATCATAAACAAAAATGTTGTTGTTTCTTCTTTCTTTTCTTTCTTTCTTTCTATATTCTTCTTAATTGTAATTGCTTTCTTATCGTAAATAAATTGTCGCAAAGATGACGATGCGTAAGACTTATATATATAGTGCAAATATTAAATCAATATGTCTTTAACTTTATTTTTATCTTTTGAGGAATCGAAAAAATGAGAGAATAAGCAATCTTGACATCTTATTGCTTGCGAGAATTAATATGTTACAATTTATAATAATTTCTTATGCATGACTTGCGTGGGCAAACGTGCATGCGTTCGCAAGAAGAGAAGTGTCTACACTCATTGTAGAGTTCTTCATCGTAAACCAAATTGTTGCATTGCGATATATTTTATTTGCGCTCACGATACGACAACTACTAATGTTTACTAGTTCGTTAAACGCTTTCGAAATTAAATGAAAGTTCTTGTTGACGAACATCGTAAGACGTTCGAAGTCGAAGACACAATTACTAAATCAATAAAACGCTTGCGAAAGAGTGTTATTCTTGACATGAAGAGTTGGCGACGCGATGAAAAATTCATTTTATCGACGACAAATTGAGCGCAATCTTGTATTCGTCGATTCGAACGTAATTTAATTCGCGCTCTAGAGCGTTAAGTTAAACTTGAACAAAAACTCGAAAAAACAAAAAGAAATTAAGATGACGCTCTCATCAAAATGAAATAGTTAATCGATCTTCTTTTAGAGCGTGTGTTAACTATAGATATTTTCGTCTACTTTTCGACACATTTTTCTATTTATTTTCTTGTCTATCTTGATGTGTCGTGCAATGCACTAACATGTATTCAAAATTCGAAGAAGAATAAAAACGAGAACAAGAACAAGTCGTTAACGAAGACGAAGAAAATAAAGTTAAGACAAATTGTTTTTGAGTTTATCGTCAATCTAGATTAAACGAATTCTAGAGATTCTTTCGCGAAGTTTTACGACTTTGCGACGAGATCTCTTCACAACTTCGAGTTGCTAACGAGATCGTTAAATAATAATGTAATAAGTTTTTCTTTCACTTTTGTTCGCGCTTCGTTCGTTTACACGTTTATAAAAAATGAAGAACGCGAAGATGCGTATAGATAGCGAGATCGAATCTACGACGAATATAATAAAGATTAAACGAAGCAAATTCTTTGTAGTTTGACTTTCTTAAGAGAACGCGAATGCTTCGAGCAACTTCGAAGACTTGTCTACGAATAACTTTGCGAAGTTTGACAACTTATTTTTGAATAAGTTTAATAACTTTCTATAGTTGTTTAAAACGAGTTTAACGAATTGTTAAAAACTTGTTAAGTCGTTGCAATACGTCGTTGACTAAAAGAAGACAAAGTAGATGCGTTGTGCTTCGCGTATAGATTTTCTTTGTTTAATGTTAATAAAGTACGACGCATGAAGTTTAAAATCATATTTTGAGCATTTATGTTAAAAGAAGCGACTTCATCATTTCTAGCATCTTGTGTGACGAAATAAAGAAGTTCTTCATCGTAATTTTAATTAAATACGTTAATAATACAACGACGATTGCGCGATATTTTATCGAGCAAGTTATTATTAATATAGTTGTCGTTGTCGCAATACGCGTCGCGCTACTTTTTTCGCTTTCGTTTGTTGCGCGTTCGCTTTTCAAATTTCTTTCGCAACTTATTAACTTTTTTAAGAAACTTTTTTCTTAATTATTGATTGTACTTCTTGCTTTAGTTTATTTACTTAATCTTATATTATATTTGCCTCTTTAACTTAGTTTTATCTAGAATCTCTTCGATCTTTTATTCGACTTCGTCATTAATAAGTTTTAAAGCTTGCAACATTTATTTCGTTTATTTGTCGTCGACGCGATGCAAATATAACTTCAAGAGTGAAAAAATAAAAAGTATTATGAATTCAATAGATGTTAAGTAAGATAAGACGATAAGTTTGCGTTTTACTCTTATTTTTAATTCTAAACGATTCGACATACTTGTGCGACATCTTTTTGCTAAATCTTTTTTACTTCAAATTTTTAATTAAAAGCATAATTAATTCTTTTATAACAAAGCTCTTTGATCTATGTTTTTCATTGTAGTATTTCGCTTGCTACGCGACAACGTTTTTAAGACGTTTCGTTAAAACTTTTCTTAAATCATAAAGTTGTTTTACGCGTTCTTGTGTCAATAATATCTTTTCTTCGATGAAATTATTCTTAACTTCATAGTGAATCTTCAAGTGATAATTGTACATTAAATAGAACGACGAAGTCTTAACTAAGGCGTGATAACTATTGTTATAGACAAATTTTGCCATTGATAATAGATTAGCCCATCTCGCTTGTTTCGCGTTAGCGTAAATGCGAAGATAGTGCTTAAGAGTCTGATTTTGTCGTTCGATTAAGCTATCTATCTAAGAATGAAAGACAATATTTAATTGTTTTCTAATTCGTGCATGAAAGCATATAGCGAATTAAAAGACATTAGTGAAGACAAATCTTTTGTCGCTCACTATGTTAATTAACGTTTCGAAGCGTAAAACGATTTTATCGAAAAACACTTCCGTTAGCTTTGCGACATCGATTCTAGTGATTACAAATATATATCTAGTTATTTTTGTACAACGATTAACTATTACGAAGATTAAGTTATACACGACTTCACGACGTTTGTTTAACGACAAGCTCGTTACAAAGTTTATAATAATTTTCTTTTATAACTTCTTTGCAACAAGTAAGAATCGAAGCTTATTATACGACTTATAACGAGAAACTTTAATGCGTTGGCAAACATCACATGTTTTAACATACGTTTTCACTTGTTTCGCGTAGACAAGTTAGAAATACTTTCTTTAAAGTAGATTTAAAGTTTTCTTAATTTCAAAGTGTCTCGCCAAAGGGTCGTCATAATTCTTGCGAATTAACTTCTTTTTAACGATTGCATCCTCTAGAACATAAAGCAATTTATTATGTTTAACAAGACTCTCTTGATCTAAAGCTCATGTCTTTCGTTGACGACGAAACGACTTTTCGATTTTGACACGAATTTTCTCGACTCAAGTGTCTTTAATCTAGAGATTCTTAATTAAGAATTTTATTGATTTTTGAGATTTTTTATACGATTTCTTTGACATGTCTTTAATCATTTTTCTTGAAATAACAACTTGTACACCAGCTAGTTAAAATAGAGATGCTAGTTCATCAAAAACTTTCTTTCTACTTTATGATCGCGAGATCTTCGCGTCATTAGTAAGTACTTCTACTAGTTGTGATACAAGAGTCAAATCATCTAATGTCTCTCGCTCGCTTTGCGTTAGCGACTCTTCGTTAGACGACAACGCTAGCTCATTTTGAAATACAAGAGCTAAATTAATTGATGTCTCTCGTCTGCTTTGCGTCAACGAATTTTTGTCAAACGACAACGCCAATTTGTTTTGCAACGTCAACAACAATCTTGTGTTCAACGACAAGATTTCTTCATAATTGAGACGTCTTAACGACTTATTTGTCAAATTTTTCTTACTTGAACGATGAAAGATTTCAAAGTTATAGACGACTAACTTGAGCGCTTAGCGAGCTTGCCTTAAGTTTAGCTTCTTTTAACTTATAAATCCTTTAAGATTATCGTAATTTAATCACATCTTAATGAAATAGGCACTATTCTTTAAGTAGTGCCTTCACTACTTAAAAGCGACTACAATAGCTAGCAATTCTTAATTATGCGTCTCATAGTTTTGCTTTGTTAAAATCATCTTTCACGATTAGAACGCTATCGAATGTCAATTTTCGTCGTCATTTTGTTAACTTAAGATGCTCGCGATTGCAAAGTTAGATACGTCAATCTTTACTCTAATTTTTTTGCTCGAATTGTAGTGATAAAGTAGTGAAGTCAACATAAAAATGTCGCAAAGTTGACGAAACGCTTGCTTTGCTTCATTCGACCAAACGAAAGAGTCAAATTTCTTGTTATCCTTATTTTCTTTCAATAGATTAGTAAGAGAAACAACTCTTTTCAAATAGCGATGTATGAAGCGTCTATAAAAGTTTACGAAGCTCAAAAACATCTAGAGCTCACAATAAGTTTTTGATTTAAATTACTTCTTAATCGTTTTGATTTTTTCTAAGTTCATCTATACATCTTTTAAGAATACGATGAAGCCCAAAAATTCAATCTTTATAGTGTTGAACTTACACTTCTTTAGATTGACGTATAGCGAATATTTGCGAAGACGTTCTAGCATCTTTCTAATATCGCGCCAATGCTTCGCCAAATCATTGCTATATATTAATATATCATTTATATAAACTACGCAAGTTACATCAATTAGCTTTCGCAACGTCTTATTAATGTAAATCTAGAAAGTTGCGAATGCGTTTGCTAATTCAAATGACATGACTTGATACTCGAAATGCCTATAGCGCATGCGAAACGTCGTCTTTTACTTATTATTGCGTTTAATGCGAATGCGATGATAGACGTTCTTTAGATTCAAGACGATAAAGCGCTTTGCTTCGCATAGGCGATCTAGCGTTTTCGTAATTAGGGGCAATGAATGACGATTCTTGATAGTAATTGCGTTTAGATCTTTATAGTCGACGCATAAACATAATTCATCGTTCGATTTTAATACAAATAGAATAGAGGCGCCTACAAGCGAAACTAAATGCTTAATTCAATCTTTGACTAATGCATCATCGAGATATCGCCAAAGTATTGCTAGCTCGTTCTATGAAAAATTATAAAGAAACATAAAAGATAACTCTTTGTCGTTCTAAAGCTTAATGACATGATCTTCTCTTTCCAATTGTAATAGAATTTTGATCAATTTATTGTCACAAACATCTTTTAGATCTCTTAACTCTTTAGAGACCTCAAACTTCGCTAGTTTTTTGCCTAGCGCCTTCGCAACGCTAGCGCAAACAATAGTATAAATTGTGCTATGCTTAGCGAGATCTAAGGCAAATTGCTTAAGATTAATTATCTTCAATATTTTATTTGCGATCTTAAATCGTTAGCTTTTCATCTTCGAATCAATCAATATGTCTTGCTTGACTAGCATTGGCATATCTAATATAAGATTAGAACCCATATATTCAATTAAGTAGAATAAGATAGTGCATTCTCGATGTTAATCCCACGAGTCAATTAGATAATAAATCAACTCATAGACGTCGTAACAATAACGATCATCGTTATTAAGAAAGTTTGATATCAATAAAATAACGAATGTGAATTGCAATTCCCATTGCACTACGTAGACATAATTAATAAGATTTAACTTAGCTCTTAAGTCGACTAGACTTGTAACTTGACGCTCGTCACCAAGAAATTAAGTTCAATCTTTCACTAAGATTGAGTTCATTGTTTTTATTTGTCTTTTTTGCTTCGTTTGCGAGGCGTCGACGAAGCTTAATTTTTTTTCGCATCGATTGTAGTAATAGCGACAACGATAAACTTGTCTTATTTGTGTTTATTAAGACACTTCGTTTTGTAATGTCTTTTTTCATGACATTCAAAGCATTTTATACGACTTAAATATTTCGCGTCATTAATCTCGTAGATTCGCTTGCGCGACGTCGACAAATCTTTGAAAGTATAAAACTTCTTTTCTCTAATAAACTTGTCGATCTTATTTGAGCGACGATTCTCGTGAGATTTACTTGAAAAGACATTAAAATCTTTTGTCACTCGCTAATTGTTGAAGCTACTTAAGTCTACTTTGTGAGTGCGATTCAACGTTTGTTTTTGCATAATAATTATAGCTAGAAGCTCATCGCGAGTGTCCAATACGTTATCGATGTCTAGAATTTTCACTTTTAAATTTGGCTTAAGCTTGATCAAAAATATATAGATTCTATGTTTCTTTAAGAGCAACAATAGATGAGTCTTTAGCTTATTCAAATATTTCTTAAAGACAATTATCTTTTGATTTGACTTTTGTCTAGCGTTCTCTCATCTTTCATAGACGAGAAGACGACGATTAATAGAATTAACTACCAAATTCAATAGAAACTTCCTAAATTCTTCAAAGGTCTCGCTTTTCAACTTAGCGCCATTGCTTGTTCTTGAATACCATTGCGTAGCGACGTCATTTTCCAAGAATAATATGCAATAGAGAATTTTGTCCTTATTCGTAATAACATACGTTGAGAATCGCATCATGTTAATGTCGATCTCGCGAAATTAAATAATATGTTCACTCACGCTTAAACTCTTGTATGATTTTAGCTTTTTAAACTTTAGAGACTTGAACATAATTGGCGACGATGCGATAGCGATTTAAGAAGCTTAAGAATTCGTTTCTTCGATCGCTATAGCTTGAGTTTGTTGAGCGTTTCGCAAATCTCGAATCTTCGTCATTAACGTTTTAATCTACTAATGTAAAGTCGAAGCTCTAATCGTATTTGAGCTATCATCTTCGTCGACGTCACGCTAGCGACAATTATCTTCGTCGACGTTTCGTGGACGATTGTTGCTTTGAGAGAAATCAAACTCCTCGAACTCTAATCTAGTAGTTGAATAATCGTCATGACTTGAATTGTTCTAATTCGACATAATGCTATCACGCTTCGAGTCTTTTCCTTCGAAAGATGAAACGATTAGAACTGTAAAATGCGAGTGCGCCTATTGTTCGTCGACGCACTAAGGTGTGAAAGACGTGAGGTATGATAGACTTTCATTACTATGCCCCAGCTATATAAGGTAGATAGTGGTAAGACTAATCGTTGAAGAACAACGAGGAACGAGCTTCCTTTCTATCTAATACTCGCCATGACGTGCGAGCCTGCTTCTCGCTTTTTAACCCAAAAGGGGAGTCGTGCGATTTGAGGCTTCCATAGATAGTCGAGATCACGTGCCCTGCCATACCCTGAGGCGCTAGCGCGTCGATGGCGCTATGGCATTACAATAAGTTAGTTCTTTAGATCGATACAATTCTTATAATAGATGTTTGGCTTGTTAATTCTTAGCTTGTTGTCTTTATTAAATATTAATAGACGTAATACTAATAAGCTAGTATTCGAAATAGAGATGCGTTAATCTAATATAGATGTTCTTAGAATATTCAAAGTGTTATGCTAATACTTTTACAAGAGATATTAGAAAGAAGTTTATGCTTTAAAGAGATTTGTAGATATCTTCAAATAATACGAACAATTACTTGATAACAATAGATTATAACTTTAGTAATTGTAACAATAAGTTAAAACTTAAGATAAGTTGAACACAATTTATAAGAAAGTCGCATTCGAAAGCTATATACTAAGAAGATCTCTCTATGTTTAGAATATTTAAAATGTTCAATATCTAAATATCTCTAAACTTCCTAATTATTTGCTTAGTATATTTAGTTGCCAAGATTATTGATTATACTGATTCTATTACTACCTGTACCTTGTGCTATCTAGTTCTAAGTTTAACTTATACTAATCTAGTTCTAGGCAAGATTGTAACATTAAGCAATCGAGTTAGCATCTAAGAAGCCAAGAAATCAATAGATTGCTAAGCAGCAATGTTAAAACGTTAGACGCAGAAGACTCTACAAATTCAAGCGTAGCAATATCGAAGCAAGAATTACGTTTTTTTTATTGTAGTCGAATAACTTGGACTACTTGACGCGTGTTATTCAATTAATCGCATGGCAACAACAATCGATAAGATATAAATTTATTGAGCGAAAGAACAATTGTAAAAGAAAGGGCAAACGTATATATATTAGAGGTAATTAGTCAACCTAAGTAGCCAATTTGTTTCTTCGATGTTTTCTAGGAACATTTTAAAAGCAGACAATGCGTTATTGTAACCTCTGTGCCTTGATCTTTAGACGCTAGTCCAAGCCACTCGTACTCCCCTCTTGTTCTTATCTATTTGCCTTTTTCGCGTCTCTGCCCTTCATCTTTCTTCGACGCACTTAGTACTATCGTCCCTCCGCCTTTGCAGTAGCACCTGCCACTCACTCTTGTTACTACTCCATCCCGGTTGCCCTCCTCCGCTTTCACGGTGGACTCGATCTATGACTCGTATTCTCGAAGTCGCAGGGCGCAGTCATGGATCTCCATGTCTTATATCCGAGCTAAGATCAGGACACTATCATGTCGGATGTTGACATCACTCAGTATACTCCGTCCGAAACTAGCATCACGTCTGATGTTGAAGCGCCTTGCACATCTTCTGGGAGCCTTTCAGCCGCTTCAAGAAGCGAAGTTAGCACGAACTCTTCACAAGTCAGGACTCTTCCCCAATGGCATATTCGCTTAGCCGCAAACGGTAGAATCCGAGATCGCTATTCCACAGCCAGCTTAAGAAGGGATGGGGGCCATAGCGACGGTTGCAGCGATGGTGTTGCCCTATGCATATGATAGCAGATTCTGCCCATCGCTATAGTAATCTTGCTCCACCATACGGATGCGTGGACCAGATGAAGATGAACAAGTGGGTTGACCGCCTACGGTGAACTTTAGGCTGCCCTATCTAGACGAGAGCCAACCAGACAGCAGGATTTGGTTGCGCTAAACCTCCGCATTAGCTTCATCGGACTTAGTGTGCATAGACTGGTCTCGTGGGGGGTCAAGAATGACCAAAACTCTAACCCCACCGCTGTTCATCGATAACTGAGGCGGATCCCTCAGTCCAATATGGCCCTCAGCGAAAGTGATATACGAAGCCATGATGGCGACGATGACTCTCGTTTCAAAGCCTTCGTTAAAAAGATGGAGCTCAAGGATGAGGTTAAACGTGGGAAGACTGAAGCACAATCCGCTTTGAAAAAGTTGCCCAGATTCTCCAAGCAGAAACAGTGGCGTCGGCAGATCACGCGTACAGAACAATATCTCGGGCTGTATACTACTCGAACCCCAGCCGCGGGGATCTATAGAAGGTGTTTGTTCCGATCTTGAGGGTCTTACAGTCTCCGCCCGAGTGGCTGAGGAAGATTCAGGTCCACCAATATATGGCGACCTCGAGTTACCGCCCAATGATTTTGATACCATGGTCATCTTCATTTCAGTTGATGACGAGGCTTTCGAGTTCGATCAAAAGCTTGTTACGGAAATCGGTGTATCTACACTCGACACAGTAGATCTCCTGGGACTACAGCCTGGAGCCAAAGGGAAGGACTGGGCTGCAAAAATACGATCTCGTCACTTCCGCATCCGAGAGCATAGCCACCGCCTCAACAAAGTGCACGTTGAAGGTTGCCCAGACAAGTTTGACTTCGGCCAAAGCGAATGGATCTCCAAACAGGATGTGGTTTCAGTCTTGAAGGGATGCTTTAGTCCTTCTCGGTCAGCTTGCTCGAGTGGGACGTGCAACGCCGTTTTGGTTGGACATGACGTTGCGGCCGATATGAAATATCTTAAGGAATTTGGTTTTGATGTGGCTCGGATGATTTCCGATTGCATTGACACCTCGGATCTCTACAAAGCTCCACGTCGTGACGGTAGACAATCTGCTCTGAGCACTTTGCTGCTTCAATACGGTATTGCCGCCAAGTATCTGCACAATGCTGGTAATGACGCGAGGTATACGCTTCGCGTTATGGTAGCAATTGCGCTCGATGGTTCCCAGAACAGACGGAATGCAGAGGAGTGGGAGATCGAGAAGCGCAATAGGATGGAAGCTGCATGTAAGGTGGTAAAAGCAAAGGTGTGCACTGAGTTTGGGTTGGAGTACATCTGAGGACGAGGATATCGCAAACTCTTCGGTGTTGTCCTTAGCCATTGAACAACGTCAGAGGAAAAACGCGCCTGGGATCATAGAAGCACGATACAGATCGGATACAAATTCGACCACGCATATCACAAACCCAAAGAGACAAGATCGACAGAAATACCTTACACACATTGACGGCACCTTGAGCGACGTAGCAGTGCAGGATAATCCGGATTTTCAGGATGTCTCTCAAAGGCCCTTCGTCCCGTTGTATACGGCTTCCGCAGAAGAACAATTCGGCAAACGAGATAATGGAGGTCACGATGGTCGTGGACATGGCCGTGGATATGGTCGTGGTCATGGTCGAGGCCGGAGTCGTGTTCGAGATCTGGTTCAGAACAGCGTTCCTCCTGGCCAGGGGATCACTCCCCACTGAGCCTCTAAAACCTTATGGGAGCGCTGGCCGGGGAGCATTCGCTGAGGGAGTACTCTTCACTGGTTGAATATTGGGAGAGCTGGTGGGGAGGTACTCTTTCTTATAGCACCGGAGCTCTTTATGATAGATCGCTATGGCGAGATCAACATCTGATGGTTCGCCATTTCGGCCTTTGCCTTTGCCTTTGCCTTTGCCTTTGCCTTTGCTAGCACGTAGTGGCTCTCGTTCTTCCGCAAGCCTGAGAACATGGTTGAAGCCCGAGCTCTTCATATCTCGCAGCCTGAAAAGAGACAGATCAGCCAGTAAAGAAGAGGCTGTACATTGCCCACGGCGGGTGCTAGGGCTTATGGTATTATGCTTGGCTGCGGTTAGTCACTTCATCCGGTATAAGCAGCAAGATCCCAGTCCCAAATCGATTGATGAGTTCGAACCAAGGTCGACCTGCCTTCTGCCAATTATTGACGCGTGTGGAGTCTTTTTTCCGATCCCGTTCGCGGGTAGATTGACTGAAGACCAGCTACAGGTGCCGGCCCGGCCGGGTTTGGCGTCCCCCCGATCGGGCAAGGCGCGGGCCCCCAGCCCCTTGCCGCTTTCCCATCGCATGAATACCGCCGGGCCCCTTCCTCATCTTCCAACTTTCCCTCCTCATTTCCATCTCCCTTTCTATCCGTCTGGTTCCTCCCCTGTCGGCGTCGCTTGCTCACTCGCTCGCTCAGCTGTCGGCTCCTCCTTACCGTCCTGGCGCCTCCGCGCGGACCTCGACCCACACCTGTACACTCGAGTACTATCGAGGGATTATGATCCTTACGATCAATCACGTCAAAGATATTGACGATGCGATTCAGAGCAGAATCTCGGTAACATTGCATTACGGGCTATTGAAATTGAACACGAGAAAGACGTTATGGGACAGCTTCTTGAAGAAGGCGACGACAATCAAGGGTTCGAATCGAATACACATTCGTTGATTTCGACTGGCTATTCGAGAAAGTGGACCGCCAACAGATTTGTTGTTAAATCATATAATGACGCTGCGCTGACCGATCTTCAATGTAGATCAAGAACATAGTAAGCACTGCTCATAATCATCGATCCAGCCATGAAAAAATATGTCGCACAGCTCGAAAGAAAAGTCAAGAAGATTATCTGGCCTTATCAACATAGTCATCCTATCACGTATAATCACTATTTTAGCGAAACCATCCAAAAAGCCCGCCAAGAACACGCAAAAAAGGATTAGGCTCGACAGCTGAATGCCTTTTTCAAGATCAAGCCTAATACGAGCTCAATTTACGTACAACATGGGGGTTTCCATATTGGGCAGCTCTTGGAGACTTTAAATCAGCGAATTGAAGCGAACATAAATCGCTATGCCTGTTCTGAAGCGATAGACTGCATGGAAGCATATTACAAGGTGGGTACCCACCCTCCAAAGGCATTCGTTACCGAGACAGAAGTCAAGAGCACCCTAAGAGCCCAACTGCAATAAGGCGAACAGTCTGATGCGTTTCTAGGTTGCAATGAAAGTCATAGTGGATAACAAGCGTATGGAGTAATATACTCGGGCGTTCTGGGCTAACGGTTTTTGCTCTACCAATTGCTTTGCGGCGGAGTCTGCAAGGCGAGGCAGTCGCGCCCGTGCGCAACTGTGTCGCGGCTGGGCACCGGACCCGCCATTGGGCAGCAACCGTTTGTAAGAGGCTGAGATTTCACAATTTGCGATTGGTCAGCGTTTTCTTGGGCAGGCACATTTGCCAATTACAACCGATTTCAGGCCGCCTTGCGCTGCCGATCGCTCTCCCCAGCGCCACCCAACACTAAATACTTGTCTTCACCGGCCGGGCGCCGCTCAACTCAAGCTTTGCTTCAATATGCGGCCTCGCGGAGCTCGAATGGCTTGGGAACCCTCGACTTCCAACAGCAGAAATCCTTTAGGACTGCCTTCTCGCGCCGGGCAGGTCGTAGGAAGAAATAGAGCTGAAATGTCGCGAGCGGCGATATGGATCAGCGGTGAAAGACCCAAGTCGAGTATGACCAGTTTCAAAGACCTATCGACATGGCTGTTACTTCAGCCTCTGGCAAAATCGAAGCGTCAAATCATGTTTCACCAGAGCTGACCGCCCAAAACTCTCTAAGTGTCATCAAGCAGCCTTAGACTGCCGGAATGGAGGGGGAGATACCAATCTCACCGCTTTTGAATTCGCCCCTCCCTCCTCCACCTCCCGTCGCAGCAGCCTGTTCTTCAATCACCATCCACCGCCTCTGGGCGAATCATCCAACATGCCAAACCGAGTCTACATTCCTCCCTCGCCACAAAACCTCCCGGACTACTCGAACCATACCATGCCTCAGTCACCGTCAGGATGTCGAGCGGGCGAGCAAATGACCGGCCGATTCAGTTGGAGGAAGCCTTCGTCGCCCTCAAGCCAGAGCAGTGTAACGAGTGCAAAATGCTGCATTAGACCAAAAGGTCCATCGAGACTCTCCACGGGCAAAGGGATTACAACGCTGGAGCGGATATGGGGTCCACTCTTTGATGAAGAAGGTCGCCCTACCCTCAAGCTGGGCCAATTCTTGCGGGGGCTGGCTGTGCATACCGTACGCATCGCATTGTGTGAGCCCTAATGCGGGGATGTCCTGGAGCGCTGACTGAGTTAAATACAGATTGAGGAGTATGATCCGCAGCACAGTATTGTCATAACGCCAACAAAGATGGCAAAATATTACAAGGATGTCAAACTGTCGAAGGAAGGGTATCCGTGGTCGTGTATATATCTGTCTCCTCGCGGAAACAAAAGACCTTACGGCTGAAACGATGATGTAGCCCTGTTCGACGGCGAACGCTCATCAATATCACGAATGTATAGGAACCTCAAATGCCAGCATCATCTTGTACAGGAAAGATACGACGAAAGACCGGACATACCAGGCTTGACGCCTGCTGGCTTTGAGCGATGGGTGACACTTTTCATCCAAGCACGTTCGGACGAGGAATTTGAGAGACTTCGGAAGGTCGTGCTGCAGATGCCGATCAGTAATCCTGACGAGAAGGACGAGCGCTTTTAAAAGGAGATTTCACGACGGCTGTTCCCTAGTCACGAAGATCGCACGACTCGCAACCGCATCGAGGATGCCATTGCTGAGAGCGTGGCTGGTGAACACCATCGGCACTCGAATCAGAACGAAGCACACCACCAGCCCGACTCTTCACCATATAACGCCAATGTTTTTCAAATTCCTCAAGTGTCGCAAAGCCGGCGTCGCAATGTTAAATTTGCAGACCCGCCCACACTCTCGACATCGAGTTCATTCCACGTTGCCTCCCGCTTCGAGTCCGGAAGAAAGCCATACTCTCCTTTGGCTTCCCAATCCGCCATCGACGACCCCTCTACTCCACCTCCATCTCCGCCCTCTCATTCAATCGCGCGGGAACGGAAACGACACACCGCCCTCCCAGACGGTGCCGAGCGGTTTCAGGACAGTGTTGGGCGTGCCAGGCCCCACTCCGAAGCTACCGCCGACCCTACCTTGAGACCTAGGCGTACATTCTCCACCTCCGGCGCTCACCCCGCACCTGTCAATGCTAATATGCGGCTGCCCGCGGAGTGTCCTCGTCCAGAAACGTAATGTCAATATCGCACTGCTGACGGCGCAAGCCGCCGCTACTGCGGCCCCTCCTCCTATCGCCGTAAAACCAACCACTTTCGCTGCTCGGAAAGCAACGCTTCTGGCAACAAGCCAACATTGGACCCTTCATCTATAACAAGGGTGGAAACTGCGTTCGATATATCCGACACTCGATAATACTGTAAAATGGATGCATGAGAGACAACGGAAGGGGCGAGGAGACAGGCCCGAGGAAGATATGAAGAATTCGATTGGCTAATGTATAACGGAAGAACCCCAGCCTCATGGCGACTCTCCTGGTCACGCATCCAACACTGCCACACAGACCTCCCTTCCACAAAATCCCCGTCGCCTGAGCGTTAGGTTTGGCTTAACACCAATCATGATTCAACGTCAAAGGTCATGGCTACTCGCCCGGCTCGTACCACGCCTCAGCTCCTGTTCCTGGAAAGCTTCCTCGCTTGGAGCCTTTCTTTGACCAATGGCATAGTCGTCGGTGATTCGACAACAAGACGCGCAAGAAGACGGAAAGACGGTAGGCGTGAAGTGAATTCGATGGCAAAGTAGTATCTGTTCTCATCCATATACACACCGCCATAGAACAAGTTGAGTGACGAAAATTATACATACTCAGATTCTAAAAGCTTCTGAACCTAGAAGTGTAGGCCAGGTATGAGTTGCTGAACCGCACGAGACTGGGTCTCAGATTTGCGGGACAGGTTGTTGGCAAAAGTGTCTCCTGAGCATGGCTTGTATCAGCAGGGAGGAGGGTGTGCTGGTGCATAGAAGCCTTAGTGGGCTAGTGCTCTAGAGACCTGGACTTTGATAGACCTCGTGCGCTTGTGCGGCATGCAACCATGGAGGAAAGTATCGATCTGATTCATACGAAGTAGGAAGTTGGCGAGGCTTCCCCCTGATCGAAGGTCCCGTCGCCGGTATCATCCAGGTTGAGACACTTGAACTTTGACTGGCTTGGGCGCCGGATCGCCCCTGATGTTTACAACCTGTACTTAGGATCATCGTAGGGAGAGTAATCGATAGAATTCATCGAACCGAAAGAATCATTGCGGGAAGTAGAGGCAGACCTTGATTGGGAAATGGCGAGAACAGATATTGTCGCAATACCATATAAGAAGAAACCATTCCCATTGTCGGATCGGCGGCTAAAACGCTGTGTATTTCTCCGCTTGGGTGGAATAAGCTTAAGGACGAACACAAGGGATGGTAAAGTTCTCTCGCATCGATCGACGACCCTCTGAACGTTGCGGGCTCATGATGGAGAAATTTGTTCCACCGATGGGCAAAAAACAGTAAGATATCAATCGAGTGTTCTGCAAATCGGTGACAGACAGACATGTCTTTCAGGTCGTTCAGACTTTGGAGGATAGATGACGAGCCGGCGGAGACGTTCGCGCCCACAAGGTGAGAGATGCCAGCGTTCAGAATGATACAGGGCATGAAAGTGGGCGTACTGCGAACGGTGTACAGCTCGCGGTATGAACATAATAAGGCAGCTATGTTTTCTGCAGCCTCGACGCATATATCTCGCGGAGGCGGGATGGTGTGCGCGTGTGAACAGTTGATGAAAGGCCGAAACAGCAGGAGGATGGCGCAATGATAGTACATGCTATCATCGAGTCAGCAAAGGATTTCTGCGCAAAGGTAGCACAGCATACTGGGCAAAGAGCGCGCTGGGAGTGAAGTTTTCGCCTCGGCGCAGCGCATCCGGTAACGAGTTATAGCACACCATGATGGGAGTTCCAGAGGGAATCAGTAAATCCGATGTAGAGTGATGAGTACGAGACGTGTAGTGGCTCCAAAATCCTGCACCAAATATAATAATATCAACTCTCTTTTGATCCCAAACACTCCCTTTCATGAAATACTAAGTGGTGCGATCAATGACCGCTCACTGCCTCCTGTTTCTGTCGTTCCCCTTCGACCATCGTAAGCCCTCAGATTCTATCAATTTTCGCTTCTTCCTGCAAGGTCTTCTGTGAACCTTCTCATACATGCCAAATTCCTTCGGTCTCATCGGCAGAATTAATTAGTGAAGGTCGATAGCAGGCTGCCAGGTCTCCACAGGGAACCATGCCTCCAGCCCGAGCCATGAAAACGGAGAGAACCCACGAAGAAAATCAGGAACGGTATGTTCACTTGCTGTATTCCAAACCCTACGCAACCTTGCTTATCTGTTAGAAGTGCATACATTGCAGCCTCTAGGCGAAGTGACCGAAGCCTCGAGACTCGGGTTGAATCTGCACGAAAGGCGTCCGAGATACACAAGCGGCGGACGGGAAGGTCTCTACGGGTCGCCGAACAAGACGTGGCCAACGAAGAGGTGTACGAAGAGGAGGATGATCCGCGGATACAATACAGACAACTTGCGGTCCACCTCCAGACTGCTTCAGCGGATTTCAATAGACGGCTTTCATGGTATCTCACGAACCATGTCGCCATGAGGAGTGCGCTTGAGCAAGCCGTCAGCAACTCCTATGCACAGCAGCATTCCGATGTTCCGCACGACCGAAGCAGTCACCCAATATCCGTCATGCATGACAATATGCCTCAGCAGCAACCACCACCATTGTACCGGCCGAGTTCCACTCCTATTTTACCGGATCGTCGCCCTGGACATCAATCAAGCTCGGCATCTGACTCTCCGCCCTCTAGCCTTGTCCAAAGCACAGATCAGGTGGATCAGCAGCCGGCGTCGGCATCTCTCAAATCTTCATCGTACTCATCCCTGGGTGCGAAGTCGACACCGCTGCTGATGCAGCAAAGGGCCGTGCATTCACAAACGTCGCAGACGTCGGACGTCAAGCAGGAAGATCGTGCAAGTGAGATGAGACCAACTCTTCATCCATCTCCGATCTGGCGACAGCAGCTCTTCCAGAATATGGACGGCTATCCAAACATCAGCCCTTCAATCACGTCGCGTCCCACACTGTCACAGATGCTGGTCGGTCCCGCACTCACTCTCAACGATTCAATGACTACGATGCCGATAGCAGGGAGCGAACATTTACCACAACCATACGATTATTCCTCTCCGTCGTCAATTTCACCGCCAGGGAGCTTCCAACGATCTTTCGATGATTTAAGCGCGAGATTGGAACCTAATACCACGGATATATCACCTCGTCATTCCAAATACGGTCAGCCTCAATATACCATGTCCGTGGCACCATCACCAGGCCCAGCTTTACAATTTGGGTTCGATGGGTCAGTGCTTGGACCTCTCCAATAGCTCGATGTGCACGAACGGCAATACTTCGACAGTGGTGGATGGTGGCTTTCTAGCTTGCAAGTATGACTATCGTGAGGAGAAACAAGAAGAGGAGAGACAAGAGCAGGGAAGATAAGAGGAGCAAGAGCGCTTGGAACAAACCAGGATGAGAGAACCAGGGGACCGAGGCATCCAGCTAGGCCTGGACAAGCTCATCAGTAACTCGCCGTCCAATACTCCCCTCATCTCCAGCAACGACGGTGAGGAACTTGAGAACGGTGGGAATCAAGAGCCAGAAGACGCATTGAACGAAGTTAGAGCTCCAAGACAACGAAACAAAGAAGATGCTGCTCACATTACCGCACCATCTCAGTCGACGAAAGAGGATTCGAATACCACCAGGGTTCGGATCAACTTCGAAATCTGGGAAAGAGGCAATTGGACGGAACTTTCAGAGCACCTCGTGGATCAGTCCGACCCATCTGAAATCGATCGAGTGGCAAATAAATCATGAGGGAGAAGATCAGACTTCTTGATACAAATCTACGCGGATTGACTGCACATGACTGTTTCGAAGCCGCCACCGCCAACGGCGCATGAACACAATTCTCCTAGTCCCGCAGGCGGACATGATTATCGTCAAAGAAGTTGCGGCTACAGCTTCTGACATTCGCGTCAATACAATCCCTCGTCAAGAGCTCGGGCGGAAAAGGTTTGCAATCGATGCGATATCTGAGCGGCATCATATACGTGAGAAACAAGTAGTCTACAAGTCAAGTCCTGCTGCCTTGATCAATAATCAGCCTTATGAACTCCAGCAAATTGCTGTTGACATTTCTGTGTGTTTGGGAGATATCATAATAGCGTGGTAATAGAATGGACACGAGGGAAGGGAGTAATAGTACGTGTTGATCCCTTCACGAGAAGATGATGAACTCCAGCCTCGGTCTCCTCTCATGGACTTTGAATTTCACGCAGCGCAGATCCAAGGGATCTATATGTCTGATAAATGCTAGTTCACGCCTTCCAATATCAATGGCCGGGAATTTTTGTAATTACTCACGGAAACTAGGCTTATACACCGATTTGACGGATCACTGCTCCCATGTTGGAACGCCAAACCACTCGTCATGGGACTTTCGTTCGCCAACGGCCTCTCAATGTCTTTTGAGAAGCCTACATTGCGTCTCAGATCTCTTCCACCAATGTTGACACTAAACCCCATCAAGCCCCGAGCAATCTCGGCCGACAGCGGGAGTGGCTTGGGGCTAAAATGCAACTTTAAGATAGTAGCTAAACATAGCTTCGCAACATTCCACATCATCATTTCAGCGGCTTCATTTCGCTCGATTACTGTCAACAACAAGGAGCAGCATTTTGCGAGGGACGATCAGCAAACAAAGGTATCAACTGTCTCTCGCATCTGGGTTTGGTGGAGGCTGAGCAAGTTTAGTTCCATAAGAAGGGAGTGTAAGCCGTCCTTATCAGACACAACGGCATACCGAGAGATAGCAAAACCAAAGGCGTAGCAAAGTTGTTAGGTGGTGCTTTCTTGACCAGCTGCGCTTTCTTGACCAGCTGCGCTATTCTGTTACTGGGGTAGTATATCTCTGCTCTGCTCCATCCCGAATTCTAGCATCCAGGATTATCCCTCTCTAATCGCCAGGCCCGACTACTCAGAATCTACGTCCATCTCGCACCACGCAGCTATGGCAACAGCATACGAAACACCGCCCTCTGCTCTCTCGCTACCAGAACTCTCTCCGGTCGCCGCAACCAATCTGACAGAACCCCAAGCCAAAGCGTTCGAAGAGCTGAAAGCGCTATGCGAAAGAAATAAGCTGTATTGGCCGGTAAGCGAGCTAGAGGGGAGGTCTGCAGAGGGCGCAAATTGGGATATCGATTTATTGTATGCTTTCCCGCTTTCCATGTTTCTGGGGTCTGAGGAGCCAATTGCTGATTAGGGAGAGTACAGACGATTTCTACATGCTCGCAATTATGATGCACAAGCCGCATACAAGCAGTACAGCACATCGGCCGCATGGCGCCGGAAGACAAAGCTAGACGAAACCTACGACAACGTCGACATGCAAAAATTCGGCCGTATGAACCGCATCGTAAGTCCAACCCACCCTGGCCCCATCCCTACCCCTCAGCGCGACTAAGTCGTCTGCCCCTCCCAGCAACCCCAATGGACCGGCCGCCGCGACCGCCACGGCGTCCCCGTCATGATCTACGTCCTCTCGGAAGTCCGTCCCTCAGACCTCACCCAAATCGGCAAAGAGGACCCGCAGCTCTCGGAAATCTTCCTCGCAGCTGAATACGTTACGCGCTTCACGCAGCGGCTATGCACGCGCCTCCCGCACGCCGCGGGGATCGAAGCCGGCGGCGGCGACACCATCAACAAATCCGTCAACATCATCGACCTGTCCAACGTCGGTTTGCGCAAGTTCTGGAATTTGCGCCGGCTGCTGCAGACCGCGTCGAGTATGGCAACGGCGCATTATCCCGAGACGGTGGAGCGAATTTTTGTGGTTGGGGCGCCGTATTTTTTCCCGACGGTTTGGGGGCTGGTGACGAGGTGGTTTGATCCGAATACCACGAAGAAGATTTTCGTGCTGGGGGCGGCGCAGCAGAAAGAGACGCTGCTGAAGTATATCGACATCAAGGATCTGCCGGAGAGGTTTGGGGGCCAGCTGAAGTGGAACATGGGCGACCATCCCATGCCGGATGAGGAGGCGAAGGGGATGGTGGGGCGGTTGGCGGAGGGGTGGATTGATGGCCCGATACGGTATATTAGTAGGGATGAGGGGGATGTGCTGATGGCGGTGGGGTCGGTGGATGGGAAGTTGAGGAGGGAGGTGCTGGTTGAGTATCCGCCGAGACGGCCGGGGGTGACTGGGCCGGGTACGGGGGTAGATGGAAAGCAAGAGACGCAGACGCAGCTTAATAAGGAGGAAGAAGAGACGGGAAAGTTTTAATACAAATGCTCAATTTCAACAATAATAATTACAAACATTTATTGGCGAAAGTGTTACAAACAAGACTCAAACAAGAATATTAAATTCACTTTAAATAAAGAAGACTAAAGTAGATAAACAATCTTACATTTAAAACAAGTTTATTCAAATAATCTCAACACTAGAAGAATATTCCAAGATAGCATGCAAGAATTGTCTCAAAATTCTAGATTATTCTACGACTATTAATAAATTTAGTACAATTAATATAATCAAACATCTTAAGATAGTTGCTTGCAAGAAACGAAAACGATTTAATTCTCTTTTACAACTTGAGTTAGCTTTCGATTGTATAAGTTTAATATAATAATGCAAATAGATAATGCAAAGCTAACAAATCTATAGAGAAAAAGTTATATCAACTTAGCGTCTTAATTTAATTAATAAGATTAAGAATAAATATTGTGCAAGATCTTTGTTACTTTAAATCTATCTTTTCGAATTATCGAAAACAAATATTTTCGATAGCTACTACAAATGCTTTGTCTAGATTTTACTCTCGTGCATTGCATTAAATTGTTATCTATAATTTTCTCGAAATACAACAAGATTTGTACAAAGATAAAGCAAAATTTAAAAGAGTTACAACGTATTTCTATTGCGTTAGATATATAATCTAGTTCTCAAAAAGTTGCTTATCCAGAAGTATTAATATATTGAATAAATGTTGCATTTTAATATTGTAAACATCTTATTAAATTTATGTCTCTTTATATTGAGCATACTAATTGTTACTTAATGCAAGAGCTTTTTAACATTTTGAATATATACAATATTAAGAACAAGCTTTTTAATGTTGTTATTAACAATACAAGTAACAATAATATCTTAAAAGAGAAGCTTAAAAAGACGTTTAATCGACGTAATATTTTATAAGATAAAGCTTAAAACTCGATTTCTTGTATAACTTATATTATCAATTTAGTAACTTAAGAGTTTATCAAAACTATTAAATCGAAAACTTTAAATAACAATACTACTATAATACTAGAAGACAATTGAGTTAAGAATATAATTACAAGCAATAAATTATACACTATTATTAAGAAGATATTTCTTAAATTGATAATGCCAAAAAATTATATATTTACTAAATATTGAAATAGATTTGCGCTCTTACAATTGCTATTAATAGTTCTCTTTAACGAAAACTTTGCTTTCAAAATCTTCAAATTAAATTTAAAAAAACATCTTGAACGTTAATACAAGACATTCGCATTTGTTGAAATTCTATCTACTTAATACTTCGACATACATATTAATTGCGCGATATAATCGATATATAAATTGAGAAAATCTCTAAAAATCCAAAGATTCAAGTTATTCGATTAAAGAAAAGCAAATAGTTATTAGTATTGCTTGTTAACAATATGCTAAATTCTTTCTACAAGTTAATCTTAATTGTGTTTAAACTAAAATAAATTAATTGTTAAATTAAATTATAATATTACTTCTCTAGCTTAACTCGATATTAAAATCGAGTTGCGACAATTTTTTAAAATCGAATTGCTTAAAGTAGTTTAACATGCTTTGCGCTAAACTACTTATAATAATCGACTAAACTACTTTAAGCAATTTAATTCTTCGAATTTTTTTTAACTCGAATCTTGATATTTGCATATAATATTTTTGGATTAGCGCAACTAGTCTAGTTCAAAATTACTAATATTAATATATATTTAGAATTTCGATTGTTTAATGCTCTTTTTAATTATCTTAATATTGTTAAGAAAGTAATACTAGACTAATTGCGCTAATCCGAAAATATTACGTACAAATGTTAAGACTCGAGTTAAAAAAAAATCGAAGAATCAAATTGCTTAAAGTAGTTTAGTCGATTACTATAAGTAGTTTAGCACAAAGCGCGTTAAACTACTTTGAGCAATTCGATTTTAAAAAATTGTTGCAACTCGATCTTGACATCGAGTTAAATTAGAGAAATAATATTATAACTCGATTTAACAATTAGTCTATAGTAATACGCAATAATATATATTCTTTTAAAGTACTTGTTATTAAAGCTTGCGAGCTAGCTTTTACAAAACTCGCAAAGTATTATTTTAAAATCGAGAACAAAGACAAACTAATATATAATTTTACTATAATTTTAGATTCTACTTAAAAGTTAAACTTGTATTAAACTTAAGACGCAAAGAATAATAAAAAGCAAGATTCTAATAAGAATACTTATTTTTACTACAATAAGTACAAGAAAGAGTTTAAGAACTATTTTCGTCGTTATTATAAAGAAAAAATTACAACTTCGAGAGTCGAAGCGCAACAAACTAGTAAGCTTAACAAAATAATACAAAATAATAATACAATTAATTGTTTGCTAATAGCTCTATAGTCTATTGTAATAGCTGTACAATCTTTTTTTTTAAGTAAAGATAATCGATATCTTTGCATTAACTTTATTGTTAAAGAATCTTTAATATAAAAGTTTTAAAGAGATAATATTTCGAACTTTTTAAGATTAACTTAAATAACTAGACTAATTGCGTCGATTCAAGAAATCGAGTTTAATTCGAAAAATCGAATCGAATCTTGACAATTTAATTTGAATTAAATTAAAAGTTTTGACAATTCGATTTCTAAAATTGAAATCGAAAATTGAATCGAAAAATCGATTCGAATTATCAAGACTTAGTATTAGTATAAAGAAATTCTAAAATAAATAGTAGAAAATTATATTTTATTCTATAATCTTTCGATATAGAATTATCTAGTAATATATTATAATAATGCATTCGAACTATCTAGATAGCTAGAATTAAATTATTGACTTAACTTTTTTAGTTAAAAAGTTCGATAATCTTGTTTTGCATAATCTCGTTAAAGATTGTTAAAAAAAAAAAACCATTGTATTTTAAAAAGAATTTGAATTCTCGATTTTTTAACTCGCAATAACAATAATACAATATCTACAATAAGATTAACAAAAGCATAATAATACTCTTAATAAGATTATTATAAATACTATATTATTATTATTGAAAGTTAAAACGCTCTATTATTGAGCTATCGAGACTTTAATATTTAAGTATATTCTATCTTAAAATATATAAAGAACTAATAACTCTAAAACAATAGTATAATTCTTAAAAAGTTAAATATATTACTCAAAAAATCGATTCGAATTGTTAAAATATTAGTATAAATATAAATTATATTTAATAGATTTAAAATCTTAGTTTTATACTTTACTTAAACTGTTTAATTACAACTTAATAATGCAATATAACAATACAAAAAGATAATATATTATAATAGTAATATATAATAGTAGACTCTCTAAGCTATATATATAAAGTTATCAATTTAAAATCTTAATAATCTCGTGTTACGATAATCGTACTTTTCTTGCTTGACAAGATATTTCTTTTCTTGTCTTGTTTGACAAAATATTTCTTGACAATTAAGTCTATATTTAGATTTGAAGGACTTTTTTTCTTCTAGCTAGCAATTTAATTCTTTTTATTATTAGTGTTCTTCTTGCAATACAAGAATCGCATTATTTGATAACTTCAAAGAAGTTCGATAATTAATTTCTACATTAATTGCAATTAAAGAAGAATATCTTATTAAAAAAGAATTATCTTGTTAAAGAAAAATTATCTTATTATTATTTTTGCTTCTTAGAAGCCTGCTTTATTATATTGTAAAGTTTACTTTTTTATTGTAAAAATTATCTATTAAGAAAAGAATATCTTATTAATATTTTGTATCAATAGAAGTTTGTTTTACAAACAAATATTACGACTTCTCTTGTTAGCAATCTTAATATTGTTGTTAGAATTGTCGAATAAGATTATTGAGCTTGCGTAAAAGTTAAACGATTTTCTAATAAAGATTAGCAAATTATTGTTAAAATAATTCAAGAAGTTTTTGTCTATTTTGCAAAGTATACTAAACAATATGTTTAAATTAATAATTGTCTATATAGCAATTAGAAATAGTAAGCGTTCAAGATTTGCAAAGTCGTTCTATTATCTAGCAAATTAAATTGTAAATTGATTGATTTTTACAAGAGCTATAAAGACTTTTGTAACAAACATAGAAGTCTATCGATAAATATTAATTTATTTTAGTTTCTTCTTCTCTTTGCAAACAAGAAAGCTAAAAAGTTTAACTAAGAAAAAAAGTTTAACTAAGAAAAAAAGAATTTTTTAGAACTTGAAGTCTTCGACTTTACGTATTGCTATACAATTTTAAAAAGTCAACAATACTTCGATATCAAAAAGAAATCGACGTTTATTCGATTTTTTTATATTAATTTTATCGATTTCTCTTATTTTACTTGTTTAAGAGACTTTTTTTGACTTTCGAAACAAGTTTATATTTTTTGTTACTTAAACGTCTTTCGAATTAAGCTCTTTCGAAGCTTATATTATCGACGTCTCTAAGAAGAAAAAACAAGAAATAAATAAGACGTTTAAGAATAATTAAAAAAAAAGATATTTAATTTATTTGAGTAAACATATTACAAGCGATAACGCTAATTATAACAAAAATCGAAGATTTAGTAAACAATCTTACAATGCAAGAGTTAATTAATTAGACAATAATTAGAGCATTAGCAAGCTATATTGTTTAATTGAGCAAATTGTCTTTGTCTATCGTTCTTTCGAACTTAATAAATTCTACTAATTAGTAAGACTCTTTAAAATAACAAAATTTTTCGAGATTAATCGAATTAGTCGATAATAATATCTTCAAAAATAACGTTATATTTTAAGTTTTTAATTCAAATTATTTTTATTTAGATTTTAAGAAATTTTATAACAAGAACAATATTGTTACTATCAAAAAGAAAATTATTTATTAAGAGATATATATTTTCTATCGCAAAGTTAACAACTATGTTATTATTGTTAAGAAAGAGAAAATTAGAAATTATATATCTATATGCTTTTAAAAAAACGCATTGTATTAATAATTAAATAATCTTATTTAAAATAAGAAAAATGCAATAATTGCTTTGTTTAATAAGTTAAATCGTATTTTTTATTGTTTAAAGAAGCAATTTAAAATCTTTATATTAGCAATTTAAAATAAGCTAAATTGAGAAATCTTTTTTGTAAAAAATTTGCAAAACAAAAAGAAGTTGTACGTATATATGCAAAATATAGAGTTATACGCTATATAAACAAATTTAAGTAAAAATTTAATTAAGACAACTTAAATTTAAAATTACTTGTTATTAGAGTTCTAGATAATTATATTGTCGCTTATAACGAATATTTTAATTTGGAAATTCGACAAACTAATAACAAATCGAAAGAAAATGTAATAGTATATTACTTTATTTTAAGAAAAAAATAAGAAAAAAATTAAGAAAGAAAGTCAATTTTCGAAAAGATCGAAGAATAGATCTAAAGTTAACGAGAAATTTTGTTGTAATTGTTTGCAAACAAAAGTAGATAAAAGAACTTTTATAAATTGTTCTTTCTTTAATTGTTATTTTAAATAAGAATAAAATAACTTTTGTTTAAATTATTAGCGATCTTACTTTTCTTTGTATTAGCAAAATTTCTTATTTTATTAGTCGAGCTTTTCTTCTTTGCAACAAGATTTTTCTTAGTAAGAAAAAGATTCGAATTTCTCTTATGTTAATAATAAAACAAGAGCTTATACAAATTAGCAAAACGCAAATATATTTAAATCAAATTCGACTCAAACTTACTTGAGTTAATCAAATGTTCAAAATATTCAAAATCAAAAAATTGTCTTATTTTCGACAAAACAATCGCTAATAATTATCGTCAATAATATCAATTTCTATCGAAATAAATTTTACGATTAAGATAAAGTTCTTATTGTAAAAAGAGAACGCAAAAGATTTTCGTATTTTTACGAAACAAATAACACAAACTTCTTTTTTTGAATTTTAAATTCGCAAATAACATATTAGTAAATTCAATTATACTTCGATAATTAAAACGAAGATTAAGATTAAAAAAATAAAGAAGATGCAAAAGTATATTACAATTACGCGTTAGCAAATATCGAGATAATATATTCTTAAAATTGCGAAACTAATTTTCGTAACAAGATTTTCGATAGAAAGAAAAATAATAATAAGAAAAATAACAAGAATATTAATAGTTTCTTTGTCGACGTAACATATTATATTTCTTCGCAAAAAAATATTGTCGAAAAATCTATTTGTTAACAATATTAGAATACTTTCGAATTTAAAAATAAGCTTTATACTTATATGCAATTGTACAAAAAGAAAAATTAGCAAAAGCTCTTAGATTTTACTCGATAATATTTGTTTTTAAAATTAGCTTTTTCGAATATAATTGCATAAAAGATAATAACTTTCTTGACAATATTTTTCAAAAAAAAACAAAATAATATTTAGAGCATAATATTATGTTATAACAATAATCAAATACAATGTTAGCAATTTATTAAGTCTCTTTTGCGTAAATTCTAATTACGATATATTTATAATAAATCGCGCTTTTGTTAAGACAAAAATGCTTAATATAAAGATTAAAAAATATTTTTTAATTTTATTAAGAGATATCGACGCAATAAAACATATTTTAGATAAGTAATTCTTTGTAAACATCTATTTGAAGAACGAGAACAAAGTTGATAACAAAGTAATTGTTTATATTTGTTATAAAGTTTATTTAATAAATAATCTTAAAACAAAATTTCTTATAAGTATAAATATTCTAAGATCGAAATAAGTAATTATAAATATATTAAATTAAAAACTAAGATTCAAATTTTGTAAGAAAATTTTAATATCTTGCGAAATAAAGATTTAAGACAATGTTTAAATTTGTCAAACTATTTGCATTGCGAAGAAGAAGATAATTCTTGCAAAATTAATAGCAAAAATTGCTATAACTTCAAAGAGAAAAAACAAGTTTTTTAAACATAATTTTCTTTTTAAGTTTAAAATATTAGAAGTGTATATTTATTTTGTAAATGCGAACTTTTAATTTATTAACTTTCGCAACAATAAAAAAATCTCGCAAAAACTTAATAATTGTTGTTGCGTTAAACGTATTGTAAAATACAAGAATAAAGAATATTATATTGTAAAGAAGAAGAATCATTTATTTGCGACAATTTCTTTTTTCGAAGATTATTTAATTTTATTTAAGTTAAATTTTGCTAGAATACGTCTCTCTCGAGAGATTATTTCAAAGAAAATAAAAATTTAATTGAAAAACAATATTATTATTTACGAGTTACTTAACGAAGTTTTAAAATATATTAAGATAATTAATCGTTATTTAAAAATTTAAGAGAATATTAACGATATAATAGATTTTTCTCTCAAAGAGCACATAAAGATTTCTATAATAAGTAATTGACAAATTATTGTTAATACGAAATTAGCGCACAAAGTTTATTTATTAAGTTAAGAGTCAAAAATTTTAATCGATAAAAAGTTCGACAAAATATATGCACAAGACAAACTAAAATAATTCGAAAATTTTAAATTTTTTAAATTTTCTATTTTTGTAATATAGAAAATTGTATATATTGATTTAAATAAAAAGTTTACTTGAAAAGACAAAGTAATAATTAATATTCGAAATTTAAACGCTATTAGCGTTACAAATTCGTATTCTTTGTTATTACAAAAAGATAAAATAATTAAATTACAAGATTGCTTTTATATTATTGTTGTAAATAATAGCAATCAATTTTATTAATTTTTAGTTAAAAAGAAGTATTAAGATTGTTTTACAATTATCTTTTACAAAAAAAAGAAATAATCGAACGTAACTCTTATAAGTTTTAAAGAATCAATATTATATATTTAAAATAAAATAAACAAATTTCTTAAATTTTATCGCGAGTTTTGCAAATATTATATCGACAATATTGTAATCTTTTCGCGTAATATTGTTAAGCATTTAACGCATCTTAAGATTATCTTTGCTTTGTTTTCTCAAATTAGAATTTCTTTGAAGTTCAAGAAATTGTATGTCAAATATTTATTTGTAATATTATTGAAATAGCGTGTCGATAATTTAGATTTTTAGACTTTTAAGAAAAAGTTTGTTGCATTAAAAGAACTTAATTTCTCTAAAACGTTAAAAAACTTGAAGATCTACTTAGAAATAACAAATTGATTTCGATTAAAAATTGTTTATTATGTGCAAATAACAAAAGTTCTTTAGAATCTTAAGATAGATTTGTTGAAAAGTTTTTTAACTAAGAATAAAAAGATTCGCGCATAGTATTGCAAGAATATTGACATTACTTCTAGCGACGTAAAGTAACAAAGTTTTGAAATGCTTTAATAACAATTAACAAAAGAGAATATTCTTTATTATTATAATTCTTATAGACAAATATATATCGATATAGACGATTTCAAGAAATATAAATTCGAAATTTATGTCTATTATGTAAAAGATAATTTTAGCACAAATTTCTTCTAAGCAATTGACATTCAAACTATAATATATCTTTTCAAACTACTAAATAACGTTAAAAAGAAATATTGATCAATAGAGCTTAAAGTAATGACGTTTGTTTAAATACTTAAGAAAATTCGACACATATTAAATTATACGTTAAAAAAATTAATTATTGTTTTTATTAATTATTTTGTAATCGTCGACATTGCGAAGCAAATCAAATTATTATTTTCTTTTGTTAATCGAATAAATTTACAATTTATTTGCGTCTCGCATAGTGTGATCGTTGAATTAAATCGAATACTTTTTTTTTAATTCGATTTACTCTCTTGAATCTCGTAGGATTGAATTAGAGTCAAGACGCGAACTCAATCTTAGAGTCGAGTTTTGTCGAGTCAATGTCAAGAACTTAAGCTAACTTCGTCGCGTTAGCATTCGCTTATCTTATTTTATTTTATATATGCGCTAACTCGATTGAGCTAGCGCAGTGTTCACGCTAACTCGATTGGGCTAACGTAGGATTCACGCTAATCGCATATAATTAGCGCGTCACGTAATGTTACGTAATTGGGCGAGTTGAATTGAACGTTCGACGCGCTCTATGCGTTCGATTTACTTGATTAAGCTAGAACTTTTGCTCGATCCTAGAATTAGAGTTGGGCAAGTCAACTCGTTCGAATTGAAATTCAACTCGTCGATCACGCTAGTCTCGCAATATATCTTACAATTTTCTCTTAACATTAAATAAAAAGTCGAGAAATATAATATTATTTTCGATACTCTTTTATAATTATTGTGAAAAAATAATTTATAAAAGAATCTTACAAGTAACGAAATTTTGAACGAGATTTTAGCGTATTGCATTATTTTGATTAAGATAATTTTATTCTTTAAGAAAAAATTGACGAAGATTTACAAGATCAATAAAAAGTAATTTAAAATCTACGAAATGCTTCTTAGTCGACGCGAAAAAAATTATAATAATTGACAAAAGAGTTAAAACTATTTAGTTAACTTAAAACAAATATTGACGAGACAAAAATTTGCTATTATTATTCTAGCAAAAGTTTTAACTTTAACAATAGAAACTTAGATTGTGTTTTCGATATTTAATACAGTAAATACAATATTAAAAAAGTTAATTAAGTCAAAAACAATAAGATAAAAATCTGCTATTATAATTTCGACAACTTCGACGATCTTAAAGAATTTGAAGAAGATTGCTATCTTGAAAAAGTCGACAATATTAAAGAAATCGATTAAGTTAGAAAAAATTAGAATAGAGAGCATTCAATTTATACTAAAGAAAGAACTTGTTTACTTTTAAAACAAAAAGAACAAACAACTAAGATTATGTATTTTTAAAACTATAAAAGCGAGAATCTTTAAGTTATTGCATAATATATAGGCGCACGAAGAATTCTTACGCATTTATAATAGAATTATAGTTAGTTATTATATAAGAAACTTGATTAGACAATTAAAAAGATATTTAAATATTAGCTTAATAATATAATCAAACATTGTTTGTACAAACAACTAAAGTTTATTATTACAAAGTCGAAGATATTTTATATTATTATTATTGATTTTATTTTTGCGTTGTCGAAGTTGCTCAACAAGTACAATTTTTTTATATTAATAATAGACAAATTCTTTAAAAGAATTACGACGATAATTAGAAAGACAACTTTCTTAATCGAGAAATAAATTGTTAAGCTTATTGACGCTTTCGCGAATTAAGATCTCTCTTTATGCATTATTTTCGATTAAGACAAAAAAATTCTATTCGCTTTATAAAAAGCAATTTTCTATTTGCTAAAAGTCGATTTACTATATTTTATTGCTTATTATTTATAATTAGATAATTAATCAAAAAGATCGAATTAGACAATTAAAATAGTATTGCGTTACTATTTTATAACTAATTCGAACGCGAATTAAAAGCGTTTTGTTATTAGATTGCGTAATATTCTAAACAACTTCAAAAATGCGTCGATAAAAAAATCTTTAAATAAACTAATTTATAAGAAAATTGTTTGCAACGTTCTATTATTGATTAATTTTTACAAAGAGAACATTAATTATATCGCGAAGAGAGAAAGAAATTAAAGAGAAGTCGCGAAATTTATAACGTTTGTCAACGTAGAAATAAAATTTCGATACGACAATTGTTATTAATTACTTATTTTAAAAAAGAATAATAAGATTTTTCTTAAATTTTATTTCGAATACAAGATTTTAGATTTGAAAAATTCTAAGCTCTCGAATTAGAGAGTAGAGTTTTTCACAATCTTGAAGATCTATAAGTATTTAACGTTTAAACTAGATTTGTCTCTTAATTAGAAAATTTATTCGATAGTGTTTATTACTATATTAAAATTTGTCTTAAAGAAGAAAGATTTATATTCTAGAGTTGTAAATATCGACTTATTGTTTATAAATAATGTTGAAGAAGATAATCGATATAAGCTCGAAAAATTGCTTAACAAACGTGTAACATCGCTCGACAACAAAGATCGAAAAAAGAAAATTGTTCAATATTTAATCAAGTAAAAAGATTGAAACTCGATACATAATATATAATACGATAAAATCAATTTAAGAAAGACGTTAGATTTAATTAGTAATTATTCAAACATTTACAACGCATAGTTAATACGAGAATATTAAAGCTCGTAAAGCAACATTGTTTAAGTTAGAACAATAAACGAATTAACTAAAGTGTGTTTTGCTTACAAAAACTCGAGATTCTTGCTTTAATTGCTCTTCGAGAGCGTATTATTACAAGATTGTCTAATAAATATCGAAATTCTTAGAACTTATAGACGCGCAAAACGCGTTAGCTTTGCTTTATAGTTAAATATAGTATTAATATTAATATTCTTTATGTTGTAACAATAAATTTCTTTGCTTTTGCTCTCGCATAAGAATATTTATTAGATAGACGAAAACAAATTAATAAAGAGATATTGATTGCGAAACGAAATAACAATCGAGAAATAAAAGCTTAAAGAAATTGTTTTTTTAAACGTGCAAAACAACTAATAGTGCGAACAAGAGAAATAGTTGATAATTTAGTTTTGCTTTGCATAGAATTTGTATATTGTAATAAATTAGCTAAATGCATAATATAAAGAACGAGAGCAAAAAACGCGACGCAAGATCTTATAGATATTAATATTGTTTTCGAAGATATAAGACTAGAAATTGCTCTTAAGATTTTTCGAAAATAAAATATTATATTAATAAAAATTATCGTAATTTGTTAATTGTTTTATTATAACAAAGACTTGTCAAAGAACAAATTGCTTAATATAATTTATTAGCAATTCGACAAGCTTAAAGAAATCTTTATCGAAACAATAAAAGAAGTAGCTTTACAAATTCTAAATCTATTAGATTTAGTCTTATACTCAAGAAAGAAATTAACTATTACTTTGATTTTTAGCAAGTACAAGCTTAATTTATTATTGGTGACGAAGAAGAAATTTACTTGACGAAATTGTTTAATTATTAAGAATTGCTACTTTGCGACAATTACAAACGATTGTTAGCGCATTTTTAACTTAATAGAACAAAAAAAATACTTAAAGAATAGAATTAAGACTTTGAAAAAATTGCTTAGAACGTGCAACGAGAATAGAAAAAAGTTAACTTTTGTATTGTTAATATTGATTGTTTACAATATAATAACAATTGTGAAAATTCTTTTCTCTCTAGTAGTTTATTTAAGAATTGAAATTACTATTTCAATTTTGTTAATAATCGACTATTGTAACAAATTTACTAATTTTGAGCATTTTGTTCTTAAGATATAAAGAGAATATTAAGTATATCTTGATTTTTAGAATTTAAGTTTACTTGAGATTTTTAATTAAAGTAACAATTTCGAAGATCTTTCTTATTTGTTATTTTAAATATATTTGAGAAAGATAAGAATAAAATCTCTTAAAAAAAAACTTATTACTTTGTTAGAAGTAAAAGTAGTCGCAATATTTTAGAAACACAAAGCTAATTTAAAAGCTTTAACGAGATTAGTATTTTAAGATTCTTTACTTCGTCAATTAATTATATATATATATAATATAAAATTAAAAGCTCGCAAAATATTAAATGTAAACAAAGATTATTATCTATTTATAAGAGAAACATTTGTTATTAATGTTTTTAGCAATTTAAAGAGTACGATAACTTTAAATTAATCGCAATTCTATTTTTTCTTGCATACTACAATATAATAGTAATAGAAATTCGTTTACTAAAATTGTCGATAACACGCGTCTTTTTTAGCGTATTTATCGAGATTAATATTTCTCAATATTATTGATAGCTTAATATTAATATTTCAAAAAACTTACAATCTCGCGATTGCAATTTTCGACTTTTTTTCATTTTTTCTTTACATTTGTATTACGATATTAGAATTCAATTTTACAATTTTTACAAATTTCAATTTCGCGAATTTCACAAACTTCGATTTTTTAATATTAAATATGTCGATTAAAGACAAGTTGCGCTCTTTCTTTTATAACGCGTCAATATTGACTAAACTTAATTTCGATAATCTTCCAATTAAATATTTTTCGAAGAATTGCGCAATTTTGTTCGATTAATAGCTTTATGAGATTTATAACGTCAAAGTTGCGACGCAAGAATTATATTGATAAAAGACTTTTGTTAACAAGAAGACAATAAAAGTTAATATGTCAAGTAACAAAAAATTAGTTTTTCTTAGAAATTTATCGACTTAAAAGAATTATTACATTATAATATATAAGAATATCTAGCTTACAAATAATGTAAAACGCGTTAAAGATAAATATAATATTTTTGTTAAAAAAAGAAATAAAGTTATTGTCGAAAAATTTACAAGATTAACAATATTTCTTGAAGATCTTGTCTTAGAACAAGAATTTAACAACAACAAAAATAGAAATATCAAATTTTTTAAAGACAAGTTCGACAAAGAAGCGACGAAAAAAAAGAAAAAGAACAAGAAATGCAAAAGCAAAAGCAAAAATAACAAATTCTTTAAACAAAACAAGATCGAAAAAGAAACAAAGAAGTTTAAGATAAGAAAGAAACGCAAAAGCGACGTTAAAAGAATTAAAACGAAGAACAAGAACAAAGATAAAAAAATTAAGACAAACAAGAACTTAAAGACTATGTTAAAACTAAAATTTAACATTGAGATTTTCTCGAAAGAAGTTGAAGCTTCTAAATTTTTATCGATTACATTTTTACTTTAAACAAATTGAATAATAACGATGCTTGTAAAAGCTTTTGTTGTTGTTAGAAAAAATTAATTGCGCATGTAGTCTTTGCTCAAAATTGTTTTAATATCTAACTTAATTAAGATAAATAAGAAGAACGTTTTTAATTTATTTAATGCGATTAAGAAATTCGCAAACAAAATTATTATAAAGATTGTAAAACGATACTTATTGTTCGCGTTTTCAAATTCTACGCGACTCGAAAATTTCTTCTTGATTAAGAACGTTTTATTACATGTGAAATTCTACGCACATAAAAAAGAACTTAAAAAATTCTTGAAGAGAAAATTACATCTACTTAAGAAATGCTTTAATTTGAACAAGTTTACTTGAAGATTGTATTCTTATTAAGACGCAATAATTTTGTCGTCGCAAACTTAATCTTTTCTTGTTGCTAATTTTTGTTACAATTTTTATTTTCGCGTGCAATCTTTTTCGATAGCTAATTATTCTAATGTTTTATGCTCTATTTTTTTTTGTATTTAACTATTTATTGTTTTTTTCGATCGACAAACGTATTATTAGCAAATATCTTGTCTTTGATTGTTTTGTCAAAAATTCTTTTCTTTTTAATCGACAATAAATCAAAGATATATTATTAACGAAAAACTTGTTTTTAGTTGTCTATTTTTCTTGTTGTTACACTAATAATCTTCTCTATACTTCGATTGTTTTTTTGACGTTTTTTATTAGATTCTTTTCTTATTACGCGTCGATTTATCGACGACGGAAATTCTTGTTGCTTACGAGAATTCTTGTTGTCTACAATTATCTCTTTCGTTGTTATTGAGAACAATAACATATCAAGAAGATTAAGAGCAAATATTACGATAATCGTACTTTTTTTGTTTGGCAAGATATTCTTTTTCTTGTCTTGCTTGATAAGACATTTCTTGACAATTAAGCTTGTATTTAGATTTGAAGGACTTTTCTTCTTCTAGCTAGCAATTTAATTCTTTTTATTATTAGTGTTCTTCTTGCAATGCGAGAATCGCATTATCTCGATTGCTTTACTATTATTTTGAAGAGTTTAATCTAAGTTATTTTCTATCTTGTTATTATTCTTATTGTTATTATTGTTATTATTCTTATTGTTATTGTCTTTATCTTTCTTATTTTTATTATTTTCTTTGCTATTGTTATTATTATTTGTTGTTTTATAGTAGTTATAACTTAACTCTTTTGCATTATCTTAAATCTTATATTAAGTCTCTTGTTTATTTTTTTTAAACAATATTATCGAAATTCTCTATCTTGACAATAATAGAATTTGAAATCTTTCTCTTCTTTGCATTGTTTAAGAATGCAAATTCTTCAACAAAAATATTAAACAATTCTATAAAATTGTTATTATTAGCTTTTCTTAAGTTATTTAAATTATTATAATAAATAATTTGTTGCTAAATAATTTTTACAATCGATTTTATATAGATCGAAAAGCTAGATTGATTGTCGATTCGATATTTAATTTCAACTTTGAAATCGAATCGAATTGTTAAGAAATCGAATAAAATCGAATCGCTTAAAGAAGTTAGCTTATTACTGTAATAAGTTTAGCTTAGTCGAAAAGTTACTATTTTAAGCAATTCGATTCCAAAAAAAAATCGAGGAATCGAATCTTAACGTTCTCACGTGATATTTTCGGTTCCTCGCGATCAGTTTACTCGGAAAAGCTTTTATTAATATTAAGCTTGTTGTTAATATTTAACTATAATATTAATTAACTTAGATATAAAACACAAATAATATATTTAAATAATATATATCTTCTTAAAAAAGAATTCTATTATTATATTTGTATTCTTATATAGCATTTGTGCTTTTTTAATAATCTTAAGTCGATTTGCTTTTTTAGTTGCAATTTTTTTTTATCTTAATTTGTTTTCGAAGTATTCTGCTATTCAATTGTTAGTATTGTATACTTAATTGTATTACTTAGATATATTATTATAAATCTTTTTATTAATTTAATGCTTCTTAACTTTTTTTTAATATTGTTTTTTATAATTTTACAATTCGACTTTGCAACTTTCTTTTATATAAATATTTTACAAAACTTCTTAATTTGTATTAAGATAACTTTTCAATTGTTGCTTTGCTTTTTGTATAATTTCTTGTAATTATTATTTTAGTCTTTTGCGCAATTTTGATTTGCAATAATTTTTGAATTTGTTAACAATACTTTTATTATTTATATATATACTTAGCTTATTTTACGAGTAATATATAAGAATAATGCAATTATATAGTAGCTTAGAAGTTTTTTACAGTATCTAGTAGAGTACAATAAGATTTAAAGAATAAAAGATTCGAAAAAATTAATAGAATTGTAAATAATATATTAACAAATAGTTTTATTAAAACAAAGTAAAAAATATATATATTAAGATTAGAATTAACATTTACTTACTAATACTTACTTTAAACTTTTGTTAATTTAAGATTATTAATTCTTTATATTAATATATACTTAATTCTATTAATACATTACGCGCGTTTATATTTGTTAACTTTGTTATTATTAATTTTACTTACTTTTATTGTTAATTGTCGATTAAAGTCTTTCTTATTACGCGATTTTTAACGCGTCTATACTAGTAGTTGTTATTAAAATTATTGCTTATTTTACTATAACTTCTTTGCAATCGCTTTTAAATCTTCTATTTTTTAGTTATATTTACATAAATCTCTTTTAATTAATATTGTCAAAATTATTAATTTTATTAATAACTTGTACAAAGTAGACAAATAATATATATAGATAATGCAAAACATCTTGCTTAAAACTAATATATTTAATTTACTAAATTGTCGAGATATTATTAAATCTTCTTGCGATAGACTAATTTCTTAATTTGATTGTAACAAAATAAGTACAAACAAAGAAAAGTCTTAAGAAGAAAAAAATATTAAAAAAAGAGTATTAGAAATGTTGATATAATTAAGATAATACAAACAAATAAGATATTTTCGACTAATATACTAATATTTTGCGATAGCAAGAACAAAAGTAAAAGCTCGATATTATTACTCTTTATAAAATCAAAAAATATTAGAAATTAATTAATTTTTTTATTTCTTAACTTTTATTTTAGCGTCTAATTTGCGAAATTCTATATAATAAAACTAACAATTTTAATTATAAAAAGAACAACTATTATATTTAGAGCTTAGTTTTAGCAATACTTTAGAAAGCAACTAAGATGTTTATATATATCTTTTTTTTAGTAAGTATATTATGTCTTTGTATTGTTATTATAATAATATAGTTGTAATTAACATTTTATATACTATAGATTCGAATTTTGCGACAATTTATATTAAGCGTATAACAATTTAATTAAAGAATTTAAATTTTATTAAGCATTTAATAGAGTAGTTCGATCTTTTTAGCTAGAAATTCTAGGACAATATTATATTCTTTTCCTTGAACAATTATAATATATTCTTTGTATTAACTAAGAATCAAATTTTCGAGATTTTATTATTAATAGATTTTTTCTAGCAATTTAAGTTATTAAATGCATTATCTCTTTATATTATTACTAATAGTATCTAATTATTTTTGTAATTATTAAAGATATCTTTTCTTCAAAAATTAACTTATCTATTAATAAATCTAATCTAAAACAATCTTAAAATTTAGTACAAAGAAATCTTCTTCTTTATTTATTGCTTAATTATTATTCTTCTCTTTATAATATATATTTTACAATTCGAGAACAATCTTTTCTATATCTAAATTTATAGTATAATTAAAGTACTTAATTATTATAATTTGCTCGATTATTTGCAAACTTATTTGAGATTAGACTAATTATTAATTTGATTTTCGATTTTAACTTCTAGAATCGACTTAAATTAACAATTCAACTTTAGAAATTAAATTAAAAATCGATTCAATTTCAACTATTTTAAAATCAAATCAAATCGAATTAAGTTAATTTGCGATTTCAAAAAATTAAATTAAATCGAATTGTCAAGAATATTAAGAATACTAAAAATAATATAAATTTAATATAAATTTAGATTTTTTTAATTGTTTTCTAGATAATGCACAATAGTAATGCATAATATAAAAATAATCTAATATATTTATTAATTAATTTAAATATATTAACTATGTTTATTAAGTTATTAATTAATTGTTACTAAAAATAATAAAATTTACTAAAAATTGATTTAATTTTCGATCTAATTTTCGATTTAACTTTTAAAATCGAATTAAATTGTCGATTTTAATTTTAGAAATTAAATTGTCGATTTTAATTTTAGAAATTAAATTGTCAAAACTTTCGATTTAATTTAAATTAAATTGTCAAGATTCGATTTGATTTTTCGAATCAAACTTAATTTCTCAAATTAACGCAATTAATCTATTTAAGATTGATTTTATTGATATACTCTTTAAGCAAAACTAAAAGTTTGTTTAATACTTATCAATAATACTAAATATAAAAGTATATCTTAAGTTATTTGCGTTAGCTTTGAAAAGTTCGATGCATTGTCTCTTTAATATTCTTAAATCGAATATTTATTTTCTATAATATTAATGCAAAGATATCGATTATCTTTATTTTGAATCGAACAAGATTGTTAAGACTATTAAAATAAGAATCTTGTAATAGTTACAATAGATTATGTTAATACTAATAAAAAATTATATATATTACTATATTGTATTATTTCTTTAACAATATTTGCTCTTTGCGTTTTTGCTCTTAAATTAGCAATCAAATTATAATAATATCGAAAATAATTCTTAAATTCTATCTTGTATTTGTTCTTGTAATTAACAATATTGTTGTTTTCTCTCTTATTTTACAATTTATAAAGACTAACTTTTTGTGTAAAATCTAAAATACTAGTAAAATTGTATAATATATTGTCTAATTCTTTTATTCTGGAATAGTATTTTGCAAGCTTTGTCGAAGCTTTATTGCAAATCTTAATTATAATATTTGTCAAAAAATAAATATTAACTCTTATTATCTTCTCTAGATATTTAAGATAATTAAATATTATATCGAATACTCGAAATTCTAAATAAATATTAATATTAATTGTTTGCAAAACTATAAGAGTGCTTTGTAGAAAGAATTTAGTATATTATTAACAAGCAAAACTAAATTGTACTTGTTTTTGTCAAATTTAATTTATTAAATTTCTAAATCTTAAGAATATTTCTTTACTCAAAAATTAATATAATTGCGTAATTGATATACTCGACAAAGTATAAGATAGATAGAGTTTTAACAAATACAAATATCTTGTACTAGTTTTTGTAACTTTTTATCGATTTTCTCTTAAAAAACTCTAAATCGAAGCAAATATTAAGTTAAGTTGTTAATAACAACTACAAGAGCGCAAATCTAATAAAATTAATATATATATTATCTCTTTGTATTATTACAAATTTAAATATCTTTTTAATTATACTAGACAAGTTTGTGCTTCTTGCAATATCTTGAAGTTGTATATTCTTTAATTGCACAACAATATTGTTAATTATTGTTTTCAATTTTAAAATTATAATAAAATCTTAAGTTACTAGATTAATAATATAAGTTAAACAAGAAATAAAGTTCTACTATTTATTCTATTAAAATTCTCGTCAATTTAGAGCTCTTTCGAGTTTGTCTTTTAGAGTATTATTATTGCTCGCGTTATTAGTAATAATATCAAGAAGTTTGTCTTTAATCTCAAAAAGCTTCAAGATTTTTATAAGCTCTAACATTAATTAACAATCTATATACTCAATCTTAAGAGAAGTAAATTTAATAAGATATTTGCGAAATTGAAATGCAATATTAATTTAATATATTAATACTTTTAGATAGATAACTCTTTGAAAACTAGATTATGCATTTAAAGTAATAGAGATACACTAAGCATCTTTAAAATCTATCTTAATTTTCTTATAAATTTAATCGAAGTTCGAAAGAATTATCTTCGATAGTTTTGTGCGATCTAGAAGCACTAGCTTTGATTAAAATATTTTTAATAACTTTCGAAAATAAGAATTATCGATAATTCAAAAAAGTAGATTTAAGTTAACAAAAGTTTTATATAGTTAGTCTTTTTAATTATTTTAAACAAAGAAGAACAACAAATCGATATAATTCTTCTTCTAATAATATATTAGTTTTGTATTATTTATTTGCATTATTAACTATAATTTACGCAATTAAAAACTAGATTAATTGCAATTTGCAATCTAGATCTTTTTTGTTTTAAACAAAAAGTAAATTGAAAACATTTCTTTATATTTGTTGTGCTTAAATAATTGTAAGCAATAGAATAATTTTAAAAGCTTATAACAATTTTTGCAAATAATTTTAGAAAAAGTCTCTACAATTGAAGTTATTTAAACAAATTTGTTTTAAAGTTTAGACTATACTTCTATATTAATCTTTTTTACTTAACGTAAATTAACAAGTCTTAATTAAGTTTTGTTCAAAATACTTTTGTTAATTGCAATTTGTAATTATTATTCTTAAAATTAAATATTAGTATTTAAACTCTCCTTAATATATTCGTCTCTCTCTTTTAATATAAGCAACGAAAAACTGTTTCTAATTTTGTTTAATACTTTGTAAAGAATTCTTTTTCTATTGTCGAAAGTAGAATTGAGAAAATTTCAATCAAATTAAATTGCAAATTAATTAGAACATAAATTACTAAAAAACAAATTGCATAAAATAGATTCGCAAAAATTATCTTTAATTAAAGATAGTAATTGATTCAAAGCTTTTAAAGAATTAGATATATTAAAAACAAAAATAATAGAAACAATATCTTTAAATAATCTATAAAGAATCTCTTCGAAATAAAAAAGTAATACAAAATAAAAATGCAAGTAACAATTAAATTAGACAAATTATTATACAATAAAATATAGTTGTAAATTCGAAAACATTAAGAGAATCTCTTTAAAATAAAAGAGTAATGCAAAATAATGATGCAAGCAACAATTAATTCGAATAGATTATTATATAATAATATAAACAAATCTAATTGTAATCTCGAAATATATCAAATCATACTTTAATTAAAATTTCAAAATTATAATAATATAAGTCTAAAAATAGTAATTCTTAATATAATAATATAATTTTCGATTTCTTAACAATTCAATTCGATTTTAATTTTTAAAATCGAAAATTAACTTAATTCGATTTAATTCGCTTTTAAAATAGTTGAAATCGAATCGATTTTTAATTTGATTTCTAAAGTTAAATTATTAATCTAAGTTAATTTTAGAAGTTAAAATCGAAAACCGAATCAACAAATAGTCTATAAATAACTAAAGATATTCTTTTATATTTAATAGTCTTTGTAAATATTAAACAAATATTTAGTCTTGCTAGAATAGATTAATTGTTAAGTTAAATTATAATATTATCTCTTTAATTTAACTCGACGTTAAAATCGAATTGCAATACTTTTTTGAAATTAAATTGCTTGAAGTAGTTTAGCGCGCTTTGGACTAAATTAATATAATAATCGACTAAACTACTTTAAGCGATTTAATTCTTCGATTTTTTTTTAACTCGAGTTTTAATATTTGCATATAACATTTCCGGATTAGCGCAATTAGTCTATACTAGAAGAGTTTGTCGATAAAATCGAATACAAATAACTTTGAAATTAGTCGAACAAATAATACTTCTTAAGTATTATAATTGTATTATAAACTTAAATTTTAAAAAGACTATTATTAAAGCGTAAGATATCTATTGTAGAGAAGAAGATAATAATTGCGTAATTAATAAATTTAACAATTCTTTTAAAGCAAATTTGCAAGATGTTTTACGCTCGATTATTGTTTAGATATTCAATATTGTTATATTTGTTAAAGATTTTGCATTGTTAATATATATAGTAAGATAATATAATTAGAAGATAATGCAACAAGATAATGCAATTAACAAATTGCATTGCTAGAGCATTTGTTGAAAAATATATACAATTAAATAACAATTTAGAAAATATATTTGTTGAAAAATATATATAATTAAATAACAATTTAGTTGACATATTTGTTAAAAAAAGTGCATAATTAAATAATAATTTCGTTAATATATTTGTTAAAAAAAGTGGATAATTAAATAACAATTTTGTTAATACATTTGTTTAAAAAAATGCATAATTAAACAATAATTTCGTTAACATATTTATTAAAAAAAGTGCATAATTAAACGATAATTTCGTTAATATATTTGTTGAAAAATATGCATAATTAAATAACAATTTAGTTAATATATTTGTTGAAAAAAGTACATAATTAAATAACAATTTAATTAATACATTTATTAGAAAAAGTGCATAATTAAATAACAATTTAATTGATATATTTGTTAAAAAATATGCATAGTTAAATAATAATTTGATAATAGAATTTGTAGATATAAATTGTCTATTGCATTCTATAATTATGTCTCTAAAATATTGTATAGTAATACAATTAAGTAATGCAATTGAATTCTTTAATACTCGTCTAGTAACTAGTCTAAGATTATTATAATTTTATGTTTAACTTTACTCTTATTGTTATTCTCTTTATCTTTGTACTTCGACTCTTTATATTTGTTTTTTATTATTTTTGCGTTATTTTTGACTTTTTTGTACTTAATTCTAGATCTATTATTATTTATTTTAATCAAATTCTTTAATTCGTTATTAATTGAATTGAGAGAATTAAGTATTTTACAATTTGCGACATTTTTGTCGCTAACAAATGTGTTTATAAACTTGTTAAATTTGTTAATTGCATTTGAGTCTTAAGTTGCTTTTAACTTATTTAGTTCTTTATAATGCAAAATACATTATTAAATACTTTAAATAATTAACATTATATATTTGAACATATTAATATCAAATTTATTCTAATTCGTAGCAGTCTAACATTATATTAGTCTTCTCTTTTACATTAAATATAATATATACTTGATTAACAAAAGTAGACTTTGTTACGTTCAAATTGCTACTTTTAGATGCTATCTTTATAGCTATAATATCAATAATTATCTACTTAACAATCTTCTTATCTTTAGCTTTCTTTATCAATTCTATTTCGAAGTATTGCGCTATTATATAGTTAGCTTTTTGAACACATTTGTATTACTTAAATGCATTATTATATAGTCTCTTTTCTACGCGCTTATTAGTAATTATGTTCTAAGCATTGTTTTTTATATTTATTTGCTTGTCTTTGAATACTTCTTAATAGATGTTAGTTGCTCTAAGCTTTATAAATTGTTTATAAAGAATTATTCGATTTGCGTTCTATTTGTTGTAAAGTAGTTTTTAGTTTGCATTTTATATTATAACACAATTTCGACTAGCAATTAATTAAGAGAGAGTAAAGAAATTCGACATTTTATGCTTTCGATTAGTCTTAATAGTAATGCATACAAGTAATACAAAATAACGTTCTTACTTAACTATATAAGTCTATGCAATAAATAATATTAAATTGTGTTAACTAATATATAATTTGTAAGAGAGAAAAGTTTTGCAATTATAAAGTAAAGTTTTGCGATTAATTGTAGGATTAGAATTAAAAATCTTATATTTGTTTAATATTATTACAATTGAACATTATTATATTTATTACATTAGTGCTTCTATTAAAGTTATTCTTTATATCTTATATTCTTGCATAATTAAGTACTTGTCTTAATTATTTAATAACTTTATTGTTTGTTAATCAACTTATCTTTAACTTAATACAATCAATTCTTTGAATTATTCTAAGTAAATAAATTCTTCTTATTCCAATTACAACGCGTACAAAACAAATTAATAATATATATTGATAATACATTCTTTGTTGCGTATTGCTAATAGACTTAATATAGAACAAAAGACAATCGAAAGTTCAACTCGTAATAACATCAAAGACTCAACTTGTAATAATATAATATCTAAAGATTGCAACAACAAAAAAGCAAGAAAAAGCAAGAGCAAGTACGTAGACAAGAGTTTATCTAGAAGTATAAGATCTAGAATTTAGAAAATAATGCAAACAAGTAATGTAACAAGCAATTATAAGCTAAGTTTTTGCAACAAAAGAAGAGAAAATAAAAATTAAACATTGTAATTTTACAAGAGATTTGTTGTTATTAAAAGTTCGCGAATTTGTTAATTTCTAAGCAGTCTTTCGAAAAACTAGTGCAAGAAATTCTTTAAAATAAGATTTCTAGCAATAGATTTACGAATAAATTAAGTAATAAAGACTATAGAATTTAAGCTTCGATATTAAAAGTACTTTAAGAGATTATTAAAGTATTTCTTATTGCATTCTTTTTCAATAAATGCATTACTTATTTGTATTATTATTGATCTTTTACAAAATTTACTAATACTCTACTTTATATATATAGATAATTATTTGCTTTGTTAATATGCAAAACGTATAATTATCTAACAAAAAAATATACTCTTAATAAAAAAACTAATAAACAATCTCGAAATTTACTATAATAATAATAAAGCTTAAACATTTGTGATAATACTCGAAATTTTGCAATCGAGATATCTTTGTTATATTTAGACTAATTGTTAGATCAAGTTTTTATATTAATATTGTAATTTAATTTGAGTACTTTATATTAATATTGTAACTCGACTCGAATACTTAATACTAATATTGTAATTTAACTTAATATCGATCTCGAATTACAATTTAATTTGAGTTCTCGACTTGACTTGCTAAGCAATCGAAAATAACGTCAAAATGTTAAGATTTTTTATTTTTAAATATTTTTTATTATTTAGATTACTAAAAATAGTCTAAAAAAATAATATACAAATACATTATTTTAATATATTACTATTTAATTTTTATTATATTTTAGAGAAAAAATATAAGATAAAACAAATAAATTAATTATTTTATTGCACTTATTTAAAAATAGTTCAAATATTTAACGTCTTAACAAGTTGAATCGAGAATTCAAGTTAATACTCGATATTAATATTATAATTTAACTAAAATACTTTATATTAATATTGTAACTCGAACTAACTTTTCGATATTAAAATCTTAACTTAAATCGAATCTTAACAAGTGGAAAACTTGACTTAAGCTCGATAATCTAATCCGACGCGACTAGTTTAGTTATATAGAAATAATTAAGATTAAGAATAGTTAGTAAGAATTTAAGTTATCTAGCAATGCAATTTATTAATTGCATTATCTTGTTGCATTATCTTGTAAACATATTATTTTACTATATATATTAATTATATATATTTTCTAACAAATGAGTTAATTAAATTGCTATTTAATTATGCACTTTTTCCAACAAATATGTTAATAAAATTGTTGTTTAATTATATACTTTTTCCAACAAATATATTAATAAAATTGTTGTTTAATTATGCACTTTTTTCAACAAATATATTAACGAAATTGTCGTTTAACTATGCACTTTTTTCAACAAATATATTAATAAAATTATTGTTTAATTATATATATTTTTCAACAAATATATCAATAAAATTGTTATTTAATTATGCACTTTTTCCAACAAATATATTAATAAAATTGTTGTTTAATTATATACTTTTTCCAACAAATATATTAATAAAATTGTTATTTAATTATGCACTTTTTTTAACAAATATATTAATAAAATCGTTATTTAATTAAACTTTTTCCAACAAATATATTAACAAAATTATTGTTTAATTATACACTTTTTTTAACAAATATATTAACGAAATTGTTGTTTAATTACATTCGCGTTTCGAAAGATAGATTGAACTTAATAGACTAAGATTCTCTTAAGATCTTGCAAATCTTACGAATCTAACTATTCTATATACTCAAATTAGTATTGTCGAGATAGAATTTACTCGAAGAGCTTGTTTTGTTTTCTTGTTATTCGACAAAGTTGCAAAATCTCAATTGAATTAAACTATGTTTTAGCGCGTAAAGTTTTGATATTCGCAATGCGTACAAATGTTTGCAATTGCTCGCTAGTTGCATAGTTGCGTTAAACTATTACACTTTTCGCTTTAAATATTAAATTTTGTTGATTTAAGCAAATTTTATTTTTGAGACAAATCTAATAGATTAAGAGAATATATGTGCATCTTATATAAGTAGATTATAATTGTTATATAGAATAGACGTATTTACAAACGCAATGTTAAGAGATATTAAGATTGTCTCTCGCAAAGCTTGACTTAAATCTCTAGATTCTCGCAGATAATACAAGATTTATTAGCTTTGATCTTGATCTTGCACAAAGCTCAAATATTAGTAACAAAAAATTACGACTTTTGTTATAATAGATCTAAGTATATCAAGAACTAAAGTTAGGATTTATCAAATGCAAATATATGCATATTTTTCAACAAATATATTAACAAAATTGTCGTTTAGTTATATATATTTTTAATAAGTACTCTAGTAATGCAATTTGTTAATTGCATTATCTTGTTGTATTACTTTCTAATTATGTTGTCTTACTATATATATTAACAATGCACATTTTCTAACAAATATATTAACTAAATTGTTGTTTAATTATGCACATTTTTTAAAAAATGTTTAAATTGATTTATATCTTAACAAGTCGAGTTAAGAATTTAAGTTAATACTTAATATCAACATTGTAACTCGACTTAAATACTCGATATTAATATCTTAACTCGAATTAACTTTTCGATATTAAAATTCTAACTTGAATCGAATCTTAACAAGCTAGAAATTCGACTTAAACTTAATAACTAGATTAATTGTTAATTCGATTTCGATTTCAACTTCTAGAATCGATTCGAATTAATAATTTAACTTTAGAAATAGAATCGAAAATCGATTTAATTTCAATTATTTTGAAATCGAATCAAATTGTTAAGAATGTTAAAAATACTAAAAATAGTATAAATTAAGTTTAAATTTAGATTTTTTCTAAAAACAGTATAAATTAAGTTTAAACTTAGATTTTTTATTATATTTTAAGTAATATATAATAGTAATGCATTTATAAAAAGAAATTTCTAATATATTTATTAATTAATCTAAATAGATTAACTATTTCTATTAAATTATTAATTAATTGTTACTAAAAATAATAAAATTTACTAAAAATAATAGTCTTAACAATTCGAGTCGATTTTTCGATTCAATTTTCGATTTTAAGTTTGAAATCGAATTGTTAAGATTTAATTCGATTTCTTGAATCGACGCAATTAGTTTATTGATAATAGACTAATTGCGTCGGATCGAGTTATCAAGTTTAAGTCGAATACTCGACTCGAATCTTAACAATTCGTATTAATTTGATTCGAAAGTCTTAACAATTCGATTTCTAAAGTTGAATTAACAATTCGAGTCGATTTCTATACTTAAAATCGAAACTTGATCCGAAAAAATTAACTTAAATTGCTAAGACTACTATTTTTAGTAAATTTTATTATTTTTAGTAACAATTAATTAATAATTTAATAGAAATAGTTAATCTATTTAGATTAATTAATAAATATATTAGAAATTTCTTTTTATAAATGCATTACTACTAAGCATTATCTAGTAATTAATAAAAAATCTAAATTTAAACTTAATTTATACTATTTTTAGTATTCTTAACATTCTTGACAATTCGATTCGATTTCTAGTATTGGAATCGAAAATCGACTCGATTCGATTTAATTCGATTTTAAAATAGTTAAAATTAATTTAATTTTCGATTCGATTTCTAAAGTTAAATTATCGATTCGAGTCGATTCTAGAAGTTAGAATCGAAAATCGAATTAATAATCAATTTAATTGTTATAATATTTTCTATCTTCTAGATTATGACTAAGCATCGACTTCTAACTTCTATATCTACTTCTTGTCTAGACTAGTTATCGAGTCGAATTATAATATTACTTCTTTAACTCGACCCGACGTTAAGATCGAGTCGCAACAATTTTTTGAAATCGAATTGCTCAAAGTAGTTTAGCGCGCTTTGCGCTAAACTACTTATAGTAATCGACTAAATTACTTTGAGCGATTCGATTCTTCGATTTTTTTTGACTTAAGTCTTGACATTTACACGTGACATTTTTGGATTAGCGTGATCAATCTACTTCTAGCAAAATTATCTCTCCCGAATAATTTATTACGACATGCAAGCGATTTATCAAGATATCGCGTTGCAAAAGAACTTAATTTGTGTCTCTTATTAAATAAATCGCATAATAAATTCTTGTCGATCTCGAGAGTTGTTTCTTTAGCAATTGCAATATTTGCGACAAGATGCAAGCATTCAAGAGTTGCGTAAGTATTAACGAAGCCTTTACAAAGAGATTCGCAAGACGTTTGAATTTATTTAAACAATATCTCCGGGATTTGATCGACAATCACGATCCTCGTATCCTGACCAACGTACCGACAGACGCATTAGCACAACTTGCACCTGAAAAGCAGCTCGATGCAAATACGGGGCCCTCATACAGGCAGCCGATGGCGCAAAAGCTGCCTAAGGAGGTGGGGCTAGGACAGGATTTCGTGAATAAATGGCAGCAGAGGTTTAAGAGCAGGCTTCCAGTATCGCCATGTAAAGACCCACCGCATGCGGGGTCGACCGGCAAGACAAAAAGGATGAATATCAACTCGATGGTAAACGTGTGTGTACATAACACCTGAGCACCGAAACGATAATACAGCAGAGGCTGGAGAAGCCTTCGCTTTCCTCTCAAAGCGATACTCTTGATTGCGTCTGCCCCAACTGTCCGGAAAATTGGGAGCTTCTATAATGTAGACGTTCTATATTTTTACTATTTACTAGTTTCTGCAGGGGGATGCAGTCACCTCCTTATCAAATTTGATAGCATTGTCACAGTAATTTCGTGAGAAGTAAACAATATTCTTGTTGTTATTTTCTGTACTAAAAAAAATTGTTTTCAAATATTAATTCTATACGTAATACTAACCCGATTAGGCTAAAAGTTTCAAAAAAATTACAAAACAATCCAAATTCTAGGAAGTACTTTAAATTACTCTAATAGGCTAGCGCTAGATGTTACGAGACTCTCTCGGGCTAATGTTGACTTAGTGAAGTCATTGTGTTACAGGGATCGCTTCCCCGAATTGCCGATGCATTTTAATCTTGTTGTCGCGATTTTCTATTCGCATTTTGATCTTGTTGTCGTCATTAAACATTATCAAAATTACCTCTTCTATCTATAGTATTGTTGTTATAAGCTCTTTCTCTTCTCTCGCTTTTGTTGCTCTTATCGTCGCTCAATTGAATAATTAATTGAATAGTCAAATTATCAACGTCTTGAATCTTGACATCGACAATTAATTAAGTATTACTCGCAATTCTAATATCTTTTTCTTCTTCTCTATTGACTTTACTCTTCTTCGCGTCTCTTCTAGTCTAGAAAAAACTTATTAATGCGTCTTCAATAATAATTTTCAAATACTAGAAGAAAAGAATTACAATTATCTATAGTTTTTTATTTCTAATATCTAGATTCTCAATTAAACGCGTTCTCGAACAAAGAAGAATATACAAACAATCTACTAATATTGTTGTTTTTAAAAACAATTAACAACTAAAACGCAAAATCTATTAGAATAATCGAAACAAATACGCGTTATTTTTTCTTACAATATAAGATTTAAGCTTATTAAAAAATATAAGCTCTTTAATAAAATAAAATTTGCGAATATATAACATTATAGCAATTGTGCAAAGCACAATTATATTTTAAAGTACTTTAATTTTGTTAAAATTAATAGCGCAATTAAGAAGATTGTTGTTAAGAAAATTATTAAAGATTACATTTCTATTAATATTAATAGATTGTTGCAAGACACTAAATAAAGTTCTAATAATATTGCTTTTTGTTAAATTAACAATTAGAATATTAATCTAAAGATTATTTATAACGTTAATTAGAAATTTCTTTAAAAATACTTCGATTCTTGTATATAAGACTCTCGAGAATTATAAAAGCTTTAATCAAATAATTATCTTAAGAATTTGCAAACTTTTAAATCAAATATATTATCTAAAAAATTAATAATCGAAAAGAGAGATAAAGAGATCGAAAAAAGTAACAAGAGAAGATTAAATAAGAGCTTTAAAATTGTATTTGCAAAATAAGATAAAAGATATTACTAATTTGTCGAAGTTATAATATTGAAAAAATATTATTTTGTTAATAATTTTCTTACAAAATATATTTGCATTCTTACTAGACGCAATTATTTAATATTGCTTGATATTATTTATAACTTTAATATTTTGCAATAAAAGCTATTTACTATTATAATACGCTTCGAACACAATTAATAGATTCTCGCAATCTATTTGTTAATTAATAATAAAAATAACAATATAGTTAAAATCTTTTTAAGATAAAATAAGACGTAAGCTAGAATCTAGCAATGTAAATATATTATTATCGACAACTTTACTATAGAATAACAAGCTATATATATATTCTTTTGCGATCTTAAGATTAATAAGCAAGAAATTTTTTAATTTTTTGTAAAATATTCTTAGAACAAACGCTAAAGTAAAAGCTTATTAATTTTTAATGTAAAAAGTTGTACAAATATTTATACGCAACTCTTTACTATCGCAAAATCGATCTCGATTGCAAGAATAATATTAAATAAGCTATAAATGTTGTTTCTAATAAGAAAAAGCAAGATTATATTAAACAAAAATAATAAAGAACGCAAGCGATATAAATATTGTATACAAGACAATATAGTTGTTTGTTATTATAATATATAATTATTAATATAATAAAACTTTAATACATATTTCTAAAGAAGTATATAAAAGATACGCATCTTAATTAAAGCTTCTTATTTATTTGTATAATAGAGACTAATTGTTTAATAGAAAAACCAACAATACAAAAGTAGTCTAATCGTCGAACTCGATTTCGATTGGGAATCGCTAAGTAATTGGGCTCAAGAAGCTTAACTTTAAAAAATCTTAAATTTTAAAAAATTCATAACTTTCTTGTATTTTATACGTATTTTATCAAAATTAGGTCGTTCTGTAGAAGATTTAGCGTGCTTTTAAACAAAAAAAGAATTACTCGATTTAAACTAGTTTACGTAGCGCAATAAATTAATTTAGCTTCGAGTTAAACGAAGAAGTCTATTCAAATTCTTGGGTTAAACAAAAAAAAATGTGTTCGACTCGATTCAACGATTACACTATACAAAAGTTTACTCTTTAGAGTTGCGCAATTTACGTTATATATATCGATAACTAGTAATATAATAGAGTAAAAGAAGCAAGAGAAAACTAGTATATTATACAATTTGTCGAATGCACAATTTATTTTAATCTTGTTAAGTTTCTTAATTTTGTTTAAAGTCTTTTTGTAAATTAATTAAAATTAACAAAGCAAACAAATATTAATGCAAAAATCTCTCTAACAAAGAAACTAAACAACAATATAATTTACTTAATAGATTGCATATTCTATTGCTAGTATTAATTGTTTTGCAAGTATATATAACAATATTATTTAATTTACGACGTCTTTATCTTATATAATTAAGATTAATAAGCGTTTATATTTAAAAACAATAAATTCGAAATCTATAAATTAATTACAAAGAAGTACGTTATTAAAAATATATATAAAATTATTAAAATTTCTAACAAGTATTTGTTAAAAATATGCGAAATTCTTAATTTAATTAAGAATTGCTATTATAAAATTGCAAAACAAATAACAAATTAAGCAAAGAAAAAGCGTACGTTAATTATTATTAGATAAATAGAATAACTAATATATTTTATTAATCTTATTAGAAAGAAAGAAGTAAATATAGCTTTGCAAAAACTCGTTAACAAGATAAATAATATTGTCAAGAAGCTTTCTTGCAAGCAAAGACGTAAATTTAAGAACAATAAAAAGAAGAAAAACTAAATATAAATTAATTAACTATATTACTCTATACTATTACATATAATAACGACGATAAAATGTCTCTTTGTTTCTCAAATTATTTAATAACATTACTATCAAAATTCGATAAAAGTAGAGAGACATTTCTTGAGAGCAATCGCGATAACGATAAGATTTGCATTTAATAACGATAAGATAACGACAATAAGATGCAAATTGCGACGATAAAATCAGCTCTTGTTCTTCGAAAATTAAGGTGACAATGCCAACTAATTTGGTGGGGAGAGATAATCATTGCGCAGTATTATATTTTAGAAAACGCCTGCATTATAGAAGCTCCCGGAAAATCAGTCTCACGGCCCCCACTCTTTTGGCAGGGAGATCGACGACTATCAGCCGAGTTAGCCAATTATCTTGGACAGTGACGTCATGCGGCATGAATCGTTGGCTGGCAGATGGAGCATCTATTGAGGAACTATAGGAATTTGTTGAGGCGGTTGAGATTCCTCGCACAGGGTTTTGTTGATTTACTTGGCTCAATAAATTCCAAATGATGCGTAACCGCCTCCTCGACCCTTTGATACTCCCCACGCCAGGTTGACTTCCACCGGCCAGCCGGTCAGAGCAATATCACGGTGATCTTTTTTAAGGATGATTGGGACATCTACTCCAGAGTACATCTTCATACGAGGCTGCATAATCTTCCTCCACTATATCGCCCCCGTCAGCCTCCTCTACTGCGTTCTCCTGCTCTACCGCCTTCTACCGTCAACCCTCTGTGTCAACCGTGCCCCGCTCCCCATCGAAGCCTGGCTTATCTCGGAAGCTGTCTTTTTCACCGTTATCTTCCTGCCGCATAAATACCACCTTCAACGTCCCGCTATCCATCCCGAACTACCGTCACGAGCAGAGAGGCAAGAGCTGTTCAGGCGTTGTAATACCAACGTCAAGGACCCGGAGAAATATCTACGCCAATGGTTTCTGGGTGCCAAAAAGGAAAGTATCAAGCGCGAAAACCTCAAAGAATTCATAAGGTGGGCGTTCCTGAATACTGAAGAGGTAAAGGAGGAGGATGAAGACGAGGTGGAGGGCTATGTGGGGGCTACGGAGAAGTTGTTGGAGAGGGATTTACCGTCAGGAAAGGGCAGGGCCAGGAGCTTGAGATTGACGCTGGATCGCGTTGATTTCTTGCATCGAAGCCTTTTGTGGTACCTCGTCCGTCACCAGCCTACTTCTCAATCTGAATCTTGAGATGCTGATTCCACTTTCTCACAGTGCATCTCTGTGGTCGATACCATCACGTATTGTTCAATGCTGTATCATGGCTTCCGTTTTCACCGCAATCGCCTCTCGCGTTTCTTCACCGTCTTTCCCTTCCGCCCTCTTACTCTACTCTCAGAGTATCGATCACCGGTCAAACATCTCACTTATTGGCATCGACCGCATTCATCCAAAACCAAGCTACCTATACTGTTCATACATGGAATCGGCGTCGGGTTGTATCCATATACCAACTTTCTCCGCGACCTAAACAACACAAAAGATGCCAATCCAAATGACACAGAGGTTGGACTAATCGCACTGGAGATTATGCCTGTGAGCTCACGCATAACTCACCCGGCGCTCGAGAAGGACGTTATGGTGGGCGAGATCCATGCAATTGTCAAACATCACGGCTGGAGCAGATTCATCCTGGTCTCTCACTCCTACGGATCTATCATCACTACGCACCTCCTCAAATCCGTCCTGACCACCCCACTCATAGGTCCTATCGTTTTAATCGATCCTGTCTCCTTCCTCCTCCACCTGCCTGACGTCGCATATAATTTCACCGCCCGCCGGCCTATACGAGCGAACGAGCATCAGTTGTGGTATTTCGGAAGTAAGGACATAGGGGTGGCACATTCTTTGGCAAGAAGGTTTTTCTGGAGTGAAAATATAGTTTGGAAAGAGGATTTGGAGAGGGATAAGGTGGACGGCGGAAGGGTCAGGGATGTGACAGTTGTGTTAAGTGGCAAAGATCTTATTGTGGATACTGAGGCTGTGAGACGGTATCTTATTGCCACCTCATCGGAGGGACCCGTCGCCAATTCTCGTGCGTCCCGAACATTGGACGGGGATGAAAAGGCGACAGTCATCAAGACGGTCCGCGAAGATACAGGAGCGTGGAAAGGCAAGCCCTGGACAGGATCTGGACTGGAGGTACTTTGGTTTGAACACCTGGATCACGCTCAAGTCTTTGACTCGGAGAAGACTAGGAGGCCTCTTGTTGAGGCGATCGGAGTCTACTCAGCCAGAGGCTAGACTCGTTGGCATTGAAACCGCTGTTGCAAAAAGACTTAGCCGGAACTTGCTTAATATAAGGGCAATAGATAGATAGTAACAATTCAAGCTCTGACCAAACTCTTGAAGGCTTTTGCGCCCTCAAGTCTCCACCCGCGGTTTGACCAGTGAAGTCGCTCGTGTTCGTTGAGCCCCAGTGACTTCCCTTCCGGGTGAACTATAACAATCAGCTCCCACACGCCGACATCCTGAGCGACCTCCTCGGCCAGTCGAATGTCCTTCGTGTATCCAAGAGTGAGGCTTTTGATCCCCACCATGTACTTCAAGGCCTGCGGTATGGAAGCATGCACGTTTCTCGTGTGATTGGAGAAGATCTCCTCGGCAAAGTAGAAGTTGTCGTTGGGGACGTCCCGAATGTCTCCAGCGTCCACTCCCGGAAGATAGAGGGCAAGGCTGGCCAAGGCTTGATCAGTCGCAAGGAGCAAGAGTGTTCGGGTGATCAAGTCGACGGATTTTTTTTCCATGCGCTGCACGACCTCAATGAGCTGACCGCGACGTCGTTGGGTTTCTTCCTCCGGTGTGCGCGCCATCTCATCTATGTCCTCAATGATCCCAAGGACATTTTTTCGTCCAGAATCAATCTGAACACCGTACGCCCAATCAATCGCTAGATGGCGAATTGAACGCCGATTCGGCTCGCCAATATCGAGCAACCAGTAGTAAATATCGTTATTGTCCTCTGCGTAAAGCGCAATTTTATTGACAGCATAGAAGATGGGTATAGCCTCAGTATGAATGAGCCAACAGGTCCGGAGGAAACTGGCATTGGTCGTGGTTTCTCGATCGCTGTCACTACCGTAGACCAGGCCCTTGCGGCGTAAGTCTGCGATCCAAGAGCTCGGCGGACCGTTCTTATAATCATGTTTCGGTTCTCTTGATAGTCCAAGAATCTCTCCACCAGCCTGCGTGAAAACATATTCGTATATTAAGACCCGTATCTCTGGGCACATGTGGAGAAAGGAAGCCTGCCAAATCTTCAGCGCTGTAAGTTGAGGATAGCTGGTTAAAGGAGAGTCACATTAATCATGGCATGGACCTTTTGTCTTCACGGGCAACAGTATCAAATCCACGCGATGTGATTTATGCCGAAAGCTCGTTGTTGCTGGCGCCCTCGGATCGCGATGGCGATGGTGATGGCGAAATCAATAATGCACGCATGAAAGTCGACAACAAGTATTCTAATTGAGCAATCGTTCCAGTCGGTTCAGGGTCCAGCTATAAGGCTTAGCGCTTTCGAGAGTGTTAAAGTAGGACCATCGATCGATCGATTGAACCAAATTTTCCGACGCATGATAGGACAGGACCCTTCACTTTTTGCAGCCGACTACGGCCCCAAACCAGATCTCTGACTTTAGGCTTTCGCCAGAAGCGATCCCCAACCCGGACCATCTACTTGAGATCTCTCGTCCTTTTCCTGCAACTGCCAGAGTTGACCGCGACGATGATGACTCAAAATCGCCTTCTCTCGCCCGGGTCAAGGCCTGCAGTCCGCCGCGTCTCCTCTGCAACGGCAAGGTTCGAAGACTTGCAGCTGGGACCATCAGTCATAGTACCCATGGTCCACCAGAGCACATGGAGAAGCCCAGCAATGCTCATGAAATAGCAGCGGCCATGGAAATGGCCAAGCACCGCATGGCAGAGCTCGGCTCGAGCGATAGCGGTCTAAGCTCACCGGAAACCCCCCCAGAAACCACCGTTACAGACGCGTACGCGTATGCTTTCGATATCGATGGGGTTCTGATCAGAGGTGGGAAGCCAATTCCTGAAGCAGTGAAGCCTATGGAGGTCTTGAATGGCCTGAACGAATTCGGCATTAAAGTGTGAGCCGGGAAGACATTGCTTTTATGTTTCCATTTCGCTAAAACCTAATAGACCCTACATCTTCCTCACCAACGGCGGCGGTAAGACAGAGCAAGAGAGGTGTCTCGACTTGAGCCGGCAGCTCGAATTGGAAGTCTCACCAGGCCAATTCATCTGTGGCCACACGCCAATGAAAGAAATGGCAGAGAAATACAATACGGTGCTAGTGGTGGGAGGGGAGGGCGACAAATGCCGGCATGTTGCAGAGGGTTATGGCTTCAAGGATGTGGTCACACCGGGCGATATCATCAAAGACAACAAGCACACCACGCCCTTTCGAAAACTTACCCAGGAAGAGCAAGACCACTCACGAGCTCGCAACTTTGGGGAGCAAGAGATCGAAGCCATATTCGTCTTTGCAGACAGCAGAGAATGGGCAGGCGATCAACAGATCATCCTGGATCTTCTCATGTTGAAGAACGGTCGGTTAGGAACGAGATCTGAGACCTTTGACGAGGGACCACCGATCTACTTCTCGCACAATGACATCGTCTGGTCTACCTCCCACGACTTGACTCGTCTTGGCATGGGTGCTCTTCGTGCATCCGTGGAAGCTATGTACAAAGCCCTCACGGGCAAGGATCTAATATCCACGGCCTTTGGCAAACCTCAGATCGGGATCTTCCAATTCGCTACCCGGCTGCTGCAGCAGTGGAGGAAAGACACCTACGGTATCAACAAACCGCCAGAGACGGTCTACTTTGTGGGCGACACTCCGGAATCAGATATCAGGGGCACGAATGAATACAATGAATCGCCGTTGTCGGAAAATACCTGGTATTCGATACTTGTCCGGACCGGGGTGTTCCAAGAGGGCACGAAACCACGCTTCGCGCCGAAAGCTACCGTTGACAATGTGCTGGAGGCTGTCAAATATAGTGTCAAGCGGGAAGCGCTCAAGGCGGAGAAGGCGGAGGCACTGAGAGTGGCCTACAACGACCCTGACGCTGTCATTGAGGAATGAGCATTGCTTGGAATGTCGCGAGGGCGTTTATGATACCCAACACATCCTGTTTCTTTCGCACGTATCGTCCAGGTCTTCTTCGATCCGCCGTCGTCCGCCAAATGTGATGGGAACCTTGACCGGCAAATCTCCATCGTCGACGATTTGGTCTCGCTATGCACTCGCCAAGAACGGCGTCCTCGGAAACCTCGTCAATCGTGGGAGGATGATACTGCGACAAGCTCCTCGCATGACAGCACCGATCGATCCGATTTTTCGAGAACGTATATCTCAAGCTAAAAATTGTCGTTTCTCCTTCGAGAGTCGCCAGCGATGATATAGGCTTGCGCCGATCCTGCTGGTGGCAGGAGAAGACGAGGTGATCTCATCATCGCCGGTCATCGTGGCGGAACGGTAACACCTGATCGATACGTCAACCTGGCGGATTTGGCGGAATGGGAGTCCTATTCGAGCGTGAAAAGAGATTCTGGTGCTTTCCTGTCGAGGAGATTGCGTGTGTAATATAACAGCCTTAGACGATGTCACCCTTGGCGTAACAGAGCTGGAGCCATTCGCGCCTTGGTATCGTCCATCAATCATCACAACACAGACGAGTTCACAGCGTTGCTAAAGAATTGTGGGCTATTTCAATAATTGGTTTGCACAAGAAAATAAGGAATTTGACAAGGAGGTTGTTGAGGATTATCCTTTCGTTGATTTTGATCATAAACAGTAAAGAGCGTGACAATATTTATCTTCATATATACACCTACCACCTCACTGACCCTTCTGAAACCACCTAATCGATCTCAATAATCCCCGGTCCATAAACAGTCGCACTAGCAACCTCACTCGAATTGGTAAACTGCTTTCTACACCCCTCCACAACCACCGCGATCGTCAAACCCTTCGCAAATTGCGAAGGGCTCTGGAACGGGAGCGAAGCGCTGAAATACGACATGTCGTCCCTAGAGCTCACGTCCGAGATGGGCACCGTGACAGGGAGATTCTGGCCCGAGAGATAGACAACGGAGTTTGCTGACGCAGAGACAGTGCCAGGCACGCTATAGGAGACGGTCTCGTTCTTGGCGGCCAGGTCTTTGCTGACGACGGTCAGAGGCTTGAATGTCGGGACGGCTTTGCTGACGGTGGCGAGTTCTGCGGGACAGGAACCGGGGACGATGACGGTTTGGAGGAAGGTGTACTGCGTTGGCATTTGCGTCAGCGATGGATTCTCAATCGTTGAGGGAATTGGCTAAGGAGATCTGATGAGAGAATACATACAGCGAATGCTGGACCCTCAGTCGTCAGGAACGGCGCAGCGGAGGGGATCTTCTTCTGCACCGAACGGAACCAGCCCACTTGCTCGGCCTCTTGGGCGAGGACCGATCCGAACAGATTGACCAGAGGCGTCTCATCGCCTGCATCCATTGCAAAAACGGTTTGTGCCATGGGTAGAACTCCGAGGACGACGTCGGTGAATGTTTGCGCCAAGGTAATGGCGCTTAGGAAGTCACTGACTGGGGCTTTGTATTGGCAGGGAGTGAACGGGGTCTGGTTTGCGCTCATGAGAATGCCATTGACGCCGAGGGCGTGCAGTTCCTCTTGCTAAAGTGTTGTTAAAACGGTATTGACGTATTGGGTGAATTAAAGAGGGCATGAGATTCTTACCTTCATGATGGCTTTGATCGTTTCGGTAACATATGTCGTATTGTACTTGGATACATCATAGCCGGGCACATTCGTTGTGATGTTGTGCAACAGCTCGGTGAAATATGCAACTTCGAAGAGCTCGTTCAACGCGAGGAGCTGCAGAGTCACGGTTCCCGTTGGGGTGAGCTTGGTAGGGAGCGGGCTGTTGGGAAGACTGCCGCCGGCCACCGACCCGATCTCCGCGAGCTGGGCTTGGTTGGGCATTGGGAAGCCATCTGGTAAGGGGAAAGGGCTGGCTGGAGCCGCGGCGGCATAGCCAGCAAGTGTGGAGAGGGAGGCAATGGAGGAGAAACGCATTTTGAATAGGTTCAGTTTCTGTTTCGAATTTCGAATTTAGGGGAAGACGAGAGAAAAGGTATGCAGCGGAGATTCAAGATTTGGATTGGGCGAAACAACCCCCATATACTACGTAGTATGTTGTGAAACTGCCTGTAGCGGAGTTACCTCGATCAACTTAGGGTTTTGTTCTGGCCTCGACGTCACTTTCCGCAATGCGCCTTCGTCCTAATGGGGATAGCTTGATCCGAGCTGGCTACGCGATTGGCCGTGCCCGCTCGACGCCCGGCCAGTCCGCGGTACTTCTTCAGGAACTCCGTTCGCTACTAACCGCATGGGGAAGAGCATGCTGACGCATTGATCTTTTCAGTACCGAGATCTGACGATCAATGCAAACCCCGCAGGACCGGAAGGTCTGGGATCCGAATGAAGAAACGTTCTTCGTGTAGCTGGAGAAGGGATCTGGATATGACGTAAATCGACAGCGGCCGAATGAAAATGCTCACCTGTCACGCTGAGGGCTGCCATTCCTTACTCGTATCCGGAAGATAGAGGCCGTTCTTTCGAAGGGGTTGCTTTACACTTCTTCTCTACCCGCTCAGCCCTACCTGCTGGTTTAGCGTGCTTTAGAGCCTTCCCTGTAAAGGCCGCTTTCGTCTTTCGTCACACTATTCGACCACTTTTCTTGTCTCAGGTGGAAGCAGTGGACTTTGATGGATTGTTTGGTACAACTCCCTCGAGCCCATGTTTCGACCAGTTCCATATAAAACTGTCCGAAGTTCCAACATACATCCCGAATACATCATCACCGCCCTTCGTAGCGCTCTTCGGTGTTGCGTGCGCACCTCTCTTGTCCGCACTACGAACATGCGCCTTTCCCCGTGATTCTCTTTCTAGCTTCTCTTGCAGGTCTTTTTTGAACGCTCTAGCCGTGGTGAGGTCTAGCTTCGTCTGTTCCGTCCCCATCTTCATTGTGTATGATTCCCATTTGTACGATAATTCTTGCGGGGAAATTGAGTGGATGCGGAGGATCGATTGCAACTCGCCAAGGACGTTGGGGGTAAGGTCTGTCACTGGAGGGATCGCAAAGAAATCATTGAGCTCCTTTTTGGTGGTGTCCATCGCTGCTGTGTGTAATTGATTTGGATATCAAGTAAAAATTGGAAGTGAATGGCTGTGGTTGGACGAAGAAGTAAAGTGATTTACAACGCGACACGTCGGGACGGAGTTTACGCATTCTAAATTCCGCACCTGGGCTAGTTTTTCTCAAGGGCCCTCACGAAAGCTTGGTCGCTTGAGGATATTTGATACATCTCTGCAAGCAGTGATTTTGAGAACACGAGGTCTATGGTAAATTTGTAGAGAAGAAGCTATTCTGAATCTTTATCAGCTAAATATATATCGTATGTATTCTAGATCTAATGTTGATCCGGCTTGAAGGCTGATACTCGTATGCGAAGGCCCTTACAAAGAACTAGCCTAAGCAATATCCAAGAAATTGTCGGAGAGCACACCCCAACATTCTTGGGTCGTCCCTTTCGGACTCGTTCAATCATGTGCAACTTTGCATAGTCTATTCATCAAATTTACTCAAGTATCCGTGATGCCATATCATATATCGCTCGCGGCGTAAAAGTCCAGCTCAGTCTGTTGCTCGACCTCCTTACAAGCCTCTTTGCCAGACTCGATGTACTTGTTCGGTCCTGATATGTATACCCAAGACCTGCCACTGTCTTGTCTTCCCTTCACGCAGATCTCCGATAACTCTTGACGCAGGTCTACTCGAGCTCTCCCAGAACCAGTGAGATACTTCCTCAGCTCTAGTCCCTCGGCCCTTGGCTCGATGAAAGGCAACTCGATATCATCCGAATCTTTGACGCTCCATACGATGATGCATCTGCGCCATTTGCGTATATGTGTCTCTTTCATTATGGAATCTTGCGTAACAGCCGCGTTAAAAGCCGCAGCGATGGCTAAGGCTCCACTGACGCCTGTGCCTGCTACTAAGCAGACAACAGTGTCGTAATGTGAGGGATCGGCAGGCGAGAAGTAGGGTCCCTCGAGTCGAAGAGTGACATCGATGCCGACTGCCTCGGGCGTAGAGGTTTCCGACGCCTTTTCCGCGTCAATGTCGTCGCTACTTCGTATTACCGATGGACTAGGTTGCAGCTGATCTGCTAGGGCTGCAAGTCGCGCAGTCCACTGTGTGCTTTGCACTCGCTGTTTCTTGCCTCTAAATATACGCTGGCGGAGTGGTAGTGGTGCGACAGCGGCTTCGCCTGGAGGTAATGCTGTTCCCTGTTTGCGGAAGAGAAATTGGATTGGAAAGTCGTCCTCAGTTGAGTGAGTTTCGCTGTTCTTAGAGGCTAGATGCGTGATTGTGGTGAACGGGTGCAGCTCGCGTATAGAAGACCCGGCATGGTGAATATAGAAATGGGCAAGTGGTGAATGACACGAGCAGCCTTGCAATCTCTGGCGAGGCAACGGCAGTGTGACACTGAGATAAATGGTCAGCACTGACATCATAAGAGTCAGGGGCCTGATTTGACTCACCAGTACCAGCCTTTGCCCAGGGCTGAAATACTTCCATCCAGGGTTCTTCTTAATTCCCAAAGGCGCATCATCCAGTCTAAAAACCACATAGCCAATCCTGGAGCGGTGCAATAGAACACAGTGCTTGCATGGAGGCAGATCACGATAACCATGACTATAGCCAGCAGGTGAGTGAAATAGAAGAGGTTGAAGTGTGCTTTGCGCACTTTCGGCAGTGTAGTAATGGCGATGGCACACATGATCAGGGTAGCGAGCGACCCGGTGAATATCAGAGAGGCACGCCAGACGCTAACAGGTGAGGTGTCGCCAGGCCAGATCTCGGTGTGAAGGTAGGTTGGGTTGAGAACGGGAATGACCATTCGAAGCTTGGTTGAGAGGCTGTTGAAGGCTGGTACCCAGGAGACGTACAGGAACCCATGTATAATCACCAAGATGAATAATGTGTAAGCCGTCAATATGTGATTTGTGAGTGTGGTCGACACCGAGATCATAAAAAATGATGCCAGTGCGCTGTGTCGAGATATGGGCAATAAGACCATCCCCATCGTGATATCACACATATGTCCCGTCAGAGCGATGGCTGCCAGCCTGTTACTCCCATGATAGATCCCGGCCGTACGATTCCGTTCATTGAAATAGTCGCGTAGTCGAATCCACCAAACACCAACGACGATCCCGTATAGCGAGACGATCCAGAGCGCCATCGTGAGACCACCAATGCTGATGTGCCTGCCGAGTACTGGCAATTTCCATTCTGTGAGTGGCCGCGCAAGCCGCTTCTGCATCTCTGGGTGGAACGCTCGTGCCGCAAGCACCGTGACTGATATTGAGAGCCAGAAATACCATATGACAACATGCAATCTGGTTTGAAGAGGGAAGAGCGATTCGCCGCATGTGGCTGCATAGCACCAATTGTCCGATCGAAATGTTAAGCCTATGGAGAGGCCGAAGGTGATGACCAGGCTTCCGGCGAGAGGCCAAAGGCAAGTCCGAGGTGTGATTCGGGATGCGTGTTTCTTGATGATTGGCAACACTGCCCTCGAAGCCTCCGTTGTGTCTGCCATACTGAGAGATACAAGTCCATAGTACAGAAGTTTGAGCAGAAATGCGAGAGCCACAGGTCTTGAACCGAAGATATCACAATGCAATGTCAAAGACTAAAGAAAGCAAAACAACCCGCGCAACAGGAGCAAGACACATCCGATTCATTAGACTTCTGATACCAGAGCAGCTTTGTCGTGCTCATCTGGTGTCATCTTACGTCGTACGGGGCTCGACATCAAAAGTCCTGGCATGTAGGGGGTAGATCAGGGGTATGTTCGCAGGCCTCTTGGCGAGAGGGGGGTATATATCAATTATACTGGCCAATTTCTATGGCAATTGCTAATAAAGACCTCTTTCTTACAGAATTGAGTAGAAAAATTGACCCGAATATAGATATTCTTTGCATCTCTCCTATTCTTTGATCACTGCGCAACATGTATCTCGATTGAGGCCTGATTGCGCAACATACTGGGTATCTTTGATATATGTTTAACCCTAACCCTAATACCAAGCAGGGAGTACATTTCTAGCGCGATGGTTTTCGCGCTAGCCAGGACTTTTGATGTCGAGCCCCGTACTCAAGCTTTTCCCATCCAAGGGGTTGTCAATGGCCAGTAGCCAAATGCGTCCATGTGCTAAAGACCCTGTTGGCCTGAACGAGTTTACGGCAACGCGTTCTTCCGTCATTTGATGGCGCTATCAAGGATCTTTCCGTGACCATTCCCAAACAGCTGCCGGAATTGCTGACACAAACCAGAACGTTGACTTACTCGTCAACATCGTTGATGCGCAGTATCAGGTTCGGCCATGGCGCTGCAGATCTCCTTTTCCGGAGACTCGTCTTTCCGTTGAGGGACGTCAACACTTTGCGCATTGACTTGCTACTTTTTGACATCCACTGGCTGAGCAATTGTGCGCATCAATGGACACACGTGAGAGACATACGTCTTCAGTATCGGTGTAGTACGGTCGACTTGTACAGTAGGCCGCAAGGTGGTTCGGTGATGATTGAGTGGTGGAGACGAGCATCCATTGAAGAAAGAAGTTCTCATCATTCTAGAGCTGGCCAATGACGTTGAGCACGGATCTTCCAACTACCGATCGCCGATGTCCCGATCCTGCGCTAAGCTATTCTTAGATCACCACCTTCAAGCTCGCGCCTAGAAACACTCCCCCGTCTTCTCCTTATGTCGCCAATAACATTTCACTGATGGAGGAGTGATCTCTGAGCTCGCTCGCTAGCCAGAGACCACTTATGGCACGCACTGCCTTCCCACAGTGTCGTGGACTAAGCGTGATGCCCTCCAATGTCTCTCATTCCTCAACCTGAGCAACCGACACCAACCATTCGCTCAGTCAAGCTCCCTCGCCATCGCCTACGCTCCTACGGGTCATGTCTCAAATCGGTCCACCGTCCTGGAGCCCATCTCACTTTGCCATCTGATCCGATCACCGTGGTTTGCATCTCGGATACTCATGGCACCAAACCGCCTCTCCCACCAGGAGACATTCTGCTTCACGCCGGTGACCTGAGTGTGTGGGGTACATGTGCGGAGATACAAGAACAACTCACATGGTTAGCTACGCAACCCCACAGATATAAGGTCGTTATCGCAGGGAACCATGATTTGCTACTGGATGACAGGTTCCAAGACAAGCACCCTAAGAAATGGAGACAAATTATGAAGGTTGCTCGTCTTTCGATCTGCCTGGACGTAGACGTATCGGCACATTATTATAGTCGTCCGGATGACCCGCACGAAGAGAGGGATTTCAAGATGATGGGAGCAGCCAACGAGCGAGCGGCAGATATCTTGATGGACAGCGGCATCTTTTAATAAGATTGTATCTAGATAATGTAGTCTCTCTCGCGCTTCTCGATTAAATTGGAAATATAGAGATCTATCCCTATATGCGGTCGGTCGTATTACCAAAAGCTTGCACTCGATTGGCCAGCGTCGCCACTTAAAATGCCACATGAAGAACACGCCCATGTGCATGGTTTATGTTCTTTTGTAGCTTAATAAGTGCCTTAGTAGCCTTTGTTTTAGATAGAACGAGAGTAAGAGTAAGGGTCTATGATGCAAGGTCCGAAGCGTCGGGAAGCGTAGCCCAGAGTTGGCACACCCGCTGGGAGCTTCTATAATGCAGGCGTTCTGTATTTTTACTATTTACTAGTTTCTGCAGGGGGATGCAGTCACCTCCTTATCAAATTTGGTAGCATTGTTACAGTAATTTCGTAAGAAGTAAACAATATTCTCGTCGTTATTTTCTGTTTATATTTTGATTTTGCTGTCGCGATTTTCTATTCGCATTTTGATCTCGTTGTTGTCATTAAACATTATTAGAATTACTCTCTCTATCTATAGTATTGTTGCTATAGATTCTTTTTTCTCTTCTTTTTCTGCTGCTCTTATCGCTGCTTAATTAAATAGTTAATTAAGTATTGTTTGCAGTTTTAATATCTTTCTTTTTCTCTCTATCGACTTTACTCTTCTTTGCGTCTCTTTTAATTTAGAAGAAACTTGTTGATGCGTCTTCAATAGCAATTTTTAAATACTAGAAAAAAAGAATTACAATTGTTTATAGTTTTTTGTTTCTAATATTTAAATTCTTAATTAGACGTATTCTCGAACAAAAAAAAATACGCAAACAATTTATTAATACTATTATTTTTAAAAAATAGTCGACAATTAAAATACAAGATTTATTAAAACAATTAAAACAAATATATATTGTTTTTTCTTGCAATATAAGACTTAAGATTGTTAAAAAATATAAACTCTTTAATAAGATAAAGTTTGCAAATATACAATATTATAACAATTATACAAAATACAATTATATTTTAAAGTACTTCGATTTTGTTAAAATTAATAATATAATTAAAAAGATTGTTGTTGATAGATAATAGAGGTAGATAAGAGTCTTAATTGCTAAAACGATGGGAAGAGATCTGCTTATATATATGCAAATACGTTGGAAAGATATCTTGCTTAATGCGAAGATTCTCTTAGTACGACAAATATCTTTCTAATTATTTATCTGAATAAACTATCTCTATTATCTAGTCAATTTTATAACAATTGTTGATCTTTAGAAGCAAGACTATTGTTCTCGATAACTACATAGTTATATATTGATTCTTTACTACTATCTTATTATTGTTGTCGTCGTAATAGAGATAAGAGTTATGTTAATATTATCAATTGCGATATATTATTTAATCGTTGTTGTTCTAATTGCTTGTAGTTTGTACAATATAGCAATATACAAGCTTTATTATTGAGTAAAAAGATATTATTGTAATAAGAGTCGAATTTCGATATTAAATTGTTTCACAATTGTAAATAATTTGATAATTGTCTAAGTAAAAAACAGTATTGTAATATGTTTCGATAACATTTTGCGCGCTTTTATTGAGAGATCGAAGTGTTGAATAATTTCGATCTTGTAGTTGTTAATAAGCTCGATAATCTTTTCGAGATTATCGACGTTATATTAGACGTTATATACGAAATTATAATCTTTTTATTTGACGAGATATTGTTTCTTATTGCGTGACAAATGTTTGTTTAAAAGACGTTCAATTTTATATAATTTGCTTTGTTGCTTCAAGAGTAGATATAACTTTAAGTCTTTATTTTTTATAATTATTAATAGTAATTTGTTTTGATTGAATCTTGAACAATTGTAGAAATTAATATTATTTAATAGTAATTCGAGCTAAACAACAAATACTATCGAATAAATAAATATTATTAAGAGAAATTCGAGACAATATACTAGCAAGTCTATCTTCTTAATTATCTTAAACAATTTAACTCTCTAGTTGAAGAGTTTCTTGTTAGTTATATTTAATATAATATAATTGTAATATAAGCAAAGATATACGTAGATACTCTTTTTCAAATCGATTTAAATACATCTTCTATTATAGCTTGACTTAGCAACTATATTAGCTTAGACTATAATCTTTTTAACGTCTTCGCAATATTGTAAGCGCAATTTAAAGTAATTTTTTGCTAATAAATTGTTAAGAAGATCTAGATTATTGCAAACGCAAAAGCTGTAACAAAGCTTATTTAATATTAGTCTAATCGTCGGACTCGATTTCGCGAGGAAATCGCTAAGTAATTGAGCTCGAGAAGCTTAACTTTAAAAAACCTTAAATTTTAAAAAATTCATAATTTTCTTGTATTTTATAGATATTTTATTAAAATTACGTTGTTCTGTAGAGAATTTAGCGTGCTTTCAAACAAAAAAAGAATTATTCGATTTGAACTAGTCTACATAACGCAATTAATTAATATAGCTTCGGGTTGAACGAAGAAGTCTGTCCGAATCCTTGGATTAAACAAAAAAAAAGTGTTCGACCCGATCTAACGATTACACTATTTAATATATAACTTGTAGTAGCAAATATTGCGTTATTAAGATTAATCTAAATATAAGAAAGATTATTAATAAAGTCTATATTTAAGTTAACTATAATTTAGTATCTTAACGCTATCTTTACAATTTAATTAATTTGATTAGACTATCTATTAGTTTGAGAATAATAGATAGTCGATATTAGAAAATCTATATTAAGACAAGTAAATACTTTGCGTTAGAATTCGAACATAAATTTAGAATCTCTATTGCTTATAATTGCTCTAGATATCTCTTAGCTGTAATCTAGAACTACTATAAGAAAAGAGCTAGCTTATTTGTCAATTAATTAAGTATTTTTGTTAAAAATAAGAATAATCTATTTGCTAAATTTGTAGATTACAATTAGTATTATATTAAAATTATCTTTTATTGTAATAAGAAGTACTAGAATAAAGTTTATAGCTATAATATAAAATAATATAGCTAATAATTAAATAGATTGCAATACTTTGTAGAATAAGTAACGCGTTGTTTAACTCAATTAATATTGCGAGCAATAAGTAATATATATCTAAAATAGACGCGCTAGCTTGCGTATATAGAACAATGCTATTATTCGATTGTAAATCTTGTAAAAATTATTATAATTCAATCTATTATAAGTTAAAGCAAAGATATTCTTAACTAGCTTTCTAAATATATATAGACGTTTGCAACTATTATCGAGTTTGTTATCTAAATAATAGATTAAGCTATGGCAATATCGAAATCGCAAATCTTTAAAATTTAACTATAAGATTTGCGTAGTAGTTAGAGATGCTTTTACAATAATCAAAGTTGCTTTTATAGCAAACTGCAATATTATAACAACAACAAAAGATACTTTTATAGCAATCGGAATTGCTTCTATAATAGATCGCAATATTACAATAGATAATTCTAATCTTAAAAGATTTAATATCTTTGTCTATTGTTTGTTGCTCTTATATATTTGTCTTAACTTTGCTTTAAAGTTGTCAAACTAGTAAAACAACTAAAGAGTAATCTAGATATATTTTGCTTAATTTAATTAAGATATTTATTTGTTTAAATAGTCTAAAGATTCTAGCTAAATAGTTCAAATATTCTTTTGGAGTTCGACTAAATATTACAATGTTATTTATATAGACGCGCGCAAACGTGCAATACTCACGTAGAATATAATTAGACTAATCGCGAGAAATCGAAAATATCACGTGAGAGCATCAAGATTTGGTTTCTCGATTTTTTTTGGAATCAAATTGCTTAAAATAGTAACTTCTCGACTAAGTTAAACTTATTATAGTAATAAGCTAGCTTCTTTAAGCGATTCGATTTTATTCGATTTCTTGACAATTCGATTCAATTCCAAAGTTGAGATCGAATATTGAATCGACGATTAATCTAAATATAATTAATCTAATATTGTATATAGATTAGATTATTTCGAAATTTTATAATTGTTATATTTTATTGTTTACTATTGCAATACAATATTACGATAAGCTTATAGCAATTAGCTATTTTAACGCATTATTAATAGAAGTAACTTATTTTATTTATAACACTAATATATAAGCAATTGCTTACAAGACTAATAATATTTAATTGTAGTAATATTAAGTAATTGTCTAATACAATTATCTTGTTTAGATTACAAATATCAATTACTACTTGTCTCTTTCTAATAGAATTCTCGAAGATATAAATAGTTTGTTATACAATAAAGACTAAGAAGTTGTATAGAATTGTCTTCGATATTTATACTATCTTATTTTGCTTGTACAAATTGTCGAACTTCTTATTAATAAGTTTGCGATTTTGTAATTCTATCAAATAAACTTTAGATAAATTATCTTTAACATTAAGAACAATATCGATAAGCATTTACTTTGCTTTAAATATGTTAATTGTATTATCTTTACGTTATATAATTAAAGTAGTAATTGTAACAATACTTAACACTTAATATGCTATTGTTGTATTGTAGATAGTAATATCTTCTAATATAATAAGCTTCGAAGTTGTTTTTGTAATATTGTTAGATATCTAAATAGTATATATCGATTCTTCAAATTAATTTGAGAGAGATATAGATATCAATGTGTTACTAGACATTAAATTGATAGTATCGATAATTATATTAAACAAAACAACTATAACAAGTCTAGCAATTACAATAAGCTTATTTAGAGTCTTTCGCTTTAAGTTTATCTTAGTAGCTAGATAAACATTCTTTAAGTTAGCGTAATAGCAATTTTTCTCTTCGAAGTTTGTTATATAACTTAACTTAATATATCTGAGAAAAATAATCGACTTTGCAATTACGTTTCGTATATATATTATAAAAATATTGACGTTTATAATATGCGTTATAATTTCTTTTTCGAGATCAAAATTAATAGTAGACGTCAAACTAGATTAAAAGAAGAAATTTCTACTATTAAGTAGATAACAACTCTTAGTTCTAATAGATATCTTCGCAATTAAATAAACAAAAATAGTCGTAATATACTAAATTGTAGCAATACAATTAACGCAAGTTTTAGAAGAGATATATATAAGTAATACAATTATATTGCAACTATCTATAATAAGTATGCGCGTAAACATATTTACTATTATATTTTCTCGATAGATAATATTATTGTTAATTAGCATTTGTGTTCGAAGATTATTAACTAGATAAACGTCTTACTTTATATATACTATAGCAAATTAATTGTTGTAATATTCTTAAATATAGAGATCGATTGTAACGTAGTCGAAGCTAGAGTACTTATAATTATCTATATTATATACCTTGATAAATTTCTCGATATACTTAATATTAATATTAGACAATATTGTTGTAAGTTATATCTTATTTACAAGAGATATAATACAACTTGTACCAATATACAAATTCTTTATAATATTAAGATAAACTATTGTAGTTTTTACTATAACGTATTTTTAATTTTTTAATTTATATTTGTTACTCTTGTTCAAAGCAATACTAAAATCTATAATTTGCTTTTAAAAATTAAACAGTTTGCTAATTGCAACTAGATTTAGTGTGACCGTCGGGTCGGGTTTCAACCCGATCGGGTTGACCCGCCCAACCCTGACCCTGGGGTCAGGCAAATTTCCTAGCCCAACAGGGTGGGACGGGCGAAGAATGCGCGCCGAGTGTCTAACCCGACCCACCCGATCACGTGACGTCACGTGACGCGCTAACCGTATGTGGCTAGCGTGGATCCTGCGCTAGCCCAATCGAGCTAGCATGAATCCTGCGCTAGCTCAATCGAGTTAGCGCATAGATAAGATAAGATAAGATAAGATAAGATAAGCGGATGCTAACGCGACGAAGTTAGCTTGGGTTCTTGGCATTGGCCCGACGAAACCCAACCCTACGGGGCCCAAGAGGGTGGGTCGGGTTGAGAAAAAAGTGTCCGACCCGACCCAACGATCACACTAAACTAGATAAATTGCAATTATAAATAGTGCTTAAAAATTCTTTGTTACTAACACAAAGTAATTTATATATAAATATTAATAAAGCTTGTTATTAAAGTAGAATATTTGCTTGCAAACTTTATAGATCTTTTTCAATTGCAAAGAATTAACAAAGTTAGCGTTTACATAGTTAATATTATATAGATTGCTATTCTTATTATTAATTGCATATTATGTAGACTCAATATTTGCGCAATTGTCTTTATAGTTAGTGTAATATATATTATTGCTATAGTTCTCGAAATTGATATTATCTATTTACATCTTATTTGCGTTATCGATATCTTGTGCTTTGTTATCTTGATATGCATTCTTCTAATATATTTTTATTCTAGTATCTTAATTTTAACCTATATTGCGATCTTGTTATTGTAGAAGAAAGCAATCTTCTTTAAACTAATATAGAGATTGTCTACTATTAATCAACTTTAAAACGTACTCTTCGAATCGATCTTGTTAGCTTAACTAATTTTGCTAATCTAATTAAGAAAATTTAGCTATAAAACGCTATAATATTAAAGTAGAAAGTTAAGATATCAAGATGTTTAAAAACTAATCTAGTTAATTTCGATATTCTTGCTAATTGTATAATTGATAAAACTAATATAAATTAGCTATATTCTAATAGTTGTTATTGTTGTTTCTATAAAACAATTGTTAGTAGCAATATTTTAAAAAGTTTCGCTTGCAAACGTTCTAATATAGCAATTGTAATAAGAGATTACTATTATATTAATTAGTTTTGTTGTTAATACAATTGCAATCTTCTTAATTGCGAGAATCTTGTTAATTGCTTCGACTACATTATATCTTTTATTATATCTTTTTCTTGTTCTTAACTATTTGCAAGAATTGCGCTAAGATAATATACTTAATAAATGCAAATATATTACGCTTAAATTCTAAATTCAAATTATATTATATCTAGATAATTTAATAAAAGATATTGTTAAAGCTTGTATTTTTTGTATAGCTTACTATTTGTTGCATATAGTTAACAAACTTATAATTATTTTATATATCGATTACAATATAGCGTTTAACTATTAGTAAGCTTATAATAACAAATTAATTAAATTTGAAATACTTATATAAACAATTAGCTTAATTCTTATTTAAATTAATTTAACGAAATTTCGATTATTTAAGTACAATAAGCTCGATTATATATTAGATTAAAACAATATTGCGAAGACAAGTATTTAGATTAATTTTTATTAGCTCTATATTCTTTGTAATAGCAATGTCTAGTATTCTTTCAATAAAGAAATATATATTGCGATAGTAGATATCTTTATTATTGCGAATTATAGATCTTGTATTGTATAACAATAGATAAGAATCGAAGAAATCAAGATTTTTAAATTGTTAGCTAGATATATTGTTGTTACTATCTACAAGATTCTGTAATTCTTAAAAATCTTGTAGTTTTATTAACTTCGATTGTTAAGATTAAACAATAAATATTTGTCATACTATTTCGACTATAATTTATTGTTACTTAGTAATAAAGTCTACTATTGTAATAGATTTGTCTAACAATAGTAATAAATTGATAGATTAATTGTAAATAATCTTTTTTGCAAAGATATAAGTAATAGTACTTCTTATTGTCGAAATAAATAATTTTTGATTAAAAGATATAGAAAGTACTTTGTTGTTACGAGCTTATCCAAGCTATATTAGTGATAAAGATTCTACACGCTACAAGCGAACTTGCTCTTATGTTCGACATGCTTAAGAATCAAGCATTTCGAACATAATGTTTGACATGTTTAATAAACGAACATCGCGAACAATTATGCTCGCTATGTTTAACAAACGAGCAAGACGAACAATTTATATTTTCTTAGTATATAGAAACTAGAAACACGACTTTCTTATAAATTGTATTTAATTTATCTTAAGTCTTTACTTATTGCTACTTTGATTTATTGAATTATTTATAAAAATTTATTAAATATAAGATTGTTTATAGTTGCAATTTCTTGTTATCAAGTAATTGCTTGCATTGTTTTACAACGTCTACAAATTTCTTCAATAACATTATTTTCTCTAATATTTTTTACGAAAGTACTAGCGTAACACTTTGAATACTTTAAGAATGTTTGTATTAAATTAACGCGTCTTTATCTCGAACATTAGCTCAACAACATTACGTCAACTCTTTGTTAATAAAGACGACAAAATAAGAGTTAATAAGTTTGACGTCTATTATAAAGATTGAATCGACTTAAAGAATTAACTTATGTAAATAAATATTTATTTTATCTTCTATCTTGTTCTAGCGAACAAAAAGACGATTTTCGCATTTATATTTTTTAGAAAAAGAGCTTAGCATTGACTCAAGTCAAACTTACGCAAATATTTAAAAAATTATAACGAAAATTCTTGTACAATGTTTACAAATTTCGATAATTTTAAAAAAGAGTTTCGAAGAATCTTCGAAACATTTAACGAGAAACAAATTGCGAAAAAAGTAATTTAGCACTTAATTTAACAAATCTTTGCAATAGATTACGTAATAAGATTTCAAAAGTATATTAATTTTATCAAATAAAACAATGCTATATTTATAACAATATTTCGACGAGATTTTAAAAACAATCTTAAGAACAAAACTATGTGCGATAACAAATTTATTAACAATATTTTCGATCTTATCGAAGTAGTTATCGATTTCGACGATAAATTGTATAAGAGAATTATAAAAAAGCGATACGATCAATTTTATAAAAGAGTAGAAATCTTCTTTAAATTAACAATCGAATATTATTAGAAAGAATCTTGTTCTAATTAGAAATACAATAATTCAAATTATCGTAAATCTACATTTATAAAATTGAATTTTATCTAACAACATAAAGAGAAAAAAATCTAGAAAAAAGCAAAATAACAAATTTTAAAAAACATGCTATTCATGTGACAAATCGAGTTATTTCGCAAGAGATTATCAATTACAAAACTTAATAAATCGTCAATAAATTAATGTTATATTGAGAGAGATATTCGACAATTAAAACGATATTAAAAAGTAAATTGATACAAAGATAAACACTTTTAAGACTAAATCGAACAACGATTACTATTTGATAAAGAACTTAAATTAATTATAAAAAGTTCTAGATAAAACATTATTAAACAAGACATTCGCATTTACGTAGAAAGTCAATTAAGCACTTTAAAAAATTATTAAATCTTATAGTTTAGTTATCGACTTAAACGAAAAATATAACTAAAAGAACTTTTACGAATGCATAGAAAACATCACAAGTTATTTCGAGACTTTAATTAGCTTATTAGAGATCGTAAACAAATGCGAAAAGAATGCAAAAAATAATATTATTATAGAAAAGAATATATTTGACATTATTATAAAACAATTAAATTTTATAGCATACGTAGATCTTAGTTAAATAATTTATTAAAATAATTTATGCTAAACTTATCTAAAATAAAAAGAACAAAGTTAATTGATTTTCTAGAAAGTTAAAATTAACAATTTAATAACAAAAGAAAGCTTAGCGCAAACAAACGTTTAAAGCAAAAGTTATAGCATAAGAGCAAAGAAAAGTTCAAATTTCTTAATAAAGAGCATATTAAAGAAATGCAATATGTTAACTTAATAGTAACAACTAAATTTAATAGCGTACGTACAATGTTTTATTACATTAGTTAAAATCAACAATTGTTAATTTACAACAATAATCGATTTTAATGTGATAAATAATTTTATAATCAAAGCTCTTATAAAGAGAGAAAAATATTCTACTTAAAAGAAGTCTAATGCTTACAATTTAATAATTATAGATAAAAACTCGTTATTCGCAAAAAAGAAAAAAGTAAAAAAAGAAACGAAATTACTATTAATAGCTATTTAGCAACATTACGAGAAACTAATCTTTAATATAATAAGAATAATTATTTATAATATTGTTTTAGAAATGTCTTGATTAAAGTAACACAACTTAGAAGTTGATTAAAATATACAAGTACTTAGATTTACGCATTAATAGCGTTCGATAATAGATAATAGATTAAGTCGAAATTCGATCGCAAATAGCGAGTTTGCATTTTTGCAAAAAAACAATTTAATAAAATTTAACTTAATAAATATTGACAAAGATTAATTAAATTATAAAGTTAAAATAAGTGAAAAAAATTGCGAATTTTTTAAGAGTTCTAAACTATTTAATGTAGCAAGAAAATCGCTAAAGTACATATTATAAATATACAACAATTAAGAGCATCTATTTTAGAAAAAGAAAACAATCAAAATTTTATCTAAACATTAATTGTAAAATTACGAGATTAAACTTGAATTAAACAAGCAATTTACGTTTAAACTTATATATGCTTTATTTAAAAAAAAGTTAAAAACACTTCGCAAATATCTAACAAAAAACAAAAAAAAAATTATTAAAAAATCTTAATTATAGATAGAATATTTAATTCTTTTTGTATTAAAGAAGAACGAAATTTTTTATTTATATATTAATTATTGAAAGCTAAACAATATTACGATAAAAAATCGATTTTTATTACTTAATATTAGCGAACTTTAGAATCAATTATTCGAAGCAAAGTACTTTATCAAATTGAACTTACAAGAAACGTACAATTAAATTAAAATAAAGATAAAAGAAGAATAAAAGATAGTTTTTCGCACATAATATAAATTAGACAAATATACAATAATGTTATTTGAGCTTACAAACGTCTCGACAACGTATTAGAAAATAATCAATAATATATTACGACAATATTTGAATTAATTTGTTATAATATATTTGAACAACATTATAATTTACTTAAATATCTTGAAAAAACATATACATTATATTTTTAAAATATTAAAATATTTAAATAAAAGAAATCTAGATTTTAAATTAAAGAAATGCGAGTTTTATTAAAAAGAAATTGACTTTCTTAAATTTGTTATTAAATAACATAAAATATACATAAATTTTGAAAAGCTATAAGCAATTAAAAAATAAAAATTATTTATTAACGTTAAAGAAGTTTAATTCTTTCTAAATTTCATAAATTACAATAAGAAATTTATTAAAAACTACTTTGTTAATGCAATATTATTAACGAATTTTACGAAAAAGAAAACGTTATAAATATAAAAATTAACAAAAAAGAAATTATTTTAAAATCTTAAGTTAAAATGTTTAAAAAAATTAATATTAAAGATATACGATTTACGATTATCAAGTAGAATTGAAATTGACGCATTAAATTTAGTTATCGATGCATGCTTCAATTAAGAGCATAAAGATATATAACATTTAATAACATATTTTTTAAGAAAACTTTTATTAATCGAACAAAATTATAATGTTTACGACAAAAAACTATTCGCTATTGTAATCTTTTTATAAAAAATATATATTGAAAAATTAATAAAATTTACGATTCTTATAAATTACAAAATTCTTTTGCACTTTACTATTATTAAATAGCTTAATAGAAGATAAATGTAATAAATGAAACAACTCGAACAATACAAATTCAAAATACAATATATATTAAATAAAGATAACGATAAAGTAAACGCAATTAACAAAAAAAGTAATTATATAAAAACGAAGAAATCGTTTAATTATAACATACTTAAAATTAATAAAAACAAATTATTATTAACAAACAAATACGAGCTAAATGCTATTTTACGAATACTTAGAGACAATAAAAAAGAGTTCTAAAAAAAAAAAACTTCAAATATTTATTAACAAAATCGACAAATGTATAAAAGAACATTATAATAAATTATTGCAAAAACACTTAAAAGTAATTAAAATTCTTTAATTTTTACGTTAGCATTGTTAGTTTTCCTAAATAAAACAAGTTGTCAAGACATACATTAAACGATGTCTTAATTGTTAATAAAAGAAACATAATACATATGCGAGCTATAACGAAATTTAATATTAGAATTTATTTGAATTGTTATAAGATAAAGTCACGATAAACTTTATTATTAAGTTGCTTAAATTAACGAATTTAGCAATTAAAAATAAATATAATTCGATATTAATAATAGTTGATAAATTTATCAAGTACTTATATATTATTGCATGCAAAGAGAAGTTTATAGTAGAACAATTAGAATACATTGTATTAAATCGACTTATATAATATTATAATATATTTAAAGAATTAACAAGTAATAGAAACAAGCTCTTTATATCTAATTATTAAAAGACATTTTTATCGATGTTAAAAACGAGACTTAGAATGTTTATTATCTATTACTTGATTACAAATAATTAAATAGAGCGAACAAATTAAAGTCTAAAGTAGTATTTGAGATATTACGTTAACAATACTTATAGCAATCAAGTATTACTTTTATCTATAATTCAATTAACACTAAATGCAAAGATTTCGAATATTACTAAAATAACTTTATTCTTTGTTAATTATAATAGAGAACTTAATCTCTTTAAGAAAGAGCGAAAGTATTTGTTAACACAATTAGTTATCGAAAGAGTAGCGACATTAAAAAAGATACACGACAACATCTTAAAAATATAAAAAAAGTTGATCAAGTATTATAATAAAAAACGAAAAACAACATCTTAATTAAAGAAAAGAGATAAAATGTATCTTTTTACAAAAAATCTTAAGACAAGAAAATTAAACAAAAAATTAAATTATGTCAAAGTTAAATTGTTTCTTGTTAAGAAGACAAAGAGATTAATCAATTACGAACTCGATTTACTTAAGAACGTTAAAGTATTTCTAGTATTTTATATTTTATTGTTGAAATTAACAAATTTAATTACGTCTTCATAGAACACATTTTATTTTTATTTATAAAAAGAGAAACAATATAAGATTGAAAAAATTCTATAATAAAAAGATCAAAAATATTTTATCAAGTAGAAAAAATATTCTACTTCGAAGAATACATAAAATTCAAAGAAAAATCTTAATTGTTGTCGAATTTTTTTAAGAAAGTTTTATTAAAATTAAGCAAAAAGACAGTAGCTCAATTCTAATCAATTGAAAATTAAAATTGTTCGAACGATATATTGAACAACAACTTAAAAGTCTTTGCAATAGATTTAACAAAGAACGCTTTATTTATTTTTAGATTGTCGATATTCTTTTATTTTGTTACGATTTTTTTTTCTTTTTATTTTCTAGAAAATCTAGTTGTCTTTTTAAACGACTTAGCTTAATACGCACTTCGCGCATTTCTTTCTTTAAGCGTAATTGTTTCTTATAAATTCGTTTTATCGAAGTAGATAAGATTGTTAAATTACAATTACAACTCGATTGCACACATTTTACACATTTTTCGAAATTATTGCTTACATAATAAATCTTATTAGATATCGCACAATTGCGATAGAAACGCATCGCTAAACACACAAGATCTAGAGCGTCGAAAAATTCTTTCTTGCGAAAAGAAGAATTTTTGATATTAATTTTTCTTGAAGATATTGTAAGAAAACATTGAATTTTTGAAACGAAAACTCTAAAAAAGAAGAATAGTGTTACGAGCTTATTTAAGTTGTATTAGTAATTTAGATTTTACACGTTACAAGCAAATTTGTTCTTATATTCGACATGTTCGAGAAACGAACATCTTGAACATAATGTTTGACATGTTCGATAAGCGAACATCGCGAACAATTATGCTCGCTATGCTTAATAAACGAGCAAGACAAACAATCTATATTTTCTTAATATATAGAAACTAGAAACACAACTTTCTTATAAATTGTCTTCAATTTATTTTAAGTTTTTACTTATTGTTACTTTGATTTATTGAATTATTTGTAAAGATTTATTAAATATAAGATTGTTTATAGTTGCAATTTCTTGTTATCAAGTAATTGCTTACATTGCTTGACGACGTCTACAAATTTCTTCAATAACATAACTTTCTCTAATATCTTTTACGAGAGTATTAGCGTAACATTTGTAATCGACAAAATGCTACTTAAATTGTAAAGTATCGAATTCTAAAGATAATCTAGATAAAGTAATATTAATAAATAATAAGCTCGAATTAATATACTCTTGTAGATTCGCGAAGCTTCGATAGATCTAAGATTAACAATATTAATTTGTATTAATATAGAATTATAATGTTGTTGCTTAAAATTTGCTTATATTAATAGCTTACTTAAATAAGAAAATCAATAAATTAATAGATAAATTACGAATAGTGCGTACAGCTCTTGTTGCTATAATAGATCGAAAATAAGTTGCTAAGATAATGTTAACAATAATTTTAGTATCGCTTTAAAGCTCGTCGATATATTAATAATCAAAGTATATAAATTTGTAAAGAGCGAAAGTCGCAATAATAATATGCTTGTTTAAGAAAATAATATTAATAATATTGAACAATGCTAGATTGTAAATCTTGCTTAGATCGATATAAGAACGAAGCTCGTAGTAGAACTATGCATAGACTTCTTAATAAAATAGAGATAGATGCTAATTTAATCTAGTTGAAGCATCTAATAAACAATAGTCGTTAATATAATAATTAATCAACTAATATAGATTGTAGACAATCGATAATATTCAAATACTACAATCGAACTTTAATTGAAGCTATCAAATAATAGATAATAAAGATAAGTAAGAGTCTTGATTGCCAAAACAACGAGAAGAGATCTACTTATATACATGCAAATACGTTGAGAAGATATCTCGCTTAATGCGAAGATTCTCTTAGTACGACAAATATCTCTCTAACTACTTACCTAGATAAACTATTTCTATTATCTAGTCAATTCTATAATAGTTGTTGAGAAAATTATTAAAGACTATATTTCTATTGATATTAATAGATTGCTGCAAAACACTAAATAAAGTACTAATAGTATTATTTTTTGTTAGATCGATAATTAAAATATTAATTTAAAAATTATTTATAATATCGATCAGAAATTTTTTCAGAAATATCACGATTCTTGTATACAAAATTCTCGAGAACTATAAAAGTTTTTATTAAATAGTTGTCTCGAGAATCTATAAGCTCTCGAATCAAATATATTATCTAAAAAACTAATAGTCGAAAAAAGAGAAAAAGAAATTAAATTAAAAAATAAAATAAAATAAAATAAAAGCTTTAAACTTGCATTTGTAAAACAAGATTAAAGATATTGTTAATTTGTTAAAGTTGTAATATTAGAAGAATATTGTTTTGTTAACAATTTTTTTACAAAATATATTTGTATTCTTATTAAACGCAATTATTTAATACTATTTAATACTATCTACAATTTTAATATTTTGCAATAGAAACTATTTATTATTATAGTATGCTTCGAATACAATTAATAGGTTTTCGCAGTTTATCTATTAATTAGTAATAAGAACAAAAATATAGTTAAAATCTTTTTAAGACAAATTAAGATATAAATTAGAGTCTAATAATATAAATATATTATTATTGACAATTTTGCTGCAAAATAACAAGTTATATATTTTTTTTTTGCAATTTTAAGATTAGTAAGCAAAAGATTTTCTATTTTTTTTGCAAAATATATTTAGAACAAATACTAAAGCAGAAGTTTGTTAACCTTTAATACAAAAAGTTGTACAAATATCTATATATAATTTTTTACTATTGCAGAATTAACTTCGATTGCAAAAATAGTATTAAACAAACTATAAATATTGTTTCTAATAAGAAAAAGCAAGACTATATTAAATAAGAATAGTAAAAAACGCAAGCAATATAGATATTGTATATAAGATAGTATAGTTGTCTATTATTGCAATATATAATTACTAATATAGTAAAATTCTAATATATATCTTTAAAGAAATATGCAAAAAATATATATTTTAACTAAAGTTTTTTGTTTATTTGTATAATAGAGATTAATTGTTTAATAGAGAAAACAACAATACAGAAGTTTACTTTTTAGAGTTGCATAATTTATATTATATATATCGATAATTAATAATATAATAGAGCAAAAAAAACAAAAAAAAACTAATATATTATATAATCTATTAGGTATATAATCTATTTTAATTTTGTTAAGTTTCTCGATTTTATTTAAAGTCTTCTTGTAAGTTAGTTAAAATTAACAAAGCAAGCAATTATTAATACAAAAATCTCTCTAACAAAGAAACTAGACAACAATATAATTTATTTGATAAACTATATATTTTATTGTTAGTATTAATTGTTTTGCAAATATATATAACAATATTATTTGATTTACAATATTTTTATCTTATATAATTGAAATTAATAGACATTTATATTTGAGAATAATAAATTCGAAATCTACAAATTAACTACAAAAAAATACGTTATTAAAAATATATATAAAAATTTTAAAATTTTTGACAAATATTTATTAAAGATATACGAGATTCTTAATTTAATTAAGAATTGCTATTATAAAATTGCAAAGCAAACAACAAATTAAATAGAAGAAAAAATATCGATTATTATTAGATAAATAGAACAACTAATATATTTTATTGATTCTATTAGAAAGAGAAGAGTAAATATAGTTTTGCAGAAACTTGTCAACAAAATAGATAATATTGTTGAGAGACTTTCTCGCAAGCAAAAATGTAGATTTGAGAACAATAAAAAGAAGAATAACTAAATATAAATTTATTAACTATACTACTCTATACTACTATATATAATGGCGACAATAAGATATCTCTTTGCTTCTTAAACTATTTGATAGCATTGCTATCAAAATTTGATAAGAGTAGAGAGATATCTTTCGAAAGCAATTGCGATAATAGTAAGATTTGCATTTGACAACAATAAGATAACAACAATAAAATGCAAATTGCGACGATAAGATTAGCTCTCGTTCTCCGGAAATTAAGATAACAGTGCTATCTAATTTGGTGGGGAGAGATAATTATTGCGCAGTATTATATTTTAGAAAACGCCTGCATTATAGAAGCTCCCGAGCTGCGACAGCCGAAGTTGAACTTCCAAGTGCTCTTTATCACAAAAGCTCAGGAATTGTCCCTATATCTGACACAAAGAGAACCAAAGATGGTGCACCGAATTGAAAATAAATTAAGCTCAAAAAATATCGCCAATACTTACTATAACTCTTCTGCGCAAAGGAAAGGTGGTAAGAGGGCATAGTTTAAAGATGAAAGATTCTACCGGCAATATCGGCGTTAAGAGGGGTGCATAACGGGGTGGTGGTGCATAAATGGGCCACTACGAGTAAGTCTTATCCTTGAGTTACATCATTCTCCTGAAGCATACCATAACCACACATCTTCCTCAGCCAAGTCAAGGAGCATCGTTCTGCCTCCTGGTCTCAGCAAGCTACCAACGATTCATCATACCACTATCAACATGGGCTACGCTTCTGCCACCCCCCCAACCTTCTTCGCCGCAGGTTTGGCCTTGTATCCTCTGGCCTTCTACCTGTCTATACCTGAGGGCGCGACTCCGTCTCGACTTGCCTTATCACGAGAAATTATCTCCTTCGTTCATTGCACCTTCATGGTGCTTCTCGCTGGCATGTGTCTCCGCGGCAATCACGCTGCTCTTACTCCTCCGCCCGACACGGCAGCTGCTCTATCGCCAGATTCTGATCTCCCGATTATCGCTACCAAATCTAATTTCGGCAATGCTATCATGGCGCTGGAGACTGCATACTTGCTGCAAGACTCGGTCCTCCTCCGCTATGCTTTCCACAAGAGCAAAAGATTGGTGCAAGCTGGAATGGTGCAAGGATCACCACTTGGCCGCCATTTATCATGGCATCACGCTGGCTTAGCATTACCTCTGGTCACGCTGCAATGGTACATTTCAAAGGGTAGGGAGAAGGGTATCTTGGTTCTTGTGATGTTGATGCTCATGAACGCCTCCTCTCCGTTCGGAACCGTGCGCTGGTATTTGATAAACTTCCGTCCGACAAATCGTCGGGCAATTTCGACGGCTACGATTGGGTACCTTTGCACCTATGGAGTCTGCCGTGTCTACTTGATCTACCACGTACTCAAAATCTTCGGCAGCCAACAACGACTGTCTGCATTTGAAAGCTTTCGGAAGCTGCGACTTCCTTGCAAGGCAGGGACGGCAACCATGGCTATAGTCAACTCGGCCTGGTTTCTCATGGCCGTAAAAAATTTCATTAAGAGGGACCTTAAGCGTGCAAGCTGATATGAGGACTAGATTCCTCACCATCTGAGGCTGAGGGTGGAAGCCGAATCCTCACTGTCACAGGCTCTCTCGGTCTCTGACAAGGCAACTGCTTCATGTCTCTGGCAAGCACTGCAGGATCTACATTTGGGACCCATCCCAACCATGCTTTCAAGCCATCTGCCTGGATATCGCCGGTCAGGTCAATTCCCGAATCAACAAATTCTTGGGCAACGATCAAGCAAATTTGTCTCACGAGTTCGTTCCCCAGACAAGATTTCGCACCGTCACCGAAAGCTAGTCCTACACTTTCCAGGCTGTCCTCCTTCATGAAACGATTCCATACGAAAGTTCCAGCATTCTTGAAAACCATTTCATCACGATTTGCCTTGGAGAAATAGAGCCAGATGTCGTGACCGGCCGGAATAATAGACGGACTACCGCCGTCCATGGCGCCCTTCAGTGTCACGTCATGCGCAACTCTGCGCATAACACCTATCACTGGAGGGCTAAGTCTTTCGGTCTCGAGTAGGATACTTCTCATCATGGCTTGTCGATTATTAGATGGATGCTGCCGTAGAAGGCTGGCCAAAGACTGCCCCTCATTTTTACCCAAGAATATATTGAGCATGTACGCTGTCAAGAGCGACGAAATTGCCTTGTTCACAATACTACTTGTGAACAACAGACAATGCGACGCTAAGTTTGCATCGTTGATATGCCTATGTCCGTTAAGGTATGGACAACTGCCATGGCGGTGCGACAAATGGACGCGCTCTGTCAGGATCTGTTGAAGCCTAGAGACTGCTTTGAGGCCTTTGCTTCTAGCTGATGACCAGAACGGCGTTGCCACTGGCACTGGGAACAGAGAGAATTGACCGCGGAGCAAGTCTTCCTGCACTGACTCAACCTCAGAAAATGCTTTGCCATCTCTTTCGGAATCCAGCCCTAGGAAGATTCCGAGCATACAATCCCACGAGAATGACTTCAATACGTTGTAAAGGTCAATGTTCCGATCTGGTTGCAGCTTGGTACGTATGAGCCTTGTAGCGATCGGACGAACAATCGGGGCAGCATCTGAGGGCAGCTTTCCCACTTGAGACATCCATTGGCTCTTGTGGAAGGCATGTGTTTCCCCGTCCTCAAGGAGGAGATTAGGGGCAGGGAAGAATGCAGACATGAGCTGTGTATAAGCCGGTCCCACTGTGAATACATGTTCCGTGTCCTGCAGGCATGATACCAGACCAGAAGGCTGCCCACCAACAGAGGATGAATGCTGTAGAATAGCCCTGCATAACCGATAGGAAGATACAATGTGAACATTGCGATTAAGTATTGATGCTTGGATAACACCTTGTCTTTCATGCGGTGAGTTGGGGGCAAGTAGCTCTGAGTTATCGATAGTCATCGCCTCGAGACGAGAAGAGATGAAAGCTTCAGGAGAGGAATGAAAGGCAAAGGTTTGATTCAATCTCGAAAACATTGTCTAGGGCTCCCAGGAGATTTGCGGGCTTCTTCACCGCGCGTTGGTGGAAGAGCATTCACCTGGGAGCGCTGCACTGAGGGGCGACTCGAAGACGTACTACCCCGCAACCATTGTACGCATCTGCATGTGATATGACGTTATTTTATCCACTTTTTAAAACTAGGGACGATTTCAAACCATTCCACCCTCTTAATCTTAGCTCTGCGGTTGATTGTGAACCCTTTTCGCTAGATTGACTAACTCCAAACAACTACACAGGATGGAGACATTGGAACAGGTAGACACTTTTGCTGACAAAGATACTTTGGGAAGGAGGGGCGCGACTTCCCTCACTGAACTCGGAGACTTTGCACGAACGACTGTTGGCCCGAGTTAAGTGGCCGTTGCATTCCGAAAATGGCACAGGCACTCTCCTTTAGAGAGTACAGAGAGCGGCTTGGGAATGGAATGCTGCCAGCTCGTGGGAGCCTTCACGGAGGTACATTGCAATTGCTCGAACATCTATGATTACCACGTGGCTGTCCGCCCTGATCTACAGACGTTCATTGCTTCGCCAGCTATCAAGCATTTCCAATCCAGCATCCCACCACCCAAAGAACGGTGCGTACCCTCCTTGCCCCGTCTTGTGATGCCACGCATGCGCCCTTGCCCCTGCCCCCCAACCCCGTGGCAACAATTTATCGTATCCCCATTGTAGCTCCAGCCCGCAATGCACCTCAACCAATAGCCACACGAACATTGGAACAAAACAGGTCCGGGTCAGGACATGCGAGCTAATGATATTGAGGGCAAAATTAGCGAGCATAATGAGAGACACACGTTCTGTGACCGAGAGCTTGTTGGTTACTTGGGGATGCATCTCGCCATGGGTATGATGCGGGAGGTGGATTCGAGAGAGAAGCTTGAGGCGGTGAAAAGCGATGTGAATGTAGAAGAAGAGAGCGTCGTAGATGAAGAAGGCCGCGGCGAGTTGTAAGACCAGCTGTCGACTGGTTGGCGGTAGAGGCGGAAGCGCACGGCGGGTTTGAATCAATGATGTCGACGAGAAGTTATGGAGGGTTGGGAGCAGGAATGTTGAAGGAATTTGGGGGGTGGCAGCGCCAGTGGGCCTGAGGTTATCCACTCGCACCTCTGGGATGGGGGAATAGCCTGCTGAGGCTCGAATGTCCTCGATTGGGACCCCGGCGAATTTTTTGACCAGCATGAAATCTAGGAAAAGCAGAGGTCCAATGTAGACCGCTATCTCGCGGAGCCGTTGTTGCGGTCGCAGCATCTTGGGGAGCTTTGGATGCGAAATGGCATCGTTTTGCCTGCCGCGGACGTCGATTCGAAGATGGGGGTGCTTGCCGAATTTGTACGTGTACAGTGGTTCAATGATTATATAACTGATGATTGTCAAAAGCGTTTCGAAGCCCGAAAAGCGATAAAATGAAGACTTGTAGAGGTACTGCCAAAGTCCTGACAGCGCCGGTTGGCAGAGGGATGGGAAGAGGACTGCTGCGCACAGAAGCGTGCCAAGCGCAAGGCGATAGTAACATAGTGCAGGCCATTGATCGTGGATGGAAGGGACCATAGTGAAAATATGAGCAACGCATGATGCGTATGAATGTTTGCAAATTGTTGGCACGGCGAGTCTCAAGTAGAAAACGCTCTGAGAGTAGACAGGGAGCTCCTTCCATATGTAGATTAGCGGGATTGCTTATTAGCGAGCTTCCCCCCACTTCACCCAGGCGCAGTCACCTTAGGAGAACCTGCATCACCCAGGATCACCCAGGCTCTCGCGACGGTCGCCAGCATCGCGCGAGCGCAAAGCGGCGTTCACCCTATGCTGGATGAAGGGTGAACCCGAGACAGAAATCATAAGGCTTGGCGATATTTATGGGCTTACAGATGCGTATATCGTGCGGTGTTCTACCGTTAGTGGGGCAACTCTCCTCTCGCCTTTATCCGCCAAGTCTGAAGGGCTATAGCACCACGACGGCCCAGGCCGGCACGAACGATAAGAAGATTGGACCTCGCTTGCAACAGCGGTAAGAAGATCCATAAGAGGGGAAAAGAATATAAGCGTTATAAGTTCCAGATAGGTAAGGGCGCGGAAAACTCGACTCTTAAGCATTTAGCAAATAATATTATAAATTCTTATTTCCGTGCTAAAACCCGTTATAATTATATTTTCTTTATTATTAATAACAAGCGTAAAAAGGAGGCGGAATGAAAATAACGAAATTTTTACGAAGCGTTACCGGGAAGGGAAATTGTGAGAAACAGCATCCTGATACGATCTAGTCAGGATAGCGGTGGCAGCGGAACGGCTGCGATGGCGCTATGTGTCTCCCCCTCTTTTAAAAAGGAGACTCCCACCCTGTTTCCTTCCTCTTCTTTAGAGAATAGTTCTACTATCAAATCGAGCAATTGAACTCCCTACTGGACTTTACATTATTACTAGACCCTTTAGAGCCAATCGTTATTGGTTCTCTTACAGAAATAATAAATTTTACCCTTACGCTAATCTTTAATAGGACGGTTTTACTTCCTTATAAAAAGAACTTATAGAAAAATCGTTAACGAGTCTATATTTCTTATAAGGTGTATTTCGATACGAACGCCGAAATTAATATAGTTAGCTAGCGCTTCGCCTTTAAAACGGGATAAAAATCACGTGATTAAAAAATAAATTATTTAAAACTAAATAAATCGATCTAAAAATTACTACTTAATAGGCGCTTAGGAAATAAGTATATATATATATTATATTAATTAAATAAACGCAAATATCTGTTAGTATTTAATAGTTTCTTAAAAGCGGCTTTAAAGCAGCTATTCGATTTGAATCTATCTTGAATTATCTAATAGATTTTAAAGATTCAACGTACGGCTAAAATCGGGTTAAAACGGTTTGGGATTTGCCGACCATACAGCCAGTTTAAGTCGATCTAGCGAGTATAGTGACAGTTAAGGTAAGCCCCCTACTTTTCTAAACAGCTTCCAGGCCTTCTCTCTAATATGCTCCAGATATTTCTTTCGTTATTGGAGATAACGACGAAAAGCCTGGCGAGATTGGCGGTTCTACCAGGGCCACAAGTATGAAGTCTAAGATAGGCCCTGCAACCCTCCAAAGCCCAAGCCCCCGTGAATAGGCAGAGGAGATATACGGTTGCTTGAGTATCCGTACTTCCAAACCTACTACCGAACCCATGGATCACCCGACCTCTCCAAGTGCCGCTATACCCCAGTATCTACGCGGGCGGGTTGTTGGCGAAGAGGACCACGGAGCAGCAGCGGGCGCAAGTCCTCCCAGTGCATCACTCCAACACTTTCTCCGCATTCGCAAAATGCCGCACTTGAAGAGCAGGAATGGGAGATCTCAAAGATTGTTGGCAAGAGACGTGCGGGAAAGGGCTATGAATACAAGATGCGCTGGAAGAGCACATGGCTGCCTCGAAGCGAGCTAGGAAATGCGCTGCGACTTATACGAGAATTCGAGGCAAGAGGCCGGGCGCAGCAGGGACCTAGGAAGCAGAGGGTGGAAACTTTTGCTTAGTGGCTAGCTGTTGCCTTTCCTCCCCCTTGCTACCTTATCTTTCTCGTTGAGCAACTAAACATGTGATCCGCTTTGATACTACCAACATATAGACTGGTAGCTATGATATTGACAGGCCATTCTGCTTGAAATCGCATAGAGAAGATGAGCAGGGGCAAAAGGATCCTAATTTAGTCAAGCAATCACATGTGCTTTTTGCAGGGTAGTTTGGGGATGTGGGAGACGTTTGAATCGCCACACGCAGGGAAATGTACGCTGCTTGTGAAAATATCCCGGGGATTGTAAGCTTTCCTAGTTGAGACTAGCGCTTCTCGGATCTTGTACTCATTGGCGAGTTACGACACGTGACAGCCCAACTAGTGCAGAGCTGGGTTGTCAGAAGAGTGAGGCGAGTAAGAAACATGACGCTGGCTTCTAAGTAGATACAACGATGTCGCTAAGGAAAGTCCATGTGAGAGTCTCTTCCACCATCCGAATGGATTGACGGAGACACTAGTTCATCCTCCAAAAGTCTTCTTGTCGCATCTATAGTCTGGCCTCCATTAGAGAGGATGTGATCTGCCAGTACCGTCTCCATTCGCCAGTCCTTCCCAAGGTAATATAGGTGCTCGAACACAGGTGTCACGTAATACGAAGCCTGCGCTTAGGAATGGCCATGACAGCCAGCCGGATACTGGCGCTTCAGGTCAATTGGCCTGCCCATCTCGTCTAACCACCTAATCTAGTACAGACGCCATACTGATCGGTAGCGGTGGACGAGCTGGTGGCGGTAAAATAGGTGATAAAGGTATCTGAGAGTATCTACGACGAGTTATCAATCGATTCTGCGCGCGATTTTGTGAAAAGAGTCAAAAATCCCAGTAATGTTGAGGATTCCTCAAAAGGACCAGCGCTTTTCAGAGATTTTCCCTTATTGCCGAGATATTAAGCCTAATGAACGCGATCCAATTAATGTAAAGATGGCGGCTTGCCAGAAAAGTGAAGCGAATAAGAAACATGAGATTGCCTTTTGGATAGATCGAACGATGTCGCCTCTCGAGCATTATGCACTTTAGAACAACACGGCGACGGTTCGTAAGACCTTTTTGCGTGCGTAGCCTCTTTTGTGCAGTGGGGCTTCTTCCAGGTTTCGCTTTGGCGACCTAGATGAACAGATCCCCTGTTGAGCTGGCAGGCACATACAACCCTTTGCTCATCAGAAGCCTCTTCTGGGAGCAGTCGAGTCCCTGGGAGACGCTTGCTGAACCCCATGTTGACGCCGTGGCAAAGTTTTGCAACATTTTTGTCAACGAGATGCTGGACGCAGTCGTGCCCGCATCAGACATCAAGAATCGCTTGAAGAGCCTGAAGATCAGAAACATGCTCGATACGAGTGTTGACGCCAGCCGAAGAAAGCTTTCACGGATCATTGACGGTAAGAAATGCCATCCGATGACCTGCATTACCAGTCTTGAATGAGAAGCCTCTACAGTACATTGCACAGTCCGAGCTCGAGCCGCTTCTTCTTGCTTCTCGCCCCGTTTTTCGTCTCGTTCGTACGACGATGCGTTGGTCTCCAGCCAGGCACGCCTTGCTCAATGATAGGAATTCTGTGCTACCGGTCGCGCCGGCTACATGCCCTCCTGGACTCCGACCATCCAAGCCGGCCTCAAACAGTCGTTCCAGTCCGGTAATCACCGCATCAACCAATAACCAACAACAACAAACAGACCATCACCAACCAGATGGCTCAAAGTCCCCGATCCCAGCCAGCCCCCCTGCTTCCACGCAAGGTACGTGTCAACGACACCAATAGGGACGGAGGAAGTCATGACGACGCCAGCGGCGTGCAATCGGCGCTTGTAGAGGAGGCGTGCAATGGCGAGCGCAAAGGTGATGTTCCGACCGCCCATCACCACCACATAGTCAGTCGTCTGAGACGAGATGGGGACGCCGAAGACGTCGGCTTGGGCGACTGGTTGGGCGATGGCGCGGATGCCGCCAAGCAGGATCAGGGTCGCCATGGTGTAGCCTGCGACTTCTCTTGTTGAGATTGCGGATGGCATGGTTGATGAAGAGGAGGCTTGGAACTGTGATTTGTCGAGTTATGCGATGTCACATCGATGCTGCGGCCCTTGTGGACGAGATTCGGACGGAGCTCGGACGAAGCTCGATGTTGACTAATCCACCTTTGAGGGGCGATCGATCTAACCATACCGAGACAGGTCACATTTCTCAGAAATGAGTCACCACCAGTAGAGCCCGCCCTTTCGGGCAGAGGGTTAGATTGTGTAGTCTAATGCCCTTGCTCGCATGTAAGAAAGGCATATAGAATCCTTGAGAGGCCCACAGCGAGGACGATAAAAGAGATCTTAAGCACTTGTGGTTAAGATTTAATCATAACCAAGCCTCCTCGATTTGGATCTTCTCCAGCTCAGCATCGCAATGTCCATTATCTAGATCTTATTCGCAACCGTCAACTCGTGTTCTTTCAGCTACCATCGTCTTACTCAACCCAAAGACGGAAGACACAAGCAAAAGTTCCTATCCCACCTTTCACCGTTCAGGTCACTCAGCAAACCGTAAGCAACCATGGTCGAACATGAAATCCTACCCGACTTCCCCTTCACCCTCCAGCGCGTCAAGGTCCTCAATGCCGAAATGGCCTACGTAGACACTGCATCGACAAAGCACTCTTAGCAACAACGACCTGTTATGCTCTTCTTCCACGGCAACCGAACCTCTTCGTACTTATGGCGGAACATAATTCCTCACGTCTCCAGCCAGACGTGTTGCATTGCTCCGGACCTCATCGGCATGGGTTTAGCGCTTTCACAACGGTTGTCGCCCCTTGGCCTTATTTTTCGATCCCCGACCCCAACTTCTGGCAAGATGATTTTGGTCAACTTTCGCATTCCTTGATTTATCACTATCAAAATCTTACGTTTGATAGAGTGGACTTTGCGCTTTTAATAGCACATCTTTGATAGAGTTTAAGTCAACATTGAGAAAGTTATCTAATTGCAAAGTTTTTGTGTTTCAGAGCATGTCTCAAAAACAAAGATCGACTTGAACTTCGTATAGTGTTCAGAGTAATATTACATGTCAACAAATTTTGCAGTTTCTATAGCTCTAGCGATTCTTGATCAAAACTTATAAGCAAAGCAGTTTTAGAAAGCGCATAGTGTCCAGAGTAATAATTGATTAATTTTATATGTTTTAATCAAGAAATGCGAAAGTTGACCAAAATTATCTTGCCAGAAGTTGGGGTCGGGGATCGAAAAATAAGGCCAAGGGGCCACAACCGTTGTGAAAGCGCTAAGTGCATCGGACAAGCTTCCCCATTTGTCATACCGGTTTATTGAACATGCCCTTTATCTCGATGAATTTATCGCCGAAGTCGTCCCGAAGAACCAGACGGTCATCCTCGTCTTGCACGATTGGGGTTCCGCACTGGGGTTTCATTGGGCACGTCGCAACGAGCATCGCTTAGCAGGCCTAGCCTTCATGGAGTTCATTCCGCCTATGCCAACGTGGGTAATTCTCGACAAAGGTGGCATGACAAGCACGTTCCAGGCGTTCCGGGGCCCTCCAGAAGTCGGGCGGAAGCTCCTTATTGAGGAGAATGTCTTCGTCGAGAAAGTCCTCCCAGGAAGTGTTGTCCGAGCCCTGACGGAAAAGGAAATGGAGCATTATCGAGCCCCATTTTTGGAACCGGTCGATCGCGATCCTGTCTATGGCTGGCCGAATGAGGTACGTATCGAGGGCAAACCAGCAGATGTCATTGTCGATGGCATCGCTTCACTGCTGTTCTCCACGTGCCCTATCTTTGCTTCTCCATCGTCAAAGTTGCCCAGGATCTTATTTGCGAGCGCTCCATCCATTCTCCAGCCTCTGGCCTTCCACAACTTCTACTCATCCCCATTCAAGTTGAGTGTACGACCCTCGGGACACATCTGTGTGACCAATTGATTCGCGCCCAATATACGCGCAATGGTCTCCGCCAATCCAATGTCCTTCGTATATCCAATGTCCAAATTCTTCACGCCTTTCATCTTCGCCAGCGCTTCGGGAATACAAGCGTGCACAATGGCTGTGGAATTCGAGAAGATCTCTTGTTGAAACCAGCCTTTAGACCGAGGCATGTGTTTGGGGACAGTGGAATGACATATGGGGTGGAAAGCGTGTGTCTCAGGCCCCGGAGAGCGGACCCTGGGGCCGAAAGCTCGATATATCATGCACACAAAATGCGCCCCATTGCCATTGAACAATCGCGCAAGGTTGCGTGTGCTATTTCTAGTAAAAAGCGATTTTGCACTGACTGATACAGTACTGGAACGCAGTGGGAGCACAGCTGTTCAATGGAAGAGACGCAAATAGCCTTGCTTGTGAATTCCTGCTCTCGCGCTCTCATTTCTTGTGTCACACAGCACTACAACGCAATTGATCTCTCGATCTCTTTCTCACCTTACGTCTCCATTAACACCACGTTAACATGACCGCAACCATACGCCGCACCGACACCCTCCTCCTCCCCTTTCTTCTCCTCCTCCCCTTTCTTCTCCTCCTCACCCCCTTAGTCCTCGCCGATCCAACCTACAAAATCTACGACATCGAACTCGTTCAACTCACAAGACTCCCAAATTACATCGAAGAGACCGTCTACCTTGGCGCTCGAGGCACCATCCCCGGCGCCCGGTAGACTGCGATTTAACATGGAACGCCAGCGAAGCATCTCAAGTTGCCGCCACGGGGCCACCCGTAGCGAAGCAATTTAATTGTGATGACCCGAATGTTAATGTGTTGATGGAAAGGATGACTGTTGATCCTTACCAGCCATTGTATCTGACTGTCAGTCTCAAGTAAGTTGCCCAAACCGCTCTAGTATCACCCCACACCGTCATTAGACATTGTGTTCTTCCTCCGTTCCTCCTCCCAAAGGATAGAACAGACACTAAGACAGTTTCTCCTCTGCAGCAACTCCGACCCCGTCACCTGGAACCCCTTCGCGCACGGCCCGTTGCCAGCTCGAGGTGACATTTACACGGACACATCCCATGCGAAAATTGAAGGTGTGGCGAGTGGACGATGGTTCCAGAAGTGGATCTTTGATAATCATGAGTTCACCATCCGTGGGGCACCGCCCGTGAGTTTGCCGGAGGCCTTGAAGGAGTGGAATGCCCCAAATGGGACGGGTAGTTTACCGCCGGATTGGAGTCAGGATAAGGGGGGTTCGATGGGGGGTTGAGGGAGGGAGAGGAAGGGAGATAAGCTTTGGGAAAGGTGGGACTGCGGTTGTCTATAGAGGTGGGGGGTGGACTGTGTTTTCTTTGCAAAAGGAAGGGGGAGAAAAAGATATTGACTTTCGGTGTACGCTTCACAGATAGATGATGGTGATAAAGATGCGATATTTGAAAGGAAGAAAGGTTATTTTGTGAAAGAGGTGGGCATCTTGAATGACGAGAAGGGATAGTATAAGGTCAATACAATGGGCTCGAAGTAGCAGAATGGAGACGTTGAAGGAATAGCAGTGTCCAGAAATGGCGGACAACCGTCATAGAAGGTTACGAATGTGAATCGAGATGAGCGATAGAGGAGCCAGGTCCCTTTGGATTTTTTACAGTGAATGCAATCGAAACCTGATTCATACTCATTATAAGCCATCAGTCAGACGGCATGAAAGTAAGCAAGAGGGCAGACAATATTCAAAGAAGAAAAAGAAGGCCGGCAGCGAGTTGGTATCAAGCCTTCGAACGGCTCTAGGGAGGTGGTGAAGTCAAACAGCATTCGCTCCTCGGCGCACCATGTCTCAGCAAGGCCCTAGACCTCTGGCTCCAAGGGGCTCGTGAAGGCCAGCAAGGGGAATCGTAATTGCCTACCACGACATGACCACATATCTAAAGAGGACCGCGACTCAGATAGCGAGAGGCAAGGGGGCAACATGTTCCTCTAAAGATGAGCCTCCATCCATCGTCCAGAATCTCCAATCATGCGCGCAGATCTCACCCTCAGATTTCGCTCTCTGAGCTTGGGACTTTCACGTTTTGAAAAAGCATACAAATATCGACCCGGCTATCGATATCAATTCAGAAAGCCATCCCCTTGGTCTTTGCTCTCCATCTACGAGACCATGGATGGAGAAGGCTCGAATTTCGGGCTTGCAAGCCCGGATCTGCTTAAGAAGATCGATCGGCTTTTTACATGCAATGTAGGAGAATACGTCGATCTTCCGCAGCTGGTCGTCGTCGGTGATCAATCAAGTGGCAAGAGCTCTGTTCTGGAAGCACTAACGAATCTCCCCTTTCCCCGAGAGAGTGGACTTTGTACCCGATTCGCCACACAAATCACCTTTCGGCGATCCCAAGAGACCCGAGTATCGGTCTCAGTGATTCCCGCTGAAACTGCAACTGAAGAACACAAGATTACCTGTCGTGCTTCGACTGCGAATGATTTTCGATCATTGGACGCGGGCTCTTTTGCCAACATCATGAAACAGGCACATACGCTCTTCACAGCTCGGTTCTAGTAATGACTTGACCAGGTCAACACCGTGATGGGCCTCGCACCGGATGAGTCCGGCGTGAAAGTACGTTTCCTAACGGTTTCCTGCGTCTTGAGATCTCTGGGCCGAAAGAAGATCATCTGAGCGTCATCGATGTGCCAGGAATTTTCAAGAGAACCACTTCCAGGGTGACGACCAAATGCGGCGGCGGCGGCGGCGGCGGCGACGAGGGCGGAGGCCGTAAGGAGGGCTCGTGCATGCGCTTACTGGGAAGCATAGTATGTATATGTGATGTGATAGAGCAATAGTTCATTGGATGAAGAATCGAATCAATTAAGCAGGTATGATGTTGACTGAATAGGAATTATTACCGTGGAGGCGCTCACCGATTAGTATTAATTTTATGCCAAGACGGCCGGATCAACTATTCCCCCTCCCTGCAATGCCAAGCGGCCCCTTCAACACGAGGAAAGGGATAGTATGCTCAGAGCGACGGCCAATGGCGTACCTAGACAATCATGATTTGTGGTATTGAGTTCTTCACCAACCTTGCAGATGCCAGCACCCGTCCGCCAAGAGCGTCCCGAACGATCAATGTGACACGCCACGTTGCAGCACTTCCCTCCGAAGCATCGCTACTGTGCCATCACAAGGAAAGCAACCATAAAAGGGCAATGGCGCTTAATGAGAGAAAAGCATGGGATCGCAGGAATCCGACTAGGAGAGGATATTTACATTCGAACATAAGCACTACATAATCTTAGAAAGATCTATTGTTTGCAATAGACTGACCGTCGGTTCGGTTTTCGATTCCAACTTTTGGAATCGACTCGAATCGACAATCCAACTTTAGGAATCGAATCGAAAATCGATTCGATTCCAACTATTTTGAAATCGAATCAAATCGAATCGAGTCGATTTTCAATTTCAAAAATTGAAATCGAATCAAATCGTCAAAAATGTCAAGAATACTAAAAATAGTATAAATTAAGTTTAAATTTAGATTTTTTATTAATTACTAGATAATGCTTAGTAGTAATAGATTGATCGCGTCGGTTCGGGAAATCGAGTTCGATTCGAGAAATTGAATCGAATCTTGACAATTCGATTCGAATCAAATCGAAAGTCTTGACAATTTAATTCCTAAAGTTAAAATCGACAATTCGATTCGATTTCAAAAGTTAAATCGAAAATCGAATCGAAAAATCGAATCGAATTGTCAAGACTATTATTTTTAGTAAATTTTATTATTTTTAGTAATAATTTAATTATTTTTAGTAACAATTAATTAATAATTTAATAGAAATAGTTAATCTATTTATATTAATTAATAAATATATTAGAAATTTCTTTTTATAAATGTATTACTACTAAGCATTATCTAGTAATTAATAAAAATCTCAATCTAAACTAAATATATACTATTTTTAGTATTCTTGACATTCTTGGCGATTCGATTCGATTTCAATTTTTGAATCGAAAATCAACTCGATTCGATTTAATTCAATTTTCGATTCGATTTCTAAAGTTGAATTGTCGATTCGATTCGATTCCAAAAGTTGGAATCGAAAATCGAATCAACGAATAGTTTAATTTAAAATTCGATTTTAGACGCACTTTAAGAAATTGTAGAAGCGTTTATATTTTTTTTTTTCTTTAGTAAGTATATTATCTTGTTGCATTACTATTGTAATTATAGAATTTAATCAATATTTTACTCTATATAAATTCGAATCTTGCAACAATTTACGTCAAACGTATTATAATTTAACTTAAGAATTGTTAGTTTATTAAGTATTTAATAAAGCAATTTGATTTTTTCTAATAGTAGAAATTCTAAAATAATTCTTTATTTTTTTCTCGAACAATTATAATATGTTCTTTGTGCTAGTTGTAAATTAAATCTTCAAAATTTAATTATTAATAACTCTCTTCTAGCAATCGAAATTATTAAATATATTATTTTTTTGCATTATTATTAATAAAATTTATTTGTTTATATTGTAGTTATAGATGCAATATCTTTAATAGTATAATATATCTATTAATAAATTTAATTTAAAATAATCTTGAACTTTATTCGAAAAGAATTCTCTTCTTTGTTTATTACTTAATTATTATTTTTTTCTTTGCAATATATATTTTATAATTCGACAACAATCTTCTTTAAGTTTAAATCTATAATACAATTACAGTACTTAATTATTATAATTTGCTCGATTGTTTGCAAACTTATTTAAAATCAATTTTATCAATATATTTTTTAAGCAAGACTAAAAATTTGTTTAATATCTATTAATAATATTAGATATAAAAATATATCTCGAGTTATTTGCGTTAACTTAAGAAAGTTCGAAGCATTATCTCTTTAATACTCTCAAATTAAATATTTATCTTCTATAATATTAATTCGAAGATATTAATTATCTTTATTTTAAGTCGAATAAAAGTATTAAGATTATCGAAATAAAAGTCTTGCAACAATTGCAACAAGTTACAAAAGTATTAGCAAAAAATTATATATATTACTACATTGTATTATTTCTTTAACAATATTTGCTCTTTATACTTTTACTCTTAAACTAGCAATTAAATTATAATAACGTCGAAAATAAATTTTAAATCTAATTTTATATTTTGTCTTATAATTAATAGTATTATTATTATTTTTCTTATTTTATATCTTGTAAAGACTTAATTTCTATATAGAATTTAAAATATTAACAAAATTATATAATATGCTATTAAGTTTTTCTATTTTCGAATAATATTTTGCAAACTTTGTTAAAACTTTATTGCAAATTCTTGTTACAATTTTTGTCAAAAAACAAATATTAATTTTAATTATTTTCTTTAGATATTTAAGATAATTAAATATTGCATCAAATATTCGAAATTTTAAATAAATATTTATATTAGTTATTTATAAAACTATAAGAGTATATTTGTAAAAAGAATTTGATATATTATTAATAAGTAATATTAATTGTTACTTGCTTTTGTCTAGTCTAATTTGTTATATTTTTTAATTTTAAAAGTATTTCTTTATTTAAAGATTAATAAAATTGCGTAATTAATATATATAACAAAGTATTAAATAGATAGATTTTCAATAAATACAAATATCTTATACTAGTTTTTGTAATTTTTTTAATTTATTTTTAAAAGACTCTAAAGTAAAGCAAATATTAAGCTAAGTTATTAATAGCAACTATAAAAACGCAAATCTAGATAAAATTTAGCAAATATGTTATCTCTTTGTATTATTACAAAAATTAATATCTTTTTAATTACAATAGACAAGTTTATACTTTTTGCAATATTTTAAATTTGTATATTCTTTAATTATATAACAATATTGTTAATTATTGTTTTTAATTCTAAAATTGCAATAAAATTTTAAGTTACTAGATTAATAATATAAGTTAAACAAAAAATAAAGTTTTGTTATTTGTTTTATTAAAATTTTTATTAATTTAGAGCTCTTTCGAATTTGTCTTTTAGAGTACTATTATTGCTTATATTATTAGTAACAATATCAAGAAGTTTGTCTTTAATTTTAAAAAACTTCAAGATTTTTATAAGTTCTAATACTAATTAACAATCTATATACTTAATATTAAAAAAAGTAAATTTAACAAAATATTTGCGAAATTGAAATGCAATATTAACTTAATATATTAATACTTTTAAATAGACAATTTTTTAAAAACTAAATTATATATTTAAAGCAATAAAGATACGCTAAATATTTCTAAAACTTATTTTAATTTTTTTACAAATTTAATTGAAGTTTGAGAGAATTATCTTTGATAGTTTTGTGCAATCTAGAAGTACTAGCTTTGATTAAAGCATTTTTAATAACTTTCGAAAATAAGAACTATTAATAATATAAAAAAGTAGATTTAAATTAATAAAAGTTTTGTATAATTAATCTTCTTAATTACTTTAAATAAAGAAAAACAATAAATCAATATAATTTTTTTTCTAATAATATATTAGTTTTGCATTAATTATTTGCATTATTAATTGTAATTTATACAATTAAAAACTAAATTAATTGTAATTTGCAATTTAGATTTTTTTTGTTTTAAACAAAAAGTAGATCGAAGATATTTTTTTATATTTATTGTGCTTAAATAATTTTAAGCAATAGAATAATTTAAAAGCTTATAACAGCTTTTGCAAATAATTTTACAAAAATTCTTTATAATTGAAGTTACTTAAACAAATTTGTTTCAAAGTTTAAACTATACTTTTATATTAATCTTTTTTGCTTAATATAAATTAATAAGTCTTAATTAAGTTTGATTTAAAATACTTTTGTTAATTGTAATTTGTAATCATTATTCTTAAAATTAAATATTAATATTTGAACTCTACTTAATATATTTGTTTTTCTCTCTTAATATAAGCAACGAAAAACTGTTTCTAATTTTGTTTAGTATTTTGTAAAGAATTCTTTTTTTATTGTCGAAAATAGAATTGAGAAAATTTTAATTAAATTAACTTGCAAATTAATTAAAACGTAAATTACTAAATAATAAATTGCGCAAAATAGATTTGCGAGAATTATCTTTAATTGAAGATAGTAATTAATTTGAAGCTTTTAAAAAATTAGATATATTACAAATAAAAACAATAAAAACAATATTTTTAAATAATATATAAAGAATCTCTTCGAAATAAAAGAGTAATACAAAATAATAATGCAAGTAATAATTAAATTAAGCAAATTATTATAGAATAAAATATAGTTGTAAACTCGAAAATATTAAGAGAATCTCTTTAAAATAAAAAAGTAATGCAAAATAATAGTACAAGCAACAATTAGTTCGAGTAAATTATTATATAACAATATAAACAAATCTAATTGTAATTTCGAAGTATATTAAATTATACTCTAGTAAAAATTCCAAATTTATAATAATATAAGTCTAAAAATAATAATTCTTAATATAATAACGTAATTTTTGATTTCTTAACAATTTGATTCGATTTAATTTTAAAATAGTTAAAATCGAATTAATTTTTAATTTGATTTCTAAAGTTGAATTGTCGATTCGAGTTAATTTCAAAAGTTAAAATCAAAAATTAAATTTACAATTAATCTAGATATACATAGACAACTAGACATTATTAAAAATAGTAAGTATTATACGCTTAATTTTAAATTAAGCGCGTCTTCGACAAATACAAGAGACATAATTAGTTATATATAAGCTAGAATCAAGTCTAGAGTTATATTAAATACTTAGTTATATAAAAATCGATAGAAACAAAGCAATCGATAGAATAGTTAACAATATTTATAGATTAGCACTTTTATTAAAGCAACAACAAGTATGCGAATTAATTGCTTAAACAACGCTTATAGATAATTGCGCTTAAAATGCTTAAAAAAAGATATAAATAAAGAATACAAATAAAGTTTATTATCGAAAACTAGCTTTCGAAGTCTCGATTAACTATTTAATTTTATATTGCAATTGTCTTAAGATATACAATACGTTATTAATATAGCTTAAAACAAACAAGATTAAATTTAATTAATTTCTTTATAAATAAAGAGTATTTAAAGTATTAAGTTTTTGTTGCACTTGCAATTGCAAATGCATAACAATAGAATATATACTACTAGTATACTCTAATTAGAAGCAAGAAAAGATAGAACTATAAAAGAGAACAAATACAATAAATATAAGAAAATTGCTAAATATATACAATAATATTATTGCAATATTGCGTATAATTTTAATTATTAAGCTATTAAATTAATTTCAAGCTACAATATTGTTAGAGTTCGAGAAAATCAAAAAAAGAAAACAAGAACTTAAACTTATAGAGCTCTCGAATAAAGAATTTTCTTAGTATAATAAACAATAAATAGAAAGCAATCGACGAGACAAAACAAACGTTGCATTAGCGTTGTATTAATGCAATATCAACACTAATAATATAGAGCTTGCATAGATTCTTTAGAGTAATAAATCAAATAAGAAGAAAAAAAATTATACTTGTTAACAAAAACAAAAAACAAAAAACAAAAAATATTTTTAATAATAAGTTAAAATATAAAAAATTATAATATTTAATTTAATAAAAATAATTTTTACTATATAAAAATAGTTAGATTTTTAAAAATTATTTAATATATATATAACAAAAGTTAAAAAAATATTATACAAATTTTTTCTTTAATATATTAATATTAAAGACAAAGAAATCAAAACTTTATATTTGCAAAAAAAAAAATAGCAAAATTAAATAATATTTAGAAATAATATTTAGTTATATAATTAAAGTAAAAATGTATTGCAAATAGTATATATAAGTTAAATTAAAACTTTTCTAATAATCAATTGCAATATTAAAAAATTATAAAAATACTATATAAAATATAGCTAAATATAACTATTTTCTTTACTTTTATTTTGTTACTAAAGATTTCTATATATTGTTACTTAATACAAGTTTAAAAATTATATTACTTTTAATTAAATATTTTTTTCTTTTTTTTTACTTATTTTATTACTTTTAGTTATATATTTTCTTTACTATTATTTAAAATATATATATAAATATAATAAAATTAAAATATACAACTAAGTTAAAAATATACAACTAAGTTTAAATTAATTTAGTTCGATAGTTTTAAAAAGTTATATATTTTAGAGTCTTAAAATATTAAAATACAATTTGATAAATATATATATATTAATATCGCGAAGTTGTTAATATAATAATAAAATTATTTAATTTTTAATACTCTTGCAATTGTTATTATATAATCTATATTGTATAATATTTTAAATTGTATAAACTATAAAAACAATTTATAGTATATAAAAGAAACTTTTGTTTAAATATTTGTATTGCTTTTTTATATAGAAATCTAATTAGAAAAAACTTAAAACAAGATAAATAATATTATTTTTAGCATTTTTTTTTAAATTATATAGAATCTACAACTTCTTATTAGAGAAAGTTATACTTAAAATAATTAAATTAATAAACTTATTGTTTTTATCAAATTTCTTCAAAAAGAGAATATCGAGATTTGCACAATAATATAATATTTTTAATATTTTTTGCTAAGTTTTATATAGATATTGTAGACTTATATTAATATAAGCTAACAAATTTTACAAAATTAACTTATTATATCTAACTTATATATATATAAATTGTAAAAAAAGTTAAATTTACAAAGCAAGTTTGTTTTAATTAATTCTAGTATTATTGTTATTAAAAATATATATATTAAACTTAAGCAAGATATTAATTTGTTTAACAAAGTATTATAATACAAAAAGGCACTAAAATATAAGTAAAAAATAAAAAATAAAAAAAATTACAAAATTGCGTTTTTTAGTACAATAGTTGTATTAATAGTCCTTTGTCTTAATATATTAACAATCTTTTGTCTCAAAATATTACAAATATAAATAAGCAAAATAAAGTAAAATCAATATTTATTTAATTATTTAATTTCTTCTTAAGTTAAGAGAGATAACACTTAGTATCTACCTTTTGGTGTTCTGGCGTCCACATTTGGTAGGTGTTGAAGCCGCTTTATGCTGCCAGAACACCGAGGGCTGAGGGGCAGGGGGAGTCAAGCGACCGCAGCGGCGAAACAAGGATCTGAAAGTCCGAGGTTCAATGTCCAGGATTGTGCTCCATCTCTGGCTCAACCCATCCGAAGGACCTCAGTGTGGGCAGTCAACATAAATACCGACATGGCACCCTCCGATGGTGCCCTTCTTGCTCTTTATCTCGCTCCACTGGTAAAGCAGGACTGTATTTCCGTCATATGCCTCGAGTACTGTCATCGTTCCTTATACCGTCAAGCTCCCACAGCTCAGAGCCTCTTTTATTCTCTACTCTCGACCGCAACGCTGT